>Ga0308168_1000082_pt1 | contig 194170 bp, 175 predicted proteins | sample PhyCR2_FD_202133 | JGI IMG/M metagenome (GOLD analysis project Ga0308168, IMG submission 202133) | Phyllosphere microbial communities from UC Gill Tract Community Farm, Albany, California, United States - DLSLRC.R2 | ecosystem: Host-associated > Plants > Phyllosphere > Unclassified | place...
AGCTCAGTTGGTAGAGCAGTTGACTTTTAATCAATTGGTCGCAGGTTCGAATCCTGCACGACCCACCAATGTAGAAAGGCGCCCTAAAGGCGCCTTTTTGCTATCTGTCACCCGGCGGGGTTCGAACCTGCAGCAGGTTCGTGTCGAGCGCAGTGAGACAGCGTTGCTGAAGGCAACGACCCGGAGGGCGAGGCAACGCCGAGTCATCCTGCACGACCCACCAATGCAGAAAGGCGCCCTAAAGGCGCCTTTTTGCTATCTGTCACCCGGGCGGGGTTCGAACCTGCTGCAGATTCGGGTCGAATGCAGAGCATCCGGGCTGACCACAAATAAGATCAGCCCCTGCCATTCCGCGGTGAGATTCAGCCAGCGTCGCGGGATAGCCTTTTTTCTGCTCGTTTCGCACGAGATTTGATCATCCCAGCAGCTTACCGCTGTTCCAGATATGCATCACCGCATAACTGCGCCATGGTCGCCATTGCTGAGAACGAGCCTCAGCCTCCCTGGCACTCAGCCCCCCCAGGTTATTGCGCACCACTATATCACCGGCAGGAAAAGCATCAGGCCAGCGCAGTGCGCGCATCGCAAGGTATTGCGCCGTCCAGTCACCGATCCCCGGCAGAGACAGAAGCTGTGAAATGGTCTGATCCGGATGGCTTGCCGCATCCAGCTGCAGTGTGCCCTGCGTGCAGTGTTCTGCCAGGGCCAGAATGCAGCGGGTGCGCGCACTGACAATTCCCAGGCGGGCAATCTCATCAACGCTGCACTGCGCGACCCGAGCCGGGAGGGGAGAAAGGTGAGTGAGCCCTGCCACCGGCGTGGCGAAAGGTTCACCCAGTGCAGTAGTAAAACGGCCGCCCAGCGTGGCAGCCGCCTGAACGGTGATCTGCTGACCGAGAATCGCGCGCACGGCCATCTCGAATCCATCAAAAGCACCGGGAACCCTTAGCCCCGGGCTGGCCATTACCCGGGCGGCCAGTAGCGGATCCTGGCTGAGGTGCTGCGTAATCAGGTCCGGGCGGGCGCTCAGATCGAACAGATTACGTAGCCGGCGGAGCAAAACCGGCAAGACTGCATTCAGCGAATGCGTGAACTCAACCTGAAGAACGTTCTTCTCACTGCGCTGAGTGACCCGGATCCATCCACTGTGCGCTCCCAGACGCACCGTACGGGCATAACTTTGGTGATCGACGTGTTCCACGCCCAGCAGCGCACGTCGCCTGAGAAAGGCCAGCATCGCCTCCCAGTCGTAGGGGGGGCGATAGCTCAATTGTAATGCAGACGTGCCCCCGATGCTTTCCTCCCCCGACCGGGTATCACCGCTTTTGCGCAGGCGGGAAGGGGACATCCGGTATTGCTGGCTGAACGCGGCGTTGAAACGCCGCAGGCTGGAAAAGCCGCTGGCAAAGGCGATTTCAGTAACCGGTAGATGAGTTTCACTGAGTAACTGTTTGGCCAGCAGCAGACGCCGGGTCTGACGGAGCTCAAGGGGGGAGACCCCCAGCTCCTTCTGTACGATGCGGCGGAGCTGGCGCAGGCTGAGATTAAAATGGGCAGCGATCTCGTCCAGACTTTCTACCTGCTCAATCAGTCCTTCATCAATCCGCTGCATCAGGCGTTCAGCAATACGTTGCCCGTTATCCACTGGCGCGTTGCCGGGTGCCAGCTCCGGGCGGCAGCGCAGGCAGGGGCGAAAAGCGGCTTTCTCTGCCGCTTCTGCACTATCAAAAAACCGGCAGTTCGCCGCCCGGGGGGCTTTGACCGGGCAAATCGGGCGACAATAAATACCGGTTGAGGTCACACCCACGTAGAATACGCCGTCAAAGCGGACATCCCGGGATGTCAGGGCAAGATAAGCAGAGATCGGGTCAATCATCTTTATGTCCTGTTGCACAGAATTCACCTCAGACTAGGCGCTTAACACATCCTGTACTCGCCATTTTCGGTCATGAACCTATTCTGTGCCGGTGTCCGAAAACAGCGAGTTATGCGCTGCCGCCTGGGCATAATATACCGTGCCCCTGATACGAAAGGAGAAGGAAGATGGCTTTCTGGTACAAAATGATCGACTCCCCGGTGGGAGAATTGAAACTGGTTGCGACAGAGCGCGGCCTGGCGGCGGTGATGTGGGAAAATGACGATCCAAAACGTGTACGCTTCCTCCCCCAGCAGGAGGATGTTCACCACAGGACGCTGCTGGAAGCCGAAAAGCAGCTGCGCGAATACTTTACCGGCGAGCGACAGCAGTTCGATTTGACGCTCGATTTTATCGGCACGGAGTTTCAGCGCAGGGTCTGGGCAGCACTGGTGACTATTCCCTTTGGTGAGACGCGGAGCTACAGCGAGATCGCCCGCCAGGTTGGCAGCCCGGCAGCAGTGCGGGCAGTCGGGGCGGCGAACGGGCGTAATCCTGTCTCGATTATTGCGCCCTGCCATCGCGTGATTGGCGCCAACGGTAAACTGACGGGGTTCGCTGGAGGCCTGGAAACCAAAGCTTTCCTGCTGCGTCTGGAAGGTGGACAGTTGTGGCAGGAAGAACCGCTCTTTTGAGCGGATTCACCTCCCGCGGCAAAAGGTAAAAACCCGGCGACACCGGTTCATTTTTCCGCTATCGTGTTTAGCATACAAAACAAACCAGCCGTAGAGTTGGCGACGGATCGGCATTCCGCGCTAATTCGGTTAAGTTGATGAAACGAGAGTCGCCTTATGAGCCTGATGTTCGATCCCGAAGCTGCCGTTTATCCTTTTCCGCCTAAACCGGCCCGATTATCCGTTGATGAACAGGCGTTTTATCGCGAGAAAATCCGACGCCTGCTGAAAGAGCGCAATGCCGTTCTGGTCGCGCATTACTATACCGACCCCGAGATCCAGGCGCTGGCGGAGGAGACCGGCGGCTGCGTCTCCGACTCTCTGGAGATGGCGCGCTTTGGCAGCCAGCATCCCGCCTCCACGCTACTGGTGGCCGGCGTCCGCTTTATGGGCGAAACGGCGAAGATCCTCAGTCCGGAAAAAACGATTCTGATGCCGACATTACAGGCAGAGTGTTCACTCGATCTCGGCTGCCCGGTGGAAGAATTCAGCGCTTTCTGCGATGCCCATCCCGATCGTACCGTGGTGGTGTACGCCAACACCTCAGCGGCGGTGAAAGCCCGTGCCGACTGGGTGGTGACCTCCAGTATTGCCGTTGAGCTGATTGAGCACCTGGACAGCCTGGGTGAGAAAATTATCTGGGCACCGGACCGTCATCTGGGGCAGTACGTGACGGGTAAAACCGGTGCGGACGTTATCTGCTGGCAGGCAGCCTGTATCGTCCATGACGAGTTTAAAACGCAGGCGCTGCAGCGCATGAAGCGGCTCTATCCGGAGGCGGCGGTGCTGGTGCACCCGGAATCGCCTCAGGCCATCGTTGATCTGGCCGATGCCGTCGGATCAACCAGCCAGCTGATCCATGCCGCGCAAACCCTGCCGCAGAAGCAGATGATCGTCGCCACCGATCGCGGTATTTTCTACAAGATGCAGCAGGCCTGCCCGGATAAGGAGCTGCTGGAAGCACCGACTGCCGGTGAGGGGGCCACCTGCCGCAGCTGTGCCCACTGTCCGTGGATGGCGATGAATGGGCTGAAGGCGATGGCCGATGCGCTGGAGCAGGGCGGCCGTGAACATGAAATTTTTGTGGATGAGGGGCTGCGTCAGGCGGCATTGATCCCGCTGGATCGTATGCTAACCTTTGCAGCGGATCTTAAAATTAAGATCGCGGGTAAGGGCAACGCCTGACCGCCGCTCCTGTTCCAGTTTTCTCATTGAAGGATTTCTCAATATGGATTTTTTCAGTACCTCTAATATTCTGGTTCATATCCCGCTCGGGGCCGGGGGTTACGATCTTTCCTGGATCGAAGCCATTGGAACCCTTGCCGGTTTACTGTGTATCTGGCTGGCCAGTCTGGAAAAGATTGTTAACTATGCGTTTGGCCTGATTAACGTCACGCTGTTTGCGGTGATTTTCTTCCAGATCCAGCTGTACGCCAGCCTGCTGTTACAGCTGTTTTTCTTTGTCGCCAATATTTACGGGTGGTACGCCTGGAGCCGGCAAACCAGCGATAACCAGCAGGCGCTGAAAATACGCTGGCTGCCGCTGCCGAAACTGCTTGGCTGGGGCGCTGCGATTGTGGTGGCCATTGCGCTGATGACGCGCTATATCGACCCGGTGTTTGCCTTCCTGACCCAGGCCGCTGTCTCCCTGATGCAGGGCATGGGCCTGAACGTGGTGATGCCGCAGCTGCAGCCCGACGCGTTCCCGTTCTGGGATTCCTGCATGATGGTGCTGTCGATTGTGGCGATGATCCTGATGACCAGAAAATACGTAGAAAACTGGCTGCTGTGGGTGGTGATCAATGTCATCAGCGTGATGATTTTTGCCCGGCAGGGGGTCTATGCGATGGCGCTGGAATATGCGCTGCTGACGCTCATTGCCCTGAACGGCTCGTGGCTGTGGATGAAAAGCGCCCGCCAGCGCTGATCTGAACGCAGGCTGTTGGGGCGGCCCGTTATTCCGGCCGCCCCAACATCATTAATGGTGGTGAGAGTGATGCGCACCGCCGCTGCCCTGAATCCACTGCAGGTCGCAGTCATCAGACTGACACGACTGGTACTCCATCTGCACCGTAGCATGTTCAATCTCATAGTGTTCATGCAGGTAGTGGTGGATGCGATGCAGCAGGGCATCATGATCGTGGGGCGGTACCACGTGCACGTGCAGGGTGATCACCGGCTTTTCTCCGACCTGCCATAAATGCAGATGATGGATATTTCTGACTTCCGGAATGCTGCGTACCAGCGCCCGCTGCAGCTTCACCACGTCGATGCCCGCGGGTGCGCCTTCCAGCAGTTCACGACCGCTCTCTTTCATCAGCGCCCATCCGCTCCGCAGTACCAGTACTGACACCAGAACGGACAGAATCGGATCAACCGGTGTCCATCCTGTCAGCATAATAATTATCGCGGCAACAATCGCCCCCACGGAACCCAGCAGATCGCCCAGCACGTGGAGTGCCGCCGCGCGCACGTTCAGGTTTTTCTCCTGACTGCCGCTGCGCAGCAGCCAGAGAGAAAGCAGGTTGGCCAGCAGTCCGCCAACGGCAATAACCAGCATCATGCCGCCGGCGACGGGCTGCGGCTGCCAGAAGCGGTTAATCGCCTCCCAGACAATCAGCGCCGTAATGACCAGCAGCGCAATGGCATTAATAAAAGCGGCCAGCGTGGTTAAACGCAGCAGGCCGAATGAATGTTGTACCGTGGGCGCGCGTCGGGAAAAATGCGTGGCCATCAACGCCAGTAACAGGGCAGCGGCATCGGTGAGCATATGCCCGGCATCGGCCAAAAGCGCCAGCGAGCCGGAGATCAGCCCGCCAGCGACCTCAGCCACCATAAAGAGGGCGGTGACAGCAAAGGCTGCGAGTAACCGCGAACGGTTGGTGTCGGTATCACCGTGGTTGTGAGCCATACGAATCCAGTTGAGTGAGTAACATATTACTGAAGGATATCAGTAAATTTAGCGCAGATTTAGCATCCTGATGAGTTTGTGCCGCCGTGATCACCTGCTGACATAACACTTCCCCCTCACTGTATCCCAGCAGCAGCCAGCTGCCCTTCATCCGGTGGGCGGCTTTTTCAAGCGTCACCCACTCTTTGGCAGCCAGTGCCTGCAGCATTGCCTCGCTGTCGCGGGTCAGTGTTTCACTCAGCGTGGCAGACAGGCGCTGTAAATAGTGCTCATCGTGATGCGCCAGCTGCTGCAGGCGCTGCGAGAGGTCGGCAAAGGGGAGAGGTGATTCCGTCTGTAGCAGGGTAGTGATATCACTCAGAGAGACCGGCTTCAGCAGTAAACGATCGGCGATCTGCTGTGCCTGAGGGTGACTCTGAATTTGCGCATCGGCGGAGCACAGGATGATGCGGGTAGAGTGCGGCTGACCCCGTTCGCGGCGGCGCAGGATTTTCGCCAGCGTCAGTCCGTCAGGGTGAGGCATATTGACGTCGATAAACAGCAGGTCCCACTGACGGCGCTGTGCGGCCTCCAGCAGGGTACGGCCATCAGAAAAGGTTTCTGCCTGAATGCCACAGTGCGCCAGTTGCTGCTGCATGACCAGCAGGTTGGTGGGGTGGTCATCAACAATCGCTGCGCGCAAGTGGCTGACAGGGATCGCTTCTGGCCGGTCGGAGGACGCGCTTTTCTGCGGAGCATTAATGGTCTGGCACGGCAGGGTAACACTGACACAGGTGCCTTCCCCGGGAACCGAACGCAGTGCAATATCGCCGCCCATGCGGGTGACGATTTCCCGGCAGATAGACAGACCCAGTCCACTGCCCTGTACCGAAAGCTGCCGGCCGGATGGCGTCTGGTACCAGGGTTCAAACAGGCGCTGCTGCTCGTCCGCAGGAATACCGCTGCCGGTATCGCTGACCTGCAGACAGAGCCCGGGCGGATGTTCCTGTCTGGCCAGGGTGAGATGGATTTCGCCCTGCGAGGTGAATTTAATGGCGTTGCCGATAAGATTATTGGCGATCTGCTGCAGTCGTTCACCGTCAATCAGCACCCATGCGGGCAGGGGCGTGAGGGCGCTGACCCGCAGCTGCGGCCCGTTACGGCGCATCAGAGGATGATAAAAAACCTCCTGACGTTTCAGCCAGCTTTCCGGCTCAAGAGGCTTCAGCACCAGGCTGAAGCTGTTGTTCTCAACCCGGGCATGATCCTGCAGATCGTTCAGCAGTGTCAGTAGCCCGGAGGCGCTGCTGTGGATCAGAGACAGATTATGGCGCTGGGGCTGCTGCGCCAGCTCCAGCTCAAGTAGCCCGAGTACCGCCTGCATCGGCGTGCGCAGTTCATGGCTGACGGTGGCAAGAAACTGGCTCTTCATCCGGTTTTCCCGCTGAGCGACTTCCCGCTCCTGCTCGAGCAGCTTCCGCTGCTGGCGCTCGCGGCGTTGTTCAAGATAGCGACGGAACAGCAGAATAAGCAGAAAAGCGATGGCGAAAAGGGCGGCGACCAGCACAAACAGAGAAATGGGCCGCATCTCACCCTGATGGCCGTCGTTAAAACTTTCCGGGGTACTGCTCCAGTTTTCCCGCAGGCGCTGCCAGCTTTCTGTCGGGATCTGTTGCAGGCTGCTGTTCAGCAGGGCGCGCAGTAGCGGCTGATTATGAGCCGTTCCCATCGCAACAGGCCAGGCGGTATCACTGGCGGTAAACGCCAGCTGTAGCGAACGGGCATAGCGGCTCTGGATGCGCCAGCGCGCGGACAGCACATTGTCGGCCAGGGCATCAATCTGTCCACTGGCCAGGGCGTCATACAGGCTGGTGGTATCGTCAAACACCTGGGGTACCGTGTCTGCCGGCAGCAGGCGCAGGGCCAGGTCGCCGCGCTTCACGCCGATGCGTTTACCCCTGAGATCGCTCCACTGAGTGATCCCCTGCACCGGAGAGCGCACATAGACCCCCCACAGGGCCCGCCAGACCGGTTGTGAGTTGTTCAGCATGGCATCGTTGCCGGTCAGAGGCAGCGTGAGCTGGATCAGCGCACGGCCCTGACTGACCAGCGTGCCGGCCTGCAGGGCATTGCTGACCCAGTAAGGTTGAAAGCGCAGACCGGTGATCTGACCAATACTGTTGAGTAAATCGACGCTGTAACCGGCGGGCTGGCCGCTGGCGTTACGGTAGCTCCAGGGATAATCATCACTGACGGCGGCGTAGGTCACCGTGGGATGCTGTGCAATCCAGCTGCGCTCCATCGGCGTCAGGCGTGCAGTATTGCTGTCCTGGTATCGCGGCAGCGCGCTGCTCCAGCGGCCCTGGATACCATTAATCACTTCCATGGGCAACTGCCGGATAGCCTTGTCCAGCAGCCGGGTCAGCGCGGCGTCGCGGGTCACGGTTTGCAGCTGAATTTTTCCAGGATCGAGGGCAGAAGCCAACTGATACACTTCACCCTGCTGGAGCTGCCCGAGCAGAAAACCGGCGCTGGTCTCATCCGCAACTACGTAATCACTGTGCTGATTCAGCAGCCCAGACAGTGCCTGCAAATCGGTGTCGGTGATCTGCCAGTGGTGCTGGCGGACGAAGGCAGGATTGATCCGCGCCAGGGTATCACGGCTGACGCTGATACGAGCCTCTGCGGAGTTAAACATCACCGGCCGAAGATTGTTGCGGTTGCGGTAGATGCGCAGCGGGCTGCTGAACCACGGCTGCGTGGCGCTCAGGCCTGCCGGGAGGGGCTGCTGCGGCACGCCAAACAGCGCATCCACCTTGCCCTGCTGCAGTGCCTGAAACATCGCGGGCAGGTTGTCAAAACGCTCAACGGTCATACTCAGGCCGGTGGTCTGCTGCAACGCCACCAGATAATCAGCATTAATGCCATACAGATCATTACCGACAACCATATTCCACGGCGAGTTACCGCAGCACAGGACGCCCATGCGCAGGGGCTTCTCCCATCCGGCCGGGGCGGGATCCAGCGGCATCATCTCCTGCGGCAGAGCAATACTGCTGACGGGGCGCAGGCTGGCATTGGCGCTGGTCATACACAGCAGAAGAACCAGTAACAGCAGACGGGCAATCACTGCTGTGACTGCCAGAGTCGGGCCAGTTCAACCACTGACTGCGCCCCGGTTTTTTCCATAATATTTTTTTTATGCGTGCTGACGGTTTTATTGCTGATATTCAGCTGGGCGGCAATTTGCAGGTTTGACTGCCCGCGAGCCAGCAGAGCGAGGATTTGAACCTCTTTCGCCGTGAGCTGCTCATGCGGGGTTTCATCGGGCTGCTGCGGGGGGAAGGCACGCTGGCCTCCCATCACCGCCAGCACGGCCGATAGCAGCTGGCTGACGGGTTGACGCTTTGCCACATATCCGGATGCGCCGGCTTCCTCCGCCAGTCGTGGCCATACGCGCTCTTCCTGAGCGGAGTAAATCACCACCGGCAGTTCAGCGTACAGGCGCTTGATCCGCTTCAGCAGCTGCAGGCCATCGCTGTCGGGCAGGCCGATATCGAGGATCACCACATTAACCGTCTGCCGGTTAAGCATATCCAGTGCCGTCTGCTGATCTTCAGCGGCCAGCAGCGTAAGAGGGAACGGGGCGTGACGTAGGGCGGCTTCCAGCGCTAACTGCACCAGCGGATGATCGTCTATCAGCAGCAACGTGGTCATTAAGGGGTCCGAAATCAAACTGGGGGTTCAGGATAGCCGATGAGGTTGCTGATGAAAATAAGAAACAAAAAAGGAGAGCTTTTGCTCTCCTTTATTTATTCGCTTACGCGCAGGAATTACTGTGTGGTGCCGTCAGTTTTGGTATCCGCGCCTTCACCCACTTTGGAATTAATATCCGGGCATTTGCCGTCTTTACACTGCGCGTTTTTGTTCACTTCATCCGCGCTCATGCCATTGTGGTTTTTCATGTCTTTATGCGTGGCATTATCACCAGAGGTGTTAATTTTGCTGTTATCCACTTTATTTGGTGGCAAATTCTCTTTCGCACCTGGCGCCACTGCACCTGCATCGGCAGCCGCGTTGGCAGAGCCGTTACCGTCACCAGCAGCCATCGCCGCGCCGCTGCCTAAAGTCATTGCTGCTGTCAGGAATACGATTGCAAACTTATTCATCATTATGCTCCGTTAATTTTATGAATACTGGCGAACAACCAGAACTTTAAGGTCTGAGGTAAATCCACTTCTGGCAAAATAAAATCCCGCATATGTACCACCCAATAATCATTAGTGGTGCAAATACGTTTTTTTCAAGAGTTAACGCTTAAAAGTGTAGTAGAGCCTGTGAAAAGATCAAATGTGCCCGGCGCTTTTAGTCGCGAATGGCGATTTACAGGGCAGGGGAGTCGCGATAAATTGGAACGGATGCGCCTGGTGTGCAGTATGGCAATGTAATAACCTGGAAATACTATGAATTATCAGAATGATGACTTAAGAATCAAAGAGATAAAAGAGCTTTTACCTCCGGTTGCGTTATTTGAAAAATTCCCTGCCACGGACAAGGCGGCTGCCACAGTCTCTTCTGCGCGCCAGGCGATACATAAAATTCTGAAAAAGCAGGACGATCGTCTGCTGGTGGTGATTGGCCCCTGCTCAATCCACGATACCGTGGCAGCAAAAGAGTATGCCTCACGTCTGCTGACGCTGCGTGACGAGCTGAAAGACTCGCTGGAAATAGTGATGCGCGTCTATTTTGAAAAACCGCGCACCACGGTCGGCTGGAAGGGACTGATTAACGATCCGCACATGGACGGCAGTTTCCAGATTAATGACGGCCTGCGTATTGCGCGTCAGCTGCTGCTGGAAATCAATGACAGTGGCCTGCCGGCGGCGGGCGAATTCCTTGATATGATCACCCCACAGTACGTGGCAGATCTGATGAGCTGGGGCGCCATTGGTGCACGCACCACAGAATCTCAGGTACACCGTGAGCTCTCCTCCGGTCTTTCCTGTCCGGTAGGTTTTAAAAATGGCACCGACGGCACCATCAAAGTGGCGATTGACGCCATTGGTGCAGCCAGCGCGCCACACTGCTTCCTTTCTGTCACTAAATATGGCCATTCAGCGATTGTCGAGACGGCGGGTAATGAAGACTGCCATATCATTCTGCGCGGCGGCAAAGAACCCAATTACAGTGCTGATCATGTCAGCGCCGTAAAATCAGGGCTGGAAAAAGCCGGTCTCGACCCACAGATCATGATCGATTTCAGTCATGCGAACAGCAGCAAGCAGTTTAAAAAGCAGCTTGAGGTATCCGCAGATGTGGCACAGCAGATCGCCGCCGGCGACAGCGCGATTATCGGCGTGATGATTGAAAGCCATCTGGTGGAAGGAAATCAGAGTCTGGAAAGCGGCGAACCGCTGGTGTACGGCAAAAGCGTGACTGACGCCTGCATTGGCTGGGAAGATACGGAAACTGTCCTGCGTCAGCTGGCCGGTGCGGTAAAAGCGCGTCGCGGCTGACTCAGCCTGTACGCATAAAAAAACCCGCCGGATGGCGGGTTTTTTGTTCTCGCGAAAAATTACTTCGCTTTGCCCTGGTTAGCCACAGCGGCTGCTTTCGCAGCAATCTCGTCAGCATCACCCAGGTAGTAATGTTTGATAGGTTTGAAGTTTTCGTCGAACTCATACACCAGCGGCACGCCCGTTGGGATGTTCAGTTCAAGGATCTCTTCTTCACTCATGTTGTCCAGGTACTTCACCAGTGCACGTAGTGAGTTACCGTGAGCAGCAATGATCACTTTCTCACCGCTTTTCATGCGTGGCAGGATAGACTCATTCCAGTAAGGCAGTACGCGGTCAATGGTCAGCGCCAGGCTTTCTGTGGTAGGCAGCTGTTCAGCGGTCAGTGAAGCGTAACGTGGGTCGTGGCCAGGGAAACGCTCATCAGCGCGGTCCAGCTCTGGTGGGGTCACGGCAAAACCACGACGCCATTGCTTCACCTGATCATCACCGTATTTCTGCGCGGTTTCTGCTTTATCCAGGCCCTGCAGCGCACCGTAGTGACGCTCGTTCAGACGCCAGGATTTTTCCACTGGCAGCCAGACCTGATCCACTTCATCCAGAATGTTCCACAGCGTATGGATGGCACGTTTCAGCACAGAAGTGTAAGCGAAATCGAAGGTGAAACCTTCTTTCTTCAGCAGCTGACCGGCGGCTTTCGCCTCGGTGCGGCCTTTGTCTGACAGATCAACGTCATACCAACCGGTGAAACGGTTTTCATTGTTCCACTGGCTTTCGCCGTGACGTACCAGAACCAGCTTAGTTACAGCCATAGCTTAACTCCTTAATAACTTAACGTTTCTATGATAATGGTGACCGGTAAACTGCCGTCATTAACCCCGCGGCAATTTTAATGTGCATTACCATAGCTGAATTCTGCGCAGCGCGTAAGCCCGGAACGCTCGCGATGCGCGATTTTCATGCGCTCTGTCAAACCGGCGTCAGTTGGTAACGGGTAACCGACTGATACGATTCACCCGGCTGCAACCAGCAGTCAGGCTGCGGCCACTCAGGATGGTTTGGCGAATCGGGTAAGAACTCGCTTTCCAGCGCAATACCCTGGAAAGCAGTATAGACCCCCTGTTCACGTGCCGGCGTGCCTTCCAGATAATTCCCGCTGTAAAGCTGTAATGCCGGGGCACTGGTGAACACGTTAAGCTGCAGTTTACCGTCAGCAGACCACAGCGTAGCCGCTGGCGAGTCCGGGGTGCTGTTTAACAGATAAGCGTGGTCATAGCCTTTTACCGCACGCTGGTCATCATCCTGCAGAAAATCCTGAGCGAGAGTTTTTGGCTGACGAAAATCAAAGCTGTTCCCTGCCACGGATTTTAGCGGCGCATTGGGGATCCCTTCGCTGTCGACGGGCAGATAGCGTTCGGCATTCAGCTGCAACCGGTGCTGGAGCGCATCACCATGTTTCGCATCGAGATTAAAATAAGCGTGGTTGGTCAGGTTGACCGGGCAGGCTTTGTCCACGGTCGCGTCATAGCGGATTGACAGCGTATTGTTATCGTCCAGATGATAGCGCAGCCTGACCAGCAGTGTGCCGGGGAAGCCCTGATCGCCGTCCGGCGAATCAAGGCGGTATTCCACTTCGCTGTCGCTCTGGCAGACGATCTGCCAGCGGCGGTTATGGAAGCCGTCCGGGCCACCGTGCAGCTGATGCGTTCCCTGATTGGCGGTCAGCGCAATCTCCTCACCGTTCAGCTTCAAGCGTGCACCGGCAATGCGGTTGGCATAGCGGCCGACTGTAGCTCCCAGATAGGCGGATTGCTGCAGATAATCTGACGGGGTGGCGCAGCCCAGCAGCGCTTCGCGTACGTGTCCGTCGCCCATCGGCACGCGGGCAGAAAGCCAGGTGGCCCCCCAGTCCATAAACGTGGCAACCATACCGTTGCGGTTGCGCAGGGTGGTGATGTGCCAGGGTTGTCCGTCAGGGGCGTGAGAGTTGGGTTTTAGCATGGGCCCGCTCCTGCTGACGCTTTACAGACATAGAACGTTTCTTTAATGCCGGAGACCGCTTCGTACTGTGCTGCCACCGCGGCTTTCACCGTATCCACCAGCTCAAAAGGCATCAGTGCCACGATACAGCCGCCGAATCCCCCGCCGGTCATACGCACGCCGCCGCGTTCACCGAGGGTGTTTTTAACGATGCCGACCAGTTGATCGACAGGCGGAACGGTAATTTCAAAATCATCGCGCATTGAGGCGTGTGACTCGGCCATCAGCACAGCCATGCGTGCCAGGTCGCCGCGCGCCAGGACATCAGCGGCTTCGAGGGTACGGGCATTTTCCGTCAACACATGGCGCACACGTTTCGCCACCAGCGGGTCAAGCTCATCCTGCTGTGCGGTGAACTGGCTCAGTTCTACATCGCGCAACGAGGTTTTACCGAAGAACTTCGCCCCGGCTTCACACTGCTGGCGGCGCGTGTTGTATTCGCTTCCTACCAGGCTGCGGCGGAAGTTTGAGTTAATGATCACCACCGCGATATCCGATGGCATCGGCACCGGACGCGTGCTCAGGGTGCGGCAGTCGAGCAGCATCGCGTGGTCTTTTTCACCCAGTGCGGAGATCAGCTGATCCATAATCCCGCAGTTACAGCCCACAAACTGATTTTCGGCTTCCTGGCCATTGACCGCGATTGCCGCACCGTCGAGTGGCAGCGCATAAAGCTGTTTAAACACGGTGCCTACCGCCACTTCCAGCGAGGCCGAAGAACTGAGGCCCGCGCCCTGGGGCACATTACCCGCGATCACCATATCCACGCCGCCAAACTCCGGCGCACGCTTCTGCAGGTGTTTTACTACGCCGCGCACGTAGTTCGACCACATCTGATGGGGATGGCTGACGATCTCTTCATCCAGAGAGAAGAGATCCTGCTGATTCTCATAGTCGGCGGCAATTACCCGCACCTGGCGGTCGCTGCGTTTTGCACAGGCAATCACCGTCTGGTAGTCAATGGCGCAGGGCAGCACAAAGCCGTCGTTGTAGTCGGTGTGCTCACCGATCAGGTTGACGCGTCCCGGAGCCTGAAGCGTGTGGGTCGGGACATAGCCAAAAGCGGTGGTAAAAATCTGTTGGGTAGTGTTCTGTAAACTCATGGTTATTCCGCCTCACGGAAATGAATATCGCTCACGGCGCGCAGACGTTCTGCTGCCTGCTCGGGCGTTAAATCACGTTGGGTTTCAGCCAGCATTTCATAGCCGACCATAAATTTACGCACTGTCGCAGAACGCAGCAGCGGTGGATAGAAATGGGCATGGAGCTGCCAGTGATCGTTGGCCTCGCCGTTAAACGGTGCCCCGTGCCAGCCCATAGAGTAGGGGAAAGAGCACTGGAACAGGTTGTCATAGCGGCTGGTCAGTTTTTTCAGCGCCAGCGCCAGATCGGTGCGCTGTTCGTCGGTCAAATCGGTCAGGCGCTTGATGTGCGTTTTTGGCAACAGCAGCGTTTCAAACGGCCAGGCGGCCCACCAGGGGATCACTGCCAGCCAGTGTTCGGTTTCAACGACCGTGCGGCTGCCGTCGTTCAGCTCACGCGCAGCGTAGTCAACCAGCATCGGCGAGTGGTGTCTGTCGAACCAGGCGCGCTGCAGGTCATCCTCACGTTTGACTTCGTTCGGCAGAAAACTGTTCGCCCACACCTGGCCATGCGGGTGGGGATTGGAACAGCCCATCGCTGCACCTTTATTCTCAAACACCTGCACCCACGGGTAATGTTGTCCCAGATCGGCGGTCTGCTCCTGCCAGGTTTTCACCACGTCGACCAGTCCCTCAAGCGCCAGTTCTGGCAGGGTTTTGCTGTGGTCGGGGGAAAAACAGATGACCCGGCTGGTGCCGCGTGCGCTTTCGCAGCGCATCAGCATATCGTCGCTTTCGGGGGCATCCGGGGTGTCCGTCATCAGCGCAGCAAAGTCATTGGTAAAGACATAGGTGCTGGTGTAATCGGGATTTTTGTCCCCGGTCACCCGGGTATTTCCCGGACAAAGGAAACAGTCAGGATCGTGCGCGGGCAGTTTTTCCTGCGAGGCGGTTTCCTGCGCCCCCTGCCACGGACGCTTGGCGCGGTGGGGGGAAACTAAAATCCACTGATCGGTCAGCGGGTTGTAACGGCGATGAGGGTGATCGACCGGATTAAATTTCTGCATGATGAGTCCTGATAACCGGGTTTATGCCTGTATATGCTGTAAAGAAAAATAGCACAATGCGCAGGCGGAAAGCGTGATCGAGTCTGTATAAATGGAATCGTTTACACAAGCTGAATATTCCTAACTATCAACAAAGATAGCACGGCGCTGAGAGATAATCAGGCAAGGGGAGGTTAATAATGGTAGCGGTTACACTTATATGGAGGGCTGACCGAAAAAAAGGTCAGCCCCGGCAGGGGGCGGTCGAGGGGACAGCCTTTTTTCCGGTCGCCCCGTGCAGGCGTTAAAAAGGTTACAGCTGTTCCTGGGTGTAGCGGTAGCCGTCACCCTCAGCGATAAAGCTCAGACGGTGGGTGATGCACTGCGGCGCATCCTCGGCGTGATGTGAGACAAACAGCAGCTGCGTTCGCCCTTCACCAATCAGCACGTCGACAAAGCGGCGCACCAGCAGACGGTTAATAGGATCCAGCCCCTGCAGAGGTTCGTCGAGGATCAGCAGCGCCGGATGTTTGACCAGCGCGCGGGCGATCAGCACTAAACGCTGCTGGCCCCATGAGAGCGCGTGGAAAGGCGAGTTGGCAACGTCACCGCTCATCCCCAGCAGCGCCAGCCACTCCCCGGCCAGCGCCTGCTGGCGGTCAGAGACGGCCTGATAAATGCCGATCGAATCGAAAAAGCCGGAGAGTATGACGTTGCGCACGCTGCTGCTGACGCGGTAGTCAAGATGCAGGCTGCTACTGACATAGCCGATATGCTGCTTAATATCCCAGATGGTTTCTCCACTGCCCCGACGGCGGCCAAACAGCGTCAGGTCGTTACTGTATCCCTGGGGGTGATCGCCGGTTACCAGGCTGAGAAGGGTCGACTTTCCGGCGCCATTAGGGCCGACTATCTGCCAGTGCTGGCCGCGTCCGACCTGCCAGCTGAGGCTGTGCAGGATAGGACGGTCGTTATAAGAGACAACGCCATCGCGCAACGCGATCAGCGGGGCGTCTTCCGCCAGTACGGGAATGGCTGTGGCGTCATCGGCTTCCGGCAGCGTCATCCCTGCCAGCTGCTCGCTGTGCGCCAGCTGGGCCACCAGCGCCTCTGCCAGGATGGCCTGGCGGTCGCCGGTATGCGTGAGGGTACACTCTGCCAGCACACCCACCCGATCGATGAAATCGGGGATGTCATCAAAACGGTTAAGGACCAGAGCCAGGGTGATGCCCTGCCGTTGCAGACTGCCAAGCACGCTGGCGAGATTGCCGCGTGACGCCACGTCCAGTCCGTCAAAAGGCTCATCGAGGATCAGCAGATTGGGCTGCGCCATCAGCGCCTGGCAGAGCAGCGTTTTGCGGGTTTCGCCCGTGGAGAGGTACTTGAAGCGGCGGGTCAGTAACGATTCAATACCAAACTGTGCCGCCAGTTGCTGACAGCGGGCGGGATCGCGCACCTCAAGCTGAATGATTTCTGCGGCCGTTAAGCCGGTATCCTCTTCGTCTGCACTGAGCATATCGGTGTTATTACGCTGCCATTCGTCGGCCACCAGTTTCTGTAACTGCTCCAGCGACAGGCGGGTGGTGCGCAGAAACGTACTGTTCACCCGTCCTTTGGCGGGCAACAGTTCGCCGGAGAGGGCCCGTGCCAGCGAGGACTTACCGCTGCCGTTGGCTCCCACGAAAGCCCAGCTCTCGCCAGCGGTCACGGTCAGGTCATTAAGATTAAGCGTTCGGGTATCATTCAGGCGAAAGATACCTTGCGTGATTTGCAACATTGCCATTGTTTATCCCATTATCTGCATCATTAATCCATTAGGGGCTTCCTGCCGCTGGATGTCAAACGCGGGCCACTGATTCAGAGCAGCGTCGCGATGATAGCGCGATCGGCATTAAAATATGCTGTTACCGCCGCGCCCGGCTGGAGTTTTTGCCGGGCAATCTGTTGATTTTCCACGGTGGCGCAGAGGGTTTCTCCGCCGGTCAGTGCGATAAGGATCTCACTGTGCGTTTCACCCTGTTCAATCTGACTCACGGTGCCGGGCAACTGATTGTCTGCCTGTTCATGCCCCCCGCTGACCGTAATCCACGGCGCTTTAATCAATACCAGCACTTCCTTACCGCTTTCCAGCTGCAGGCGATTAGCGCTCTGTGCCGTCAGCGCCACCTGAATCTGCGTCACACCGTCGGCCAGCTGCACGGTCACGTGCTGCTGCACCGGCTGGCTGTCGCGCGCCACAATGGTGCCGAAGAACTGATTGCGGGCGCTGGTTTGCAGCGAGAAACGTGCAATGGCTCCCAGCAGACTGCCGAGAGGCGCGTCATCCTGGAGTACATCAAATGCTTTTTGCTGAATTTGCCCGAGCAGCGCATAGAGCTGGATCAGCCGTTCACCGTAGGCGGTGACCACCGCGCCGCCGCCGCCTTTACCGCCAGTGGCACGATCCACCAGCGTACGATCGGCCAGTTGGTTCATCTCGTTGATGGCATCCCAGGCGCTTTTATAGCTGATGCCCGCCAGTTTCGCGCCCTGACTGATCGATCCGCTCTCTTTGATCTGACGCAGTAGTTCAATGCGGCGAGGGTCGGCGAACAGCCGCTGCTGGTGTTTAAGGATCAGGGAAATATCGGCCTGCATAGGAACTCCGCCAGGGAAAGGGATAAGGTCTCTGCTGATTCTATCAGCCCGTGCGAAATAATTTGCGCACGAAGGCACAAAAGGTCAGTGCTTTATTAGCGGCTGTCGCTACAATGGTTTTTTTGATCAGCAAGATGAGGTTTCCATGCTGGAGTTACTTAAAGGCCTGGCCGTTGCCATTATCATGGTGCCGATCGTAATGGCGATTATCCTCGGTCTGATCTGGGGCCTGGGCGAAGTGTTTAACGTTATTTCCAAAATTGGTCATCGTGACGACCAGCAGGCGAAGAAAAGCCAGACTATCCAGTAAATCTCACCCTCTATTTATAATGCCCGGCAATGCCGGGCGTTTTCGTTGCTCACACCGCTAAACTTCTCCCACGTCATGCCGATAAATACCGTTACAGTTCCCAGATTATCGTTATATCATTCAGTACATAACGAACCTGCTGGAGAAAAACGATGTCTGTAAAAGGGAACCACTGGATCATCGCTGCCGCGATTAGCCTGAGCCTGGGAGGCCACGCGATGGCCGCTGAGAAGATCACCGTCTTCGCTGCCGCATCACTGACCAATGCGCTGGATGTCATTGCCAGCCAGTACGGTAAGGAGACGTCGGTCAATGTGGTCTCTTCCTTTGCCTCCTCTTCTACGCTGGCGCGCCAGATTGAACAGGGTGCACCGGCGGATCTGTTTATCTCTGCTGACCAGCAGTGGATGGACTATGCGGTGGCGAAGCAAACCATCGAAGAGGGCAGTCGTGTTACCCTGCTGGGTAACGATCTGGTGTTGGTTGCACCGACGGCCAGTCAGCCGCAGGCGGTCAGCATCAGTAAAAGTACCGACTGGAAAGGCCTGCTGAAAGGCCAGCGCCTGGCGGTTGGCGACCCGGATCATGTTCCGGCCGGGATTTATGCCCGTGAAGCGCTGCAGAACCTGGGCGCATGGGATGAGCTTTCACCCCTGATGGCGCGCAGCAACAGCGTACGGGCGGCGCTGGCGCTGGTCGAGCGGGATGAAACGCCTTACGGCATTGTGTATGGTTCAGATGCCGTGGCCAGCAAAAAAGTCACTGTGGTCGGCCTCTTCCCGGAGGCCAGTCATAAACCCGTGGAGTACCCGATGGCTATCGTAAAAGGTCATCACCGTGCCAGCGTCACCGCTTTCTACAACTACCTGAAAGGCCCGCAAGCTGCGGCCGTATTCAGACAATATGGATTTGCACCTGAAAGATGATATTGAGCGATCCCGAGTGGCAGGCCGTCGCCCTGAGCCTGAAAGTTTCCCTGGTGGCCGTCGCCTGCAGTCTGCCCTTTGGGATCCTGATGGCCTGGCTGTTAGCGCGCCGGCAATTCCCGGGAAAAACCCTGCTCGACAGCCTGATCCATCTGCCGCTGGTGCTGCCGCCGGTGGTGGTGGGCTACCTGCTGCTGCTGGGGTTCGGGCGGCGCGGGTTTATCGGACAATACCTGTATGACTGGTTTGGCTTCAGCTTTGCTTTCAGCTGGCGCGGAGCTGCGCTGGCCTCGGCGGTCATTGCTTTTCCGCTGATGGTGCGCGCCATTCGCCTGGCGCTGGAGGCAGTTGACAGTAAACTGGAACAGGCTGCACGCACGCTGGGGGCCGGGCGCTGGCGGGTATTTTTAACCATCACCCTGCCGCTGACGCTACCGGGTATTATTGCCGGTACGGTACTGGCGTTTGCCCGTTCGCTGGGCGAATTTGGCGCCACCATCACCTTCGTGTCGAATATTCCGGGGGAGACGCGCACGCTGCCGTCAGCCATGTATACGCTGATTGAAACACCGGGCGCAGAGGGCGCGACGGCACGTCTGTGCGTCATTGCCATTTTGCTGGCGCTGGTTTCCCTGCTTCTTTCCGAATGGCTGACCCGCTGGGGTCGTAAGCGTTTAGGGTTCTGATGCTGATCCTTGATTTTATCCAACGGCAGGGCGAACACACCCTGACAGTGAAGGCCAGCGTGCCTGCCAGCGGCGTAACGGCCATTTTTGGCGTTTCCGGTGCCGGCAAAACGTCACTGATTAATGCCATCGGCGGGCTGACCGTGCCCCAGCAGGGTAGCATCACGCTGAACGATCGGGTGCTGAGCGATACCGCCACCGCGCTCTGGCTACCGCCGGAAAAGCGCCGCATTGGCTATGTTTTTCAGGATGCGCGCCTGTTCCCGCACTACCGCGTGCGTGGCAATCTGGAATACGGCATGGCAAAAAGCATGCGCCCGCAGTTTGATGCGCTGGTGCAGCTGCTGGGGCTGGAAATGCTGCTTGACCGCTTCCCGTGGTCGCTGTCAGGTGGAGAAAAACAGCGCGTTGCCATTGGCCGTGCACTGCTGACCGCACCGGAAATGCTGCTGATGGATGAACCGCTGGCCTCGCTTGACCTGCCGCGCAAACGGGAACTGCTGGCCTGGCTGCAAAAGCTGGCGCGCCAGGTTGCCACGCCGATCCTCTACGTCAGCCACAGTCTGGATGAGCTGCTGCATCTGGCCGATAATGTCATGGTACTGGATCGGGGAGAAGTGAAGGCATTGGGGCCGCTGGAGCGCGTCTGGGGCAGCAGCGCAATGCGCCCGTGGCTGCCAAAAAGCGATCAGAGCAGTATTCTGCGCGTGCAGGTGCTGGAGCAGCATCCGCACTATCAGATGACGGCGCTGTCGCTGGGCGATCAGCATATCTGGGTCAACCGCGTTGACGCTCCGGCGGGTACGCCGCTGCGTATCCGCATTCAGGCCGCTGATGTTTCGCTGGTGCTGAAGCCACCGGTGAACAGCAGCATTCGCAACGTGATCCCCGCCCAGGTTGGCGAACTGCTGGAGATCGACAACCAGGTGGAAGTGAAGCTACTGGTGGGGCAGAGCGAGCTGTGGGCGCGGATCACGCCCTGGGCTCGCGATGAACTGATGATCAAACCGAATATGTGGCTGTTCGCTCAAATCAAAAGCGTTTCTATCACCACCTGATTACAGCACTTCCCGGTAGATCGTTTCTGCGATGCCGGGCTCCAGGTTCGTGCCGATCACACGCTTCGCCCGCGCTTTGATGGCGTCGTCGGCATTGCCCATCGCCACGCCCAGCCCGACGGTTTCCAGCATACTCAGGTCGTTGTAGTTATCCCCAAAGGCGATAACATCGCTCATCTGATAGCCACTGGCGGCCACCCACTGCGCCAGCCGCTTCCCTTTGCTGTTACCCGCTTTCGCAATGTCCACCTGGTCATGCCATGACCATTCGCAGGCCAGCCCCATTTCGGCTTCGACCGTTTCCGCAAACTGCTGCAGTGCGGCAGTATCGGCATGCGACAGGGCGAATTTCCAGATCGATTGCGCATCTCTTGCTGCATCACTCAGGCTGTTGACCTGCAAGAATGTCGGACGCTGGGCTTCCGGCAGCGACAGCCCCCAGTTAATCGTCCGGGTCACGTGACCGGTTTCGGTCTGGTAGAGCATGGCGTTATCCACATACAGCAGGCCGTGGATGCCGGCACTGTCGAGCATCTCAATCACACGGCACGCCTGATCTTTCGGCAGCGGGTCACTGTCTAAAACCTTTTTCGCCTGATAATCATACAAATAAGTGCCATTACAGCAGATTGCAGGTGTATCCAGCGCCAGTGCCTGATAAAAAGGATGGATGGCCACATGATGGCGTCCGGTCACGATCAGGATTTTTATGCCGGCCTGCTGCGCTTTTTTGAGGGCTTCCAGTGATTCTGGCAGAATGGTTTTGGTAGGGGTTAACAGCGTGCCGTCCAGATCGAGGGCGATGATGCGATAGCTCATAACAGTTCCCGTGGCTCAAAAGAAGTCAATAAGTGTACACCTTGTGACGTCAGCCACAAAACTGACGGTACAGATGGCAAGTAAGTCCGACGACGGTGGTGAATACTTTACCACTCACCGATTTTCCGTTCAGAACAAGGAGCATTCATGAAACAAGTTGTTTATACCGCCAGCCCTGAGAGCCATCAGATCCACGCCTGGCAGATGAATGATGCGGGCGCACTGACGCTGCTACAGGTTGTTGATGCGCCTGGCCAGGTACAGCCCATGGTGGTCAGCCCGGACAAGAAGTTTCTTTACGTGGGTGTACGCCCGGATTTCCGCATCGTCGCCTACCGTATTGAGGCTGACGGCAAACTGAAAGAAGCCGGTCATGCGCCCCTGGCAGGCAGCCCGACCCACATCTCGACCGATCGTGAGGGCCGCTTTATTTTCGTCGGTTCCTACAACGATGCTTTCGTCAGCGTCAGCCCGATCGGTGCCGATGGCCTGCCGGGGGCGCCCGTGCAGACCGTGAGCGGTCTGGATGGCTGTCATTCTGCGAACATCGACCTGACGAACCAGACGCTGTTTGTTCCGGCGCTGAAGCAGGACCGCATTGCGCTGTTCAGCCTGTCTGACAGCGGTGAACTGACGCCGTGTGCACAGTCTGAACTGAAAACGAAGCCCGGGGCGGGTCCGCGTCATATGGCGTTCCACCCGAATCAGCGTTACGTCTACTGCGTTAACGAACTGGACAGTACCGTTGACGTCTGGGACTTAAGCAAAGGTGACGTGGAGAAAGTGCAGAGCCTGGATATGATGCCGGAAGGATTCAGTGATACCCGCTGGGCGGCTGATATTCACATCACCCCTGATGGCCGCTATCTGTTCAGCTGCGACCGTACCGCCAGCATTATTACCTCGTTCAGCATCAGCGCGGATGGCGCCACCCTGACCGTTGAAGGCCATCAGCCGACGGAAAAGCAGCCGCGTGGTTTCAACATCGACCATAGCGGCCAGTATCTGGTGGCGGCAGGGCAGAAGTCGCACCATATCGAAGTGTATAAAATCACTCCTGACCGTGGCCTGTTACAACCGCTGGCACGCTATGCGGTAGGGCAGGGACCAATGTGGGTGGTGGTTCACCAGCTGGATTAAGCGCGTTAATTTTTTTGGCAGTCAATATCAAGGGTCGGCCATATTCTGGCTGGCCTTTTTTTATTGGCCAGAGCGATATCACATGAAGCATTATTAAAGATGATTGATTACCGCTTAGGTAACATCAACTGTATTGATAAAAATGTGATGATGACTGTCAGTCGCGATAAATACAACGTTACAGATTTTACACTTGATGATGGCGTTTACGTTCTTAAGAAGAACGGGATCATTGTTAAAACAAAATCGGATTAAAGACATGTTGTTATAGATAACTAAAAGAAGAGTGCTTAACCTGCGGGTAATCATCTGGCAGGTCCGCTTCCTCCTCATTAACTCTCTTTAAACTGCCGGTTAAGCCAGTCGGAAAACATCGTCATTGCCTCACTTTCTGGCTGGGACTGTAACCGTGTCAGCCAATAGCCTCCAAGGTGGATTTCAGCGTCAAAAGGGCGAACAATCTTCTCTGTTTGTAGCAGGTGATGAAAGATCTTAACCGGCGCCAGCGCAATGCCCGCTCCCAACAAGGCCGCCTCGATCATCGTCAGCGAAGAGTCGAAAATCATCACCGGATGTGAGGGCGAAGGTGGAGGTTCGTTAAGACTGTGCAACCAGTGACTCCACTCGTCACGACGAAATGACCGCAACAGCGTAAATTTATGCACGTCCGCCGGTTGCTGCAACTGACGGGCCATCGTGGGATGACAGAGCGGTGAAAACGGGGCATCACAAATTAACGTCGCCTCGGTGCCGTGCCAGGCACCGCTGCCGAAGCGGATGGTGTAATCATGACCTTCGGCTGCGGGGTCAACGCGATTATTGTGCGTGGACAGTTGCAGCTCAATATGCGGATGACGGTGGTTGAAATCCTCCAGGCGCGGCAACAGCAAACCGGTAGCAAAGGAGCCAACCACCCCCACTTTTAATTTTTCGCGCATTTTACCCGCAGAGAAACGGTCCAGCGTATTGGCAATACGATCAAAAGACTCGTTTAAGACCGGTAATAAATTCTCGCCTTCCGTGGTCAGCATCAGACCGCGAGCAACGCGGAAAAATAACGAGCAGCCCAACTGCTGCTCAAGCGACTTTACCTGCTGGCTCACGGCCGCATGCGTTACATTCAGTTCAACTGCAGCATTAGTAAAACTTAGATGGCGTGCAGCTGCTTCAAACGCTCTTAGCGCATTGAGGGGGATGTAAGGACGGGTCACAGATCTACCTGTAAGATTTTCTTTTATCAGGTGTAAAAATTAACAGTTTGTTGCTGTTTGTCAAACCCGTCAAACTGTCTGCTGTTCAAGAATATGGAAGGTTAGAAAAGAGTGAAATTACATTCTCAGGCTGTGATGGTGGCTGTACTGGCATCGGCATACTCATTGGGTGCTGTGGCGGCTCCTGATGTGGAAACAACGGTCAGCCAGGCCATTAAACCCCTTATCGATCAGCAAAACATTCCGGGTATGGCAGTGGCGGTCCTGGTAAAAGGCAAACCTTACTATTTTACCTGGGGTATGGCAGATAAAGAGCAGCATCTCCCGGTGACCCAGGACACCCTTTTTGAACTGGGTTCGGTAAGTAAAACGTTCACCGGTGTGCTGGGGGGCGTGGCGGTGGCAAAAGGTGAGATCGCGCTGAACGATCGTGCCACTCAATACTGGCCGGCACTTAATCTTCCACAGTGGCGCAACATTACGCTACTGCAACTGGCAACGTATACGGCAGGTGGCTTGCCCCTCCAGGTTCCGGATGCCGTTACGGATGAAGACAGGCTGAAAAACTTCTATCAACAGTGGCAACCTCAGTGGGCACCGGGAGAGACGCGGCAATATGCGAATAGCAGTATCGGGCTTTTTGGCATGCTGGCGGTAAAGCCAACGGGACTCTCCTTTGAACAGGTGATGCAGCAGCGTGTATTGACGCCACTAAAACTCACACACACATTTATTACCGTACCAGAAGCCAGCGAAAATGATTATGCGTGGGGTTATCGCGATGGGAAACCCGTCCGCGTATCGCCTGGCATGCTGGATGCCGAATCCTACGGTGTAAAGTCGTCCATAAAAGATATGTTGCGCTGGATGCAGGCCAATATGAATCCTGAACAGGTCGGGGATAAGACATTGCAGCAGGGGCTGGCACTTGCCCAGACGCGTTATTATCGCACTGATGCGTTATATCAGGGACTTGGCTGGGAGATGCTTGACTGGCCAGAACAGTCAGCGCTGGCCATCAGAGGCGCTGATAGTCCGGTGGCTCTGGGGCCCCAGCAGGTGCGGGATGCGCAATCGCATCCACGGGTGAAGGCATCATGGGTACACAAAACGGGTGCTACGGGGGGCTTTGGAGCCTATGTGGCCTTTATCCCACAAAAACAGATCGGTATTGTCATGCTGGCGAATAAAAACTATCCCAACACCTTGCGGGTAAAAGTCGCCATGCAAATAGTCAAGGCTTTAGAGTAATAGTGAGGCGGGGGCATTGCCCGGAAGGGAAACGCCCCCGCCTCTTACCCGGAAAATTACGAATACATCGCCGTAATTGATGCACTACCCAGCGAATGGAAATGGACGTTAAAGCCCACCATCGCACCGCTGGCGTTCTCATCCACTTCCAGCCGGTCAGTGTCTATCGCGTGAACGGTGAAAATATAGCGGTGAGATTCGCCCTTCGGCGGTGCCGCGCCGCCGTAGCCCGCGCTGCCAAAATCGGTACGGGTCTGTACTGAACCGGCCGGCAGATCCGCTTTGCCGGAACCGGCACCCGCCGCCAGCTCCCGCGTGTCAGCGGGCAGGTTAGCCACCACCCAGTGCCACCAGCCGGAACCGGTTGGCGCGTCAGGATCGTAGCAGGTGACGACAAAACTTTTCGTCCCTGCAGGCACCTCGTCCCAGGCCAGATGTGGCGACAGATTTTCCCCCTGGTAACCCATGGCATTCAGCACCTGGCGTTCCGGTAATTTATCGCCGTCGTTGAAATCCTGGCTGACTAGCTTCATTCCATCTCCTTAACCTTCAGATGTGATGTCACCCCGTAGACGGGGTGAGCACCCTGTTATTGGTGAAGTAACTTCAGCAGCTCTTCGGCTGCGGCAGCGGAAGAGGCCGGGTTTTGTCCGGTGACCAGATGGCCATCGGTCAGTACGTACACGCCCCAGTCATCGGTGCGCTCAAACTGCCCGCCCAGCTTCTTCAGCTCGTCTTCCACCAGGAAAGGTACCACATTCGTCAGGCCAACGGCCTCTTCTTCACTGTTGGTAAAACCGGTGACGCGTTTGCCGGCGACCAGCGGCGTGCCGTCCGGCTTTTTCGCGTGACGCAGCACGCCGGGAGCGTGGCAGACGGTGCCGACGGGCTTACCGTTGGCGAACAGCGTTTCGATCAGCTGAATACTGGTCGGGTCTTCGGCCAGATCCCACAGCGGCCCGTGACCACCGGGATAGAATACGGCGTCAAATTCGCCGGGGTCGACCGCATCCAGCCGCTGGGTGTTGGCCAGCGCCTGCTGCGCGGCAATGTCAATGCGAAAACGCTCGGTATCGCTGGTCTGCGCATCGGGCGCATCGCTGACCGGGTCAAGCGGCGGCTGCCCTCCGGCAGGGGAAGCCAGCACCACCGAAATCCCCGCATCGCGGAAGACATAATAGGGGGCAGCAAACTCTTCCAGCCAGAATCCAGTTTTATGGCCGGTATCGCCCAGCTTGTCGTGTGAAGTCAGTACCATTAACAGTTTCATTGCGGTTTATCTCCTGCCACGCGAACTACGAGCTTGCCAAAGTTTTTGCCCTGCAGCATGCCGATGAAGGCTTCCGGTGCATTATCCAGACCATCGATAATATCTTCGCGGAAGACCAGACGATCTTCAGCGACCCACTTGCTCATCTGACGGAAGAACTCATCAAAGCGGTGGCCGTAATCCTGATTAATAATAAAGCCTTCCACGCGCAGGCGTTTGCGCAGGATGGCACTCTGCAGCTGCGGCAGGCGATCCGGACCGTCGCTTGCGCCGGTGCTGTTATAGTCGGCGATCAGCCCACAGACCGGAATACGTCCTTTGGTGTTCATCAGCGGCAGGACGGCATTAAACACTTTGCCTCCCACGCTTTCGAAGTAGACGTCGATGCCATCGGCACAGTGGCGGGCAAGCTGTTCAGCCAGGTTGTCATCGCGGTGGTCGAGGCAGCGGTCGAAGCCCAGCACTTCTTCGGCATAACGGCATTTCTCCGCACCGCCGGCGATCCCGACAACATGACAGCCCTTCAGTTTGGCAATCTGGCCGACAAGCGAGCCCACGGCTCCGGTGGCGGCCGCCACCACGACGGTTTCCCCGGCCTGCGGGTTACCGATGTCCAGCAGCCCCATATAGGCCGTGAAGCCCGGCATACCGAGCATACCCAGCGCCCATGAAGGATGCTTCAGCACCGGGCCGCTGAGTTTCACCAGGTCTTCACCGGTGGACAGGGCAAAATCCTGCCAGCCGCTGTAGCCCAGCACCCAGTCGCCTGCGGCGAAGTCAGGATGCTCTGAACGTTCTACTATCGACACCGTACCGCCACACATCACCTCATTGACGGCAACGGGCGGGACGTAAGAAGGGGCATCGCTCATCCGTCCGCGCATGTACGGGTCCAGCGACAGCCAGACGGTGCGCAGGAGTACCTCGCCCTGCGAAGGGGTGGGAACGTGCTGGGATTCCAGGTGGAAATTGGCTGGGGTCGGCGCACCGTGCGGGCGCGATGCCAGCAACAGCCGACGATTGGTATGTTTATCTTGTGGCATGTTATCTCCTGATATGCGGCAGTAAGCCGCAAAAAAACCTGGTAAAAGTCTAGCCCATCACAGAGATGGCTGCCTGGAGGGTGCCTCTATTTCAGATAATTAAACAGGGCAGGATGTGCTACGGCGGCGGCGATCGCGTCCGTTAACCGGGCCAGCGCCCCGGGTGAGATCACATACGGAGGCATCAGATAGATCAGCCGGCCAAAGGGGCGGATCCACACACCCTGTTGCACAAAGAACTGCTGCATCGCCGCCATATTCACCGGCCGGTGGGTCTCCACCACCCCAATCGCGCCCAGCACGCGCACATCAGCCACCTCCGGGCTGTCACGCAACGGCAGAAGCGCGGCACTGAGCTGACGCTCAATGGCGCTGACCTGCGCCGGCCAGTGATTTTCCTGCAGCATGGCCAGGCTTTCCGACGCCACGGCGCAGGCCAGCGGGTTACCCATAAACGTCGGCCCGTGCATAAAGCAGCCCGCTTCGCCATTGCTGATGGTCTCGGCCACCTGCCGGGTCGTCAGGGTGGCCGACAGGGTCATTGTGCCCCCGGTCAGCGCCTTGCCCACGCAGAGGATGTCCGGGCTGATAGCCGCATGTTCACAGGCAAACAGTTTACCGGTGCGGCCAAAGCCGGTGGCAATTTCATCGGCGATCAGCAGCAGCTGGTAACGATCGCACAGCTCACGCACCCGACTGAGATAGCGCGGGTGATAAAAGCGCATTCCGCCCGCTCCCTGCACGATGGGTTCGAGGATCACCGCCGCCAGCTGGTGATGATGGGTCGCTATGGCCTGTTCGAGGGCGTCGGCGTCCTGCTCCTGCCATGGCTGGTCAATACGCGGCGGAGCGGGAACGAACAGGTGTTCCGGCAGGTAGCCCTGATACAGGCTGTGCATGCTGTTCTGCGGGTCGCATACCGACATGGCGGCAAAGGTATCCCCGTGATAACCGTTACGCAGGGTGAGAAAGCGCTGACGCTTTTCCCCTTTTGCCTGCCAGTACTGCAGCGCCATTTTCATCGCCACTTCGACCGCCACCGATCCCGAATCCGCAAGGAACACGCACGACAGCGGGGCGGGCGTCATCGCGACCAGACGGCGGCACAGCGACACGGCGGCCGGATGGGTGATCCCGCCAAACATCACGTGAGACATCTGCGCCATCTGGGTCTGCAGCGCCCGGTTAAGACGCGGATGGTTATAGCCGTGGATCGCGGCCCACCAGGAGGACATGCCGTCGACCAGCTCCCGACCGTCCGCCAGCTGAAGCGACGTGCCGGCGGCGGCCACCACCGGATAACAGGGCAGCGGCTGGCTCATGGACGTGTAGGGGTGCCAGATATGGTCACGGTCAAAGGCAAGATCGTCTGGGGTCATAAAATCACTTGTAAACCAAAAATAAAAAATTTAGTTTACAAGTATAACCAGGCCGTGAAGACAAATGACAGACTTTTTTGGAGCAAGCAATGGCAACACGTTGGACCCTCTCTCAGGCACAGGCGCTGTTTGATAAGCCTTTTCTCGAACTGATGTTTGAAGCCCAGCAGACGCATCGTCAGCATTTTGACCCGCGTCAGGTGCAGGTCAGTACGCTGCTGTCGATTAAAACCGGGGCCTGCCCGGAAGACTGCAAATATTGTCCGCAAAGCGCCCGTTACAAAACCGGGCTGGAGTCGGAGCGCCTGATGGAGGTGGAGGAGGTGCTCAGTTCGGCGCGTAAAGCCAAAGCAGCCGGATCCGGGCGCTTCTGCATGGGGGCCGCGTGGAAAAATCCCCATGAGCGCGACATGCCTTACCTGGAACAGATGGTGCAGGGCGTCAAAGCGATGGGCATGGAAACCTGCATGACCCTCGGCACCCTCAGCCAGCAGCAGGCGCAGCGCCTGGCGCAGGCCGGACTGGATTTCTACAACCACAACCTTGATACCTCGCCGGAGTTTTACGGCAGTATTATCACTACCCGCAGCTATCAGGAGCGGCTGGACACCCTCGGGCAGGTGCGTGACGCCGGTATCAAAGTCTGCTCCGGTGGCATTGTCGGGCTGGGCGAAACGGTCAGCGACCGTGCCGGGCTGCTGGTGCAGCTGGCCAACCTGCCGACTCCGCCGGAAAGCGTGCCGATTAATATGCTGGTCAAAGTGAAAGGCACTCCGCTGGCGGATAATGACGATGTCGACCCGTTCGACTTTATCCGCACCATCGCGGTGGCGCGCATTATGATGCCGCGCTCCCACGTGCGGCTCTCTGCCGGGCGCGAACAGATGAGTGAGCAGACTCAGGCGATGTGTTTTATGGCCGGGGCTAACTCGATTTTTTACGGCTGCAAACTGCTGACGACGCCGAATCCGGAAGAAGACAAAGATCGGGTGCTGTTCCGTAAGCTGGGTCTCAACCCACAGGACAGCGTGACCGACAGCGGTGATAACGAGCAGCAGCAGGCGCTGACAGCGCAGCTGATGCAGGCCGATACCGATCTGTTTTATAACGCGGCGGTGTAATGAGCTGGTCACAACGCCTGACGCAGGCCCTGACCGCCAGACACCAGCGCGGTCAGTATCGACAGCGCCACGCCAGCCAGCAGGGCGATGCGCGCCGTCTGCAGGTGGCCGGAGTGGACTATCTCAACTTCTCCGCGAACGACTATCTCGGACTGAGCCATGACCCCGGCATCGTCAGCGCCTGGCAGCAGGGGGCGGAACGTTACGGCGTCGGCGCGGGGGGATCGACGCATGTTACCGGCTACCGGGTGCCGCAGGCTGCCCTGGAGGAGGAACTGGCCGACTGGCTTGGCTACGATCGCGGCCTGCTGTTTATGTCAGGATTTTCGGCTAATCAGGCGGTGATCGCGGCAATGCTGGCGAAAAACGATCGAATCTTCGCCGATAAGCTCTGTCATGCCTCGCTGCTGGAGGCGGCCAGCCTCAGTCCGGCCACGCTGCGTCGCTTCGCCCATAATCAGCCCGGCGCGCTGGCAACGCTGCTGGCCGGCGACACCCCGGGCGAAACGCTGGTGGTGACAGAAGGGATCTTCAGCATGGACGGTGACCGCGCACCGCTGGCGGCGCTGCATGCACTGTCACAACGCAGCGGAAGCTGGCTGCTGGTGGATGACGCTCACGGTGTCGGCGTCTGCGGTGAGCAGGGGCGCGGCAGTGGCTGGCAGCAGGGCGTGAAAGCGGAGCTGCTGATCGTCACCTTTGGCAAAGCCTTCGGCGTGAGCGGGGCGGCATTGCTGTGCAATGACGACACGGCGGAGTATCTGCTGCAGTTTGCCCGCCATCTGATTTACAGCACTGCCATGCCTCCGGCGCAGGTCTGCGCCATTCATGCTGCGCTGCGAGCTGTCCGCCAGGGGGACGATCTCCGCAGGACGCTGGCGGACAATATCCGCTACTTTCGTCAGCATGCGGGAGGGGTGTCCTGGTCGCTTTCGGCGTCGGACAGTGCGATTCAGCCTCTGATTGTCGGAGAAGAGCAGGCTGCGCTGCGGCTGTCACAGCAACTGCGCGAACGTGGCTGCTGGGTTAATGCTATCCGGCCGCCCACCGTACCGCCCGGCACTTCACGGCTGCGCATCACCCTCAGTGCGGCCCATTCCCGGGATGACATCGATCAGCTTCTGGAGGCACTGTATGCTGCAGACCGTCGATAAACAGGCCGTGGCTGCGGCCTTTGGCCGTGCGGCGCAAAGCTATAACCGCCATGCTGACCTCCAGCGGCAGTGTGGAGAGCATCTGCTGGGCCTGGCCCGCCCTGGCCAGGCGCTGCGGGTGCTGGATGCAGGCTGCGGAACCGGCTGGTTCAGCCAGCGCTGGCGCAGCACCGGGCACCACGTTACCGCACTTGACCTGTCAGAAAAAATGCTACAGCAGGCGGCACTCAGCCAGGCCGCTGACTGCTATCAGCCCGGGGATATTGAGGCACTGCCGTTTGCCGGGGCCAGCTTCGATCGCTGCTGGAGCAATCTGGCGATCCAGTGGTGCAGCGACTTGCCCCAGGCGCTGAAAGAGCTGTGGCGCGTAACCCGCCCCGGCGGGCAGGTGCTGTTCTCCACGCTGCTCGACGGCTCCCTGAGGGAGGTTCAGTACGCCTGGCCGCTGGGTGAACGCGCGCCGGTCAACCAGTTTGCCCGGCTTCAGCAGTTGGAACAGGCGGGGGCTGGGATGAATCTGACCCTGACGCCCTACACGCTGACGCTGGCGTTTCCGGACGTGCTCAGCCTGCTGCGGTCATTAAAAGGGATCGGCGCGACCCATCTGCACCAGGGGCGTGGTGGGCAGGGACTGAGTCGGGGCCATCTGCAGCGGCTGGAAGCCAGCTGGCCGCGTGATGCACGCGGTTGTCTGCTGAGTTATCAACTGGTTTCAGGAGTTATGGAACGTGAGTAAACGCTGGTTTGTTACCGGAACGGATACGGAAGTGGGGAAAACCGTCGCCAGCTGTGCGCTGTTACAGGCAGCGCAGGCGGCGGGCTATCGCTGTGCGGGCTATAAGCCGGTTGCCTCCGGCAGTGAAATGACCCCGGACGGGATCCGCAATGAGGATGCCCTGGCCTTACAGCACTTCAGTGCGGTCAGGCTGCCTTATGCGATGGTCAATCCGCTGGCATTTCTTGAGCCGACTTCGCCGCATATCATCAGTGCAGAAGAGCACCGGCCCATCACCACCATGCAGCTGTCAGCGGGCCTTGAGGTGATTTCACAGCAGGCTGACTGGGTACTGACCGAGGGGGCGGGCGGATGGTTTACCCCGCTCTCTGCCACGCTGACGTTTGCCGACTGGGTGCAGCAGGAGCAGCTACCGGTCATTCTGGTAGTGGGGATAAAACTGGGGTGTATCAATCATGCACTGCTCACCGCTCAGGCGATAAAGGTGGCGGGGCTGCCGCTGGCCGGCTGGATTGCCAACGGCATCCAGCCGCCGGGAAAACGGCATCAGGAATATCTGGAGACGCTGATCCGGCGCCTTGACGCGCCGCTGTTGGGGGAGATCCCGCATCTGCACGGGCGCAATTTTACCGACGTGGGGCGCTTTATCACCTTACCCTGATACATCCGGTATGAACTTGTCGGGGCGACCATTTATCCGGTCGCCCTCCCTCTTCTTTCCCGTTCTAAGCGCTGTCATCACACCGTCAGCCACGTGTTGACCATGCTGTCATCCAACTGAGCCACCGTGCCGTGAGCGACGTTACGTCCGCGATGCAGCAGCAGGAAATAGTCTGCCACCCGACGGATAAACGACAGACGCTGCTCCAGGAGCAGGATGGTCATGCCGAAGTCGTGATTCAGACGATGGATCAGATTACCCATCTCCTCCTCCAGCCACGGTGACATCCCCTCCGTCGGCTCATCCAGAATCAGCAGTTTCGGTTGCAGCACCAGCGCACGCGCCAGCGCTAACTGCTGCTGCTGGTCAATCGGCAGTTCGCCGCTGCGCTGGTGGCGCAGGGAATACAGCAGCGGAAAGAGATCGTAAACCATTGGCGGTATGGCCCGATGACGTGCCATACCAGCCCCCGCCAGCAGGGCGATTTGCAGGTTCTCTTCAATGGTCATCTGCGAGAAAATATGGCGGCCCTGCGGCACATAACCAATCCCCAGCGAGGCACGCTGCTCCATGGGCTGCAACAGCAGATCCTGCGGCGGGCCGTTATCGTCCTGCCAGATCATCGACCCGCTGTTAATGGGCAGGTGCCCCATAATGCAGTTGACCAGGGTGGTTTTTCCCATGCCCTGACGACCGATAATACCGGTACAGGAGCCGGGCTGCAGATCCAGATCGACATCCCACAAAATATGGTTTTGCCCGTAAAACTGATTAACAGAACGTAAACTGAGCATCTGACACTCTCCCTCCAGACAGTTATCGATCGCATCTGTATTGCTTACGCTCTGTGTCGTCTGGCAAACAGTCCGGCGTGAATATCACGCCCGCGGCTTTGGGTGCCTCGCTCTGGTGTCCTGACAGGTGAGGCGGTAACGCTAATCTTGCAAATAGCAGGCCAGTTCGGATAAAGGCCAGAAAGACAGACCGCGATCGCCTTCACGGCGAGAAAAGGTCAGCGTTGCTAAACATTCAAGGCGGTAAGGGGGCGTTCTGCACCGGGGTAGTGCTGTTGCCTGGGCGGTGATGGTGCAACGGTCTGTCGCCCGATCGGGGCCGGGCCCGTCCGGGAAGCGGGAGCGTGGCTGACCGCCAGAAATACGGTGTATAAGTCTGGCTTTCTGCCTGGAAAACGGCCGCGATCGCGGCAAAAAAAAAGGAAAAAAAAATATTTGGCGGGCGGAGGAACGCATGGGGACGATTTATACATATCAGACAGGTCAGGCGCTGAAAACAGTTATCCACTATTCCTGTGGATAACCTTGTGCATTAGCATCTGAAAACCTGCGCAAGGCGAGAGCGGACGCGGCTTAGGCTCGGGTTGCTGCGAAACTCGGCTTTTGATTAATAAATATTAAAATCAACAGGTTACTTAAAATCAATACAGTGGAGTTTTCGCCCATCATCCCGCCTGGCTTTTGCCGGGACGCTATTGACAAATGTTAAAAAAAGAAACTGTCTGGGGATAAGCCATTCCGGCACTGACCGCATACGTTTGCGCAACGAGCAGCAAAAGTGCGGCTATGCTGTTACGTGAAACAGTATGAAAAACAACTGTGAATTTATCCAGTCTTTTTTTCTGGCAAAATCGTCACGGCAGAGTAGAATTAGAGTCCGGTTCGCGCACATCTTCATCAGGTAGCCTGTTAATGAGCAAAGTCTTTAAACTCAACTCCGATTTCAAACCTTCTGGCGACCAGCCGGAAGCCATCCGCCGTCTTGAAGAGGGGCTGGAAGACGGGCTGGCGCACCAGACACTGCTGGGCGTAACCGGATCGGGTAAAACGTTCACCGTGGCCAATGTGATTGCCGACCTTAACCGTCCTACGATGGTACTGGCACCGAACAAGACGCTGGCGGCCCAGTTGTACGGCGAAATGAAGGAATTCTTTCCTGATAATGCCGTTGAGTACTTTGTCTCTTATTACGATTATTACCAGCCTGAAGCCTATGTGCCCAGTTCGGACACTTTTATCGAGAAAGACGCCTCGGTAAACGAACATATTGAGCAGATGCGACTGTCAGCGACCAAAGCCCTGCTGGAACGACGCGATGTCATTGTGGTGGCCTCGGTTTCGGCAATCTATGGTCTGGGCGATCCTGACCTCTACCTGAAGATGATGCTGCATCTGACGCGCGGGATGGTCATTGACCAGCGCGCAATCCTCCGCCGACTGGCAGAGCTGCAATATACCCGTAATGATCAGGCCTTCCAGCGCGGCACCTTCCGCGTGCGCGGTGAGGTTATCGATATTTTCCCGGCAGAGTCCGACGACTATGCGCTGCGCGTGGAGCTGTTTGATGAGGAAGTGGAGCGCCTGTCTATCTTTGACCCGCTGACCGGCCAGATTGACTCCGTGATCCCGCGTTATACCATCTATCCGAAAACGCACTATGTGACGCCGCGTGAGCGTATCCTGCAGGCGATGGAGGAGATCAAAGTCGAGCTGGCAGAGCGCAAGCAGGTGCTGCTGGCCAACAATAAGCTGCTGGAAGAGCAGCGCCTCAGTCAGCGTACCCAGTTTGATCTGGAGATGATGAACGAGCTGGGCTACTGCTCCGGTATCGAAAACTACTCCCGCTATCTGTCTGGTCGCGGGCCGGGTGAAGCACCGCCAACCCTGTTCGACTACCTGCCCGCCGATGGCCTGCTGGTGATTGACGAATCCCACGTCACCATTCCGCAGATCGGCGGGATGTATCGCGGGGACCGGGCGCGTAAAGAGACGCTGGTGGAGTACGGCTTCCGCCTGCCATCCGCGCTGGATAACCGTCCGATGAAGTTTGAAGAGTTTGAGGGGCTGGCCCCGCAGACGATTTATGTCTCGGCCACACCCGGTAACTATGAGCTGGAGAAGTCGGGCGGGGACGTGGTGGATCAGGTGGTACGACCTACCGGCCTGCTGGATCCGACAATCGAAGTCCGTCCCGTTGGAACCCAGGTTGACGACCTGCTGTCGGAAATCCGCAAACGCGTGGTGATTAACGAGCGCGTGCTGGTGACGGTGCTGACCAAGCGTATGGCCGAAGACCTGACGGAATATCTGGAAGAGCACGGTGAACGTGTGCGCTACCTGCACTCGGATATCGACACCGTTGAGCGCGTGGAAATTATCCGCGACCTGCGTCTGGGGGAATTTGACGTGCTGGTGGGGATCAACTTACTGCGTGAAGGGCTGGATATGCCCGAGGTCTCGCTGGTGGCGATCCTCGATGCGGATAAAGAGGGCTTCCTGCGTTCAGAGCGCTCGCTGATCCAGACCATCGGGCGTGCAGCACGTAATCTCAACGGAAAGGCGATTCTTTACGGTGACAAAATCACCCCGTCTATGGCGCGCGCCATCAGTGAGACGGAACGCCGCCGTGAAAAGCAGGAGCAGTACAACCTGGAGCACGGTATTGTGCCGCAGGGCCTCAACAAGAAGATTGCTGATATTCTGGAGTTAGGGCAGGGGCTGGCGAAAAACAAAGCGAAAGTGCGCAGTATGAAAGGACGCAGCATTGTTGAGGACGATCCGGCCTATGTTGACCTCTCGCCACAGGGGCTGCAAAAACGCATCCATCAGCTGGAGGCGCAGATGCAGAAACATGCGCAAAACCTGGAGTTTGAAGAAGCAGCCCAGGTTCGCGACCAGCTGCATCAGGTACGTGAGCTGTTTATTGCCGCGTCATAATACAAAGGGCCGATCGGAAAAACGATCGGCCCCGTCTGTTTGTCTCTTGTTTTTTTGTCGGGAGAGCCTTTTTCCCTTATCCCGTCCCGCTGCCTGATGACCGGCGGCCTGTCACACCATGGCCTGAACGGCGTGCTCCAGCGCCAGGCGCAGCAGCTGTCGGTCGTGACGATAAGGAATATCCCCGGCCTCCAGCGGCTCCTGAATAATCAGCCGCCCGTCAATCTGGCTGCTGTCCACTTTCGGCCCCAGCACCAGCGCATCAATGACCCGTTTGCCTATCGCCTTCTCCATCATCGCCAGCTTATCAGGAACCGTCAGTGTTGCCGCCGCCGGGCTGAGTTCTTTACCCAGATTGCCAATGAATACCATGGTGGCCGGCGTCCGGCGCATGGCCTGAGCAATCTCCGGCAGCAGCAGAACCGGCATCAGGCTGGTATAAAAACTGCCGGGCCCAATCAGGATCAGATCTGCTTCACCAATTGCCTCCACCGCTTCACGCGTGGCGCTGACCTTGGGTGAGAGCATCAGCTCCTGCGGTGGCTGCGTCAGCTGGTCAATTTCAGTTTCGCCGTACACCAGATGGCCTTCGTTATCCAGCGCCACCAGGTCGACCGGTTGCTCGGACATCGGGATCAGAAACGCATCCACCTTCAGGAGATTACGGATCAGATTAATCGCCTCAAAAGGGCGGACGCTGAGGTGATCGAGGGCTTTCAGCATCAGATTGCCCAGATTATGCCCGGCCAGTTCGCCGTTGCCGGCAAAGCGATACTCAAACATGGCTGACGCCACGCTGGGTTCGGCAATCAACTGGTTCAGACAGTTGCGCATATCGCCCCAGGCGATCCCCCCTTCCGAACGGCGGATACGCCCGGTGGAGCCACCATTATCAGTGGTAGTGACAATCCCGGTCAGACGGGAACCCAGAGGCGAGAGGGCAGACATCACACGGCCCAGGCCGTGTCCTCCGCCTAATGCCACCACGCGGTCGAGGTCAGCTAAGGTGCGATTTCGCATAATATCCATTTGTTATGTTCGGCCACTGTTTATGCCGTTTATTTTACGCTATTCCTGCGGGAAAAGGCCGGGAAAATACGTTATATATCATAATATATAGCGAAAAACCTTACTGGTAACGACGGAATAATAGCGCTAACATTTGCCCATCACGATTTGCCGATGTCCGGCAAGTCACACTTAAGCCCTGACACCTGGGTCCTTTGGGATATGGTGTCCTGGCCGCAACCTCTGAGTTGCCAGGGTGCAGAAAGAAATGACTGCATCTCCCTATCTGGAAAGGTGTCACAGGTGCCACAATTTACTGATAACTTCGCGCGCAGGTTCTACTACCTGCGTCTGTCGATTACTGACGTGTGCAATTTCCGCTGCACATACTGCCTGCCTGACGGCTATAAACCCCAGGGCGCGCAGAACAAAAGCTTCCTTTCACTGGATGAGATCCGTCGTGTCACTCGTGCCTTTGCGGCAGCGGGAACGGAAAAAGTGCGCCTCACCGGCGGCGAGCCCTCAATGCGACGTGATTTCACCGATATCATCGCGGCCGTCCGCGACAACCCCTCGATTCGCCAGATAGCCCTTACCACCAATGGTTACCGCCTGCAGCGGGATATCGGCAAGTGGCGGGCCGCCGGCCTGACGGCGCTGAACGTCAGTGTCGACAGCCTTGACGCGCGTCAGTTTCATGCCATTACCGGGCAGAATAAATTTGATGAGGTGATGCGCGGTATCGATGCGGCTTTTGATGCCGGTTTCAGTCAGGTGAAAGTCAATACCGTGCTGATGCGGGATGTTAATCACCATAGTCTTGATACGTTCCTTGCCTGGGTGCGCGACCGTCCTGTCCAGCTGCGCTTTATTGAGCTGATGGAAACCGGCGATGGCGGATCGCTGTTTCGTCGTCACCATGTCTCCGGCCAGGTGATCCGCGACCAGCTGCTGCGCCAGGGCTGGGTGCAGCAGCAGCGCGCGCGCAGCGATGGCCCCGCGCAGGTGTTTCGTCATGCCGATTATCAGGGTGAAATTGGCCTGATCATGCCCTATGAAAAAGATTTTTGCGCCAGCTGTAACCGCCTTCGTGTCTCTGCCACCGGTCAACTGCATCTCTGCCTGTTTGGTGACGGCGGCGTGCCGCTGCGCGATCTTCTGGCTGATGACAGTCAGCAGGCGGAGCTGCAGGCGCGGATTGCCGGCAGCCTGACGACCAAAAAAGAGACGCACTTTCTGCATCAGGGTCATACCGGTATTACCCAAAACCTTTCATTTATCGGCGGTTAAGCTAAGGAGTTTTTATGGGCAAAGGTACAACGGATTTTCTCCCTCTTAACGTTGCGGTGTTAACTGTCTCCGATCGCCATACCGCTGAAACTGACAGCTCCGGTGACTACCTGCGCGAAGCGCTGACGGAAGCGGGGCACCACGCGGTGGACCGGGCCATTGTCGCTGATAACCGTTACCGCATCCGTGCCGTGGTGTCCCGCTGGATAGCCAGTAGTGACGTTCAGGTGGTGCTGATTAATGGCGGCACCGGGTTTAACGAAAAAAACTGTACGCCGGAAGCGCTGCTGCCGCTGTTCGACCGAGAAATTGAGGGGTTTGGCGAGCTGTTCCGCATGATCTCCTACGAAGATATCGGCACGTCAACCCTGCAGTCCCGTGCAGTGGCGGGCCTGGCAAATGAAACGCTGATTTTTGCCATGCCAGGCTCCACCGGGGGCTGCCAGCTGGCCTGGGAGCGCATCATCCAGGACCAGTTGGATGCCCGTACCCGCCCCTGTCATTTTGTCTCGCACGTGAAGAAATTATAAATGTCTAAATTAACGCATATTAATGCTGCCGGAGAGGCGCATATGGTGGATGTTTCCGCCAAACAGGACACCGTGCGCGAAGCACGGGCAGAGGCTTTTGTGGTGATGCACCCTGACACGCTGCAGATGATCATCGACGGCAGCCATCACAAAGGGGATGTGTTTGCCACTGCCCGGATCGCCGGTATCCAGGCCGCTAAACGTACCTGGGAGCTGATCCCGCTGTGCCATCCATTGATGCTGAGTAAGGTGGAAGTGTCCCTGAGCGCCGAGCCGGAACACCAGCGTGTACGGATCGTCTCACTCTGTCGTCTGACCGGGAAAACGGGCGTGGAGATGGAAGCGCTGACGGCTGCCTCGGTGGCGGCGCTGACCATCTACGATATGTGCAAAGCCGTGCAGAAAGATATCACCATCGAACAGTGCCGCCTGCTGAGTAAAAGTGGTGGAAAATCCGGCGATTTCGAGGCGGTGCACCATGATTAATGTGCTGTTTTTTGCCCAGGTGCGTGAGCTGGTTGGCACCGATCATCTGACAATACCTGCGAACTATCCAGATGTGGAAGCGCTGCGCAACTACCTGGCGCAGCAGGGGAAGCGCTGGGCGCTGGCGCTGGAGTCGGGTAAGCTGCTCGCCGCAGTTAATCAGACGCTGGTATGCCTGCAGCATCCGCTTCAGGCCGGGGATGAAGTCGCCTTCTTCCCGCCGGTCACGGGAGGCTGATATGGACGAGCAGACCCGTATTCGCGTGGGCTGTGCCCCCTTCAGCATGAGCGACGAGTATCAGTGGCTGGCCGCCTCTGACCTTGACGGTGCGGTGGTGACCTTTACCGGTAAGGTGCGCAATCATAATCTGGGCGATAACGTCCGTGCGCTGAGGCTGGAGCACTATCCGGGCATGACCGAAAAAGCGCTGGCGGAGATTGTTGATGAAGCGCGTCAGCGCTGGCCGGTGCAGCGCATGACGGTGGTTCACCGCATTGGCGAGCTTTTTCCCGGGGATGAAATTGTCCTGGTCGGGGTCAGCGGCGCACATCGCGGCGCTGCATTCAGCGCGGCGGAATTTATTATGGATCAGTTAAAGACGCGCGCGCCGTTCTGGAAACAGGAAGCGACGCCCGAAGGCGACCGCTGGGTTGACTCGCGCGACAGCGATCGCCAGGCTGCGGATCGCTGGAAATAACGCCCCTTTCAATTTTCGCAGGCTTAAGGAGCGACATGCGCTTTTTCTTCAGACCGGCTCTTCTGCCGCTGGCGCTGCTGGCGCTGGCGGGCTGCAGCAATAAGACCTCAGAGACGGCCGCCACCGCACGACCGGCCGATGTTAAAGCCCGGATATCCCGCCTGCTGCCCTCCGGCGTCAACGATCGTGAAGGCTGGGCGCGTGATATCTACGTCGCCTTTAACAGCCAGGCTATTTCCCCTGATGCCAGCAATCTGTGTGCGGTGATTGCGGTGACCGCACAGGAGTCCAACTTCAGCGCAGACGCCACGGTGCCGGGCCTGCCCAGGATAGCCTGGGCCGAAATTGACCGCCGCGCCGCGCAGCTGCATATCCCGTCGTTCCTGGTGCGCACCGCGCTGATGATCAACTCGCCGGACGGCAAGAGCTATGCGTACCGGCTGGATCACGTCAAAAGTGAGAAAGAGCTGAGTGCAGTATTTGATGACTTCATTGATATGGTGCCGATGGGTCAGAAGCTGTTTGGCAATCTGAATCCGATCCATACTGGCGGGCCGATGCAGGTCAGCATCGCGTTTGCCGAGGCTAATGCCAAAGGCTACCCGTACCAGGTTGAAGGATCCCTGCGGCGTGAAGTGTTTTCCCGCCGGGGTGGCCTGTGGTTTGGCACCCGACATCTGCTCGGCTATCCGACGAACTATCCCTCGCCGTTGTATCGTTTTGCTGACTTCAATGCCGGCTGGTATGCCAGCCGCAATGCAGCATTTCAGGCGGCCGTTTCGCGCCTGAGCGGCATTAAGCTGGCGCTGGACGGTGACCTGATTAACTACGGATCGGACAGCGCAGGTTCGACTGAAAAGGCCGTGCGCACGATCAGGCAGCTGGATTACAGCGACCGGGCGATCCGCCGCGCGCTGGAAAAAGGGGAGAGTATCGACTTCGAGAAAACCGATCTGTGGCAGTCTGTTTTTGCCCTCGCCGATAAAGATGCCGGGAAAAAGCTGCCGCGAGCAGTGCTGCCGGGGATCAAGCTGGAAAGTCCGAAGATTACGCGCAACCTGACCACCGCATGGTTTGCCCAACGCGTGAACAGCCGCTATCAGAGTTGTCTGCAGCGTAATTAACCACGCTGACCAGAATATGCCCGACCAGGGGCCGGGCGGAAAGAAGCCCGGCACCAGCAGTCAGGCTGGGATGCTGGGGCTGACCTTATGTCGGGTCAGCCCTGATCATGCAGAAGCTCTATACCGTTTGCAGTTTGAAAATCTGTACTGTCTGCGCCAGCGTCTTCGCCTGATCTTCCAGCGATGCAGCTGCAGCAGACATCTGCTGCACCAGCGCAGAGTTCTGCTGGGTGGCACCATCCATCTGGTTCACCGCCACGGTGACCTGGCCAATACCCTGTGACTGCTCATCGGAAGCATGAACAATCTCACCGATAATGGTTTTCACTGAGTTCACCGCCTGCGTCATCTCCTGCATGGTCTTACCGGCACTCTGCACCAGCGTGACGCCGTGATCGACACGCTGGGTGGATTCACTGATCAACGCTGAAATATCTTTTACCGCACTGGCGCTGCGCTGGGCCAGATTGCGGACTTCTGCCGCAACCACGGCAAACCCACGGCCCTGTTCCCCGGCACGGGCAGCTTCTACGGCGGCGTTCAGCGCCAGAATATTGGTCTGAAATGCAATGCTGTTAATGATGCTGGTGATAGCGCCGATCTTCTGCGAACTTTCATCGATCTGCTGCATGATCTGCACCACTTGTGACACCAGCTGTTCACCGCGCTGGGCAATGTCGGTGGCATTTTCGGTCAGCGCGGTGGCCTGATGGGCGTTATCGGCATTGTGTTTAACCGTGGCCGTCAGCTGTTCCATACTGGCTGCGGTCTCTTCCAGCGCGGCCGCCTGCTGTTCAGTGCGGGAGGCCAGATCAAGGTTGCCGCTGGCAATCTCTTCTGCACCCTGACGAACCGAGTCGCTGGCCGAGATAATTTCACCGACCATATTGCGCAGCTGATGCTGCATGGTGTGCATGGCAAAGAAAATACTCTGCTGATCATTGTGCTTCACCGGAATACTGGCGCTCAGGTCACCTTCGGCCACGGCCAGCGCGATATCGGCAGCCTGGCGCGGTTCGCCGCCAATCGGCTTGGCCACTTTACGGCTGAAGATCAGGCCCAGTACACCGCAGACGACGATAATACTGACCACCATCATGATCAGCGCATACATCAGCTGGCGGTTAGCGGCGGCCATCACCAGATCCACCGGGGCAACGATACTGAGATACCAGGAGGTCTGGCTGTTGCCGATGGTGATCGGACGCCAGGTCTGCAGTACCTCTTCTCCCAGTACCGGATCGAAGCGCTGGATCATTTTGCTGCTGAATCCGTCGGTCTCGCCTTTGTACTGCTTACCGGCATCCTCTTTCACCGGGCTGGAGACGACTTTCCCGCCGGTGGAAATCAGCATTGCGTAGCCGCTGCCTTCCCAGGGTTTGATTTTACTGACGCGCTGTTGCAGCGAGGCCAGTGAGATATCGGAGGTGGTCACTGCTTTAAGCTTTCCGTCATCAATAATCACCGCAGAGACGGAGGTCAGCAGGGTAGGAACACCGTTATAGGCATAGCTGTAGGGTTCGGCCAGCGTGTCACGTTCAAGTTTGCGCGGCACCAGGTAGTAATCCCCCTGGCCCGGCGTCAGGAAAGAACCCATTAAGTGGGCTTTGTAATTACCGGCCTGATCACGGTCAACGAAACGGGCAAAGCGTCCTGCAGGCGGTGAACCCGGCTGGCTGGCGAACTCGGCATCACGGCCGTCAAAGGCATCCGGTTCAAAGACCACGGACATAGACAGGTAGTCAGGGTTCAGTTTCAGGGAGTAGATCATCTGCTGCTCTGCGGCGGCACGGTCAGTGATGCCGGAAGCGCGAAGGGCCACCAGGCTTTGTCCCATCGAGGTGGCAACGGTGCGCGCATAGTCCAGCTCATTCTGCACAGCCAGCGCCTGGCTCTGGGCAATCTGCCCGAGATAATCTTCCGCCAGCTTCCTCTGCTGCTGGCTCGACTGCCAGCTGAGCAGGCCGATGGTTATACTGAAACCGAGGGTGATCGTCAGCACCCCGGTCAGCAGCATCAGCGTACGGGTACTCATTTTCTTTTTTGGAACCGACTGACTTTGCATCTGACTTCCCCCGATAGAACAATAATGTGATCGCTTTGTGACTTCCTGTAACAAAATCTTCCCTGTGAGCGATCTATCGGCAACAAATGCACAATCTTTATCCACCGTGGATTTATTTCTTCGCATCTTCAATGGGCAGGCAACATGTGAAAAAAGAGGGCTGCATTAGGCTGGCGCTGGCAGGGGACTCTGTGCCAGACTTGCAAAGATATCACCGTTTTTTTCATTCACCTTTTAAGGGGAGCATCATGGACCGATATCCACGTCCAAGTGATTCAATCGTGCAGCGTGCCAGCACCGGCCTGTCTGTTTATATGGCGCAGGTTTACGGCTGGATGACCTGTGGTCTGCTGCTGACGGCCTTTGTTTCCTGGTTTGCGGCCAATACGCCGCAGGTGATGGAACTGGTCTTTGCCAATCGCATCACCTTCTTTGGTCTGATCATTGTGCAACTGGGGCTGGTTTTCGTCCTGTCGGGGATGGTGCATAAGCTCAGCGGGGCCGTGGCCACCGGGTTGTTTATGCTCTACTCGGCGCTGACCGGGTTGACGATGGCCAGTATTTTCCTGGTTTACACCTATTCATCCATTGCCAGCACCTTCCTGGTGACCGGCGGCATGTTCGGGGCGATGAGCCTGTGGGGTTACACCACCAAACGTGACCTGAGCGGCATGGGCAGCATGCTGTTTATGGCGTTGATTGGGATTGTGCTGGCTTCGCTGGTTAATATCTGGCTGAAAAGTACCGCGCTGATGTGGGCAGTGACCTATATCGGGGTGGTGGTGTTTGTAGGTCTGACGGCTTATGACACCCAGAAGCTGAAAAACATTGGTGAGGGGATTGACGTTGAGGACAAAGAAAATCTGCGTCGCTTCTCGATTATGGGGGCGCTGACGCTGTACCTTGACTTCATTAACCTGTTCCTGATGCTGCTGCGTATTTTCGGTAACCGTCGTTAACGAAGCAGGGGGCCGGAACACGGCCCCCTGTATTCGTGCGGCCAGGGGCGACCTTCATTTCCGGGTCGCCCCTTTTTTATGCCAGATTTTTTGCCCGTAGGGACTTCGCCCGGCTTTCCAGCCACAGGTACAGCACCAGTGCCAGCAGGAGAGGGGCAATAAAATAGAGCACGCGATAGGCCAGTAGTGCCGCAATGATCGCCCCGTGCGAAATGGGCTCCCCCTGTAACAGGGCAAGGAACACCGCTTCCAGCACGCCAATCCCGGCAGGGATATGAATAATCACGCCTGCGATACTGCTGATCAGCAGCACCCCCAGCACCTGAGGGAAATCGACTTTTTGCATCAGCAGCAGCCAGATGATGGCCCCCATCACCAGCCAGTTAGCGCTGGATACGGCAAACTGAATCAGCGCCATACGCAGCGACGGCAGCGCAAGTTTCTGCCCTTTGATGGTCCAGTGACGGCGTCGGGAAAACGCACACAGCGCCAGATAAACCACAACAAAGGCCAGCAGGGCGATGCCCGTAATACGTAAGGTGCCTGCGCCAATAAACCAGCCACCGGGCACGCTGACCATCCCTGCGCTGAAGACCACGCCGGCGACCAGCACATACCCCAGCCAGTTAGTGGCAATACTCAGTGAAAAGATGCGGGTGATCGTGCTGCCCTCCAGCCCCAGCCGGGAGTAAAGGCGATAGCGCATCGCCACGCCGCCTACCCAGGTACTGAGCGTCAGATTGAAGGCGTAGCAGATGAAGGACACCAGCATCACCTGGCGTTTTTCCAGTTTGTGCCCGCAGTAGGCGCGGCCAATCAGGTCATACAGGCCATAGGTCAGGTAGCTGACCACCACCAGCGCCACCGATCCAAAAATAGCCACGCGGTTGTAATTGATCACCACGTCCCATACGTCGCCCCAGTTCACCTGGCGCGCATAGACCACCAGCAGCACAATGACGGCGAGGAAGAACAATCCGGTCAGGACTTTGCGAGTGCGTTTCCACAGTAAAGAAGAGTTGGCCATCAGGATTTTGCCTCGCCGTTTTCGGTTTCAATACGATCCTGGGTTTCCATCTCCGGCTGAACCGGGGTCGGCACCTGGGTAAGCCTCGGCGTGTGCGCAGGCAGCCACCCGGCGATGGCCGGGAAGTGGCGCAGGAAATGGAACACCACAATATTTTTGCTTAACTGCCACCAGTTCCGCTTTGGAAGCTGGCTTTCCAGGACTCGCTGGCAGTCTGCAGACAGCAGGCCTTCCAGGTTGTCGCGTATCTGCTGATTGAAATCACGATCGTGGATGATCAGATTGGCCTCCAGATTCAGTGACAGGCTCAGGGGGTCAAGATTACTGGAGCCGACAGTCGACCACTGCGCATCCTGTACCGCTATTTTGGCATGCAGGGGACGTCGGCAGTATTCATAGACCTCCACCCCGCCTTCGACCAGATAGTTGTACAACAGCTCCGCCCCCACTTTGACAATCGGCATGTCCGGCTTACCCTGCACGATAAGCCGCACGCGTACGCCACGGCGAGCGGCCTGACGCATCTCGCGCAGCAGGCGGTAGCCGGGGAAGAAGTAGGCGTTGGCGATGATCACGTCCCGCTTCGCCGTTTTCAGCATTTCGATGTAGTGCTGTTCGATATCGTCACGGTGTTGATCGTTATCGCGCCAGACCAGCAGCGCCTGAGCATCGCCCGGCTTGTTATTTCGCGCCGGACGGTGTGAACGGTGATCCCACCAGTGCCGCAGTTTTTGCTCACTGCCCATCTGCTGCTGCACGTACTGGGCGAGGTCATCGACGATGGGGCCCTTCACTTCCACCGCATAGTCCTGCTTGGCCTCCGGGCCATAGCTGGCATTGTGCTCGGCGGAGTAGTTAATTCCGCCGACAAAGGCTATCACGCCGTCGATGACCACAATTTTGCGATGCAGACGACGAAAGAGGTTGGTGCGCATCCCCATCAGCGGGGGGCGCGGGTCGTAATAGATAAACCGTACGCCCCGCGTCGTCAGACTGTGAACAAAGTCGTCCGGCAGGTCTGGTGAACCGTAGCCGTCCACCATCATTTCAATTTTTACCCCGCGCTCTGCGGCAGCCAGCAGCTCTGCATGAAGCGCCTGGCCGACGTCATCATTAAACAGGATAAACGTTTCCAGCAGCAGACTGTGCTCTGCACGACGGATTGCGCCGAACACCCGGGGGAAGAACTCTTCGCCATTTTCCAGCAGTTTGATGTGGTTGCCTTCACGCCATTCCATATTCATAAGTGGATCTCCACGGCAAGCGGCGCATGGTCGGACAGGTGCGACCAGGGCCGTAACGGAATGGTTTGCGGGTGACTGATCCCCGCGTTACGGACATAAATGCGGTCAAGACGCAGCAGCGGAAAGCGGGCAGGGAAGGTGCGCGCCGGGCGGCCATTTTTACGGCTGAACACCTCTTCCATTCCGGCTTCGCGCTTGAGGATCGCATTAGCCTTTTGTCGCCAGTCATTAAAATCACCTGCAATCACCACGGGGGCATCTTTCGGCAGCGCGTTAACCAGCTGGCACATTTTTTTCAGCTGCTGCTGGCGATGGGCTTCGCGCAGGCCAAGATGCACGCAGAAAATATGCAGTATGACTGCAGAGTCTGGCACCTGTATCTGGCAGTGTAAAATCCCGCGTTTTTCCGTTCCCTCAACCGAGATATCCCGGTTGTGATAATCGACGATCGGCAGGCGTGACAGCACAGCATTCCCGTGATGACCCTCCGGATAGACTGCGTTACGTCCATAGGCAAAATCTTCCCACATGGTATCTGCCAGAAATTCGTAATGGGGGGTTTCAGGCCAGTTTTCCACCTTCAGTTCGTGCAGAGCATGACTACCCATCACCTCCTGCAACAGCACAATATCCGCACCGGTGGCCCGCACCGCATCGCGCAGTTCAGGCAGAATAAAGCGGCGGTTGAAGGCGTTGAAACCCATATGTGTGTTTATCGTCAGGACTTTAAATGAAAATCCTTGCGTTTTTTGTGACATACTAATGACACTACCTTCAGAATTAATGAAGGATAAAGTGTAGTCTTTGTCACAAAAGTGTGGCGAGATATGCGTTAATTTGCAGCATATTCCGAAAACTACGTTAGTCTGAGGAAAGTTGTTACTGACACCGGTCAGTAACCCGCTTGGGCATCCTCTGTTGAAGATGCCGGGAGAAAAGCATGAAATGGTCTAATCGTATTCAGATTGTCACTGGACAAACCTGCGTACATATCGCACTGCACCTGCTGCTGATCGCCGCGCTGGTGTGGGGGTGGAAACATCAGGCCCTGCTGCAGGTCAGCATGATTTTACTGGCGATTTATGCCAGCGTATTTGCCGCGATGTTACTGACCCAGCGTATGCCGCGCCTGCGGCGTATTGGCGATTTCCTGGAAGACGTGACCACCACGTACTATTTTGGTGCCGCGATGCTGGTGCTGCTGGTGTTGTCACGGGTTGTCCATAACAACCTGCTGCTGTGTGTGGCGGGTGTCGTGATGCTGGCAGGTCCTGCGCTGGTGTCACTGCTGGTGAAAGAGCGGACGCAGCCAAGCCAGCGTCCACGCTAAACCTTCAACGGGCCACTTCGGTGGCCCGTTCGTTTATTCATTCTCTCCCTGTGGTTTCAGCCACAGCGTCATGATTAGCAACACCACCACGCCTGCCGCCATCACGCTAAACACCTGCTGTAAATCGCCCAGCATCTGGCGGATCACGCCTGCCAGCAGCGGCATCAGGCTGGCAATCATATAGCCTCCCCCCTGGACAAACCCCATCAGTTTTCCCGCCTGCTGCGGCGTCTCAGCCTGATCGAGAGTCACAATCAGCGACAGCGGAAACAGTGCGCCGATGCCCAGCCCCAGCAGGAGTATCGCCAGCAGCGCCAGAGTGGAAGGGGCCAGCATCAGGCAAATCAGTCCGGCCAGCAGCAGCCCGAGAACCGGCAGTAACAGGCGCCGGCGGTCGTGAAAGCGTGGGATCAGCGTCGCCACCAGCAGTCCGGCAACCACCTCGGTCAGCGTCAGTCCGGCCAGCAGATAGCCGCTGTGCTGGGGTGACCAGCCCTGCTGCACGAAGAACGGCGGCAGCCAGGCCAGCACCAGCGTATAGGCCCCGGTGCCAATACCGAAGTAAAACATCAGCAGCCAGGCGCGCCGGTGGAGCGGGGCCGGGGCCGCCGTGGTCTGACGCGGAGCACTTGTCTGCCCGCAGCAATACCACATTACCGCTGCCAACAGGGCAGGAAGCCCCCACAGAGCGAGGGTACTCTGCCAGCTAATCGCCAGCGCCAGCGGGGCTGCGCTGGCCGCCGCCAGTGCGGCCCCGCCCATGATCGCGGTAGTGTACAGCCCCATCAGACGGCTGCTGTGCTGCGGATAATGCTGCTTGATCCAGCCGGGCAGCAGGGCCTGCACCAGCGCAATACCGATGCCTGCCAGCAGGGCAGTGGCAATCAGTCCGGCGGGCTGCCACCAGATGCCGCGCAGCGCGCAGGCACCGGCAATAATCACAGCCCCCAGCAGCACGCCGCGAAAGGTTCCCGGCCAGCGCTGTAAATAGCTGCCCGCCAGCGCGCACAGCCCCATGGCCATCACCGGCAGCATACTGAGTAAACCGGCCGCGCTGCTGGTTAACAGTGTGTCCTGCTGGATGGCCGCAAGCAGCGGGCCGGGCAGGGCGAGCACTGGCCGCAGATTCAGTCCCAACAACAACAGGGCGAGCAGGGGAAGTAACAGCCTCATGGACAATCCTTTTATGACAAAATGTGTCTTTATGTTAATTCGTTGTGCATAGCGGCAAGTGATCCTTTGTGTGTTGTTACAGCCTGTAGCGCATTTTCGGATAACCCGATAAGAATAACTCCCTGTGTTGCTGGCGGATCTGTTATAATCCCGAGCTTCCGCACCGTGGTTTGTGCTCTCATTCAAGCGTCAGGCGTAATCCTGGCGTCAACTCTCCCCCTGGAAACTACACCGCTATGCGGTCAGGGCGGATCCGGAGTCAGTCAACTTTATGTCATTTGATTCTCTCGGCCTTAATGCCGATATTTTGCGCGCTGTTGCAGAACAGGGCTACAACGAGCCGACGCCAATCCAGCGTCAGGCCATTCCGGTCGTACTGGCAGGCCGCGACCTGATGGCCAGCGCTCAGACCGGTACCGGTAAAACGGCAGGCTTTACTCTGCCACTGCTGCAGCTGTTAAGCAGCAACAACCCGCACCCGAAGGGCCGTCGCCCGGTGCGCGCACTGATTTTGACCCCGACCCGCGAATTGGCGGCTCAGGTGGGCGAAAACGTGCAGGAATACAGTAAGTATCTGGATATGCGTTCGCTGGTCGTCTTTGGTGGTGTCAGCATCAACCCGCAGATGATGAAGCTGCGTGGCGGTGTGGATGTACTGGTCGCGACCCCGGGTCGCCTGCTGGATCTTGAGCATCAGAATGCACTCGACCTGTCACAGGTTGAAATCCTGGTCCTTGATGAAGCCGACCGTATGCTGGATATGGGCTTCATCCACGATATCCGTCGCGTGCTGGCAAAACTGCCGGCTAAGCGTCAGAACCTGCTGTTCTCCGCCACTTTCTCTGATGAGATCAAAATCCTGGCGGAAAAACTGCTGCACAACCCGGAGCAGGTCTCCGTGGCCCGCCGCAACACCGCTTCGGAGCAGGTGACGCAGCATGTGCATATGGTGGATAAAAAGCGTAAGCGTGAGCTGTTATCCTTCCTGATTGGTCGTGATAACTGGCAGCAGGTGCTGGTCTTTACCCGCACCAAACACGGCGCTAACCATCTGGCCGAACAGCTGAACAAAGACGGCATTACTGCCGCAGCGATCCACGGTAATAAGAGCCAGGGTGCACGTACCCGCGCACTGAGCGACTTTAAAGAAGGCAAAATTCGTGTGCTGGTGGCGACCGATATCGCCGCCCGTGGTATCGACATTGAAGAATTGCCACACGTGGTTAACTACGAGCTGCCAAACGTACCGGAAGACTATGTTCACCGTATCGGGCGTACCGGTCGTGCGGCGGCGGTAGGTGAAGCGCTGTCGCTGGTCTGTGTCGATGAGCTGAAGCTGCTGCGTGATATCGAGCGTGTGCTGAAGCGTGAAATCCCACGTATGGCGATTGAAGGCTATGAGCCCGACCCGAGCATCAAAGCGGAACCGATCGTTAACGGTCGCCAGCAGCAGCGTGGCGGTGCCGGTGGCGGCGGTGGACGCGGTCGCGGCGCACCAGGCCAGCGTAGCAGCAGCGGCGATCGCAGCGCCAGCGGCAACCGTAGCGGTAACGGCGGTGGCGGCAACAGCGGCGAACGTCGTCAGGGCAATGCCAACGGCAGCAGCACTGGTGCCGCACGCGGTGCCCGTCCTGAAGGCGGCAACGCTGGCGCACCGCGCGTCAACAAAACCCGTCCGCGCCGTTCTACGCCAAGTAACAACGGCTAATTGATCGGGGGGAGGCGCCCGCCTCCCCCTGTTTTTCACTCTCCACAGGTTTACCATGCGCGTATTACTTGCCCCGATGGAAGGCGTTCTCGATTCGCTGGTGCGTGAACTGCTGACCGACGTTAACGACTACGACCTCTGTATTACCGAATTTCTGCGGGTGGTGGATGCACTCCTGCCGGTGAAATGTTTTCAGCGTCTCTGCCCCGAACTTGATCATGACAGCCGCACGCCGTCAGGTACCCGCGTGCGTATCCAGCTGCTGGGTCAGTATCCGCAGTGGCTGGCGGAGAATGCTGCCCGTGCCGTGGAGCTTGGCTCCTGGGGCGTAGATCTCAACTGTGGCTGTCCGTCGAAAACCGTTAACGGCAGCGGCGGCGGTGCCACGCTGTTAAAAGACCCCGAACTGATTTATCAGGGCGCGAAGGCCATGCGTGCGGCGGTGCCTGCTCACCTGCCGGTGACGGTGAAAATTCGTCTGGGCTGGGATTCTGGCGCACGTCAGTTTGAAATTGCCGATGCGGTGCAGCAGGCCGGCGCGACAGAGCTCGCCGTACACGGCCGTACGAAAGCGGACGGCTACCGTGCGGAGGCCATCAACTGGGCGGCGATAGGCGATATTCGTCAGCGGCTGTCCATTCCGGTGATCGCCAACGGCGAGATCTGGGACTGGCAGAGCGCACAGGACTGCATGGCGGCGACGGGCTGTGACGCGGTGATGATCGGACGCGGGGCACTCAATGTGCCTAACCTCAGCCGGGTAATTAAATATAACGAAGCGCGAATGCCGTGGCCGCAGGTGGTGCAACTGCTGCAAAAATACGTCAGGCTTGAGAAGCAGGGCGATACCGGTCTGTACCATATGGCGCGCATCAAACAGTGGCTGGGGTATCTGCGTAAAGAGTACAGCGAAGCGACCGATCTGTTTATGCAGGTCAGGATGCAGCAAACCTCGGCAGAGATTGCGCAGGTGATTAGCGCAATCGAGGGGCAGGGTTGACCTGATTGCCCGGTCAACCCACCTGGCGCATCACTGCGCGACATAGCCTCCGTCCACCAGAAGCGCCGCGCCGCTAACAAATGACGCGTCGTTGCTGAACAGAAACGCGACCACGCTGGCCACTTCTTCCGGCCGGCCAAAGCGACCAATAGCATGCCGTTTCTGCAGGATCTTTTTTTCCTCTGCGCTCTGATTCTCCAGCAGCGGCGTGTCAATATAGCCGGGACACACCGCATTGATGCGGATCCCGTGCGCCGCGTAGTCGCTGGACAAGGTTTTGGTCAGCAGCCGGACGCCTCCTTTTGCCGCACTGTAAGCGGTCAGTCCGTGTCTGCCTACCCAGCTGTGAATCGAACCACAGTTGACGATGATCCCCGTTTGCTGCTGCCCCAGCCAGTAACGGATAGCCGCCTGGTTCAGCAGAAAGACGCCGGTCAGATTCACATCAATGGTTTTTTGCCAGTGTTCCACCGCCAGACGATCTGCCGGGGCGTCGATGTCGATGCCGGCATTAGCAAACACCAGATCCAGCCGGTGAAAGTGGGCCACTGTCTTTTCGATCAGTTGCACATTGTGCGCCGGGTCGGTGACGTCGGTATGAACAAACAGCACGCTGAATCCCTGCCCGGTCAGCTGATGAGCGAAGGCCTGGCCCGCTTTGTCATTGAGGTCGGCAATCACTACGCTGGCACCTTCATTGGCAAGGCGGGTGACGGTTGCGGCACCAATACCGCTGGCCCCGCCGGTGACAATAGCAACCTTATTATGAAATCTCATGGTGGGTTCTCCCTGTGTGATGACCTCATCACACTAATCAGAATCCTCTCCCGCCGTTTGGCATCGACTGCGTAAGGTATTTTTCTGTAGGAAGACCATCACTTTTCAAGCCGCTGCGACCTGTAAAAAGGGGCAACCGTGCGTTGCCCCGCCAGGGTTAATAGACTTCCGGCACGATCATCTCGTTGGGTACCGGGGCGCGGTGATAGTCCTCGCTGCGTTCGCGTACGGGCAGGGTAATCGGTTTTATTTCACTGTCCTCATACGGCACCTGGCGCAGTAAATGACTGATGCAGTTCAGACGGGCCTTTTTCTTGTCCACGCCCTGAACCACCCACCATGGCGCTTCGTCAATGTGGGTGCGCGACAGCATCACCTCTTTGGCCTCGGTGTACTCTTCCCAGCGGCGGCGGCTCTCCAGATCCATCGGACTGAGTTTCCACTGCTTAAGCGGGTCGTGAATGCGGCTGAGAAAACGCAGCTCCTGCTCTTCGTCGGTGATGGAAAACCAGTATTTGACGATCTGAATGCCGCTGCGCGTCAGCATTCTTTCAAACTCCGGCACGCTGCGGAAAAATTCTTCCACCTCCTGCTCGTTGCAGAAACCCATCACCCGTTCCACCCCCGCGCGGTTGTACCAGCTGCGGTCGAACAGCACCATTTCACCCGCCGCCGGCAGATGAGCAATATAGCGCTGGAAGTACCACTGGGTACGCTCGCGATCGTTCGGGGCGGGCAGGGCGGCAACGCGACAGGTGCGCGGATTCAGGCGCTGGGTGATGCGTTTTATCACCCCGCCTTTGCCTGCGGCATCGCGGCCTTCAAAGATAATGACCATGCGGTGACCGGTGCGCATCACCCAGTCCTGCATTTTCACCAGCTCGCCCTGCAGCCGCAGCAGTTCGCGGAAATAGTGCTTACGCCAGGCTTTTTCGTCCGGCTCCATTTTCTCTTCACTGCCGAAGCGCAGGTCGTCCAGCTCCATTTCCAGCTCTTCATCGTAGCTGTCGTAAAAATCCTGCAGTAAGCGGTGGTGAAAGGTCTCAGATGAGAAATCGTTACCTTGCATAGCCATACATCATCTCCCGGTTAGAAATGGGTAAACAGCCAGTACAGGCTGGCCGAAAGTAAAATGGAAACGGGCAGGGTCAGTATCCAGGCCATCATCAGGTTGCGCAGCGTGGACATCTGCAGGCCGGATCGGTTAGCCGCCATCGTCCCCGCCACGCCGGAGGAGAGGACATGCGTGGTCGAAACCGGCAGACCAAAGATATCGGCCGCGCCAATGGTGGTCATCGCCACCAGTTCTGCACTGGCCCCCTGTGCATAGGTCAGGTGAGTCTTACCAATTTTTTCACCGACAGTGGTGACAATACGCCGCCAGCCGACCATGGTGCCGAGCCCGAGGGCTATCGCCACCACCACCTTCACCCACCACGGGATGTAGCGGGTGGCATTGTCCAGCTCGCCCCTGAACGCATCCAGGTTGTGTCGGGTCTGCTCAGGGATTTGCACCTTTTCGTCGCTTTTAAGATGCTTAATGGCTTCTGAGGTCAGGTACATATCATTACGGGTATTGGATACTGCCTGCGCCGGGATCTTATCCACCGCGCCGTACTGGCGAATTTGCTGGCCGATGCGGCCGGTTAAATCTGCCAGTGCCGGGAGCACGGCGGGAACGAGGGTCCCGGTGCGCACATATTCCGTCAGCACCTCACGCGGGGAAATACTGGAAGTCTGATCCGGCGTCAGCGCGCGCAGCTCCTGCTGCGTGACCGTTGCCAGTGCAGCCACCTGAGGAATGTGGTCTGCCGGAATCGACCGGTTCAGGGCGTAAGCGATCGGCATCGTGCCGACCAGGATCAGCATAATCAAGCCCATGCCTTTCTGCCCGTCGTTTGAACCATGGGCAAAGGAGACCCCGGTGCAGGTGAGGATCAGCAGCCCGCGGATCCAGCCCGGGGGCGGTTTGTTACCCTCAGGTGCCGTGTACAGCGCCCGATTTTTAAGCACTTTTTTCATTAACAGCAGCAGCGCGGCGGCACAGACAAAACCGATAACCGGCGACAGAACCAGCGCATAGCCGACTTTCAGCGCCTGGCCCCAGTCCACACCGCTGGTGCCGGTACGACCATGGATCAGGGCGTTCGCCACCCCCACGCCGATGATCGACCCGATTAACGTATGCGATGATGAGGCGGGCAGACCGAACCACCAGGTCCCCAGATTCCAGATAATCGCGGAAAAGAGCAGGGCGTAGACCATGGCAAAACCGCCCCCGGTTCCGGCCTGCAGGATCAGCTCCACCGGGAGCAGGGAAATAATGCCGAAGGCGACCACGCCGCTGGAGAGCAGCACGCCAAGAAAGTTGAAGAAACCGGACCACACCACCGCCAGTCCCGGGGGCATCGAGTGGGTATAAATCACGGTGGCCACAGCGTTGGCGGTATCGTGAAAGCCGTTGACGAACTCAAAGCCGAGCGCGATCAGCAGCGCCATACCCAGTAACAAAAAAGGCACATAGCTGGTAAAGGTTGCGCCGGAGTCGCTGACATCGTTAAACAGATTGACCCCGGCAAAGGCGATACCGAGGATTAACAGCAGCAGAAAAATGATCACCGAACGACGGCTGTTTTCAGGATAAACGGGGCGGGCGGGCTGGCCTCGTTGCAGGGCGGCATTATCACTCATATAACCTCACTGGCATCGGCTAAGCGGCAGAAGTCGGACAGGGGATAACCACACTCGGTGATACGCAGATTATGTGACAGAACAATGACGTCGTTGCGGGATATTTTTAAACGCGGTGCGGCTGGTAACAAAACGGTCATCAGGCTGCGGCAGGATAGGAGCATCGCGATAACGTGCTCATACCGGAAAAAACGATGACGCAACACCTGCCGTTACTCCGGCAAAAACCTGACTTTAGTGACGATGTGTCGGGCCTGATTTACGGCTACCGTTTTACCGATGGCCTGGCACCGGAAAGCCTGACGGTACAGCAGTCCTGTGAAGCGTGGAGCGGAGGCCCAGAGGAGGGCAGTTTTCTCTGGCTGCACGTCAATCTTAACCACGCGGCGGCGGCACGCTGGCTGAAAACGCATTTCGACGTGGATGATGATTTTTTTGATGAGATCCAGCAGGGGTCGCACAGTACCCGCATTGAACCGCAGAACGATGCCCTGATGGCGGTGCTGAATGATGTGGCCTTTAACGCCCGTGAAACCAGCGATGAAAGCGCCACGCTGTGGATCTGGTGTCGCGACGGGCTGGTGGTGAGCGCCCGTTTTAAGCCGCTGCGCCTGGTTGAGCGGCTTGTTGCCAAGCTGGATACGTTGGGGCTGCGCTCCTCCACCGGCCTGCTGACCCAGCTGCTGGCGGAACAGGAAGAGGTGCTGGCGCTGATAGTGCGGCAGTCTAACCAGTACGTGGATCAGATAGAAGAGCGGCTGCTCGGGCAGCATATTAAAAGTAACCGCAGTGAGCTCGGGCGTCTGCGCCGCACGCTGCTGCGCTTTCAGCGCCTGCTGGCACCCGAACCGGCGGCGCTGTTTCGTCTGATTAACCGGCCGCCCGGCTGGCTTCATCAGCATGTTGTCCAGGAACTGCGCCAGTTCACCGAGGAGTTTACCGTGGTGCTGAACGATCTTAACGGGCTGACGGAACGTATACGCCTGCTGCAGGAAGAGATTGCTGCCCAACAGCTGGAGCAGAGCAACCGTACCCTGTTTACCCTGACGCTGATCACCGTGCTGGCGCTACCCATTAACCTCGTTGCCGGCTTCTTTGGCATGAACGTAGGGGGCGTGCCGCTGGCAACGAATCCGCACGGATTTTTACTGCTGGTGGTGTTAGTGACAATTTTTACCGCTGTCGCTGCCTGGCTGGTACTGCGTCGTCGCGACAGGGAGTAAAAAAACGGGGAAAGGTTTATCACCTCCCCCGGGTGGAATACTGGTGAGTGGCAACTTAGCCAGTAAACAGTAGTGAAAACAATGGATATTTTCTAAGACCTATTTGTTGTCGAGAGCGTTAGCAAGAGAGTGCTAACACGAGGACAAGGGTAGTCCAATGCGTCCGGTTTTGAGAAGCATTTAATGCTGTGTTATGTGGGTAACTTGCACGATATCGCGTGTTATCGGTTTCGATAAATAGTATTAATAATAAAATTTCATTATTTTGGCAGATATTATGCTTGTCATCTTTTTCTGAAAGACAGCGCATACGGTAATAAAAAACCCCTGCACCGTGAGGGGCAGGGGTTGAGCAATCGACAGCAGGAGATCAGGATTTCGGCGTGCTGTAAATCGGGCCGGGTTGCGTCAGTGTCGGTGCGTTCTGCGCTGAGGTCTCTGCCCCGGCAGGCGCAGCGGCTGGTGCCGCAGGCGTCGCAGTGTCCGTATTTTCCGGGGCGGCCGGCGTGACAGGCGCAGCGGCATCGCCACTTTCTGGCGTAGCCGGAGCGGCAGGGGTTTCTGCAGGCAGCGCATCTGCCTGCTCAGGCACAACCACCGGAGCAGCAGGCTGGTTGTCAGTACCATTCACCTTCACTGGCATACCAGAACGGGATTTCAACGCGTCTTCCATGGCCGTGGTGTTCACGCTGGCATCAGAAACCACTTTATTGACGGCAGAAGTCAATGTCAGCGGCACCGGCTCGCGTGAAGCAAACTGCTCTTCGGTCTGCGACAGCGGATTATGAATCTCCACGTAGCGTGAGCCGTCTGGCTCTACCGAGGCTTTCACCGGCTGGTCAATAAACTGCACGCGCGTTCCCACCGGCACGTTATCGAACAGCCATTTGATGTCATCCGCACGCAGGCGGACGCAGCCGTGACTCACACGCAGGCCGATACCGAAGTTGGCATTGGTACCATGAATGGCATACAGGCGACCGATATACAGGGCATAAAGACCCATCGGGTTATCCGGGCCAGCCGGGAACACCGCCGGCATGGATTCGCCGCGTGCCGCGTACTCTTCATGCATTTTTTTGGTTGGCGTCCAGGTCGGGCCATCTTTTTTACGCTGAACCGTCGTCGTCCAGTTCACCGGCGTATCTCTCCCCAGCTCACCGATGCCGATGGGCAGAACCACAACGGTTTTGGTGCCTTTCGGATAGTAATACAGACGCATCTCCGCGCTGTTGATCACGATACCTTCGCGCGGGGCGTCGGGCAGGATCAACTGCTGAGGGATGATCAGTTTACTGCCGGCTTTGGGCAGATAGACGTCAACGCCCGGGTTAGCTTCCATCACGTTGCTCAGACCCATCTGGTACTGAGCCGCGAATGCTTCCAGAGGAAGTTTGCTATCCTGCGGGATGGTAATTTCCAGATTTTCCCCAATCAGGCGACTGTTCGCGGCCGGAAGCGGGTAAACCACAGCGAAGGCAGAGTGGCTGAAAGCCGCTGCCGCCAGAATCAGGGTGACGAACGCACGAATGTTCTTTTTCATAGTAATTTCAGGTGTAGCGCCATGTAGACTGTTGATAAACGACCCAATACTGGCCAACTGTGACCGGCTGCACATTATATGTGCATAATGGTCCCAGAAGAAACCAGCATTTTCCCTGTTGAACTATCTTTACGATAAATTGTCTGCAATGCCACCCTTTCAGCGATGCAAAATGCGGGTATCAGGGTTGCCACAGTGGATCTTTTCCGCTGAGTTTACGGTCAAGGAAGAAAGCGGTACTGATCAGCGCCAGGTGGGTTAACGCCTGTGGCGTATTACCCAGCGCATGTCCCCGGCTGTCAAACTCTTCAGCGTACAGGCCGACATGATTGGCGTAATTTAGCAGTTTCTCAAACTCAAAGTGTGCTTCATCAAGCCGACCCGCACGGGCAAGACACTCTACGTACCAGAACGAGCAGGCGGCAAACGCGCCTTCTTCGCCCTGAAGCCCGTCAGCCGGGGTTTCACTCACGTTATAGCGCCGCACCATGCCATCACTGACCAGCTTGTCTTTAATGACGTCCAGCGTCGCCAGCCAGTCGGGATCGGTCGCGCCGACGAAACGTACCAGCGGCATCAGCAGCATGGAGGCATCGACAAATTCACCGTGGCGTGTCGCGACAAAGTGGCCATTTTTGTGCCAGAAGTTCTGCCAGATATCGGTGCGGATCGCATCGCGGGCAGCGGCCCAGCGCTCGGCAGGCATCGACAGTGAGCGCTTTTCCCCCAGCCTGAGTGCCCGATCCATCGCCACCCAGCACATCAGCCGCGAGTGGAGAAAATGCTGGGGTTCACCGCGCATCTCCCAGATGCCGGCATCGGTCTGGTTCCAGTGTTCAGCAACGTAATCAATCATCCTGCTGACGTGGTTCCAGCCGCGCTGGGAAATGGCTTCCCCGTATTTATTTGCCAGGTAGATGGCATCCATCAGTTCGCCGTAGATATCCAGCTGTGACTGGTGCCATGCATCATTACCAATGCGCACCGGCAGGGAACCGGCATAACCGGACAGATTAAGCAGCTCACTCTCATGCAGCTCTGTTCCACCGTCAAGGCGGTACATTATCTGGAGTTTTTCCACGTCGCTGTGACTGTTCTCCACGCAGCGCGCCACCCAGTGAGTGAAGTGCTTCGCCTCGTCCACATAGCCCAGGCGCATCAGGGCATACATGCTGAAGGAGGCATCGCGGATCCACGAAGCGCGGTAGTCCCAGTTGCGTTCTCCCCCCAGCTCTTCCGGCAGGCCGAACGTCGCGGCTGCTGCGATGGAGCCGTGTTGCCATGAGGTCAGCAGCTTCAGCGTGATTGCCGAGCGAGTCACCATTTCCCGCCAGCGGCCCTGATAGCTGCTCTGTGCGCTCCAGTGCCGCCAGTAAGCCAGTGTGGCATCAAAACAGGTGTCACTGCTGTTTTCGTTAGCATGATCCAGGTGGTGATCTTCATCCGCGCCGAAGATAAACTCGCGCGACTCGCCGGCCGTCAGGGTAAATTGTGCCACCGCTGCCGCCTTATCCAGCCCGAAATCAGCCTCGCCCGTCAGTCGCAGCGTGGGCTGGCCGTCAGCGTGGAAGGTTACCGCCCCGTCATGCAGGGTGGCCGTGGTGGCCGCCCGGGCATAATCATGAACCGGGGCGCAGCGCAGATTAAGGGTGGCGGTGCCGTGGACAACCTTAATGCGGCGAATGATGCGCGGCAGGCGATCTTCCCGCTGGCATACCGGCATATAGTCGGTGACTTCCACCACCCCCTGATCGTCCAGCCAGCGGGTTTGCAGGATGGCGGTATCGGGCAGGTAGATCTGCATCCGGCGGGCATCTGGCCAGTCCGGGCTGAGGCTGAAAATCCCGGCATCATCACTGTCGAGCAGGGCAGTGAAAATGGAGGGACTGTCGAGGTTGGGCCAGCAGAAATAGTCGAGGGAACCGTCAGTAGCGATCAGTGCGCAGGTGCGCAAATCGCCAATGACACCGTGGTCTTCTATGTGTCGTTTTATCGTATTCATCGTTTAACTATAGCGGCCCCAGAGAAAGCGAAGCGTAAAGTCAGCTATCGTCACGTAAAAAACGTTCTTCCAGCGTAGCCTGCAGGGTCAGCATCGCCTGTTCAGCGTGGTGCATGTGGTCACGCATAATGCGCTCCACGGCAGGGGCATCCTGTCGGCGCAGCGCATCAATCAGCTGATACTGATACTCAATCCCCTGGCGGCGATCGACCGGCTGCGGCTGCTGATAGATATCTTTGCACACCGCCAGATCTTTCAGCAGCCGCTGGAGGAAGCGGCAGAAGAAGGCCAGCAGCGGATTTGCGGAATAACTGGCGACCACGCTGTGAAAGTCCAGCTCCGCCATGCGCTGATCCCAGCGCTCCTGCTCACTGGCGGGCGCATGATCGTAGACGCGGATCAGCTGATGCAGATGTTGAAAACCGGCTTCGTCAATCTGCCCGATGGCGCTGACCGCCACCTGGGGCTCCAGCGTTTTACGCAGTGCATAGATATGGCTGATGCTCAGTTCCCGGGTAAACAGATAGTTTGACAGCAGGCTCATGGCGCGGGCTTCCGGCATACTGTCGATAAACGCACCGCCGCCGGGGCCGGTACGCGTGCGGATCAGCCCCTGTGCTTCCAGCGCTTTCAACGCCTCGCGTACGGTACTCTTTCCGGCAGAAAAGCGGGTCATCAGATCCTTCTCCTGCGGCAGACGATCGCCGGGGAGCAGATTATCATCAACAATGCTCTGCTTAATGGCATCGATAATGGTGTCGGTTCGCTTACGCTTTACCGCATCGGGCGGCGTGGAGACTGAGGACATGGTCACCTGTATATCAGAAAGTGGGCTGAACGCCTGGCGGCGTGGCCTGCCAGGCTGGCGCGCTGGCCAGCAGCTGACGGCTGTATTCATGCGCGGGGGCACTGAACAGCGTTTGTGTGGCGGCGCACTCCACAATAGTACCAGAATTCATCACCGCCACGCGGTCGGCAATCGATTCCACCACCGCCAGATCGTGACTGATAAAAAGGTAAGAAAGGCCAAACTGCTGTTTGAGATCCTCCAGCAGCAGTAGAACCTGCGCCTGTACGGAGACATCCAGTGCGCTGACGGGCTCATCCAGCACCAGGATCCGGGCTTCTGCGGCCAGTGCGCGGGCAATGGCCAGCCGCTGGGCCTGACCGCCGGAAAACTCGTGCGGATAGCAGTGCAGGGCGTCGTGAGGCATATTGACCGCCGTCAGGAGTTGCTGCAGACGAGGCAGACAGGCACTGGCCCGATAGCCGCACAGGCGCTGCAGCGGGACGCTGAGGATCTGCTGAATCGTTTTACGCGGATTCAGTGAGGCCACCGGATCCTGAAACACATACTGGATGGTTTTGCCAAAGGCCTGAACGCCGCGCTGCGCCAGAACGCGGGCATCCTCGCCCTGCAGGGTCAGGCTGCCTGAAGTCGGAGACTCCAGCCCGACCAGCATCCGTGCCAGGGTGCTTTTGCCGCTGCCGCTTTCCCCCACCACTGCAAGCGTTTCCCCCTGCCAGAGGTCCAGGCTGATGCCCTTTACGGCATCGACGGAGGCACTGCGCTGCCACCAGCCACCGTGGCCGTGATAGGTTTTCTTCAGATCGTGTATTTCAATCACTTTTTTCATGATGTCTCCCGCGCGTGCAGCTGACGGATCTGTTGCAGGAAGGCCCGGCCCTGGCCGCGCTGCGGCACGCTGGCAATCAGCCGCCGCGTGTAGTCGTGGCACGGAGCCTGCAGTACCGAGGCGGTACTACCGCTCTCCACGATTTCCCCATGACGCATCACCGCGACCCGATCGCACATCTCGCTGACCACAGCAAAGTCATGGGTGATAAACAGCAGCGCCAGCCCGTGTTTGTGGCGCAGATCGTTCAGCAGCGCCAGAATGCGTGCCTGTACCGTCACGTCCAGCGCGGTGGTCGGTTCGTCGGCAATAATCACCTGCGGATCGTTAGCCAGGGCGATGGCAATCCCGACACGCTGGCGCTGGCCGCCGGAAAGCTGATGCGGCCAGGCATCAAAGCGCTCTGCGGCGTGCTGAATGCCGGTATCTTCCAGCAGTGTAATCGCCTTAGCGCGTGCCGCCGCCGCACTCAGCGGCTGGTGGCACTGGATCGCCTCAACCAGCTGCTGGCCGATGCGCATCTGCGGGTGCAGTGATGTCAGCGGATCCTGGAATATATAGGCCACCCGTACGCCGCGCCGCTGTTGTATGGCCGCCGGTGAGAGCGACAGCAGCTCTTCGTTGCCCAGCCAGATGCTACCGCCGGTGATCACGCCGGGCGGGGAGGCAACCAGCCCCATAATCGCCAGCGCACTGACGCTTTTTCCGGAACCGCTCTCACCGATCAGGCCGAGACACTCGCCGGCGTGTAAATGGAAGCTGATGCCTTTTACCGTCGGGACGCGTTGCTGACCCCGGCTGAAGGCCACCTGTAAACCGGACACTTCCAGCAGCGCCTCCGGGTGTGCACGTGCCGGGATCTGCGCGCGGTCGACGGTGGTCATGGCCTGCGAACGCAGCAGGGCGCCGGACTTCAGGCGCGGATCCAGCAGATCGCGCACGCCGTCGCCAAGCAGGTTAAAGCCAATCACCAGCAGGAAGATCATTACCCCCGGCACCAGGGCGACGTGGGGAGCGATAAACAGCTGGCTGCGCCCCTGGCCAAGCATCGATCCTAAATCTGCATCCGGTGGCTGGGTTCCCAGGCCGAGAAATGACAGCCCGGCGGTTTCCAGAATCATCCAGCCGATAGTGGTAGAGAGGGTGACGACAATCAGCGGCAGGACGTTAGGCAGCACTTCCGTTAACAGGATCTGGGTGTGGTTTTTACCGGACAGCCTGGCTGCCTGAATAAAGTCGCGTTCGCGCAGGCCGAGGGTCAGGCCACGCACGTTGCGGGCAAAGAAAGGAATATTGACCAGTGCAATGGCATACAGCGCATTCAGCAGCCCCGGGCCGAGGACGGCGACGATCGCCAGAGCCAGTAATATATACGGGAAGGCCATGATCATATCGATCAACCGCATCAAAATATTGTCGGTGCGCCCGGCGGCGTAACCGGCAATCAGCCCGATCAGCGTGCCACACACCGCCGCCAGCAGGGTGGCGCTCAGGCCGACGGCCACCGACACCCGCGTACCCCACAACAGGCGAGACAGCATATCGCGTCCCAGTGCATCCGTGCCCAGCAGATGACCCGGCGTCAGCGGCGGCGCCAGCCGTTTAAGCAGATCGGTGGCATCCGGGTCCGGCAGCGGCAGCAGTGGCGCGAGCAGCGCTGCCGTGATGGTGACAATCAGCAGCAGCAGTCCCAGCGCCGCCAGGCGGTTATGCAGCAACAGCGACCAGCCGGTGCGTCGTGCGGGAGGGGAGGTGTTAACAGTCATGATTTTACCCTCGGGTCAAGACAGGCCTGAACGATGTCGGTCAGCAGATTAATCAGTACGTAGGCAATGGCCGCCACCAGCACGCCGCCCTGCACCAGCAGCAGATCGCGCGTGGAGACCGCTTTAACCAGCATGGCCCCCAGGCCCGGCCACTGAAACACGGTTTCGATATACACCGCCCCGCCGAGCACAAACCCGGCCTGAATGCCAATGGCCGGGATCACCGACACCAGAGCCACGCGAAAGGCGTGACGCCAGATCACCCGGCGCTCGCTGACGCCTTTGGCACGGGCGGTGCGGATATAGTCCTGGCGCAGGACTTCCAGCATTGCGGTACGTGTCAGGCGCGCGATCACCCCGGTCGCGACAATGGCCAGGGTGATGGCGGGCAGGGTCAGATGATGCAGCAGATCCAGCACATCGCCGCCGCCGTAAATGGCGAACATCCCGGAGGCCGGGAACCAGCGCAGGCTGACGGCAAACAGCATAATCATCAGCAGGCCGATGAGAAAAGAGGGCAGCGAAATGCCGATCAGCACCAGCAGGGTGATGATTCTGTCGCCCCAGCCAAACTGACGTACGGCGGAGGTCACTCCCGCCAGCAGGCCGAAAACAACGCTTAACAGCAGGGCGCAGCCGCCGAGCAGCAGCGTGGCGTTCAGACGCTCCAGTACTTCATCAATCACCGGGCGATTCAGCACGTAGGAGCGTCCGAAATCGCCGTGCAGCAGGTTGTTAACCCAGATAAAATACTGCTGCCACAACGGTTTATCCAGACCCAGCTCGGCGCTGACGCGGGCGACGTTTTCCGGGGTGGCAAAGGCCCCCAGCAGCGCCTGTGCCGGGTTGCCGGGGATCATCGCCATCAACAGAAAAACAATCAGCGACAGCCCGATTATTACCGGGATCACCCCGATCAGACGCCGTAATAAAAAGCTCCACATAGCAGGCCTCCTCCGTCAGGGTTTACTGACCTGATGCAGGATCAGGTTGAAGTTGGGTTGCAGGGCAAAGTTCTGCACCTGGCGGGTGGTGACGGCGTTCTGTTTCCAGTTGGCGACAAACAGCCAGGGGGCATCGTCGTGAACGATGGCCTGCACCTGGCGATACAGTGCTCCACGCTTCTGCTGATCGCTGGTACTGCGGGCTTCATCCAGCAGGGTGTCGACCTGCGGGTTGCTGTAGTAACCCGAGTTGAAGCCGCCCTTATCCGGCCAGGCGTCGCGTCGCAGCGTCAGGAAGGGCAGCGTATCCGGGTCGTTAGTCATCCACGCCATCTCTGCCATCTGGGTCTGCGGCGTCAGCCCGGCGTTCACTTTCGCCAGGTAGGTGTTCCATTCCCAGGTCTGGATCTTCACGTTCAGCCCCACGGCTTTCAGATCGGCCTGAATGGCCGTTGCCATCGGCACCGGATCCAGCATGCCTGATCCGCCCTCGGTGACAAAGAAGTTCAGCGTGGCGCCTTCGGCTCCGGCTTCCTTCAGCAGCGCGCGGGCTTTGGCCGGGTCATACGGGTAAGGAGTGACGTCTTTGTTCGCGGCCCATGTAAACGCTGACGGGATAGGGCCGTCGGCCACCTGCGCGGACCCCTGCAACACGTTGTCGACCAGCGCCTGCTTGTTGACCGCGTAGTTCACCGCCTGGCGGACGCGTTTATCGTTAAACGGCTTTTCGCGGGTGTTCAGCAGCAGAAACCAGACGTGCGGACCGACGGCCTGGTGGAGCTGAAACTGGGGATTACCGGCAAAGGTGTTCACCGTATCCGGTGGCACCTCGACCATGGCATCAATCCCCCCTGAGAGCATCTCTGCGGTGCGGGTGTTGCCGTCGGTGATCGGACGGAATACCACGGCTTCCAGCTTTGGCGCACCGTCCCAGTAATCTTTATTCGCGGTCAGGACGACGCGCTGATTCGCCTGCCATTCATCAAAACGGAAGGCCCCGGTGCCAACCGGATGGCGGCCCACGTCTTTATCATATTTTTTCACGGCGGCCGGGGAGACAATCAGCCCGGCGGGCGTGGCAAGATTGGAAAGCAGCGGAGCAAAAGGCTGCTTCAGCGTAAAGACTACCGTCTGCGCATCCGGCGTGGTGATGGTATCGATGGAGGAGAAGAAGAAGCTCAGCGGAAACGGGCCGGTGTGATAGTACGGATGTTGCTTATTGAGCATCCGTTCAAAAGTAAATTTCACCGCCCCGGCGTTAAACGGCGTGCCATCCTGGAAGGTCACGCCTTCACGCAGGTGAAAGGTATAACGCCGCCCGTCCGGGCTGATGTCCCAGCGGCTGGCCAGTGACGGCTCAATGGTGAGTGAGCCGGGGGCATTACGGACCAGACCATCGTAAATATTCACCAGAATGCGTGAATCGTTAGCGGCGGTCGCCACCTGAGGATCAAGCGACTGCGGTTCGGCCACCTGGCCTACGACCAGCACGCCGGGAGGCGACTCAGCCCCGGCCTGGGGGGCCAGCGTCAGCAGGGCAAGGCAGGCGGTAAGACAGTGCAACCCGGTGCGTAGCGATTTGAACATAGCGGTCCTCGTTAAGCAGAGCGATCACCGCACCAGTGTGACATGCGGATGAACAAAGTTTGTCCTGTTTGTTATTTATGCGTATAAATAGGGTTAAGTGCAATAATTTATCCATATAAATTTGATCTGCCTGACAGAAGGAGGGTGCAATGACCTTTTCCATTGTGGCACGCGATGCGCAGAGCGGCGCGCTGGCGGCGGCCGCTGCTACGGGCGGCCCGGCGGTAGGGGCGCTGGTGATCCACGGCCGGGCCCGCACCGGGGCAATCGCAACTCAGGCCCTGACGAATCCGCTGTACGGTATTCGCGGTCTGGAGCTGCTGACGGCGGGACTGAGTGCGGAGCAGACGCTGCACCTGTTGCTGAAAGAAGATGAGGCGCGCGAGCGGCGGCAGTTGCTGATCGTTGATAACGCCGGGGCAACAGCGCACTGGAGCGGCAGCCTGTGCGGGGCCTGGTTCAGCAGCGTGGCGGGGGGGCAACTGGCCGTAGCGGGCAATATGCTGGCAGGCGATCGCGTGCTGGTATCCATGCAGACGGCGTTTGAACGCGCCGCCAGCCTGCCGCTGGCCGATCGGATGCTGGCGGCGCTAAACGCTGCGCAGCAGGCCGGAGGGGATGAGCGGGGCATCCGCTCTGCGGCGCTGAAAGTGTGGGACACACGGCCTTATGCGGAGATTGATCTGCGCGTTGACTGGTCGGATGCGCCGCTGACACAGCTGGCGGAAGTGCTTGAACAGGTCAGGGCACCGGCCTATGCGGACTTTTTCCGGCACCTGCCGGGGAGCGGTTGATCTCCCTGATCCCGCGTCGCTAATCTTTACTGTTTATGCGTTTTGTTGCGGTGTTTCACCGCCCAGCGGACTCCCCACACGACGACCACCGCCAGCAGCAGCCAGAACAGATGCTTCAGGTGATGATCGAGCTGATGCAGCCAGGGGGCAATCACCCGGCCGCCCAGATAGCCGAGGGTGACAAAAATGACCGCCCACAGCGCCGCGCCGACCAGGTTAAACAGTAAAAACTTACGCGGCGACAGCCTGCTGGCACCAATGATAATTGGCCCGACAATGCGCAGTCCGTACATAAAACGTACGCCGATGACGAACAGAACCGGGCGTTTGCGGATTAAGCGGTTAGCACGATCGATCTGCTGCTGATGTTTCCGGAACCGCTGGAGGATCGGTTCCCCGTAGCGGCGGCCAATAAAGAACAGGGCTGTATCACCCAAAATTCCGCCGCACATCGCCACCAGCACCACCCAGCCATAGCGCAGCAGCCCCTCATGGGCAGCGACACCGCCCAGCAGGGTAAAGGTTTCGCCTTCAGCCAGACAGCCAATAAATAATGCCCAGTAGCCATACTGGGAAATCAGCGCATTCACATCCATCAGAAAACCGGTACTCCTCAGTGTATTTGTGCCGCTAAGTCTAACCCTTTTAACAAATCTTGCAGCCTCAGTGCTGTCAGGCGCTTTATTTTTTGCATGTAATGAAGTGCTTAATACATTTCATCACGGGTTAAAAAACAAACTATTCAGAGCCGCTTATACTTGAAGAGATGCCGCCCTGAACAGTGCCTGCTGGCGGTCCGTCGTACAGAGGAGTGACGCTATGAACCATGTCTGGGGACTGCTTGCGCATCCGGGTCGGGAGATGCGCGACATTAAGCAAGAGAATGAAACGCTCTCGCACCATTACACTCACCACGTCCTGCTGATGGCGCTGATCCCGGTGCTCTGCGCCTTTATCGGTACCACACAGATCGGCTGGGATATTGGGATTGAACGCACTATCCCCCTGTCACTGTCCACCGCTTTTTCCCTGGCGGTGCTGTTTTATGCCCTGATCCTGCTGGGGGTGGCGGTGATGGGGAGGGTTATCTGGTGGATGGCGCGGGACTACCCGCAGCGACCCTCGCTCTCGCGCTGTCGGGTGTTTGCCGGCTATGTGGCCACGCCGCTGTTTATCAGCGGGCTGGTGGCTCTTTATCCGCTGGTGTGGCTCTGTGTACTGGTCGGCGCGCTGGCGCTGGCCTACACCGGCTATCTGCTGTATGTCGGTATCCCGCTGTTTCTGAGTATTGACCGTGAAGAGAGTCTGCGGCTTTCCGGCTCTACGCTGGCCATTGGCATCCTGGTGTTTGAAGTGTTACTGGCGATGACCGTGGTGATCTGGGGCTATGGCTATCAGCTTTTCTGACCGCCTGTACCGCCGGGAAACCGGCGGTCTGTTGGTAACGCCCGGAAACGAATAACCTGTAGGAAAATCCTTAACATCCGACGTATTATGCGTACGCCAGCCCCCGTAATGACGCGGGAAGCGGTGTGTGGCCTCCACACCCTCCACTATCAGCCTTGAAGTTTACGATGCCTGCAAAAATTCGTTTGTCTTTATTAAGTGTGGTTCTGCTGTTCTCTGCTCAGGGCATGCTGAATCAGGCCGTTGCGCGTACCCAACCGGCCGTTGTCACGACCGCTGCCCAGCCTGAAATTGCCTCTGGCAGTGCAATGATTGTCGACCTGAATACCCAGAAGGTGATCTACGCCAGTCACCCCGATCTGGTGCGGCCGATCGCCTCGATCACCAAGCTGATGACGGTGATGGTGACGCTGGATGCCCATTTGCCGATGGATGAAATGCTGGCGGTTGATATCAGTCATACCCCGGAGATGCGCGGTGTTTATTCCCGCGTGCGCCTGAATAGTGAGATCAGCCGCAAGAATATGATGCTGCTGGCGCTGATGTCCTCGGAAAACCGCGCAGCGGCCAGCCTGGCGCACCACTATCCGGGTGGCTATGATGCATTTATTCGCGCCATGAACGCCAAAGCGCGCGCGCTGGGCATGAGCAATACGCACTACGTGGAACCCACCGGGCTGTCGATTAAAAATGTCTCCACGGCGCGCGATCTGAGCAAACTGCTGATTGCCTCGAAACGCTATCCGCTGCTGGGTGAACTGAGCACCACCCATGAAGATATGGCGACGTTCCGTAATCCGAACTACACCCTGCCGTTCCGCAACACCAACCATCTGGTGTATCGGCCTGACTGGAATATTCAGCTGACGAAAACCGGTTATACCGATGAAGCGGGTCACTGCCTGGTTATGCGTACGGTGATCAATCACCGCCCGGTGTCCCTGGTCGTGTTGGATGCCTTTGGTAAATACACGCATTTTGCTGACGCAAATCGCCTGCGTAAGTGGATTGAAACCGGTAAAATTTCCCCGGTTCCGCCTGCAGCTTTGAGTTATAAAAAGCAAAAAGCCTCACAGCTGGCAGGTAACCGTGTGGTCGATGACAGCGCGGTAGAGTGACCTGCGCTCCTGTCGGGGGCGATCCTTTTTACACTCGCCCCCGATAGCCCCGGTTATAGCGCCCGCTGCATCAATAACGTATCGCGCCATTCACCGTGTTTGAAACCCACGGCGCGAAAGTTGCCGACGATCTCAAAGCCCATTTTCTTATGCAGGTTAAGTGAGCCGGCATTACGCTCACCATTGCCGATAATGGCCAGCATCTGCCGGTACGGCCCCTGCTGACAGCGGCTAATCAGCGCGGCGAGCAGTGCGGTGCCGATGCCTCGTCCGCCCTGAGCGGCATCAATATAAACCGAGTCTTCGACGGTAAAGCGATAAGCCGGACGGGGGCGATACTGGGTGGCGTAGCAATATCCCACCACCTGGCCGCCCCTCTCTGCTACCAGCCACGGCAGATCGAATGAAGCGACTTTTCGATAGCGATCGGCCATTTCTGCCGCATCAGGCGGCGTTTCTTCAAAGGAACCGCAGCCGTGCAGGACATGCCAGGCATAAATACGGGTGAGGGCGTCGATATCGGCGAGGACGGCGTCGCGGACCGTCAGGTCAGCGTGGGGAAGAGACATGTTTGCTCCATGCGTATTTTCTTCTTAATTTGCCATACTCACCGTCGACGATAGTCATAGAATATTCTTATGATAACGACCTCATTTTTACATCACAAATCCTATAGTGCCGGCCAGGGCAAAAGCATAAACTAGCCGGCAATTGTCAGGCGCCGCCCGGCGCTGCCTTAGTATCAGGAACCTGCACATGTCTGGCTTGTTAACTTTTCTTCGCGTTTGTCTGCTGGCGCTCGTGACGCTATCGCCCCAGCTGGTTATGGCTGCGGAGGGCGATGACGCACAGCAAACCGATGCCCCTCCAAAGGTCAATGCTGCCGTTGAACTGCCGAAAATGCAGAAGGTGCTGGACAAGATCAAACAGCAGGTTTCCGGTGAAACCAACGACAGCAAGCTGATGGCGCTCAACGAACTGGCGCTGGAGCTGTCTGGCGATGCGGATACACTGATGCAGGGTATTGTTCCCCAGCGTGCCCAGTTGCAGGCCCAGCTGGCCGTGCTTGGCCCGGCTCCGCAGGCCAACAGCGGAGTGAAAGAGACCGCCGAGGTGACCAGCAAAAGAAATAAGCTGGAAAACCAGAAGGGGAAAATGGATGCCCAGATCAAGCAGGCGGAAGCCATAAAGAGCGGGGCCATTAATCTTTCCGCGCAGATCGTTACCCTGCGTCGTGATGCGCTGAAAACTCAGCTGGCACTGAACGCGGGCAGTATTCTTGGCCCGCGCTTCTGGGCGCCGCTGTATAACACGCAAAGCGATGACAGCGTTAAAATCAGCGATTTTATTGATGAACTGACTTCCACCGCCGCGCTGTCGTGGGAGTCAGGCTGGCGTTTTGGCACCATTATGTGGGTGCTGGCCGCCGGGCTGGTCGCCACGCTGGGTCGCCGTTATCTGGAGGAGTTTCTCGCCTGGGTGGGGATCCATCATCTGCCCGAAGGGCGTCTGCGCCGTAGTTTCCTGGCGGCGGCCACGGCAGTGACCACCCTGGCTGCGGTGGTGCTGGCGTTTAATTTCCTCGACCAGGCCTTTACCCGTCACGATCAGGTAATTGATGACGTCCGTGATTTTGCCGATAAGCTGGTCGGGCTGAGTGTTTTCTGCGGTCTGATCGCCGGATTAGGGCGGGCGTTCCTCTCCACCCGTCGGCCCTCATGGCGTCTGCCCAATATTTCCAATGAAGTGGCATTGGCTTTAAAGCCCTATCCACCGCTGACCGCCGCCCTGGTGTTTATTTTCCAGACGGTAGAGACCTTTAACAGCAGCGCCAGCACCAGCGTCGGCACGACGATTTTTGCCAACGGCATGACAGCGCTGCTGATCGGTGCCACGGCGCTGTCAATCAGCATGCGAACCAATCGCGTGCGCCGGCGTATGCTCCAGGCGGGTAACCCACCGGAGGCAAAATCCACGCTGGTGGGGCTGATTCAGATGGCGCTGACGCTGATTGGCGTGGCGATCATGATCGCGCTGCTGATTGGTTATATCACCCTGGCGCGCTTCCTCAGCTATGAGCTGATCTGGATGGGAATTGTCTTTGGTTCATTCTACATCTGCAGCCAGCTGGTAGCGGACGGCTGCGAAAGCCTGTTCTCCACCAACAATGCTTCCGGCAAGCGTATTCAGACCTCACTGAATATCGACGAGCGGCATCTGGGGCAGGTGGCGGCGGTGCTTGGTGCCATTGGCAAGACGTTCCTTGTACTGGCGGCCGCGATGGCGCTGCTTAATGGCACCTTCGGCAGTTCGACGCCGATTGAGCTGGTGCAGAAAGCGATTGAATTCTGGGGCGGCAAAGGGCTTGAATCCCTGAATATCGTGCCTGCGCATATGGTCAATGCGCTGATCTGCATGGTGGTCGGCATCTGGGTGCTGCGTTCGGTGAAACGCTGGCTGGAGCATGATTTCCTGCCCAAAACCACCATGGACAAAGGGATGCGGCTGTCGCTGCTCACGCTGTTCAGCAATATTGGATTTGTGCTGGTGATCCTGATGACACTGTCGATTATGGGTCTGCAGTGGAACAAGCTGGCGTGGATCGTCAGCGCCCTGTCGGTCGGTATCGGTTTCGGCTTACAGGAGATTGTGAAGAACTTTATTTCCGGCCTGATCCTGCTGACGGAGCGCCCGGTCAAAGTGGGTGACCTGGTGAGCATCAGCGGCATTGAAGGGGATATCCGCCGTATTAACGTGCGCGCCACCGAAATTCAGCTCAGTGATAAATCCACCGTGATTGTGCCGAACTCGCAGCTGATCTCTCAGAATGTGCGCAACGCCACGATGGGCAATGCGCAGGGGGTGGCCACCATTACGCTGACCTTCCCGCTGGATATTGACCCGCAGCAGGTGCGTCAGCTGTTGCTGGAAGTGTATAACGAGAACGAACGTATTCTGGAGAATCCGGAGCCCTCGGTCACGTTCAAGGATCTGACCTCAACCGGCATCGTACTGTCGGTGACGGGGAATGTGGCCAGCCCGCGTCAGGTGGGCGGCGCAAAAAGCGATCTGCTGTTTGATATCCTCACCCGACTGCGCAAAGAAGGGGTGATGCTCTCTGCGCCGCAGACCATGATCATCGAGCGTAAAAACGGCCAGATGGTACTGAAGGACGCGCCGGAGGAGTAATCCCCCGTAGGGGGGCGACCCTTTTTCCGGTCGCCCTCTTCTACGGCTATTTATCGCACCCGCACTCACCCCAGTGCTTCGCCCGTGTGGTTTTTCCAATGCCAGGATTAAACGTATTAGTCGGGTCAAGCTGCTGGTAAAAAGCCTTCAGCTGCGGTTTGGCCTGATACAGATGGCCAACGTTATGCTCTGCCGGATACTCCGCGCCGCGGGCATGCAGAATTTCCAGCATCTTCTCTTTCAGCGCGTGCGCATCCACCCCTTTTTTCACAATATAGTCCTGGTGGAATACGTGGCACAGGAAGTGGCCGTAATAGAGGCGGTGGGTCAGGGCATCGTCAAACTCTGGCGGCAGCTTTTCGAACCAGTCGCGATCGTTACGGCGTAGCGCAATATCCAGCGCCAGAATATCTTCCACTGCTTCATGATGCACGGCGTGGTAACGCACGGCGGCCCCGGCGGCGGCAAAGCGGTGCAGAAACGCGTGTGCGCCTTCTTTTCCTTCACATTCAAAGTACCCGCCGTCGGCATCTTTGAAGAATTCCTGCAGATAGGCCCGCGCTTCGGCCACGCCTTCGCCGGACATTTTCAGCATCAGATGGTGTTCAAAACGATCGCGGTACTGCTTCATGCGCGGCGGCAGGTGGGAGGGCAGCAGCGCGGCGATTTTTTGCAGCATCCGGTCGCTGAAGTGGGGTTTCAGCCATTTGATCCGCGCCAGCAGCGCATCTGCGCGCCCCTTCAGCGTGAAGAACAGCGGCATCTTGTCGGTGCCAAGCTTGTCGATCATCACAAAGGTGTCTTTGCCGTAGGTTTCCGCGATATCAAAAATATCACGATGCATGTATTCGCCGGCCACCGGCAGATGGGTAAAACTGGCCAGCATATGGCGGCGCAGCCGATCGAGCACCGCCGTATCATTGGTACCAATATAGAAGACCTGCTGGGCACTTTCGCTGGCAAACGTATCCAGACGTACCGCAAACAGGGCGAGCTTACCGGCACAGCCGGAGGCTTCAAACAGCCGGCGCGCATCTGCATTAAAACGTGACGGCGTGTCGGCATCAACATCGCGTACCCGTACGGCATAATCCGGGTCGGAGGCGTGGCGCTGGTCGTGCAGCACGTCGCTCTGCTGCCAGCTGTCATCATCCAGCTTACCCAGGATTTGCTCCGGGGTTGACCCCAGGTTGATGCCGAGGTGGTTAACCAGCCGCAGCGTACCGCTGGCATCTATCTGCGCGTAAAGCGCCATTTCGGTGTAGGCCGGGCCGCGTTTCACCAGCGAACCTCCGGAGTTATTACAGATGCCGCCGAGCACGGACGCACCGATACAGGAAGAACCAATCACCGAATGGGGTTCGCGGCCCAGGGGTTTCAGGGCTTTTTCTAACTGATACAGGGTGCTGCCGGGGAAGGCCAGCACTTGTTTCCCTTCATCAAGCAGCTGGATTTTATCCATGCGCAGGGTGCTGATAATCACAATATCACGCGGGTAGTCATTCCCGTTCGGCGTTGAGCCTTCGGTCAGTCCGGTATTGGCCGCCTGCATCAGGATGATCACATCCGCGGCAACACAAGCCTGCAGTATGCGCCACTGCTCCAGTAACGTTCCGGGGAACACCACGGCCAGCGCATCGCCTTCGCCCGATCGGAAGCCCTTGCGATAGCGCTCTGTTTTTTCGGGGTCCGTGAGCAGATGGTTGCGGCCAACGATGCGGCCCAGTTCAGCAATCAGTTTTTGTCCAGCGTGTTGGGAAGTGTGCATGTCATGTCCTTGTCAGTATCACCGCTCTACTGTAGCACTCACTGTCTGGCAATAAAGTCTCGTCTGAGACCTCTGTGATTCATCACCTGAAAACTAGCTGCTATTCTCAAGGTATGACACACTGCTGCCATGTGTTACCGGCAGTAAAATAATAGATACGCCACAGTCACTTGAGAGAAAACCCTCTGATGAAATGGATTTGCTCTGTCAGCCTTGCCGTTACGCTGGCGATTCAGCCAGTATTTGCCGACGATCTGATCGGCCCGCACTCACTCACACCGCAGGCACGCGACGCTTTTGTCACCGACCTGCTGAAAAAAATGACCCTGGATGAAAAGATTGGCCAGTTGAGGCTGATCAGCGTCGGGCCGGATAATCCCAAATCCGCGATCCGCGATATGATCCAGCAGGGGCAGGTGGGCGCGATTTTCAATACCGTGACCCGTCATGATATCCGTGAGATGCAGGATCAGGTCATGCAGCTCAGCCGTCTGAAAATCCCGCTGTTCTTTGCCTATGATGTGATCCACGGTCAGCGCACTCAGTTCCCCATTCCGCTGGCGCTGGCCTCCAGCTGGGACACCGATGCCGTGGCGCAAGTGGGCCGTATTGCCGCTTATGAGGCCGCCGATGATGGGTTAAATATGACCTGGGCACCGATGGTCGATGTGACCCGGGAACCGCGCTGGGGACGCGGCTCGGAGGGCTTCGGGGAAGACACTTACCTGACGTCCGTGATGGGCCGCACCATGGTGCAGGCCATGCAGGGTAAAAGCCCGGCCGATCGCTACTCGGTGATGACCAGCGTCAAGCATTACGCCGCCTATGGGGCGGTTGAAGGCGGGCGTGATTACAATACCGTGGATATGAGCCCACAGCGCCTGTTCCAGGACTATCTTCCGCCGTATAAAGCGGCGCTGGACGCCGGAAGTGGTGGGGTGATGGTGGCGCTGAACTCACTGAATGGTGTCCCGGCCAGTGCCGACAGCTGGCTGTTAAAAGATGTATTGCGTGATGACTGGGGTTTTAAAGGCATCACCATCAGCGATCATGGCGCGATCAAAGAGCTGATCAAACACGGCGTGGCGAGCGACCCGCAGGATGCCGTGCGTATTGCGCTGAAATCCGGCATCGACATGAGTATGAGCGACGAGTACTACAGCAAGTACCTGCCCGGGCTGGTTAAAAGTGGCCAGGTCAGTGAAAAAGAGATCGATGACGCCGCGCGCCACGTACTGAACGTTAAATACGATATGGGCCTGTTTAATGACCCGTACAGCCATCTGGGGCCCGCCAGCAGCGATCCGGCAGATACTAATGCGGAAAACCGCCTGCATCGTGCCGAAGCGCGGGATGTGGCGCGTAAAAGTATGGTGCTGTTAAAAAACCGTCTGGAGACGCTGCCGCTGAAAAAATCCGGCACGGTGGCGCTGATCGGCCCGCTGGCTGACAGCCAGATTGATATTATGGGCAGCTGGTCTGCTGCGGGTGTGGCCGCCCAGTCCGTGACCCTGCTGCAGGGGATGAAAAATGCCACTGCCGGTAAGGCGACGCTGCTGTACACCAAAGGGGCCAACGTCACCGACGATAAAGGCATTCAGGACTTTATCAATCTGTATGAAAAAGCGATGACCGTGGATACACGATCGCCGCAACAGATGCTGGATGAAGCCGTTGAAACCGCGAAGAAAGCGGATGTGGTGGTGCTGGCCATTGGTGAAGCACGCGGTATGGCGCATGAAGCCTCCAGCCGCAGCGATCTGACGCTGCCGGAGAGCCAGCTGAAGCTGATTGATGCTATTAAGGCGACCGGCAAACCGCTGGTGATGGTGCTGATGAACGCGCGTGCGCTGACGCTGACCCATGAAACGCAGCAGGCGGATGCGATGCTGGAAAGCTGGTACAGCGGTACCGAGGGCGGTAACGCCATCGCCGATGTGCTGTTCGGTGACTACAATCCGTCCGGTAAGCTGCCGATGTCCTTCCCACGCTCGGTGGGTCAGATCCCGATCTACTATAACCACCTGAATACCGGCCGTCCGTATAACTTCGAAAACCCGAATAAGTACACGTCTCACTACTTCGATGAGGCAAACGGCCCACTGTTCCCGTTTGGCTACGGACTGAGCTATACGCAGTTCACCCTCTCCCCGGTGAAGATGTCATCTGCCACGATGCCGCGCAACGGAACAGTGAACGCCAGCGTCACCGTCACGAACAGCGGTAAGCGCGATGGGGCGACGGTGGTTCAGCTTTATCTGCGTGATGAGGTGGCGAGTATCAGCCGCCCGGTGAAAGAGCTGAAGGGCTTTAAGCGTATTATGCTGAAGGCGGGCGAATCCCGGACGGTCACCTTCCCGATCGACGTCAGCGCGCTGAAATTCTGGAATGCCAGAATGCAGCAGGTGGCCGAGCCGGGTAAATTTAGCGTGATGATCGGGCTGGATTCTGCCCGGACCGTCAACGCTGAGTTTGATTATCTGTAAACCCCAGGGCGGGGGCTGCCCCGCCCGTTCTGTTTTACCAGGCGAAAAGAATGGTCAGTTTACGCGACAGAATTCAGCAGCAGGTTTTTCGTTTAAACGGGCTGTCACTGAACGAGTTTGATCTGTCACAACCCCCGGGTGACCCAGGCCTTTATGGCCCTGACAGCGTGATATGGCGGGTACACGGTGATTTCCCGTCCATGTTATGCGGTGGGATCGCCGCACTCCTGTTACAGATGCAACATCCCCTGGCACTGGCCGGGGTCTGGGACCACTCCACCTTCCGCGACGATATGATGGGACGGCTGCGCCGGACCAGCCAGTTTATCGCCGTCACCACCTTTGGTAATACCGCAGATGCCCATACGCTGATCGCGCGGGTGAAACGTATTCACCTGCGCGTCACCGGCGTGGACGCACGGGGTCAGCCTTATGCTGCCAGCGATCCGCAGCTGCTGACCTGGGTACACGTAGCAGAAACGCGCTGTTTCCTCGCAGCTCATCTGCGCTATAAAAATCCGCAGTTGAGTCTGGCAGAGCAGAACCGTTACTACGCTGAGGCGGCGTTAGTGGCCGAAGCGCTGGGGGCTGAACAGGTGCCGGACAGCGTGGCGGCAGTGGAGACGTACCTGACGGCGATGCGGCCGCAGCTGCGGTGCGATGAGCGCACCCAGGAGGTTCTGTCGCTGTTGCTGAATGCACCCGCGCCCTCCTGGCAGGCGCGACCGGCGATGAATGCGATGCTGGTCGCCGGTATCGAGCTGCTGCCGGACTGGGCGCTACAGGCGTTTGGCCTGCACTTTTCCCCGCTGCGGCGACGGCTGATACGGCTGCGTATTGCCATCATCGCCAGAATGCTGCGCTGGGCAATTTCACGCGGCGCGTATCAGCGGGCAATGACGCGGGTAGGGCGATAAGTGTGAACTGACGACGAAGGAGATGATCATGAAAATTCTTTTTGCCGGTGCGCTGCTGCTGATCGCCGCAACGGCCAGCGGTGCAGAACGGTTACGGCAGGATCTGGACACGCAGCTGGAGCGCTGCCAGCAGCAGGCGGTCAGTACGCTTGAGAATCTGCAGTGCTATGAGGCGGCAAACACCGCCTGGGACAGTGAGCTGAACAACCAGTATAAGCAGTTGCTGGCCGGGCAGTCGCCCGCGGCGCAGGCGGCGCTGAAAAAGGCGCAGCGCGCGTGGATAGGCTATCGCGACAGCTACTTTCAGGGCATAAATCACTTTTATCAGCAGCAGCAGGGCACGGTCTGGGGACCGGTGGCGGCCGAATCGAAACTGAATGTTGTCAGAGACAAAGCGCGGGATCTATATCGGCTGCGTAACAGCACCCGGATGGGCGACTGACCCCGTGAGGGGGCAGCGGAAAACCACGCCGTCTTCCGGCTGCACCATTTTGAGACTTTTACCCTTGCCCTGACAGGGTGCAACGCGCCATTCTCTCCTCTTATCCTGACCTGTTCTCAGGGGAATGGAACCCTACAACCGTCGAGGCCTTATGACACAGCCCTATCAGATTGCTGAGGTGGCCAATCAGCAACAGACGCTGATTGCAATTGTTGAGCAGGATGAACGCACCGCTTATTTTTATATCTGGCCGGCCGAAGCGTTTCGCCAGCAGTTTGCCGTGCGAGGCTGCTGGCTGCGTAACCTGCTGCCTGCTCCGCAGCAGGACGATGTTGCCGCGATGCAGCAGGGTACGCCACCGCTGCTGAGTGCGGAATATTGCCGGACGCTTGCTGCCGAGCCGATGCTCGACCCGGCCGGACTGCAGATTATCTGGGAACCCAGCGATGATGGCGCTGCGGTCTGGTATCAGGGGCAGCTACTGGCGGTGATCCCGGGCTGGAGCCTGTATCAGGATCAGCAGGTGAGTTTTTCTGCGGGTTGCATTAAAGCTAACCGCCTGACCTCACCGCTGGGCTCTGCCTCCACCAATAAAAATTACGCCGCCGCGCAGCAGCACCGTCAGTTCTGGCGAGAGTGGCACGACGGCCAGCTGTGGGAACCGTTTCAGCAGGAAATGCTGCAGTGCTATGAAGCTCAGTACGGTGAGTCACTTAAATATTACTCTATCGACCAGGGTAACTGGCCACCGATGGCGATCTCGCAGCATTACCATGAGGGTAGCTGGTATTTCCTGACGCTGGGTATGTGCATTCGCCCGATGCCCTGGGTCGACTTCCTCTATGAAGATCTGGCACCGGAGTACCGGCGTACTGAACTGGCAATGGCGGTAGATGCTGAGGTGATGACGGAAGAGAATGCGGTACAGATGGCCAGTGCGCTGGCCGGGTTTGCTCATATGCCGTGGGCGCGCCTCAGCTGGCTGGGCGAGGGGCATACACTGGTTTCTGCCACGGCCCCGATGGGCTTCGAAGGGTTTATTCTCTCCTCTGCCCTTGGCCGTGAAAGCGGTCAGTTTCCTTTGCCAAAACGCGACGGTGAGAAGGTCAATCTGCTCTGGGCGGCGCCGATTACCACGCCAGAGCGCGAGTTTGCGCAGGCCGGAGAGAATGGCGGTATGGAGCTGGTTGCCCGGCTGTTGCAGTATGGCAGCGGACATATTTTCCGTGCCCGTCAGCAGGTGGTCAACGCAGAAGAGTAATGCCGCCTTCCGCCCGCCAGGGACGTGGGCAATTACCGGGAACGTTAACGAAAGCACGATTTAGTGCAGATCCACTGCCGCCTCTTATGCCAGAATAGTCAGTATCAGTTCTGAGGAGTCGGCATGTCTGCAATTGAAGTAATACTGGTCGATAGTCTGGACCGTCCTACCGGTAAGATGGAAAAAATGGAAGTTCACGAAAAGGGGCTGCTGCATCGTGCGGTCACCGTTTACGTGTTTAATTCTGACCATCAGCTGCTGCTACAGCGTCGTGCCAGGGATAAATACCACTGCGGCGGACTGTGGAGCAACACCACCTGTGGTCACCCCTACCCGCAGGAGTCCACACAGAGTGCGGCCGAGCGGCGTCTTGAAGAAGAGATGGGACTGCGTCTGCCGCTCCAGCCGGTGTTTGAACTCAGCTACAACCTGCCGCTCAGTAACGGCCTGACCGAACATGAATATGGTCATGTCTATTTCGCGGTCAGCGATGACCCGCCGCGCATTAACCCGGAAGAAGCGGAGGCGTGGCGCTACAGTTCGCTAACGGATATTCAGCGTGAAATGCATACCCACCCGGAACGCTTTACCCCCTGGTTTCTGCTGACCTTTGCGCGCATCCCGGCCGAGTTTGCCCGCTACATCGCCTTGCCACCCTGTCACGATTCCTCCAGATAAATTCCCATACGGTCTGCCAGCGCCAGCAGTTCACCCACCACGGGAGGGGAGGTCAGTGGCTCTGTTCCACGTCCGGATATCTGCAGTTTGCCGGCCATACGATCGCCAAAAAACAGGTACGCATTGCCCTGATGTTGACGTGAGGGCCAGGTCAGCCCCTGAACCTGCGGGTGCTGCTGGTGGATGGCTTCTGCCCATTGTCGGGTGATCCCGTAGCCGCTGGCATCGGAGTGAATCAGTTTTTTCCCCACCCGCATTTTTACCAGAGAAGGTAAATCCAGGCTGGCCAGTTGAACAGGCACCTTGGTCACCAGCTGGCTGTGACGAAAGGGAGTCAGCTGATTTACCGGGTAGACGATAGCGGACTGAGAAATATCAACATCGTGGAAAATCACCTCGCAGAGCGCCACGCGTGTGGCATCGCCGGCATAGAGGGTGGGGATCACGGCGCCCAGCCGATCGAATATCGGGCTGAAGCGAGCGTTACCCTGTGTCGTGGTGTTAAAGCCGTCGCCCGCGAACTGCTGGCGGTGAACACGAAACAGTATGTGGCCAGGCAGCAGGCACAGATCGTTAATCACGACCGCGCCCGCTGGCGGCAAAAGTCCTTTTTCGTTGTGGCTCTCCTTAGCCATGCTGTGCTCCTGACCTTGCCTGAAGAGCGGCTTCTGCCACCGCCTGCGGATCGCTGTTGAGCAGGTCTTTCGGTTTACGTCCGCCCAGCCAGCTATTGTTACTGGCAAACCAGGCCGCCAGCGCCCAGGAGGTGCGGGTACCATCGAAGATCTCCAGTACCCGTTTGATCACTGGCAGCGGTTGCCAGGCCTCATCAAAGGCATAATCAGGGTAACGATCCTGACCATCGACGCTGACCGCAAACGTTTTCCCGCGACGCTTCCAGGCGTTCGGCCCGGCGCTGCGGTTGCGGTTGGTAAAGTGTGCCCTGTCGGACAGTTCTCCGGAGGCAATCCATTCATCTTCACGCAGCACAAAGGCGCGGATATCCTGCGCGCGCTGCTGATTACTGGCCCTGAGGTGCTCATAGCCGTCGAAGATACTGGCGGTTTTTTTTGCCGCCGGGACGACCTTTGCTTTACGCCGCGCCGGCATCAGCAGCGTCTGCGCAACCTCAAAGAGTGCCAGAGCAAGGGCGGGATCGAGCAGAGGATTATTGACCAGCGTATCCAGCTTTTTGCGCAGGGCATCGCGACTGTCTGCGGGCGGTGACGCGTGCTCTTTTAACTGGTTAACATTAATTACCAGATATTCAGCGCTCTCCTCCGCGACCATATTGCGCAACTGATGACCGTTGAGGAGACCGACGGTTTCCGGTGTGACGGCTGTCATTTTAGCGGACATAAAATACCCCTGTCTGAATATATTGCATAGATTGAATATATCGCATATTTAACGGGGTGTCTAAAATTCCATCACCGGGCGGGGGCGAAATCCTCGGCGTCCACATCGTAGCCAGAGGGTTCCCAGCGAATCATTAGCAGTGCAAGCAGACCAATCACCGGTGCCATGCCAATCACCCAGAACACATTGGTACCCAGCAGGGCGGCCAGCACCGGGAACAGGAACAGTGACGCGGTGGAGCTGGCACGGACCATCGTCTGGTTAAATCCGACGCCGACGCCGCGCAGGGAGGTCGGGTAGCTGAGTGACGCGTAGGTCATCGTGTGCGCACCCGGACCGAAGCCCTGACCCAGCAGAAACAGAGCCAGCATCCCAATGGAAATAGCCGCCTGATGCCCGTCCTGTGGCCGGCCGACCAGAGCGAGACCAACCAGGGCCACGATCTGGAATGCATAGCCCAGCGTCATCATTTTCCACGCGCCAAAACGTGGCACCAGTCGTACGGCGAGCATGCCGCCGACAAAGGCAAACAGCAGATTCAGCGCCAGCGACAGCAGGATGGTGTTCAGCATCGACTGTGCCAGGAAGCTGGAGATAATGACCGGAAGACCAAATGCCACGGCATTATAAGCAAAAGGGGAGACAATCGAGGTGATTGTTGCCAGTAGGGTGCGCTTCAGGTAAACCCCTTTGAATAAGGATCCGTAATTACGCCAACTGGCGCGCCGCACGGTGCTGGCCGGGCTGAGATCGGCATCTGGGGCGACATGTGCATTAATGCCCCATGCGTTACGCAGGATCGCCGCCGCACCCTGCAGATCGCCCTGATTGGCGGCCCAGACCGGGGATTCGCTCATATAGCGGCTGCGAATGGCGATAATGATCAGCGCAGGCACGGCCCCGAAGCCGAGGATGATGCGCCACATCAGATCGCTGTGGCTTTCCGGAAGCACTGACCAGAAAAACAGAACCAGCAGATATGAGATCGAGATGGCGGCGTACCAGGTCGGGCACCACATGGCGATACTGGCTGCTTTATTGCCCCGTCCGCGCAGTTTTGAGAACTCTGCCAGGAAGGCCATGGCCACGGGCAAATCGATGCCAATACCCATACCCATGACAAAACGCGCTGCCGCCAGCACGTATTCATTCGGCGCAAATGCGCAGGCGAGGGCGGCGAAGACAAAGAAGAACATATCCGCCATAAACACGCGGTAACGCCCGATTTTATCGGTGAGATACCCCCCCAACAGCGCGCCAACGATGGCACCCAGCGTAATGGACGAAGCGATCATGCCGGCCCCGGCGGGGGACAGGCCAAATTCACGCGTGACGTCCTTCATGCCAAAGGCCAGCGCACCCAGATCGTAGGCATCAAGAAACACACCGCCCAGGGCGATAGCGATGACGATACGGGCGTTGTGACCGGAGTGAGTGCTGTTATTGACCAACTGAGAGACGTCAGACGCCTTACGGATCGGCAAGACTTCACCAGTCGGTGCATTCCCCGCCAGCGCGACGTGCGCGGATGAAGTGATTTCAGTCATGATGTTTGAGTTTTATTTTAAGAAGTAAACTCAGAGCATAACGACATGACCCGGAGAGAGAAATTCCAGCTGGTTATAAGTTAAAACGAATGACACTTAGCGGGACGGCAGGAGGAGTGCGACCTGCCCTCCCGTCAGGAGCGAACGATGAAGGTATAACCGGCCAGCATAACGCCGCCAATACCGCCCAGCGCCATCAGCAGAAAAATAAATACCACACCAATCTTTTGTAAGTTCATCACGAAACCTGTTTTTCATACGGAGGGCGAAGTATAGCGCTTTCGCCCTGCGTAATTAAGCCGAACAGGGGTTTTATTGTGCCGCTGCGGGCTGTTTTGAGAAAAATAGCGTGACGCGCGCCACTTCAACACCAAACTTTTTCATCGAGGTGACGTTCATCAGGTGCAGGGCATCCTGCTGATAAATCCAGTCGTCGAAGTTCAGTTTATAACTGCTGTCATCGGTTTTCACCGTCATGGTATAGCGCCAGTTGAAGGCGTTGCCGCTGGCATGACCTTTCGCGGTACCAATAATATCGCCTGCGGTACCCACATAGCTGCCGTCAGCCAGGCGGCGAATATGCCAGACGCGGGTCTGCTTCTCGCCGTCGTCATAAACGAACTTTTCGTTCAGCGTCAGTGTGTCACCGACCACCTGACCCTGGATGGCCACCTCGAAACGGCGGATCTGTTTGCCGCTGTAATCCTGCACCATGCCCCAGGCGCGGGACTCACCGTTGAACCAGCTAAAAATATCAATCTTTGGCTGGGCCTGCTGATATTCGTCAATCGTTGTACCACAGCCCGACAGCAGCAGGGTGCAGGTCAGTAACAGGGATTTCCACATCATTCACCTCCGGTCAGTTCCCGACGGATATCGGGGTAAGTCGATTGTGGCGAAAGCCAGATATTGAGGAAGGCATCGCGAAAGGCGGTATCAAAGCGCGGCCCGACAGGACGGATAGCCGCCTGCGTTCCGGCATCCTGCCAGTAAAACTGCCCGCCGCCGGCATCGCCCTGAAAGGCCAGTCGGTCACCCGGGCTCACGTCTGGCCAGACGGTGGCCAGTGTTTTCAGCCACTGCTGGCGCTGATCCGGCGTCCCTGTTTTTTGTGCCTGCCACTGTTCCAGCGTGGCGTCCAGCAAATCCTGGCGGCTGATATCCCGGCGGTAGGTAATGACCAGCGCCAGTGGCCACTGCTGCGCCTGCCAGCGCCCTCCGGGGGTCAGCAGCTGCGAGTCGTAGACGGTAAACGGTCCCCAGGTGAGCGTGGCCTGACCGACTGTCTGCCAGCGCAGCCAGTCAGCGGCCTGGGTCAGCGGTGAGCACAGCAGTAATAACAACAGCCATTTTTTCATCATTTGCTCCGCAGAAGATGGCTGGCTAAGGGTAAATACAGCGCCCAGCCCAGGGCCAGGGCTGCCATAACGACGAGCAGGGGCTGATGCCACTGCAGGCCGCCCAGCCGCTCACCGATAAAATAGGAAAAAGGGCCACCCAGCGCGCCGGCCAGCACCTGCCAGAGGCGACCGGGCGCAAAGCGGGTGAGGATCAGCCACCACCAGCAGGCAAAAGCCAGCCACAGAGCCATCATCCAGAGCGGTACTGTTTCGCTTTGAGTAAAGCGGAACAGCCCGAGCCGCAGCCACAGGCTGTCCAGTGCTATCCCCAGTAACGCCACCAGCAGCAGCCGGGGTTTGATCCGGCTGGGGCAGAGGAACCAGGCGAACAGCGCCACCCCGCACAGCAGCGGCCAGATACGCGCGCGCAGCGCAACCGCCAGTCCCCAGTAGACATCGAATCCGAGGGTCAACAGCCAGAAGCGCAGGCGGCTCATGCGCGTTGCAGCGTCAGCTGGACGGTGCCAATGGTCTGGGCACGGAAACCGGCTTCGCAGTAGCAGAGATAAAATAGCCACATGCGGCGAAAGCGTTCGTCAAAGCGTCCCTGCGCCAGCTGCGGCCATGCGTGGTCGAAACGTCGCCGCCACAGCTGTAAGGTTTTTGCGTAGTCGGGGCCAATTTCAAGCTGATCGATCTCGCTAAAATCGCTGACCTCCCGCAGGGTGTTCTGCAGCAGGCTGACCGACGGTAAAAAGCCGCCGGGGAAGATGTAGCGCTGGATAAAGTCCACACCGCGCGCATAGCCATCAAAGCGTTCTTCACTGATGGTAATCGCCTGCAGGGCGAGGCGGCCACCCGGCTTCAGCAACTGCTGGCAGCGTTCGATAAACAGGGGGATATAGCGTTTACCTACCGCCTCGATCATTTCAATCGATACGATTTTGTCGTACTGGCCGCTGAGATTACGATAATCCTCACACAGTACGGTGACGCGATCGCTGAGGCCAGCCGCGGCGATACGCTGACAGCAGTATTCATACTGTTCGCGGGAAATGGTGGTGGTGGTCACCCGGCAGCCGTATTCGCGGGCGGCAAATTCGGCCATCGCCCCCCAGCCGCTGCCAATTTCCAGCAGGTGATCGTGAGGGGTCAGCGCCAGTTTGACGCACAGGCGTTTCATTTTCGCCTGCTGCGCCTGCTCCAGGGTCATCTCCGGTTGCTGGAACCAGGCGCTGGAATAGAGCATGGCTTCATCCAGAAAGGTGGTATAGAAATCGTTACCAAGGTCGTAATGGGCCGCAATATTCCGTTTTGCCTGCCGCACATTATTCCGCCGCAGCGCATGGACCAGCTGGTTAAACGGGGCAGTGAGCCAGCTGAGACGGGCTTCCAGCTTATCGGCCACGCGGATATTTTGTGCCAGCGTGAGGATCACTGCGGTTAAATCCGGGGTTTCCCACTCGCCATCCATATAGGTTTCTGCCGCCGCGATGCTGCCTCCCAGCAGAATGCGGCGATAGGCGCGAGAATGATGAACCATCACTTCGGCCTGCAGCGGTGCCTGGGCATCGCCGAAGAACTGTGTGCCGAGATGGGGATCGTGCAGGGTCAGACCTGCGCCTTTAATCGCCTGCAGCAGGGAAAAAATCACCCGGCGGGAAGCGGAGAAGCGTTTACCCCTTTTTGCACGGCGTGTCAGACTGAGGTCGGTGCCAGTCATGGTTTATTTCTCCGACTTGCTGTGGTCATAGACAGGCGCACCTTTGCGCCAAAGTTTCCACGCCTGCCAGTAAATCGCCAGCGCGGTTCGAACGGTCATCATCGGGAAGCGCCAGAGGAAATGGCGCAGCGTCTGCCGGGTGAGCGGCTGACGGCGTAAATGTAGCGTGGCGTCAAACTCACGGCCTTCGCGGTGGTTTTCAATATGTACGGCCAGAGATTTACCCGGTGGCGACAGCCGCCAGTGATAAACCATATCCATAGGGTTAAAGGGTGAGACATGAAACGCTTTTTGCGTGGTTTCGCTGCCGTCCGGTTTCACCGCGTAGGTGTGGCGCTCGTTCCATGGCGTATTCCGCACTTCGGCCAGCATCCAGCGCAGGGTGTCGGCGGCGTCGTAAAGATAGTAAAGGTTGACCGGATTAAACGAGCAGCCGAAGTAGCGCAGCTGGGTCAGGAGCATCACGCGTCCGGAGAGATGCTCACCCGTCAGGGCAGCAATGCGAGCCTGTGCACGCTGTTTGATGTTGCCGCCGCCGCCAAGAAAATCATCCTCGCTGAAGCTGGCAGCGCACAGACGGCTGCTGCCAATGCCCACACTTTTCAGCAGCGGAAGCTCATCCAGATCAATCAGCGGCATAAAAATACGATAGCTGAACTGGTGATCCACCGGCGTAAAGCGGCGGTGGCGCACGTGGCCGCTGTACAGGACGCTGTTCACAGCAGGCCTGCCTGATCCATCGCCACGACCACGTCGAGGGCACTGCGAATACCATCCTCATGGAAGCCGTTATAGCTCCAGGCCCCGCAGAACCACGTGCGGTTCGTTCCGTTCAGCAACAGCCGCTGCTGCTGGGTTCGCAGGCAGTCAGGACCAAACTGAGGGTGGTGATATTCGAAGCGGCGTAACACTTTTGCCGGGTCGATGGTCTGAGTGGGGTTCAGGCTGACGCAGAAGGTGTGTGCAGAGGCAATGCCCTGCAAAATATTCATATTGTAGGTTACGCTGGCACCCTGCTGTTCGCTGTTATCGTCGCTGTCATTCAGGCGATAGTTCCAGCTGGCCCAGGCCGCACGGCTCTTCGGCAGCAGGCTGGTGTCGGTGTGCAGGACCACTTCATTGGCGCGATAAGGCACCCCAGCCAGCATCTCACTTTCCTGCTGAGAGGCATCGTGCAGCAGGTGCAGCGCCTGGTCGCTGTGGCAGGCAAAGATCACCTGGTCATAACGTTCGACACCGCGCGCGCTTTCCAGCGTAACGCCCTGTGCATCCCGCGTCACCCGGGTGACCGGGGTATCCAGATAGACCTGCATCTGCTGACCTGTCAACTGCATCAGGCGGCGAATATATTCACGCGATCCACCGGGCACGACGTACCACTGCGGGCGGTGAGTTAAATCCAGCAGGCCGTGATGGTTAAAGAAATTGAGGAACTGCGTCAGCGGCATCCGGCGCATTTCACTCAGCGAGACGGACCAGATAGCGGCCCCCATGGGCAGAATATAGTGCCGGGCAAAGAAGTCACTGAACCCCTGTGCGGTGAGGAATTCATCCAGCGTGCCCTGTTCCTGCTGGTGCGTCAGCCACTGCTTACCGCAGCGGTTGAAGCGCACAATTTCAGCCAGGAAACGGTAAAAGGAGGGTTTCAGCAGGTTACTGCGCTGGGCGAACAGGCTGCTGAGCGAATGGCCGTTATATTCGAGTCCGGTACGGGTGTTGCGCACGGAAAAACTCATCTCAGTGGGCTGGCTTTCCAGCCCCAGTTCAGCCAGCAGGGCCAGAAAACGCGGGTAGGTGCGGTCATTAAAAACAATAAACCCGGTATCAATCGCCCAGTTTTTACCGTCCAGCTCAACGTCCACCGTCGCCGTGTGACCGCCGAGTGTGGAGCCTGATTCATAAAGGTGGACTTCCGTGCGCGGGGCTAATTTCCACGCACAGCTCAGGCCAGCAATACCACTGCCAATAATCGCAACGCGCACGATTTACCTCGCTATTTTCTGCGTTAACAGACGCTGAAGGGCCAGGGGTAACCGGGAGGTCACCCGCAGGATAAAAGCAAACAGTGCGGGGAAAGCAATCTCAGCTTTTCCTTTTGCCAGGCCGCGGCGAATAATGCGCGAAGCCTGAACCACATCGACGATCATCGGCATGGCAAAATCGTTGCGCTGCGTCAGCGGCGTGTCAACAAACCCGGGCAGCACCAGGGTAATGCCGACCTGCTGGCGCTTCACGTCCTGGGCCAGGCTGCGGGCAAAATAGGCCAGGGCCGCCTTGGAGGCACCGTAAGCCTCAGCACGGGGCAGGGGAACCATACTGGCGGTGGAACCGACCAGCGCCACGCGGCTGCCGGGCTGCATCTGAGGCAGCAGGCTGTCGAGGCAGTTCACGGGCCCGCTGAAGTTTGTCAGCATCACCCGGTGGACTTTCTCTGCTTCCACCACGCCGTGATCGAGATACTCACAGGTACCGGCACAGAGAATAGCCAGATCGACCAGCTTGCCGCTCAGTGCCGTTCGGGTTTCCGCCAGGTCGGTGATGTCAAAGACGCAGGTTTCAATCTGCGGAAAGGCCTGACGCAGCGTCTCCAGTCGTTCTTCGTTGCGGCCGCAGGCGGTGACATGCCAGCCGTCGGCGGCATAGTCGCGGGCTAGCTGCAGGCCAATGCCGGAGCTGGCTCCGGTGATCAGAACACGATTCATGGTTGCAGCCTCTTTTTGACCAGTCCAATGACGCTGCCGAGCAGCGGCAGCTTCTCGTAGAGCATGGCGCCCATATCGTAATAATCCCGCTGGAAGACGACTTTGCCTTCGCGAAACTGCAGATAACTGCTGCCTTCCAGCGTCTGATCTGCACCGCCCTGTAACGAGGGATGCGCGTACTCCATACGCCACAGTAGCAGCGCATCGCTGTCAAACTCGCGGGTCAGCGTGACGACAAAACGGCAGTAACGCATATTCTTCAGCAGGCTGGCAAAGTACTGCTCAACGACGGCCAGGCCCTGGTGCTCACCGACCGGATCGCTCAGACGGACATCCGGATGGTATATCTCTGCCAGCATCGTCAGACGCGTGCTGTCCAGGGTCTGATAAAACGTCACTAACTGCTGAAGTGCGATCTGCTGCGTCATACCGGATCCCTCACTGGCCGTGTGCGGTAATCGAGAATCCCTGAGCCTGCCACTGGGTTAACTGCTCCTGCTGGCGTTTGGTCAGGGCTTTCTCGGTGAAGACAAAAATATGCTGTCCGGGGAACAGCTCGGGACGCGGCGACTCCAGCGGTTCTGCCAGTACGTCGATACGCCAGCCTTGCTGAGAAAGCCGCCAGGCCTCCATCCACAGCCGCGTGCGGTCAGCGATCCCCCAGCCGATCAGCAGGGCATCTTTACCCGCTTTTTTACGTGAGCCGGTTAAACAGAAGGCGATGTAATCAATTAACGCGCCATCTAATAAACTACACATCGCTCTGGCAGTGTTTTGATCTAACCCCAGTCGCTGACGAATCGGTACGAATACGTTGTCGATCAGCATTTCGGCCGGATTATCTTTTCCTATGGCGGCAATTTTTACCCGTAATTTAGACGGGCGTACCTGGCGGACAACGATCAGCATCTCTTCCTGAATGGCCGCCCATCCATCATCCGTATTAATGTTTTCGCCTTCGATCAGGGCTTTCACCTTGCCGACCGGCACGCCGCTCTCAATCCAGCGTTTAATTTCTTCAATGCGCGCCACATCGTCTTCATCGAACAGACGATGACCTCCTTCTGTACGCTGTGGCTTAAGCAGACCATAGCGACGCTGCCATGCGCGCAGCGTTACCGGATTGATGCCGCAGCGCTCTGCGACGTCTCCGATACTGTACAGTGCCATGAATTACCTCTTACTGACTGTCAGACCTGTTATCAGCCTAACCAATATTATCAGGTTGTACAAAGTATTATTTATTGTACAAGTTGAAATAGTGGAAATGGCCTGTTATATCTCATTTAAGAGATTTATTCCCATATATGAGAAAATAAGATGGAATATACCCCAACGGAACAACGTCTGGCACAACGCCTTGCAGACCTGCGCCTGGAAAAAGGTTGGTCGCTGGAAACACTGGCCGAGCTTACCGGGATCAGCCGCGCTTCGCTATCCCGCATCGAACGTTCTGAGACCAGTCCCACCGCGTCATTGCTTAACCGTCTGTGTCATGCTTACGGGCTGACCATGTCACGGCTGCTGAGTGAAGTGGAACAGGACGCTGTACAGCTTTTGCGGCCACATCAACAAAACGTCTGGCGCGATGTGGAAAATGGTTATGAGCGCCGGTCGATCTCTCCCCCCGCTCAGACGTTTCATGCCGAGCTGATAGATGCCAGACTGCAGGGCGGTGCGCGCATTGATTACGACATTCCCCCGCTGTCCGGGCTGGAACAACATATCTGGATACTGGAAGGGGTGCTGGAATTTCATATGGAGGGGCAATTGTGGCGACTGGAACAGGGCGACTGCCTGCGCTTTCATCTGTTTGGGCGTAGCACTTTTCATGCGCCTGAGCCTGCCGGGGCGCATTACGCGCTGGTGGTGGCTCGCCCATGAAAACTATCAGTTATCAGTGGCTGGACGCGGCACAGGCCCGACAGGAGATCGCGGCGCTGTGTGATGTGCTGGATGGCTGCGTGGCCGAAGGCGCGAGTATCGGTTTTGTCGATCGCGACTCGCAGCAGTTTAACCGTTTCTGGCTTGATGCGGTTCTGGGCCTGGCCTGCGGGGATAAACAGCTGCTGGTCGCCCGGCGGGAAGGGCGGATTGTCGGTACGGTGATGCTGACGCTGGCCATGCCCGCCAACGGCGCCCACCGCGCCGAGGTGTGCAAACTGCTGGTTCACCCTGAGGCGCGTCGCAGCGGCATTGCCCGCGCGCTGATGCAGCAGGCGGAGGCACGCGCTGCTGAACTCGGCCGCAGCCTGCTGGTGTTGGATACCCGCAGCGGTGACGTGGCTGAAATGCTGTACGGCTCGCTGGGGTGGCGGGCGGCGGGGCAGATCCCCGACTATGCCCGATCCACCGCCGGGGTGATGGAGGCAACCACGGTGATGTTTAAGATCCCGGGGAAGGGGATTTAAAGTGCGCGGGGGGAAGCCCTGTCCGGCACGGGATGACCTGCTGAAACAGCAGGCGCTCCTGCAAGATTAACGTTTGCAGGCTGACGCCGCCGCCATACTGTGTAAAAATACAGGCTTGTTTAGCTGGAAGTGGTTGTCATGGCGTTAACTGTCGCGTTAAAAACGCAAATTGCCGGGTGGTATAAAGCCCTGCAGCAGCAGGTCCCCGATTTTATTCCGCGCGCACCTCAGCGTCAGATGATTGCTGAGGTGGCTAAAACGCTGTCGGGAGATGACGGACGTCATCTGGCCATTGAAGCCCCCACTGGCGTGGGGAAAACGCTCTCCTACCTGATCCCCGGCATTGCCGTCAGCCGCGCCGAAGAAAAACCACTGGTGGTCAGCACGGCTAACGTGGCGCTGCAGGATCAGATTTTCAGCAAAGATTTGCCGCTGCTGAAGAAAATTATTCCCGATCTGAAATTTACGGCTGCTTTTGGCCGTGGACGCTACGTCTGCCCGCGCAATCTCTCCGCCCTGGCCACGGATGAAGAAAATCAGGGCGATCTGCTGCTGTTCCTTGATGACGATATGACCGCCAGCAAGGATGAGCGGGCGATCTGCACCGAACTGGAAAAATCCCTGAAACGCTACCAGTGGGATGGGCTGCGCGATCACTGTGCGGAAAATATCGAAGACTCCCTCTGGCAGCGCCTCAGCACCGATAAAGCCAACTGCCTCGGCAGCAACTGCAACTGGTTCCGTGAATGCCCGTTCTATGTGGCCCGCCGCGAAATTGAAGATGCTGATGTGGTGGTGGCCAACCATGCCCTCGTGATGGCCGCGCTGGAGACCGAATCCGTACTGCCCCCGCCGAAAAATCTGCTGCTGGTACTGGATGAAGGCCATCACCTGCCGGATGTGGCGCGCGATGCCCTGGAGATGAGCGGTGATATTACGCCGGGCTGGACCCAGCTGCAGCTCGATCTGTTTTGCCGTCTGGTGGAGCAGTGCCTGGCGCAGTTCCGCCCCAAGCGGCCGCCGTCTCTCAGCCACCCCGATAAACTGAAAGCGCACTGCGAAGAGGTGCGCGAACAGTTGCAGATGCTGTCGCAGATCCTGGGGCTGTATCTGCCGCCGGACAGCCAGGAAGGGGAGTATCGCTTTGAGATGGGGCGACTTCCCGACGAGATCCTGACGATCTGCGCCCGGCTGTTTAAACTCAGTGATGCGCTGCGCGGGCTGGCGGAAGGGATGATGAATGACCTCAGCGAGAAGAGCGGGCAGTTTGACGTGGTGCGTCTGCACCGCACACTGATTCAGATGAGCCGTGCTCTGGGCTGGTTTGAAGCGACCAGCAAGCTGTGGCGGCTGGCAGCGATGGAGCAGGCCTCCGGTGCGCCGGTATCCAAATGGGTGACGCGGGAAGTACGTGACGGTTCGGCACATCTGCTTTTTCACTGTGCCGGCATCCGCGTCAGCGAACAGCTGGAAAAATTACTGTGGCGTAAGATCCCTCACGTGGTGGTGACGTCGGCCACGCTGCGTTCCCTCAACAGTTTTCAGCGCCTGCAGGAGATGTCCGGGCTGAGTGAAAAACAGGGTGACCGGTTTGTCGCACTCGACTCCCCGTTTAATCACGTGACGCAGGGAACGCTGATTATCCCGCAGATGAAATATGAGCCGATGCTGGCCAATGAAGTGATGCATCTTGCTGAAATGGCGCACTTTTTCCGCCATCAGATTAAGCTGGCCGCTCATAAAGGTATTCTGGTGCTGTTCGCCAGTGGTCGCGCCATGCATCAGTTTCTCGCCTACCTGCCCGAGCTGAGGCTGATGATGCTGGTGCAGGGGGATAAACCCCGGCCTGCGCTGGTGGCGCTGCACCGCAAACGCGTGGAGCAGGGGGAGACCAGCGTGCTGGTGGGGCTACAGTCCTTCGCAGAAGGGCTGGATCTGAAGGGGGATCTGCTTTCCCAGGTGCATATTCATAAAATTGCTTTCCCCCCGATAGACAGTCCGGTTATTTTGACGGAGGGCGAGTGGCTGAAAAGCCTGAAGCGCTATCCGTTTGAAGTGCAAAGTCTGCCCAGTGCCTCGTTTAACCTGATCCAACAGGTGGGCAGGCTGATCCGCAGCCATGACTGTTTCGGCGAGATTGTGATTTATGACCGCCGGCTGATCAGCAAAAGCTATGGCGCACGTCTGCTGGGGGCGCTACCGGTGTTCCCGATTGCGCAGCCACCGATGCCGGAGGGTGAACTGCCCAGGGCCGTCGCACCTGCGGTGACAAAGAAGCCCGCAGCGCGCCGGCGTCGTTAACCCCCTTAACTCTGACTGAGCATAAGCATGGAATACAACAAGATTATTAAAGAAGTCGGACGCGGTAAGAATCACGCCCGTCATCTTGATGCTGACACCGCACATCAACTTTATCGCTGCATGCTGGCCGGTGAAGTACCCGATCTGGAGCTGGGTGCGATACTGATTGCCCTGCGCATAAAGGGTGAAGGCGAAGATGAAATGCAGGGATTTTACCGCGCAATGCAGGAGCAGATGCCGCGCCTGACCCCACCTGCAGACCGGCCGATGCCGGTGGTGATCCCCAGCTATAACGGGGCGCGCCGTCAGGGCAATCTGACGCCCTTACTGGCGCTGCTGCTGTCGCACCTTGGCTTCCCGGTGGTGGTACACGGCGTCAGCGATGACCCGACGCGGGTGACCAGTGAAGCGGTGTTTGCCGCGCTGGACGTTGCCCCGGTGACGGGGGCAGACGACGCGCAGTCAAGGCTGGATGCGGGGGAGCTGGCATTTTTCACCATTGGCACACTGTGTCAGCCGATGGAGCAGCAGCTGTCACTGCGCTGGCGTATGGGCGTGCGCAACAGTGCGCACACGCTGGCGAAACTGGCGACGCCATTTGCAGAAGAGGCGGCGCTGCGCATTGCCAGCGTTTCTCACCCGGAATACATCCCGCGCGTGGCGGCCTTTTTCAGTGCTATCGGTGGGCGAGGTTTATTACTGAACGGGACGGAAGGGGAGGTCTATGCTAATCCGCAGCGCTGTCCGTCGATCACGCTGATTGCCGGACAAGAGCCGCAGGTGCTGCTGGCACGCCAGGAGGAGACCGTGCTGAATGGGGATCTTCTGCCACAGGCCAAAGATGCCGCCACGACGGCCGCCTGGATCCGCCGCTGTCTGGATCGTGAGGTGCCGGTGCCCGCGTCGCTGCGTCTGCAAATCGCCTGCTGCTATCTGGGCACCGGGCGGGCCAGCGATCTGGACGAAGCTTTAGCGCAGATCGCTTCAGCAGGGTATTAAATGGGCCCGGGACGAGCGGAAAAAAGGCCGTCCCGTTCAAACCCTGTTTTTTGGGCGGCCTTAAACGGATGCCGGTAACAGCTTTGTGACCAGCGCGGTCCACAGCGCAATGCCGGGGCCGATTAATGCATCGTTAAAGTCATAACGGGCGTTGTGCAGCGGAGCTGATGGGGTACTGCCGTCGGCCCCCAGCCAGAAATAGGCGCCCGGGCAGGCCTCCAACATGCAGGCGAAATCCTCCGATGCCATTGACGGGTTAACGTTGAAGTGAACCTGCTCTGCCGGCAGTATCGTCAGTGCTGCATCGCGCACCTGCGCCGCCTCCGTGGCATGATTCGCGGTCACCGGATAGTCAGTCTGATAAACAATACTGCCTTCAATCCCCAGCGGAGCCGTGAAAGTGGTCACAAACTCATCAATCATCTGACGAACCCGCAGGCGCACGTCGGCCTGCAGGCAGCGTAACGTCCCGCGCAGCACCACCGTTTCCGGTATCACGTTGATCGCTTCACCGCCGTTAATCTGCGTAATGCTCACTACCGCTGATGCCAGTGGTGACAGACGGCGCGCGGGAATGGTTTGCAGGGCCAGGATCAGCTGGGCAGCGGCGACAATGGGATCTGCGCCATTTTCCGGCATCGCCGCATGGCAACTGCGCCCGTGCAGGGTAATTTCAAACGAATCGAGCGAGGCCATCATTGCCCCTTCGTTGACCGCCACGTGCCCCGCAGGCAGACCCGGCCAGTTGTGCATCCCATAGACCGCATCCATCGGGAACAGCGTAAATAAGCCTTCTTCGACCATACGACGGGCCCCGCCGAGGTTCTCTTCGGCAGGCTGAAAGATAAAGTGAACGGTACCGCTAAAACATCGGGTGGCAGTGAGATGCCGCGCGGTCGCCAGCAGGATCGCCGTATGGCCATCATGGCCGCAGGCGTGCATCACCCCCGCCCGGGTGGAGCGGTGCGGAGGATTGCCGAGTTCGGTCATGGGCAGCGCATCCATATCGGCCCGCAGGCCGATGGTCGGGCCGGGGCCGTTTTCCAGCGTGCCGACCACGCCTGTTCCGGCCAGACCCCGGTGAACCTGCAGGCCCATCGCCGTTAGCTGGTCCGCTACCGCCTGTGAGGTTTGATGCTCCTGATAGCCCAGCTCCGGATGGGCATGAAAGGCCCTGCGCCAGCCGGTGGCCTCATCAATCAGCGAAACGGGAACGACCATAGGTTACTTCTCCTGTTCAGGGACTCTGCTATCCAGTAGCGGGCAGAAAATAAGTTAGCATAAAACGGGGAAGGATAGGGCAGGGAGTCAGAAAAACGGGCCTGAGAGCCAGGCCCGTCAGGGGCGTTATTTGACCATCGGCAGAGTCAGCTCATGCCTGCGGGCACAGTCTCTGGCAACCTCATATCCGGCATCGGCATGGCGCATTACACCTGTGGCCGGATCGTTCCACAGCACGCGGCTCAGCCGTGCATCGGCTTCAGCGGTGCCGTCCGCGACAATGACCACCCCGGCGTGCTGGGAGAAGCCCATTCCCACGCCGCCACCGTGATGCAGGCTGACCCAGGTCGCCCCGCCTGCGGTATTCAACAGGGCATTCAGCAGCGGCCAGTCGGACACCGCATCCGACCCGTCCATCATTGCTTCCGTTTCCCGGTTTGGCGACGCCACCGATCCGCAGTCAAGGTGGTCACGACCAATCACCACGGGCGCTTTCAGCTCACCGTTACGCACCATTTCATTAAAGGCCAGACCGGCAAGATGCCGCTCTCCCAGGCCCAGCCAGCAGATACGGGCAGGCAGACCCTGGAAGGCGATGCGCTCCTGGGCCATATCCAGCCAGCGGTGCAGGTTGGTATGGTCAGGGAACAGCGCTTTCAGTTTTGCATCGGTCTTATAGATGTCCTCCGGGTCGCCGGAGAGCGCCACCCAGCGGAAGGGGCCTTTACCTTCGCAGAACAGCGGGCGAATGTAGGCCGGAACAAAACCCGGAAAATCGAAGGCATTTTTGACCCCTTCGTCCAGCGCCACCTGGCGGATATTATTACCGTAATCCACGGTTGGAATGCCCATATGGCAGAAATCGAGCATCGCCTGAACATGGACAGCCATTGACGCACGGGCGGCTTTTTCGACGGCTTTCGGATCGGACTGGCGGCTGGACTCCCAGCGTGCCAGATCCCACCCCGCAGGGAGGTAACCGTTAATCGGGTCGTGTGCGGAGGTCTGGTCGGTCACGATATCCGGCTTCATACCCCCGGCTTTGGCACGTTGCACCAGCTCAGGCAGGATCTCCGCGGCATTGCCGAGCAGACCGACGGAAATGGCACGTTTTTCTTTGCAGGCCTTATCGATAATCGCCAGCGCCTCATCCACGGAAAATGCTTTGTGATCGAGATAACGGGTGCGCAGACGGAAATCAATGCGGGACTCCTGGCACTCAACGGCCAGCACGCAGGCTCCGGCCAGCACTCCTGCCAGCGGCTGTGCACCGCCCATCCCCCCCAGCCCGGCGGTGAGGATCCATTTCCCCGTCAGGTCGCCGTTGTAGTGCTGACGGCCAGCTTCTACGAAGGTTTCGAACGTACCCTGCACAATGCCCTGTGCGCCTATATAAATCCAGGATCCGGCCGTCATCTGGCCGTACATCATCAGACCGGCTTTATCCAGCTCGTGGAAGTGGTCCCAGGTGGCCCAGTGCGGCACCAGGTTAGAGTTGGCAATCAGTACGCGTGGTGCATCGGCATGGGTACGGAATACGCCCACCGGCTTACCGGACTGGACCAGCAGCGTCTCTTCCGGCTGCAGCGCCTGCAGTGAACGCAGGATCTGCTCGAAGCACGCCCAGTTACGGGCTGCTTTACCAATGCCACCGTATACCACCAAATCCTCCGGGCGTTCGGCCACATCCGGGTCGAGATTGTTCTGGATCATGCGGTAAGCGGCTTCGATCAGCCAGTTGGCACAGTGCAGTTCACTGCCGTGCGGGGCACGGATCGTGCGGGCGACGGCTTTGCTTACGGAATCAGTCATTATTTTTTCCTTTTCAAACAGGCTTAGCGCGCGCGTGCAGGCTGCAGGGCGGCGATCGTTTCTGGCCAGTGGTCTGATGTCGCCCACAGGCGCATCTGCTCAATATCCGGGGCCATCAGGCGATCTTTTTCCAGATAAGCCACACGTTCGCGGACGCCGGCCAGCACCTGCTCCAGCTGTGGAGAGCTTTTCAGCGGACGGATAAAATCAATACCCTGTGCGGCGGCCATCGCCTCAATCCCCACCACGGCAGCCGTGTTAAAGCACATGGCCCCCAGGCGACGGGCCGCATAGGTGGCCATCGAAACGTGATCTTCCTGATTGGCGGAGGTAGGCAGGCTGTCCACGCTCCCCGGGTGGGCGAGGGATTTGTTTTCAGAGGCCAGCGCCGCGGCGGTCACCTGGGCTATCATAAAACCGGAGTTCACCCCGCCATCGTTGACCAGGAAGGGCGGCAGGCCGGAAAGGCCGGTATCCAGCAGCAGGGCAAGCCGGCGCTCGGAAATCGCCCCGATTTCCGCCACGGCCAGGGCGATAATATCGGCGGCAAAGGCAACCGGCTCGGCATGGAAGTTCCCACCGGAGATCACTTCCCCGGTATCGGTAAACACCAGCGGGTTATCGGAGGCGGCGTTCGCCTCGATCTGCAACACTTTTGCCGCATGGTTGAGGTTGTCCAGGCAGGCACCCATCACCTGCGGCACGCAGCGAATAGAGTAAGGATCCTGCACCCGCCCGCAGTTAGCGTGTGATGTCAGGATATGACTGCCTTCCAGCAGCGCAGAGACGGCCGCAGCGACATCAATCTGCCCCTGCTGGCCGCGTGCCTCATGAATACGACGGTCGTAAGGTTTAATCGAGCCTTTGATGGCTTCCAGCGACAGGGCTCCGGCCACCAGCCCGGCAGCAAACACGTTTTCGCCCTCAAACAGGCCGCGCAGCGCCAGCGCAGTCGACACCTGAGTACCGTTCAACAGGGCCAGGCCCTCTTTCGGCCCCAGTACAATCGGTTGCAGACCGGCGAGGGCCAGCCCTTCTGTCGCCGGTATCAGTTTGCCGTTCACGCGGACGTCACCTTCGCCCAGCAGCATCAGCGACAGGTGCGCCAGCGGCGCCAGATCGCCGGAAGCACCGACCGATCCTTTTTCCGGAATACAGGGCATCACTCCGGCATTAAACAGGGCAATCAGGGCATCGACCAGCTCAATGCGGATGCCCGAATGACCGCGTGCCAGACTGATGACCTTGGTCGCCATAATCACCCGCACCACATCATCCGGCAGCAGATCGCCCAGCCCGACGCTGTGCGACAGCACGAGATTACGCTGCAGTTCCGCCAGGCGCTCTGTGGGAATGGTCGTCTGCGCCAGTTTGCCAAAGCCGGTATTGATGCCGTAGGTCACTTTGCTTTCTTTGACAATGGCAGCCACCGTGGCACTCGCCTGCTGAATACGGCTGCGCGATGTGTCGTCCAGCGCCAGTGTGACTCCTCCGCGATAAATAGCTTTTAACGTGGCCAGATCCACCTTGCCCGGCGTCAGCAGGCAATGATGCGTAGTCAGTGACATGGTATACTCCTGTATAGACAACTAGGGTTGTATTGAATTTTGTTAACAAGATGCTAATGAGTGAATCACATACGTATAGTCTTGTCTATACAACCTGCAAGCATTGTGCCAGCTGTGTCACAAAACGGGTGACCGCGACAGGGTGACGATGGATACGCCCTGGAAGGGAAAGGCCACTGGCTGAAACGTTTCTCCGCTGCACCACCTGAGGGCAGAGCGCCGGATAACAGGGCAGGGAGGATGTCTATACATATCAGAATTTAGCCAGTAAACTGCCGTAATCAGAACATTAAGGAAATCTCCATGGTCGGTCAGACTGCCATTTCTCAACTTTCCGCAGCCATGAGCGATCAGCCTGCCCCGATTTACCTGCGTGTTAAACAGGCTATCATCAGCCAGATCAGCGAAGGGGTGTGGAAAGCCAATCAGCGGGTACCGTCAGAGAGCGAGCTGGTCAATGAGCTCGGCGTAAGCCGGATGACCATTAACCGTGCGCTGCGTGAGCTCACCAGCGAAGGCTATCTGATCCGTATGCAGGGGGTCGGGACGTTTGTCGCGGAGGTGAAGGGCTACACCGCTATGCTGGAAGTGCATAACATCGCGGAAGAGATTGCCCAGCGCGGCCACCGTCACAGCTGCAAAATTCTGACGCTGTGTGAAACGAAAGCCGACCCGGAACAGGCCGCCGTGCTGGGGTTAACCCCCGGTCAGCCGCTGTTTCATTCGCTGATGGTGCACTATGAAAATGAGCAGCCGGTGCAGTTGGAAGATCGTCTGGTCAATCCGCAGATGGCCCCGGATTATCTGCAGCAGGATTACGCTAATCAGACGCCCTATACCTATCTGATGCGCGTGGCACCGCTGACGGCGGGGGAGCATATTGTCGAAGCGGTTCTGCCCGATGTTCAGCAGTGCCACCATCTGGCGATTGAGGCGCAGGAGCCCTGCCTGCTGATCCGTCGCCAGACCTGGAGTGACGGGAAAATTGTTACCTATGCGCGCCTGCTCTATCCCGGTTCGCGCTATAAGCTGTTGGGACGCTTTAAAGGTCACGGCTGACAGCCGTTATACTTCGAGCCGCAGAGGCATTGCCTGCTCCCGGGTTTCCAGCGTGCCCCACAGCAGCCGGGCGTCGGCAGAGAGCGGAATAAAAGCCCCGCCGTGGTTCTCCCACCAGGCCCCCTGACCGGCTGACAGCAGCGTTTGCTGATGCTGCCACTGCCCGGCAAGCACATATACCACGCCCGCCACGGCGCTGGCCGGAGCAAAACGTGCGGTCGTTATGCCAGCCGCCGGGTGATAAGCGCTGCGTCGTGCCATCAGGTTAAAATCAGTGCTGGTCTGACCGCACAGGCGGGCCGCAATCGGTTCTTCTCCGGCAAAAGCAAACGGCTGATGCAGTGCCAGCCGCTGGTACAGTGTGCCATGTCGGTAGAGCAGGACGTCGCCACTCAGCAGCGTAATGATACGGTCGATACCGGGAAACGATGAAAATTCGCCGTCTGCAGCAATAGTGGCGATGCTGATACGCCAGTCAAAATCTGGCGAACCGGGAGGGTAACTGATGATCTCCCGTGTTTCCCCGCCGCCGTTACGCCATGGCGTTACCCTGAGCCTGTTGCTGTCATAAAGATGGATCATCGCAGCGCCTCCAGCGCGTCACGCAGTCCGGCATCCGTCTCTGCCTGGCGGGCATGCTGACCAGCGGTGATACGCTGCTGACCGGCCACGAAGACATCCTGAATTTGCGTGCGCTGCCCGGCAAACAGCCAGCGATTGAGCAGCGATACGTCCGGTGTATTGTCCAGCAGCGCATCCCCGCCCAGCACCAGCCAGTCCGCGCGGAAACCGGGCTGCAGGCTACCTGTTTTCACCCCACAGGCCTGTGCGCCGCCGGCCAGCGCCTGCTGAAAGAGGATGTCGCCCACCGAAGCCTGCTGTGCCGTGACAATCCGGTTGCGGCGGCGATCCCGCAGGCGCTGGGCGTATTCCAGCCAGCGCAGCTCTTCCACGATGTCCAGCGACACATGACTGTCTGAGCCAATGCCCCAGCGTCCACCCTGTGCCACATACTCCGTCGCCGGGAAGATACCGTCACCCAGATTCGCTTCGGTGGTTGGGCACAGACCCGCGACGGCCTGACTGGCGGCAAGCCGGCGGATTTCATCCTCATCCAGGTGAGTGGCGTGAACCAGACACCAGCGAGGGTTGACGTCAAAGCGATCCAGCAGCCAGCTGACCGGCCGTTCGCCGCTCCAGGCCAGTGAGTCGTTAACCTCTTTTTCCTGTTCGGCAATATGGAGATGCACGGGCCAGTCGCCGGGGCTGTTGTCCAGTACCTCCCGCATCTGCCGTTCACTGACGGCGCGCAGGGAGTGGAAACAGACCCCCTGATTATGCAGCGGTCGCCCGGCAATCAGCGTTTGCAGGCGCTGCTGCTGGGCAAGATATTGTTGAGTATCCTGGATAAAACGCTTTTGCCCCGGTTGCGCAGGCTGGCAGCCAAATCCGGCATAGCTGTAGAGTACCGGCAACAGCGTCTGGCCGATGCCGCTCTGCTCAGCGGCGAGGATCAGTTGCTGTAACATGGCATCATCGGAAAAGGGATGCCCGTCGGGCTGATGGTGCAGATAGTGGAATTCGGCAACCTGGGTATAGCCGCCTTTCAACATATCAATATAGAGGTGGGTGGCAATCGCACCGACCTGTTGCGGCGACAGGCGCTGCACCATCCTGTACATCAGGTCACGCCAGGTCCAGAAGCTGTCCTGCGGATCGCCGGCGACTTCAGCCAGCCCGGCCATGGCGCGTTGAAACGCATGTGAGTGCAGGTTAGCCATCGCCGGGAGCACAATGCCATTAAGACGCTGTGCGCCCTCTGGCGTACTGTTGGCGGTAGTGGCGAGGATCATCCCCTGTGGGTCGACCTCGATCACAACATTGTGTTGCCAGCCGGCAGCCAGCAGGGCGCGGGGCGCAAAAAAGCGAGTCATGGTTGCTTCCTGTGCATTGTGGTTGTATATACATATACATACTTATGCATTAACAGTAAAGTGCGCAACGTGGGAGAGCGGATGAACCAGCAACTCAACTGTGACCATCTCTGGTATGGGGCTGATATGGTTACCATGCAGGGGGGGCGTTACAGCATCATTGAACAGGGCGCGATTGCCGTCAGCGGCGAAGAGATTGTCTGGGTCGGCCCTGAATCGCACAGCGCTCATATTCAGGCTGACCAGCGCACCGATCTGGGCGGCGGGATTGTGACGCCAGGCCTGGTAGACTGCCATACGCATCTGGTTTTCGGCGGCGATCGCAGCCATGAATTTGAACAACGTCTGAACGGTGTCAGCTACAGCGACATTGCCGCCGCAGGCGGTGGGATCCTTTCCACCGTTCGCGAAACGCGGGCGGCTTCCCAGGCCGGGCTGGTGGCCAGCGCCCGCCAGCGCCTGGTGCACCTGCTGGCCGAAGGGGTAACCACCGTCGAGATCAAGTCCGGCTACGGACTTGAAGTCGCCAGTGAACTGCGCATGTTGCAGGCCATCCGACAGCTGGCGCAGCAGATGCCCGTGCAGATTCAGGCCACCTGTCTGGCCGCGCATGCGGTGCCACCGGAGTATCAGCATCAGCCTGACGCCTGGGTTGACGTCATTTGCGACCAGCTTCTGCCCCAGGTTGCCGCCGCAGGCCTGGCCGACGCGGTTGATGCGTTCTGCGAACATCTGGCGTTTTCGCCCGAACAGGTGCGGCGGGTGTTTACAGCCGCTCAGGCACTGGGGCTGCCGGTGAAGCTGCACGCGGAGCAGCTCTCGCCGCTGGGAGGGAGTACCCTTGCCGCTGAATTCAACGCCCTGTCTGCTGACCATGTGGAATACGCCACAGAAAGCGATGTGGCGGCGATGGCACAACATGGCACGGTAGCCGTCCTGCTGCCGGGGGCTTTCTATCTGCTGCGTGAGACGCAGCGGCCACCCGTTGAGCTGTTTCGCCGCTACCAGGTGCCGATGGCGCTGGCCAGTGACGCTAACCCGGGCACCTCTCCCGCGCTCTCCCTGCGCCTAATGCTTAATATGGGCTGTACGCTGTTTGGTCTGACCCCGGAAGAGGCGCTGGCCGGGGTGACGCTCCACGGTGCGCGGGCGCTGGGACTCGATGACCGTCTGGGATCGCTGGAAAGCGGCAAGCGGGCCGATTTCGTTCACTGGCCGCTTGCCCGTCCAGCTGAACTGGTTTACTGGCTTGGCGGGCAGTTGCCCTGCCGGGTCATCTACAAGGGAGAAGAGCGATGAATGCCTTTCAGTTCAGCGCCGGCACGCTGCCGCTGCTGCTCAGTATTCCCCATGCGGGGACGCAACTGACACCGGAAGTCGAGGCGGGATTAAGCGAAGCCGCCAGGGGCCTGCCGGATACCGACTGGCATATTCCTCAGCTGTACGATTTTGCTCGTGAAATGGGCATCAGCGTGCTGGTGGGTAACTACTCCCGCTTTGTGATTGATCTCAATCGACCACCGGATAATCAGGCGCTCTACACCACGGCCACCACGGGTTTGTATCCGGAAACGCTGTTTGACGGTACGCCCACCTTTATCCCGGGGAAAACCCCAACGCCAGCGCAGCGTGAAGGCTATTTGCACAACATCTGGCAGCCGTACCATAACAACATTCAGCAAGAGCTGGCACGTCTCAAACAGCAGCATGGCTATGCGCTGTTGTTTGATGCCCATTCGATTGCCTCCGTTATCCCGCGATTATTTGACGGCCAGCTGCCGGATATGAACCTGGGAACTAACGACGGCGTCAGCTGCAGCACGGCGATCACCCGGCGGCTGACGGAATGCTGCCAGGCACAGTCTGCGTTTAGCTGGGTGCTGAACGGGCGATTTAAAGGGGGGTATATTACCCGTGCGTATGGCAGGCCAGAAGCGGGTCAGCACGCCATACAGCTGGAGCTGGCACAGTGTAACTACATGGATGAACAGCCGCCTTTCGGCTGGCGTGAGGATAAAGCGGCCAGGCTGCAGCCGTTGCTCAGGCAACTGATCGGCACCCTGCTAAAGGGCCCTCATTAAGCGGTCGCCGCGTCGGGCGCAACATGGTTGCGCCCTTATTTTTGCCCTAGAGCAGCAGGGTTTCAATTTCCCGCCAGTTCTCTACACGCCGGTAACCCGTCACATGACGGTTATGCGGGGCTGAATAGAGAATGCCTTCCCCGCAGAAGTGGGCGAAGTTAATCACATTGTCATCGATCATATAGTCGGCATTGATAATGCTTTTATTGCCACAGAACACGATGTTGCTGGGCTTAATCGCCGGGAAATGGGTCTTCAGCCACTGAAACTTGGCATTAAAAGAGGTCGGGACCTCCATCGCCGCGGTGGTGATAAAGATCTCATAATGTTCACTCAGGCTGGCGATCACCCGCTGGCTGTCGGCAATGACGCCGAGATCGGCAAAGAATGCCGGATCGCCGACCAGCTCAAAAATCTCGACCAGTTTTGCCGGATCTTCCTGATGAAGATTAAACAGGTTGAGCTCATCCAGCGTCAGCTGCTGTGAAAAATGCGCGTTCCATGTGGTTAACATCTTAGGATGAAAATCAGCGATAACTTCATCCATATCGATGGCGATGCGTTTCATAATCACTCCATGACAAACGGTTTTCAGAGCCGCCATCATAGCAAAAAAAGCCCGCCTGTGAGGTCAGCGCGCAGGTTAAGCTCTCAGCTGTTGCGTGCGTCCGGCCTGACCATATCAAAGCGCAGCGCTTCACTGATGGCGTAATAGGCAGAAGGGCCGCCAGCACGCAGGATCGGTTCGGCCTGCGCTGTCTGGTAGATACCCTCGACCAGCAGCGCATCATCAATATGCACCGCCACCACTTCACCCAGAACCAGCCAGCTGGGAATTTGTTCGCCGTCAGCGGTGGTTAACTGAATACACTGAGACAGCCGGCATTCGAAGTTAACCGGGCTTTCCGCCACCATACTGACGTTAACCAGGCTGGCGGGCAGGGCGGTGAGACCGGAATAAGCAAATTCATCTTCGCCGTGGGCCAGCGATGCTGAACTCTCGTTCATCGGAACCGCCAGCGAGCGCGTCGCCAGGTTCCAGACAAACTCACCGGTTTCCACAATATTTGCAACGCTGTCTTTCCAGCCGCTGCTGGCAAAGCCAATCACCGGCGGCCGGTAGTTAAAGCAGTTAAAAAAGCTGTAAGGGGCAAGGTTGCGCTGCCCGGCTGCATTCTGCGAACTGATCCAGCCAATCGGACGCGGGCCAATAATCGCATTCAGCGGATCGTGCGGCAGGCCGTGGCCCTGTTTGGGCTGATAGGAATAACGAGTGCGGGACATACGGGCTCCAAAAATAAACAGGTTAAGACGGAAAAACGTCACCGGTGGTTTACCATTATTATCACAGCAGGTATCTTACGCGCCTGCTGATAAGAGAATTGCCAATGAAAACCCCTGCTGAAAAAAATGTGCTTCACCCACGCAACCGCCATCGCGGCCGTTATGATTTTGCTGCGCTGATTGCCAGCCACCCGCCACTGGCACCGTTCGTGGCGGTCAATAACTGGGGCAGCGAGTCCGTCGACTTTGCCAACCCGGACGCGGTGAAAGCGCTGAACCAGGCGTTACTGCGCCATTTTTATCAGATTGCCCACTGGGATATCCCGGAAGGTTTCCTCTGCCCGCCTGTGCCAGGGCGTGCTGACTATATTCATCATCTGGCTGACCTGCTGGCGGAAGATAACCGCCGCGTCGTACCTCGTGATATTAACGTTCTGGATATTGGCTGTGGCGCTAACCTGATCTATCCGCTGATCGGCCACAGTGAATACCAGTGGCGCTTTACCGGCAGCGAAGTGAATGAGCAGGCAATGACTTCTGCGAATGCCATTATCGCAGCAAACCCGGGGCTCAACCGCGCCATTCGTCTGCGACGTCAGAAAGAGACTAACGCGATTTTTAACGGTGTAATTCACAAAAACGAGCTGTATCAGGCCGTGCTGTGTAACCCGCCGTTCCATGCCTCTGCCGCCGATGCGCACCAGGGAAGCCAGCGCAAACTGCGCAATCTGGGACTCGATCGCCATTCGCCGCTTAACTTCGGCGGGCAGCAGGATGAACTGTGGTGTGAAGGCGGCGAAGTCGCGTTCATCAACCGGATGATCGATGAGAGCGCCCGCTTCGGCCGCCAGTGCGTGTGGTTCACCACGCTGGTATCGCGTAAGGAGCACCTGCCGGACCTGTGGCGGGCACTGGAAGAGGCAGAGGTTGCCGCCATGCGTACCGTGGAAATGGCACAAGGGCAGAAACAGAGCCGCTTCCTTGCCTGGAGCTTTATGGAGCAACCACAGCGTACCCGCTTACTGAGTAAATAACCCTTTTACTGCGGGGCCTCGAGAGCTGCCATACCGGCAGCGCCGTCAGCCAGAGGCCCGCTTTGCATCACCTGCACCGTCTGGTGTGGGGCTTGTATCCCTGCCGCATCAAAGTGTTTTTTCACCCTGGCGTCCAGTGCAAAACGTACCGTCCACTGTTTCAGCGGCTGGGTGGTAAACGACACGCGGACGGTAAATGACCGATCGGTTAACCCCACCAGGCCCGAGAATGACGGCTCACCGATCACCATGCCTCGAATGTTCTCATCTTCCAGCAGATCCTGTACCGCGGCCTGAAGCGTGGCGTTAACGCGCTCCGCGTCTTCCCGCCGGTCAACATCATAATTGGCGACAAACGATCCGATGCCGCGAACAAAGTTGGCGAAGGTGGTGATCGAAGACCAGGGAATAATATGATAAGCCCCGGTATCCTGACGGACGCCAACGGATCGGATCGACATCCGTTCCACCGTGCCGGTGATCGGCCCGATGGTCACCAGATCACCGGTGTTCATACCATTTTCGAACTGTATAAACACCCCGGTAATAATGTCTTTGACCAGCGTTTGTGAGCCGAAGGAGATCGCCAGACCCAGTGCCCCGGCCCCTGCCAGCAGCGGTGCGATATTGACCCCAATCTCTGACAGCAGAATCATAATCGTAATGGTACTGATGATCACCGCCAGCGCATTGCGGAACAGCGTCAGCAGCGTGCGGGTACGCGCGCTGGGCATCGGGCGGCCGTGAGAATCGGAGGCCAGACGGCTCTCAATCAGGCTTGCCAGCAGCGTCCAGCCCACCGCAGAGAAGAACAGGATCATGACAATGCGAATGATAATATCCACCAGTTTCTCTCCCGCCCCCACCGTCAGCCAGTGCCACAGGTCAAACAGTTCCCAGGCGTTGAGCAGCAGCAGGGTGACGGCAAAGACAGTGATAATGCGTGCCAGCTTGAGCATCGCAGAGACCCAGCCGTTCACCCGACTTTGCAGTTCCGGATAACTGCGTCGCAGTTCCGGTGACAGCACGATCGTTTTACTGATCCAGCGCGTCAGCATCCCGGATACCAGCGCGCCCACACTGACGATCGCCAGTGAACGCACGGTCGCTGCCATCATAAATTTCAGGCTGTCGCCGGGGTTGAACATTGAAAACAGAAACAGCGCGATAAAATAGGCGCTGGCCAGCCAGTGCCAGACCAGTGAAAAGGCACGAATAAACAGCGCGAAGAAGGCCAGTGAACGGTCGGCAAGGCGCGTCAGCTCAAGCTGGATATTGCGTTTATTATGGAATATCAGATACAGCGCCCAGACGGTCATCACCCCCATCACCGCGACATTGACCAGCGCGGCCACCTGCACGTTCACCTGATTAGACACAATTGGCACGATAACCAGCAGGCCATAGCCAATCAGCCCGCTTAACCAGCTCAGGCGCGTGTTCCAGTAGTGCGCTCGCGCGTCGCTGAGGTGGAAGAAGCGCAGCTGCGGATAACGCGGGCAGAACAACAGACGAAGAATGGCTTTAAAGAATTCGATCAGGGCAAAGGCATTGAGGAACAGACCCTGCTGGTAGGCAATGGTGCGGCTCCCTGCATTCATATTATCGCTGAGGATCTGCCCGACAAACAGCGCCAGTACCAGCAGCAGCAGATCGATGACAAAGGCAGCAGCGATCATCGCTGGCAAATGCAGCCAGCTGCGGCGGTCGGCATTTTTCTGACGGCCCCAGGCCCCCATACGGCGATAAAGCGGTGTCACCGCCCAGCGAATCAACCAGTAAAACGCAAAAAGACCCGCCGCCAGCATGGCGAAATGCTGCAGAGCGTTAAAAAAAGTCTGCTGATTAAACGGCTTGTGCGGGGCGTTAGCAATATTGTGGTGGAGCTGTTGCAGGCGCGAAGCAAATTCCCCGCCAAAATGACGGCTGACATCAGTAACGCCCTGCAGCACGGTTTTGTCTTCCTCTTCCGTAGGGGGCGTCAGCACAGGCTCTTTCGCGCTGTCCGGCGTGGAGGCTGCGGAACGGAGCTGATCGATCAGCGCCTGGCGCGACCGATCGTTTTCAAGGATGTTAGCCAGCGCGGCGTAGGCGGCTTTTTTCTCTGCGATATCCGGCTCTGCCTGGCTGTCAGGCGCTGGCTGAGACTGTGAGGCGGCCACAGCGGCGGCGGGCAACGTAACGGTGTGACCAGGGGGAGTAAAACCGGTGAGCAACAGCATAAATAAAAAGATACGCAATGGCGTGGCGAACCCAGACATCCTCTTCTCCTGTGGTGGCGCGCAGCAGAAAAGTATAGTCCCTCAGGCGGGGCAGGGAGAAAAGCAAATTTTTTAAGACAAAGGCGAAAGCAGGGGCGAACGCGGGTTCGCCCCTGAAGGGATTACGACACGTGCTGCAGGAACTCTCGCAGACGAGCGCTTGGCGGGTTGGAGATCAACTCGTCAGGGTTACCATCTTCGGCAATACGGCCTTTATCGATGAAGATCAGGCGTGAGGCCACTTTCTTCGCGAAGCCGACTTCATGGGTCACGATCACCATCGTCATCCCCTCTTCGGCCAGATCTTGCATCACTTTCAGTACTTCGTGGCGCAGTTCCGGGTCAAGGGCAGAGGTCGGCTCATCAAACAGCATCATCTTGGGCTTCACTGCCAGTGCACGGGCAATTGCCACGCGCTGCTGCTGGCCACCGGACAGCTCGGAAGGGAAGTGGTTAGCCCGTTCAGCCAGGCCGACTTTGCCCAGCAGTTCACGTGCCAGACGCTGCGCTTCTTCTTTCTTCGCGCCGCGCACGCGGATCGGCCCGAAAGCCACGTTGTCCAGCGCACTCATCTGTGGGAATAGGTGGAACTGCTGAAACACCATGCCGGCTTCCTGGCGGATTAGCCGATCGTCCACTTTCGGGTCATTCACTTTCTTGCCATCGACAATCAGCTCACCGCTGGTGATCTCTTCCAGCTTATTGATACAGCGCAGCAGCGTTGACTTACCTGAGCCGGAAGGGCCGATAATCACCACCACTTCACCCTGATTAATTTTCAGGTCGATATCATGCAGAACCTGGGTAGCACCAAAGTGCTTGGATACATTTTTAAATTCAATCACAGGATTTTCATCCTTCTCTCAAGGCGACGCAGAACAAAACTCAGCACCAGCGTGATAATCAGATAGATAACAGCGACGGCGCTCCAGATTTCCAGCGCGCGGAAGTTACCGGCAATAATTTCCTGCCCCTGACGGGTCAGTTCTGCCACGCCAATGACGATAAACAGCGAAGTGTCCTTAATGCTGACGATCCACTGGTTACCCAGCGGGGGCAGCATGCGGCGCAGCGCCAGCGGCATAATCACGTAGCGCAGCGTCTCACGGCTGGAGAGGCCCAGTGCCAGACCGGCTTCACGAAAGCCACGGTTAATGGACAGAACTGCGCCACGGGTGATTTCAGCGATATAAGCACCGGAGTTGATCATGATGGTCACCACAGCAGCGGTGAACGGGTCAATCCTGAAGTCCGGCAGGGCCATAGGCAGGGCGAAATAGATAAACATCACCTGCACCACAATCGGCGTGCCACGGATCAGTTCAATGAAAACCAGCGCGATGTTGCGTGAAAGCCAGCCACCGTAGGCACGGGCAAAGCCCGCAGCCAGACCGATGATGACACCACCAAGCAGACCGAGGACCGAAATCCACAGGGTCATTTTGGCGCCTTCAAGCAGGATTGGAATTGCAGGCCAGATGGCGCTCCAGTCAAACTGCATGTTTATTCTCCGGATCTAAACCATTTTGTTGATGTGGAAAAAACGCAGGGGCATCACACTCCTGCGTTTAAGTACGGCGGTATTATTCTTATTATTTAGGTTCGCTGCCGAACCATTTTTTGTAGAGAGTGTTATAGGTGCCGTTATCGCGCAGCGTTTTCAGTGCGCCGTTAACTTTTTCGCGCAGTTCATCGCTGCCTTTCGGGAAGGCAATGCCGTACTGCTGGGCTTCAATAGAGTCACCGACGGCTTTGAACTGGCCTTTGCCTGCGGTATGGATGAAGTAAAGAATATTTGGCGTATCGTGCAGAACCGCATCGGCACGGTTTGTACCTAATTCCATGTAGGCATTATCGATGTTCGGGAACTGACGCAGATCTTTAAATTTGATGTGTTGTTTAGCGTAGTCAACCGACCCGGTGCCGCTCTTCACAGCCACGACTTTGCCGTTCAGATCATTGATGCTTTTAATGGCATCATTGCCGGCTTTCACCATCACTAACAGGCCGCTTTTGTAGTAGCCGTCTGAGAAATCAATGGCTTTCTGGCGCTCTGGGGTAATGGTGATCCCGGCCAGAGCCAGGTCAACGTTACGGGTTTGCAGTGCGGGGATGATGCCGCTGAAATCCATAGGTTTCAGGGTATATTCCATGTTCAGCTGTTTCGCGATCGCGTCCCACAGGTCAATGTCGAAACCGACATATTTATCGCCCTGTTTGAATTCGAAAGGCACGAAAGCGGTATCGGTAGCAACAACCAGTTTTTTGTCAGCAGCCGTGGAAGACATGGCAAACGCTAATGTCAGCGCAGCAAGAGAAACCTTAAAAATTGACTTCATCATTTTATCCTTATCGCTTCTCGGGAAAGGTCTTTTCCGATTAAATGCCCGCAGCCCTATGAAATATTCGTGCCAACTTGTAAAATTTGTTGAAAAACAGGGTGTTGGATGCAGTTTTTCTTCATGCTGTTGGCAGGGTTCACTGTGGTGCACTTTTTTGGTGCCCCGTTATAGTGCGTTATGTTTATTGTGGTGCAGCAGCAGTTTTAGCAAATTGCGGGATAAAAACAACAGATAGTGGCGGGGGGTAGCAATTAAATGTCGCTGACGTCTTACTTTTGAACAAGAAAAGCAAAAAAAAACAGAGGATATATTCCTCTGTTTCTAAAAGGGTGAGCAATATCACCCCATAATGTCACGGACAGGAGTGACGTTATTCGATGTTAGATTCGATAAACCACAGGAACTTATCCAGATCGCGGGAAGCGGCGGTAAAGATGTCCGCAGTGTCTTCATCAGCGACTTCACCAATCGCTTTACGGACATCATTAGCCACGATGCCGTAGCGGTCAGCCAGTGCTTTAAGATGATCCTGCACGCTGTGGATGTTCAGCGGGTAGCTTTTCAGAGGGGTTCTGTCCGCCACAATCTGCGTAGTCCCCAGCGCCACACCGCCCAGTTGCACCACGCGTTCCGCGATGGTGTCCTGATGTTCCGTGATCGCCGTGCGGAAGCCGTCCAGCATCTCATGCACGCCGATGAAGTTAGCGCCACGCATATTCCAGTGGGCCTGCTTGGTGATCAGGGACAGATCGATAAATTCAATAACCAGACGATTAAGCACCTCAATGGTGGCTTTTTTGTCGTCTTCGGCCACGTCGTTACGGGTGTAAATCAGATCAGAAGATTTTGCTTTAACCAGTTTAGCGGTACTCATCATTAATATCCTCTTGAAGTCAGGTTGTCCTAATTGAATACGGGAATAAGTATAGCACTCATTTTTAACCTTGCAGGAAAGATACTGCCTATTGCTGGAATAGCAGGCCCCGGTTGAGTAAACAGAGGCCGTTAATCGGTATACAGAATAAAAATGCGAATGATTTTCATTTGTTATTTTTATTTATCACCTTGTTTTATTTGATTTTTTTAAAATTGTTTAATTCAGGTTGATTATATTAATAACAAAGTGTTTCATTGCGCTTAAATTAACCAATGAATGGCGAAATTTGCTAAAAAATAACGATGGCGGGCAGTCACCCACCGTGAATGTATTTTCGCTGCGGCTGTTAATTTTATTCCCTGATTTCCCCTACCGGGTCAATGTCACGCTTGGGCGGGCGCATGGTCAGGGTCGAACCTGCAGAGGCGGTAATAATCGCCAGCAGGGCCAGCCACTGTACCAGCGTCAGCCGTTCGCCAAGAAACAGCATGCCGGACATCGCGGCCATCGCGGGCTCCAGACTCATCAGCGTCCCGAAAGTACGTGCAGGCAGACGGGTCAGGGCTACCATCTCCAGCGAGTAGGGCAGGGCGCTGGACAGGACGGCGATCGCCAGGCCAATCGGGATCAGTGACAGCGTCCATATTCCGGGGTTGGCATATACCAGCCCCAGCGGGACGAAGACCAGCGCACCGATCAGTGAACCGGCCGCGACGGTAGCCGGGCCGTGCTGGCTGCCTGCCCGTTTGCCCGACAGGATATAAACTGCCCACAGGGCACCGGCGGTCAGCGCGTACAGCGCGCCGATGGGATCAATACTGTTGATATTGTGTCCGATCGGAAGCAGGAAAATCAGCCCGGTGACGGCCAGTGCCACCCAGAGAAAATCGAGCGGGCGGCGCGAGCCGGCAAGTGCCAGCACCAGTGGACCCGTAAATTCCAGCGCCACAGCAATACCCAGGGGGACGGTTTGTATCGATAAATAGAAGGTGTAGTTCATGCCCCCCAGAGCCAGACCATATATCACCAGCGGGACAATTTGCTGCCGCGCAAAACGCAGCCGCCATGGCTTAAAGATGGCACATAGTATCAGCGTGCCCAGCCCCAGCCTCAGGGCGGTAATACCTGGCGCACCAACGGTTGGGAAGAGGGTTTTAGCCAGCGCGGCACCGCCCTGAATAGAGATCATGGCAATCACAAGCACCATGACAGGTAGCCAGACTGAATTGATAACGCGTGAAGAGGACATCCGGTGTTCCCGCCTTAATGTTCCGTTTATGAGGAGAGTTTGCGTTGACAGTGTACTGAAAGGCTCGGGTAATCTCAGTATTGGCGAAGAATATTCCGTGCGAAAAGTTCGGTTTTCTTAAAATTCAGTACCAGTTCAGTAAAGAATTGTCAGAAATGATTAGGATTTATCTCAATGACGGTTTTTTTACACACGAAATGATCAGGCGTTAAAATGCGGGAATTATAAGAAAAAAGAATGACATAGATGCGATCATTAACTTTCTGTTACACCAAACATTCTCTTAGACAACAAAATCAGGGCAGAGTTTCTTGCTGATTTTTGTTATATTTTCAGCGTTGTCAGGAGAGAAGTACTTTCACATTTGAGGTGGTTATGAAAAAAATTGCATGTCTTTCAGCATTAGCTTGCGTTCTGGCAGTATCTGCTGGTTCAGCAATGGCACAGAGCACCGTTACCGGTGGTTACGCTCAGAGCGATTACCAGGGCGTGGCAAACAAAGCTAACGGTTTCAACCTGAAGTACCGCTACGAAAACGGCAGCGATGCACTGGGTTGGATCGGTTCTTTCACTTACACTGAGAAAGATCGTACTGATGCAGGCGACTACATCAAGGGCCAGTACTATGGCATCACTGGTGGTCCAGCTTACCGTCTGAATGACTGGGCAAGCATCTACGGTGTTGTTGGTATCGGCTATGGCAAATACCAGTACAACGAACCAAACCGTGAGCGTTATAATTCAAGCGACGTAGGTTTCTCCTACGGTGCTGGCCTGCAGTTCAACCCAATCCAGGACATCGCTCTGGACGTGGGTTACGAGCAGAGCCGTATCCGCAACGTTGACGTTGGCACCTGGACTGCTGGCGTAGGTTACAGCTTCTAAGTTGCTAACCGCAAGTCCGTTATCCGGACTGACGTTGAAGAATCCGCCCCCCGGGGCGGATTTTTTTTGTCTGAAGGCCTGCCTTTTACTGCTTATTTCGCAAAGGGATCCTGCTGTAGCTGGCTAAACGGCAGACGCTTGAGAGCAAAGTTGGTCACCTCAATAGCCGGGCCTTTATCTTCTGAAATAAAGCGATAGCGCGGCACGATTTCCTGACTCTGGATCCCGGTCCACTGTGAAAACAGCATCATAAAATCATTGGCCGAACGGGGTGTGGCAATTTTCTGATGGCGACGATCATTGCCTGAGCTGATAAACATAGGCACCTCAAAATTCTGCCGGTATTTATCATCGTGGGTCAGGTATTCGTTGCGGGTGCCTTTTTCTTTAAAAGCCAGCCCGTGATCGGAAAAATAGATCATCGAAAAAGTCAGTCCGCTGCTGTGCAACTGCTGCCAGAGCTGCTGCAGGAAACCGTCGGTCTGGGTCACGCTGTAGAGGTAACAGGAAGTCTCCAGTGAGTGCAGGCGCTCCACGTAGCGCCCCCGCGTCCGGTCGCAGGCTTTCGGGTGAGAACCGACCAGGTGATACACCAGCAGACGAGGGCGATCGACCGGATGGGTCAGCGCCGCCGGAGTAAAATTCAGCAGGTCTTCATCGCGAGTCGCTTTATCGGCTTCAAAGTCGCCGTTTTTAAGAAAATGCACGTTTTTCGCCCGGCGGGCAATGCTGGCTATCGGTGTATCAAACTGACCAATCTGCCCCTGATTGGACAACCACCAGGTATCAAAACCAGCACGGTTGGCCAGCGTAATAATATTGTTCTGATATTCAGGCTTACCGTCCACCACCTGGGTCAGGGTCAGGCCCAGGGATTTTTGCGTTGAGGAGGCCGCTGAAGTGTAGTGGGTAAAAAATTGTCCGTTCAGCTGGCTGGCAAAGGGGGTGTTATCCCAGCGCCCGCCAAATGCCCCAAGCGCATCCCGCCTGGCACTTTCACCAATGACCACCACATAAATTTGCTGCTGTGGCTTAACGCTGGTCACATGCCAGTCATCTTTCAGCGTGGCCAGCTGGTTCATGCGGTCAATCTCTTTATCGACTGACAGCTTGCTTTCAATCGTATCTTTTACAAAGCGTGCCATCGGGAAGCCGGTATCTTTCAGGTTAAATACCCCCCCTGTCAGCTGATTGATCACGGGCTGGGTTATCAAGGCAACCAGCACGAAGGCAAGACAGGCGCTTTCCGGGTGTCCCCAGGGCTGTTTTACCCGGGGTTTACGCATCAGGGCTACCGCGCCCACGATAAGGATGGCCAGCCCGATAACATAGTCGTGCAGTGGGAAGATCAGCAGGATTTCACTGGCTTCCTCCACGTTTGTCGCGTGCAGTGCCAGCAGGGTATTAAAATTAGGTGGGCCATAGACCTGACCAAAGGGATAGTAAAAGCCGGCAATGGTCGCACAGGCGGCGATCAATATTTTCTGTGACGTTAGCGCGACGGCCGCCAGCAATACCAGTAGCGCGGTAAACGCCAGCGTGTATAAACCGCTTATCGGGTAGCCAAAGGCCAGGTTAATCAGGGCGGACAACAGCAAATACAGCCCAACATACGGGCTAATCCAGGCACGATAACGGCCTGCGGACGCAGTTTTAATTAATGTCAGATTCATTATTGGTTCTTATTAGGGAGATCTATAGCGGCCGCTCAGTTCGACGCTGAAGTGGCTGACTGCCTGATACTACTCGTCAGATAAGGGGGGATGGGGTGGGGTGGTGCCCAATCGGCCTGCACTCTTAACGAAAGGCTGGCACGATAATCGCTGTTTTACTGAAAGGCAACCAGCAATATCAATAAGTTCTGTGAAGTCGCTGACAAAATAGTCAGTTACGGCGCTGGCGGGTTAAGAAGCCTGACCGGCAGGCTTCGAATTGACCAGCATTTCCAGCAGCATCAGTCGCAGTGTAAACGGCGAACGGCAAAATAATCTTAATAACAGCGGTACTTTCATCTGATGTCCCTCCGGGCAGTCAGGATATGAACGAATTATCATCAGGTATAGCACAGGCTATACCCTATAGCCATAGCTAAGATGCTAAATTTTGTGCTGGCCCGCGGTTCGTTTACACTGTGTGCCACAACAGACTGGTGCGGCTTTTCGGTATATAATGCGTCGGTTGATAAGAAGAGGAAGCTTAATGAGTCGTCGCGCAAAAATTGCAGTGCCCGCGCCACTGAAAGATATTGAAGAGCATGTCGAAGGCTTCCGCCAGGTGCGGGAAGCGCACCGCCGTGAATTGATCGATGACTATGTCGAGTTGATCTCCGATCTGATCCGAGAATTTGGAGAGGCCCGCCAGGTCGATATGGCCGCCCGTCTGGGCGTGTCGCAGCCGACGGTGGCCAAAATGCTGAAACGCCTGGCGACCGGGGGACTGGTTGAGCAGGTGCCTTACCGGGGCGTGTTCCTGACGCCGGAAGGAGAAAAACTGGCAGAAGAGAGTCGCGAACGCCATCATATTGTTGAAACCTTTCTGCTGGCGCTGGGGATCAGCCCCGACACCGCCCGCCGTGATGCCGAAGGTATTGAACATCATGTCAGTGATGAAACACTGGCAATCTTCAAAAAATTTAGCGAAAGTCGTTAACCCCCCTTTATTTATCTCCGATCACTGACGCTGTCTGCAACCGCCTGAGGAGCGCACCCGCAGGCCGGATTCCCTGTAATACAGCGTCAGAATGTCGGGACATAACATGGCGCGCCAGCATGACCTCATTGCTAAGACCTTTTTTGCACGATCATTTTCTGCATCTGTTGGTAGTCCTGGGGCTGATACTGGCCTGTTTTGTTCCCTTCCAGCTGGCTGAACTGCCGGCTGCTGTTGACTGGCCGACCATTATCACGCTTTCCGGCCTGCTGATGCTGACCAAGGGCATCGAAGCCAGCGGCTATTTTGATGTGCTGGGTCGACGCCTGGTGCAGGGGTTCAGCCATCAGCGCCAGCTGGCATTGTTCCTGGTCGCGGCAGCGGCGCTGCTTTCAACCTTCCTGACGAACGATGTGGCGCTGTTTATTCTGGTGCCGCTCACCCTGTCTCTGCGTAAATACTCTGCGCTGCCGGTTGCCCGGCTGATTATCTTCGAAGCGCTGGCGGTGAATGCCGGTTCGCTACTGACGCCGATCGGTAACCCGCAAAATATCCTGCTGTGGCGTCATGGTGATGCCGGGTTTGCCGGATTTATTGTTCAGATGCTGCCGCTGGCCGGATGGCTGGTCGCCAGCCTGCTGTTGCTGACGGTCTTCTGTTTTCGTGCAAAGAAAATTGAGCGCCATCAGGAACAGGACGCGGCAACGTGGCAGCGCTCTCTGTTGTATACCAGTGCGGTACTGTATCTGCTGTTTATCGTCGCGCTTGAGCTTGATTTCGCTGTCTGGGGGCTGCTGCTGGTATTTGCGATTTTCCTGGTGATGGCCCGTCGTATCCTGCTGGGGATCGACTGGAGTCTGCTGGTGGTGTTTATCGTGATGTTTATCGATGTCTTTTTACTTACCCGGCTGCCAGCCATCCAGTCGTTGTTACAGACGACGGGGCAATTATCACAGGGTGGGCAGTTTCTGATGGCGGCGGGGCTGTCGCAGGTGATCAGTAATGTCCCGGCAACGATCCTTCTGTTGAGCAGCCTCCCTCCGTCTGTGCTGCTGGCCTGGGCGGTGAACATTGGTGGCTTTGGCCTGCTGCCGGGATCGCTGGCGAATCTGATCGCGTTGCGGATGGCGAAAGATCGCGCCATCTGGTGGCACTTTCATCTCTATTCGGTGCCTATGTTGCTTTGGGCGCTGCTCACCGGGTGGGGATTGTTTTTGTTTATTCATGCTTCCTGACGTCAGGCAATTCTGCTTTTGTCAGGAAACCCTGGCATTTGTCAATTTTAGCCCTATGGTTATACCAGACTGAAAAAATTGCGTCCCCTGAACAGGGGACTTTTTACTGATGGATACTATGGCTAATCAAACACCTTCTGTACCCGATGATGAAAACCAGCATCAAAATGGCTCTTCACATGAAGATGAAGAGGTTCAGCGCAAACGTCCCGGCAAAAAGCCGCTGATTATTCTGGCGATAGTGATCCTCCTGATGCTGGTGGTGGCGCTGTGGTTCTGGTTGACCACCCGTAATATTGAAACTACTGACGATGCCTTTACCGAAGCCGATGCTGTCACTATTGCGCCTAAAGCGTCCGGCTATGTCACCGAGCTGAGGGTAAAGGACAACCAGCGGGTGAAGAAGGGCGATCTGCTGGTGGTGATTGACCCCAGGGATACCACTGCCCAGCGCGAACAGGCGCAGGCACAGCTGGGGCTGGCTCAGGCACAACTGCATCAGGCGCAGGCACAGCTGGCGCTGGCTAAAGTGCAGTATCCGGCACAGAAAGACCAGGCGCTGGCACAGTTAGCGCGCGCCCAGGCAAATTATATGAACGCCCAGGCGGATGATAAACGTCAGCGCGGCGTCGACCCCCGGGCGACGTCACAGCGGAATATTGATACGGCGAACGCCCAGTTACGCAGTGCCAGAGCGGAACTGGCGAATGCCCAGGCTCAGGTTGAGGTAGCTTCTCAGGTCGCACTGCAAATCCGTCAGCAGGAAACCAATGTTGAGGCACGTCAGAGCCAGGTTGAACAGGCCCAGGCACAGCTTAATACCGCCAACCTCAATCTTTCCTACACCGAGGTTCGTGCCCCTTACGATGGTTTTGTGACTAAGCGTAATGTGCAGGTCGGGACGCTGGTACAGGCAGGCTCGTCCTTATTTTCTCTGGTGTCTCCGGACGTGTGGATTGTGGCTAACTTTAAAGAGTCACAGCTGGCCCGAATGAAGCCGGGCGACAAAGTTGAAATTGGCGTCGACGCCTGGCCGGACATGAAGCTGGAAGGGCACGTCGACAGTGTGCAGATGGGTAGTGGCTCGCGTTTCTCGGCTTTCCCGTCTGAGAATGCCACCGGCAACTACGTGAAAATCGTTCAGCGCGTACCGGTGAAAATCGTCATTGATAAAGGGCTTGACCCGAACCGTCCGCTGCCGATTGGTCTGTCGGTTGAACCGAAGGTCACGCTGGAATGAATTCCGCGCAGAGCTGGAAGCCCGCCAGTAACCCGTGGCTGGTGGCGATGACGGTGACGCTGGCGGTGTTTATGGAGATCCTGGACACCACCATCGTCAATGTTGCCCTGCCGCACGTGGCGGGGTCACTGTCTGCCAGCTACGACGAATCCACCTGGGTACTGACCTCTTATCTGGTCGCCAACGGCATCGTCCTGCCCATTTCTGCTTTCCTCAGCCGCCTGCTGGGGAGAAAACAGTTTTTCCTGATCTGCATTGTGATGTTTACGGTCTGTTCTTTTCTCTGCGGTATCGCCACCGAGCTGTGGCAGATTATCCTGTTCCGCATTTTACAGGGCTTTTTTGGCGGTGGACTGCAGCCGGTGCAGCAGTCGGTACTGCTGGACTATTTTAAGCCTGAGGATCGCGGCAAGGCCTTTGGTTTGTCTTCGATTGCCATTATCGTGGCCCCGGTGCTGGGCCCGACGCTGGGGGGCTGGATCACCGATAACTACAGCTGGCGGTGGGTCTTCTTCATCAATATTCCGGTGGGTATTCTCAGCGTGCTGGCCATTTACCAGTTGCTGGAAGATCCGCCGTGGGAGCGTAAATGGGCGAAGGGCAAGCTGCGCGTCGACTATATCGGTATCAGCCTGATCACCCTGGGCCTGGGTTGCCTGCAGGTGATGATGGATCGCGGGGAAGATGAAGACTGGTTCCAGTCCAGCTTTATTGTTACTTTCGCGCTGCTGGCGCTGACCGGCATTGTCGGGGCAATTTACTGGCTGATGTACGCTAAAAGGCCGGTGGTTGACCTGCATGTGCTGAAGGATCGCAACTTTGCGGTGGCCTGTCTGCTGATGGCCGGCATGGCCGCCATTCTGTATGGCAGCTCGGTGGTCATCCCGCAGCTGGCGCAGCAGGATCTGGGCTATACCGCCACCCTGTCCGGGCTTGTGCTGTCGCCCGGAGCCGTGCTGATCGTACTGTCTATCCCGCTGGTGCTGAAGCTGATGCCGATCATCCAGACGCGAATACTGATCGCCTTCGGCTTTTTGCTGCTCGGCGTGTCGTTTATCTACTCGTCAACGCTGACCCCGGATATCGATTTTACTTCGCTGGTGATTATGCGCAGCTTCCAGACCATCGGTCTGGGCTTCCTGTTTGTGCCGCTGACGACCATTGCCTTTGTCACCATCCCGCAGCGGCTGAATGCGGACGCTTCAGCGCTGTTTACCATGTTCCGTAACGTAGCTGGTTCGATTGGCATCTCGCTCTCTACGGCGATGATTACCGAGCGTTCACAGGCGCGTAGCGCGCAACTGGTGGATAATATGACCCCACTCAATGAGCCCTTTAATCTGGCGGTGGAGCGCTGGGCTCAGGGAGTGAGAGATTTTGTGCATATGGCGGGCGATCCGGTCACGATTGCCACCGGGCAACTCTACAAGCAGATGATCGTCCAGGCGCGTTTCCTCGCCTACATTGATGTCTTTATGGGCCTGAGTATTGTTGCCCTTGTCCTTATTCCATTTTGTCTGCTGCTGGCCCCGATTAAAAGCCAGGGCAGTGCGGGAGCACACTGACATGAACGTTCCTTCTTCTTATTTGCGTTCGCGCAGTTGTGTACTGGTGGCCGTGGCGCTGACGCTGAGTGGCTGCGCTGTGGGCCCCGACTATCAGTCACCGAAGCCCACTACGCCGTCACGTTTTAACAGTATGCAGTCTGACGGGGGGTCTGCGCCGCTGGCGGCGTCGGCGAACCCAAACTGGTGGAAAACGTTCAACGATCCGCAGCTGGACAGTCTGATTGAACGGGCGGTGAAAGGGAACTTATCCCTGCAGCAAGCGGTATTGCGCATTGCCGGCGCGCGACAGCAGCTTAATCAGGCGCGCGGTGCCTGGGCACCCTCGGTGAACGGTAACGCTCGCTTTACCCGTCAGCAGTTAGGGATTAAAGGCGAGCTGGAGTCTGAAGGTGTCTATGACCAGATAGATCAGGCGAACAGTGAGACGGAGCTTCGCCCGGCGCTCGACAGCCTGTCGAAGCCCGTTGGCCTGTATCAGGGGAGCTTTGACGCCTCGTGGGAGCTGGATCTGTGGGGTAAAGTTCGCCGTCAGGTGGAGATGGCTGACGCGCAGCAGCAGCAGTCGGTGGAAGAGCGTAATGACGCACTGGTGTCGTTAGAAGCGGAAGTGGCCCGGGCCTATCTGCAACTGCGCGGGGCACAGGCCATCACGCAAACTCTGCAGACTCAGCTCGATGTGGCGCAGCAGACGCTGGAGCTGACGCAGAGTCAGCAGCGTAACGGGCTGGCTCCGCAGACGAATGTGGAAAATGCCCGCGCACAGGTTAACTCGCTGCGGGCCCAGATGCCGCAGTATCAGGCGCAGATCCATCAGGCGATGAATGGCCTGGCTGTATTAACGGGCAAAATCCCGGGGGCGCTGGATGCCGAACTGATGACGGTGAAACCGCTGCCCGTTCTGCCCAAAGCAATCCCGGTCGGCGTGCCGTCGGAACTGGCGCGTCGCCGCCCCGATGTGCGGCAGGCTGAAGCCAGGCTTCATGCTGCCACGGCGAATATCGGCGTTTCCGTCGCACAGCTCTTTCCCAGTTTCTCCCTGACCGGGCAGTTTGGCATGCGCAACAGCGATGCCAGCTACCTGGATAACTGGAGCAGTAATTTTTACAGTTATGGCCCCTCGGTGACCATTCCCATCTTCCAGGGCGGCAGGCTGGTCTCCGGCGTGAAACTGGCCCGCGCGCAGCAGGCCAGCGCGGCGCTGGGCTACCGTCAGACGGTGCTGACCGCACTGCAGGATGTGGAGAATGCGCTGGTTAGCTACCGCAGCGATCAGCAGCAGGTGGACGGGCTGGACGATACCGTGGCAGCGTTGCAGAGTACCTTCAACCTCGCCAGCGACAGTTATCGTCAGGGGATCTCCACCTTTATTGAGGCGCTGGACGCACAGCGCCAGCTGGCACAGGCGCAGCAGCAGGCCGAACAGGCGCGGGTGCAAAGCACGCTCGATCTGGTGGCGCTGTATAAAGCGCTCGGCGGTGGCTGGGAAGCGTATCAAAATGTGGCGTTGCCGAATTATTCGGTATTCGGCCCGGCAGAAAATCCGCAGTAATCCGGTTCTGTTGTTCATCCCGCGTGGCTGTCGCCTGACGGCCGCGCTTTTTTTTCCTCCACCACCTCCTGACAAACATACCCACATTAGTTGCCCTGCTTTCATGCCTTTGAGGCTTTTTTATCAGTGCCTGTCCACGTAAACCTCTTATCCCATGCTCTGCCAGCCGACATGAGAGCGATAGATTGCAGGGTGATAGATAAAGTCGTTTATATGAAAATTCTCTATCATGGGTTTAATTCATTGATATAAATAGCTTATTTTGTTTATTGATGATGTTTTACTGTCATGAAGTTGATGTGTTTCTATCCTGACAGACTTAAAAATGAAACGAGAGAGGATTATTTATGATGAGATGAAATGTTCTCAAATTATATTTGCTGCATTTGGATCACACCATTACAACGTAAATGGCGCATATCTGTGACTTGTATCGCAAATATAATGAAATAGTGGGATGTAAGCCTCAAAATTTAATTTTCATTGTTAATTAAAATGAAAAAAATGATCTAAATTGGTTCGCAGAGGCGGTGAACGATCCACCACATAATGATTCACCACTCTGTACCCCACTAACCAGGTCGATGAGAGGTCACTGTAGTCACCATGGCAAAAGAACAATATATCACCCCGAACCGGGCATCAGGGCCCAACAGCGATACCAAAACAGAACCCTTTGTTAAGGTCATTGCGTTGGTTGCTACCCTCGGCGGATTACTTTTCGGTTACGACACCGGCGTTATTTCTGGCGCGCTGCTGTTTATGGGCGACGAATTACACCTTACTCCCTTCACCACCGGACTGGTAACCAGTTCACTGTTGTTTGGTGCCGCATTTGGCGCGCTGTTCTCCGGGCATTTCGCCGCGTCTGCCGGCCGTAAAAAGATCATTATCATTTTGGCGATTATCTTCGCTGTTGGCGCTATGGGTACCGCCCTGGCACCGAATGTGGAATGGATGATCTTCTTCCGACTGGTATTAGGCGTGGCCGTCGGCGGCGCTTCGGCTACCGTGCCGATCTACATTGCTGAAATTGCCCCGGCGAATAAGCGCGGTCAGCTGGTGACCATCCAGGAGTTGATGATTGTCTCCGGGCAGATGCTGGCTTACATTTCTAACGCCGGCTTTAACGCCGCGTGGGGCGGGCATGAAACCTGGCGCTGGATGCTGGCCGTCGCCACCATTCCTGCGGTTCTGCTGTGGTTTGGCATGATGTTTATGCCGGACTCGCCGCGCTGGTATGCGATGAAAGGGCGTCTGGCTGAAGCGCGTCAGGTGCTGGAACGTACCCGCGCCAAAGAGGATGTCGAGTGGGAGCTTGAAGAGATCACCGAAACGCTGGAAGAGGAAGACAAGCAGCAGACAAGGACCAGCCTCCGCGAACTGAGAAAGCCCTGGCTGTTTAAGCTGTTTCTGATCGGCATTGGTGTGGCGGTGATCCAGCAAACCTCCGGTGTTAACACCATCATGTATTACGCCCCGACGATGTTGAAAGCGGTGGGTATGAGTACCGATGCTGCGCTGTTTGCCACTATCGCCAATGGTGCCATCTCCGTGATCATGACCTTTGTCGGGATTTGGTTACTGGGCAAAATCGGCCGGCGAACGATGGTGAAAATCGGCCAGTTTGGCTGTACTGCCTGCCTGTTCTTTATTGGCGCTGTCAGCTACTTCATGCCGGAAACCATTAACGGACAGGTGGATGTATTACGTAGCTATATGGTACTGCTGGGAATGCTGATGTTCCTGAGCTTCCAGCAGGGGGCGCTGTCGCCGGTGACCTGGCTGCTGCTGTCGGAAATCTTCCCGACGCGGCTGCGCGGCATCTTTATGGGCGGAGCCGTCTTTGCTATGTGGATTGCCAACTTCCTCATCTCCCTGGCGTTTCCGATGCTGCTGGCCAGCGTGGGGCTGTCAGGTGCGTTCTTTATCTTTGGCTTAATCGGCATTGTCGGGGCGATATTCGTGATTAAGTGCATCCCGGAAACCCGCAACCGCAGCCTGGAGCAGATCGAACATTATCTGCATGACTGGCTGAGCAACGAAGAAGAGAGTAAAGCGCTGAACGCATCGAAGCGTAAAGCAACAAGTCACTAATCTGATCACTACTCTACTGGCCGGGGGGCACCCCGGCCGCAATGTGCTTCCTGACTCTCCCTCCTGCCAGACCACTGTATGCCGCGCGCCTTTTTTTTGGCATAATGCGCGCTGACTCACATACTCACATCGCAAATTAAAGGCTATCTCTGTGCTAGTTTCCAGCAACGTCACCATGCAGTTTGGCAGTAAGCCGCTGTTCGAAAACATTTCTGTCAAATTTGGCGGCGGCAACCGCTACGGTCTGATCGGTGCCAATGGCAGCGGTAAATCCACCTTTATGAAAATTCTGGGTGGCGATCTGGTGCCGTCTGGCGGCAACGTCGCCCTCGATCCTAACGAGCGTCTCGGTAAGCTGCGCCAGGATCAGTTCGCCTTTGAAAAGTACTCGGTACTGGATACGGTGATCATGGGCCACGGCGAGCTGTGGGCGGTGAAAGAACAGCGTGATGCCATTTATGCGCTGCCTGAAATGAGCGAAGAGGACGGCTATAAAGTGGCCGATCTCGAAGAGAAATATGGTGAGATGGACGGCTACACCGCAGAAGCGCGTGCCGGAGAGCTGCTGCTGGGCGTGGGGATCCCGCTGGAACAGCATTACGGCCCGATGAGTGAAGTCGCGCCCGGCTGGAAACTGCGTGTGCTGCTGGCACAGGCGCTGTTCTCTAACCCGGAAATTCTGCTGCTTGACGAACCGACGAACAACCTGGACATCGATACGATTCGCTGGCTGGAGCAGGTGCTGAACGAACGTAACAGCACCATGATCATTATTTCGCATGACCGTCACTTCCTGAACATGGTGTGCACGCACATGGCGGATCTGGATTACGGCGAACTGCGCGTGTATCCGGGTAACTACGACGAATATATGACGGCGGCCACCCAGGCCCGCGAACGCCTGCTGTCCGATAACGCGAAGAAAAAAGCGCAGATCAACGAACTACAGTCCTTCGTCAGCCGCTTCAGCGCCAACGCCTCGAAATCCCGTCAGGCCACCTCTCGCGCCAAGCAGATTGATAAAATCAAGCTCGACGAAGTGAAAGCCTCCAGCCGCCAGAACCCGTTTATCCGTTTTGAGCAGGATAAGAAGCTGTTCCGTAATGCGCTGACGCTGGAAGCCGTCACCAAAGGTTTCGATAACGGTCCACTGTTTAAAAACGTCAACATGCTGCTGGAAGTGGGCGAGAAACTGGCAATTTTAGGCCCTAACGGTATTGGTAAAACCACGCTGCTGAAAACGCTGATTGGTGAACTGCTGCCGGATAACGGTACGGTAAAATGGTCTGAAAATGCGCAGGTCGGTTACTACGCGCAGGATCACGCGCATGACTTCGCAGACGATCTGACCGTGTTTGACTGGATGAGCCAGTGGAAGCAGGAAGGCGATGACGAGCAGGCAGTACGCGGTATTCTGGGTCGTCTGCTGTTCAGCCAGGACGACATCAAGAAGCCGGCTAAGGTACTGTCCGGCGGCGAGAAGGGCCGCATGCTGTTCGGTAAGCTGATGATGCAAAAGCCTAACGTGCTGATCATGGATGAGCCAACTAACCACCTCGATATGGAATCTATCGAAGCGCTGAACATGGCGCTGGAAATGTACGAAGGGACGCTGATCTTCGTTTCTCACGACCGCGAGTTCGTCAGCTCACTGGCGACCCGCGTGATTGAAATGACGCCGGGCAAAATTAACGACTTCACCGGTGACTACGAAGATTACCTGCGCAGCCAGGGTATCGTTTAACGTTCTGCCGGTTGGGATATCTGTCCGTGTTGTGGATCGTCACGACACGGGGGAAGTTATCCCGCAGGGTGATCGGTTCGCCGGTCGCCCCTTTCCCTTACCAATTTTCCGCTACCCGGTTTTTCCCCGCTTTTTTCGCCGCATACAGGGCTTTATCGGCCTCTGCAATCAGGGCCTGCCCCGCATCAACATTACGTTCAGCATTCATTACATGCATCCCGATACTGATGGTCACCACTTTGCTGTCGGTACCTGTCTGGCCGTGAGGGATCCTCAGTGCTGCAATTGCCGCCAAGGCCTGGCGGGAAAAACGTAGCGCGGCCTCACGATCGGCCCCCGGCATTATGACCGCAAACTCTTCTCCGCCGTAGCGGGCAACCAAATCTTCCGGGCGTCGGGGCAGATGTGCCAGCGTGTCACCGATTAGCTTAAGGCACTCATCGCCGGCCAGATGGCCGTAGGTATCGTTAAACAGCTTGAACGAATCCACGTCGATCATCAGCAGCGCCAGCGGCGAGTGCAGTTTTGCCGATCGTGCAGCACTGCGCTGCAGATAGAGGTCAAACTGCCTGCGGTTAGCCAGCCCTGTCAGGCCATCAACCAGCGCCAGGGTCTGTAAGGTGCGGTTCATTGACGTTAGCCGATCGCGCACGAGTGTCAGTTCCAGCTGATTTTTGAGGTTCAGCGAAATATGGCGCATGACCAGAAAGCCCAGCAGGAAGATCACCAGCAACAGAATGGTGCAGAGCAGGGCATAAATACTGATGTCTGAGAACCAGGCTTCAAGGAGTAACTCTTTATCATAACCGGCTGCCACGACCAGCGGGTAGCGTTTGAGGCTGGAGTAACCAAACACCCGTTCGATACCGTCAAACGCGGATTTATAGATGGCCGTGCCGCTGGAGGCCGTTTTCAGCAGGTTGGTAAATAGCGGACTTTGGGAAATATTGCGGTTGATCGCCTCATTGCTGAAAGGACGGATGTACAGGATCGTGCCATCTTTCAGCATCAGTGCCAGCACATCATGTTCGTTCAGATTGTAGTAATTGTATATTTGCTTGAAAAAATCAAGCCGCACGGAGGCCAGCAGTACGCCCCGGAAGGAACCGTCGTAGTTATCGAGACGCATCGATACCGGGATAATTAGATCGCCAGTCGTCCTGCTACGGATCACTTTTCCAATATGGATCGCTTTACTGCTGTTTTGCTGATGGTAGTGAAAATATTCGCGGTCGCCATTATTGGCACGTTTCGGCATATTTCCGTCAGAGGTTACCAGCCAGTTGCCTTCGGCATCATAGACAAACAGGCCGTGCAGTTGCGGAAGACTGGCTTTACGATTGGTCAGTATTTCGCGCAGGTAGTCGGTCTGTTCATCCCTGAGCCCGATCAGAGAGATACGATCGCGAAGGTCCTGTAGGGTGAGGTCTACCTGTAAAAAAGTGTCCTCCGCCTGCCGGGAGAGTGACTGGGAAAGGTTACGCGCATCAAGCTGAGAGGTGGAAATCATGCGGTTCCATGAGGTCCAGATGACCCAGCCATTGATAGCAATGACCGCCGCGACAATCACCAACAGAAAGATGATCATCAGCTGTCGTAGAGACGATTTTTCGCTCGTGGCTATCGCATTTTGCTCATCAATCATCGGCTTATCAGTCCTTTACGCATCCACGCATTAGCTTAACTATAGCGCTAGCTGGTAATGCCGCACACTTCACAGCCAGGATCTTTGGGCAATGTCATCGTCCGGAATTGTAAGGTCATGGCATCGTACAGCAGGAGCTTACCCACCGGCGGGCAACCGTAGTGGGCCAGGACGCGAATGGCTTCCATCGCCTGGAGCGAGCCGATAACGCCAACCAGTGGCGCCATTACGCCCGCCTCTACGCAACTCAGGGTGGCGGCACCAAACAGGCGGCTGATGCAGCGATAACAGGGTTCATCCTCTTTCCAGGTAAAGACGCTGATCTGGCCCTCCATGCGGATGGCCGCACCGGATACCAGCGGCACTTTGCGGGCGTGACACAGGCGGTTGAGCTGTTCGCGTGTCTCCACGTTATCACAGCAGTCGACCACCAGATGATGTGACGCGATGACGTCATCCAGCTGCGCGTCCGTCAACCGGGCGTTGATCGTCTCAAGGGCGATCAGTGAGTTGATGGCGGCGAGGCGCGCACGTGCGGAGTCGACTTTGGCCATGCCGACCTGGGCTTCGCCGTGCAGCACCTGGCGTTGGAGGTTAGACGTGGAAACGTGGTCAAAATCGAGCAGCGTCAGATGCCCCACCCCGGATGAGGCAAGGTACTGGCCGGCGGCACAACCCAGACCACCAAGGCCAACGATCAGCACGCGGGACGCTTTCAGCCTTTCCTGACCCTCAAAATCGAAGCCACGCAGTACAATTTGCCGGTTGTAACGCAGCATCTCTTCATCGCTCAGTTCCGGTAACATATCAGTCTGCCAGCAGCGCATTAAACGGTTCGATCTCTACCCATTCACCCGCTGCAACGTTTCCACGATCCTGTTCGAGAACAATAAAGCAGTTAGCTTGATGGAATGAGCTGAAGATGTGCGATCCCTGGTGGCCGGTGGTGCTGACTTCCAGCTCCCCCTGCGCACTGCGTTGTACCCGCCCACGCTGAAAGTCGAGACGACCGGGCGATTTTTTCAGCGCGCTGACACAGCGCACCCGCTGGCGGGGCGGCAGGGAGGGGCCCGGCTTTCCGGACAGTCTGGCCAGCAGCGGCTGAACTAACTGATAGAAGGTCACGACCGCCGACACCGGGTTACCGGGCAGGCCGCAGAACCAGCTATCCGGCAGGCGGCCGAAAGCGAAAGGTTTGCCGGGCTTGATGGCCAGTTTCCAGAAGCCGACTTCGCCCAGTTCTTCCAGCATGGTGCGTGTGTAGTCGGCTTCACCGACCGACACCCCGCCGCTGCTGATCACCACATCGGCAAGGCGGTCGGCCTGAATAAAGGCCGACCGCAGGGCGTCAGGATCATCACGGATAATGCCGAGGTCAATCACCTCACAACCCAGTTTCTTCAGCATCAGGCTGACGGCAAAGCGGTTCGTGTCGTAAATCTGGCCCGGGGCCAGCGGCTGACCGACCGGCTGTAATTCGTCGCCGGTGGAGAACAGGGCGACGCGCAGCCTGCGCAGCACGCTGACCTCTGCAATACCCAGTGATGCCAGCAGCGGCAGTTCTGCCGTGCCCAGCAGGCATCCGGCGTCAAGCACCTGACTGCCCTGACGAATATCTTCGCCGACCCGGCGAATATTCTGCCCGGCGCTGATGCGGGCCGTCACGCGGATGGCGTCGCCGTCCGGTTCGGTCTGCTCCTGCATCACCACCGCTTCACACCCCGCAGGGAGTGCGGCACCGGTCATGATCCGGATACAGCTCCCGGCAGGCCAGTTGCCGGTGAAAGGGGCTCCGGCGAAGGATTTTCCCGCCACGGACAGCGCCTCACCGGACGCGAGGTCGGCCAGACGCAGGGCATAGCCATCCATCGCGGAGTTATCAAAGGAGGGGACATCGATTGGGGAGGTGACCGCGCAGGCGGTGATCCGCCCGGCGGCATCAGGCAGAGCCACAGACTCCCGCTCCTGCACCGGGGTAATGCGCGCCAGCAGGGTGTGCAGTGCGTCATCAAGCGAGATTAATCCCGAATTAAAAGCATCCATCTTTCTTATGTCCTCCACGATACGTGCAAAATCTGATGAGCCTATTATGGCGCGAATCCTTCCCAGGGTCACGTTTGCCCGTGTACCGGCGTCCTGACCTTACTTAACGCTCTATCTTAGAATCATTCGTTATTATCAGGGTGCGAACTTTCTGCTTTACATCCCTATATTGCCTGCCTATAGTCAAAAACTGCTATTTTTCGAAAAATATACCCTAACTCAGTGTTTTTCATGCTGATTTGGTACACAGGAAAAATGAATGATGGCCAGAGCGACGATTGCAATTCACGGTGGTGCAGGAGCTATCGCGCGTGCCAGCATGGATGCAGATAAAGAGCTGCTTTACCGACAGGCGTTGCTGCAGATTGTGGCCAGCGCGCAGGCACTGCTGGCAGCGGGAAGCAGCGCGCTGGATGTGGTTACCGAGGCGGTGCGTCAGCTGGAGGCGTGTCCGCTGTTTAACGCGGGCGTCGGGGCGGTTTTCACCCATGAAGGTACGCACGAACTGGATGCCAGCGTGATGGATGGCCGCACGCGCGAAGCCGGGGCTGTCGCGGGAGTCCGCCGTGTACGCCATCCGGTGCTGGCTGCCCGTTCAGTCCTGGAAAATAGCCCTCATGTGCTGTTTATTGGCCAGGGTGCGGAATCGTTTGCGGAAAAACAGGGGCTGGAAATGGTCAGCAATGATTTTTTTTCCACGCCGGAGCGCCGCACCCAGCTCGAACATGCGCTGAATACACAGCAGACCCTGCTGGATCACGATGGGGGCCTGCCCCCTGATCGAAAATTTGGCACCGTGGGGGCCGTCGCGTTAGATAGCGCAGGCAACCTCGCCGCTGCCACGTCAACCGGTGGAATGACCAATAAACAGGTCGGGCGCGTGGGCGATTCGCCGCTGCCCGGAGCAGGCTGTTATGCCAGCGAACGTGTGGCGATCTCCTGCACGGGCACCGGAGAGGTCTTTATGCGCACGCTGGCCGCCTATGACATCGCCGCCATGATGGAATATGGTGGGCTGTCGTTACAACAGGCCAGCGATAAGCTGATCCATGAAAAAATTCCTGCACTCGGCGGCAGTGGGGGGCTGATCGCCATTGATACCGATGGCAATCTGGCTCTGCCCTTTAACAGCGAAGGGATGTATCGCGGTTACGCGGTGGCCGGTGAGCTGCCGGTCGTTGCCATCTATCGGGAGGAGCCCTGATGAGTGTATTGCCCCATCAGGATGACGTGGTGCTGTCAGTTCGCAATCTCAGCGTCAGTTTTCAGCATGAAGGCCAGCACATTCAGGCGGTGAACAAGCTGTCGCTGGATGTCCGCCGGGGGGAAACCCTGGCGATTGTCGGAGAATCCGGTTCCGGGAAGTCTGTTACCTCGCTGGCGCTGATGCGACTGGTGGAGCAGGGCGGCGGGGTTATTGACAGCGGTGAGATGTGGCTGCGTCGCCGTAATCAGCAGCAGGTCAACCTCGCCACGCTGTCACCGTCACAGCTGCGCCGCATTCGCGGTGCCGATATGGCGATGATCTTTCAGGAGCCGATGACCTCGCTTAACCCGGTGTTTCCGGTCGGGGAGCAGATTGCCGAATCCATTCGTCTGCATCAGGGGAAAAGCCATGCCGGGGCGCTGGCCGAAGCGCAGCGGATGCTCGATCTGGTGCGGATACCGGAGGCTAAAAATGTGCTGGGACGCTACCCGCATCAGCTGTCCGGCGGAATGCGTCAGCGGGTGATGATTGCCATGGCGCTCTCCTGCCGTCCTGCCCTGCTGATTGCCGATGAGCCGACGACGGCGCTCGATGTCACTATTCAGGCGCAGATCCTGCAGCTGATCCGCGTGCTGCAAAAAGAGATGCAGATGGGGGTGATTTTTATCACTCACGATATGGGGGTCGTGGCCGAAATGGCCGATCGTGTGCAGGTTATGTATCGCGGTGACGTGGTGGAGACGGGCAGCGTTGATGCCATTTTTTCCACCCCCGGACAGCCCTATACCCGTGCACTGCTGGCCGCGGTGCCCAAACTGGGCGCGATGACCGGACGACACTGGCCGGCGAAATTCCCGCTGCTGCGTGACGGCGAGCCGGTGGATGAACAGCCCCAGGATACGGTAGACCCGCAGGCGGAACCCATTTTGCAGGTACGCGATTTGGTCACCCGGTTTGATATCCGTAGCGGTTTGCTGAACCGTGTACACCGGCGGGTGCATGCCGTGGAGAAAGTGAGCTTCGATCTCCGGCCCGGCGAAACGCTGGCGCTGGTGGGAGAATCCGGCTGCGGTAAGTCGACCACCGGCCGCTCTTTGCTGAGACTGGTCGAGAGCCAGGGAGGCAGTATTACCTTTGACGGTCAGCGCATTGAGACGCTGGCCGGCAGCGCATTGTCGCACCTGCGGCGGGATATCCAGTTTATCTTTCAGGATCCGTATGCCTCGCTCGACCCGCGCCTGACGGTGGGTTTTTCCATTATGGAACCGCTGCTGGTGCATGGGATTGCCCGCGGTGAGGACGCCGCGCAGCGCGTGGCCACTCTGCTGGAGCGCGTCGGTCTGTTGCCGGAACATGCTCAGCGCTATCCGCATGAGTTCTCCGGTGGTCAGCGTCAGCGCATCTGCATTGCCCGGGCGCTGGCGCTCAATCCGAAAGTGGTGATTGCAGATGAGGCGGTCTCAGCGCTGGATGTGTCTGTTCAGGCGCAGATTATCAATCTGATGCTCGATCTGCAGCGCGAGTTCGGCATTGCGTTTCTGTTTATTTCCCACGATATGGCGGTGGTGGAGCGTATCAGCCATCGCGTGGCAGTGATGTTCCTCGGGCAGATTGTGGAGATCGGACCCCGGCAGGCGGTATTCGAACATCCCCAGCATCCTTATACCCGTAAGCTGATGGCCGCTGTGCCCGTGGCCAACCCGGCACACCGCCGGCGTGAACGGGCACTGTTAGTTGATGAAATACCCAGTCCGATACGTGCTGTTGGTGACGAGCCGGACGTGGCCCCTCTGGTGGAGGTGAGCGCCGGGCACTACGTGGCGCGCCATACCATTCACCGCACCTGAATTTTGCATAACGACAACAAGGGATGACGTAAGATGATGAATCACTACACACGTAAGCTGCTGTTAACCGCTGGCCTGCTCGGTAGCGCCGTTGCACTGCCCGCCTGGGCGGCGAAAGACGTAACCATCGCCGTTGCCTCAAATTTCACCACGCTCGATCCGTACGACGCTAACGATACGCTGTCGCAGGCGGTGGCAAAGTCCTTCTATCAGGGGCTGTTTGGCTTTGATAAAGCCATGAAGCTGGAAAATGTGCTGGCGGATAGCTATCAGGCCAGCCCGGACGGATTGATTTACACCATCAAGCTCAAAGGCGGCGTGAAGTTCCAGGACGGTACGCCATTTAACGCCGCGGCGGTCAAGGCTAACCTCGACCGCGCCAGTAACCCGGATAATCATCTCAAACGTTATAACCTGTTCAAAACCATCGCGACAACGGAAGTGGTCGATGACAGCACGGTAAAAATTACGCTGAAGCAGCCATTCTCAGCCTTTATTAACACCCTGGCCAGCCCGGCAGCGGCGATGATCTCGCCGGCCGCACTGAAAAAATACGGTAAGGACATCGGCTTCCACCCGGTGGGCACCGGTCCCTATGAGTTTGTGACCTGGAACCAGACCGAGTTTGTGAAGGTGAAAAAGTTCGCCGGCTACTGGAAAACGGGTTATCCAAAACTGGACAGCATCACCTGGCGTCCGGTGGTGGATAACAATACCCGTTCCGCGATGCTGCAAACCGGCGAGGCGAACTTTGCTTTCCCGATCCCGTTTGAGCAGGCCAGGCTGCTGGAAAAAAACAGCAAACTGGATCTGGTCACCTCACCATCCATTATGCAGCGCTACATCAGCTTTAACGTGACGCAAAAGCCGTTTGATAATCCGAAAGTGCGCGAAGCGATTAACTACGCGATTAACCGACAGGCTCTGGCGAAAGTGGCGTTTGCCGGTTATGCCACCCCGGCAACGGGTATCGTGCCGCCGTCGATCCAGTATTCACAAAGTTACCCGGCCCCGGAATACAACCCGGCGAAAGCACGTGAGCTGCTGAAAGAAGCAGGCTATCCCAACGGCTTTACCACGACGTTGTGGTCTTCTCACAACCACAGCACCGCACAAAAAGTGTTGCAGTTCACCCAGCAACAGCTGGCGCAGGTGGGTATTAAAGTCGAACTGACGGCAATGGATGCCGGCCAGCGCGCGGCGCAGGTGGAAGATAAAGGCCAGAAAGAGAGCGGTGTCAGAATGTTTTACACCGGCTGGTCTGCGTCGACTGGGGAAGCCAACTGGGCGCTGACGCCGCTGTTTGCCACGCAGTCCTGGCCACCGACCATCTTTAACACGGCCTTTTACAGTAATCCGCAGGTTGATAAAGACCTGGCTGATGCGCTGAATACTACCGACGGCGAGAAAAAAGCCGCGTTGTACAAAGACGCTCAGGATCGTATCTGGAAAGATCAGCCCTGGGCTCCGCTGGTGGTGGAAAAGCTGGTGTCAGCCAATACCAAAAATCTGACCGGATTTTATGTGATGCCGGATACCTCGTTCAGCTTTGACGATGCCGACCTGAAGTAACCGACTGGCGCGCCTCCCGAAAAGGGGGGCGCAGGGTGCAAGATGCTTAATTACTTTTTAAAACGTTTACTGGGCCTGATCCCCACGCTGCTGATTGTCGCGGTGCTGGTCTTCCTCTTTGTCCACCTGCTGCCGGGCGATCCGGCACGGCTGATTGCCGGACGCGAAGCCGATGCCGAGGTAGTGGCAATGGTCCGCCAGCAACTGGGCCTGGATCTGCCATTACCGCAGCAGTTCTGGCACTACATTACCCACGTTGTGCGCGGCGATTTTGGTATCTCCATGGTGTCAAAACGACCGGTCGCTGAGGAGATCGCCCAGCGTTTTCTGCCCACCCTGTGGCTGACGCTGACCAGCATGGTGTGGTCGGTTATTTTTGGTATGGCGATTGGTATTGCCTCTGCCGTGTGGCGTAACCGCTGGCCCGACCGGCTGGGTATGACGCTGGCCGTATCGGGGATTTCGTTCCCGGCATTTGCGCTGGGTATTCTGCTGATGCAGATTTTCTCCGTTGAACTGGGCTGGCTGCCGACGGTGGGAGCCGATAGCTGGCAGCACTACATTTTACCCTCCATCACCCTGGGAGCCGCCGTGGCGGCCGTCATGGCACGCTTTACCCGTGCTTCGTTCGTTGAGGTGATGCAGGAAGATTACATGCGTACCGCGCGTGCCAAAGGCGTACGTGAATCGGTGGTGGTGATTAAACACGGACTGAGAAACGCGATGATCCCGGTGGTGACCATGATGGGGCTTCAGTTTGGCTTCCTGCTTGGCGGATCGATCGTGGTTGAAGTGGTCTTCAACTGGCCGGGTCTGGGGCGACTGCTGGTGGATTCGGTGGCCATGCGCGACTATCCGGTGATCCAGGCCGAGGTGCTGCTGTTTTCGCTGGAATTTATCTTGATTAACCTGGTCGTTGATATGCTGTATGCGGCTATCAACCCCGCCATTCGCTATAAGTAAGGATGCACGATGATTAACTGGCGACGTAACGCCGTCCTCTCTGCGCTGCCGGGTGTCAGCCCCCATCGCGTCCGTACGCCGTGGCGGGAGTTCTGGCGACGATTCCGCCGTCAGCACGTGGCGATGGTCGCCGCCGTTTTTGTGCTGCTCCTGATCCTGACGGCGCTGTTTGCTCCGCTACTTGCGCCCTTTGATGCGGAAAACTTTTTTGATTACGACAGGCTGAATGAAGGGCCGTCGCTGATCCACTGGTTTGGGGTCGATGCGCTGGGGCGGGATATTTTCAGCCGCGTGCTGCTGGGTAGCCGGCTCTCTCTGGTGGCGGGATTTTTCTCCGTGGCAGTCGGTGCGGCGATTGGCACATTGCTGGGACTGCTGGCGGGCTATTACGAAGGCTGGTGGGATCGCATCATCATGCGCATTTGTGACGTGCTGTTTGCGTTTCCCGGGATCCTGCTGGCGATAGCCGTTGTAGCGGTGATGGGCAACGGCATGTCGAACGTGATTCTCGCTGTGGCGATCTTCAGTATTCCGGCTTTTGCCCGGCTGGTACGGGGGAATACGCTGGTCCTCAAGCACCTGACTTACATTGAATCGGCGCGCAGCATTGGCGCGTCAGATCTGACGATTATCCTGCGCCACATCCTGCCCGGAACGCTGTCATCGATCGTGGTGTATTTCACCATGCGTATTGGTACCTCCATTATTTCTGCGGCCAGTCTGTCGTTCCTTGGACTGGGTGCACAGCCCCCGACGCCGGAGTGGGGCGCCATGCTCAATGAGGCGCAGGCCGATATGGTGATGGCTCCGCATGTGGCGATTTTCCCCAGTCTGGCAATCTTCCTTACCGTGCTGGCTTTTAATCTGCTGGGAGATGGCCTGCGTGATGCGCTGGATCCGAAGCTAAAAACCTAGCCCTCAGTGCAGCCTGAACAAATATTGTGCACATTGTCTGGTGATTGATGACAGGCGCTCTATGCTTGAATAACCTTCACCCTGTAAGGATATGGCAATGCATTCTGCACGTTTACCTCTGGTCGCCGGGCTGGCAACGTTGTGTTTAGTGCTGGCGGGCTGTTCGTCTAAAGTGGCTGATACTACTCAATATTCCGGTTTTTTACCGGATTACTCAAAACTGAAGCCGTCCGAATCGCCCAGCGGCCATCAAACGCTGCGCTGGATTTCGCCGGATGACAAGCTGTCCGACTATCGCGGGATCTATTACACCCCGGTCGTTTACTATCCTGCCGCAAAGCCCAATAACCGGGTCAGCCAGGCTACACTCGACCAGATTCGCACGTACCTTGATACCCAGCTTAAAGCCGCAGTTGCGCAGCGCAAGCCGCTGGTGAGTCAGCCTGAACCCGGTACGCTGGTGATGAAGACCGCCATCACGGCAGTGAACGCGGAAAATCAGGACATGAAAATCTATGAAGTGGTTCCGGTGGCCGCAGTGGTAGCCAGCACCATGGCCGCATCCGGCCACCGGACGCAGAACAGCGTGCTGTTCCTCGAGGCCGAGCTTCTGGATGCGAAAACCGGGAAACCGGTGATGGAAGTGGTGCGTAAAGCTTATGGTAAAACGGTGGCAAACAGCAGCGCGCCGATTAACCAGGCCGAGCTGAAAAGTGCTATTGACGAAATGGTTCGTGACGTGGTCGCACTGCCCGCAGAATAAGGCATCGGGTCAGTGGCGACCGCTGTTGCGGTCGCCACCGTTTAACCGTTAACGCATCATATTTTCTAATTTACTCACCGTATTCGACAGCTCAGTCACCAACGGCTGTAATTTTTGCTGAATGGCGTTGTACTGATCCAGTGCCTTCTGATCGGTGAACTGAACGCTGTTACCGATAATCTTCACCTTATCACCCTGCTGTTTCAGCAGATCGACCTGACTGACTACCAGAGCCAGCGTTTCCGGCACCAGCGTGGCGATCTGGCGCGCCACGTCATCAGGCTGTGCTACCAGTTTGGTATACACCTGATCGTAGACCGCTTTCAGATCTTCCGGCTGCTTCAGCGCCTGGTGTTTCGCATCAGCCTCCGCGCGTTGTTTGGCAAGCGCAGGCTCCCATGCTTTACTGTCAGCGGCCATTTTGCTCATTTCATCGCGTTTAGCTATCAGCGTTGTGACCGAACCCACGTGGTTCAGGCTGGAAAAAACAGGCACCAGCGACGCGTTAAATATCTCACTCATTCCCTGGTGATAATCGGTCAGGATCGCATAGTCACTGGCATAAGGACCGAAGGCCTTCTTCTCATCGTCGGTCAGCTGCGGAACAGCCAGTTGAGATTTCGCCAGCACGCGGGTTTGCAGGAACTCAATAAAAGCCTTGCGCTGTTCAGGCTCTTTGTCGCCACAGCCGCTCAGCGTCAGCAGTAAAGCCAGCATGATAAAAGGCAACAGCAGAAAACGTGCGAAGCCTGTCTGTGTTAATCGTGAAGTCATCAGAACTATCCCTTGTCGTATTGAATGAAGGTATTGCAGGTCACAGCCGGAGAAATATAGCGCAGTGAGCCAGATAATTCGGCAATTACTGACAACTTAGCTAAATTTATTTAACAAATGGTTACAAGGAGCAATTACGATGAGGCATTACCTGGCGGCATTCGCGTTCCTTCCGGCGTTATTACTCAGCCCTTTTGTGCTGGCGAATAAGGTTCAGGTAGAGGTACTGCAGGACAGGCTTGACCATCCGTGGTCGCTGGCCTTTTTACCCGAAGATCAGGGACTGCTGATCACCGAGCGATCCGGCCAGCTGCGGCGCTGGCAGGCGGGGAAGGGCCTGTCGCCAGCGATCGCCGGCGTGCCTGACGTCTGGTCGCAGCGCCAGGGGGGATTACTGGATGTGGTGCTGGCCCCGGACTTTACCAGCAGCCGACGTGTCTGGCTCAGTTATACCGTAGCCGGGCATGATGGTCGTGCCGGGGCCGCCGTAGGCTATGCCCGCCTGAGTGATGATTATCTTCGCTTAACCGATTTCCGTGAAGTCCTGCGCCAGCAGGGCGTGTCAACCGGGGCGAATCTGGGTACCAGGATGGCCTTTGACCGTAGCGGCCACCTGTTTATCGCCTTTGGTGATAATTTCCAGGCGGAAAAAGCGCAGGATCTGTCAGCGCTTCAGGGAAAAATTATTCGCCTGAATGCCGATGGTTCCGTACCGGCCGATAATCCACTGGCACATAAAGCGGGAGCGCGTTCAGAGATCTGGAGCTGGGGAATGCGTAACCCACAGGGGCTGGCTATGAACCCCGCCAGCGGTGAAATCTGGGAAAGTGAGCACGGGCCGCGTGGCGGCGATGAAATCAACATTCCGCGCAAGGGTAAGAATTACGGCTGGCCGCTGGCGACATGGGGCATTGATTACAGCGGTGAGAAGGTACCCGGTTCGAAAGGAGGACGGGTGGCGGGCACGGAACAGCCGGTTTTATACTGGAAGGTCTCCCCGGCGATCAGCGGCATGGCATTCTACAGCGGCAGCCGTTTTCCGCAGTGGAAAGACGCTCTGTTTATCGGCGCGCTGAAAGAAAAGAACCTGATCCAGCTGCGGGTGAACGGTGACCGGGTTGAAGAACAGGCGCGGTTGCTGACCGATCGTGGCGAGCGTATTCGTGACGTGCGCAGCGGGCCGGACGGCTGGCTGTATGTGCTGACCGATGAGAGTAACGGCAAGCTGCTCAGGGTAGGGCTGCAGCCCTGATCAGGTCGGGGCTGACCTGTTGGGGTCAGCCCTGTGGGCTATCTGGCCCAGTGGCAAATGTCCCAGCCGCGCTGCTGTGCCAGTCGCTCCAGCGCAGCGGCGGGATTAATCACAGCCGCGCGATCCGCATATTCCAGCATGGCAACATCATTGATTGAGTCACTGTAAGCCCACCTATGGGAAAAGGGCGCTGCTTTCTGCGCTGCCTGCCACTCTTTTATCCGGGCGACCTTGCCTTCTTTATAGGTCAGCGTGCCATAGATCTGCCCACTGTAGCGGTCATCGATAACTTCTACGCCTATCGCCAGTGCCCCACATGCCCCCAGCTGTTCGGCTATCGGTGCGACCAGATGCTCGCCGCTGGCTGAAATCACCAGAATGGTATCTCCCCGCTGCCGGTGCCACGCCATGCGTTCCCGCGCGGCAGGGTAGACGCGGGGCAGGATATCGCGCTGGATAAAGCGGCGGATCCACCCAGACACCGTGGAGGCAGCCATACCGTTCAGCGGTGACAGTGTGGTGTGCATATACTCCTCCATGGACAACGTTCCCTGATAGTACTGCTCCATCAGGGCCCGCTCCTCATCGATCAGTCCGGCGGGGGCAAACCCCTGCGCAACCAGCCAGCGCAGCCACAGGCCGGTGCTGTCTTCGCAAATCAGTGTTTCGTCGAGATCGAACAGCGCTAAATCCATCATCATACTCCTCTGGCAGTGGCGGCCCAGAGTAGCGGATTTTTGTGACAGGCTTAACTGTTCGCGGCAAATTCGGATTTTCGCCCGTTTTAATCGCAGAAAAAATGACGAAAAATCAGCCAGTGATACAGGAAAAATCTGCCAGATTGAATAAACTCTAAGAAACTTTACGGTTAAGTTGTTCATTTTCTGGGTATAACGCCTTAGTGTAGGGCAGTTAAACGCCTGGTTTCACTTTTATAATTGCCTTTCAAATGGATAAGCGGTCACCCCATGAAAAATACGTCCCTTCCTTCCCGTGTTTTTGCACTGGCTACCCCCACCACATTACTACTGCTCTCGCTGTCTACTGCTTATGCTGAGCAGGCTCCCGCTGCCCCGCAGATAGAAGCGAAGGCCTGGGTGCTGATGGATTATCACAGTGGAAAGGTGCTGGCCGAATCGAATGCTGATGAGCGTCTTGATCCTGCAAGTCTGACCAAAATGATGGCCAGCTATGTGACCGGTCAGGCGCTGAAAGCGGGCAAGATCAGCAAAGATGATATGGTCACTGTCGGGAAGGACGCCTGGGCCACCGGAAACCCGATTTTACAGGGATCATCGCTGATGTTTCTTAAGCCGGGCGATCGCATTCCTGTGTCGGAACTCAACAAAGGCATCGTTATTCAGTCAGGTAATGATGCCAGTATTGCGCTTGCCGACCATGTGGCAGGGAGCCAGGACTCCTTTGTCGGCCTGATGAACAATTATGTGCAGGCGCTGGGGCTGAAAAACACCCACTTCAAAACGGTGCACGGGCTGGATTCTTCCGGACAGTACAGTACCGCACGCGACATGGCGCTGATTGGGCAGGCGCTGATCCGCGATGTGCCGGAGGAGTATGCGCTGCACAAAGAGAAAGAATTCACGTTCAATAAGATCCGCCAGTACAACCGTAACCGGTTGCTGTGGAGCACCAATCTTCAGGTCGATGGTATCAAGACCGGACACACGTCCGGCGCAGGAAATAACCTTGTGGCCTCAGCCGTTGACGGCGATCAGCGGCTGATCTCGGTGGTGCTGGGCGCGGCCACCGACGCCATCCGCTTCCGGGAAAGTGAAAAACTGCTGACATGGGGCTTTCGTTTTTACGAGACGGTGACACCGATTAAGGCAGGGAATGCGTTTGCTACCCAGCGCGTCTGGTTCGGTGACCGGAAAGAGGTCAATCTGGGTGTGGCGAAAGATGCGGCGATCACCCTGCCCAAAGGCCAGCTGAAAAATCTCAAGGCCAGCTTTACGCTTGCCCAGCCGCAGCTGACGGCACCGCTGGCAAAAAATCAGGTGGTAGGGACCATCGACTTCCAGCTGGACGGAAAATCCATCGCGCAGCGGCCGCTGGTGGTATTAGATGAGGTGAAAGAGGCAGGCTTCTTTGGGCGTATCTGGGACTACATCATGATGAAAATGAACGGCTGGTTTGGCAGTTGGTTCGCTTAATCAGTAAGGGGCCGACCCGTTTACCGGTCGGCCCACCGCATCAGAACAGGTCGTAAGCGACGGCTGAAATCGCCACCAGGCCAACCAGCACCACAAAGACATTACTCAGTTTACCGCTGTATTTGCGCATTGCCGGCACTTTGTTGATGGCATACATCGGCATCAGGAACAGCAGGACGGCAATGATCGGGCCGCCCAGGCTTTCAATCAGACCCAGAATACTCGGATCCAGCGTGGCGACAATCCAGGTCGTTACCAGCATAAACAGCGCTGTAAAGCGATTCAGTTTATGTTCGGCGATGGATTTTCCACGACTGCGCAGCATTTTGTTAACGGTACCGTTAAAGCCTTCACGTGCGCCAAGGTAGTGACCCAGGAAGGATTTCGTAATGGCCACCATTGCAATGACGGGGGCCAGCCACGCCATCAGCGGGGTATCAAAATGGTTGGCCAGGTAAGAGAGGATAGAGATGTTCTGCGCTTTGGCTTCCGCCAGGTTGGCCGGCGTCAGGCTCAGTACGCAACTGAACACGAAGAACATCACGGTGAGCACCATCATCACATGGCTGCGTGCCAGAATGCGTGAGCATTTAGGCTCTGCCTGGTCGCCATACTCTTCGCGCTTGGCCACGGCAAAGGCGGAGATAATCGGGGAGTGGTTGAAGGAAAAAACCATGACCGGAATAGCCAGCCACAGGGTCATCATCAGCCCTTTTCCGGTTCCGCTCATGCTGACGTTATCAAAAATCGCGCTGCTCCAGTGCGGGATCAGATAGAGCGCCAGCACCATCAGCACCAGCACAAACGGATACACCAGTACGCTCATGGTTTTGACGATAATCTCTTTGCCAAAACGCACAATAGTCATCAGCCCGACAATCAGAATCAGCGCCAGCAGGGCGCGTGGCGGTGCCTGCAGATGCAGTTGATGGGTCATAAAGCTTTCAACGGTATTGGTGATCGCCACGCTGTAGACCAGCAGGATTGGGTAGATGGCAAAGAAGTAGAGCAGCGTAATCAGTTTACCGGCCCCCACACCAAAATGTTCTTCAACCACTTCAGTGATATCTTCGCCCGGCTGACGGCCTGAAAGCACAAAACGGCACAAACCACGGTGAGCAAAAAAAGTCATCGGGAAGGCCAGTACCGCCATGATGATCAGCGGGATCAACCCGCCAATGCCGGCATTGATCGGCAGAAACAGCACGCCGGCACCGATAGCCGTGCCGTACAGGCCGAGCATCCACATGGTGTCAGTTTTACGCCAGACGCTGGCATCCTGTGTTGCTTCGGGGCTCAACACCGCCGTTTGGGATGTGTCCATGATTTCTCCAGGGTTAAAAGGTAAAAACAATTAACTAAATCGTATTTCATTCGCCTCTACAGAATTAGCCTCTGATTACGGCTTTAATTAATTACTCTGTTTTAATGGCGCACACTTTACCACCAGAAAAAATAGATGAAAGCACTGTCTTTGTGGTTACCGGTGATCGTAATCACACTTTCACCACCTTTTTTAGAGGGAATGTCTGCTGGTGTGTTTTTTAAGGGTGTTAATCACCAGGTTACCGCTGTTTAAACAGCCATTTACACTGCTTTTTTTGTTTTTTAACTGGGTAAGTAGTGAGCTGTTCTGCTTATAATAACGGCGGTTTTTATTAAATAACACTATTTATCAGTGGGTTGTGTTTTTCTGATGGTGGGGGTTTTTTCCGGCTGGGAGCTATTGCGCAACAGGTAAAATAACGGGCGTGATTAAAGCGCGTGTTGCGCAATAAATAACGCCCCCGCTGTCTGAAATAACAGCAAAGTTTTCGTGTTTTAAAAGAAGGTACGATGATCTGCATCAATGCAAAAAGGGCCTGAATAATCAGGCCCTAATTAAATATTAATCGCGAACCCAACCTTTACTGATGGGAAAGGCAAAGACGGTGCGATAAAGCGAAGAGAGTCGGGGCAGCAACGCGCCGCCGCAGAACTGCCAGAGAATTTGCGCAAACAGGCACGAGAGCAGCCCGACCAGCATACCGCCGAGCATATCCAGCGGCCAGTGTATGCCAAGGTAGACTCGCGACCAGGCGATAGCCGCACCAGTGACCAGTAAAATGGCACCTGACCACATCCGGTGCCAGCAAATAAAGGCGATGGCAAAGGTAAAAATAACCGTGCCATGATCGCTGGGATAAGAGTCATCAGGCGCATGCGACAGAAACTGATTACCCAGCCCAATAGCGAAAGGACGCGGATGGGGGAACAGATGGGCAAGACACCAGGAGATTGCCAGCGCACAAAGCAGAGCGACACCCGTTTTAACCACCAGCACGCGCTGGGAGGTGAGCTGGCTGCGCGGCCCCCACAGCCACAGGCCGACAATCAGCAGGGGCACAATGGCAATGAGATCGCGGGCAATAAACGTCGCCAGGGTAATCAGCCACTCGGGTGAATCCGTGCTGGCGTTAACCCAAAGAAACAGCACCCGGTTTAACTCTTCCATCATCAATATATCCTCGTCTTTTCAGCAGGTACGTTACGCACCCAAAAATCACACATTGCGTCAGCCAGACCCACCACGCCGCCCACAAGTTGTGAGAAAGGAAGTGGGCGCCGCGCATAATCTGGCCAAAACCCATGACCATGCCGAGAATCAGGGCTGACCACCAGCAAACCCATGCCAGGCGCGGCCGACGCGGGTAAAAAAGAAAAAACAGCGCCAGTGCACTAAAGCCGCTGGAGGCATGCCCGCCCGGGAAGCAGTGCCCCGGCCCACTGTTGATCGGCACCGCACCGAACAAAGGATAAGAGACAGCCTTCCCGCCAAACTCCACCAGATCCCACGGGCAGGAGTGAGCGCTGGTGGCTTTCAGCACGCCCACCACCAGCGGGCCGATACCCATCAGCAGGGCCACCAGCACCCAGCGCGGCTGACGGCGGATAAACCCGGCCAGCAGCAGCAGAACGCCCATGGCGATCACGCCCTGCTTCAGCAGCCGGTGGTTGATCACATCAAGCCAGACATTATCCTTCCACGGAAACTGTCCGGTCAGCGGATCGAACCACATCCGCGTTATTGCCATATCCCAGCGTTCACTGCGCGACAGCCAGATAAACAGCATCGCACTGAGAATTAACAGCACGAATTGCTTAAGGTAAAAGCCAGCAGGTAAGGGGTAAAGAGTTTCGCTCTTAATTGCATGGCTCGTTTGGCTTTTGTTGAGAATTGATGATGATTTCATGAAGGTTTAGCTATCTGACCAGAGTCCAGGCAGTCAGTTTGCCGGGGAGGGCTTAAGGAAGCCTTAAGGCTGACAGGGCGGTTTACGAGGAGGCAGAAAAGAAAAAAACCCGATAATCATAAGATTAACGGGCTCCACAATCAGGGGATTTCAAAGAAAAGCAGTGGCACTAATTAAGACTTCAGCCCACAAAAAAAGTTCTGCGAAATCGATTAATTTTTTTAACCGCCCAGAATCGGCCAGATTATCACAATCAGCGTACCTGCCAGTGTCAGTAAAACGTTAGCAATAGCATAGGTTCCTGCATAGCCGAGTGCCGGGATATTACTGCGTGCGGTGTCGCTGATGATCTCCATCGCCGGAGCACAGGTACGTGCGCCCATAATGGCGCCGAACAGCAGGGCGCGATTCATTTTCAGCACCCACGCACCGAACAGGAAACAGATAATCACCGGCACCAGGCTAACGATCAGACCGGCACCCAGCATCAGCAGCCCGGTTTCACCCAATCCTTTAGTGATACCGCTACCGGCGCTCAGCCCTACGCCCGCCATAAAGACCATCAGACCAAACTCTTTCACCATGGTCAGTGCGCCCTGGGGAATATAGCCAAATGTTGGATGATTAGCGCGCAGGAAGCCCAGCATGATCCCGGCAAACAACAGCCCGGCCGCATTACCAATGCCAAAGTTAAAGCTGCTGAACTGGAAGGTGATCATGCCGATCATCAGACCGATGATAAAGAAAGCGCAGAATGCCAGCAGATCGGTCATCTGGCTGTGAATGGAGATAAAACCAATACGGTCAGCCACCGCCTTCACGCGGCGTGCTTCACCGCTGATGTGCAGGACGTCGCCTTTATTGAGAATAATGCTGTCGTCGATCGGCATTTCAATCTGGCTGCGGATCACCCGGTTAAGGAAGCAGCCATGATCGGTCAGCTTCAGCTGGCTCAGACGTTTATTCACCGCATTGTTATTCTTGACCACGATCTCTTCATTGACGATGCGCATATCCAGCAAGTCACGGTCAAAAACCTCTTTCCCGTTGCGGAAGCTGGGGTCGAGCCGGGAATGGGCATCAGGATAGCCCACCAGCGAAATTTCATCTCCAGGCTGCAGTACCGCATCGCCATCCGGGTTGGCCAGAATGCCGTTGCGACGAATACGCTCAATATAACAACCTGTCTGCCGGTAGATACCAAGCTCACGCAGATTTTTGCCATCAATCCAGGCCACCAGCTCCGGTCCAACGCGGTAGGCGCGGATCACTGGCAGATAGACTTTCCGCTGACTGTCCGGATCCAGACCGCGCTCCCGGGCAATCTGCTGGGCGCTGGTGGGCAAATCCTGGTGCTGTAATTTAGGCAGATAGCGCGCGCCAAAAATCAGGCTGACCAGACCAATCAGATAGGTCAGCGCGTAGCCGAGGCTCAGATGGTCCTGTGCCTGGCTCAGGCTCTGGCCGTCAGTCAGTGTCTGACGCAGGGTATCTCCGGCCCCGACCAGTACCGGTGTTGAGGTCATTGAACCTGCCAGCATCCCGGCCGTCAGGCCAATATCCCAGCCGAACAGTTTGCCCAGACACAGAGCGAGGATCATCGCGCTGGTGACCATCACAATGGCCAGCATCAGATAGTTTTTTCCGTCGCGAAAGAAAATAGAGAAAAAATTGGGGCCCGCTTCTACGCCAACGCAAAAAATAAATAACATAAAGCCTAAATTAAGGGCGTCGGTATTAATGGAGAAATGCTGCTGGCCGAGCAGTAAAGAAACAACTAAAACGCCAATAGAATTACCGAGTTGAACAGAACCTAACCGAAGTTTGCCTAAACATAACCCCAGCGCCAGTACGACAAATAATAACAGAATGTAATTTCCACTTAACAAATCTGCGACGTTTATATTCACGGTTTAACTTCTTGTTTACCAGTAACCTATTGATAGGAGGGGGTTTATGCGCTAAATTTCATGGCGTAACAATAGCCACTGCTGTTGCCTGTTAAGAGAAGTCTTAGCCGACAGTCAGATAAAGCGCGACTCATTTTAGTCGCTATGTGGCATGACAGCCAGCACCTGGCTGGCTTATTTGTTACGGGTTTTGTTTTTGGAAAATATTCAGGATAAAAGCGGCTGCTCACTGTCAGTGGGCTGACTCATTGACGCGTCGAAATGAATTGAATTGGGTTAATCATGACCCGGAGAAAATTCTTGTGTGGATAAAAGGTATCCGTTGGACAGGTCTGATCGCCTGCAGCGCACTCTACGGTGCAATCTATATCGCCGTACGCTATCCGCTACCCGCAGGTTACAGTGGACATGCTCAGCTCGGGCTGCTGCTGTTTGTCTTACCTGGCGCCCTGGCTGCATTGACCTCCCGCGAGGCCCCGCTAACGGTGATGGCCGTCGCCATCGCTCTGGCATCACCCCCCTGTCTGCTACTGATGCAGTCAGATGGCTTTAACAGTGTGGGGCTGGGTCAGGAGATTGCCTTTATTGCCAGCGCCGTATTCTGGTGCGGCTCGGGCACTTTAGCGGTGATGCTGTGGCGGACGCTGATGGAGATGCATCAGCAGCAACAGGACAGGAAAGAGCGCTTATAGCTTACTGACTGCAATGCGGGCCGATTGCAAAAGAATCGGCCGCTGCGGGGGCGTAACAAGAGGGGAATTTACTGGAACAGGCCCAGATTCTCTTTCGCATAAGCTTCGAATTCTGTACAGCCACCGATGTGTGTCTGATCCAGGAAGATCTGCGGCACGGTTTCTACCGGTTTGCCCACGGTCTTCTCTAAGTCAGCCTTGGTGATCCCTTCAGCGTGAATATCCACATAGCGGAAATTAAAGTCATCACGTTCTTCCGTCAGTTTTTCAGCCAGCTCTTTCGCGCGAACACAGTACGGGCAGGCAGGACGTCCAAAAATCACTGCAAACATAGGTTTCTCCTCAAAGGGTCAGAACTTTTATGTGATACATGTCACATATCATGGCTTATTGGCGCTTATGATGCCCGCATCCCGGGCTGAAAGGAAGAAGGAATTACCTGTTAGTCTGATTCGCTGCACCTATGCATAAACGCACATTCTGCGCTTTAATATCCTCACTCATTCAGAATAATGCCGTCAGCAGGAGAGCCGTTATGCGTGCATTCAGTCAACTTCCCCGGCCGGTGCTGGTTCTTGAAGTCCTTGGCATGGCGCTGCTCATCCTCTCTTACCTGACGTTACATGAAATGCTACCCTTGCCGTCGCTATTTACCGGTAAACTTGCCGCGACAGTGATGATTTTTGCCGGTATCGCCCTGATGCTGCCTGCTGCCACAGTCATGATGTGGCGGACGGCCAGGGTCATGGCGCCCGACCTTTTTAACACGCGATCTTCGCGTGAGAAGCCCAAACCAGGAGATTCCCATGACGCCGACCATTAAGCTAATGTGTTCGCACCGTTCAATTCGTGCCTTCAGCGACCAGGCGATCACTGCAGAGCAACGTGCAGCGATTCTGGATGCTGCTCAGTCGGCCTCCACCTCCAGTTTTTTACAGTGTTCATCCATTATCCGTATTACCGATCCGGAGATGCGTAACACGCTGGTCACCCTCAGCGGTGGCCAGAAATATGTGGCTCAGGCCGCGGAGTTTTGGATCTTTTGTGCCGATTTTAACCGCAATCAGCAGATCTGTCCGGAAGCGCAACTGGGACTTGCAGAGCAACTGCTGCTGGGCTGTGTGGATACGGCGCTGATGGCGCAGAATGCGATGGTAGCGGCGGAGTCGCTGGGCTTTGGCGGCTGCTATATTGGCGGTATTCGTAACAATATTGCAGAGGTGACTGAACTGCTTGGCCTGCCGAAGTTTGTGCTGCCGCTGTTTGGCATGTGCCTGGGCAGCCCTGAACAGGATCCGGATACCAAACCACGTATGCCAGCGGCCATGATGGTGCACGAAAACCATTATCAGCCGCTTGACCCTGCGCTGCTGGCGGAATATGACCGCGAGCTGGTGGCCTACTATGAGTCACGCGACAGCAATCGCCGCTCGGAAAGCTGGAGTGAGCATATCCAGAAAACCATCATTAAAGAGAGCCGTCCGTTTATCCTTGACTACCTGCATCAGCAGGGATGGGCAACGCGCTAACCCTTTCGCCCCGGAGGCTTCTGGTGAAAATTGCCATTCTTTCCCGTGATGGTTCGCTTTACTCATGTAAGCGTTTGCTGGAGGCCGCGCGGGCACGCGGGCACAGCGTTGAGGTCATTGATCCGCTTTCCTGCTATATGAATATCAATCCGGGGTCGTCGGCGATTCATTATCAGGGGCGTCAGCTGGCGCACTTTGATGCGGTGATCCCGCGTATTGGATCCGCCACCACGTTTTATGCCACGGCCGTGCTGCGTCAGTTCGAAATGTGCGGCAGTTATCCGCTCAATGAATCACTGGCAATTGCCCGGGCGCGGGACAAACTGCGCTCACTGCAACTGCTGGCGAGGGCAGGGATTGCCATGCCGGTCACTGGCTTTGCTCACTCACCGGACGATACCCGGGATTTGATCGAAATGGTGGGCGGCGCACCGCTGGTGGTCAAGCTGGTAGAGGGCACGCAGGGGATTGGTGTGGTACTGGCTGAAACCCGTCAGGCTGCTGAAAGCGTGATCGATGCATTTCGCGGCCTGAATGCGCACATTCTGGTGCAGGAGTTTATCAAAGAAGCACGGGGTTGCGACGTCCGCTGCCTGGTGATTGGCGGAGAGGTGGTGGGGGCGATTGAACGCGAGGCGAAAGAGGGCGATTTCCGTTCGAATCTGCATCGCGGCGGCCAGGCCCGGCGGGTAACGATCAGCGCTGCTGAACGCGCGATAGCGATCAAAGCTGCCGCGACGCTGGGACTGGATGTGGCTGGTGTGGACATTCTGCGCGCTCACCGTGGTCCGCTGGTGATGGAAGTGAATGCGTCTCCCGGACTGGAGGGGATTGAAAAGACCACGGGACTGAATATAGCCGCTAAGATGATCGGATGGATTGAGGCGCAGGCCCAGCCCGGTTTTTGCCTGAAAACCGGCGGATAAAGGGCATCGTTAGCGCCGGGCAACCCGGCGCTGCAGCACCATGCGCATAAATCGGTGAATAGAATGGCGTGGTCAGGTGTTTACGCTATGACTGCTAAACGGAGGTTCACCGATGACTCGCCCTGTGTATTTACTGAGTTTTTTATTGCTGATGAGTACGGCGCTGTATGCGGCGCCAGCAACCTATGCTATTTCAACGGATAAAACGGCGATTGGTTTGTCATGGCGCGCGTTCGGCCACGCCTTCTCACAGGCTCGACTTCAGGGAGTGACCGGGACGGTCACACTGGATCCTGCTGCCGACTGGCAGGACCATATCGAAGTGAAAATCCCGGTGGCCACGCTGGTGGCGTCCAATATCCTGCTGACCAGCCAGCTTAAAGGGGCGCTGTTTTTTGATGCGGCACACTACCCCTGGATACGCTTTACCAGCATTCGGGTGGTAGCACTGGGGCAGGGGCAGTTCAGAATTTTTGGCATGCTGTCAGTGAAAGATGTGCGTCGTCCGGTAGTGATGGAGGCCTCGCTGGATAATCATGGGGTTTTATCGCCGGGTATGCAGACCCTCGCCCTTCATGCCTCAACGGCCATTTCCCGCAGCGCATTTAACGTGGATGACCGGGTTGCGATTAACCTGACAATTGCAGCTCAGGCATCGCCCCGCTAAGGTCTTTTCTTTCGTTATTGCTACGCCCGACAGCTTTCTGCAGTGAGGGGGGCTGCCCATGGGGACCCCCTCTGGGTTAATCCTTAAAAGCAGTCACTGGCGTCATATTTCTGTCGTAATTATGGTTTTTAGCGGCGTTTTTCCGTAAGCTAGAACGCAATTTTATTGCGGCAAGAGACAAACAATATGGATTCACTCGTCGTTCCGGATCTCGACGTATTGCGACGTTGGCTGGATCAGCAAAGCATTACCTGGTTTGAGTGTGATTCATGCCAGGCACTTCATCTGCCGCATATGCAGAATTTTGACGGGGTGTTTGACGCCAAACTGGATCTGGTGGACAACGTGATCCTGTTTTCGGCGCTTGCCGAGGTGAAACCTACGGCGCTGATCCCACTGCTTGCGGACCTGTCGCAAATCAACGCCAGCTCCCTGACGGTAAAGGCGTTCCTGGATATTCAGGACGATAACCTGCCAAAACTGATCGTTTGCCAGTCAGTGAGTACAACGGCGGGGCTGACCTACAGCCAGTTTGTCCATTTTATGAAGCAGAGCGAAGAACAGATCTCCATGATTGTCATGGAAGCCTTTGCCAATCATTTGCTGATGATCGGGGAAGATGAGGACCGGACACTCATGGCTGATGGCCATTCCGTGCTGCATTAACCCCTCCTTTTTTACCTTCATTTTTGCCAGCAGGCGGAGCTATCTTCCGCCTGTTTTCATCCCGCCAAAACGTTCCCATCCTTTTTTGCCGCAAACGCTGCTTTTATCACCTTATCCCTGAGTATCCACACGGCTTTTTATTCTGCACTATGCCCTTTATTGCCAGATATTAGTCGCTGTTTATGCCATGAATGGCATATCACAGAGAGGAAACATGCATAAAAAATCGATAAAAGGCGTTTTTTACCCTGGGGGCTGGTCTGGGCCTGATAGTGGGGCTATTCTTGCGTGGCTGCATCATGCGTGCAACGTCCCCAGATATATAGGTTTTTAGTATTAACAACAGAATGAATATTGATTCACTCTGGTTCTCTTAAGGTACTAACCTGTATTAAGAGGCAGGTGTTCACCGGTTCGCCTGCCCGGCATTAGTTTATCTCTGTTCAGGAGGATGGAAAATGTTCAACCAACGTAAAAAATGGTTGTCAGCTGTGGTTGCGGGTGCGCTGATGGCGGTCTCTGCGGGTTCACTGGCTGCAGATAAGACGCTGCACGTTTATAACTGGTCTGATTATATTGCGCCCAATACCGTGGCGGATTTTGAAAAGCAAACCGGTATTAAAGTGGTGTATGACGTCTTCGACTCCAACGAAGTGCTGGAAGGCAAAATGATGGCCGGTAATACCGGTTATGATGTCGTCGTTCCTTCCTCCAGCTTCCTGGCGCGTCAGCTTCAGTCAGGCGTGTTCCAGCCGCTGGACAGAAGCAAACTGCCAAATTATAAAAACCTTGATCCGGATTTGATGAAAAAGCTTGAGCAGCACGATCCGGGCAACAAATACGCCATTCCTTACCTGTGGGCCACCACGGGCATCGGCTACAACGTTGAAAAAGTGAAAGCGGCGCTGGGCAAAGATGCCCCTGTCGACAGCTGGGATCTGGTACTGAAGCCGGAAAACCTGGAAAAACTGAAAAGCTGTGGCGTATCCTTCCTGGATGCACCGGAAGAAATCTTTGCTACCGTGCTGAACTATATGGGCAAAGATCCTAATAGCAGCGATCCGAAAGATTATACCGCAGCGACTGACCTGCTGTTGAAACTGCGCCCCAGCATTCGCTACTTCCACTCATCTCAGTACATTAACGATTTGGCGAACGGAAACACCTGCGTGGCTATTGGCTGGGCCGGGGATATCCTGCAGGCAAAAAATCGTGCTGTCGAAGCCAAGAACGGCGTGAATATTGCCTACAGCATTCCCAAACAGGGGGCGCTGGCGTTCTTCGATATGCTGGCTATCCCTAAAGATGCGAAAAACGTCGATGAGGCCTATCAGTTTATTAACTATCTGATGGAGCCAAAAGTGATGGCCCAGATATCCAATACAGTGTTCTACGCCAGCGGCGTCAAAGCGTCCCTGCCGTTTGTCGATCCGGCCATCCGTGATAACCCGGGGATTTATCCGACGGCAGACACCATGGCAAAACTGTTTACCCTGAAGGTGCAGGAGCCAAAACTTGACCGTGTGCGTACGCGTGCATGGACTAAAGTTAAAAGCGGTAAGTAACGCACCCTCGTTTTACACTTGTTAAGCAGCAGAGGCGCGATTACCGGCCTCTGTTTTGTCATTTTTAGGGGTGGGGCACCGCACCGTTCCCCCCTTTTTAGCGCCGGAGTATCATGGTCGTGAACGACGCAATCCCCCGTCCTGAAAGCAAAGCAGATAAGGCGCTAACGCCGCTGCTGGAAATCCGTAACCTGACCAAATCGTTCGACGGTCAGCACGCAGTGGATGATGTGAACCTCACCATTTATAAAGGCGAGATATTTGCTCTGCTTGGCCCCTCTGGCTGCGGTAAGTCAACGCTACTGCGCATGCTGGCTGGCTTCGAATCGCCTACCCAGGGGCAGATTGTGCTGGATGGCCTGGATCTCTCCCATGTGCCGCCGTATCAGCGTCCGATCAATATGATGTTCCAGTCCTACGCGCTGTTTCCCCATATGACGGTAGAGCAGAACATTGCGTTCGGCCTGAAGCAGGACCGCTTATCGAAAGAGGTGATTGCTGAACGCGTGGCGGAAATGCTTGCTCTGGTTCATATGCAGGAATATGCCAGACGCAAGCCGCACCAGCTTTCCGGCGGTCAGCGTCAGCGCGTGGCGCTGGCCCGTAGCCTGGCCAAACGCCCGAAGCTGCTGCTGCTCGACGAACCGATGGGTGCGCTGGACAAAAAGCTGCGTGACCGTATGCAGCATGAAGTGGTGGATATTCTTGATCGTGTCGGGGCGACCTGCGTCATGGTGACCCACGATCAGGAAGAAGCGATGACCATGGCTGGCCGTATTGCGATCATGAACCGGGGCAAATTCGTGCAGATGGGCGAGCCGGAAGAGATTTATGAGCACCCGACCACGCGCTTCAGCGCTGAATTCATCGGGTCGGTTAATCTCTTCGAAGGCCTGCTGCGTGACCGTCAGGACGATGGGCTGATTATCGACTGCCCGGGGCTGATCCATCCGCTGAAAGTCGCCTCGGATGTCTCGGTGGTCGATGGCGTACCGGTTTCCGTGGCGCTGCGTCCGGAAAAAGTCATGCTGTGCGAAGCGGTTCCGGCGGATGGCTGTAACTTTGCGGTCGGGGAAGTCGTGCATATCGCCTACCTCGGTGATCTGTCGATTTATCACGTTCGCCTGCGCAGTGGACAGATGATCAGCGCCCAGTTGCAAAACGCCTATCGCTTTCGTAAGGATACCCCGACCTGGGGTGACGAAGTGCGTCTCTGCTGGGATGCCGATAGCTGTGTGGTCTTAACGGTGTAAATCATGAACCCATATTCTGAACGTAAGACTAAACCGCCAAGCGGCCAGCAAACCGGCTTTAAAGGGCTGCTGACGCGCCTGCAAACGGCACACGGACGTAAACTGATTATCGGCCTGCCTTACCTCTGGCTGGCACTGCTGTTTCTGCTGCCGTTTCTGATTGTTCTGAAGATCAGCTTTGCTGATATCGCCCGTGCCAGCCCGCCGTATACCGACCTGTTAAGCTGGGCCGACGGCCAGCTGACCATGGCGCTTAACTTCGGCAATTACCTGACGCTGACCGACGATCCGCTGTATATCCTCGCCTATCTGCACTCGCTGAAGGTGGCCGGGATTGCCACCATTGTCTGCCTGCTGATTGGTTATCCGCTGGCCTGGGCCGTAGCGCATGCATCGCCTTCAACGCGCAATATTCTTCTGTTGCTGGTGATCCTGCCCTCGTGGACGTCGTTCCTGGTGCGGGTGTACGCCTGGATGGGCATCCTCAATAATAATGGCTTACTGAACCGGTTCCTGATGTGGACGGGGATCACCGATCACCCCCTCACCATTCTTTACACCGACCTGGCGGTTTATATCGGAATTGTGTACTGCTATCTGCCGTTTATGGTGCTGCCGATCTACACCGCCCTGACGCGGATTGATTACTCACTGGTGGAAGCATCGCTCGACCTGGGTGCCCGCCCGCTAAAAACCTTCTGGAGTGTCATTGTGCCACTGACCAAAGGCGGGATTATTGCCGGATCGATGCTGGTGTTTATTCCGGCGGTGGGGGAGTACGTGATCCCTGAGCTGCTGGGCGGCCCTGACAGTATTATGATCGGGCGCGTGGTGTGGATGGAGTTCTTTAATAACCATGACTGGCCGGTGGCTTCGGCGCTGGCGGTGATTATTCTGCTGATCCTGATCCTGCCCATTATCTGGTTCCATAAACATCAGAACAAAGAGATGGGGGAAAAAGCGTGAGTCAGTTACCGGTTATTCGCTCAAAATGGCGTACGGCCATTCTCGTGGTCTGTTTCGTGTTTCTTTACGCGCCGATGCTGCTGCTGGTGGTGTACTCCTTTAACTCATCACAACTGGCGGCGTGGGAGAGCTTCTCCCTGCACTGGTATCACGTGCTGTTTAATGATGATGCGATGATCCGCGCCGTCACCCTCAGCCTCTCTCTGGCCGGGTTGTCGGCCACGGCGGCGGTGATCCTGGGAACGATTGCGGCCATGGTGATTGTGCGCTTCGGGCGCTTTAAGGGTTCCACCGGTTTTGCCTTTATCCTCACCGCACCGCTGGTGATGCCGGATGTGATCACCGGGTTGTCACTGCTGCTGCTGTTTGTGGCGATGAGCAATGCCTTTGGCTGGCCTGCCGAGCGTGGAATGCTGACCATCTGGCTGGCGCATGTGACGTTCTGTACTGCCTACGTTGCGGTAGTGATCAATTCCCGCCTGCGCGAGCTGGATCGCTCCATCGAAGAAGCCGCGATGGATTTAGGGGCCACGCCGCTGAAGGTGTTCTTTGTCATCACCGTCCCCATGATCGCCCCGGCGATTGTCACCGGCTGGCTGCTGGCCTTCACCCTGTCGCTGGATGACCTGGTAATCTCCAACTTTGTGACCGGGCCGGGGGCCAATACCTTACCGATGCAGATTTTTGCCACCGTTCGCCGTGGCATTAACCCGGAGATTAACGCGCTGGCAACGTTGATCCTGCTGGTGGTCGGGATTGTCGGGTTTATTGCCTGGCGATTGATGGCGGGTAAAGAGAAGCAGCGGCTGAAGGATATTCAGCGGGCGCGCAGCGGGCATTAATCATTGCGGTAACGGGGAGGATGCGACACAAAAAGTCTGCATCACACCCGGCGTGCATTATCTGCAGGGGGCGACCGAACCAAAAGGGCGTACCCTGCAGGGCACACCGCCGTGGCTGATCCTGGGTTGCGGCCAGTAAGCGCTGTGTTCCGGGGCGAATTATCCCAGAACCTTCTTCACGCAGGCTTTGAAAATGTTAATCCCCACCGGCAGTGAATTCAGATCAAAGTGCATATCAGGATGGTGCAGCCCGGGGAGTAACCCGGTGCCAAGCCCCCAGAATCCGGCTTTCACCGATGGACGCTCCACCGGGTAGTGGAAGAAATCTTCACTGCCCGGCGTGGCGCGGGGAGCCATCAGCGCCTCCTTACCCAGCACCTCAACAATAGCCCCGGCGATCAATGCGCTCATCTCGTCATCAATCTCTGCCGCAGGCATCGCCTTTAGGATCTGCACCTCCGCCTGCGCACCAAAGGCCGCCACGCTGTGCTCAATCGCCCGACGCACGCGATCCTGCAACGTCACCATATCCTCGTTTGTTGCCGTGCGCAGATCGAACACCACCCGCGCTTCATCCGGGATGGAATTGGTCACGCCCGCATCGCAGAGGAAGCGGGTGGCTTTGACGCTCCACATGCTGTCCGCTGCCAGATGGATGGCGTTAACCGCCTGTACCGCGCTGACGCCGGCATCCAGGGCGTTGACGCCGAGGTGCGGGCGGGCGCCATGCGCCGTCTGACCGTGAATGATCGCCTCGACGGTCACGCAGGCGGAATAGTACACGGCCGGGATCGCCGTGCCGACGGCACACTCCTGCGCCGGGCGCACGTGGAAACCAAGGATCATATCCACATCATCGATCGCGCCGCCGGCAATCATCGCCAGTGCGCCCGTGCCCAGTTCTTCTGCAGGCTGGAAAATCAGTTTGAGGCGGCCTTTTTTAATGGCCTTTTCGGCCATCAGCTCCTGCGCGGCCGTCAGCACTACGGAGGAGTGGCCATCATGGCCACAGGTATGGCGGGCGCAGGGGACGCCGTCAATGATATGCCCCAGCGCATCCATATCTGCGCGTAATGCCAGAGTCGGGCCCGGCACGCCGCTGTCCAGTACTGCCACGATACCGGTAGTAGCATTAAAATTATCCTGTACTGCGTATCCGGCGGCCTTAAGCTGCTGGCTGATATAGGCCGAAGTTTTAAATTCCTGGAAACCTAACTCCGGGATGTCATGAAGGTAATGGTAATGTTCTAATACTTTTGACACGTTATTTCACTCCGTTCAGCTTGTGTTACGCAATGACTCTCATTACTCACATCGCCACTGAGGCATTCATCATGCGGGGCAATATCCGCAGCGGCCATTATGTCGTCGCTACGTCAGAGACGCCAGGCAGGCATTGCCTTAACTGTACCGGGATCCCATTAAAAAGAGGGAATCTTTACGCAGAGCCGCCGCAACACCCGGGAAGGGATTATTCATCATCCTAAGCTGAGATTTATTTTGCGACAGGCGTCAGGCTGCTTAGCGCTATTGTGCAAACCCTCACCGGAAAAATACATCTGGCTGACAACCCTTAGCGGCAGGCCGATGAGCCGGTTGCGTTCTCTTCAGCGGATGCGCTAATTTTATTTGCAGGCACAGCGATTAACTTCCTCACGGCTATCAACAATCAGGCAAAATAGCCTGCGGGTGCTTTTCGCTCCCGGCAGTGGAATTATTCTGTTACCCAGGCTAAAAATAAGGGGGGTGACTGCCGATAAACAGTGATCTGCCGGATGAGTACGGCAGATATCATGCCAGGATGTATTAAAGAAATTAATCTTTAAGATAACAAGTCGTGTCGTCGGTTAATCTGGCGAACGTCATCCCGTTATCAGGCTATTATTTATGGCACAGTGAATTTAAAAGACACTTTTTTCTCTTTCTAGTGGGAATATTCTGGTGAGCGCAATTGTAAAACACCAAAACGGGTCAGCTGTTCGCCTTCAGGGCATACCTCCGGCAGAGCGGGAGAGAAAAATGTCAGCACTGCTGAGAGAGGATAAGATCCTGTTGCGCGATGCGGGGCCTGTCCCGGTCCCGGTGTGGATTGCCGGTATTGCCATTATTGCCACCCGCTGTCTGGGCGTGATGCTGCTGTTCAACGAGCTGGGATTTCTGGAACTGATGAATTTTATTCACCGCAGCGCACAGGCCTGGGATTCCACGCTGATTTTTATTGCCAGCCAGCTGATTTTTTTTATTGAACTGCGCTGTGCGATTGCGCTGATGCGCGGACGTAGCTGGGGACGCTGGGGGTTTCTGCTGGCGCAGCTGGTGGTGGTGGTTTATATGTTTATCGCATCGATGGGCTGGATCTATCCGGAAATATTCAGTATCAATCGGGACAGTGGCCGCCAGATCATTCAGTCCCTGCTGGGGCAAAAACTCCCTGATATGCTGATCCTGCTGCTGCTGTTCGTGCCACAGAGCAGCCGGCAGTTTTATCGGTAACCCCTCGCTGCTATACTGCGCCCCTGCATTTCGCTTCCCTTATCAGGCTTTCATCATGTATTGCGCGCTTTACGACGCCGGCCGCTGCCGTTCCTGCCAGTGGCTGGAAACGCCTTATCCCCGGCAGCTTGCCCAAAAACAGTCTCACCTGCAGCAGCTGCTGGAAGCGCATCCGGTGGGACAATGGCTGCCCCCTGCGGTGTCGGCGCAGCAAAAATTCCGCAATAAGGCCAAAATGGTGGTCAGCGGCAGCGTGGAACGTCCGCTGCTGGGTATGCTGCACCGCGATGGTACGCCGGTCGATCTGGCCGACTGCCCGCTTTATCCTGACAGTTTTGCCAGCGTATTTGCTGAACTGCGCCCATTTATCGCCCGCGCCGGGTTAACGCCTTACAACGTCGCGCGCCGGCGTGGTGAACTGAAATATATTCTGCTCACAGAAAGTCATCATACTGGTCAGCTGATGCTGCGCTTTGTACTGCGTTCGACCACCAAGCTGGCACAGCTGCGCGCTGCGCTGCCTGAACTCCAGCGTGCATTGCCACAGCTGGTGGCGATCTCTGCCAATATACAGCCCGTGGCGATGGCCATTCTCGAAGGCGAAGAGGAGATCCCGCTGACGGAAAACCAGGTGCTTGCCGAGCAGCTCAACGATGTCCCGCTGTCCATCCTGCCTAAGAGCTTCTTCCAGACCAACCCCGCTGTGGCCGCTGCGCTGTACGCGACGGCTCGGGAATGGGTCAGCGCGCTGCAGGTAAGTACGATGTGGGATCTGTTTTGCGGCGTCGGTGGTTTTGGCCTGCACTGCGCCACACCTGATATGACGCTGACTGGCATCGAGATCAGTCAGGCGGCGATCGCCTGCGCTCAGCGTTCTGCTGCGCAGATGGGGCTGGAAAAGGTCAGCTTCGCGGCGCTGGACTCCACCGCTTTTGCCACCGGAGAGGGCAGCGTGCCTGAGCTGGTGCTGGTCAATCCCCCGCGCCGGGGAATTGGTGCGGATCTGTGTGACTATCTGGATAAGATGGCGCCGCCCTGGATACTCTACTCCAGCTGCAACGCAGAGACGATGGCTACGGATATAGGCCGTCTGCCAGCTTACCGTATTGTCAGGGTGCAGATGTTCGATATGTTCCCACACACCGCGCATTACGAGGTGCTGACGCTGTTACAGCGGGTGTAAACGGTTAACAGGCAGTGCGACCGGAAAAAACGTTATTACCGCAGATGAAAAACCCTGGCTGGGTTCGGCCGTTGCAACGGTGCGAACCCAGCCAGTGAGGACGGAACTGCGACCCCTGTCAGTCCATCTGATTATTCAGGGAACCACTGCTTATTCAGTTTCTCCACCGTCCCGTCGGCTTTCAGCGCGTCCAGAGCGGTGTTCAGCTTATTCAGTAACGCCTCATTATCTTTGCGCACGGCAATGCCAAGACCCGTCCCAAAGTAGCTGCTGTCTGTGATATGTTCTCCGACGGAGCTGAGGTCAGGATTGGTCTTCAGCCAGGCACCGACGACAGCAGTATCGCCCAGGATGCCATCCAGACGGTTATTTTTCAGATCAAGAATAGCGTTCTGATAGCTGTCGTAGGCCACCGCCGTGATCTCAGGATGCTTATCCTGCAGATATTTCTGGTGGGTCGTGCCGTTTTCCATCCCGACGCGTTTTCCTTTCAGCTCCTCAAGGCGAGTGAAGCGGCCCTTTTTGGCGATAATAATTGCTGAGTTAGCGTAATACGGCTGCGTAAAGCTGACCTGCTTACTGCGCTCTTCGGTGATGTCCATCCCGGAGATCACCGCATCGTAGCGTCGGAACTTCAGCGCAGGCACCAGGCTGTCAAAAGGATTATTGGTAAAGCTGCACTCCGCCTGCATCTGCTTACACAGCGCATTGGCCAGGTCGATATCAAAGCCAACAATCTGATTATCGCTGTTCAGGGATTCAAAGGGAGGATAGGTCGCCGAGGAGGCAAAACGGATCTTATCTGCGGCCTGGGTTCCAAAGGCAACGCTGGCAAGCAGGGCTGCCAGAACGAGTTTTTTCATCAGTTTATTCCTTAAGGTCTCATTATCCTGACCAGTATCCCTGACGGGCAGGCCGGTCTATCGGCTGATTAAAAGGCGGTGAGGGCTTTTTATTCTGCGTTGCCGGTGAGGCCGCGCCTGACAACGCACTCGCCCGTTTTAGTTACGCCGTTCAAACGCCAGGGCGTGGCGCTCAATCAGGCGCATCATCAGGGTCAGCAGTCCGTTCACACAGAGGTAAATCACCCCGGCTGCGGCGAACACCCCGATGTCATACGTGCGGCCATACAGCAACTGCCCGTGTCCCATCACTTCCATCAGCGTAATGGTGTAGGCCAGCGAGGTACTTTTAAATACCAGCACCACTTCGTTGGAATAAGAAGAGAGTGCACGTTTAAAAGCGTAAGGCAGCAAAATGCGCAGCTGATCGCGGCGGTTCATGCCCAGTGCCGCGCAGGACTGCCATTGCCCGGCGGGAATAGCACGGACCGCACCGTGAAACAGCAGCGTGGTATAGGCCGCGCTGTTGAGTGACAGCGCCAGCAGCGCACAGAGCCAGGGCTCAGAAAGGAGAGCCCACAGCCAGGGAATATTCTGAATCGCCGGGAACTGACCCGGACCGTAATAGATCAGGAAGATCTGCACCAACAGCGGCGTTCCGGTAAACAGGGTGATATACCCCCGCGTCACCAGGTTCAGCACCGGCACTTTCAGCGCCAGGATCACGGTAAACAGCAGCGCCAGTACCAGCGCCAGCAGCAGGGACGTCACCGTCAGCAGCAGGCTGGTATTCAGACCTTTCAGGAGTTCAGGGAAATAACTCAGCATCAGCAGTCACCCCGTTCAAAACGCGTAGTCCGCAGCTCAATCCGTTTCAATACCGCCTGGCTGACGAGGGTGATCAGCAGGTAGATCCCCGCCGCAATGACATACCAGGTAAAAGGTTCCTGGGTACGTGTGGCGATACTTTTGGTCTGTAACATAATATCGTTAACGCTAATCAGCGATACCAGCGCGGTATCTTTCAGCAACACCAGCCACTGATTGCCCAGACCCGGCAGCGCGTGGCGCCACATCTGCGGCATAATCAGTCGGAAGAAGATGGCGGTTTTTTTCATCCCCAGCGCCTGGCCTGATTCCCACTGTCCTGACGGTACGGCTTTTAGCGCGCCGCGCAGGGTTTGTGAGGCATAGGAGGCGTAGAGCACGGCCAGCGCGATCACACCACACAGGAACGGGCTGACGTCAAAATTCTCAATGGCGACCTGGATGGGGATCTGCACGATACCCAGATTGAGGGTAAAGCCATCAGAGAGTGTGAGCAGCAGCTGTGAAGCGCCAAAGTAGACAAACAGCACCACGAGAATTTCCGGCAGGCCGCGAAAAAGGGTGACCAGGCCGGTGCCAAGCCAGGCGAGGGGACGCCAGCGCGCCGATTCCCAGACGGCGAAAATCATCGCCAGGATTAACCCTGCGACCAGCGCACAAACAGCCAGGCCGACGGTCATTCCGGCGGCGCTGGCAAGCGTATAAAATTCGTTCATTAATTACTGCGCAAACCACTTGCTGTAGATTGTTTTATAGGTGCCGTTGGCTTTCACCTTGTCCAGCGCCGCGTTGAATTTACCCTGAAGTTCCGTATTGCCCTGGCGAACTGCAATGCCCAGGCCAGTACCAAAGTAGGCTTTATCCGTTACTTTCTCACCCAGTGGGGCCAGATTCGGATTTTGCTTCAGCCATTCGTTCACCACGGCAGTATCACCGAATACGGCATCAATACGACCATTCTTCAGGTCAAGGATCGCATTCTGATAGCTGTCATAAGGGACAACCTTAATGTCTGCCAGTTTCTCACCGAGGTATTTCTGATGCGTGGTGCCGTTTTGCACACCGACACGTTTCCCTTTCAGCGCATCGACGCTGGGCACTTTATCTTTTTGAGTGATAAACAGGGCGGAATTTTCATAATACGGTTTAGTGAACAGCACCTGTTTTTCACGCTCAGGTGTAATGTCCATTCCCGCCATGACGGCGTCGAAACGACGGAATTTCAGGCTGGGGATCAGGCTGTCAAAAGCCTGGTTGGTAAAGGTACACTCGGCGCCGATCTCGCGGCACAGCGCGTTGGCCAGATCCACGTCAAAGCCCTGGATCTTATTATCAGAATCCACGAACTCAAAAGGAGGGTAAGACGCTTCGGTGGCAAAACGAAGGGTCTGGGTCGCGCTGGCGCTCAGGCTGAAGCCGGCTAACAGCGCGGCAATGACAATTTTTTTCATCGTTATGTCCTGCAATTAATGCGAAAGATAGTGGGCAAACGCCTCGGTTTGCGGCTGTGTAAAGCGGCTGGCATCACCCTGCTCGATGATATAACCGTTCTCCATATACACCACGCGGCTGGCCGTCTTACGCGCCACCTCAACTTCATGGGTCACGATCACCTGGGTAATTTGGGTCTGCGCCAGTTCACGAATGATGCTGACGATCTGGGCGGTGATTTCCGGATCCAGCGCCGCGGTCGGTTCATCAAACAGCAGAACGGCCGGTTCCATCATTAGCGCACGGGCAATCGCCACGCGCTGCTGCTGACCGCCTGAAAGGTGAAGCGGGTAGCGGTCAGCAAAAGCCGTAAGACGCAGGCGATCGAGCAGCCTGGCCGCACGATCATGGGCCTGTGCTTTGCTGAGACCCAGCACGCGGCAGGGCGCCTCGATCAGATTCTGAACGACCGTCAGGTGAGGCCAGAGATTGTACTGCTGAAAGACCATACCCACATTTTGACGCAGTTCGCGTATCGCGGCGTCGCCAGGCGGGCGGGTGAAGTCAAAGCGATTACCGGCAATCTCCAGCGTGCCGGAACGCGGCATCTCCAGCAGGTTTAACACGCGCAGGAGTGAGCTCTTCCCGGCGCCACTCGGGCCCAGAAGTACCAGCGTCTCACCCTGTGGGCAAGCCAGCTGAATGTCGAACAGCGCCTGATGGGCACCGTAATAGCAGTTTATACCGTTTAGTTGAATACTCATGCGCAAAAAGTGAATAGCAATTGATGCCGCGAATCTTAACGTCGACAGCATAGTTATGCAATCATTGTGCGTTAAAATTTATTTATGCGGGCAGGGTGATTGAATAGTAGCACAACATAGCGTGATGTAACGGTTTTGGCTTCGATGTATCGATGTTGTTATGCAAATGTGTGCGCGAGATCGTGCCGCTGATGCGCGGCACGCACAAAGTGTTTATTTTTGCAGCAGCTGACCCAGCGAACCGCCCGAGAGATGGGGATTATTGCCGAGATAACGCACATCGTTGACCGTCCAGCAGGTGCCTTCACGGACCATATGAACTTCATCCTGCCAGCGAACGTCGTCACGCTGCAGGGTTACGCGCAGCGGAATATTGCGTGCGTCAGTATTCGGAATGGTCGAGGCGTCCGCCACGCTGGCTTCCGTCGGCCCCTGGCGCTGGCTGGAGAAGATATCCCCCGTCAGCTGTGCGTTTTTATTCGGTTCATTCTGTGCTTTGAGCAGCGACTGATAGAGTTTGTTACTGAGCAGAGGCCGGTATTTTGCCAGCAGTTGCGCATCCGGCACGCCCTGAGAAGGCTGCTGATCGCGTAAATCGTAGAACTGTTGCGCTACGCTGTCCGGGCCGCCGTCAACACATGGCCCTACCCGGGTACCAATATCCTTATAAGCGGGTTCGACGGTGGTACAGGCACTCAGCAGGAGTGCGAGGGGAACCACGACAGCAAAGGGCTGGTATTTCATTTTGATTTCCTTATTGTTATCAGCGGGTGTGCTTTATCATTAAGTATAGCCGCTCAGTTGAGTGAAAAGAACGAAGCGTACATGACACATGGAGAGCTGTATGAAATTTTCGACTACCCCGACGCTGGAAGGCCAGCCCATTACTGAATATTGTGGTGTTGTGACTGGAGAAGCTATTCTCGGGGCCAATATTTTTCGCGACTTTTTTGCCGGCATTCGCGATATCGTCGGTGGGCGCTCCGGAGCCTATGAGAAAGAGCTGCGCAAAGCCCGCGAGATTGCTTTTTCTGAACTGGAAGCGCAGGCGAAATCCCTCGGTGCGGATGCCGTAGTGGGTATCGACATTGATTATGAAACCGTAGGGAAAGACAGCAGTATGCTGATGGTGAGCGTCAGCGGTACTGCCGTTAAACTGCGTCACTGATGCGTCCAGTTGCTGTTATCCGGCCGCTGCTGGTGCTGCTGGCTGTCTTTATTTATACCTCTATTACCCCAAAAGGGCTGCTGCCACAACAGGGGTACACCGTCGATACGCGGCAGGAGGCCTGGGGCGCACGGCCGCGCGTGAAAGTGCTGGTTATCCACTACACCGCCGGGGATTTTCCGCGTTCGCTGAATACGCTTACCGATCGCAGCGTCAGTGCACACTATCTCCTGCCGGCAAAACCGCCGAAATATGACGGCCAGCCTCTGGTGTGGCGTCTGGTGCCGGAGTCGATGCTGGCGTGGCACGCCGGTGAGAGCTACTGGCGCGGTGCCACCCGGCTGAATGATACCTCAATCGGCATTGAGCTGGAGAATCAGGGCTGGCATCGCGAGGGGCGGGCGATCGTCTGGCAGCCTTTCCCGCAGTCGCAGATGGATGCGCTGCTTCCGCTGATGCGCGATATTATCCAGCGCTACGGCATCCTGCCGCAGGACGTGGTAGCACACAGCGATATCGCCCCGATGCGCAAGCAGGATCCCGGCCCGGAATTTCCCTGGGAAGCGTTTGCCCGCCAGGGGGTGGGTGCCTGGCCTGATGCGGCCCGGGTGACGTTCTGGCTGGCAGGACGACCGCCGGCGCAGCGGGTGGATAAGACCCGCCTGTTGAGCCTGCTGTCCAGCTATGGCTACGAGGTAACGCCGCAGATGAAACCGTATCAGCAGCAGGCGTTGATCGCGGCGTTTCAGATGCACTTTCGTCCTGCTGACTACAGTGGCATTGCCGATGCCGAAACTGAAGCCATCGCCGCCGCGCTGGTGGAAAAATATGGTGCAGGATAGTTTACGATGTGGCTAAAAAGGCCTGCCACTGGCTGACCAGCTGCTCCAGCGCAGGGCGATCGGTGTCCAGATGGGTCACCAGCCGCGTCACCGGGCCAGGGCTGACAAGAATACCGCGTTCCCGCATCCAGGGGCCCAGCGTGGCAACCTGTGCCTCCGGCAGGCGCAGGAACACCATGTTGGTATCCTGGCGGGTAACGTCAACGCCAATATCCCGCAGCGCAGCAGCCAGCCACGCGGCGTTATCATGGTCATCTTTTAAGCGCGCCACGTGATGCTCCAGCGCATACAGCCCCGCCGCCGCCAGTATTCCCGCCTGGCGCATCCCGCCCCCGGTCATCTTGCGCCAGCGCCGCGCTCGCAGAATAAACGCCTCACTGCAGCACAGCATGGCTCCCACCGGGGCACCCAGCCCTTTGGACAGACAGACCGTCAGCGTATCACCATAGCGGGCGAGGGCCTCCAGCGGTACGTCCAGCGCGACGGCCGCGTTGAAAATGCGCGCACCGTCAATATGTAGCGCCAGATGACGTTCACGGGTAAACGCCCATGCCTGCTGTAAATACGCCAGCGGGAGCACCTTACCGTTATGCGTATTTTCCAGACTTAACAGGCGGGTAATGGCGAAATGTACATCATCCGGCTTGATAAACTGCGCCACAACGTCCAGCGGTAGCGTGCCGTCAGCGGCCGCGAGGATTGGCTGAGGCTGAATGCCCCCCAGCACCGCAGCGCCACCTGCTTCATATTTGTAGTTATGTGCCAGCTGACCAACAATATATTCCTCGCCGCGCTGACAGTGGCAGAGCAGGGCGACCAGGTTGGCCTGGGTTGCACTGGGAAGGAACAGGGCAGCGGGCTTACCGCTCAGACGGGCAACTTCCGCTTCCAGTTTATTGACCGTGGGATCGTCGCCGTAAACATCGTCTCCGGTTTCGGCTGACATCATCGCACTCAGCATGGCCTGAGTGGGGCGGGTCACGGTATCACTACGCAGGTCGATCACGCTTGTTCTCCTGTCAACGGTAAAACGGACGCCGCAGCGTCCGTCAAAAAGAGCCTCTCACTCTTTTACCGTAGCCAGTTGGTTTTAGCCAGATCAACCAGTTCATCACCGCGGCCGTTAATGATGGCGCGCATCATGTACAGGCTGAAGCCTTTGGCCTGTTCCAGTTTGATCTGCGGCGGCATGGCCAGCTCCTCTTTGGCGGTGACCACGTCCACCAGCACCGGGCCGTCGTGCGCCAGCGCCTCCTGCAGCGCATCGTCCAGCAGGGATGCCTGCTCAACCCGGATGCCTTTTACCCCGCAGGCGTTGGCAATGGCGGCGAAGTTGGGATTTTCCAAATCGGTACCGTCGGTCAGATAACCGCCGGATTTCATCTCCATGGCCACAAAGCCCAGCACGCTGTTGTTGAATACCACGATTTTCACTGGCAGTTTTAACTGCGCCAGTGAGAGGAAGTCGCCCATCAGCATGCTGAAGCCACCGTCCCCGCACAGGGCGATCACCTGGCGGTTGGGGTCGATCGCCTGGGCTCCAATCGCCTGCGGCATGGCATTCGCCATCGAGCCGTGGCTGAAGGAGCCGAGCAGGCGGCGTTTGCCGTTCATTTTCAGGTAGCGGGCTGCCCACACGGTCGGCGTGCCCACATCACAGGTAAAGATCGCATCCTCACTGGCGTAGCGGCTGATCTGTTGCGCCAGATATTGTGGATGAACAGGCAGTTTATCGTTGGCCGTCGCCAGGTCATCGAGCTCTTTCCGCGCTTTTCCATAGTGTTCCAGCGCCTTGTCCAGAAAGCCGCGCTCCGTCTTGACCGTCAGCTGCGGCAGCAGGGCATTGAGCGTCGATTTGATATCCCCGACCAGCGCCATATCCAGATGACAGTGGCTGCCCAGGCTGCCTGGATTAATATCAATCTGAATAATTTTTGCATCGGCCGGATAAAACGCACGATAAGGGAACTGGCTGCCCAGCACCAGCAGCGTATCGGCATTCATCATGGCGTGATAACCCGATGAGAAGCCGATCAGCCCGGTCATGCCCACATCGTAAGGGTTATCATATTCGATGTGCTCTTTACCGCGCAGGGCATGAACGATGGGGGCCTTCAGGGTTTCTGCCAGCGCCACGACCTCACTGTGGGCACCGGCACAGCCGCTACCGCACAGCAGAGTAATATTACCTGACGCGTTGAGTACCGACGCCAGCTTCGTCAGCTCCTCACTGACCGGCTGAACCTGCGGCAGATGTGGGGGATACCAGTCCGCCGTTGCACCTTCCGGGGCCATCTGCAGGGCAATATCGCCCGGCAGCACCACCACAGAGACCCCTTTGTTCAGGATCGCTTTGCGCATGGCAATGCCGAGAACCTGCGGCAGTTGCTCGGGGTTGGAAACCAGTTCGCAGTAGTGGCTGCACTCACGGAACAGCTCCTGAGGATGAGTTTCCTGAAAGTAATTACTGCCGATCTCTGCAGAAGGAATATGAGCGGCGATGGCCAGTACCGGCACGTGGTTACGGTGGCAGTCGAACAGACCGTTAATCAGATGCAGGTTACCGGGGCCACAGGAGCCGGCGCATACCGCCAGCTCGCCGGTCAGGTGTGCCTCCGCACCCGCAGCAAAGGCGGCGACTTCCTCATGACGGGTTGGCATCCAGCGGATTGTATCCATACGGTTAAGGCTGTCGCTCAGGCCGTTGAGCGAGTCGCCGGTGACCCCCCAGATACGTTTCACGCCTGCACTTTCCAGTGTTTTCGCTACCAGCGCGGCAACAGTTTGCTTCATGCTTCTCTCCTCAGTGGTGGGGATGTCCTTTAACAGAAAGGTCAAATTGGCTGAAACAAGCTTAGTTTAGGATGCAGGAAACGGGGAAATCCCGTGTGAAACCGTTTATTTCACACGGCACCAGGGCGTCAGGCGAGGACAATATCGCTTTGTGGGTAGCAGCTGCAGGCCAGAACGAAGCCGGCCTCAATCTCACTGTCGCTCAGGGTCTGAACGCTGGTGGTGTGATAGCTCCCTTCAGCAACGCGGGTTTTACAGCAACCGCAGACACCCGAACGGCAGGCCGCGGCGACCGGCTGCTGATGCTGTTCCATGGCCGTTAACAGCGACCACCCGGCGGGAAAGGCGCCCCCCTGCATCAGCGCCGGGCTGCGCAGGGTGAACTGAGCGGATCCCACCGGCGCTTCGCTCACCGGCGTAAACTGTTCAGTCAGAATTTTTTTTGCCCCCAGCGCCTGCGCATCCTGCTGAAGGGCATTCATATAAGGCTGGGGGCCGCAGATCATCACCGTACGCCGGGCCATATCTGGCACCAGGGCTGCGAGGCGGGCACGATCAAGTCGCCCGGGCTGCATCTCTGCCGTGGCGGCGTGTTCTGCAAACAGAGTCAGTGTTAACCACGGCTGCATGGCGCTCAGTTCCCGGGCAAAAATCACATCCTGCGGCGAACGAACACTGTAAATCAGTTGCACGCTGCAGCCGGGGCGTTGCGCCTGCAGCCAGCGGCACATCGACATCACCGGCGTGATGCCGCAGCCCGCAGCGAGAAACAGATAGTGACTGGCGGGGTGGCGCTGACAGCTGAAATCTCCCTGTGGATCGGACAGCCAGATATCATTGCCCGGGCGCACCTGCCGGGTCAGCCAGTCCGACCCTTTACCCTTTTCAATGCGCCGTACGGTAAGCGTGATCAAGGCGCTTTGCCCGGGGGTGGAGGACAACGTATAGGCGCGAATTTCCTCGCTGTTGCCGATTCTGACCAGCGCGAACTGACCTGCCTGCCAGCGATAAAAATCGTGATTAATTAACGCCAGCGTCCAGACGTCCGGCGTTTCCTGCTGCACATGATGCACCTGCATACGCCAGGGGCACAGATTCGGTGATTTCATCAGTTACTCCGCGTGGCCAAGAATGCCAGCCAGATCGTTTTCCACGCTGCTGACCGGGATCATGCCGAACTCTTTCTGCAGCAGCGCCATCAGATTGTCGGTGAGGAACGCCGGTGCCGTCGGGCCGGTACGGATATTTTTTACTCCGAGGGAGAGCAGCGTGAGCAGTACCACGATAGCTTTCTGTTCAAACCAGGACAGCAACAGTGATAACGGCAGGTCGTTCACACCGCAGTTCAGTTTCTCCGCCAGTTTTACCGCCAGCATAATGGCCGCATAACTGTCGTTACACTGGCCAACGTCCAGCAGACGTGGCAGCCCCTCAATATGACCAAAATCGAGTTTGTTAAAGCGGTATTTTCCACAGGCCAGCGTCAGGATCAGACAGTCATCCGGGATCGCCAGCGCCATATCAGTGTAATAGCTGCGCTGGTCGCGGCTGCCATCGCAACCGCCCACCAGAAACACATGGCGCAGCTTTTTACGGCTGACCAGGTCAATGACGCTGTCGCAGGCCTCCAGCAGCACTTTTCGGCCGAAACCGACGGTGATTTCATGGGGAATTTCACTCCACGGGAACCCCGGCATCGATTCTGCCTGGTCAATCACCGCCGAGAAGTCATCCTCTTCAAGGTGGTTTACGCCAGGCCAGCCGACAATACTGCGCGTCCAGATACGATGCTGATAATCGCCCACCAGCGGATCGATAATACAGTTGGAGGTCATCACGATGGGGCCGGGAAAACGGGCAAATTCCGCTTGCTGATTCTGCCAGCCGCTACCGTAATTGCCTGCCAGATGCGGATATTTTTTTAACGCCGGGTAACCGTGTGCTGGCAGCATTTCGCCGTGAGTGAAAATGTTAATGCCACGGCCGGCGGTCTGCTCCAGCAGGATCTGCAGATCTTTCAGGTCGTGGCCTGATATCAGAATGGCTTTACCGGCCACCGGTCGGACGTTGACGGTGACGGGCTGCGGATCACCATATGCGGTGGTTTGCGCTTCATCGAGCATCCCCATGATGGTGAAGTTCATTTTGCCAATCTGCATGGCACAACTGACCAGCTCAGCCATCTCCGATGGCTGCATTCCCAGCCAGGCCATAATCTGATGATATTCAGCATAGATATCGTTGTCGAAGCGCCCGTGGACGTGGGCATGTTCCATATACGCCGCAGCCCCTTTCAGCCCGTAGAGACAAAGCAGGCGCAGCCCGAGAATATCGGCGTTGACGCCGGCAACATTCAACGCGAACTGCGCTGCCTGTTGCTGCAACCCGGCTATCTCGTGGCTGGCCAGGGCCAGTGAGGCCAGCGGATGATCCAGCAACCGACTGCCGCCCGCGTCGGCACAGCGCTGCTGCAGGCGATCGCGTAGCGCAATGGCCTCAACCGCATAATCCACAATACGCCGTGAATCAAAGTTGACGTTCGTCAGTGTGGAAAAAAACGCGCGCGGGGCAAAGCTGTCCACTTCATGGTCGATAATACCCAGACTGCGTGCCTGCAGCGCCCAGGCTGAAAGCCCCTGAAGGACTGCGACCAGCAGATCCTGTAAATCAGAGGTTTCCGCTGTTTTACCGCACATCCCCTGCGCGTAGGCACAGCCGTCACCGGCTGGTGTACGCATTGTTTGCTCACATTGAATACAGAACATGATCTCACCTTTTATAAGATGTATTTAATATACACCTTATGTAAGAGATCCCGGCGGCGGATACAAGGGGCTTGTGCCGTTAACCCACCTGGCTTTGATCTGGCGCAAAGGGGACGGCCTGAAAAACGATTTTTCCCCGCAGCTTGACCGACAGCCACTGGCCAACCATTCTGATTAAAACCGGGATAACAGGGGCGAAGATGATTCTGGAAAATATGGCCGTTACCGGCTTTCGTGGCATCAGTCAGCTGTCGCTGCCACTGGAGGGAACCAATGTCCTGATCGGGGAAAATGCCTGGGGGAAATCCAGCCTGCTGGATGCGCTGACTCTCCTGCTGGCACCTCAGCCCGATCTTTATGCCTTCAGGCCCCACGATTTTCATTTTGCACAGGGCGATGCAGCGCGCCGCGAGCGGGATTTGCAGGTGGTGTTTACCTTCTGTGAACGCGAAGCGGGGGAGGCGGATGCCCTTCACTATCAGGTCTTCGCCCCGCTGTGGTGGTGTGGTGAAGACGGATTACGGCGTCTGACGCTGAAAATGACGGGACATCAGCCTGACGCCGGGGAGGTGATCACCCACCGCCAGTTTGTTGATGCCTGCAGCCAGCCGCTGCTTACGGATGAGCGTGCGCTGGCGGCGATCAAAACGCTTATCCGCCTGCATCCGGTACTGCGCCTGCGTGATGCGCGTTTCAGTCGTCGTCAGCCTCATGACGCGGCAGCGACCTTGCCCGCCGCGCCGTTTGCCGAACTGACCAGTATAATGGAAGATCTGCTGCGCGAGGGGGGGGCGGGCCCACAAAATCTGTCCGACAGTGCTCTGCGCGAAGGGGTCAACACACTCCGGCAACTGGTGGAACACTATTTTTCTGTTCAGTCACCGCAGGCTTCACTGCCGGGAAACCGGGTTTCTCACCTGCAGCGTGAGTCAGGCAGCGGCTGGCGGCATCTGGGTGAGATGAATCATCTGATTGCCGGCGGCGACCGCAGCCGCCGGCTGATATTGCTGCGGCTGTTTGCGCTGCTGGTACAGGCGCGGGATGCCCGGGAGCTGGATGCACAGGCCCGTCCGCTGCTGGTGCTGGAAGATCCGGAGACCCGGCTGCATCCCATCATGCTGTCCGTTGCCTGGGAGCTGCTGTCCCTGCTTCCGCTGCAAAAAATGGTGACCACCAACTCTGGCGAACTGCTGTCACAGGTACCGGTAGAACAGGTATGCCGTCTGGTGCGTGAGCCCGGACGCGTGGCTGCGTGGCGCATTGGCCCGTCAGGCATGAGTGCTGAAGACAGCCGCCGTATTGCTTTCCACATCCGTTTTAACCGCCCGTCCTCGCTGTTTGCCCGCTGCTGGCTGCTGGTGGAAGGCGAGACGGAAGTCTGGGTGATGAACGAGCTGGCCAGGCAGTGCGGCTACCACTTTGCCGCAGAAGGGATAAAGGTGATTGAGTTTGCCCAATCCGGTTTACGCCCGCTGTTAAAATTTGCCCGGCGAATGGGGATTGCGTGGCATGTGCTGACCGATGGTGACGATGCGGGCCGGAAGTATGCCGCCACGGCCCGTGGCATGTTACAGCAAGGCGATCGGCACGAAGATCATTACCTGACGCAATTACCCGCACTGGATATGGAGCATTTCCTGTACAAGCAGGGATTCGCAGCAGTTTATCATCGTATGTCCGGGTTGCCGGCGGGGACACCACTCAACCTGCGGCGCATTATTGCTAAAGCTATTCAGCATGCGTCCAAGCCAGAGCTGGCGATTGCAGTGGCAGCAGAGGCCGCCTCACGGGGAACGGATTCTGTGCCTGAACTGCTGCGCAGCATGTTTTCACGCGTGCAGCGGCTGGCGCGGGGCAACGCAGATTAGCCGCGGCGCAGAGGCATTTGAAGGGTTGCCGGGTAATGCGCCTTGAAAAAGGCGTATCGCAACCCATATAGATAATTCGTCAGGCGGAAGCATAAAAATGCCAGCATCGCTGGCTGGCATTTTATCGTAGGGTTGTACAGAATGAAGGAAGGGGATTACGCGCTGACGGCGATGGCCTCTTCCACAGGGACGATGAGGCTGGCATGATTGCCTTTTGGCCCCTGATGCAGATCAAACTGGACTTGTTGCCCGGCTTTCAGCGTTCTGTAGCCGTCCATCTTAATCGTTGAGTAGTGTGCGAAAATATCTTCGCCGCCGCCCACCGGACAGATGAAACCGAAGCCTTTGGCGTTATTAAACCACTTAACAGTACCCGTCTCCATGCTTCTACATCCCTCGCAAGACATTCAAAATTGAGTGAGGTGTTCAGGTTTTTGACCTGATGGCTGGTTAAATCGCATCCAGCCTGTGCTTGTACTGTAGAGAATTAGCTCCAACGGTCAAGCAAACGAGGGGAGGAAACGGAGATGAAATCATCAAAATTTGAAGCAGTTAACGCTATTGGAAATTTTGTGATGAAGGTCGCGATTGATGATTTCAGTACGCCATTTCAATCGCGCTGCACAACATTATGTTCATGTTATTCCTAACCTGAATAATGGTAGTGTGGCGTAAGTAAGTCATGTTGATCACTCTGGACAGGTATGGGAAAGACTAACGATTGGCTGAATTTTGAAAAACTTGCAGACGACAAAGTCCGCGAGGAGCTCAAGCCACCCTCGATGTATAAAGTTATTCTGAATAATGACGATTATACGCCTATGGAATTTGTTATTGACGTTCTGCAAAAGTTCTTTTCTTATGATGTTGAACGTGCAACGCAACTGATGCTCGCGGTTCACTACCAGGGAAAGGCGATTTGTGGTGTATTTACTGCGGAAGTCGCAGAGACCAAGGTCGCTCACGTGAACAAATATGCCAGGGAAAATGAGCATCCGTTGCTTTGTACGCTGGAAAAAGCCTGAATAAGGCGATCTAATGGGGGAGGTGCCTATGCTCAATCAAGAACTGGAACTCAGTTTAAATATGGCTTTCGCCAGAGCGCGCGAGCACCGACATGAGTTTATGACCGTCGAGCATTTGTTACTGGCGCTGCTCAGTAACCCGTCGGCGAGAGAGGCACTGGAAGCCTGCAGTGTGGATATAGTGACGCTTCTGCAGGAGCTTGAAGCGTTTATCGAACAGACCACCCCGGTTCTGCCGGTTAGCGAAGAGGAGCGTGACACACAGCCTACGCTCAGCTTCCAGCGCGTACTGCAACGTGCAGTATTCCATGTCCAGTCTTCCGGCCGTAGCGAAGTGGCCGGGGCTAACGTACTGGTCGCGATTTTCAGCGAGCAGGAGTCCCAGGCAGCCTATCTGCTGCGCAAACATGAAGTGAGCCGCCTTGATGTGGTGAACTTTATTTCTCACGGCACGCGTAAAGATGAGCCGGGTGCGTCACCCGGCGCAGAAAATCCGGTTAACGAAGAGCAAGCAGGCGGGGAGGAACGTATGGAAAACTTCACCACCAACCTTAACCAGCTTGCCCGTGTCGGGGGTATCGATCCCCTGATCGGCCGCGATAAAGAGCTGGAGCGCGCCATTCAGGTTCTCTGCCGCAGGCGCAAGAACAACCCGCTGCTGGTGGGCGAATCGGGCGTCGGTAAAACCGCGATCGCCGAAGGGCTGGCGTGGCGTATCGTGCAGGGTGATGTGCCTGAAGTCATCAAAGACTGCACCATCTACTCGCTGGATATCGGTTCACTGCTGGCGGGCACCAAATATCGGGGTGACTTCGAGAAGCGCTTTAAGGCGCTGCTGAAGCAGCTTGAGCAGGACACCAGCAGCATTCTGTTCATCGATGAGATCCACACTATCATCGGGGCAGGTGCGGCGTCGGGTGGCCAGGTAGATGCCGCTAACCTGATCAAACCGCTGCTGTCGAGCGGTAAGATCCGGGTGATGGGTTCAACCACTTATCAGGAATTTAGCAATATCTTTGAGAAGGATCGTGCCCTGGCGCGTCGCTTCCAGAAAATTGATATCACCGAACCGACGGTTGAAGAAACGGTGCAGATCCTTAACGGTCTGAAGCCGAAGTATGAGGCCCACCATGATGTGCGCTATACGGCGAAAGCCGTGCGTGCGGCGGTTGAGCTGGCGGTGAAGTATATCAACGACCGTCACCTGCCGGATAAAGCCATCGATGTGATTGATGAGGCGGGTGCGCGTGCGCGTCTGATGCCGGTCAGTAAGCGGAAGAAAACGGTGAATGTGGCCGATATCGAAACCGTGGTGGCACGCATTGCGCGTATTCCAGAGAAAAGCGTTTCGGCCAGCGATCGCGACACGCTGAAAACCCTCGGCGATCGGCTGAAAATGCTGGTGTTTGGCCAGGACAACGCGATTGAAGTGCTGACCGAAGCCATCAAGATGAGCCGTGCCGGTCTGGGTCAGGACCGCAAACCGGTAGGTTCATTCCTGTTTGCCGGGCCGACCGGCGTCGGTAAAACCGAGGTCACGGTTCAGCTGGCCCGCGCGCTGGGTATTGAGCTGCTGCGGTTCGATATGTCCGAGTATATGGAGCGTCATACGGTCAGTCGTCTGATCGGCGCACCTCCCGGCTACGTCGGCTTTGATCAGGGCGGTCTGCTGACGGATGCGGTGATTAAGCATCCGCACGCGGTGGTGCTGCTGGATGAGATTGAGAAAGCGCACCCGGATGTGTTTAACCTGCTGTTGCAGGTGATGGATAACGGCATGCTGACCGATAACAACGGCCGTAAAGCCGACTTCCGCAACGTGGTGCTGGTGATGACCACCAACGCCGGGGTGCGGGAGACGGAGCGGAAATCGATTGGCCTGATCCAGCAGGATAACAGCACCGATGCGATGGAAGAGATCAAGAAGATCTTTACGCCGGAGTTCAGGAACCGACTCGACAACGTTATCTGGTTTAAACACCTCGATCGCGTGGTGATCCATCAGGTAGTTGATAAGTTTATCGTTGAGCTACAGGCGCAGCTGGATGCGAAAGGCGTGTCGCTGGAAGTGAGCGATGAAGCCCGTGACTGGCTGGCGGATAAAGGCTATGACAAGGCGATGGGTGCCCGTCCAATGGCCAGAGCGGTGCAGGAGAACCTGAAGAAGCCGCTGGCTAACGAACTGCTGTTTGGTTCGCTGGTTGACGGAGGCTCCGTATCCGTCGCGCTGGATAAAGAGAAAAATCAGCTGACCTATCACTTCCTCAGCGCTGAGAAGCGCAAGGCGGAAGGGACCGTGCATTAAGGGTTACGCAGATAAAACAAAGGCCGGATAATAATCCGGCCTTTTTTTATGGTTGCTGCCTGGCGTAAACACAACGAGACAGGAACAGAATGTGGCTAATCAGCGACTACGGAAGACAATGCGGCCTTTGCTCAGGTCGTACGGGGTCAGCTCTACAGTGACTTTGTCACCCGTCAGGATGCGGATATAGTTTTTACGCATTTTACCGGAGATATGAGCGGTAACCACATGACCGTTTTCCAATTCAACGCGGAACATGGTGTTAGGTAACGTATCAAGTACGGTACCCTGCATTTCAATATTGTCTTCTTTGGCCATCGAATCCTCTAGGTGGACTACCTTAGTTTTGAACCGGCAAGATAATGCCGAATTTCACGTATTAAGTAAAGAATTGCAGATGATTTCATCACCCGCATCAATTTCTCTCATGCAAAAAGACACGGAAGAATTACGAATTAAGTCGTATTGAATAGCGTCAGCGCGGGGGAACAGCGGGCTAAGAATCTGTTTAAATGTGCCTGTCGCATGATTAAACAGTTCTGACAAGGTGCGTGTTGTGATTCCCAGCCTGGGATTCCGCATCACCGATAGGGGTGAAAAGCGGACGACATACCAAACGCGGGCAGTATACCACCGTTCTGCTCATGGTGCTGGAAAACATTAACATGAAGATTAAAAAAGCCGCTGAGTTTGCCAACAGTCGGCTGCGAGCGGCTGCTGAGAAAAACGGTTTACGTCCTGGAGGTAGCGGGTTCGGGAAATTTCCGTCGCGCCCAACGACGCCGTGTGAGGATTCAGAACCTGGCAATCGATCAGTCTGCCGCCCTGCCGGTGGAACCAGTCGCTGAACACCAGCAGCGCGGTTTTCGAGGCATTCTCACTGCGGCTGAACATCGACTCGCCGCAAAAAATTTGTCCAAGTGCCAGGCCGTACATTCCGCCTACCAGCGTCTCGTCCCGCCACACCTCAATCGAATGCGCATGCCCCAGCGTATGCAGCTTATGCCAGGCCTGAATCACCTCTGCGGTGATCCAGGTGCCTTCGTGACGATCGGCGGCGCATCCCTCTATCACCTCAGCGAAGCGCTGATTCAGGGTCACGCGATAGGGGGATTTCTGATGGAAGCGCTTCATGCTGCGGCTGAGATGAAAACTGCCCGGCAGCATAACCGCCCGGGGATCGGGCGACCACCACAGAATTGGATCGCCCGGCGAGAACCACGGAAAAATGCCGCGATGATAGGCGCTCAGCAGGCGCGCAGGGCTGAGATCCCCGCCCATTGCCAGCAGTCCGTTAGGTTCCCGCAGCGCCATTTCCAGCGGCGGGAAGTTCAGCGATTCGCGAGACAGTTGGATCAGACGCATCTGAATATCCGTGTAGACCAGGAGCTAATGACTATAGCGCAAAGCGCTGTAAAAAAGTCCAGTAGCGCCCGCGATCTGCCAATAATTGTGCATGGCTGCCCTGTTCTGTAATGCGGCCGTTGTCCATTACGCAGATCCTGTCAAAGTTCTCCAGCCCGCGCAGCCGGTGGGTGACCATAATCAGCGTTTTCCCCCTGGCGACCTCACGCAGCAGCGCCAGAATCTGCTGCTCAGTTTCGGCATCCAGCCCTTCGGTGGGCTCGTCCAGCAGCAGGAGATCGCCGTTGTGCAGGAGGGCCCTGGCCAAACCAAGACGGCGCAGCTCACCGCCGGAAAGCTGGCGGCCGCCTTCGCCAAGCCACGCATTAAGCCCCAGATCGTTTTCCAGCAGCTTATCCAGCCCGACCTGATGCAGGGCGTGACAGAGCTGTTCATCGCTGCTGTGCGGCGCGGCCAGCAGCAGGTTATCGCGCAGCGTGCTGGTAAACAGATGCACACGCTGGGTGACAACGCTGGTGCGGCTGCGCAGATCGGCTTCGCGCCACGCACTCAGCGGCAGGTGGTTGAGCTCTATTTCCCCCTGCTGCGGATCCCAGGCGCGGGTGAGCAGTTGTAGCAGCGTCGATTTTCCGCAGCCGGTGCGTCCCAGCAGCGCGATATGCTCACCGATTTTAATCTCCAACGTCACGTCAATCAGTGCCAGAGGGTCGTCGCTGGCATAGCGGAAGCTGACATTACGCAGATTGACCGCCGCGCCGCTGCTGTCTGCCTGCGCAGATGCGTTAAAGGTGACGGCCGGCTGCTGTTCAATAATCTGCGTAACCCGCTGCGCGGAGGCGATAACGTGGCCAAGATGTTGGAAGGCGTTGCCTACCGGTCCCAGCGCTTCAAAGGCAGCCAGCGCACAAAATACAAACAGGGCAATATAGGCGCCAGGATAAGGGTCGTTACCCATACCCGAGGCGGCCAGCCACAGCATCAGCGTGACGGCAACGCCGCCCATCAGCATCACCAGACCCTGCGACAAACCGGTCAGACTGGCCTGGCGCAGCTGTACGCTAAGCCAGCGCTGTTCGGTAGTGTCCAGTTCACGGCGGAAACGGTCCGCGGCTCCGTAAAGGCTTAGCTCTGCCTGGCCCTGCAACCAGCGGGTCAGACCGCTGCGGTACTGCCCGCGCAGACGGGTCAGGTCTGCACCGATGGGCAATCCCGCACGATAAAAGAGCGGTGGCAGCAGCAGCAGCGTCAGCAGCATCAGTCCGGCAAGCGTCAGCGCCAGCCCGACGTCCAGCCAGCTCAGCCCGACGGTGACCACCACAATAACCACCAGCGCACCCACCAGCGGGGAAAGAACCCGCAGGTAGAGGTGGTCCAGGGTATCCACATCCGCGACCAGACGATTAAGCAGGTCACCCTGTCTGAAGCGGGCAATACCGGCAGGGGAGAGCGGAAGCAGCTTGCTGAAGGTAAAAACGCGCAGGTGTTGCAGCACGCGGAAGGTGCCATCGTGACTGACCAGCCGCTCGACATAGCGCGCGGCGGTACGGGTGATGGCCGCCCCGCGTACGCCCGCGGCCGGTAGCATGTAGTTAAAGGTATACAGGCCGGCAAAGCCCGCCAGGGACGTCGCGGCAAGGAACCAGCCGGAAAGCGTCAGCAGGCCGATACTGGCTAACAGCGTGATCGCCGCCAGCAGCATGCCAAACAGCAGCCGCCACAGATGACGACGATACAGTTTTAGAAAGGGCAGCAGGGTTTTCATTCGATGGATCCTCCACGCCGTGCCAGCAGTTCCGCAAAGGGTCCCGGGGTTCCGGCCAGCGTCTGCCAGCTCCCCTGTTGAATAAGGGTTCCACCCCGCATCAACCAAATCTCGTCCCACTGCGACAGTCGATTAAGCTGATGAGTGATCAGCAGGGTGCTCTGAGTGCGGGAGGCGTTCAGCAGCGCATGGTTAACGTGCTGTTCACTCTGAGCATCCAGGCTGGCGTCGGGTTCATCCAGCAGCAGAAGCTGACAGGGCTTCATCAATGCCCGTGCCACCGCCACGCGCTGCGCCTGTCCTACGGAAAGACGGGTCGCCTGGTCACCGGTCTCATTGTCCAGTCCGTCGGGAAGACGCGGCAGGAATTCATTGACGCCGGACAGCGCCAGCACCTGATGCAGGCGATCCTCATCCGGGGGGCTTCCCAGCAGGATATTCTCGCGCAGCGTATTGGCCGGAAGATGCGGGTTCTGTCCGACCCAGGCAAGCTGGCGCTGCCAGTGATCCTGAGCAATATCGCGCAGCTCACAGTCGTTGACCCGCAGCGAACCCTGATAGGGCAGATAGCCGAGCAGGGCGTTCATCAGCGAGGTTTTTCCTGCGCCGCTTTGCCCAACCAGCGCAACGCGCTGTCCGGGGCGCAGTTCAAAATTCAGCGGCCCCGCCAGGACGCTGCCGTCGGCGGTGGTAATCACCAGGTCACGGGCCACCAGGCTGAAACCGGCGCTAAGATCCGGCGTTTGTTCGCCGCGTTTAACCGCCGCATCTTCGCTCTCTTCCAGGAAGCTTTGCAGCGCGTCAGCGCCACCGATGGCCTGAGCTTTGGCGTGATAGAAAGCGCCGAGGTCGCGCAGCGGCTGATAAAATTCGGGGGCGAGGATCAGCACTAAAAACCCGGCAAAGAGCGTAACCGATCCGCTGTAGTGACCAAAATCAAAGACGCCCAGATAGGAGAAGCCAAAATAAACGGCGATCAGCGCAATGGATATTGAGGCAAAAAACTCCAGCACGGCGGAAGAGAGAAATGCCATGCGCAGCACTTCCATTGTGCGCTGGCGGAACTGTTCTGAGGCATCGCGAATTGTCTCGACCTCAGCCTCAGCGCGGTTAAACACGCGCAGCGTCTCCATACCGCGCAGGCGGTCGAGAAACTGACCGCTCAGACGGGAAAGCGCGAGGAAATTGCGGCGGTTAGCGTCTGCGGCACCCATACCCACCATCGCCATAAAGAGCGGGATCAGCGGTGCGGTGGCTAACAGGATCAGCGCCGATGCCCAGTTAATCGGGAACAGCAGGATCAGTATCATTATCGGGATCACCCCGGCCAGCGTCATTTGCGGCAGATAGCGGGAATAATAATCCTGCATCTCCTCAATCTGCTCCAGCAGCAGCGTGGCCCAGCTGCCCGCGGGTTTACCCTGAATCCAGGACGGACCCAGTTCAGTCAGCCGGTCCAGTACACGCTGACGCAGCGCCAGACGGATGGCCTGACCGGCTTTAAAACCAACACGTTCACGTAGCCACGCCAGCAGCGCGCGCGCCGCGAAACAGGCCAGCAGCAGGCAGAAGTCCGTCAGCAGACTTTCCCGGGGCAGGCGATCGACGATCAGGGCCTGTAGCAGTGCGGCAAGGAACCAGGCCTGGGCGAGTAGCAGCAGGGCACTCAGTGTGCCGAGCAGGGATGAGAGTCGTAGCCAGCGATGGCCATGAACACTCTGACTTTTCAGCCAGCGGGTGAGGTGTTGTTGTCGTGTTTTATTCATTGGTTGCCGGATTGCCCTGACGTAAACGGTAGTGAGACAAAAGCCCCAGGAAGATCGGTGTCAAGCGTGGCAATGTTACAATGCGGGGAACAAAAAGGCGACAATTGCTCATCGCCTCAGGCAAGATTAGCTCAGAAATTTAACAACTTACTGATTGTTTTTAACCAAACCGTCCAGATAGCGCTCGGCGTCTAACGCGGCCATACAGCCTGTTCCCGCAGAGGTGATCGCCTGGCGATAGATATGGTCCATCACGTCACCGGCGGCAAACACGCCCGGAATACTGGTCTGCGTGGCGTTGCCCTGGATCCCGGACTGGACTTTGATGTAACCATTTTCCAGCTCGAGCTGGCCGTTGAATATCCCGGTGTTCGGGCTGTGGCCGATGGCAACAAACAGACCTGCAACCTCCAGCACGTCGGTTTGCGATTCATCAAGCGTCGAGCGCAGGCGCAGTGAGTTGACGCCCATCTGATCGCCCAGCACTTCATCCAGCGTACGGTCAGTGTGCAGCACGATGTTGCCGTTCTGAACCTTCTCCATCAAACGGTTGATAAGGATTTTTTCCGCACGGAAGCTGTCGCGGCGGTGGATCAGGTGTACCTCAGAGGCGATGTTCGCCAGATACAGCGCTTCCTCAACCGCGGTGTTGCCGCCGCCGATAACGGCGACTTTCTGATTACGGTAGAAAAAGCCATCGCAGGTTGCGCAGGCGGATACGCCGCGGCCTTTGAACTCGTCTTCAGACGGTAAACCCAAGTAGCGTGCAGAGGCGCCGGTCGCGATGATCAGTGCATCCGCCGTATAGTCCCCGTCATCCCCGCTCAGGCGGAACGGACGATTTTGCAGGTCAACGCTGTGGATATGGTCGAAAACGATCTCGGTATCAAACTTCACCGCGTGTTCGTGCATACGCTCCATCAGCAGCGGGCCGGTAAGCTCATTCGCATCTCCCGGCCAGTTTTCAACATCGGTGGTGGTGGTCAGCTGACCCCCTTTTTCCAGTCCGGTAATCAGCACCGGATTCAGATTGGCCCTGGCAGCATAAACGGCAGCGGTGTAACCAGCCGGACCCGAACCAAGAATCAGTAATTTACTGTGTTTAGCCGTACCCATGAGATCCTCATTAATTAACTGACGAGCATAGTTCTGGATTGTAGGGAATTTGGCGGGGCAAAAAAAGCATTCTGCGATTTTGTTAACAATTAATGAAAAAGGCTAAACCAATCAACATTAGCAAAGAGAATTATTCTGTTTAAAGAATAAGCATTTTTAATTTTTAGTGGTGTTTGAGTAGAAAAATTGTCATTGAAAAACAGAGGGACAGCATCATATCTGGAATGTTGTACTGATTTTGGTTGTTTTACTTTGACAATCGGCTGTCGTTTTGCGAAAACATTATTGGAAGCGGAGAGTATTCAGGATAGCGCAACAGCGGTTCATCCCGGTTTTTGCGTCTGTAACCGAATAAACTCAGTCTGTCATTTGGAATGACGCATGGTGTGGACAGACAACATGCGTCATTCGGATGTGGCGTGCAGTATCGCAACAGGCTTTATGTCTTCACTTAGAACGACCCTGTAACGTCACAGCGCGCAGGGTAGGCAGGTAAAGGGAAGGATTTAAGAGAGACAATAATAATGGTAGACAATAAAAAACGACCGGGTAAAGATCTTGACAGAATTGACCGCAATATCCTGAATGAGCTTCAGAAGGATGGGCGTATCTCAAACGTTGAGCTTTCCAAACGGGTGGGATTATCCCCTACGCCGTGTCTGGAGCGCGTCCGTCGTCTGGAGCGCCAGGGCTTCATTCTTGGCTATACTGCGCAGCTGAACCCACACTATCTGGATGCTTCACTGCTGGTATTCGTTGAGATTACTCTGAATCGTGGCGCGCCTGATGTGTTTGAACAATTTAACGCCGCCGTGCAAAAACTTGAGGAAACTCAAGAGTGTCATCTTGTTTCCGGTGATTTCGACTATCTGTTGAAAACCCGCGTACCTGACATGTCCGCCTACCGTAAATTACTCGGCGAAACGCTGCTGCGCCTGCCGGGAGTGAACGATACGCGTACCTATGTGGTCATGGAAGAAGTGAAACAAAGTAACCGTTTAGTCATTAAAACGCGTTAACACAGGGCAGGTGCAAAACCTGATAGTTTTCGATACACTCCTGTGAATTCATACAGTTTCAGCGTCGGGCCTGCCCGACGCTGTTGCCTTCATTGTTTACAGGCACCTGGAGAGTTCCCTTGAGCCAGGAATATACAGAAGATAAAGACGTTTTGTTACAACCGATGAGCAGCGGTCGCCGTCTGCTGGAAGCGCTACTGATCATTGTGGCTTTGTTCGCCGTCTATTTGATGGTGGCACTGCTCAGCTTCAATCCCTCCGATCCCAGCTGGTCACAAACGGCCTGGCACGATCCTATCCATAATCTTGGCGGCGGCGTGGGTGCCTGGCTTGCTGACACCCTGTTTTTCATCTTTGGTGTCATGGCCTATGCCCTTCCGCCGGTTATTTTAGGGCTGTGCTGGATCACGTTCCGTCAGCGGAGTGGCCAGGAATATATTGACTACTTCGCCGTTGCGCTGCGACTGATTGGGGTGCTTGCGCTGGTGGTCACCTCCTGCGGGCTGGCTGCGCTCAACGCGGATGATATCTGGTACTTCGCCTCCGGCGGCGTTATCGGTAGCCTGTTAAGCAATGCAATGACGCCTTGGGTTAATGGCCCGGCGGGGACATTGATCCTGCTTTGCATCTGGGCGGCGGGGCTGACGCTCTACACCGGCTGGTCCTGGCTTACGATTGCTGAAAAGATCGGCGGCGTTGTTTTGGGCGTGCTGACCTTTGCCAGCAATCGCTCCCGCGCTGATGAGAAATGGAACGAGGAAGACGACGAGGACGAACAGGATGATGCACCGGTCATCTCGCGTAGCAGCGCCCGCAAAGGCGATGATGACGATGATGTCCTGCTGACAAAAGCGGCTCCCCCTGTATCAGAACCGGCAGACGACGCTGACCAGCACGATCCGCTGCTGGCTAAGCCACAGGATCGGGCGTTTGCTGCACCTGCTGCACCTGCTGCACCTGCTGCACCTGCTGCACCTGCTGCAACGGCAACGACCAGCGCCTCTGCTGGCCTCGCTGCCGTTTCTCCTGATTTACAAATGGATCGCCAGGCTGCGGCAGTACACTCTTCTGCTGCCGCCGTGCCACAAATTCAGCCCGCCGCCGCGACACCGCCTGCATCAACTGACGCCGCGTCGCCGCCGCTTTATCGTTTTGATGTTCCTCAGGATATCCCTTCACCGGACTCCACCTTCGCACCGATGTCCGCTGACGACGACGAGGGTCCAAGAATGGGCAACTGGCGTGACGTTTCTTCTGCGCCGGCTGACCTCGCTGTGCCGCAGGCGTCGCATACTGCATCCGTTGCGGCAGCGACGGCCGCCGCGGTGGGACAGCCAGCCGGTGGCAGCATGATGTTTATGCCGCCGGAGATCGCGGCACCTGCCGTCGATGAAAATCCGCAGGTCAAGCAGGGAGTGGGGCCAGAGCTGCCAAGGCCAAACCCGGTCAAGCTGCCAACCCGCCGCGAGCTGGCGTCGTACGGTATTAAGCTGCCTTCTCAGCGTATGGCAGAAGAGAAGGCGAAAGAAGAAGAGCTGCGTCAGCAGCAGGAGCGCATGTCTTCACCTTCCTCTGTCGCCGACGACGGACGGGACGACGAGGCTGCTGAAACCCATCTGCGAGCGGCTTTCCTTGCTCAGCAGCAGCAGCGCTATGGTGAAGAACTCTCCACGGAAGATGAGGATGTGCTACAGCAGGCCGCGCTGGCCAGTCAGTTTGCCGCGCAGCAGCAGCAGCGCTATGCTGAACCGGCATCAACCGCGGCACCATTAACTAGCGGGGCGGCCCCGGCCTCACCGTTGGCAGCGACACCCGCTACCGTTGTCTCAGCGACGGCTTCACTGGCCGCAGCTGCGCCGGCTACGGTGGCATCCGCTACTGCTGCTGCCAGCCCAACGTTTACGCTGGATACGTCTTCCTCGGTCTTTGATTTTTCTCCGATGGATGATTTAGTGGACGATGGCCCGACAGAGCCGCTGTTTATGCCCTCAGCCGTAGAGCCGGTGGCATCGTCGTGGCAGGAACCGCCGCAGGCCCCGGCTGCCACAGCGTCCTCACAGACGCAGTGGCAGGTTGAACCGGAGCCGCAGGTTTCCCCCGTTTCTGCCTGGAAGCCAGTATCCGCTGCCGCATCGGTACAGCCTGCAACGGTGAATGAGCCCGTAGCCCCGGCCCCGGATATGGATAGCCTGATCCATCCCTTCCTGATGCGCGATGAGCAGCCGACCTACAAACCCACAACGCCGCTGCCAAGCCTGGATTTGCTGACTGAGCCGCCTGCGGAAGCCGAGCCGGTCGACCACTTTGCCCTTGAGCAGACCTCGCGTCTGATCGAAGCGCGTCTGGCCGATTACCGCGTGAAGGCCGACGTTGTCGGGCACTCGCCGGGGCCGGTCATCACCCGGTTCGAACTTGATCTGGCGCCAGGGGTTAAAGCGGCGCGTATCTCAAATCTGTCGCGGGACCTGGCACGTTCGCTTTCTGCCGTTGCGGTACGCGTGGTTGAAGTGATCCCGGGGCGGCCTTATGTCGGACTGGAGTTGCCGAATCTGCATCGCCAGACGGTGTATCTGCGCGAAGTGCTGAACTGTCCGGCGTTTCTGGATAATCCTTCTCCGCTCTCCATCGTGCTGGGGAAAGATATCTCCGGTGAGCCGGTTGTCGCTGACCTCGGCAAGATGCCGCATCTGCTGGTGGCGGGAACAACCGGGTCGGGTAAATCGGTGGGGGTTAACGCCATGATCCTCAGTATCCTGTATAAAGCGACGCCGAAAGAGGTGCGCTTTATCATGATCGACCCGAAAATGCTTGAGCTGTCGGTTTACGAAGGGATCCCGCATCTGTTAACCGACGTGGTTACCGATATGAAAGATGCGGCGAATGCTTTGCGCTGGTGCGTCGTGGAAATGGAGCGCCGCTACAAGCTGATGTCGGCGCTGGGCGTACGTAACATTGCCGGCTATAACGAAAAAGTGGATATGGCCGAGGAGATGGGACGACCAATCCCGGATCCGTTCTGGAAGCCAACCGACAGTATGGATATGACGCCGCCGGTACTGGAGAAAGAACCGTATATCGTGGTGATGGTTGATGAGTTCGCCGACCTGATCATGACCGTGGGTAAAAAGGTTGAAGAGCTGATTGCGCGTTTGGCGCAGAAGGCGCGTGCTGCGGGTATTCACCTTGTGCTGGCGACCCAGCGTCCGTCGGTGGATGTGATAACCGGTCTGATTAAGGCTAACATTCCGACCCGTATCGCCTTTACCGTATCAAGTAAAATTGATTCACGTACCATTCTCGACCAGGGGGGCGCTGAGTCTCTGCTGGGAATGGGGGATATGCTTTATCTGGCCCCGAACTCATCGATTCCGGTGCGTGTACACGGTGCCTTCGTCCGCGATCAGGAAGTCCACGCGGTGGTTAAAGACTGGAAGGCGCGTGAACGTCCTAAATATAAAGAGGGCATTCTCAGCGGCGGTGATGACGGTGAGTCGGCCGCGGGCGGGATGGACGGTGATGAAGAGCTGGATCAGCTGTTCGATCAGGCGGTCGCTTTCGTGGTTGATAAACGACGCGCCTCCATTTCCGGCGTGCAGCGCCAGTTCCGTATCGGCTATAACCGCGCAGCGCGTATCATCGAACAGATGGAAGTACAGGGCATAGTCTCATCGCCGGGTCACAACGGTAACCGTGAAGTGCTGGCTCCGCCACCGCATGAAATGTGATGGACATTGGTTTTACGCAACGCTTCATTTGAAGCGGGATATCAGAGCTTTAATAAGGATGCCGTAATGAAAAAATTAGTCATGTCGTTCTGCCTGCTGGCCTCCCTGACGTCTGCCAGCGTGCTGGCGGATGCCTCGAGTGAGCTGAAACAGCGCCTGGATAAAGTAAAAAGCTTCCACGCCACTTTCAGTCAGAAAGTAACCGACGGCGGCGGCGCATCTGTACAGGATGGCGAAGGGGAAATGTGGGTTCAGCGTCCCAATCTCTTCAACTGGCATATGACCGCGCCTGATGAAAGCGTGCTGATCTCCGATGGAAAAACCCTGTGGTTCTATAACCCCTTTGTTGAGCAGGTCAGCGCCAGCTGGTTGAAAGATGCCACCGGCAATACGCCGTTTATGCTGATTGCGCGTAACCAGTCCAGCGACTGGAAACAGTACAACATTGCGCAGAAAGGGGATAACTTCTCCCTGACGCCAAAATCCATTGATGGCAATCTGAAACAGTTTGATATTAACGTTTCCCCGAACGGAACGATTAATCAGTTCAGCGCTATTGAGCAGGATGGCCAGCGCAGCAGCTATGCGCTGAAGAGTCAGCAAAATGGCGCCATCTCTGCCGATAAATTCAAATTTACGCCGCCGCAGGGCGTAACGTTGGACGACCAGCGTCAGTGAGGTTCGCGTGAGTAACCTGTCTCTCGACTTCTCCCACAGTTCGTTTCAACCGCTGGCCGCGCGTATGCGGCCACGTAACCTGAGCGAGTATATCGGTCAGCAGCATCTGCTGGCTGCCGGTAAGCCGCTGCCAAGAGCGATTGAAGCCGGTCATCTTCATTCGATGATCCTGTGGGGGCCGCCGGGGACGGGAAAGACAACGCTGGCTGAAATTATTGGCCATTACGGCCAGGCGGACGTTGAGCGGATTTCTGCCGTCACATCCGGCGTGAAGGAGATTCGCGAAGCGATCGAGCGCGCGCGGCAGAACCGTAACGCCGGACGGCGTACCATTCTGTTTGTCGACGAGGTGCACCGCTTCAATAAAAGCCAGCAGGACGCGTTCCTGCCGCATATCGAAGACGGCACCATCACCTTTATCGGTGCCACTACCGAAAATCCCTCTTTCGAGCTGAATTCAGCACTGCTTTCGCGTGCCCGCGTCTATCTGCTTAAGTCATTGACCACAGAAGACATTGCTGCCGTGCTGGATCAGGCCATGAGCGATGGCGAGCGCGGCTACGGGAAGGACAATGTAGTGCTGCCGGATAATACCCGCAGCATGATTGCTGAGCTGGTCAACGGCGATGCGCGTCGTGCGCTCAACACGCTGGAAATGATGAGCGACATGGCGGAAGTGAATACCGAGGGCAAGCGTGAACTGACGCCGCAGCTGCTCAATGAGGTGTCAGGTGAGCGCAGCGCGCGTTTTGATAACAAAGGCGACCGTTTTTACGATCTGATCTCAGCGCTACACAAGTCAGTCCGCGGCTCTGCACCGGACGCCGCCCTGTACTGGTATGCCCGCATTATAACCGCAGGCGGCGATCCGTTGTACGTGGCGCGACGCCTGCTGGCTATCGCTTCAGAGGATGTCGGCAATGCCGATCCGCGCGGCATGCAGGTAGCGATCGCTGCCTGGGACTGTTTTACCCGTGTGGGGCCGGCGGAAGGGGAGCGGGCTATCGCTCAGGCGATTGTGTATCTTGCCTGCGCGCCGAAAAGCAACGCCGTTTACACCGCGTTCAAATCGGCGATGCGCGATGCGCGGGATAATCCCGATTATGACGTGCCGGAGCATCTGCGCAATGCTCCGACCAAACTGATGAAAGAGATGGGGCTGGGCGCTGAGTACCGCTACGCCCACGATGAGCCTAACGCCTATGCCGCAGGTGAAGACTATTTCCCACCGCAGATGGCGCAAACCCGCTATTACCATCCCACCTCTCGCGGTCTTGAGGGCAAGATCGGTGAAAAGCTCACCTGGCTTGCTGCACAGGATCAAAATAGCCCGACAAAACGCTATCGCTGACCGGGGCGTTGCGGTAAGGTTACCTGTGAATTCAACGCATTCACTACCGTGAGTGCGCCTTTTCTTTCATTCAATCACAACAAGCACAGGACAAGCATGCTCGATCCCAATCTGCTGCGTAATGAGCCAGACGCAGTCGCTGAAAAACTGGCACGCCGGGGTTATAAACTGGACGTTGACACGCTGCGCGCTCACGAAGAGCGTCGTAAGGTGTTGCAGGTAGAAACTGAAAATCTGCAGGCAGAGCGTAACTCACGATCCAAATCCATCGGGCAGGCCAAAGCACGTGGGGAAGACATCGAACCGTTGCGTCAGGAAGTGAGCGACCTGGGCGAACGCCTGGATGCCGCTAAAGCAGAGCTGGACGCACTGCAAAACGATATTCGTGACTTCTCGCTGGCCATTCCTAACCTGCCGGACGACGTGGTGCCGCTGGGCAAAGACGACAGTGAAAACCTGGAAATTAGTCGCTGGGGCGAACCGCGTCACTATGATTTTGCCGTGCGCGACCACGTTGAGCTGGGCGAAATGGCGGCGGGTCTTGATTTTGCCGCTGCGGTTAAGCTGACCGGTTCACGGTTCATTGTGATGAAAGGGCAGATTGCCCTGATGCACCGTGCTTTGAGCCAGTTTATGCTGGATTTACACACCGAGCAGCACGGCTACCTCGAAACCTACGTTCCTTATCTGGTCAACCATGCCAGCCTTTACGGAACGGGACAGCTGCCTAAATTCGGTGAAGATCTGTTCCATACCCGTCCGCTGGAAGAAGAAGCCTCCAGCAGCAACTATGCGCTGATCCCGACCTCGGAAGTGCCGCTGACTAACCTGGTCCGCGACGAGATCCTTGAAGAGGAATCACTGCCGCTGAAGATGACTGCACATACGCCGTGCTTCCGTTCCGAAGCGGGTGCCTATGGGCGCGATACCCGCGGGCTGATCCGTATGCATCAGTTCGACAAAGTCGAAATGGTACAGATCACCCGTCCGGAAGATTCCATGGACGCGCTGGAAGAGCTGGTAGGGCACGCGGAGAAAGTGTTGCAGCTGCTTAATCTTCCTTACCGTAAGGTGCTGCTGTGTACCGGTGATATGGGCTTTGGTTCAACCAAAACCTACGATCTGGAAGTCTGGCTGCCTGCGCAGGATACGTATCGTGAAATTTCGTCCTGTTCTAATATGGGCGATTTCCAGGCCCGCCGCATGCAGGCGCGTTGCCGGACCAAAACTGAGAAGAAGCCTCGTCTGGTTCACACCCTGAACGGCTCTGGTCTGGCGGTAGGTCGTACGCTGGTTGCCGTGCTGGAAAACTATCAGCAGGCCGATGGTCGTATTGAAGTGCCTGAAGTACTGCGTCCGTACATGAAAGGTCTTGAATATATCGGCTGACGCCGGTGACCTGTTCAGCCATAAAAAACCGCCTCCGGCCGATGCCGCAGGCGGTTTTTTTTATCCTTCATCAAGAAAAATTGGTCATGGATATTTTGACGGTATCGCTCATTATTTGACGTAAATTCAAAGGGATATTTATCATCATAAGGGTGCCTTTATTCCCGCTAACTCTTTGATGATAAGAAATTTAAATCATTTAGCGGCAAATCGTGCGGTGGACTGTTTTTTGTGCTTTTACAAACCGTTGGCCGGTGTCATTATGCGCGCAAAATCCTTCCTTACTCTGGTTCATCACGATTATGTCTACCTGGTCGCGTCCCGTAATAGTGCTGCTTTGCGGCTTGCTGTTGCTGACGATTTCTATCGCCGCGCTGAATACACTTGTACCGCTGTGGCTGTCGCATGATGCGTTACCGACCTGGCAGATAGGCGTTGTGAGCTCGTCCTACTACTGCGGCAACCTGCTGGGCACGCTGATGGCCGGCTGGCTGATCAAGCGTATGGGCTTTAATCGCAGCTACTATCTGGCCTCGGTAATTTTTGCTCTTGCTACCGTAGCGCTGGGGCTGCAAACCGGCTTCTGGCTGTGGACCTTCTGGCGCTTTGTCGCCGGTATTGGCTGTGCGCTGATATGGGTGATCGTAGAGAGTGCTCTGCTGTGTAACGGTACGCTGCGCAACCGTGGCAGGCTGCTGGCGGCTTACATGATTGTGTATTACATCGCAACCGTTGCCGGTCAGCTGCTGGTCAGCCGCGTTTCCACCGAGCTGATGCAGGTGCTGCCGTGGGTCAGCGGGCTGATCCTGGTGGCAATCCTGCCGCTGGTCTTTACCCGTGTTACCGCCGCATCAGCGGAAGGGGAAGAGAGTGCGCCGGGTCGTATGTGGTCGATGCTGCGCCGCCGTAATGCGCGGCTGGGTATCAACGGCTGTATTATTTCTGGTATTGTCCTGGGGTCGCTGTATGGCCTGATGCCGCTGTATCTGTCCCATCAGGGAATGAGCGATTCCACGGTGGGTTACTGGATGGCGCTGTTGGTCAGCGCGGGGATTATCGGTCAGTGGCCGGTAGGACGTCTGGCCGATCGCTACGGGCGTTTGCTGGTCCTTCGGGTGCTGGTATTCGGCGTGATCCTGGGAGCGCTGGCGATGCTGAGCAATGCGGCGATGGCACCCTCCCTGTTTATCCTTGGCTGCGCTGGCTTTACGCTGTATCCGGTCGCCATGTCCTGGGCCTGTGAAAACGTGGCCCATCACGAGCTGGTGGCCATGAACCAGGCACTGCTGCTGAGCTACACCGTAGGTAGCCTGGCCGGACCGACGATGACCTCGATGCTGATGCAGAGTTATTCCGATCGGCTGCTGTTTGTGATGATTGCTACCGTGGCATTTATTTATCTGGTCATGCTGCTACGCAAGGTGGACCACCACGCCAATCCGGTGGCGCATGCCTGAAACCGCCCCAGTGCGGAAAAAGAAGGGCGCCCTCGGGGGCGCCCTTCTTACAGGTCGGAACAGCAACGATGAGTTTTTCGCTTAATACATCACGTAGTGACCGTAGCTTTCCAGGATACCTTTTACCCGTTCCATCGTCTCTGCCTTCGGCGGATGTACACCGTCGAGCTTGTACTCTTCACCCATCGCAATCCACTTATGTTTGCCAAGCTCGTGGTAAGGCAGCAGCTCAATCTTTTCCACGTTACCCATATCGCGGGTAAATTCGCCCAGGCGATGCGCAGATTCGTCGTCGTCAGAGTATCCCGGCACCACCACATAGCGGATCCAGGTGCGGATATTTTTCTTAGCGAGGTAACGGGCAAACTCCAGCGTACGGTGATTCGAAACGCCGACCAGTATCTGATGCACATCATCATTGATCTGCTTAAGATCGAGCATCACCAGATCGGTCACCTCCAGCAGTTCGTCGATCACCGGATCGTAACGACGGACAAAGCCGTTGGTATCCAGACAGGTATTGATCCCTTCAGCTTTGCAGGCGCGGAACCAGTCGCGAACAAACTCAGCCTGTAGTATGGCTTCACCACCTGACGCGGTAACGCCACCGCCGGATGCGTTCATAAAGTGACGATAGGACACAACGTCCTTCATTAACTCTTCAACGGTAATTTCCTTACCGCCGTGCGTATCCCAGGTGTCGCGGTTGTGACAGTAGAGGCAGCGCATCAGGCAACCCTGGAAAAAGGTGATGAAGCGAATGCCTGGACCGTCTACGGTTCCACAGGATTCAAATGAGTGAATACGGCCAGTGACTGACATTGCGATGAATTCTCCACGTTGACGCAGTCTAAAGCTGCGTTAAGTCTGTTTTGGCAGTGCCCTGATAAAGATTAACAGGCCACTGGCGGAACATACTTGCAAAAACAGGCTCCCGCAGGAGCCTGTCGGATATTACATGGACTGCGTGAAGGTACGGGTAATAACGTCCTGCTGCTGCTCTTTGGTCAGTGAGTTGAAACGGACCGCATAGCCTGATACGCGAATGGTCAGCTGAGGATATTTCTCAGGGTCTTCCATCGCTTCCAGCAGCATCTCGCGGTTCATCACGTTAACGTTAAGGTGCTGGCCACCCTCGATGCTGGATTCATGATGGAAGTAACCGTCCATCAGGCCTGCCAGGTTGGCTTTACGCACGTCATCGTTTTTACCCAGTGCGTTTGGCACGATGGAGAAGGTATAGGAAATACCGTCTTTCGCGTAGGCAAACGGCAGTTTGGCAACGGAGGTCAGAGACGCTACGGCACCTTTCTGGTCACGACCGTGCATTGGGTTTGCGCCCGGACCGAATGGAGCACCTGCACGACGTCCGTCAGGCGTATTACCGGTTTTTTTGCCGTAAACCACGTTAGAGGTGATGGTAAGCACTGACTGAGTCGGTACAGCATCACGATAGGTATGCAGTTTCTGAATTTTCTTCATGAAACGTTCAACCAGGTCGCAGGCAATGTCATCTACGCGCGGGTCGTTGTTACCGAACTGCGGATACTCACCGTCGATTTTGAAGTCTACGGCCAGGCCGTCTTCATCACGGATAGTGGACACTTTAGCGTATTTAATCGCGGACAGTGAGTCGGCTGCAACCGACAGACCCGCGATACCGCACGCCATGGTGCGATAAACGTCACGGTCATGCAGCGCCATCAGCGATGCTTCATAGCTGTATTTGTCGTGCATGTAGTGGATGACGTTCAGCGCAGTCACGTACTGTTTGGCCAGCCAGTCCATAAAGTGATCCATACGATCCATCACTTTATCGTAGTCCAGCACGTCATCCATCATTGGTGCTTCTTTCGGGCCTACCTGCATTTTCAGTTTTTCATCAACGCCGCCGTTGATGGCGTACAGCATGGTTTTAGCCAGGTTTGCACGGGCACCGAAGAACTGCATTTGTTTACCAACGATCATTGGGCTAACGCAGCAGGCGATAGCATAGTCATCGTTATTGAAGTCAGGACGCATCAGATCGTCATTCTCATACTGTAGAGAAGAGGTATCGATGGAGACTTTCGCAGCGAATTTTTTGAAGTTCAGCGGCAGTTTTTCTGACCACAGAATGGTCATGTTCGGTTCCGGCGATGGACCCATGGTGTAAAGGGTGTTCAGGAAACGGAAGGTGTTTTTTGTCACCAGAGTACGACCGTCAACGCCCATACCTGCCAGTGATTCCGTTGCCCAGATTGGGTCACCGGAGAACAGCTCATCATATTCAGGGGTACGCAGGAAACGAACCATGCGCAGTTTCATTACCAGGTGGTCGATCAGCTCCTGTGCTTCTTCTTCGGTAATTTTGCCTGCTTTCAGATCGCGGTAGATATAAATATCCAGGAAGGTGGAGACACGTCCGAAGGACATTGCCGCACCGTTCTGTGATTTCACCGCGGCCAGGTAACCGAAGTAGGTCCACTGTACGGCTTCCTGAGCATTCGTTGCCGGACCAGAAATGTCGAACCCGTGTTTCGCAGCCATTTCTTTAATCTGCTGCAGTGCGCGGTGCTGGTCGGCAATTTCTTCACGCAGACGGATAGTGGC
>Ga0308168_1000083_pt1 | contig 192525 bp, 202 predicted proteins | sample PhyCR2_FD_202133 | JGI IMG/M metagenome (GOLD analysis project Ga0308168, IMG submission 202133) | Phyllosphere microbial communities from UC Gill Tract Community Farm, Albany, California, United States - DLSLRC.R2 | ecosystem: Host-associated > Plants > Phyllosphere > Unclassified | place...
AAACTAAGAGAGAGCTCTATGAATCCTGAGCGTTCTGAACGCATTGAAATCCCTGTGTTGCCGTTGCGTGACGTAGTGGTTTATCCGCACATGGTCATTCCGTTGTTTGTCGGTCGTGAAAAATCAATTCGCTGCCTTGAAGCCGCCATGGATCATGACAAAAAAATCATGCTGGTCGCTCAGAAAGAAGCTTCAACGGATGAACCTGGCATCAACGATCTCTTCTCAGTCGGGACGGTTGCCTCTATTTTGCAAATGCTGAAACTCCCTGATGGCACTGTCAAAGTGCTGGTGGAAGGTTTGCAGCGTGCCCATATCACGACGTTATCCGATAACGGCGACCATTTTACTGCCCAGGCCGAATACCTGGAGTCGCCTGAAATTGAAGAGCGCGAGCAGGAAGTACTGGTACGCACGGCGATCAATCAGTTTGAAGGCTACATCAAACTGAACAAGAAGATCCCGCCGGAGGTACTGACTTCGCTGAACAGCATTGACGATGCGGCACGTCTGGCTGATACCGTCGCTGCACATATGCCGTTGAAACTGGCTGATAAACAATCTGTGCTGGAAATGTCGGACATCAATGAACGTCTGGAATATCTGATGGCGATGATGGAGTCGGAGATTGACCTGCTGCAGGTTGAGAAACGCATCCGTAACCGCGTCAAAAAGCAGATGGAAAAAAGCCAGCGCGAGTACTATCTGAATGAGCAGATGAAGGCGATTCAGAAAGAACTCGGTGAGATGGATGATGCGCCGGACGAAAATGAAGCGCTGAAACGCAAAATCGATGCTGCAAAAATGCCGAAAGAGGCGCGTGACAAAACAGAAGCCGAACTGCAAAAGCTGAAAATGATGTCACCGATGTCCGCAGAGGCGACGGTGGTTCGTGGCTATATTGACTGGATGGTTCAGGTACCGTGGAATGCCCGCAGCAAGGTGAAAAAAGATCTGCTGAAAGCGCAGGAAACGCTGGATACCGATCACTTTGGCCTTGAGCGCGTCAAAGATCGTATCCTGGAGTATTTGGCAGTACAGAGCCGCGTCAGCAAAATTAAGGGCCCGATCCTCTGTCTGGTGGGGCCTCCTGGCGTGGGTAAAACCTCTCTGGGCCAGTCCATCGCCAAAGCCACCGGTCGTAAATACGTACGTATGGCGCTGGGTGGGGTACGTGATGAAGCGGAAATTCGTGGTCACCGACGTACCTACATCGGTTCAATGCCGGGCAAATTGATCCAGAAAATGGCAAAAGTCGGCGTGAAAAACCCGCTTTTCCTGTTAGATGAAATTGATAAGATGTCGTCGGATATGCGCGGCGATCCGGCCTCGGCGCTGCTGGAAGTGCTTGATCCCGAGCAGAACATTGCCTTTAACGATCACTACCTGGAAGTGGATTACGATCTCTCCGATGTGATGTTTGTGGCGACCTCCAACTCGATGAACATTCCGGCACCGCTGCTGGATCGTATGGAAGTAATCCGTCTGTCCGGCTACACCGAAGACGAAAAGCTTAACATTGCCAAACAGCACCTCTTGTCGAAGCAGATTGAGCGTAATGCGCTGAAGAAAAGTGAACTGACCGTGGACGACAGCGCCATCGTCGGGATCATCCGTTACTACACCCGTGAAGCGGGCGTGCGTAGCCTTGAGCGTGAACTGTCCAAACTGTGTCGTAAGGCGGTGAAAACGCTGCTGATGGATAAATCGATCAAACACATCGAGATCAACGGCGATAACCTCAAAGACTATCTCGGCGTGCAGCGTTTCGACTACGGCCGTGCTGACAGTGAGAACCGCGTGGGTCAGGTCACCGGGCTGGCGTGGACGGAAGTCGGGGGTGACCTGCTGACGATTGAAACAGCCTGCGTTCCGGGTAAAGGTAAGCTGACCTACACCGGTTCTCTGGGTGAAGTCATGCAGGAATCTATCCAGGCCGCACTGACCGTGGTACGTGCACGTGCTGAAAAACTGGGTATCAATGCAGACTTCTACGAGAAGCGCGATATCCACGTTCACGTACCTGAAGGTGCGACGCCGAAAGATGGTCCAAGCGCCGGTATTGCAATGTGTACTGCGCTGGTTTCCTGCCTGACCGGTAATCCGGTGCGTGCCGATGTGGCCATGACAGGTGAAATTACGCTGCGTGGCCAGGTTCTGCCGATTGGCGGTCTGAAAGAAAAACTGCTGGCCGCTCACCGTGGTGGTATTAAGACGGTACTGATCCCCGATGAGAACAAGCGCGATCTGGAAGAGATCCCGGACAACGTGATTGCTGATCTGGAGATCCATCCGGTGAAACGCATCGAGGAAGTATTAGCCCTCGCCCTGCAGAATGCCCCATCCGGGATGCAGGTCGTGACGGCGAAATAGTGATTTAAGGCAAACTCACTGTAAAACTAGGGCTGGCAAGTGAATTGGTGCTTGCCAGCCTTTTTTTGTGCCGCTAAGTTAGGGGGCTGTTAAGTCAGTGATGGCAGAGGCTGTCGGGCAGTAAGGCTCAACGGGTCCGGTTGAATGGCAAAAACAAATGATGCACGCACGTGTCCGGCAGAAAGTCCGTTCACGATGTATAAAATAAAAGAGGGGATGATTGAGTGAATAAGTCACAGTTGATCGACAAAATTGCTGCAAACGCCGATATTTCCAAAGCTGCAGCGGGACGTGTATTAGATGCATTTATCGGTTCAGTCACTGAATCACTGCAGGCTGGCGATGAAGTGGCGCTGGTCGGCTTCGGTACCTTCTCTGTGCGTGAGCGCGCCGAGCGTACCGGGCGTAATCCGCAGACCGGCAAAGAAATTACCATTGCTGCGGGTAAAGTGCCGGGCTTCCGTGCCGGTAAAGCGCTGAAAGACTCTGTAAATTAAATGTATTAAGCCGTCGCAGAAGCAGATTTCTTCGGCGTATTGAGGATCGCCAACGCGTTCTCATGTAACATACGGGGCACATCAGCATCTTGATGTGCCTTTTTTATGTTTGATTGACAAACGCGTGCTGCGGTTGTCTAAAATGGCTGAGTGCGTCCTCGGGAACGCGGGACGGCAGCGCAAGGTTATACATTCACACTACAGCGGAGTGTTGTCACACCATGATGGACAATTTACGCGCGGCGTCGAACCATGTCGTGCTCAAGATTTTACTGGGCTTGATCATCCTTTCCTTTGTCCTTACCGGTGTAGGCGGGTATCTGACAGGTGGCAACGGTGATTACGCCGCGAAAGTAAACGGCCAGGAAATCAGCCGTGCGCAGCTTGAGCGTGCTTTCAGCAGCGAACGTGCGCGTCAGCAGCAGATGCTGGGCGAGCAGTTCTCGGCTCTGGCGGGTAACGAAGGTTACATGCAACAGATCCGTCAGCAGGCCCTGTCACAGCTGATTGACGAAGTGTTACTTGACCAGTATGCCAAAGATATTGGCCTGGCTATCAGTGACGATCAGATTAAACAGGCGATTTTCACCCAGCCGGCCTTCCAGACGGAGGGTAAATTTGATAACGCCAAGTACATGAGCATTATCAGCAACATGGGCTTCTCTGCCGATCAGTACGCCGAGGCTCTGCGCAAGCAGTTGACCACTCAGCAGCTGATTCAGTCTGTGACCGGTACGGATTTCGTGCTGGGTAACGAAACCGATTCTCTGGCCGCGCTGGTTTCTCAGCAGCGTCTGGTGCGTGATGTGACCATCAATGTTAATGCCCTGGTGGCAAAGCAGACCGTCACGCCGGAAGAGGTTAACAGCTACTATGAGCAGAATAAAAACAGCTTTATGTCACCTGAACAGTTTCGTGTGAGCTACATTAAGCTGGATGCTGCCGCGATGCAGCAACCGGTGAGCGAGAGTGACATTCAGGCCTGGTACGATCAGCATCAGCAGGATTACACCCAGCCGCAGCGTAATCGTTACAGCATCATTCAGACGAAAACTGAAGCGGAAGCGCAATCAGTTCTGGACGCGCTGAAACAGGGCGGCGACTTTGCAGCCCTGGCGAAAGAAAAATCTGCCGACCCGATCTCTGCCCGCAATGGCGGTGATATGGGATGGCTGGAGCCTGACACGACGCCAGACGAACTGAAAGACGCGGGGCTGAAAGACAAAGGCCAGCTTTCTGGCGTGATTAAATCCTCTGTTGGCTTTATTGTCGCCCGTCTTGATGATACTCAGGCAGAAAAAGTAAAAACGCTGGCTGAAGTACATGATGACATCGCTGCTAAAGTGAAGCAGGAAAAAGCGGTAGATGCTTACTATAAACTGCAGCAGAAAGTTAGCGATGCTGCCAGCAATGACAATGAGTCGCTGGCCAGTGCAGAGCAGGCTGCTGGGGTGAAAGCAGTAGAAACGGGCTGGTTTAATCATGACAACCTGCCTGCCGAGCTGAACTTTAAAGCCGTACAGGACGCGATCTTTAACGGTGGTCTGGTCGGGGAAAACGGTTCTCCGGGCAGTAACTCAGACGTGATCACCGTCGATGGCGACCGTGCTTTCGTGCTGCGTATCAGCGAACATAAGCCAGAGGCAGTTAAACCGCTAAATGAAGTGACTGCGCAGATCACAGATACGCTGAAACAGCAGAAAGCACAGCAGGAAGCGAAAGCCCAGGCTGACAAACTTCTGGCTGCGCTGAAAGCGGGCAAAGGCGATGAGGTACTGAAGGCGGCGGGTCTGAGCTTCGGACCTCAGCAGACACTGTCCCGAACCGGACAGGACGCTTTGTCTCAGGCGGCCTTTACGCTGCCGTTGCCTTCTGAAGGTAAGCCTTCCTTTGGCATCAGCGAAGATGCACAGGGTAACGTCGTGGTCATGGCACTGGATAAAGTTCAAAAAGGGACCATGCCGGAAGCACAGAAGCAGGCGCTGGTCCAGGGCATAACTCAGAACAATGCCCAGCTGGCTTTTGCTGCCATGTTAAGCAATCTGCGCAAAGACGCTAAAATCAAATACGGTGCGGCTGCACAGGCACAGTAAGCCTCGCAAAGTCACTGCAACTGATTGCAACATTCAAAGGCCGCTTATGCGGCCTTTTCCAATTCTATAATCCGCCGTTTGCCGGGTTGCCGCCATCACGTTAGGGTGGCCGTGCTGTCTAACACATGGAGGAAAACAGCATGTTTAATCGCACTTTGCAGGCCCTGACATTTGTATTATCAGCCGGTCTGTTTTTGCCGGGAATCGCTGGTGCTGAACCGGTAGCGGAGAAGCCCGCGACTGTACAGGTGGTACCGGAAACAGACGCTATCAGCCCGTCAACGTCACAGGTCAGTATTAACAGTGCCAGCGCCGAGGAGCTGGCGGCGGCACTGAATGGGGTAGGAATTAAAAAAGCGGAGTCTATCGTCAGCTACCGTGAAAAATACGGCCCTTTTACTCAGCTTGAGCAGTTAAAAGAGGTGCCGGGGATGGGCAATAAGCTGGTTGAGCGCAATCTGTCATCGCTGAAATTGTGATCTATCTCCAGTCACGGCTATCTGCGCAGCACATTGTGCGGACAGACTGCTAATCTCTTAGAGGTCATACCAGTTGGTGTGGCCTTTTCTATTTATGAGGATCCTTTATGCAGACCACCATCAAAGTTCGCGGCTATCATCTGGATGTTTATCAGCATGTGAATAATGCCCGCTATCTTGAGTTTCTTGAGGAGGCCCGGTGGGCCTGGCTGGAACAGAGTCGGGCATTTCACTGGATGAATGAGCGCAGTCTGGCCTTTGTGGTGGTGAATATTAATATTAACTATCGCCGCCCGGCGGTGATGGGGGATGTGCTGAATATCGACAGCCAGCTGATGACGCTGGGCGGAAAAAGCGGGGTGATTGACCAGCGGGTGTCACTGCAGTCCGATGGCAGTGCGATTTCCGATGCGCTGTTGACCTTTGTCTGCATCGATCTGAAATCGAAAAAAGCCCTGCCGCTGGAAGGTGAGCTGAAGGCCCACCTTGAAACCCTGAACGCCGGGGCAGGGGCCTGACCGGTTTCGCGATGGGTTACACCAACCCGGTTTTGGTTTTCATTGCCTGCATCACAGTGGCCGGATGCTGCTGATACGCCTGCAGGCCATTGGCACGGAGATGACATGCCGCACAGGTACCGCAACCGTCGCCCTGAATGCCGTTATAGCAGGTCAGCGTCTGATGACGGATTAGCGGAAGCTGCTGCCAGTAGTCGGCCAGCGCCCAGGTCTCTGCCTTATTCAGCCACATCAGCGGTGTTTCGAAGCGGATGTCTCGCGCCATACCGAGACTGACGGCGTGATTGAGCGCCTTCACAAACTCGTCGCGACAGTCCGGATAACCGGAAAAATCGGTTTCGCAGACACCGGTAATCACCGCCTCGGCTTCAATCTGCCAGGCATAAATGGCTGCAAGGGTTAAAAAGAGGATATTGCGACCCGGTACGAAGGTGCTGGGCAGGCCGCTGGCATCCGGTTCGTAGGCAGGCACCGGGATGTTATCACGCGTCAGACTGCTGACGGCCAGCTCGTTAAGCATGGTCACATCCAGCACTTTATGCGCCCGCGCGCCGAGCGCGTGCGAAAGTTCCCGGGCAACATCGATTTCCGCACGGTGACGCTGGCCATAATCGAAGGTGACGCAATGTACCTCGTCATACTGCTGTAACGCCTGAATCAGACAGGTTGTTGAGTCCTGACCACCGCTGAATACCACCACTGCACGTTTCATACTTTACCTTCCCGGTTAATTTCTGCTGGCTATGGTAATACCTTGCGGTTCAGAAAGGTATCCCTTATGCCGCCCGGGCGGGTGTGCAGTTGTGTGTGATGTCAATCAGGGAAGGGAGGTGTCAGATATGTAGCGGCGGCAAATAAGGTGTATCTGCCAGGGGTAAAGACCAGGCATGGGCCAGGACTAAGGAAGAAAATTGCGCGGCGTTGAATGCAGAAGGGAACGAAATGCAGCAGTGAACGCCGCCGGGCATGAGAAACCAAGCTGGTAAGCGACCTGTTTAACGGAGAGGCCATTGGCGAGAAGATCTAACGAAGCACAAATTCTTGCTCTTTGCTTCCAGGTCCTGAAACTGAACCCCGTGTCCTTAATGAACAGCCGCGAAAAGGTACGTTCAGACATGTTGGCGATAAAGGCCAGATCGCTCAGAGAGGCTTCCCAGCGATGGCTGACCAGTAACTCTCTCGTGGCGCAAAATAAGCGCTCATCATTTGGCACAGGCAACTCGGTAGCGAGGGGAGTTGCCTCACTGAGAATTTCCAAAATCAACAGCGCCATTTTACGCTGACTCGGGCCACTGTAGTCAGCATCGAAAAGCCCGGCTATCAACTCTTTCACCAGTGCTGTGGCTGTAATGACATGCACATGGTTACTTTTCGTGAAGTTCGGGCATTCTGCGATAAGACTGCGGCTGAAATAAATGGCCCGTAAGTCAGTATGGGAGAGCAGGTTGTAGCTGTGAATCTGGAGAGGCGGAAGCCACAGTGCACGCTGAGGGGGGATCACCCAACGATTGCCTTCTGTTTCAACCAGCATAACGCCTCTGGTCGCAAATAAGAGTTGTCCTTCAATATGATGATGAGGAGGATCGGTCTCTCCACGTTGATAGCTTATGGAGGTGCCAGACCAGCCTGTCGCATCGTCATGTCTTGGCGCTTTATCTATGCTACCTGGCATTTTAAATTCTGTTCCTGCACTTATCATCATTAAGTCGGACTCATCCGATCGGTCAATATCCTGAAAGGGTGAGGCTTGAAAATTAAGGTTATCATAAGCATCAGAGGAGCATATTAAAATGCACGTACATTTCCTCATCCATGAAAGTTTTGAGGCACCGGGTGCCTGTGAGAGCTGGGCCAGGAACCAGGGCCATCACGTGACCTGTTCCCGGGTTTATGAAGGCGAGGCGCTACCGTCCAGCGTGGAGAACATTGATTTTTTGATCGTCATGGGCGGGCCACAGGATCCGGCCACCACGCCGGAAGAGTGCCCACATTTTGATGCGAAAGTGGAGCAGGCTCTCATCGCGGCCGCGATTCACGCCAGAAAAGCCGTTATCGGTATCTGCCTGGGTTCCCAGCTGATCGGTGAGGCGCTCAAGGCTCCTTTCGCACACAGCCCGGAAAAAGAGATCGGCAAATTTCCCGTCTCTCTGACGGAAGCCGGGCGACAGCACCCGCTGTTTACGCATTTCGGTCACTCGCTTGAGGTCGGGCACTGGCATAACGATATGCCAGGCCTGACACCCGATGCCACCCTTATCGCTTACAGCAAAGGATGCCCGCGCCAGATCGTCGCGTACAGCGATCTGGTTTACGGTTTTCAGTGCCACCTGGAGCTGACTGCGGAAGTGGTTGAACGACTGATTGCACATTCTGAAAAGGATCTGAGCCGGGCAGCTGAATTTCGCTTTGTGCAGACCCCAGCGGAGCTGCGAGCCCATGATTACCGGGAGATGAATCAGGCACTGTTCACATTCCTGGATAAGCTGGCCGAACGTTACTGCCAGAGCCGCCAGTAACCCACTCCCTGCGCAGGGAGAAACCCTACTTAATGATGACAGAGCAGGTAAAAAAATGACTGACTCACCCGTCGCCCTGATGACCATCGCCGGCGCTATTCTGCTGGGGGCCATGAGTCCCGGGCCCAGTTTCATCATGATAGCCCGGACGGCCGTGGTTTCCTCACGTCTCAGTGCGCTGGCTGCCGCCGCTGGCATGGGCGTAGGGTGCATGATTTTTTCAGTCATTGCACTGGCCGGGCTGCATTCGCTGCTGACACTGGTGCCCTGGCTGTATACCGTGCTTAAAACCGCCGGCGGCGTTTACCTTCTTTGGCTGGGCGGCAACATGCTTTTCAGGACGGGCGACAGGGTGGCCTCAAGTCTGGTGGGCAATAACGCCCGGGGCCCGGGTCGCGCGTTTCTTACCGGCATGGCGACTCAGCTCAGTAATCCGAATACGGCGATCGTGTTCGGCAGTATTTTTGCTGCCTTACTCAGTCAGCATATTTCGCCTTATCTGTATCTGGTGCTGCCCATCATGGCGTTCTGCATCGATGCGCTCTGGTATGGTTTGGTGGCATGGCTGCTGTCGGCTGAAAGGCCCCGTCAGGTCTACATGAAATACACATCCTGGCTGGATAAAGTGAGTGGACTGGTGATGGGATATCTGGGGCTACGGCTCATTATGCGATAATTTCTGTCAGTCCGGACTGTCTTCCCTGCCTGTTAGTAAAGTCACTGTGAGCGAAAATGACTGTGAAAGCCCTGTTCCGTTATGCCGGTGTGATTGCTTTCTTCACATTGGCCTGTTACGCCCCCGCAGGGGACGCTGCAGGCCGTGTGGCATGTCCGGTTACGCACAGCCTGTCTGAATGCATTAAGCGGGTGGCCGATGCCGGTGGCGGCACGGTGCAGCTGGGCAACGGCACCTATTTTCAGGACCGCAGTCTGTTACTGAGCAGCAATGTGGCGCTTGAAGGCAGGGGGCCGGGTACCGTTATCACCTGGCGTCCTGCGGTCAGCAGCACCATTAATGCCCCGCTGCTCTATACCACTGCCGCCATCCACGTCACGATAAAAAATATCAAGCTGGTCGGCACCATTGACCAACGGCCTGACAGTCAGGATCGGAGAAACCATCAGATAGGACTCTTCTTTAACTGTAGTGGGGATCCGACGGCCGGTGAAAAAACCGGTTGCAGTGATATCACCCTGCAAAATGTTGAGGTGGAGAACAGCAGCGACGGGATCCACCTGAAAGGCGTCAGTCGTATAACGGCGACAGACCTGAAGCTGCATAACAACGGCAACACCGAAAAGGACTATTTTCATAATATCTACCTTCGGCGCGTAGCTGATGTTCGGCTGATCCAGAGCGGAAAAAACAGCGGCGGTTATTATGCCAGCCCCCGTGGACACGGCATTCGCGGATCGCACATGATCAACGTTTATATGAGCGATCTGACGGTGTATGACAACGCCGATTACGGCATCCATATGGACAGGGTATTTAATGTCAGACTGCATAACCTGCATGTTTATCACAACTGCCTGAGCGGCAAGCCTGGCTGCCAGCAGATCAAATGCTTTGGCCCTCAGTGCGATATCCATCCCAATGCGCCCGCTGAACCGGCGCCTGATAGCAGCAGGCCGCTGCAGGAGCCTGTTCTCAGATGATTGCGACGGGCGGGGCAATCCAGGCCCGGGAAAAATCAAACCAGCCCCAGGCGTTCAGGCGGATCCCTTCAACATCTGGGGGCGCGCTGACCTGATAACGATAGTTAAACAGTGGGGTGATCACGGCATCCGCCATCAGCTGCAGATATAACGCCCTGAGACATTGCTGGCGCTGTTCCAGTTCAGGATGAGCCTGTAAATCCTCCAGCTGATGCAGCAGTTGCGCCCAGCCGTCCGCCCCGGTCAGTATCGGCCACAGGGGATCCTGGCGCAGCCAGCTCTCAAGGGTAAACACCGGCGCCTCACCGATCAGCCTGTCGCCCATCACCAGATCTGCCTCTGCCAGTGCGGGATAATCCTGCCAGTTCTTGGCTGGGTGGAAATGCAGCGTCAGCTGACAGCCCTGGGTGGCCAGCAGGTGCTGTAACGTTGTCGCCATGGCATGCAGTTCTACCGGCAGGTGGTAATGCAGGCTGAGTCGGGCAGGCAGAGAAACGTCCGGATCAGGCTGCCAGTCAGGAATATGCAAGCCCGGCAGCATTTCCCGGCTGGGAGTGATCAGGCCTTCTTCAAGAGGCAGCGCTTCGATAATGCCAGACTGATGCACCAGCGACATAATATGCCTGGCCTGACGCGCGGATAGTCCGGCACGCCGCCCTCGCGCCAGATAACAAAATCCAAGGCTGATACGCTGGCTGACGGGCTGCAGAGCCTTCAGATCGTGCTGTGCGCCGATGGCAATCTTCACCGGATGACGGCAGCTGGTGCCCAGCCCCGGGTCAAACAGCTGCGGTGCGATCCAGTATTCAATGGCCTGCATCAGGGGGTGTGTGCCGTGATACCAGCCATGGCTTTCCAGGCGCAGTAGCGCCGGGGAGTTCACCATCAAGCGCCAGGGGCCGGCTCCGATATCCGCATTTTCCGGGTGCGGCAGCAGACACGGGACGCTGGCCAGCCGGTGTGCCAGCCAGTAGTCCGGCGTCAGCAGGTCGATACGCAGGCAAAGGGCATGGGCCCGGCTGACCGTCTTAACGCTGGCCAGCAGGCGCTTCCCGCCAGCGCTGGCAAGGATCATCTCCAGCCGCTGTTGCAGTTGTTCAGCGGTGACAGCCTCGCCGTGATGCCAGCGTAACTGAGGGCGCAGAAAGAAGAACCAGCTCAGTCCATCTTCACTGACCTGCCAGTGGTGCGCCAGGTCGGGAACGGCCTCATCTCCTGCCAGACGGCTTAATCCGGCAAAAACCTGCTGGGCCAGATGCTGCTCTGCGCGACCTGGCTGCATCAGCGGACGCAAGGGGTCCAGGGGACGATAATAAGGAATACGCAGCGTAGGCTGGTTGTTCTGCCACTGTCCGCCCATAAACGGCTGAAGCAGCTGGCTGAGCTGCTCCGGAGCAAGCGGCACCATCTGCAGCGCATGCTGCGGCTGGCCGTTATCGAGTTGCTGTAGCATCAGTTCGCTGCGCAGGGTGGCGGGAGATTGCAAGAAGGTCAGACTGCCGCGCCTTCCGCGCCCTGACGTCGCCTGCCAGTTCAGCCATCCGCTCTCCTGCCACTGACGCAGCAGCGTTCGGGCGTGGCGCTCACTGCAAAAACAGCAGGCGGCAATCTCGGCCACGCTGGTCGACTGCGGCTGGCCTGCGCTGTGTTGCCACAGGCGCTGATACTGATTTAACCGATTCAGTTTTCTCATGTCATCCAAACCCGGAACAGTTTAAAAAAAGTATTCACTATTAGTTCCGTAAATGCCAGAGGATACTCAGTGCATATGAAAACCCCTTCAAGCGGAGAGAAAATGGTGCGTCTTGCTGCATTTGATATGGATGGCACGCTGCTGATGCCAGACCATCAGTTAGGGCAACAAACCCTGCTCAGCCTTCGTGCGCTTCAGGCACATCCCGTGCAGCTGACCTTTGCCACCGGTCGCCATTATCTGGAGATGCAGCCACTGCTACGCAATTACGATCTGCCTGCTTTTCTGATCAGCGGCAACGGGACACGCATCCACGATCCCGCAGGTGATTTACTGCATGCCAGCGATCTTCCTCCGGCCGTGGCAAGGCAGGTGATCCACAGCCACTGGCATACCCGCGCCAGTCTGCATGTTTTCAATGATAATGGCTGGTTTACGCAGTATGACGTTCCGGAGATTTTACAGGCGCATCAGCTGTCAAATTTCCGCTATCAACTGACCGATTTGCGTACGCTGTCGGAACATCAGGTGACGAAAGCCTGCTTTATTGCGGATTATGAGACGCTTTGTGCGCTGAAAATCCAGCTTCATGAAGCGCTGGGCGATAGCGCCCACCTCTGTTTTTCGGCGCAGGACTGCCTGGAGGTGTTGCCTCTCGACTGTAACAAGGGGGCGGCCCTGGCGCAGCTAACGGATCGGCTGGGTATTCACATGGCAGAGTGCATGGCCTTTGGCGATGCAATGAACGATCTGGAGATGCTGGGAGGCGTGGGGCAGGGTTTTGTGATGCGCAACGCCATGCGTGAACTGAAAGCGAAACTGCCGCATTTACCGGTTATTGGCGACTGTGCGACACAGGGCGTGTCTCATTATCTCAACCACTGGCTTTCCACACCACACCGGGTTTATTCCCCCGAATAATCCGTTTATTGGTCAGTGTGCCGGACCTGGACGTCCGGCTATTTTCTTTAGCGGCGCAGCGCCGCTTTGGTTGTCACCGCCGGCTGTCGGCTGCGTGCACCGCGATACAGCGTCAGCAATATCCCCAGCAGGAAAGGCAACAACAGCAGTAAAGATTCACGGCTGATACTGCTGCCATTCATCTGACTCTCCAGCGCCACCGCAATAAGCGGAAAGACCAGAAAGACCAGTGAAGCCTGGAAAGGTTTTGCCGTCTGTTGCAGAGCAAAGTAAGCCAGAATACCGCCCACGCCGGCCACCACGCCAAGATAGGCAATCGCCATCAGCGCCTCGGGTGCGAAGGCATGGACATCGGGTGATTCCGCCAGCCCGGCTACCGTCAGGAGTATGCCCGCTCCCAGACAGGGCAGGGCGTTATAGCTCAATACGGAAATACCCGCACAGCGCTTTTTACACTGGACGTACATCACCGCGTGAATTAGCACGGCAGCGACCAGCGCCAGGATCCCCTGGATTTGACTCTCTCCGCTGTGGCGGGTTTCGTGCCACAGAATTGTGCTTAGCGCGCCAATACTGATGGCCAGGCCCAGCAGCTGCTGCAGCGATGTTTTTTCACGCAGAAACAGCAGGGAAGCGGCCAGCACTGCCGCAGGCATAGTGGCAAAAATAATGGCTGCCAGGCTGGATGAGGTGTAACGCTCACCGTAGATCATCAGCGTAAACGGAATCGCGAAATAGAACAGCATGACACAGAGCTGAAAACCACGCTGTCCTTGTGGAAACAGTAACGGTGCCTTTTTATACCCTGCGAGTAACAGCAGCAGCGGGGCAGCACAGAGGAAACGCAGCCCGGTGGCAAAAACGGGTGGAACGGTAGCCACAGTAATTTTCATTGCCATCCAGGTTGTACCCCAGGTGAGGGCGACAGCCGTGAATAATCCAATGATCAACAGGTTACGGTAAGCAGAACGCGGCATTTTCGTCATCCTTGAGTGAGAGACTGCAGGAGAACCAGATTAACGAAATACCCGGGGAAAAGGTTGCTATAATACTACTGTGTTTCTGATTCTATGGAGAAAATTTTGCTACCCATGCCGCTGGATAAAAAAGACAGGTTGCTGTTAAACCTGCTTCAGCAGGATTGTACGCTCTCTCTGCAGGCGCTGGCGGATGCCGTCAGCCTGACCACTACCCCCTGTTGGAAGCGCTTGAAAAGGCTGGAGGATGAAGGCTATATTCGCGGCCGGGTGGCGTTACTCGATGGTGAAAAACTCGGCCTTGGTCTGACTGCTTTTGTCCTGATCAAAACCCAGCAGCACAGCAGCGAATGGTTTAACCAGTTTGTTGATGTGGTTCAGGCTATGCCGGAAGTGATGGGGTTCTACCGCATGGCCGGGGAATATGATTATTTGCTGCGCGTTCAGGTGGCCGATATGAAAAGCTACGATGGCTTTTATAAGCGTCTGGTCAACGGCGTGCCGGGCCTGATCGATGTCACTTCGAGTTTTGCGATGGAAGAGATAAAATACACCACCGCTTTGCCGGTGACGCTTTAACCGGTCGATAATCAGGATATTTTTGTGCGACTTTTTAGCCAACTTAGCTGGTACTTTTTGCGTGAATGGCGCCGTTATCTTGGGGCGGTTTTGCTGTTAATCGTGATTGCCATACTGCAACTCCTGCCACCACATGTGGTGGGCAGGATCGTCGACGGCGTCAGCCGCGACGGCATGACTCACGCTCAGCTGATGATGTGGGTTGGCGTCATGCTGGCCACGGCCATTGTCGTTTATCTGCTGCGCTATGTCTGGCGCGTGCTGCTGTTTGGTGCCTCCTATCAGCTGGCGGTGGAGCTGCGTGAAGATTTTTACCGTCAGCTCAGTCGCCAGCATCCCGGATTCTATTTACGCCACCGGACCGGCGACCTGATTGCACGGGCCACCAATGACGTTGACCGCGTGGTGTTCGCCGCCGGTGAAGGCGTGCTGACGCTGGTCGACTCGCTGGTCATGGGCATGGCAGTGCTGATTGTGATGAGCACGCAAATCAGCTGGCAGCTCACGCTGCTGGCCCTGTTGCCGATGCCGGTAATGGCGCTGGTGATCAAACGCTACGGTGACCAGCTCCATCAGCGCTTTAAGCTGGCCCAGGCGGCATTTTCCTCGCTGAACGATCAGACGCAGGAGAGCCTGAGCAGTATTCGTATGATCAAAGCGTTTGGCCTGGAAGACCACCAGTCCGGGCAGTTTGCTGCCATTGCCAAAGATACCGGAGAGAAAAACCTGCGGGTAGCCCGCGTTGATGCGCGCTTTGACCCTACTATCTATATCGCTATCGGCCTGTCGAATCTGTTGGCTATCGGCGGCGGCAGCTGGATGGTATGGCACGGTACTATGACCCTGGGTCAGCTCACCAGTTTTGTGATGTACCTTGGGCTGATGATCTGGCCGATGCTGGCGCTGGCCTGGATGTTTAACATTGTTGAACGCGGCAGCGCGGCCTGGACCCGAATTAAGGCGCTGCTGGCGGAAGCGCCGGCCGTCGTTGACGGCGATAAAGTGCTGCCGGAAGGCCGGGGCGTGCTGGCGATCTCGGTCAGCGAGTTCTGCTATCCGGGGGCGCAACAGCCTGCGCTGCGCAATCTGCACGTTCGCCTTCAGCCGGGACAGATGCTGGGACTGTGTGGCCCGACCGGTGCGGGGAAAAGTACCTTGCTGAGTCTTATCCAGCGCCACTTTGATATCGACCAGGGCGACATTTGTTATCACGATATTCCGCTGCCACAGCTGCGTCTGGACAGCTGGCGCAGCCGTCTGGCCGTGGTCAGTCAGACCCCCTTCCTCTTCTCCGACAGCGTGGCCAGTAATATTGCACTGGGCCGTCCGGGGGCGACACAACGTGAAATTGAACAGGCCGCCCGTCTCGCTTTTGTCCATGACGATATTTTGCGTTTACCTGAAGGCTATGAGACGGAAGTCGGAGAGCGGGGGGTGATGCTGTCCGGCGGTCAGAAACAGCGGATTTCCATTGCGCGTGCCCTGCTGCTGGATGCGGAAATTCTGGTGCTGGACGACGCACTGTCCGCTGTGGATGGCCGCACCGAGCATCAGATCCTGCATAACCTGCGCAGCTGGGGGGAAGGGCGCACGGTGATCATCAGCGCCCACCGCCTTTCTGCGCTCACCGAAGCCAGTGAGATCCTGGTACTGCAGCACGGCCAGGTGGCGCAGCGCGGCGACCATGAGCAACTGGCGGCAGAACAGGGCTGGTATCGCGATATGTACCGTTATCAACAGCTGGAAGCAGCACTGGACGATGATGAAACAGAACAGGGAGCTGTGCATGGCTAATGTCATCCAACTGTGGCCGACGATCAAACGGCTGCTGTCCTACGGTGCGCCGTGGCGTAAATCCCTGAGCCTGGCGGTACTGATGCTGTGGGTGGCCGCCGCCGCCGAGGTGCTGGGGCCGGTGCTGGTCAGCTACTTTATCGACAACATGGTGGCGAAACACCGCATGCCGGTTGGGCTTGCTGCCGGCCTGGTCGTCAGTTTCCTGTTATTACAATTGCTGGCGGCAGCGCTGCACTACGCTCAGGCACTGCTGTTTAATCAGGCGGCGGTGGGCGTGGTTCAGCGTCTGCGAACTGACGTGATGGATGCGGCGCTGCGCCAGCCCCTGGGAGCGTTTGATACGCAGCCGGTGGGGCAGATTATTTCTCGCGTGACGAATGATACCGAGGTCGTGCGCGACCTGTATGTCACCGTTGTCGCCACCGTACTGCGCAGTGCGGCACTGGTCGGGGCAATGCTGGTAGCGATGTTCAGCCTTGACTGGCGTATGGCGCTGGTGGCGATCACTATTTTTCCGGCCGTGCTGGTGGTGATGCTGATTTATCAGCGTTACAGCACGCCAATTGTGCGCCGCGTCCGCAGCTATCTGGCCGAGATCAACAACGGCTTTAATGAAGTGATCAACGGGATGAGCGTTATCCAGCAATTCCGCCAGCAGGCACGCTTTGGCGAAAGGATGGGCGAGGCCAGCCGTTCACACTATCTGGCGCGGATGCAGACGCTGCGGCTGGACGGCTTCCTGCTGCGGCCGCTGCTCAGTCTTTTTTCAGCGATGATCCTCTGCGGCCTGATGATGCTGTTTGGCTTTACCTCCGTCGGCACGATTGAGGTGGGCGTACTGTATGCCTTTATTAACTACCTCGGGCGATTAAATGAGCCGCTGATCGAACTGACCACCCAGCAGTCGATGTTACAGCAGGCGGTTGTGGCGGGAGAGCGTATTTTTGAACTGATGGACGCGCCGCGTCAGCCCTATGGTGAAGACAGTGAGCCGCTACGCAGCGGCAGCATTGAGATCCGTGATGTGACCTTTGCCTACCGCAGCGGTCGTCCGGTGTTAACCGATATCAACCTGTCGGTGCCCTCGCGCCATTTTGTGGCGCTGGTCGGCCATACCGGCAGCGGAAAAAGTACGCTGGCGAATCTGCTGATGGGCTATTATCCGCTCAGTCAGGGGGAGATTCTGCTGGACGGCCGTCCGCTCGCTTCCCTCAGCCATGCGGCGCTGCGGGGTAGCGTGGCGATGGTACAGCAGGATCCCGTCGTGCTGGCTGACACCTTCTTTGCTAACGTGACCCTGGGGCGCGATATTGGTGAGGACGCTGTATGGCAGGCGCTGGAAACGGTGCAACTGGCCTCTCTGGCGCGTGAACTGCCGGAGGGGATCCATACCCGGCTGGGAGAGCAGGGGAACACCCTCTCTGTCGGGCAGAAGCAACTGCTGGCGATGGCGCGGGTGCTGGTGGCATCGCCGCAAATCCTTATCCTGGATGAAGCCACCGCTAATATTGATTCCGGTACTGAGCAGGCCATTCAGAAAGCGCTGCGGGCGATACGCGAGCGAACGACGCTGGTGGTGATTGCGCACCGGCTCTCCACCATCACCGAGGCAGATACCATTCTGGTGCTGCATCGTGGGCAGGCAGTGGAGCGCGGCAGCCATCAGGCGCTACTGGCCGCCCAGGGGCGCTACTGGCAGATGTATCAGTTGCAGTTAGCGGGTGAGGAGCTGGCGGCCGCTGAAAACGGCTGAAAGCTTACCGCTGCGCTGCACCAAATACAGGCGATCAAACCCGCGATCATCCCCCAAATGCACTGACTTAACGCACAGCGCACCTTTCTGGTGCGTTTTTTCTATACTCCTCATTGTGCCTCCCTTTTCTGTGTGATCTGTGTCTCAGCTACGGCTCAGACCAGGACTGACTAATCGTCTGAAAAATGCAGATTTTTCAACTCTGGCACAGCGTTTGCTTTAATCATTTCGTGTCGGTGAAACAACCTATTTTTTTACTGGAGGGGATCGTATGAAGCTGGTTACCGTGGTAATCAAACCGTTCAAACTGGAAGACGTGCGTGAAGCACTGTCGTCAATCGGCATTCAGGGTCTTACGGTCACTGAAGTCAAAGGCTTCGGCCGCCAGAAAGGTCATGCAGAACTGTATCGCGGTGCTGAATACAGCGTGAACTTCCTGCCAAAAGTAAAAATTGATATCGCGATTGCAGACGACCAGCTTGATGAAGTGGTCGATGTGATTAGCAAAGCGGCCTACACAGGCAAGATTGGTGACGGGAAGATCTTTGTTGCAGAACTGCAACGGGTCATTCGTATTCGCACCGGCGAAACTGACGAAGCAGCACTGTAATTCGGGGCTCAGAATTATGATGGGATGGGACAAAATGAAAAAAATCGCTAAGTTTGGCCTCGCCGGTGCTGCTTTTTTACCGTCGCTGGCAATGGCCGCTGCGCCTGCAGTTGCTGATAAAGCCGATAATGCCTTTATGATGATCTGCACCGCGCTGGTGCTGTTTATGACCATCCCCGGCATTGCCCTGTTTTACGGCGGCTTGATCCGCGCTAAAAACGTGCTGTCGATGCTGACTCAGGTGGCAATGACCTTCGCCATGGTCTGTGTGCTGTGGATGGTCTACGGCTACTCACTGGCGTTCAGCGAAGGGAATGCGTTCTTCGGTAACTTTAACTGGGCGATGTTGAAAAATATCTCACCGACCGCCGTGATGGGGTCTTACTACCAGTACATTCACGTTGCCTTCCAGGCCTCCTTCGCCTGCATCACCGTGGGGCTGATTGTGGGGGCTATCGCTGAACGTATTCGCTTCTCTGCCTTGCTGATTTTTGTCGTCATCTGGCTGACCTTTGCCTACCTGCCGATTGCGCACATGGTATGGGCAGGTGGTTTCCTCGCTCAGGACGGCGCGCTGGACTTTGCGGGCGGTACGGTTGTACACATCAATGCGGCGGTGGCGGGTCTGGTCGGCGCTTACCTGGTCGGTAAACGAGCCGGTTTTGGTAAAGAGGCGTTCAAACCTCACAACCTGCCGATGGTATTTACCGGTACAGCTATTCTCTACTTTGGCTGGTTCGGCTTTAACGCGGGTTCAGCCAGTGCAGCTAACGAAATTGCCGGCCTGGCATTCCTCAACACCGTGATTGCGACAGCGGGAGCGATGTTAAGCTGGACCTTCGGTGAGTGGGCCCTGCGCGGTAAGCCTTCTCTGCTGGGCGTCAGCTCGGGTGTGATTGCCGGTCTGGTCGCCATCACGCCAGCCTGTGGCTATGTGGGCGTAGGCGGAGCACTGATTATTGGTCTGGTCGGGGGGCTCGCCGGTCTCTGGGGCGTCACCATTCTGAAAAAATGGCTGCGTGTTGACGATCCCTGCGATGTCTTCGGTGTTCACGGCGTCTGCGGTATTGTTGGCTGCATCCTGACCGGGATCTTCGCCTCTTCTTCTCTGGGCGGCGTAGGCTACGCAGAAGGCGTGACCATGGGACATCAGGTCTGGGTACAGCTGTTCAGCGTGGGCCTGACGATTGTCTGGACGGCGGTGGTGGCGTTCGTCGGCTTTAAAGTGGCGGATATGATTGTTGGTCTGCGTGTGCCGGAAGAGCACGAACGTGAAGGGCTGGACGTCAACAGCCACGGCGAGAATGCTTACAACCAGTAAGCGGCTGTCAGCCTGAAAAGGCGGTGCGCAGCAAGCCGAAGAAACAGCGGGCCATCAGGCCCGCTTTTTTTATGGAGCCGGTTAAGATCGCTGGCGGATCACACCTTCCTGCACGGTAGAGGCGACGAGGACGCCCTGCTGATTCCAGAACTCACCGCGTACAAAGCCACGCGCACTGGAGGCAGAGGTGCTCTCTACGCTGTACAGCAGCCATTCGTTCAGGTCGAAAGGGCGATGGAACCACATGGAGTGGTCAATCGTCGCCACCTGCATTCCCGGCTCCAGGAAGCCTTTCCCATGCGGCTGCAGTGAGACAGGCAAAAAGTTAAAGTCTGAAGCATAGCCCAGCAAATACTGATGAATACGTTTATCTTCCGGCATGGTGCCGTTCGCCCGTAGCCAGGTATAGCGCGCCGGTTCGCTGACGTGGCCTTTTAACGGGTTATGAAACTCAACCGGGCGGATCTCAAAGGGTTTTTCAGAAAGAAATTTATCGCGTGCCTTCTCCGGAATGTAGTGTGCCAGCTGGCGGGCAATCTCCGTCTCGTTGGGCAGATTGTCCGGCCCCGGGACATCAGGCATCTGTTTTTGATGTTCGAAGCCGCTTTCAGGCCCCTGGAAGGAGGCGGTCATATAGAAAATAGGTTTGCCGTTCTGTACGGCTTTGACCCGTCGGGCGCTAAAGCTCTGGCCATCACGCAGGTTTTCAACATCATAAATGATGGCTTTCTGACTGTCGCCAGGACGCAGGAAGTAGCTGTGGAAGGAGTGAATAATACGTGCCTGCGGTACCGTCTGTTTCGCTGCATACAGTGCCTGTCCAACCACCTGTCCGCCAAAGACCTGGCGCAGGCCCAGATCTTCACTTTGCCCTCGAAACAGGCCTTCTTCCAGCGTTTCCAAATCCAGCAGATTTAACAAATTTTGCAGCGCCTGGCCCATATGCGGTTCCTCAATAATTTTTCCTTTTCCAGTTTGCGAGATCCGACCAGTTAGCGTCAACGTCTGTTTATGCGATCTGTGGGGGAGGGGGGCAAAAGCAGATTATCAGGGGGTTGCAGGAAAAAATCAGGAACGTGTGCCAGAATTAAAGCTACCCAGGCAGTAGAGAACTGTCTTTTTTGCGGCGTAGTGATGGCCGTAAGCGTTGATTGGAAGGAGAACTATCAATGAAATACTGGCATGTATTAAGTAGTGCGGCGCTGGCTGTAGCCATTTCAGGCTGTGCTGATAAAAGCAAAGATGTGCCGACGCCAACCCTGGGTTCCCAGGTGAACGGGCAGCAGGCGGTGATTAAGCAGCCTAACGTGAGCGGGACAGTCTGGATCCGTCAGAAAGTGGCCCTGCCACCGGATGCCGTGCTGACCGTGACCCTGTCTGATGCCTCTCTGGCAGATGCACCGTCTAAAGTGCTGTCGCAGCGTGCTGTGCGTACTGAAGGCAAGCAGGCTCCGTTCAAATTTACCCTGCCTTTCAACCCGGCAGATGTCCAACCCGGAGCCCGTATTCTGTTAAGCGCAGCGGTGACGGTAGACGGTAAAATGCTGTTCATTACCGACACCGTTAAGCAGGTTGTGACCACGGGCGGGACGGAACAGGATCTGACGCTGGTGCCTGTGCCTTCTATGGCTATGCCAACGCAGAACGGTGCAGCGACCACGTTACCCTCCACGTCACCGACGCAGGTGACTCCGTCTTCAGCCGTTCCGGCGCCGACGTCTCTGTAAAAGATACAGCGCCCCGGAAGGGGCGTTTTTAAGGCTGCCAGCGGTAGCGCTTAAGATCGATATTGCCTTCCGCTGACACTGCGATCCCTTCCTTCAACAGTGCGTTGCGCTGTCTGCTGAGATCGTCACCCGCTAATGAGATCGCCCCTTTCCGGTTAATGACGCGATGCCATGGCAGCTTACTGCCCGCTGGAAGGCGTTTTAACACGCCACCTACCTGACGGGCTGCGCGTGGGGAACCTGCCATATGGGCAATGTCACCGTAGGTGGCAACGGAACCAGGAGGGATCGCGGCGACAATCTGATAGATGCGTTGCTGAAAGCTATCGTTTTCGAAGGTCATGATTATCTCTGCCGAAAGAAATATGCGGCTAATCGTGCAAGAAACCAACGGTCATGAGGGGGTGGCTTGCAATTGGCAAGGGCATCATTGATAATGCCTGCGCTCTGGTTATCCAGGGCACTCAATGGGGGCCCGGTTGGTTCTCCCGCAATGCTAATTTGTGAACTCGGTCAGATCCGGAAGGAAGCAGCCGTAACAGATGACGCGTGTGCCGGGATGTAGCTGGCAGGGCCCCCACCCAATTCTGCCCCCAGCCTCTCTCCACTTCCTCCAGCTTCAGTTGTCACACGCTTAACGAACAAATTTCCATACTGCCACAGGCACTTTGTCATAGAGCTTATTCATTGTCAGCTCAGCCAGGCGATGATCCGCAGCCGAATAGAATACAGCCAGTTCGTCATCAGATAATTCGTATTTGTTTTTTTCGATTACACGCTCAAGCGTGTCGATTGAACGACAGCGTCTCAGGCGCATAAGATAATCAGTTTTCGTTAAAAGTTTGTCTGTCATTATTAAACCGTAGAAAGAGTAATGGGTTACTAAAAGGAATGACTGGCCTGTGTACGTGCCGTTGAACACTCTTCTGCAAAAATGTTGAACAGCCGCTTTGCACATTTCTGCCATCGCTGTAAGTCCTGAACATTAATGCCATAATTACTGAACAATGTGAAAGTGTCATCAAGGTATTCATCAACCTGGCTTATCAGGTCAACATCCTCAATGTGCTTAATTTTGTAATTCATAGTAAAGGCTGCAATATGCTCGATAAGATCATTAAGCTGAAGATTAGCAACAGAAGTAGGATCGTTAACCCAGCCATGATGGCTGTCACCTAATGTCGCCAGGCTTTCATCGTACAGGTTCTCGCATAAGAATTTAAGCTGTGCAATATCATGCCTTCTCGGTGAGTATTCGTCCATCTTTTTCCCCTCCATAGCTTGCGAAACGTGCCATATGACTGCACTTTTAAACAGGGTGTGCCAGGAAGTGATAAATACATCTCAACTATGAATAGTATATACAAAATATAACTTAATTTAATTAGGCGTTAAATGCCTGACTCAATATTACAATTCATCTGACATTTCATGGCGATGGTTATCAGCAAAATCTAACGCCGGAGCTCCTGGGTGATAGCTAAAATTGACTGAATGGTTAGACGTTTCAAAGGCGTCTATATCCAGACAGGCATTGAACGGCTTCCAGCGAAAACGATAGTTAAGTTTATAACGCGATTGCTGCAAATGTTCCAGGGAAATAATTCTGTCGTCGTCGGGAACATATCGCGCATTTTGTGAATACCATTCCAGAGCACCTACAGAATTATCTTCTATTTTGGGAATTATCTGTTGTTTCACACCCATTAATTCTAGTGGGTCAGGAGGAGTTTGACGATATTTTAACGTTATCGTTTTGCGCATTTTTTCCTCACAGAGTTAATTTTTACTAATCAGGGCTATTGTTTCTGACTGTTAATAAAAGCATCTGCTTAATCCAGTGTAGCCTATGGTGATGATTTGTCAGTTGATTATTTTCACCTGAAATGCGCCTTTTGTCACAGCCTTTACGGCTTGTTGAATTTTATTTATATAAAAACGGGCGACTAACCTCACGTACCGTGAAATACCTGGATACATTTTTACTGTGCCGATGAGGCGCTTTTTACGATATTTTAATTGTTATGTTATAACATTTTATCTGGCTTTTTATGAACACATCCCCCATTTTTTTACGTTTCGGTACGCTTATAACCTGCCCGGCATGGCTGCGCGTGGTGCTCACGGCCATTCTGGTAATGATGCTGGTTATGCTGACGTGGTGGGCGGCGAGCTGATGATCCTGTTGAATCAACTGGTGGTAGGCTACCAGCATCGTGCTGTAACCCCCCCGCTGTCAGGAACATTTAGCCACGGCAGCATGACGGCATTAGTGGGGGCCAATGGATGCGGTAAGTCAACACTGCTGAAAACGTTGTGTGGAATGCTTCCAGCCATCAGTGGCTCCTTTCGTTATTCCCTACCGCGTCCGACCGTGGCCTGGCTGCCACAGCATTCCGAACTTGAAAAGAGCTTTCCACTCACGGTGTTTGATCTGGTCGCGATGGGATTCTGGCGTCGCTGTGGCTGGTTTCGCGGCATTTCCAGGCAGCAGAGGGAGGAGGCTCTGGTCGCGCTGGAACGCGTCAACATGTTGCCTTTTGTCAATGCCGCACCCGGCACCCTGTCGGGCGGTCAGCTACAGCGCGTTTTATTTGCCCGTCTGCTGATTCAGGATGCCGGATTGCTGCTGCTTGATGAACCCTTCACTGGAGTCGACAGCGATACCACAGCGTTGCTGCTGGCGCTGCTGGCAGAGCGCCATCGTGCGGGATGTACATTGATTGTCGTTCTGCATGATATGGCGACGGTGGCGGAACATTTCCCACAGGTATTACGCCTGAAGGATCAGCATTGTGAATGGTCGTGCCGCGACAGCGGCGTAACCGGACTGGATTTCGTTCGCAATGCAGGGAGCCGGATATGATGCTGATACAACCTTTCATCGAGTTCGGTTTTATGCGCCGTGCACTGATCGCCTGCGTGGCGTTGTCGCTCAGTGCTACACCGCTGGGAGTTTTTCTTCTGCTGCGCCGCATGAGTCTGGTCGGCGACGCATTATCACATGCCGTGCTGCCCGGTGCCGCTATAGGTTATCTGCTTTCCGGGCTCTCGCTGGTGGCGATGGGTATTGGTGGGGCAATTGCCGGACTGACGGTCGCCCTGTTGTCGGGCGCGGTAAGCCGCTATACGCCACTGCGTGAGGATGCCAGTTTTGCAGGTTTCTATCTCGGCTCGCTGGCGCTGGGCGTCACTCTGGTCTCCTTACGCGGTTCCAGCGTTGATCTGCTGCACGTTCTGTTTGGGTCGCTTCTGGCGGTCGATACTCCCTCTATTGTGCTGGTCAGTACCATCAGCAGCGTGTCTTTGCTGATTTTAGCTCTTATCTACCGACCGCTGGTGATCGATGCTTTCGACCCAACTTTTTTACGCGCCCAGAACCGCTGGACCTCGCCGCTGGTGCACGGCATTTTTCTTGTGCTGGTGGTGGTGAATCTGGTCGCCGGGTTTCAGGTGCTCGGCACGCTGATGAGTGTCGGCCTGATGATGCTACCGGCCGCCAGTGCGCGCTTCTGGAGTCGCCATCTTTCCGGCACGCTGGCCGCCGCAATGATTCTGGCGACTATCGCCAGCTTCAGTGGTCTCTATGCCTCTTTTTATCTCTCATTACCTGCCGGGCCCGCTGTGGTGCTCAGTGCTGCAATTTTGTTTTTTATTTCTATTTTAATCGGGCCTTGCGGCGGCATTTTTGCCGGACGCAAAACATTGTCTATGGCAAAGGAGTCAAAATGAAAAAATTACCTTTAGTGCTGGCAGTGTCAGCAGTAATGGCCACCCCGTTAGCGATGGCAAAGACCGTGGAAGCGGTAGCCAGCTTTACCGTGCTGGCTGATATCGTAAAGAATGTCGGCGGTGAGCATGTGGTGGTAAAAAGTCTGGTGGGGCCAAACGGCGATCCGCATAGCTTCGAACCCACACCGAAAGACAGTCAGGCGCTCGCAAAGGCTGATCTTGTTTTTGTCAGTGGACTGGGTATGGAAGGGTGGATGGACCGTCTGATTTCGGCATCCGGCTATAAAGGGCAGACGGTTGTGGCTTCCAGCGGCATTAATACCCGCACCATGGAAGAAGATGGCAAGACCATCACCGATCCCCATGCCTGGAACAGTATGCAGAACGGTGTGACTTATGCCACTAACGTGATGAATGCACTGATTGCCGCCGATCCGCAGGATGCAGATTACTTCCGTCAGCACGGAAATGCGTATATTGCACAGCTGAAGCAGTTGGATGGCTGGGCGCAAAAGGCGTTCAGTGTGATACCGGTGGAAAAACGGAAAGTGCTGACCAGTCACGATGCTTTTGGCTACTTTGGACATCGGTACGGTGTGAAATTCCTGTCACCGGTAGGTTTTTCAACGGAGTCTGAGGCCAGTGCCTCTGATGTCGCTGCACTGATCAGGCAGCTAAAGCATGAGAAAATCCATGCGTACTTTATTGAAAATCAGACTGATCCGCGACTGGTTCAACAAATTGCTGCCTCCGGTGGGGCAACCTCCGGTGGGGAGCTTTATCCGGAAGCCTTAACAGCCCGTGGGGGAGCGGCTGACAGTTATATCAACGCCTTTAAACATAATGTGAATGCGATGGTCAGCAGTATGAAGTAAGGATTTTACTGACAGCCCCCTGAGCCGGGGGGGCTAAAAATCAGAAGGTACGGTGATAGTTCACCAGTGGCAGAACCGGAACGGCGGCGTTGGCGGCGATATTGATGACCCCAATTTGCAGTCCCTCAAGGTGTTGAGTCGCGTTAATCAGACCAAACTGAAAGGAGGTGGTATCGGCATAGTTAAAGGCGCCAATATCAGTGCTGCTTTCCCCGGCGGAAAAATTAACCGCACCGAAATTAAGCCCGTTAACGTGATGAGAGACGTTGACCACGCCCAGATTAGCGCCTTCCACATCGCGGGAAATATTGACCGCGCCCAGGTTCATCCCTGTCACATTATGCGCCATGCTCACCAGTCCGACGTTGGCCCCCGTAATGTCTCCCGAATAGTTAAAGGGGGCTAAATTTGCCCCAGTAATACTGCCGGAAACGTTGACGAGGCCAAGATTGAGACCGTTGATATCACCTTCACTCCAGTTGCCCAGCGCGCCAACATTGACGCCGTTCACATTCCCGGAGTGGTTCAGGATGCTGACATTCACCCCTGCCGTATCCTGCTGAGTCCAGTTAAAGGGGGCTACATTAACGCCATTCACCTGTCCGGTCGTGTCATTAGCAATGGCGCCAAGATTGACACCGTTCACGTCGCCCGTGGCAGTAAACACCCCGAGGTTTACCCCGTTAATACTTTTCGCCTCGCTGTAAATTCCCAGGCTCGCACCGTACAGATCGCCGACACGGTTAACGACACCCAGGTTGAAACCATTGTCTTCACCGCCGTGCCAGTTAAACAGGCTGATTGCGGCACCATTCATGCCATGCCGGATACGAGAGCCTGCTATCACGCCAAGCTGCAAACCGTTGAGCTGATCGAGCTGATCATAACCGAGAACAGGCAGATCCAAACCGCTGACGGTACCCGTATCGCTATAAAACAGCGTACCGTGAAAGCCATTCACTTCGGTGTCTTTCGGCAGGTTGCTGTACGCCGAAAGCTGGATGGGCGTGGCATGGCCTGCAACAGAATAGATCGCACATGTGCATAATAGAGCGAATGTTGAACGTTTCATTTGATGTCCCTATTAAAGTATTACCCGTAACATTACTAATGCCTGACTCTTTATTTGCTTTTTTAAGCTACTGATTTTGATGTTTTTATCTTGGCTTAAAATGCCGGTAGCCGCAGCGAAGTAAGGGTTGACGTAATATGGTTTTCACTAACGCTCTGGAAGTATTAAGGATTGATAATGGTGAGGGTGATGTGGCAGAAAAAAGGCAAAAAAAGGGATAGCTTGCGCTATCCCTTTTACAGTCACCACCTGCGGGGGCGATCAGCGTTTTTTCCCCCCCGTGCCCTGTACGGCTTTAAAGCGGGGGTTACTTTTACAAATAACAAAGACGCGGCCATGGCGGCGAACGATCTTACAATCTTTGTGGCGTTTTTTGGCCGAAGCCAGTGAGCTTAATACCTGCATGATGACTCCTTACTTTTTCATCGCGCCAAGAAAACCGCCGAAGCGCTGGCTGAAGCGTGCGGCGCTGCCTTCTTTAGCAAATTCTTTCTGTTTACCGGTGTAATAAACATGTGATGCAGAAGAGACGTCCAGCAGGACATACGGCATCTGTTTACCTTCATGTTCAATCGTGCGGTCAGTTTTGATGGTGGAACCCACCACAAAGTAAGCATCAGCCGTGGTGTCATGGAAAACTACCTGGCGGTATGCAGGATGAATGCCCTGTTTCATTATTGGCCTCAAGTGTAATGTTATACTATAACATTAGTATGCGCTGCTGATTGTTAAATTGCAACTTCAGAAGGGGGAGGAGGAAGGCAAATAAGCAAAAAAAAAGAGGCCACCCGAAGGTGGCCTCTTAATCACATCAACTCAGCGTTGATCAGTGATGATGGGTATCAACAGGATGGCTGTGTTCCAGCTCCTCTTTGTTCTTACTGAAGCGGCGGCGTACCACCACAAAGAACACAGGAACAAAGAAGATAGCCAGTACGGTTGCCGTCACCATACCGCCCATGACGCCAGTACCGACGGCGTTCTGAGCACCGGAACCGGCACCGCTACTGATTGCCAGCGGCAGAACACCGAGGATAAAGGCCAGAGAGGTCATCAGAATCGGACGTAAACGCATACGTACCGCATCCAGGGTAGCCTCAACCAGTCCTTTCCCTTCTTTTTCCATCAGGTCTTTAGCAAACTCGACGATCAGGATGGCGTTCTTCGCGGATAACCCTATGGTTGTCAGCAGCCCCACGACGAAGTAAACGTCATTGCTCAGTCCGCGCAGGGTGGTGAAGATCAGCGCACCGACCACACCCAACGGAACCACCAGCATAACCGAGAACGGAATCGACCAGCTTTCGTACAGTGCAGCCAGACACAGGAACACGACAATCAGCGAGATGGCATACAGTGCCGGAGCCTGATTACCCGACAAACGTTCCTGATACGACATCCCCGTCCAGTCATAACCAATACCGGTAGGTAGCTTCGAGGCCAGATCCTGCATCAGATCCATCGCTTCACCGGAGCTTTTACCCGGAGCCGGTTGTCCTAACAGCTCCATTGACGGCAGGCCGTTATAACGTTCCAGACGTGGCGAACCGTACACCCAGTTGGCAGACGCGAAGGCATCAAAAGAGACCATCTCGCCACTGGAAGAGCGCACATACCAGTTACCGATATCGCCAGGCAGCATACGGTAAGGTGCATCACCCATCACGTACACTTTCTTCACACGGCCACGGTCAATGAAGTCATTGACGTAGGAGCCGCCCCAGGCCGCTGCCAGCGTGGTGTTGATATCAGACAGCGATACCCCCAGCGCCTGCGCTTTTTCCTGATCGATATTCAGTTTAAACTGAGGAGTATCTTCCAGACCGTTAGGGCGAACACCGACCAGCACGTCCGGATGTTGAGCAATCATACCCAGCAGCTGGTTACGCGCGGCAGTCAGTTGTTCATGGCCAAGGCCACCCTGATCGATCAGCTGGAAGTCGAAGCCGGTAGCCTGACCCAGTTCGACAATCGCTGGCAGGTTGAACGGGATGACCATCGCATCTTTAATCGCTGACAGTGCACCCATTGCCCGCCCGGCAATTGCCGGAACCTTATTATCCGCACCCGGACGTTCATCCCACGGCTTCAGGCTGACGAAGGCAAGACCGGTGTTCTGACCACGACCGGCAAAACCAAAGCCGTTAACTGTAAACACGGAGTTCACAGTGGCTTTTTCTTTTGTCAGATAGTAATCGGTCACCTGATCCAGCACCTTTTGAGTACGTTCCTGAGTGGCACCGGCAGGAAGCTGGGCCATGGTCAGGAACACACCCTGATCTTCTTCCGGCAGGAAGGAGGTCGGCAGGCGCAGGAACAGGAAGGCCATGCCCACGACAATCAGCAGGTAAATCACCAGGTAACGACCCGTACTGCGCACGATGTGGCCTACGCTGTCGGTGTAGTGATTGGTGCTCTTGTCAAACAGGCGGTTGAACCAGCCAAAGAAACCGGTTGTTTTACCGTGATCGCCTTTCGCAATCGGTTTCAGCATCGTGGCACACAGTGCCGGGGTCAGGATCAACGCAACCACCACTGACAGCACCATTGCCGAGACAATGGTAATCGAGAACTGACGGTAGATAACGCCGGTTGAACCCCCGAAGAAGGCCATCGGAATAAATACTGCCGACAGAACCAGAGCAATCCCCACCAGGGCGCCCTGAATCTGATCCATCGATTTACGGGTGGCTTCCTTCGGCGGCAGGCCCTCTTCGGCCATCACACGCTCGACGTTTTCCACTACCACGATGGCGTCATCCACCAACAGGCCGATGGCCAGCACCATCCCGAACATCGTCAGCGTGTTTATCGAATACCCGAAGGCGCTGATAATAGCAAAGGTCCCCAGCAATACCACCGGAACGGCAATCGTCGGGATCAGCGTTGCGCGGAAGTTTTGCAGGAACAGATACATCACCAGGAATACCAGTACGATGGCTTCCACCAGCGTTTTCACCACTTCGTTAATGGAAATTTTAACGAATGGTGTGGTGTCATACGGATAAACCACTTTCATCCCGGAAGGGAAGAATGGTTGCAGCTTGGTTAATTCAGCTTTTACTGCGGCCGCCGTGTCCAGCGCGTTAGCGCCGGTGGCCAGTTTGATCCCCAGACCGGAGGCCGGTTGTCCGTTATAACGGGCAATGATCTCGTAGTTTTCACCGCCCAGCTCAATATGTGCCACGTCGCTCAAACGAACGCGTGACCCATCGCTGTTAACCTTCAGCAGGATCTTGCCGAACTCCTCAGCCGAGGTCAGACGAGTCTGCGCAATAATCGAGGCATTAAGCTGTTGGCCCTGCACCGGTGGTGAGCCACCGAGCTGACCCGCTGCAACCTGGGCGTTCTGAGTATTAATGGCGCTGATAACATCAACAGGCGTCAGCGCGTAGTTGTTAAGCTTATGAGGATCCATCCAGATACGCATGGCGTACTGCGCACCGAACAGCTGGGTGTCACCGACGCCGGATACTCGACTGATAGGGTCTTTAATGTTCGACCCGACATAGTCGGAGAGATCGTTCTGCGTCATGGTGCCGTTGTCATTAATGAAGCCGGCGACCATCAGGAAGCTACTGGAGGATTTTTGAACTTTAATCCCCTGTTGTTGCACTTCCTGAGGCAGCAGCGGCATCGCCAGTTGCAGTTTGTTCTGCACCTGCACCTGGGCGATGTCAGCATCCGTACCCGACTCAAATGTCAGAGTCAGCTGCAGCGTCCCGGAGGAGTCGCTGCTTGAACCCATGTACATCAGGCCGTCGATGCCGTTCATATTTTGTTCGATAACCTGCGTGACGGAGTCCTGCAGCGTTTTCGCATCAGCACCTGGGTAGGTTGCTGTGATCTCAATGGCCGTTGGAGCAACGTTAGGATATTGCTCGATCGGCAGTTTAAGAATCGACAGCGCACCCGCCAACATAATGATGATGGCGATTACCCAGGCAAAGATGGGGCGATCGATAAAAAACTTAGCCATGTCTCAGTGGCTCCTGTTAAGACTTCGGTTGTTCAGACTTCGCCTGAGACTCGGTACCTGCTTTGGCGCTGTCATCGCTGACTTCCTGAGGCGTTACCGCTGCACCAGGTTTCACGCGTTGCAGACCGGTCACAATCACACGGTCGCCATCTTTAAGACCTTCCGTTACCAGCCACTTATCACCGAATGCCTGATCGGCTTTCAGCGTGCGGACTTCAACCTTGTTATCCGCGCCCACGACCATAGCGGTCGCCTGACCGGTTGGCGTACGGGTGACACCCTGCTGAGGAACCAGCAGTGCATTCGGATTGGTACCTTCATCCAGTCGGGCACGCACGAACATGCCAGGCAGGAGGCTGTGGTCCGGGTTAGGGAACACGGCACGCAGTGTGATGGAACCCGTGGTTTCATCCACGGTGACATCAGAGAATTCTAATGTTCCGCTCTGGGCGTATTCGCTACCATTCTGCATCAGGAGCTTAACTTGTGCTTTACCGTCAGTTTGCTGAAGCTTGCCGGCATTCAGCTCATTACGCAGGCGCATAAAGTCTTCGCTGGACTGAGTCACATCGACGTAGATCGGATCCAGTTGCTGTACGGTTGCCAGGGCAGTGGTTTGCCCACTGGCCACTAACGCGCCTTCCGTCACCGAGGATTTACCAATGCGTCCGCTGATAGGCGAGGTCACGCGGGTATAGGCGAGGTTGATGCGTGCCGTTTCTACTGCGGCCTGAGCAACCTGGACGGCTGCCGCGGTCTGACCCTGGGTAGACATGGCGGTGTCATAGTCCTGCTGGCTGATGTACTTGGTGCCCAGCAGGGGCTTGTAGCGCTTAACGGTTAATGCAGCGATTTGCGCATTCGCCTGTGCCTGCGCCAGATCACCTTTCGCACTGTTATAGGATGCCTGATAGGTCGCCGGGTCGATCTGATACAAGGATTCGCCCGCCTTAATATCACTTCCTTCAACAAAGTTGCGTTTCAGAATAATGCCTGAGACCTGTGGGCGAACTTCTGCAATTCGGAACGATGAGGTACGACCTGGCAGGTCGGTAGTAATTTTAAGTGGGGCGCTTTTCAACGTTTTGATGCCCACTTCAGGTGCCTGTTGCTGCCCGGCCTGCTGCGAATCTTTGTTGTCACATCCCGCTAGCACTAAGCTTCCTGAAAGCATCAGAACGGCCGCCAGAGGCGTTAACCCTCTGTTTTTGTTCATAAATAAACCTCGAGTGTCCGATATCGATTGTTCAATGGATCACAAACCCATAAACCCATTGCTGCGTTTAAATTATGGTCGTGCTATGGTACATACATTCGGAAATGTATGTAAGTCTAACCCTTTGTAAATAACACCCTCATGGCACGAAATACCAAACAACAGGCGCAGGCAACGCGCAATCACATCATCGATGCAGCTATCGAGCGATTTTCTGAATATGGCGTTTCTAAAACGTCACTGGCTGATATTGCCTCAAGTGCTGGCGTGACGCGGGGTGCAATCTACTGGCATTTCAAAAATAAAACCGATTTACTCAATGAAATTTGGGCGCAGTCCGAATCCGGAATGGCGGACCTGGAGCTTGAGTATCAATCAAAATATCCTTCTGATCCACTTTCTGTGATGCGTGCTATGGTGCTGTATGTCCTTGACGCGACAGCCAGGGATCCAAGAAGACGTGCACTTATGGAAATTATTTACCACAAATGTGAGTTTGTTGGTGAAATGACCACCTTACAGCTGATGCAACAAAATCTCTATCTCGAATGTTACGAAAAGATAGAAGAAGTGCTGGCTCAGTGTATTGATGCAAAACAACTCCCCGAAAATCTGGACACGCGACGCGCGGCTATTGTGATGCGCGGTTATATCAGTGGCATCATGGAAAACTGGTTATTTATGCCAGAAAGCTTTGATCTGGCCGCTGATGCGCCACAGCTGGTGACGACCCTGATTGAGATGCTGGCTTTCTGTCCGACGCTGCGTAAACCGTCTTAACGTCGCACTCAGGACGGTGTCTCCACTTTCTTTTCGAAATCCCGCTGTACGATCGCCAGCGCCGCCAGCACGGTTTCTGGTGCAATCTGATGTTCTTCCAACAGCATAATTAAGTCGACGGCAAGCTTCACTTCTTCCGGCGCGGTTTCCAGCGACATAAACGCTCCTGTATTTTTCCAGCACGCAATGCGTGGTCAGATTCGTAAAATTTTGATTACCGCGATCATTATCAGCGCACCTGCCAGTGCAATCAGCAGGGCGCGGGGATCAAGCGTGGACAGCGTACCGTAATTGATATAGGTACTGATATAGCCGCCAATCAGCGCACCCACAGCGGCCAGCACCAGTGTTGGCACGCCACCGCCCGGACGGCCAGGGAAGAAATAGCGGAAGACAAAGCCCACCATTAAACCGATAACCAGCCAGGAGATCAGGCCCATCGCATTGCTCCACTGAAAAAAGGGATGATAAGAGTATAGCCCCTCCGTCCGGCATAAGGGCAGCAGGGACTAGCCCTGGCGCTCACGATTTTCGATGCCGCGCTCAATCCGTTTTAGTGCCTGCAGACAGCGCTGCAATCTGCCTTCAAGCGCGGCGATTTCTCTCTGCAATTGCTGCTGCTGAGCCAGGGTCTCCTGTGCTGACAGCAGGCTCTCACGGTCGCCGATCATCGCGCGTAAGCGCCGTTCGAAATCCTGATGCTCGGCCAGTTTTTCGTACAAATTTTCTTTCACCGGCACGGTGCGGGGTTCATTGTTGCGCAGCTTTTGCGTCGCCAGCTCGCGCTGCAGCGCACTCATTTGCAATACCACGCGCTCGGCCATCCACGCCACGCGCTCGGTACGATTATCCTTCACGCTTTGCTTAAGCTGCTCAAATGTCTGACGCACTTCCAGCAGGTAATCACCGAGTCGGGTGGTATGGCAATGAAACAGCTGCCTGTCGAAGCGCGCCTGTGCGGTTCGCTTGTTGGCATGGGGCTCCACGGCCTGCGCAAGCTGTTCCAGCTGGATATCGAGTTGTTGCAGTAAACCTGCGCTTTTCATCTTGTTCTCCCGGGCAGAAATGCGCGCTATGATACCCTGATTCTGAGGCATTTTACCGGGCGAGCCATGCAACGTTACATACTTATTATTTTAGGCTGGATTGCCGTGGTGCTGGCCACACTGGGCGTGGTGCTGCCGCTACTACCCACGACGCCTTTTCTCTTGCTGGCTGCCTGGTGTTTTGCCCGTTCGTCGCCGCGCTTTCACCACTGGCTGCTGCATCGTTCCATCTTCGGACGCTATCTGCGTCACTGGCAGCAGCACCGGGCAATGCCGCCAGGGGCGAAGGGCAGGGCGATCCTGTTTATTCTTGTGACATTTGCGTTTTCGCTGTGGATGGTCAAGATCCTTTGGGTACGCCTGCTGCTGCTGGTTATCCTCGGCTGCCTGCTGATCTTTATGATCCGTTTGCCGGTGGTTGATGAAGGGCAAGAAAAACCGTGATTTTGCTAAACGCGGTTGCAATTGTCCGGCGCTTTGCATAGATTTGGTCGTTTTCGTGCGCGGCTTCCCCTCAACGTCTGAATTTCACCCGGTAATATGGCCGTCGCGTGAAATGAAGCTGCGCGAGTCAGATTTGTATTTACCAGGCATAACATTATGACCGCGACTGCGCAGCAGCTTGAATTGATTAAAAACAGTATCAAAAGCATCCCGGATTATCCTAAACCGGGCATTCTCTTTCGTGATGTCACCAGCCTGCTGGAAGATCCGAAGGCGTTTGCACTGAGCATTGAACTGTTGGTTGAACGCTATCGTGACGCTGGCATCACCAAAGTGGTGGGCACCGAAGCGCGTGGTTTCCTGTTTGGTGCACCCGTGGCACTTGGGCTGGGTGTGGGGTTTGTTCCGGTACGTAAACCGGGCAAGCTGCCGCGTAAAACCTTTGCGGAAACCTACGAGCTGGAGTACGGCACCGATACGCTGGAACTGCACTGTGATGCGATTCAGCCCGGCGACGTGGTGCTGGTGATCGATGATCTGCTGGCCACGGGCGGGACCATCGAAGCGACCGTGAAACTGATCCGCCGTGCGGGTGGCAGTGTTCAACATGCCGCTTTCATCATTAACCTGTTCGATCTGACGGGGGAATCTCGCCTGGAAGCGCTGGGTATCGAAAGTTACAGCCTGGTGAACTTCCCCGGTCACTAAGGTTTTGGGGGCAGACCGATCTGCCCCTGCCATTATTTCCCCCGTCCTCCCTCTACTGCCTAAAATGCCTTCCTTCACGCTTCGGCACAAAAAGCAGCGATGTCTCTATCCCTCTCATTAAACTGACCCGTTAAATACCGTCATGCAGCACACTGAAATAGCGATTAAGGACAATCGGGATGAAGACAGTCGCCACTACATTGATTGCATTTTCCCTGATAGCAGGGAGCAAAGCGGCGCTCGCAGACCAGAGCAGCGTGCCCCCTGATTATCACTATCAGGCCGGGAGTGACAGCGGAAAGCACACTTTTACCCTGGGTTATGCGCAAAGCCACGTGAAGCGTTTTAAAGATATGAAAGGGTTCAATTTTAAATATCACTATGAAATTCCTGAACTTCCTCTCAGTGCTGTGGCATCGCTGACATGGATGAACACGCGGGGAAGTCAGTCTCAGCATTTTGATGAAACAGCGGAGGAGGATCATCATCGTGTACGTTACTATTCCCTTATGGTGGGGCCGGCATATCGCGTAGCCACATGGGCCAGTATCTATTTACTGGCAGGGGCCGGTTGGGAGAGCAGTTCTAACAAAAACGAATATTATTCTCCTTCAGGCGATCGTTCCGGCCACTATAAAGTGTTCGATGCGCGTTTTGCGTGGGGCACAGGGATGCAGTTCAACCTGATTGATAATGTTGTGCTGGATGTCGGTTATCAAGCCGGACACGTGCAGAAAACATCCAGTAATGGATTTACTGTCGGGGTAGGGTATCAGTTTTGATTTTCGGACCACGACTCCCCGTTGAACCCTGAGCGCTGCCTCTGCCGACGCAGCCCTTTTTATCCTTTTCTCCATCACGACCGCCCGCCCCTGGCCCCAGAGATGATGTGTTTACTCCCTGTTTTATCGTTTGAATTTCACTTAAACCGGGTAAAGACGTCTGCAAAAAGGAGGGCGGGGTAGGGTGCTGATTTTTTGCTCTTATAAAAGAAAAAGGGATGAACCCGGTCGGGAAAATAATGCATGCTTCAGCATGGCGGTAAGAAGGCCTTCTGTTATAGTACCCTTCCTAAATCTGCTTAACTGCCGTTGATACGGTTGATTTTGCCGATACTCGTCAACAGGCTAAACTGCGGTTTCTCACTGTTTAGGTTAATAAGCTATTAAAAAACAATGATGAAGTCTTAATGAGCTATCAGGTACTGGCCCGCAAGTGGCGTCCACAAGCATTTACTGATGTCGTCGGTCAGCAACATGTTCTGACCGCGCTGGCTAACGGTTTGTCCCTTGGCCGCATCCATCACGCCTATCTGTTTTCCGGCACACGTGGCGTCGGGAAAACCACCATTGCCCGGTTGCTGGCAAAGGGGTTGAACTGTGAAACTGGCATTACCGCTACCCCCTGTGGGCAGTGCGACAACTGCAGGGAAATTGAGCAGGGCCGCTTTGTTGATCTGATAGAAATCGATGCGGCTTCCCGAACCAAAGTGGAAGACACGCGCGACCTGCTGGATAACGTGCAGTACGCGCCGGCACGCGGTCGTTTCAAGGTTTACCTTATCGATGAAGTCCATATGCTCTCGCGTCACAGCTTTAATGCGCTGTTAAAAACGCTTGAAGAGCCCCCGGAGCACGTTAAATTTCTGCTTGCCACCACCGACCCCCAAAAATTACCGGTCACCATTTTATCGCGTTGTCTGCAGTTCCATCTGAAAGCCCTTGATCAGGAACAGATTCGCGGCCAGCTGGAACATGTCTTACAGGCTGAACAGATTGGCGCGGAGAGCCGCGCGCTGCAACTGCTGGCCCGTGCCGCGGATGGCAGTATGCGTGATGCCCTGAGCCTGGCCGATCAGGCGATCGCGATGGGACAGGGGCAGGTCACGACGGCCACCGTCAACGATATGCTGGGTACGCTTGATGATGAACAGCCGCTGGCATTGATTGAGGCACTGGTTCATGCCGATGGTAACCAGGTGATGGCGCTGCTCAGTCAGGCCGCCTCACGCGGCGTGGAGTGGGAAGCACTGCTGGTGGAAATGTTGACGTTGCTGCACCGTGTGGCGATGATCCAACTGCTGCCTTCTGCTTTGGGCGACGATATGGCCGCTATCGAACAGCGCTTGCGTGAGCTGGCGCGGGTATTGCCGCCAGCCGATGTCCAGCTCTATTACCAGACGCTACTGGTGGGGCGGAAAGAACTGCCGCTGGCACCGGACCGCCGCATGGGCGTGGAAATGACGCTGCTGCGCGCGCTGGCCTTTCATCCCAAAGCCGTTATCGCCGATCCGGTCGCACGTCCGACCATGACGTTGCAGGCGCCGGCAGAGGCTGCCGCGCCAGCACAGAACAGCGCACCGGTAGCGCATAGTGCATCCTCACCGCCACCGGCACAGGAATCTCCCCCTCCTCAGGGGTTATCCGGTGCCACCAGTCAGCTCCTGCAGGCGCGAACGCAACTGATGCGCCATCAGGGGGCGAGTAAGCCAAAAAAGAGTGAGCCGGCAGCGCAGGGTGCGCGGCCGGCGAGTTCGGCCCTGGAACGGCTTGCTGCAGTGACCGAACGTGGACAGCAACGCCTGCAACAGGCCGCAGCCGAAGCCGTCCCGGTAAAGGAAGAGGCGTATCGCTGGAAAGCGCAAAACCCAGCTGAAGTGAAAATTGCGCCGGTGGCTACGCCAAAAGCGCTTCGCACGGCCTTAGAGCATGAGAAAAACCCTGAGCTGATGGCCAAACTGGTGGCAGAGTCGCAGGCGCGCGATCCCTGGGCTGCGGAAATCGCGGCGCTGACGATGCCAAAACTGGTGCAGCAGCTGGCGCTAAACGCCTGGAAGGAGCAGACCGCGAACGGTATCTGTCTCCATCTGCGCACCAGCCAGCGTCATCTCAATTCCCCTTCGGCGCAAAAAGCGTTGGGGGAAGCCTTGAATGCGGCTGCCGGGCACCCCATTGAATTAAGTGTGGTGGAGGATGATAATCCTGCTGTGCTGACACCGCTGGAATGGCGGCAAAAAATTTATGAAGAGAAACTGGCGCAAGCGCGTCAGTCGATTATCTCAGATACGCATATTCAGACGCTGCGTCGGTTTTTCGATGCCGACGTGGACGAAGAAAGTATCCGACCTGTTTAACCCGCCGTATCGCAGTTACGTTGATGCGGCCTGAGCTGAAGAGAGAGAACTTATGTTTGGTAAAGCCGGATTGGGCAACCTGATGAAACAGGCCCAGCAAATGCAGGACAAAATGGCCCAGGTGCAGGAAGAGATTGCTGCGATGGAAGTAACCGGTGAATCCGGTGCCGGGCTGGTTAAAGTCACCATCAACGGTGCGCATAACTGCCGTCGCGTGGAAGTCGACCCAAGCCTGCTGGAAGATGACAAAGACATGCTGGAAGATCTGGTGGCTGCGGCTTTCAACGATGCAGCGCGCCGTGTGGCTGAAACGCAGAAAGAGAAAATGGCTGCGGTATCAAGTGGTATGCAGCTCCCACCTGGCTTCAAGATGCCATTCTGATAGCAGACCAGAGGCGATGCGTTGTGTCGCCTCTGGTAATTTTTCTATTCCACCATTGCCGCATAATTTTCCGCCAGAAAATCAATCAGTGCTCTTACCGCCGGTAACTGACCGCGCCGGGAGGGGAACACCACATGAATACTCTCGGGCCTGGTATGCCATTCAGGTAGCAGGGGAACCAGACTGCCGTTTTCCAACTGTTCTTCTAACACTAACCTCGGTAACTGCACCACACCTACTCCCGCCAGCGCGGCTGTGCGCAATGAGGCCATATCGGTGGTGACAAAACGCGGCTGGTGGAACAGCGTCACCTCTTGCTGATTAGGCCCGTATAAAAACCAGCGGTACGTTTGCTGGGGCCGGCCAACGGCGAGGCTCGGCCACTGCTGCAAGTCCATGGGCAGAGTGGGCATGCCGTGCAGTCTGACCAATGCCGGGCTCGCGACCAGGCACATAGGGCGCGTGCCCAGTTTACGCATCACCAGCTCACTATCTTCCAGCGGCAGAGGACGTACACGGATCGCCAAATCGACGTTTTCGTTCAGCACATCCACACGACGGTTCGTCTCTTCAAGCTGAACGCTGGTCAGCGGGTACATCATCATAAAACGCGCCAGCATCGGCCCGATATGGGCGTGCAGCAGTGCGACAGGGCAGGTCAGCCGGATAAGCCCTCGCGGCTCGACCCGGAGTGTATCAATCGCTTCCTGGGCGGCTTCTGCTTCAATGATCATCGCCTTACAGTGTCGGTAATAAATCTGACCGGCCTCCGTCACGGTGAAACTTCGCGTTGAGCGCTGTAACAGGCGTGTCTCCAGCCCCTCTTCCAGCAGCGCAATGCGACGGCTTAGTCGCGACTTCGGTATGCCAATCGCACGGCTTGCCGGGGAAAAACCGCCATGATCCACCACCTGTACGAAATACCACAGGTCATTTAAATCCTGCATACGTATTGTCCTGTTGATAGAACGCTGAGTCCAGATTGACACTCTACCGGATTGTTTGTCTTGCGCATAAGATCACTCACATCGAAACAGGTCGTCTGGAGAAAAATCATGAAATCTATTATCGCTGTTCATTCTGCTCCTGCCTCTCATTGGGTCGGTGACGGTTTTCCGGTGCGGTCGATGTTTTCCTACTCAACAATGGCTCGTCAGCTGAGCCCATTTTTACTGATGGATTATGCCGGACCTGCAGTGTTCAGCGCCGGGCATAAAACACCGCGTGGCGTCGGTCAACACCCACATCGCGGTTTTGAAACCGTCACCATCGTGTACGCGGGAGAAGTAGCTCACCGCGATAATACGGGCAAGGGTGGCGTTATCGGCCCCGGCGATGTGCAGTGGATGACTGCGGGCAGTGGCATTTTGCATGAAGAGTTCCACTCGCCTGCCTTTAGCGCAGCGGGTGGCACGCTGGAAATGGTGCAGTTATGGGTCAATTTACCGGCAAAAGATAAGATGACCGCGCCGCGTTATCAGCCCATTACAGACAGTGATATCCCTGTGGTGGCCTTACCTGACCATGCCGGAAAGGTACGCGTGATAGCAGGGTCAATGGCGGGAAAAAATGGCCCCGCCCAGACCTTCACACCGATGCATATCTGGGACGTGCGGCTCAATGCGCATGCTCAAACGCACCTGGACTTACCGGAAGGTTGGAATACCGCCCTGATGGTGCTGAAAGGGACGGTACAGGTTAACGGTGAAGAGGTGGTCCGTGAGGCCCAGCTTGTGGTGATGGATGCCAAAGGTGACAGTGTGCAAATAGAAGCAAACAACGATGCGGTTGTACTGTTGCTGAGTGGCGAGCCCATTGATGAACCTGTGGTCGGTTATGGCCCGTTTGTGATGAACACGGATGAAGGCATTCGCCAGGCAATTGATGATTTTAATCAGGGTCGTTTTGGCGACGCTATTCAGTAAGACAGAACGGCTATCATGCGGATAGCCGGAACGCTTTAATTAACAGGAGCACGAAGATGATGCCAGCAAACTTTAATGGGCAAAAACCGATGATCGACGTTGATGACGCCGTGATGTTATTAATCGACCACCAAAGCGGTTTGTTTCAGTTGGTGCATGATATGCCGATGCCGACATTGCGTGGACATGTGACGATGCTTGCCAAAATGGCAACGATGGCTAACATCCCGGTAATTACTACGGCTTCCGTGCCACAGGGACCAAATGGTCCGCTGATCCCGGAGATCCATCAGTATGCACCTCATGCGCAGTACGTTGCCCGTAAGGGCGAGATCAACGCATGGGATAACGCTGAGTTTGTCGCTGCGGTTAAAGCTACGGGACGAAAAACCCTGATCATTGCTGGTACGGTTACCAGCGTCTGTATGGCTTTCCCGGCCATTAGCGCGGTAGCCGAAGGTTTTAAAGTCTTCGCGGTGATCGACGCATCAGGGACCTACTCGAAGATGGCGCAGGAAATTACCCTTGCACGGGTCGTGCAGGCGGGTGTGGTTCCACTGGATACGGCCGCCGTCGCGGGCGAAATTCAGGGTAGCTGGAACCGCGCTGATGCGATGGACTGGGCGGCACTGTGGCCTGCGGTCTTTACGGAATATGGGCTGCTGGCGGAAAGCTATCAAAAAGCCCAGGACGTGGTCAGCCACCATGAAACGCTCGATTCTGAACGTCGCTGATTAATGCTTCCCCGGATAAGTCCGGGGAATATCTTTTTCTATGCTCGTCCGCAGGGCAGATGTTAGGCTATAGCCCCCTCTTATTTCAGAAGTCTGAGCAATGCAAACCAGCCCTTTACTTACCGCCCTTATGGAATCTCTGCGCTGCCTGCCAGGCGTTGGACCAAAATCAGCGCAGCGTATGGCCTTCCAGCTGTTGCAGCGTGACCGCAGCGGCGGGATGCGCCTGGCGCAGGCACTGACGCGCGCGATGTCGGAAATTGGGCACTGCTCTGATTGCCGTACCTTTACCGAGCAGGACATTTGCACTATCTGCGCCAATCCGCGACGTCAAGAGAACGGGCTGATCTGTGTTGTAGAAAGTCCGGCAGATATCCATGCGGTTGAACAGACCGGGCAATTTTCTGGCCGTTACTTCGTGCTGATGGGGCATCTGTCACCGCTGGATGGCATTGGACCAAACGATATCGGCCTTGATCGTCTGGAGCAGCGACTCGAGAAAGAGAAGATTGTCGAAGTGATCCTCGCCACTAATCCCACCGTAGAAGGTGAGGCCACCGCCAACTATATTGCCAGCCTGTGTGAACAGTATGGCATTGAAGCCAGCCGCATTGCCCACGGTGTGCCGGTAGGGGGCGAACTTGAAATGGTGGACGGTACCACACTGTCGCACTCGCTGGCCGGACGTCAAAAGTTTAAATTCTGAACAATCAGCGGCACGAGCCCTTCGTGCCGTCTTGAAATCTTTTTTGTTACCCCCATTTAATACCTCAACGTTCATCATCTGTTTTTAGTTGAGGTAGCAATGACCATGAAAGGACAAGAGACACGTGGCTTCCAGTCAGAGGTAAAACAGCTTCTGCACCTGATGATCCACTCACTCTATTCAAATAAAGAAATCTTCCTGCGTGAGCTGATCTCTAACGCCTCAGATGCTGCTGATAAGCTGCGCTTTCGTGCGTTATCCACGCCGGACCTTTACGAAGGCGACGGCGATCTTCGCGTCCGGGTTTCCGTTGACAAGGAAAAGCGTACCCTGACCCTGAGTGATAACGGCATCGGGATGCGTCGTGACGAAGTGATAGAAAACCTGGGGACGATTGCCAAATCCGGGACGAAATCTTTCCTGGAATCACTGGGCTCCGACCAGGCGAAAGACAGCCAACTGATTGGACAGTTCGGTGTGGGCTTCTACTCGGCGTTTATCGTCGCGGATAAAGTGTCTGTGCGCACCCGTGCTGCAGGCGCTGCGGCGTCTGAGGGGGTATTCTGGGAGTCTGCCGGTGAAGGTGAATACACCATTGCCGATATTGAAAAAGCCGATCGTGGCACTGAAATTACCCTGCATCTGCGCGAAGGCGAAGACGAATTCCTCGACGCCTGGCGCGTGCGCAGCATCATCAGTAAATACTCTGACCATATTGCGCTGCCGGTAGAGATCGAAACCCACAACGAAGAAGACAACACCACCACGTGGGAAAAGATCAACAAAGCGCAGGCGCTGTGGACGCGCAACAAGTCTGACATCAGCGAAGACGAGTACAAAGAATTTTACAAGCACGTTGCCCATGATTTTACCGATCCGCTGACGTGGAGCCATAACCGCGTAGAAGGTAAGCAGGAGTACACCAGCCTGCTGTACATCCCGGCCCAGGCCCCGTGGGATATGTGGAATCGTGACCACAAGCATGGTCTGAAACTGTACGTACAGCGTGTGTTCATCATGGACGACGCGGAACAGTTTATGCCGAACTACCTGCGTTTCGTAAAAGGTCTGATCGATTCAAACGATCTGCCGCTGAACGTTTCGCGTGAGATCCTGCAGGACAGCCGTATTACCCAAAGCCTGCGTGGAGCGCTGACTAAGCGTTCCCTGCAGATGCTGGAAAAAGTGGCTAAGGATGACGAAGCAAAATATCAGTCATTCTGGCAGCAGTTTGGCCTGGTCCTGAAAGAAGGTCCGGCAGAAGACAGCAGCAACGCGGAAACCATTGCAAAACTGCTGCGTTTCGCCAGCACCAGCAGCGAAGGCCCGGCGCAAACCGTGTCGCTGGAAGACTATGTCAGCCGTATGGTGGAAGGTCAGGAGAAGATTTACTACATCACGGCCGACAGCTATGCCGCCGCGAAAAGCAGCCCGCACCTGGAGCTGTTCCGTAAGAAAGGTATCGAGGTTCTGCTGCTCTCCGACCGCATCGACGAATGGATGATGAGCTACCTGACCGAATTTGACGGGAAAAGCTTCCAGTCTGTCAGCAAAGCCGATGATGCGTTGAGCAAACTGGCGGATGAAGAAACCGAAGAGCAGAAAGAAGCGGAAAAAGCGCTGGAGCCGTTCGTAGAGCGAGTGAAAACGCTATTGGGTGAGCGCGTCAAGGAAGTGCGTCTGACGCACCGTCTGACCGATACGCCTGCAATTGTCACTACCGAAGCGAACGAAATGACCACCCAGATGGCGAAGCTGTTTGCTGCGGCGGGTCAGGACGTGCCTGAAGTCAAATACCTGTTTGAACTGAACCCGGACCATGCGCTGGTGAAACGTGCCGCTGATACCCAGGACGAAGCCCGCTTCGCCGAATGGATCGAGCTGCTGCTCGAACAGGCGCTGCTGGCAGAAAAAGGGTCGCTGGACGACCCGAATCAGTTTATTCGCCGTATGAACCAGCTGCTGCTGGGTTAACACCGCAGGGCGAACCGTCTGTTCCGGTTCGCCCGCCACGAGAGCAGCATGCCAGCACGGGGCAACCGTAAAAGGGGCCCCGTGCTGTTATTATCCCGCAATCGATGCCTCTTCTAACAGCCAGCGTCTGAAAAGCTCAATCTCCGTTTCCTCTTTACGTGCCGCTTTCACCATCATCCATGTCGCGCGATCCACTTCAGCAAACCCCAGCGGGGCGATCAGCGATCCCTCACGGATCTCTTTTTTTACCAGGATCTGCGGCGTCATAATAATTCCCATCCCATTACGGGCCGCCTGTATGGCCAGCGTCAGATTGTCGAAATGTCGACCCGCCCAGAAGTCCCCCTTTGCTCCGGTTTTTTTTGCCCATTCCGCCCACGCATGCAGCTTGGTGTCGGCATGTAACAGCGGCAGGGTGGAAAAATCCGTTTCATAGGTAAAGCGGTTGCTGAACTTCGGGGCACAGACCGGGCCGATATAGTCAACGGTAATCAGCGTAGCGGCAATATCTTCCTGTACAGACTGCTCATGGCTGACGATCAGCACATCCGTATGCTCGCTGCGCACTCGCTCTATATCGACATGGGTCTGAAAGGTGAGGGCAATTTCACTGTGGCGTTCGGTAAAGCGACTGATACGCGGGATAAGCCACTGTGCCAGAAAGCTGGGGGCGCAGGAGACGCTCAGACTGTGCAGGTTGCTCGCACGGATTTTTTCGCAGGTCACTTCAATCTCGCTGAAGGTCTGCATACAGCATACCTTCAGGCGTTCACCGTCGGGAGTAAGCTGCACGCGCCCGTTGATGCGTAAAAACAGCGGCTTGCCCAGCCACTCCTCTAACTGCTTGATTTGATGACTGACGGCGCTGTGCGTAACACTCAGCGACTGTGCCGCCAGGCTGAAGCTTTGGTGCAGCGCTGCCTGATGAAAATAACGCAGCGCGCGCAGGGAAGGGAGGCCAGACATAATCATACCTTGTTAGAAAAACTAACAGAGAGTGTCTGTTTTTATCATTTTCAAGTCCAGCGTAATTTCCCTACTCTGACTGGCAGGTCGGGGTCGTGTCCTGTCAGCCACCAGCATACACCCCCTTCTGGTTTCTCTCGTTGCACAGCCGTATTTTCCCCTTGTCAGCCGACGATTACATTCAACATCTATGCGAAGGAAAGGAAAATGACCAATCAGCATTCTGTAAAAACACAGCTTGTTATGTTCACCGGAGGTCGTGATAGCACGCTGGCAGCATGTTATCTGATGTTACAAGGTATTCCCGTGCACCTCTGGTCTGGTAACAGCGGATGTTCACTGCACCGGGGTATTTTATCTCATCGTGTTGATGAGCTGAAAAGCCGGTTTGGTGACCTTGTGGTCGCCCATACCATTGCCGATATCAGCGGCGCTTTTCGCTCCATCGCCATCGAGCACTTGGAAAGTGACATTCTGAAATATCGCAAAAACCTGGTACTGCTGGGAGAGAAACTGGCGATCCACGCCCATCTGGTGGATTTCTGCCACCGCAACGACATCAATACCATCAACGATGGCATCACCCATTATCAGATGGAGTTTCCGGAACAGCGTCAGGTGGCCAAGACGTTTCTGATGGAGATGATGGCCCGATACGATATCAATTATCAGTCACCCATTTATGAGTTTGCCCAGTCGGCAGACGATGTGAAGTACCGCCTTCTGCAACTGGGGATCTCCACCAAGTCTCTGGAAGGCATCAGCATCTTTGCCGACAGCTTCTCAACGCCGAACGATGAGGTGATCCTCGCCTATCTGCATGACAAAGCCCCGCTGGCGCACAATATTGTGCGTTTCCTGTCGGGTGAGACCCTGATGACGCCTGTGCTGAAAGCCAGCGCGGCAGCCTGAATCTGACTGTCAGAGGTGGCGTAACCAGGGGGTTACGCCACCCGGAGCCTGAGATGAAAATAATCGTTAAATGTGCAGCCATTATTATTTATCAGCGTTCGCTCTTGCTGACCCGCAAACGCGGCACCGGAATTTTCATTTCTCCAGGCGGTAAGCCGCGGGTAGGGGAAGACCATCTGAGCTGCCTGAAGCGTGAGCTACAGGAGGAACTGGGCGTGCAGATTAACAGCTTCCGACCGTTTGGCCTGTTTCATGGCAAGGCGGAATTCGAAGCGATGGCCATTGAAAACCACGTCTACCATGTAGAAATCGCCGGCCAGCCGCGTGCCGGCAGCGAGATAGAAGAGATTGCGTGGGTGAACTACCGCCAGCCTCCTTGTGAAATCGCGGTCGGCTCGATCTTCCGCGATAACGTTATGCCACTGCTTTACCAGCAAGAGTTGATCAACTAATGGACGCATCTTCACTTTCCCCCCAGTTACAACAGGTCCACGGCGATCGGTTTTATAAGCGAGTTGCTATGCTGAAAGACGAACTCCGGGAAGAACTGACCCGCATCTACCAGCTGGAAGAGTACGATTTGTTTTTCGTCCAGTCAGTACGCGTCGGACTGGTGATCCTGTCCCACCTCTTTCATAAGCAGGAGACCACGCTCTGTCTGGCAAAACATGCGCATTATCAGCCGATCACTGCGCTTTTCAGTCCGCCGGCTTCCCATTATACCGGGCCTGGTAGCGTGCCGATCATTACCCACGTTAATCCCTATACCGGTGAAGTCAACAGCCTGAAAGACAGCAAAGGCAAAGGGGTTGTCGATGCCTCCCACAGTTTTGCGACTAACCGCCATCGCGAACTCATTGCTGACAGTTCCATCTTTGTTGCTCCTCTGCACAAACATGCCTCGCTGACCATCGGACTGGCGGTCATTGCCCTGCGTCCGGAGGATTTCAGTACTCTGATGCGTAGTGAACTGCGGTTGTTTGAAGAATCAACGTCATCGGCCAAACCGCTGATCGAAGCGCTGGATAACGTGCGTAGTCCGGGCTGGCAGCCTTATAACGTGGCGAAGGTCGGAGCGGTAGCGTTGAAGGATGTCGCCGGCATGGACTTTACTTCCATCAGTGCCGCAGATTTACCCTTTAGTTGTTTTCCGGTGCCGGCCCTTAGCGAGGGGTTACAGCAGCAGGTGAAAGCGGCAGAAGCCTGCTATTTTCCGCATGCCAGCACCCTGCGCATCTCTTGCTGGGTGCGGGGCGACGGCAGTAAATCGGTGGACATGACGCAGCAGGTTGAACAGAAGCTTTGCACCCTGTGGGAGGAAAAATGAAAAGTCGCTTTGCTGTGAATGGCAATATTATTGGCCTGCTGGGCGGGGTGATCCTCAGCACCGACTCCGTATTTATCCGTATGATGGGGATCGAAAACTCGTGGCTGATCGTGATGCTGCGCGGCTTCTGTATGTGGGGCGTCTGTCTATTGATGTGGGCTGTCTGGCGACAGAGTCGCTCCACGCTGGGTATGCCCTGGCTGACCAAAGACAACGTCCTGTCGGTGCTGTTTTTTTGCATCGCTTCCGCCTGCTTCGTTAACGCGCTGAACCGGGGCAACGTTGCCACCGTTCTGGTCATCATCTCTTCAACGCCGTTTATCTCCGCGATGATCAGCCGCCTGTTCTTTAAAGTGACTATCGACCGCGGCGTGATGCTGGCCTCGCTGGCGGGGATCGTTGGCGTGGTGATTGTGATGTCAGGGCGCGGCCTTGGCCATAGTGGTATTGCCAATGTTTATGCGCTGGGCACGGCCGTATCGATGGCGCTGGCGTTTATCTTTACCTCCCGTGTCAGCGGCGGCACAGCGGGATTACCCTCACTGGGGGCGGTACTGGCCTCGGTGTTAATCGTACTCTGGCCCGGCGCCAATATGGCAGATAGTCTGAAAGTGTTGTCCGCCGCGCAATATGGCTGGGTGATTGCGGAAGGGGCGCTGATTATGCCGCTGGCCATGGGTTTAATCACCTTATCCACGCGTTTTGTCTCACCGGCCAATGCCGGACTGTTTTTACTGCTTGAAACGGCGCTGGCCCCCTTGTGGATGTACCTTTTTATGGACGAAGTGCCTACAATTCATGCAGTTATTGGCGGTGCGGTTATCATCATTGCGGTAATTTCTCAGTCCCTTTATGTTCGTCGTCAGGGGGCGCTGCAAGGCTATGCGGATGCAGGTTAACCGCGCCCTTCCTTGTGGATAGCGGGCCAAAATGGTATGTTCTTGCGCTCAGATAAAGTGATCAATTAAGCGATTCGCAAGGGGATTTACGCAATGCGTATTATTCTGCTCGGAGCTCCGGGTGCAGGTAAAGGGACTCAGGCTCAGTTCATTATGGAGAAATACGGTATTCCGCAAATCTCCACGGGTGACATGTTACGCGCCGCGGTTAAAGCCGGTTCGGAACTGGGTCAGAAAGCCAAACAGATTATGGATGATGGTAAACTGGTGACCGACGAGCTGGTCATTGCGCTGGTTAAAGAGCGTATTGCTCAGGAAGACTGCCGTAATGGTTTCCTGCTGGACGGTTTCCCACGCACCATTCCTCAGGCTGATGCCATGAAGGAAGCGGGCATTAAAGTGGACTACGTGCTGGAATTCGCCGTACCTGATGAACTGATCGTGGATCGTATCGTGGGCCGCCGGGTTCATGCGCCATCCGGTCGTGTGTACCACGTCACCTACAATCCTCCGAAAGTGGAAGGTAAAGATGACGTGACCGGTGAAGAACTGACCATCCGCAAAGACGATCAGGAAGCGACCGTACGTAAACGTCTGGTGGAATACCACGAGATGACCGCACCGCTGATTGCTTACTACAGCAAAGAAGCGGACGCCGGTAACACCGCGTACCACAAAATTGACGGCACCCGTAAAGTGACTGAAGTCAGCGCCGAGCTGGCTAAAATCCTCGGTTAATGCCGCTGAGCCAGGGTTCTCCCTGGCTCAATTGCAGCAATTGGTTTATCCCCCGCTTTTTTCCGCTAGAATAAGTCTCGTTTTCATCCCCCGACGATGCCGTAAAAAGGAATAACAATGAGGCAAGATAAGCCTGGCGTATTACTGGTTAACTTAGGCACACCTGATGCCCCAACGACACCTGCCGTAAAACGTTACCTTAAACAGTTCCTTAGCGATAAACGCGTGGTCGATTCCCCGCGCTGGCTATGGTGGCCAATCCTGAATCTTGGGATCCTTCCGATCCGCTCTCCTCGCGTGGCGAAGCTATACGCCTCCGTATGGATGGATGATGGCTCTCCGCTACTGGTCTTCAGCAAGCGTCAGCGCAATGCGCTGGCTGCCAGACTGGATATGCCGGTAGAGCTGGGGATGAGCTACGGTAATCCAAGCCTGAAAAGCGCCATCGACAGCCTGATGCAGCAGGGCGTAACGCGGTTGATTGTGCTGCCGCTTTATCCGCAGTTTTCCTGCTCGACGGTGGCCGCGGTATGGGACGGCATCACCGAGGTCTTTGCCGGTTATCGCAGCCTGCCCTCTGTGCACTTTATCCGCGACTATGCAGAGCACCCGGCCTACATTGCCGCGCTGAAAGCGTCGGTGGAGCGATCCTTTGCGCAGCATGGCAAGCCCGACCTGCTGGTCACCTCTTTCCACGGTATCCCGCAGCGTTTTGCCAATGAAGGCGACGACTATCCGCAGCGCTGCTACGACACCTTTAACGCGCTGACCGCATCACTGGGGCTGGGCAGCAGCGAAGCCATGCTGACCTTCCAGTCGCGCTTCGGTCGTGAGCCGTGGTTGATGCCTTATACCGATGAAACCATGAAATCACTGCCTGCTAAAGGCGTGAAGCACGTGCAGATTATGAGCCCGGGCTTTTCCTCTGACTGCCTGGAAACCCTGGAGGAGATCAATGGAGAGAACCGTGAAATCTTCCTGCATGCAGGCGGCACGCGTTTTGAGTACATCCCGGCGCTGAATGATGATGACGCTCATGTCGCGATGATGCAGGAGCTGGTGAACCAGTACCGCTAAAATCATGGGGCATCTGTTGTCCCATGATCGTCACAGAGCGCAATTGTTGCTATGATTGCGCCCTGATCCCCCTCTTGTAGTCTGCAATTATGAAATTCCCCGGTAAACGTAAATCCAAACACTATTTCCCCGTCAGCGCCCGTGACCCCCTGCTGCAGCCGGTTCAGCCGGAAAATGATGCTGCAAACAGCTGGATTGTCGGTATCGACCAGATCCTGGTCGACATTGAGGCGAAGGTGGATGATGACTTTGTGGCGCGTTATGGTCTGAGTCTCGGCCACTCGCTGGTGATTGAAGATGACGTTGCCGAGGCGCTTTATGCTGAGTTGGTTGCCCATAATCTGATCACCCACCAGTTTGCCGGAGGTACCATCGGCAATACGTTGCACAATTATTCGGTTCTGGCTGATGACCGTTCAGTGCTGCTGGGCGTGATGTGCAATAACGTCCAGATTGGCGGCTACGCATACCGTTACCTGTGTAATACCTCCAGCCGCACCGACCTGAACTATCTGCAGGGTGTGGACGGCGCCATAGGCCGCTGTTTTACCCTGATTGGCGATAACGGTGAGCGCACCTTCGCTATCAGTCCGGGGATGATGAACCAGTTGCATCCACAGAGTATTCCGGAAGAAGTTATTGCCGGGGCCTCAGCGCTGGTACTGACTTCGTATCTGGTGCGCTGTAAGCCGGGCGAGCCGATGCCGGCGGCCACCATGCAGGCTATCCAGTGGGCGAAGAAGCATAACGTCCCGGTGGTGCTGACGCTGGGTACCAAATACGTCATTGCAGACAATCCGCAGTTCTGGCGTGACTTCCTGCGCGAGCACGTCTCTGTGGTGGCGATGAACGAAGATGAAGCGTTTGAGCTGACCGGTGAGCAGGACCCGCTGCAGGCGGCAAATATTGCCCTCGACTGGGTGGACCTGGTACTTTGTACGGCCGGCCCCAATGGCCTGTATATGGCTGCCTTTACCGAGGAATCCGGCAAGCGCACCACGCAGCATCCTTTATTGCCGGGGGCGATCCCTGAGTTCAACCAGTATGAGTTCAGCCGTGCTATGCGTCATCAGGACTGCACCCAGCCCCTGCGTATTTTTTCCCATATCGCACCCTATATGGGCGGCCCGGAGAAAATCATGAATACAAATGGGGCAGGGGATGGCGCGCTGGCGGCGCTGCTGCACGATATTACGGCCAATAACTTCCACCGCTCCAATGTGCCGAACTCGAGTAAGCATGCGCGCAATTATCTGACCTACTCCTCGCTGGCGCAGGTATGTAAATATGCTAATCGCGTGAGCTATCAGGTATTAAATCAGCATTCGCCGCGTCTGACGCGCGGGTTACCGGAGCGGGAAGACAGCCTGGAAGAGTCTTACTGGGAGCGGTAAGAGGCAGAATGACGGATTGTTCCCATCACCGGGTTGGGGCGACCGGAGAAAAGGTCGCCCCAACCGGGGTTCAAATCGGGCATTCGGCCGGGGTTTCCACCGGACTCAGCAGCAGCAGATTCAGCATGCTGTTAGCAATCTCCCGCTCGCCCATCACCACACGGTCTGCACCGCGCTCCATGATGTAATCCACTTCATCATCATAATGTGCGCGGGCGATAATCTCGATATTCGGGCGCGTTTCCCGCGCGGCAGTGACAATTTCCCCGGCTTCATAACCGTTCGGGATCGTCAGCAGCAGCCAGCGCGCACAGTCCAGACGGGCGAGTGCCATCGTGTCACTGCGTGCGGCATTGCCCAGTACGGCTTTGATCCCCTGTTCACGCAGCGCCTCAACGCGCGGCCGGCTGTTTTCCACCACCACAATGGGAATACCGGCTTCCATCAGGCGGCTGCCCAGCAGGCTGCCGACGCGGCCAAAACCAACAATCACGGCGTGATTGCACAGGTCCACCGGGATCTGTTTCTCTTCTTCGATAGCTTCTTCCATCGTCTGCTCTTCGATGGTTTCTGTTTTTTGCAGATAGCGCTCCAGTATGGCGAACAGGATTGGGTTCAGCATGATCGAGAGGATAGCGCCTGCCAGCACCAGGTTACGCCCGCTCTCCGGTAAGATATTCAGCGAAATGCCCAGTCCGGCAAGGATAAAGGCGAACTCACCGATTTGGGCCAGGCTGACGGAGATGGTCAGCGCGGTGCGTTTGGAGTGGCCAAACAGCATTACCAGCGCCAGCGCGACCAGGGATTTGCCGAAGACGATAATCGCCAGCGCGCCCAGGACGGCCAGCGGCTGCTGGACCAGGATCATCGGATCAAACAGCATGCCGACGGAAACGAAGAACAGGACGGCAAAGGCGTCGCGCAGGGGCAGCGTATCGTGCGCCGCCCGATGGCTCAGTTCAGATTCGTTCAGCACCATACCGGCGAAGAAGGCACCCAGTGCAAAGGAAACATCAAAGAATTCGACGGCACCAAAGGCAATGCCCAGCGCCAGTGCCAGCACTGAAAGAGTAAACAGCTCGCGTGAACCGGTGGCCGCGCTGCGGGCGAGGATCCACGGCACCACGCGGCGTCCGACGACCATCATCAGTACCATAAAGGCGACTACCTTGCCGATGGTGATCAGCAGGTCAATCATGATGGTGGTAACGCTGGCGTTTCCTTCTTCGAACAGTCCGGCGAGAGCAGGCAGCAGCACCAGCGCCAGTACCATCATCAGGTCTTCCACAATCAGCCAGCCAATAGCAATCTGTCCACGCTGGCTATCAATCAGCTGCCGCTCTTCAAGCGCCCGCAGCAGCACGACGGTGCTGGCGGTGGAAAGGCACAGCCCGAACACCAGACCTGTCATCATTGGCCATCCCAGCGCCCACGACAGCCCCATGCCTAACAGCGTGGCGGCGGCGATTTGTGCAACAGCACCAGGGATGGCGATCGACTTTACCGCCATCAGGTCTTTCAGTGAGAAGTGCAGACCCACGCCAAACATCAGCAGGATCACCCCCAGTTCAGCTAGCTCCGGGGCCAGATTCGTGTCCGCCACAAAGCCCGGTGTAAAGGGTCCGGCAAGGACGCCAGCCAAAAGATAACCAACAAGAGGAGAAATGCGCAGACGATTGGCCAGCATACCGAAGAGGAAGGCGAGAACTAAGCCTCCTACGATAGTGGTGATAAGCGGTGTGGTGTGATGCATGCCTGTCTCCTTTGTGTGCATACTCTTGATACATCAAGTTGCGGAGGCGTTGGCGACAACCGGGTCATTTCGCTGACTGTAGCTCCAGGAGACCCGCAGGTTTGCCGTTATCGAGCAACTCAAATCATTCAGAGTGTAATTGTGTCCAGTTGTAAGTTTTTAGTGTATGGCATATTCCGGGATGACGCTTGTCATTATTAGTAATAACGGCAAAAAAAGTGATTCATTGAGATAAAGTTGTCAGAGAGTGCGATTTTATACACTTATCAGAGTGTAAGGCAGACATTGCAGGAGGATGAACCGGTGCTAAAAACAGTGATTAGCACCGGGAAGGGACTATTTAGGGCGGTTATCGGGCAGGAAAGCCGTAAGAATGCCCAGAAGGGGAAGGTAAGCACAAATTTGATAGACCAGCTCGATACCACGATGATCGGCCACCACCCCCAGCACGGCGGCACCCAGGCCACCCATTCCGAAGGAGAAACCGAAAAACAGGCCGGAAACCATACCGATACGTCCGGGCATCAGCTCCTGGGCATACACCAGAATAGCGGAAAATGCTGAGGCCAGAATAAAGCCTATCACCACCGACAGCGCACCGGTCAACCACAAGTTGACCCAGGGCAGCATCAGGGTAAAGGGGGCAACGCCCAGAATCGACACCCAAATAACCCGCTTACGGCCAATTTTGTCGCCAATCGGGCCTCCCACCACGGTACCGGCCGCCACGGCAAACAGGAACATAAACAGGTGCAGCTGTGCATTCTGCACGGAAAGCCCGAATTTATGCATCAGGTAGAATGTGTAATAACTGCTTAGGCTGGTGAGATAGAAATACTTCGAGAATACCAGTACCAGCAGAATGGTAATGGCAAACGCCACCTTACGACGCGGCAGCGTGCTGACCACCGGAGCAGTATGCCCTTTAGTCACGCGATTCTGATGCTGATACCAGCGACTGATCTGCAACAGCACAATAATGGCCAGCAGTGCTGCCAGCGAGAACCAGGCTACATTACCGCGACCGTACGGCGCGATGATCAGTGCTGCCAGCAGGGGGCCAAGCGAGCTGCCCAGATTACCACCGACCTGGAACAGTGACTGTGCCAGGCCATGCCGCCCCCCGGAGGCCATGCGAGCCACGCGCGATGACTCAGGATGGAACACGGAGGATCCGGTGCCCACCAGCGCCGCCGCCACCAGGATCATCGGGAAATTACTGGCCATTGCCAGCAGAACCAGACCACACAGGGTGAACCCCATGCCGACAGGTAGTGACCAGGGCTGAGGATGCTTATCGGTATAGTAACCAATCAGCGGCTGTAACAGCGAGGCGGTCATCTGATACGTCAGCGTGATCAGGCCTATCTGAACAAAACTCAGTGAAAAGTCCTCACGCAGCAGCGGATAAATCGCCAGAATCAGGGACTGGATCATATCGTTGAGTAAATGCGCCACGCTGATGGCACCAAGCACCTCAAAAGCGGTGCGCCTGACGGGGGGTTGTGGGGAAGAGAGAGTTCGATCGCTTGCCATTAATTTAACCTGTCATTGTCTTATGTTTTTATTGTGCGGAGAAAAGCCGTTAGCTTGCCCACAACATAAGCTGGAGTAATTATCTTTTAGAGCTAATCCTGCGGCATAATCAGGTCAGTGTCACAAAAATTATTATTTTGTTAAGTCCGGGTTGTTCAACAAGGAGGGTCAGAGTGCCAGTATTCAAAAAAAGTCTTGCCAGCGTCATGACGGTGGCGTTATTAAGCGCGCCGCTGATGGCTCAGGCGTGGGTCAAAGATCGCACCTATAAATTTACCGTGTTGCATACCAACGATCACCACGGCCGTTTCTGGAATAACGAGCAGGGCGAATATGGCCTCGCGGCGCAAAAAACCATGATGGACCAGATACGTTATGAGGTGCAGGCGCACGGCGGGGCGACGCTGATCCTCTCCGGCGGCGATATTAATACCGGTGTGCCGGAGTCAGACCTGCAGGATGCGGAGCCTGACTTTCGCGGTATGAACCTGATTGGCTATGACGCCATGGCGATCGGCAACCATGAATTTGATAATCCCCTTTCCGTTCTGCGTCAGCAGCAGAAATGGGCCAAATTCCCGCTGCTCTCAGCCAATATTTATCAGAAAAGCACCGGGAAACGGCTGTTTGAGCCCTATGCGCTGTTTAACCGCATGGGGCTGAAAATTGCCGTCATCGGTCTGACCACGGATGACACGGCGAAAATCGGCAATCCGGAAAATTTCACCGATATCGTGTTCCACAAACCAGCCACGGAAGCGAAAGCGGTGGTTGAAGCGCTGCGGGCGAAAGAGAAGCCGGATGTGATTATCGCCGCCACGCATATGGGCCACTATGATAATGGCCAGCACGGTTCCAATGCCCCGGGCGACGTTGAGATGGCGCGTGAACTGCCGGCTGGCTACCTGGATATGATTGTCGGGGGCCACTCGCAGGATCCGGTCTGTATGGCGAAAGAGAATGTGAAACAGGCCGATTACGTGCCCGGCACGCCCTGTACGCCGGATCGTCAGAACGGCACCTGGATTGTGCAGGCGCATGAGTGGGGTAAATATATCGGCCGGGCCGACTTCACTTTCCTGAACGGTAAGCTGACGCTGGAACATTACGAACTGGTGCCGATTAACCTGAAGCACAAGGTGAAAAATGCTGACGGCAGCACCACCTGGGTAAATTACACGCCCGAGATTGCGAAAAATCCGGCGATGCAAAAATTACTGACCCCGTTCCAGAAAAAGGGCGAAGCGCAGCTTGGCATTAATATCGGCAGCGTTAACGGGCGGCTGGAAGGGGATCGCAGCAAAGTGCGCTTTGTGCAGACCTCAATGGCGCGTCTGATTCTGGAAGGCCAGATCGATCGCACTAAGGCTGACTTCGCGGTCATGAGCGGCGGTGGCGTGCGCGACTCCATTGAGGCGGGGCCGATCACCTACAAAGACGTCCTCAAAGTGCAGCCGTTCGGCAATCAGCTGGTCTATGTGGATATGAAAGGCAGCGAAGTGGAACAGTATCTCGCCGTGGTGGCCAATAAACAGGTGGATTCCGGGGCCTATGCGCAGTTTGCCCGCGTCAGTCTGACGGCCGACGGCAGTGGCGTCAGCAATATCCGCATCAATGGAAAGCCGCTGGAGGCTGACAAAACCTATCGCATGGCGACCCTGAGCTTTAACGCGACGGGCGGCGATGGCTATCCGCTGGTGGATAAGCTGCCGGGTTACGTCAATACCGGGTTTGTCGATGCCGAAGTACTTAAGCAATATATCCAGAGCCATTCCCCGCTGGACGTGGCGAAGTATCAGCCGGCCGGAGAGATCGTGTACCAGAAGGCGAAGGAAAAACCTGCTGAGGCTAAGAAGGCCTCCGTGGAGGAGACGTCCCCGGCGCCGAAGAAGTGGCGCCAGGCGAAGATAGATACTGCGATGCATTAATTAACCGGGTTACCCATGGGTCGACCTGTTCCGGTCGACCCTGACCCGCATTATGCCGGGTGGCGACGGCCGGCAGTAAAACGTTCGCGTAACTTGTCGTACAGCCAGTTATACACCACGGTATACGGCAGGAAGAACAGGAAGAAAGCCACTTCAATCATAAATGCCTGCCACAGCGACACGCCGAGCATCCAGGCCGCCAGCGGCAGACCTATCAGGATAAACCCCCCTTCAAAGCCCAGCGCGTGCATAATGCGCAGGTCGAGGCCGCGCTTCACTTGCTCACGCGGATACAGACGATCAAACCCGGCGTTATAAATGATGTTCCATATCATAGCCACCGTCGACAGCATAATGGCCAGTGCGCCCATCTGAAGCAACGGTTTATTCATCACCCAGGCGGCCACCGGCGACACGATGGCAATGGCCAGCACCTCAAATCCTATTGCATGAAAAACACGCTCTTTCAGCTTGCGAGCAGACATACGTCCTCCTTAATTTGCTATGGTCGCTATTTTCCACGTTTTATTTGCTAAGATAAAATGACTATCCATCGAAAAAAGCGATACACCTGTGCGTTACTCACCGGAGTCACTGGAAGCCTTTGTGCAGACAGTCGAAAGCGGATCGTTCTCGGCGGCAGCCCGGGCGCTGCGTAAAAGCCAGTCGACGATCAGCACCGCTGTGGCAAACCTGGAACAGGATCTCGGCTTTACGTTGTTCAGCCGCGAGTCGCGTAATCCGGTACTGACAGAAAATGGGCAGCGGGCGCTGGCGCAGGTCAAAGAGATCCTGGCCGCTTCAGCTCAACTGGATGAACTGGCGATCCGCCTTGCGGGGGAGGTGGAACCGTGCCTGCGGCTGGCAATCTCCGATTTCTGGCAGGCGGATTACCATGAATCACTGTTGCAGCGCTTCTCCACACGCTACCCTGACATTGAATTCGAATGCATGATCGCCGAAGATGCCGACGTTATTGACCTTTTGCAGAGCAACCGCGCGCACATTGGTGTGGTGCGTGTGCAGGAGTATTATCCTTCCGATATCACTGTACAGCGCCTGCAGATTGAGGCGCAGATGGCGATTTATCTACATCAGGATCATCCGCTGGCGCAGCAACCGCGGGTGACGGAAGCCGATCTGAAGCAGCTCCGGCAGCTGCGTCTGAACACCTGGATTGAACGTACCCCCGTACCGGCGGGCAAGGTCTGGCTGGCGCAGTCCTACCTGCTGCTGCTGGAAATGGCGGAGCAGGGGTTTGGCTGGAGCATCCTGCCACGCTGGCTGACGCAGCAGTTTGGTCATCAAAAACTGCGCGAGCTGCCGGTGCCCGGCTGGCCACAAAACATTCAGGTCGATGTGGTGTGGTCACGGCGAACGCCGCCGGGACCGGCTGGCCGCTGGATGATCGATCAACTGCTTGCCCAGCCACCCGGTTAATCGCGTTTAGCGATATCAGCAAAACTGGCGTTCAGCAGCCGGGCCAGATCCTGCGGGGCCAGTTCAATATCCAGCCCGCGTTTGCCGCCGGAAACATAGACGGTAGCAAACTGCGATGCCAGATGATCAATCACCGTCGGTAGCCGTTTCTTTTGACCCAGCGGGCTGATGCCACCCAGCAGGTAGCCAGTACTGCGCTGTGCAAACTGCGGATCGGCCATCTCGACTTTTTTTGCGCCCAGTGCTTTTGCGACTTTCTTCAGGTCGAGCTGTCCGGCTACCGGCGTGACCGCGACGGCCAGCATTTTATTATCGCCGTTGAGCGCCACCAGCAGGGTTTTATAAACCTGATCCGCGTTCAGATTTAATTTGCGCACCGCCTCGTCGCCGAAATGGGTTTCGCTGCTGTCATGTTCATACGGGTGTAATGTAAAGGCGACTTTTTGTTTTTCAAGCAGTTTTACGGCGGGTGTCATATCGACTCACCTTGTGTCTGAGATAACAGGCAACAGCCATCATTGATGAAGAAAAGTACTGGCGAAAGTTCACTCTTTGAGCGACAATCTTGCCCGCGTCAGCGTAACCGCTGAGACGATAACTAAAATTCATAAATATGTCCTTATTGACGGGCCGATAGCGATATCGGCCTTTTTTTTATTTCTGCGCCAACAGTTCCGGTAAATTTCCTTCGCCGTACAGGTGCAGCGCACCGACAGCAACCACATAGCGCCCCGGCGGCAGCTGGCGTAAAAACTGGCACCACTGGCGATTGCGCTGATGCATAAGCAGATCGTTAAGACTGTTGCTGAAGGTACTCGGCAGCGCAAGTTTTCCTGCGCTGTCCGGCGGGGCTTCCAGCCACCAGCTCACCATCGTTTGCAGCAGGCGGGCATTAGTCTGCCAGTGAATAAGCGTATCTTCCAGCAGCGGCAGTCCGTTATCCGGCAGGGATTTCAGCAGGGCCAGCTGTGTGTCGGGGCCTTCTAACTCAATCACCTTTTTTTGCTGTTCGCGCGCGGCCTGTAACAGCTGATAGTCAATACCGCAGTCGGCACGCAGTCCCAGCCGCTGCGCCTGCTGGGCCTGAAGCATCAGAGCAACCTGCCAGGCAGGCAGGGTATCAATACGTTCCCGATCGATACTTAATTCTTCACAGTAGCGCTGTAGCCGTTGTAGCTGTTCTCCGGAGAGCCGGTCGGCCAGAGAGGGGCATATTTCACTTTCTCTGAAAGGGGACGCTCCGGCAGTGATATCGGCCTCAACGATCAGTGCATCGGCGTGCTGAAGTTTTTCATTCAGCACAGCGGGCAGCGGCATCATATTACGCATGCCCATATGTATACTGCCCACCAGGTGCAGATGGCTACCCCCCGCGTGGAAATCCATGGCTGGATAGCGGTAACTGACCGGCCAAAGCCGACGCCATAATGTCTGAAGCCTGTGTGCAACATTGCCCATGGTTTTCTGCCTCATCCGGTTAATCACACCATGCTAGCGTGATAACTCGCTGACGGACAGGGCAATAAGCCACAGGGGGGAACAGAATTACACCTTCGATGGAGGGGAGCGGACAGGCGATTGGCATTACTGACCACCGTGATTGACGACAGGGCCATTGCCGCCCCCGCCACAACCGGACTCAACAGGGTGGCCGTCAACGGATAGAGTCCGCCGGCCGCAATCGGAATACCGCAGGCGTTGTAGATAAATGCCCCGGGTAAATTGTATTTCATGTTACGCAGCGTGGCTTGAGAAATGGCTAAGGCGTCTGCGACAGTGTTCAGATCCTGGCGCATCAGTGATGCCCGCCGTTTCGATCGCCACCTGACTGACGCCAGCAATCTGTTGCAGAGCATCCTGTACGCGGCTGACACAGGTCATACCGTCTATCAGCAACTGATAGCTGTAAGGGGGGATGGAAACGTTATGCGCCGGAAGCTCAGGCGAAGACGCTGTCAGCGCTTCCGGCTGTGGTTCTGACTCTGTCAGCGTATCAGGCTTTGCATGAGAAATACCCGCTTACAGGCTGGCGTGATAGCCGGCCTGTTCAATAGCGGCGATCAGCGCATCGGCGCTGGCCTTACCGGTAACGCGGGCTTCGGTGAGGCTGATCTCTGCCTGTTCCACATCATCACGCTGCTCCAGCGTCTCTTTGACTCGTTTAATGCAGTGGCCGCAGGACAAACCGTCCAGTGCCAGCGTGGTTACTTGCGTCATATCATGACTCCTGTTGATCCGGTTTGACCCGGGGCTGTTATTACCTTCATTATGGAGGTTAAACCTTCCATCAAGGGGAAGGTCAAGGAGCAATAATGAATATTAGCGACGTGGCAAAAAAAACCGGATTAACCAGCAAAGCGATTCGTTTCTACGAAGAGAAGGGGCTGGTGACGCCGCCGCTACGGATGGATAATGGCTATCGCAGCTACAGTGCAAAACACGTGGAGGAGCTGACGCTGCTGCGTCAGGCTCGTCAGGTGGGATTTAATCTTGATGAGTGCCGGGAGATGGTCAGCTTGTTTAACGACCCTGAGCGCCACAGCGCCGATGTGAAGGCGCGTACGCTCGGTAAAGTGAGGGAGATAGAAGCGCACATTAATGAACTCCAGCTGATGCGTCAGAAGCTCATCGACCTGGCGGCCAGCTGCCCGGGGGACGCTGGCGCCGAGTGTCCGATCATCAACCATCTGGCCGGCTGTCACCCGGGGAGTAAATCGAATTAAACCTTACGCGGTACAATCCGCAGAGTGATCCCCTCCACGGCGACCACAGTGATCGGCGTCCCGGCAGGCAGATCTTCATCGGCCTGGACGCGCCAGTTACCATCACCAATACGCACATGGCCAAATCCATTCACCAGGTCGGCATCCAGTGTAAGCTGGCGGCCTACCATCTGCTGGCCGCGCTGGTTAAGCGTGGAGGGAGGATGCTGCCGGTCGCGGTGCTTAAGCCAGCGATACCACCACAGCGCAGCGATAATCGTCAGTGCGGCGAAGCTCAGTCCCTGCCACTCCCAGGGCATCGGCACCAGCCAGACCAGCAGGCTGACGAGTACGGCTGCCATGCCGCTCCAGAGCAGGTAGCCGCTGGTGCCGAGCATTTCTGCGGCCAGCAGCAGGCCGCCAAGGGTCAGCCATATCCACCATGGGTTGGCAAGCAGCTCATCAATCATCAGCGTTTACGCTCCGCTCTGCTCTCTCCCAGAAGCTCACTGATCCCGGCGATAGAACCCAGCAGGCTGCTGGCATCCAGCGGCATCATCACCACTTTGCTGTTGCCCGATGAGCCGATATTTTGCAGGGCATCGGTATATTTCTGTGCCACAAAGTAGTTGATCGCCTGGATGTCACCGGCGGCAATCGCCTCGGACACCATCTTGGTGGCCTGCGCTTCGGCTTCTGCACCACGCTCACGCGCTTCTGCGGCGAGGAACGCCGACTGACGTTCACCTTCGGCTTTCAGGATCTGCGACTGCTTCTCGCCTTCGGCACGCAGGATCGCCGCCTGGCGCACCCCTTCAGCTTCCAGAATGTCGGCACGCTTGGTACGTTCAGCTTTCATCTGTGCATTCATTGAGGCGATCAGTTCTGCCGGTGGGCGCACATCGCGGATTTCTATGCGGGTAATTTTAATACCCCACGGGTTCGTAGCTTCATCGACAATATGCAGCAGGCGGGTGTTGATGTTGTCACGCTGTGACAGCATTTCGTCCAGTTCCATTGAACCCAATACGGTACGCATATTGGTCATGGTCAGGTTGATGATAGCCAGCTCCAGATTGCTGACCTCATAGGCGGCACGCGCCGGATCGACAACCTGAATAAAGCAGACGGCATCAATCGTCACGCTGGCGTTATCTTTAGAGATAATCTCCTGCGACGGGATATCCAGTACCTGCTCCATCATATTAATTTTGCGGCCAACGCGATCCATAAAAGGGATCACCAGATTCAGACCGGGCTGCAGGGTGTTGGTATAGCGACCGAAACGTTCAACGGTCCACTGGTAACCCTGTGGGACAATTTTGATCCCTGACCAGACGAGGATCAGAGCCAGAATGATAATGACGGGAATCACAGCCAACATAAAAAATAACCTCCGGATTGTTATTATTAATAAATCTATTGGGCGACCTTTTCCCCGCACGCCCTGTCTGCTGCGCCACTTTATGGCGAGGCAGCGATATTACTGTCCCGATGATATGGCAACACCTGCGGGAGCGCCACCCTGAAGACGACGGTTATGGCTGATGCTCGCCGTACTGGAAGGAAAAATCGGCAATATAGCTACCCTCTGCCTCCGCGATCGCGTGTGACAGCGCCAGGTAGTAGGGCTCAAGTCCGATGGCTTCAATCTCTGCGATTTTATCGCGCACCGGTGCGCAGAACAGCGCCGGATTGCCTGCTGCCAGGCGCTTATTATTGACCGGTAGCTCATGAGTGACTGCTTTCATTGCCGTACGGATCGCCTGACGATAACTGCCCGGCACGTTGCTCACGTTATCTGCCGCCGTCAGCACGTTGAGCGTCGGAAATTCATCAGCCATTACGGCCGCCTTCAGCCGGTCAAAAAATTGCTTAAAGAGTTCGAACGACCCCAGATCGGTGACTTTGGGTTTGGTGGATTTTCCCTGAATGTTGCCCGGTGTTCTGCTGGTTTCGGTTGATGGCAATTTGCCTTTCTGTAGCTGAAGGTCAAACAGATAATTTGCGTGTTTCCTGCGTTCATGCAGATCCGGAAATTTTTCGTTAAAGGCTTTGATAAACTCAGGAGCGGCCAGATCGGCCAGAGCGTGGTTATCCAGCCAGTCAGAGCGGGCGAAAACAGCCGGCCTGATAAACCATGAAGGAACAGGCTCTGAAAAACGAACGGACTGACCATTGTGATCAAACTCAACGAACTCAGCTCCTTTTTCAAAAGCGAAGCAGCAGTTTTTAAAGCTGATAATGGTGTCATTAATGATAAGGGCATCTTTAACGAACTTTGCCACCTCAGCGCTCATCACAAAGGCCGTTTTTTTGTCGTGATCGCGCAGAACGTAGTTAAGATCTGCCACTGACTTAACGCCAGGCTCAAGATCAAACTCAAAGAAAATATGTGACATATTATAAACTTTCCGCTTTACCTGGATAAGTCATAATATCACATCTTACCATCATGAAGTCAGAAGGCTTTTCATACTGACCTCTCCTTCACGCTTGAAGCAGACTGTGGTTTAGAGACTTTTACAGGCACTCATCGCAGGTAAAGAGCTTTAATGACCCACCTCAAAGTGAACCGTGTGGTTATCGCGCTTCAGCATCAGTGTTGTCTCATCCCGCGCAACCACACTGATAACCACTGATTTCAGGTCACTCATACTCAGTGCCATCAGACGTGCATTCAGCAGCAGTAGGGTGCTTAACATCTCTTCGCCAAACTCAGACGAAATTTCTTTCATCATAAGGTGATGCTCTTCCGTATTGACCCTGTTGTCGATCGCCTGTGAATATCGGTTCATTGCGTTTTTCTCCGGGTTAATTTATTCAACGCCGCCTGACAGGTGCGGACAGAAACCATCTGATTTTCAAGCCGCTGTGCATAGTCATCCTGCTGTGCCAGAGGGCTCCGTTCAAGCGTTATTGCCAGTGACAGTGCATGATGTGCCGCCTGGGATAGCTGCAGGCATGCCGCGCGGTGTTCGCTGTGAAACTGCTCGCTGTCGCACAGTGCCCTCAGCAGCGCTGAACGTGATGCAGCGACCAGCGCCAGGTGTTCCGGTGCCATCTGGCCCCTCCTGTTAATGGTCTCAAACAGATCAGGGCCAGCCTGGTGAAGGCATCTGCCGGTGTTCAGTGGAAATGAGCATGCCCCCCAAAACCTTCAGAACGGGAATTATCATGACCGTAGCCGTGGCCGCCGAAAGCAGAGCTGTGTGCATTATCCGCGCCACGATTTTCAGACCCGCCGTAGGACGAACGGCTCTGATTATTATTGCCGCCGTTCCCTTGCGCAGTGACAAAGTGGACGGTAGAGGGGACGACCGGCTTATTTCTGATAACGGAGGGGACTGACTGAACGGGCGTCTTTACACCAACGGGAACTGACTGAACGGAGGTCTTTACTCCGACGGTGCCTGCCGGAGTGAGCGCAGTGCCCTGGAGCGCTGCCGCTCTGGCATCGGCTTGTTGCTGGCCGATCTGGTCTCGATAGGTCGTCCCGTTGACCTTTTGCTTAGCCGCCCGAAGTGCAGCATGCGTCTTATCACTGTCAGTCGCTAATTGATTATTGAATGAGCCATCAGGATTAAAGCGGCCAGTTCCGTCTCTGCTGTCTGTATCATTGTAGTGTGCCAGGTTTTGCCGATCCTGCTCCTGCAAGTTATGCCAGTTGTTGATGGCATCATTAAAAACAGGGGACCGCTGTTCAGCAGTCGCATTCAGTGAAGTGATGACAACAAGAGCAGCCAGCGCGATAGTCGTGCGTTTCATGAGTTTTTTCCAGTAAAGATAATGAGTGAGGTCAGTGTTATTAACAGAATGGTTTTACCGGCCACCAGTACGCGCTCTTCCTGAAAATTTAGTGACTTAGTTTTAGTCATTCCGTTGTCATTTTTTGTGACTATGTTTGATGACTAATGCTAGTCTTTGTCTTGTCTTTTTATTTTGACTTCAATCAATTTAATGCCAGCAATCTAAAAGTCTTTAAGTCACCCTTGTGCGAGGGGGGAATCAACAATGGCTGGCGAGTTTTTCAGGCTTTGGTATGAAGAGGGCTTTTGGTGTGAAGGCGGTGAAAATGCGGATGAGGCCGTTTTATCAGGAGGGAGTGAAACGGATGAGAAAGGCTGCGGGCAGGTAGAGGGAGGAAATAAAGGGGAGCAGGGCCGGCACTGTGAACACCGGCCCGGTAATATCAGTAGAGCAGGGAGTAGAGCTGACGGCGGTATTTTGCTGCCAGAGCATCACCCGTGCCAAGTGCTGCGAGGATCTCCTGCAAAATTTTACGCGCCTGACCGTCGGCCGCGCCCAGATCCTGCTTCAGATGCGAGAACAGCAGTTCAAGCGCTTCTTCATTGCGCCCGACCTGATGAAACTGCAGCGCCAGCTGCGTGGCCAGCCCGGCATTGTCGGGATCCGCCTCCAGCTGCTGTTGCAGCTGCTGGATTTCCGGGGTATCAGCTGCCTGTTTCAGCAGATCAATCTGCGCGATCAGCCCCTGATAGCGGGTATCCTGATCCTGCAGCGGCACCACTTTCAGCACCGCTTCGGCTTCTTCGCTGCGGTTAAGTCCAATCAGTACTTCGGCCAGCAGAAAGCCGATATCGCTGCCCTGATTGCTCAGCGCCCAGGCCTCTTTAAGCAGGGGCAGGGCGTCGATCAGCTTGCCTTCTTCCATCAGCTGCATGGCCTGCTGCGCCTTCAGTTCTTCTTCTTTTGGTAACACTTTTTCCAGCAGGGCGCGGACGGCTTCTTCCGGCTGAGGCCCCTGGAAACCGTCAACCGGCTGACCGTTCTGGAAAAGATAGACCGTCGGAAGGGAGCGCAGTCCAAACTGCTGCGCCACAGCGGGCTCGGCATCACAGTCGAGCCTGGCCAGAATAAACTGGCCGGCATACTCCTGCGCCAGACGATCCAGCAACGGCGTCAGCTGCTGACAGTGCTGGCTGCGCTCAGACCAGAAGTAGAACAGCACCGGGATCTGCATCGACTGTTCCAGCGTCTGGTGCAGGTTGGTTTCATTAATTTCTACAATCGTTGCTTGTGGTGACATGAATTCGTCTCTTTTCACGTAAGTTTATTACTGTATTGGGGCGCGAGCCGCGGCTTCAAGGGGCGGCGATTAATTCTGACGTAAAAACCGATCCATCAGCCAGCCTGGCAGTAAACGGCGTAACACCACGATGGCATGGGTAATGAGCGTCACCGGATAACGCAGACGCGGACGGTGGCTTTCCAGCGCATGACGCAGTTTCGGCAGGATCGCCTCAGGTGGTAGCGTAAAGCGGGCAGCGATGCCGGGATTGTGCACCGGTTTATCCTGCTGCGCCTGACGGACATTGTCGGTAAACGGCGTATGAATCGGACCCGGCTCAATCAGACTGACGCGCACACCGCTGCTGTGCAGCTCCATGCGCAGCGCATCTGACCAGGCTTCCAGCGCGTACTTACTGGCGGCATAGGCTCCGCGACCTGGCGTGGAAATCAGGCCCATCACTGAGCTGGTATTGATAATACGCCCGACGCCTGCGATCAGCGCCGGCAGCAGCAGCACGGTCAGCTGGTGGGTACCAAACAGATTGGTGGAGAACTGCTGCTCCAGCTGCTGGCGCGATACCGACTGCAGCGGGCCATAGACACCAAAGCCGCCGTTATTAAACAGACCGTGTAATTCCCCGCCACACAGGGTGAGGATCTCCCCCGCTGCCCGTTCGACGCTGGCAGCGTCATCCAGATCCAGCAGTACACCGCGAAAACCCAGCGCGTCCATTCGGGCGACGTCCTGCGGTTTCCGGCAGGCTGCAATCACATGATAGCCCCGGCGCAGCAGATCGTTGGCCGCCACCAGGCCAATTCCGCTGGAACTGCCGGTAATAACGATACTTTTTTGCATAACTTTCTATGCCTATGATTTGTATGATGTTTTTAATTAAAACAATAAGTTAGTGTGTGTTTGTATGCGGCTGATGGGTGTTAGTTAACACTATCTGCCGCCACTTTGCCGCCACTCATTAAGACTGATCCCCTCTCGAAACAACCGGGTTTTTTGTGGCTGCATCTTCAAGATGGCTGGGGGAGAAGTGAGCATAAATCATGGTCATGTTGATTTCAGAATGCCCTAAGATTTCTTTGAGTACCAGGATGTTACCTCCATTCATCATGAAATGGCTGGCGAAGGTATGCCGCAGAACGTGCGTAAACTGATTTTTGGGTAGTTCAATACCCGCCATTTTTAAGACAGACTTAAACCGTTTATACACATTCTCGAATAAGCGTCCCTGTTTCTTGGGAATCGAGTCATACAGTTCTTTCGTTATGGGGACTGTGCGGTTTTTGCCGCTTTTTGTTCTGGTGAAGGTGATTTTGAAGGGAATGACCTGAGAGCCATTCATTAAAGCAGCCTCATTCCATCGGCACCCTGTGCTAAGGCATATTTTAACAACAGCAGTTAAATCAGGGTTGCCGTATGCTTCGCACGCGTCCAGAAGCGATACAACCTCATTGCCCCTTAAGAATGAAAGCTCACTTTGTTTTACCCTAAATGGTTCAAGTTCGGATATAGGGTTGGGGTATTTAATATGTTTTAGTTTTTTTAATTTATTAAATACAGCCACAAGTGCAGTGCATTCCAAATTAATACTTCGCAATGACGCGGGTTTTAAATATCTATTACTCTTCTCTCTGTATACCTCGCCATTGAGTCTTTTGCGCCTGTGCTCTGATACATCCTCACCGGTTATACTTGATGCAACCGGATTGCCCAGGGATTCGCATACAACATTTAAGCGCTGACGTCTCGCAATGCCGCCTGTGAGTGTTACGCCATGAACGTTGTACCAGAGTTCAATGATTTCACTTAAGCTTCGGTTGTCTTCTTTTTCACCTAGCCACGGTTTATTATCAACCTCAGACATGATGTGTTTTTCAAAAGCGACAGCCTCTCCTTTTGTGGAGAATTGCTTGCGTACCCTTCGCCCTTCTCGGCCTGAGGGGTAGCATTCACATAGCCATTTGCCGTCGTTATTCTTTCTTACACTCACACCAATACCTAATTAGACGTAATGGTCATGACAACACGACCAAAAGGTTTAATATCATCAATGTTGCATTCAAAAGTAATTTCCTTATCACTAACTCTTAATTGTTTGTTTGGAAGCCGTGAAAGTTTCCTTAGGCTGTAAGTACCCTCGATATCAACTAACCATAGTCCGTCATTGATGTCTGAAAATGATGTTTCTATAATATATTTATTATTTCCATTTATAAGCAGGATTGGTTTTTTAATTTCTACTTTCAAGAGTGCTAAATCAAATAACGTGTATTTTGCTTGATGGATGGCACCATCAATCAATTTAATATTGTTTACGCTTATAACATCTGAATCTTTTGGATCAAACATTGGCCCATTACCTGTCATAAGCCAGGTTAGTGAGGCTTTAGTTTCGATTGCGCAAATAATAATCCAATCATAAGGAAAGGTATCACGCATCCATCGGTTTCCGATGCCACCTTTTGACACTCCCATGTGTTCGGCAAGTTGTTGCCGTGTCCCGTAACCATAGGCTTCACAAATTCTTTCTATAGCGTCACGGCCCCCGACAGTCGGAGATAGAGAGATCCCATGTGCGAACGTTTTTGTTGACATATAACTTCTGTGATCCTATCTTCTGCGTATCCCAGGTGCGAACTGGGTGATACGAAATGTTAACTCAACTGGAGAATATGCCTCATGGCAACGATGATTTCAATTTATATCCCTAAGGCGAAAGTGACGCCTAAGGAGTTCAGTGAGCTGCAAGGTATGAAGGTACGGACTGTGCGCTCTTGGTGTGAGAAGGGAATACTTTCTCAAGATAAAAAAGCGCATAAAAATGGCCGCGTATCGATCCATTACCTGAAGTTTATTGAACGTCAAGCCAGGCAGTCACTTGGTCATAACCGCTTTCAGATCATCGTTGGTCGTGAACCATCTTGTACCCAATAGGGAACTGCGGCCATGTTTGATTACGTAGAATCCAAACACCCCCATTTTGATGCAGCCTGCCGAGCGTTTGCGCTGGCCAACAACGTCGAGGCAACTGCCCGCGCCGTTGGCCTGACCCCGCAGGTATTACGAAACAAGCTGAACCCGGAACAACCACACAGGCTGACCGTGGAAGACCTGCTGGCCATCGTCGTTTATACCGATGATGCCCGCCTGATTGATGGCGTGCTGGCGCAACTTAACTGTCTGCCGTCTGTGCCGATCAATGAGGTTATGAACAGTAGCGTACCTGTTTACGCGCTCAACGCCACGGCGGACGTGGGCGCGATTGCTGGTCAGGCTGTATCTGATGAACCACTAACCCAGGCGCGTAAAAACGCCATCTTAGACCGGGCGAGTAATGCGATCCGCAATCTGTCGCTAATCATGCTTACTGTCGAATCCCGGTTTCAATCTACCCCTATGGTTGCCGCCGCTGTCGATCTGGTCAGCGCCACAATGCCCGGAATGATGTGAGGTAAAACATGGTCATTTTCGCAAAATTACTGAAACGCCCGTCACCCAGCCAGCAGTTGCCCAGTTTTGGCCATGGCTGGATTGAACTCTCAAACGGTCAGCGCTGGCAGCCCGCGCCGGGAGTTAAACCCGCGCAGCAGGCCCGCCGCCGTTCGGCTTTCTCTCGTCTTCGCGGATTATTCGGGGGCAAACATGGCTGATAACCAGATATGGCTTGAGCGTATTCGCCAGCAAATCAACAGCAAACAGTCAAAGGCCGCTGATTTTTGGGACTCACTGAAGCCGGAAATGCGTGGGTTGGTGCTTCACGCTGCCTCGTTATCTGGTTCGCAGAACTTTAATCATCATCTGTCCGGCTGCAACTGGCATGAGCTTTACGACCGCATTGATTCACGGGGCATGGTTCAGATCCGTGCCGGTATTCAGATGGCCCGCGTTCTGTTCGGCGGTTTTGGCAGCCTGTCCCGCACTAGTTTCACTCGCAGGACTTCTGATCGGCCAGATTGCACTGCAGCACAAATCTGCCAGGGGCAGGAAATGATTGTAGCGCCACATATCATCATGCCGCTGATTGCGGCTGAACAAGGCAGTAATACAGCAGGAGAGCAGCAATGAAAATTATCACAGTACAGAAAGAAGGTTTGATCTCGGAGATGGGTAACTGGGGGGTTACTCACCAGTACGCTGAATTCTTCATTTCTAAATGCGCCGACGATGGCCATACGCTTTCACTTCGACCGTTTGCTTTCAATGACACGACGCATCTGAATGCATCAGGGCAATGGCTGCGTTGCTGCGCGGCTTTTTGGGTCATGGCTTATCGCGAGGCTGGCCAGAAGATTGAGCAGGTGGAGGCTATCAGCGCCATTCGCGCACTGTATTACATGTCCGGGATGATGGGGCAAGGCGCTGTTACAGCGGCCATCCGTATGTGGTGGGATCATGCCTACGCGCTGCATCGCCTGCCAACGTTCAACCGTTCGCAAGGTTCAGTTAATCATCAGTCTGATTCGTCGATCCTTAGCCAGCCTTTCACTACTCACTAACCAACATCGCAGAAATCTAACGGCCCCTTAATTGCGGCCGGGGATTTCTGCGCTCTGAACCGGAGAAGTACACATGAAAATGACTCGTCAGGACATCAAAAAAAACACCGCCCCAGCCGCTGAGTTGGTACAGGAACTTTGCACTAATGCGCACACAGAAGGGCGTAAGGATATGGCAACTAAGCTGTCTGGCCGCCTTGACCGGCTGGCTACCAAGGTCAGCAATGGAGAGTTGTCAGCTGTTGAGATTGTCGAGCTGATGCGGGAAGAGTCCGCCACCTGGGTGAGCCAATGGCACTGATCCGCGATGCCGCTTTGTTGCTCATTTTGATCGCCTTAATGGGCCTGTCTTTTTGGATGCCTCAGCTTTTTGAAGTTACGAAAACCGAGCGCTACGAATTAAACAATTACGACTGAGGGTAGGGAAGATGGCACAACGTACACCACTGAAATGGCCCGGCAGCAAAGCCCGTGCAATGAATGAACTGAAGAAACATCTACCTGATGGGAAACGCCTTGTTGAGCCCTTTGCGGGTTCCTGCGCGGTCATGATGAACACTGACTATGACGAGTATCTGATCGCAGACATCAACCCCGATTTAATCAATTTTTATCAGCGGTTGGTAAGTAACCCAGATGCCGTGATTTATTTCGCGTCACACCTTTATACCACGCGGAATAATGCTGAGGGGTTTTACCGTCTTCGCCTGAAATTCAATAGTGCCATTCAAAGCCCTGACGCTAAGGCCGCTACGTTTCTTTACCTGAATCGCCATTGTTACAATGGCATGGTGCGATATAACCAGCAGGGCCAGTTCAACGTCCCCTTTGGCAAGTACAAAGCCCCTTATTTTCCAGAAGCTGAGATCCGCGCATTTGCTAATAAAGCGAAGCGGGCAACGTTTATCTGTGCTGATTTCAGCGAAACGCTGGAAATGGTGCGGTCTGGTGATGTGATTTACTGCGATCCTCCGTATAACCCGCTTGAAGGGAAAGATAGCTTTACGGGCTATCACAGTGGTGGCTTTGGCACTGACCAGCAGCAGAGGCTGGCAGATAGTCTTTATTCGCTTTCATTGCAGGGCTATCCCGTTGTTGCATCCAACAGCGACAGCATTCTGACCAATGGTCAGTATGGTTATGGTCGGTTTGATCTGCATAAAATTAACGTTGTCCGATCCGTGGGAGCATCTGCCGGCACTCGCGTAGTCGCACCAGAAATCATCGCAACACGTTACCCTCTCGATCAGCACAGACTGGCCCGCAGTGGAACACCATCACTTCCATGAGTGGCACTCACGAAATCAATTTTGCCCCGGAGCACTATCACGCCGTTAATCAGTTTCGGCGTGATGTTTTCGCGCCTGGCGCACCCCGTGATATTTCCATTATTGAGCTGAAGCTGTGGCACGCTGATGCAGTCGATCACAACTGGCGCAGCCAGTACCTGCATGATATGCCTGACTTCCTCGCCGGGTATTTCGGTCACCGCTACGAGACGCTGCTGAAGTCAGGCAAAAGCGGACGCCGCCGCGCTAATACGTTTTTACGCAACACCATCGGAAAGAACGTATTACCACGGCTGCAAAAGGTCACGCAGCAGTGGCAGAAAGATTACACACACGGGATGCCTTCCCCCTTTAAAGACAAGCTGGACAGCCTGCCGACATATGGCCGGGATCAGATCCGCGATCTCTCATATGACGTTGCCAACTATCTGGGCGAAGCGTTTAACACCTGGACAGAAGAAACCGCGCCGGAACAAAACCCAGGCAAAGAAGAAATCTCCCGGCGTACGGCCGATGCCTACGTATATCTTGCGCGTGAAGCCCTCAAATGCGGCACTACACCGCCGTACTGGGAGTCAGTAAAGAAGACCGGGCGCATAAAGCGTCGTCACGCAGAAAGCGGCATTTTACGCATGATGGCCCCGGAGTGGTGGCGCATACGTCTGAAGCGCCGCCGCGATTTACAGCGCGAGCATATGGCCATTGCAGTGGGTCAGGTTCAGCGCACGGCCACCGCCTATGTGTCACGCAGCACGCTTGGCGAGTGGGTCGAGCAGAAGAAGCGCAACCGCGAGTTTTTCAAAAGATTTGATCTCATCAATAACGACGGTGACCGTATATCGATGGCGGCCACCGTTGACCGCAGCAACGCTAATCCGGCAATCAGGAGATGTGAACTTATGGCACGTATGCGAGGTTTTGAAGATATCGCAAACGATATGGGCTGTGCGGGTGTGTTCTACACAATCACCGCGCCATCCCGTTATCACTCAGTACACAGCAGGGGTGGTTTCGTTTCCCAGTGGAATGGCAGCAGCCCACGCGAAACACAGAAATACCTTTGCAAGGTGTGGTCAAAAATCCGCGCTGCGCTCTCGCGTGAAGAGATCCACCTCTTCGGCTTCCGTGTGGTTGAACCCCATCACGATGGGACACCTCACTGGCATATGCTTTTTTTCATGTTGCCGGAACATAAAGCCCGCGCAACTGAAATCATGGCGAAATATGCCCGTGAGGAAGACGCAGACGAGCTGAACACGCCGCAGGCCATGAAAGCCCGCTTTCATGCTGAAGATATCGATCCGGCTAAAGGCAGTGCAACGGGCTATATCGCAAAGTACATTTCCAAAAATATCGACGGTTACGCGCTTGATGATGAGAAAGACGGCGAGACGGACGGCAACGCCAGGGAAATGGCTAAGGCTGTTTCTGCGTGGGCGTCGCGCTGGCGTATCCGTCAGTTCCAGCAGATTGGTGGCGCACCCGTCACCGTGTGGCGTGAGCTGCGCAGGATGCGGGGGCAGACGCTGGACGATCCCCGTATGGATGCGGTGCTGGCTTCCGCAGACGTTGCTGTTGATTGGGCGGCATACACGCAGGCCCAGGGCGGCCCGCTGGTAGCGCGTGACGATCTGGTCATTCGTCTGGCTTATGAAATTACGGAGTGCGGCAACGAATACGGGGAAGACGTCCAGCGCGTACAGGGTATCTATAGTCCTCAGGTTGCTGGCTCTGAGGTTCCTACTCGTCTGGTTAAGTGGGAAAAGGTTGCGAAGTTGTCCGAAGCGCCAGCGGAGGATGCTTTATCTGGCCGCAGCGCGGCCCCTTGGAGTTCTGTCAATAACTGTACGGGCGCGGAGCGCAGACGGTTAGAGATGGAGTTAAAATGCCGGGGTTTTGAGGGGAGCTACGACGAAATTGGGATACTGATGCGCGGCAGCGGGCTGGATTATGCAGGGGTAGGGAAATTGCTGTACCGGAACGGTAAAGTTATCGAAAAAAGCATCGGAACAAATGATGAAATGTGGCCGGGCTGGTTCTGAATCAACAGCTTACTGAAATGCGCCATATCGATTTTTGAAGTAGTAACGCGTAAAAATTGTTTCATATTTGGTTATGAATATTATACTGTATGCATATACAGTTAATTCCTTTCGGGAGGGAAGATGAAAGATTTTCATATGGAGTCGGTTCGTTTGGAACGTATTGATTTAATTGCACGTACATTGGTAAATGACTTGTACAGTGATGAAGATAAAGAGGTTGCCATAGTTTGGATTGCTGAGTTGTGTACCGGGATAGTTGAAGAGGTAAGAAAACAAAAAGAAGAAGGAAAAAGCCCCCTTTAGGAGGCCAATTTTATGCAGCGCTAGAGGATTGTAACAAATCCAGGGCTATCTGCTTTTGATGTGGTGACATAGTGCTTAACACCTGCTGCAGAAGCATATCCCCCGTTTTCGCGCTGGGGCTGATGGTATGTGAAAAAGTCAGGTTCATGACAAAAGTGTGGCCGCATTCTACGTCAGCGCAGGAACAGTAAATATCAGCGATATCCCGATGTTTGCGGTTAGTTTTACGTATAGCAGCTTTAGAACCGCACTCTGGGCATTCTATTTTTAATACGCGCATGTTAGCGGCTCCGGCAAAATAATTATGCCTGGATTTTAGCCGTTTTTTCATCACACTGCATCCTTAACAGTTGTTTCTTCTGCAAAAGTCAGGTGAAGACGATCCGGTACTTCCGGGTCGTTGCTCACTGCCGCTGATAGTCGTCGCTGAATTGGCAGCACTTCATCCTTGCGGTAAGTGGCGCGGGCCGTTTCCGGGTTGCCGAGTCCTGCCGCGTTCTGCGGTATGATACCCGCCAGCCCTGCAGGGAAGCGGTGCGCATTGAGCACGTCCTGTGCGCTGATGTTCTTCACGTTAGCAAATTCATCATTCGCGCCAATATCCCCCATCTCAATAAATTTCACCGCGTCAGCGTCACCGCCAGGAATATTCACCAGGATGGTGCTGAAGTTGCCGATCCCCTTGCTTTGCTCAAGCTGCCGGCCGATTTCCTCTTCCACTTCATCCGTCATTGCAGGGTCACGTGTGTACAGAATGCCGCCCGTATGGGCACCGTTATGGTAATAGCGGCGGCGGAAAATCACCGCCTCACTATTCAGCAGCGCTGAATGCACACCGCCGATGTAATCCGGCAGGCCGTAAATATGCTGCTGCGGGTCGTACATTTTGATAAAAATGACGTCTTCAGGCGGGTATTCCAGCGGTTCACCGTCCTGCAGAACGACAAACCCGCCATCTTTGCGGCGGCGCATGTACAGTCCCGGCATGGGTTCCAGCGCGATCACCTCGTCCCAGCCGTTGCGAATTTTCACGATGGCCAGATCCCCGAAGGTGAAAAAATCCATTGCTGCCCCTTCCAGCTGGTCATGTGTCAGGCCGCCCCCGACATAGCCGGAAAGCAGCATGTTTTTGCGGGCGTGAAGGATTCCACCGTGCTGGCCGTTGAGATTGACCAGCTGCGCCAGGGCGAGGCGGTCAATCGGCAGCGTGTAGTGCTCGTAATCATTGTCGTACCAGATTTCACGGTAGTCCGTCCCGGTGGTTAGCACGGGTTCCGGCTTATCAAAAGTGATAATGCTCATATGGCGCTGCTTTTCAGCCGGGGCGCTTTTCTTCTTCGTACTGGCAGGTCGCCATTGCTTTTTAGTCATGCTGCTTTCTTTAGCCCCCATTTGGATTTCGGCTTGTTTTCGTAGTTAAGCGGTTCGTTATGTAGCGCATGGGTGATGGCCCAGAACGCTTCCGCGTGTCCGGTTTCCGGGCTGCGGTCTGCGACAAACGTCATGGCGTTACCGCTGTTGGTGGTGGTGTGGCGGATGGACATAAACGACGCCGGGATTTCCTTCTGATCCTTGTCCCATTCGATGCGCTGGCTTCCGACGACATCGGCCGCTTTTAATACCAGCTGGTCTTTCGTGTGGCGGTCATAGCGAATGGCCACGGCCACGCGCAGTGCAAAGTGCTGGATGTTGTCGAAGACGCCGGAGCCGATGCCCGTCACATCCACGCCTAAATAGGTGAAGTTGTAATGACCGAACAGCTTCTGGATCTGCTTTGCCTGCCAGCGGAAGTTCATTCCCTGCCAGTTGAATACCCGCAGAACCCGGAACTTTTCGCCGTCATGCTGCGGTGGCGCAACAATCACAAACGTGGACATATCGCCGGAACGGGCCGGATCAAAGCCGCCCCATACCGGGCGATTGCCAAATGGTCGGGCGGCGGTTGGGTCGTGGTCTTGCCATGCACTGACATCCACAGCGCATGTCTGTAGATCGGAAAACCTGAATACCGAGTTTTTACTGTCAACGAACACGCACATGTAGAGCATGTTGAACGTGGTTTCGTTGTACCGGTTCCTGAGTTTTTCGATGCTGGCGAGGTTAAATCCGCCCCTGATTGCATCTTCCAGGGTAATGACGTAACGCCACTGGCCATCGGGGCAAAGTCGACCGCCGTCCCGCAGTTCTTTGATTGCCGGGAACGTGACGGCAGCGCGTTTTTTATTGCCCTGCTTCCATTCCTCGCCCGTCCAGAACGGGTAAGCTTGATGCGTTTTGGCAGACGGGGTGGAAAAGTAAGTGGTGCGCCATTTGTCGTGTGTGGCCATGGCGCTGGCCACTTCATTAAGCCGCGCAAAGTTCGGTACCCAGAAATATTCATCACAATAGAGGTGGCCGCTGTACGACTGCGCGGTGTTTTTATTGGTAGAGAGAAAGCGCAATTCTGCGCCGTTACTGAGCCTGATCGGGTTGCCCGTCAGCGTGATGCCAAAATACTGCTCCGCGATGTTCACAATGTAGGAGCGGAACACCTCCGCCTGCGCCTTACTCGCGGAAAGAAAAATCTGCGGGTCGCCCGTCAGCACCGCATTTTCAAACGCCTCAAATGCAAAATACCAGGTCGCCCCGATCTGGCGACTCTTGAGGATGTTGCGCACCTGCTGGCCAATGTTAAGCCGCAGGTGTTTCTGATAGCCAAACAGGTACTCTTTGGCCCACTCGTCAAAGTCTTCCTGATTAAGCCCGCTAATGTCGTTTTTCTTGTACTGGCGCTTCCTGCGCGGCTGGCCGTCTTCCTCTTCACCGCCTGAGCCGTTGCCGGGGCCGCCGCGCCCGCGTGCCTCTGCAAGCTTCTCTTTATGCTTATTAGCCTGCGCCCTTAGTTTTGTGCTGTGGGCTATTAATAGATCCAGTTCCTTTAATTCAAGGTCTGTTTTGCCGTCCCGCTGCGCCAGCAGCTGGCAGCGGCGCTCTATTGCCTCTTCGGTGCTTTCATGGCTGAGTAAGTCAGCCCAGCCGAATTTCTCCGCCCAGTAGTAAACGATCCGCGCATTCGGCAGATTTAAATCTGTAGCAATTTCTTTAGGCGTGTGTCTGCGCAAATAAAGCGCACGCGCCACGCCTCTTAATTCGTCACTGTATTTAGCCATAGGCTTTATTATGTCGGATATATTCGGATAAATATGGTGGTGTTATTCGGGTGCGTTCGATAAAGAGGCGATAGCCGAATGCAAACGAATTCAAATGGGTGCGCCGGGTGTTGTGATGGTGAATAATTGATTTTGTTGGAACGCATCAAGCAATCAGGAAAAATAATGTCACATTTACGTACTGACTGGCTTTGTGTTGCTACAGAAGGAGATTCGGTAGATGGCCGGGTGTTGAAACGTCAGTGGTTAATTGATGCCGCTGAAACATATGACATCAATTTATACGGCGCATTAATCTGGCCTGAGCATAAAAGGGAATATGGCAATTTTGGCGAAGTGCTTTGTGCTATGTGGCAGGACGATAATGCGGGCCTTGCAAAACTTTATGTTCAGCTGCGTCCTAATGCGAATCTTATTGAAGCAAACAGCCGTGGCCAGCTGATTTATTTTTCAGCTGAGTTTTCTGAGTCTGATAACTGGCGTGGAACGGGGCGAAGCTACCTTGAAGGGTTAGCCGTTACTGATTCCCCGGCCAGTGTGGGTACAACCCGGCTGAAATTTAGCAAACAAAGAACAATGACTCACGGTTATTACGCCTGCCGTATTACCCGTGGCGGAAATATTAAACAGGAAGCTGAAATGAACAAAAAACACTGGCAAAGCTGGTTTGGTATCGCCCCGAAGAAATTCGCAGAAGAAGAAACTGAAGCGCCGGGAGCTGGCGGCGAAGATAAATTACAGGTGCTGGCCGAAGTGGTGAACGATCTTGAAACCCGTATCACCGCGCTTGAAACACAATTGTCCGGTACTCAGGATGATATGGAAGTGGTGAAAGAGGTTATCGACACGCAGGAGTTTTCCGATCTGCGGAATGCGCTGCCGGAAATCGTGAAAAACTTCACAAAGCTGGATAAAAAAATTACTGAATTGCCGCGCCGTCAGTTTGGTAACCAGAAGAAAAAAGAAACTGGCTTCAAGTTTCTTTAATTCTTTCATCCGAAAAGTCTGAATAAATAATCATTTTGCCGTCAGGTGAGAGGGGAAAGAATGAAATTAAATAAACGTGCGGAGCAGTTTATTAATGCCTATGCGGACGGACTCGCCACGCATTACAGCATTACTAAACCTGACCGCTATTTTTCACTGACCGACCCGCAGGAAACGAGTCTGCGTCAGGCGCTGCTGGAGTCCGTTGAGTTTCTCAGTCTGATTACCGTGGCAGATGTCGATCAGCTTTCAGGCCAGGTTGTGTCTGTCGGCGCTTCCAAGCTGTACACCGGGCGCAGTGAAACCGGGCGTTTCAGTCAGCGCGTTGGCGTGGAAGGTAACGAATATAAGCTGGTTGAGACGGATTCCTGTGCCGCGCTTCGCTGGGATCTGCTGTCGCTCTGGGCAAACTCAGGCGATGAAAACGAGTTCTTCCAGCTGGTTCAGACGTTCTCTAACCAGGCCTTTGCGCTCGATCAGCTGCGTGTTGGTTTTAACGGTACGTCTGTTGCAAAAACCACTAACCCTGTTGAAAACCCGAACGGCGAAGACGTCAACATCGGCTGGCATAAGCGTATGTCGGAGTTTGAGGAAGGTAAGCAGATTCTGACCGATGCCGTAACCCTGGGTGAGGGTGGCGACTATGCGTCACTCGATGCGATGGCGTCCGACCTGATAAACGACAAAATCCCGGCACAGTTCCGTAATGACCCGCGTCTGGTTGTCCTGGTTGGTGCCGATTTGGTGGCCGCTGAACAGTACCGGCTATTCCAGAAGGCAGACCGTCCGACTGAGAAAATCGCAGCGCAGATGCTGGACAGCACGATTGCAGGGCGTAAGGCCATCGTGCCGCCGTTTATGCCGGGCAAACGCATGGTCGTCACGCCTCTGAGCAACCTGCATATCTATACGCAGCGTAATACCCGTCAGCGCAAAGCGGAGTTTGTTGAAGACCGCAAGCAGTACGAAAACAAGTATCTGCGCAACGAAGGTTACGCAGTGGAAGAACCGGAGCTGTACGCCGCGATTGATGAAAGCGCGGTAACCATCGGCAAAGTCATTGCGCCAGTGGAGGGCTGATACATGGGATTGTCACCCGCACAACGTCACAGCCAGCGTATTGAGATGGAACGCCAACTGGCAAAGCAGGAAGCCATCACCAGCAAGACCAGCCTGCATATGCAGCTGCTGGCCCTGAATGAAGATGTTGAGCGGGTGCGATCCCTGCCAACGATTGCCGACCGTATTGAGATGAAGCGCAGCGAAATGTTGCCGCGCTGGATGCCCACGGTGCAGGAATATCTGGATGCCGGGAAAGTCTACAAAAACCCGGTGTTCGCCTGGTGCATCGTCTGGCTGTTTGACGTCGGTGACTTTGAACAGGCGCTTAACTGGGCGGATATTGCCATCGCGCAGGAGCAGCCCACGCCGGACAACATCAAAAGCACGTTTCCGGCCTTTGTTGCCGATACCGTGCTGGGGTGGGCGGATGAAACCCTGAGCCGTGGTGAGAGCGTGGAGCCGTATTTCTCGCACGTCTTTGAACGTGTTACCGCAAGCTGGCGTTTGCATGAGGAAATTACGGCCAAATGGTTGAAATTTGCCGGGCTGCTGCTGCTGCGTGATGAACGCGGCGAAGCCCGCGCCACGGCGCACGACGACGTGGCATTACTGGAAAAAGCAGATGCCTTGCTGGCTGCTGCTGAGTCCCGTCATAAAAGAGTGGGTGTGGGGACGATGCGTAAAACCATCGCCGCCCGCATCCGTTCGCTGAGTAATCAGCCGTAACGACTACCGCAAGCCGGGCAGACGCAGCGGAGGGCAGAACACGCAGTGTAATGCGCCGTGGATGCTGGTCAGTCTGCCTTTTTGCAGGAGATTTTATGTTCAGTGGTACACCGATTGACTATCAGGACGAACCGCTGATTAACAATGGATTCTGGCCGGATATGAATCTGGCCGATTTCCAGCGCGCCCGCAGTATTCCGGCAGATATTGATGCCGGAACGGTGGGGGATGCGCTGCTGGCGGCCACGGGCGAAGTTAACAGCCAGCTGGCTAGCGTGCAGGAAAAGCATCAGGCAAGCGGGGTGGCCACTGCGCAGGACGTCCCCGGCGTGCGGCTGGGTGAGCAAAACCAGCTGTGCGCACAGTATAAAAAAGCGGTGTATGCCAGGGCAAAAGCAGACCTGTTAGGCGAGTTTGCGTCCGTTGGCCGCCGCGAGTCGCACCCAGGGCAGGAGAGCGATGAAACACGCAACGGATTGCTGGCGGAATCGTCAATCGCGATCCGACTGATTAAGGGGCTGAAGCGGGCCACGGTGAAAAAAATATGAGCCAGATTGATTCACTGACGGCGTTTATTACCAGCAACGTACCGAAGCGGGCAATGCTGTCTTTCAGCAGCGAAATCGACGCGATGAAGACCATCCCCGCCGCGAAGGATTACGGGCTGGGGCAGTACCGGCAGGCGATTATTCGTTATGACGCGGTGCTGTCATGGGAGCGTTATCCCCACCGGGAACACGATCCGCGCATCCTGATGTCTCTGCTTGACGCATGGCTGGCCGGAAATGAACAGGATTTGCTGGGCCAGGTGGGGATCACCAGCGCCGATCCTGACTGGGACATCGGGGTGATCGACGATAACACTTCGGTCGTGGTCGTGACCGTCCCCATGGCTGAAGAGCTGGTCATAGTTGAAGACGAAAACGGGCCTGTCCCGTTTGACGGTAAGCGCTGGCGACTGGCCGATCCGGTTATCTGGACGGCCCTCACGGCGCAGGTATTCGGTGCGGACGGCAGCAAAGCCAGCGCGGGGGATGAATGAGTATTTTCGGTGCAGAGCTTAACGGCGCACAGCTGAAGGAGATGCGTCGGGAGATGGCCGAGCTGGATCTGCCGCAGAAGAAGCGCCAGCGCTTTATCTGGCGAATGGCCAAGTACGGCGTTATCCCGGCCGCAAAGCGCAACGTGCGCAATCAGCAGGCACCGGACGGCACGCCGTGGCAGGGCCGGAAAACCCGGCGCAGGGGGAAGATGCTGCGCAACCTGCCGGGGCTGTTGCATATAAGGGAGATGCCTGAGATTGACGCCGTGCGGCTTTATCTGCGCGGCGGGAATTATGGCGGCGTGAATGCCGGGGTGGTGGGTTACGCGCACCAGGAGGGGATGAAAAGCACCGTACGCGCCGGGAAAGGCCCGGCACGCAGCGACCCCGGCCGGATGGCCAGCGCGGCGCAGGCCAAAAAGTTGCGCAAGCTGGGCTACAGGGTGAAACGGGGCGGGCGATGGCGCAAACCGCCTTTGAAAGAAATTACGGAAAAAATGAGTTTTTCACAGGCCGGACTGCTGATCCGAAAACTCAGCGGCAAGGCGAGTAAATCAGCGTGGACTATTGACCTGCCAGCCCGTCCGTTCGTTGGCATGAGCAGCGATGATTTTAACAAGGCGCTGGCGCGTCAGCTTCAGGCCATCGGCTACGGGGCAGACGTCCGCGCACAGGATATCAGGGGAGGTGTTTAATGTGGCCAAACGTCACGGTAAACCAGCTTAACCAGTTGCAGGGCGAGACGGACGAAATCGAACGCTGTGTTCTTTTTGTCGGTCGCGGCGCTGTCAATGTGGGTAAAACGCTGGCGGTGAATACTCAGAGTGATTTTGACGTGCAGCTGGGTGTTGCCGATACGGTTTTAAAGCGCAACGTGCAGGCGGCAATGAGCAACGCCGGACAGAACTGGTCAGCTTATGTGCATGTGCTGGCTGACGATGCGGAAGATACCGCCTGGGTGGATGCGGTACTGGCAGCGCAGCGCGTGGCGTCAGTTGAGGGTGTGGTACTGACGGATGATGTCAGCGACAAAACCCCGGTTAATGACGCCGTGGCACTTCGCGGCACGCTGCTGGCGAAGTTCAGCCGCTGGGTGTGGTTCATCCTGTCTGTGCAGGGCCCGCAGCCGGAAGAAAGCTGGGCGGATTATCTGGAGCGCCTGAGCGCCATGCAGGAGGGCATTGCCGCGCCGTCTGTCCAACTGGTGCCGCGTCTGTTTGGCCATGAGCCGGGTGTGCTGGCTGGCCGCCTGTGTAACCGGGCCGTCACCATTGCAGACAGCCCCGCCCGCGTGAAAACGGGCGCGGTGGTGGATTTGGGGCGGGATGATTATCCGCCTGACGGTACTGGAAAGGCGCTGGATCTGGCCACGCTTCAGGCGCTGGAATCTCAACGCTACAGCGTGCCGATGTGGTATCCCGACTATGACGGGCTGTACTGGGCTGACGGCCGCACACTGGACGTTGAAGGGGGCGATTATCAGGCCATTGAGTACCTGCGTATCGCTGACAAAGTGGCGCGGCGCGTCAGGCTGCTGGCGATTGCCCGTATTGCTGACCGTTCGCTTAACTCCACGCCGTCAAGCATGGCCGCCGCACAGCTGTACCTGGCCAAACCGCTGCGCGAAATGTCGACGGCCATGCAGATTAATGGCGTGCGTTTCCCCGGCGAGGTGAAATCACCGCGTGACGGAGATGTGAGTATTGTGTGGGTTTCGCCCACGAAGGTGAGTATTTATCTGGTGATCCGCCCGGTCGAATGTCCGAAGCAAATCACAGTGAGTCTGATGCTGGATACCAGCCTGGACACAACGGGAGCGCAGGCATGACACAGCGTTTATCGGGTCAGTCATTTGACACGCATATGGACGGGGAGCTGGTTCACTTTGAAAAAGTGAGCCTGGATATCACCGACAACACCGCCGCCGTGCAGACGCAGGGCGTGCCGGACGGCTACGTGGCCGGGGACGTGGGGGCAGAGGGGGAAGTGGAGGTGAGCAGCAAAACGCTACAGCAGCTGACCGCCATCGCCCGCCGTGCGGGGTCGTGGCGCGGCATTCCCCCGGTGGATTTTCTTTTTTACGCGAAAGCTGGCACAGAGGAAAACAAGGTGGAGGCATTCGGCTGCAAGCTGGTATTGAGCAACGTTCTGGATCTCGATCCGAAGGGTGGCAGCATCACCACGCATAAAATCAAATACTTCGTGACCGATCCGAAGTTCGTCAACATCAACGGCGTGCCGTATCTGGAATCGGACGTCACTGAAAACCTGATTAGTTAAGGGCAGGCAATGCAGGAAGAAAAAGGAGTCTTGGCGATTTTGCTACTGCTGTTTACGGGCGCATTAATCGCACTGGGTAACCTTCTGGTAAGCCCTGAGCAGGTCACACCCCGGCTTTTTTTCGGGCGGATTATTCTGGGTTCGGCGGCGTCGATGGTTGCCGGGGCGGTACTGGTGTGGATACCGGGCCTTTCGCTGACGGCCATTCTGGGGATCGGTTCCGGGCTGGGTATTGCAGGTCACCAGGCTATTGAGCTGTGGCTGAAACGTAAGGGCAGTACATTACTGACGGGGAAAAAACCAGTATGACACTGAGCGAAAAACAACAGCTGTTTACCGCCCTTGTGGCGCAGTTGATTAACTTTGCCGGGGATCACGGGATGCGCCTGACCTTTGGCGAGGCGTACCGCACGCCGGAGCAGGCAAAGCTTAATGCGAAAAGCGGCGCAGGCATCAGCAACAGCCTGCATACGCAGCGTCTGGCCGTGGACTTTAATCTGTTCATTAACGGCGAGTATAAAACCCGCACCGAGGATTACCGGGCGCTGGGCGAATACTGGGAATCCATCGGCGGCAGCTGGGGCGGGCGCTTTAAGTCTAACCCGGACGGCAATCACTTCAGCCTTGAGCACAACGGAGTGCGCTGATGGCCAGAAACGTGGCGTTCATTCTCGCCGCGCTGCTGGCAGCGTTCGCCGCTGGCTGGACGGCGGCGGGGTGGCAGCGTGACAGCACAGATTTGGTGATTGAACGTGCCGCCAGCGTCAGCGCTGAAAGAAGCCGGGAGGCCGTTCAGGCGGTTTCAAGCGCATCGGGTAAGAAACTTGAAACGCAGCTGGAGGAACTGAGGGATGTTATTCCCGCATCAATTCGCACGGAAGTGGTTAAGCCTGTTTTTACTAATGTCTGCGTCTCTGCTGATTTTATCAGGATGTACAACGACGCCGTTGATAAAGCAGAGCGAACCTTATCAGGAAAACCTGAAAACAAAATGCCCCGTTAATTTACCCCGGCTGGCGGGTGATGACGGAAAGGCGGCGGCGGAATTACTGGTTAAATGGTTAGATATTTATTCGGTCTGCGCTGCACGCCACAATCAAATTATTGACGAAATTTTACTGAGAGAAAATATTAATCATGGCTAAATCAATTGTACTGAATGTCGCAGGCGTGGATATTACCTTTAATCCGGATATGGCGACCTACAATAAATACATCAACGAAATGGCGATGAATAATAAAGTTGCTCCGGCACATAACTTTCTTGTCCGTACGGTTGATGCAGACAGTAAAGAAGCACTGCTTAAATTTATGGAAATGCCCGGTGCCACGCTTCAGATTGTCGGTAAGCTGCTGGAAGAGTATACGCCAGAGCTGGAAATTACGGTAAAAAACTAACCGATCGAGTCCGTAATATAGAATCTAACGGACTCGAACAATACGTTATTTTGCGGCGTCACTATTTACCCCATGAGGATAATAGTGAGGAAAGTCTCGCCGCTGCGCTGTGGCTCGATAACCGGCACTGGGAATATCAGCGTATTTCCGTGGCTAACGGCGTTGCGCTGGCATTTAAAGGCAAAGAATGAAATCACTGGAGTTTACCTTATCGCTTATAGACAAAATCACCCGGCCATTAAAACAGGCGCAGGGGTCGGTGACGTCATTTGCTGATAAATCCCGTGCATCATTCACCCGCATCGCCGTGGGTGGTGCGGGTCTGCTGGGTGTCGGGCTGGCCATTAAGGGGGCGCTGGGGCCTGCGATTGAAATGTACGACACGCTCCAGGAACAGGCGGCACGGGGCATCGACAGCGGCGCACTAAAAACCATTGAACGTGATGCGAACATTTTCGCGATGACCTACGGCCGCAGCGCGGTGGAGTTCGTGCAGTCCACGGCGGATATTAACGCCGCCATTGCCGGACTGACGGCCCGTGAACTGCCGCAACTGACCCGCACGGCAAACATCATCACCGCAGCGGTGGGCGGTACGGCTGCGGAGTCAGCCGAATTCATGGGCCAGATGTTTGCCAATTTCAAGAGTTATGCCGACCAGGTGGGCAAGGTGCAGTTTGCTGAAGAGCTGGCCGGGAAAATGGCATACATGAAGAACACCTTCGGCACGGATATGGCTGCTGTCAAGGATTTGATGGAGGGTGCGCGTGGGGTGGGGGCTAACTTCGGGATCGGGATTGATGAGCAGATGGCCATCATGGGCCAGCTGCGCCGCACGCTGGGGACTGAGGCCAGCGGGGCCTATGAAGGCTTTATGACGGCGGCGCTGGAGGGCGGTAAAAAACTGGGCGTCAGCCTCAGTGATTCAGCCGGAAAGATGCTATCCATGCCTGAAATGCTGATTAAGTTACAAGGTAAGTACGGCAAAAGCATTGAGGGGAATCTCAAGGCGCAGGCAGAGCTTGATGCGGCTTTCGGTGACAGTTCGGCTGTGGTTAAGCAACTGTGGGGCAATGTCGACGTGCTACAGCGCAATATCACCGAGCTGGGGGGCAGCGACGGGCTGAAGCGGACGCAGGAGATGGCCGGGAAAATGGTGAAGCCGTGGGATCGCTTTATGGAGATCCTGACGGCCATTCGCCGCGTAATTGGCATGACGCTGATACCCGTTCTTTATCCGGTGCTTAACCGCCTGGCGGATATGGGCCAGACTTTTGCCCGCTGGATGCAGATGTTTCCCAACATTGCCCGCGTGGTGGGCTATGCGGCGATGGCGATCCTGAGTTTTGCGGCGGTGGGTGCGGGAGCTAACGTCGTCATGGGCGTTACGGGGTTTATCGTGCGCGGTTTACAGGGCGTCTGGAAACTGCTGGTTGTGATAGTGCGCTCATACACGGCGGTGTTGTGGGTAGCTCAAAAAGCCGTTGTTGCGTTCAATTACATCATGAGAGTGATGCGAGGTGTGATGCTGGCGGTGCGTATGGCAGCGATCACATCCGGCGTGGCCATCAACTTGATGAGCTGGCCAATCCTGCTGATTATCGCGGCGATTGCGGCGCTGGCCGTGGGCTGCTACCTGCTGATTAAGCACTGGGATCAGCTTAAAGCGGCGGTGATGGAAACTACTGCATTCAAATTGATTGCCGCCCTTGTTCGGGCAGTTGCCGGGGTATTTTCGGATGCCTGGGCATATATATCCGATGCCTGGAACAGCCTGATGATATCTCTGGTAAATGCCTGGGATCGGGCTACGGGTGCGCTGATGGATAATACCGTCTTCCAGATGCTGGCAGGCGCGGTGATATTGCTGTCCGGGATGTTTGGTCAGGCATGGGAATTTATCACCCAGGGCTGGAACAGTTTCCTTGAACTGCTGGGCAATTTCTCTATCACAAAAACGCTGGGGAACGTCGCCAGCGGGATTATGAATGTGTTTGGTAACGTGTGGGCTTCCGTTAAACGTACCGCAATGAGTTCATTAAACTGGCTGATTGAAAAACTTAATATGATCCCCGGAATCGATATTGATGTTATCGGGGGTATACCCGATCCGCAGCCGCCGGTAATTGATAATACGCTGTCAACGGGCGGGAGTATGAACAATCTGGATAAGGGCGGGATTAATAAAACCCTTTCCGGTAACAGTAAAAGTATTACCGATAACAGCAGGCGCATTGATAAAGTCGAAATTCACACGGCCAACGGAATGACGCCGGGGCAATTAATGGAATGGCAGGAAATGAACTGATGGATGAATTATTATTTATAGACCTGCTTATTGATAATGGTAATTTTTCTCTCAACGCAGGAAATGAACCTGTTACCTGCTACAACCAGAAAAGTATCGGTCAGGATATTGTTCATTCTGTTATTGAGTCCGGGCTGGTCGTGGAGCTTATTGCAGAGCGCGGGCCGATATTACGTGCTGATATATTTACTCAGCTGGAAATGCTGGTTGAAAGCGATGAAAGAATTATCCCCGGCACGGTCATTATTCAGGAAGAAAGCGCGAGGCGGTTATTTGTGACTGCCCAGACCTACGAATTTGGAACCATTAACGCGGGGGTAACGCTGTGAACAATAAGCCAGAGGTGGATTTCACTGAGGTGCTGAAACAAAACGGCGTTCCGGTCACCGCTGACGCGGTGCGGCAGGAGTTTGACGCCATTGTTAAAGCTGAAGGAATAATCACCAACACATCGCGTATGTCTCCTTTCTGGCGGCTGATTACGGCAATTGTCACGACCCCTGTCATGTGGCTGGTCAATGCCCTTGCCAGCACAGTTATGGCTAACATGTTTCTGGCCACCGCCAGTGGCCCCATGCTGCGCCTGCTGGCGTGGGCGGTGAATATCACGCCAAAGCCTGCCACGGCCGCACGCGGCGCGATCCGTTTTATCAAGCTGGATGCCGTGAACGTGGTAACGGTGAAAGCCGGAACGGTGGTACAGACGGAACGCATAAACGGGGTGGTGTATACGCTGACGACTGACAGCGATGTAACTATCCCCAGCGGCGTGGCGGATGCGCTGATAGCGGTAACGGCGTCCGGGGCGGGTGGGGCGTGGAATCTCGCGCCGGGATACTACCGGATTTTACCCGCAGCCGTGGCCGGGATCGCCCGCGTCGAAAACGGGGAAGACTGGCTGACGTCGCCGGGGGCTGATGAAGAGTCAGACGACGAACTGAGGGATCGCGCCCGCAATCAGTTCAATCTTGTTGGCAGTTATCACACCGATGCAGTGTACCGCAGCATGATTGCCGGGGTGGTGGGTCTGAGCACTGACCGGATTTTCTTTCTGCATGATGCCCCTCGCGGGCCGGGTACTGCTAACGCTTACCTGCTGCTGGACAGCGGCGTGACGTCACAGCCCTTTATTGATGCGGTTAACGATTACGTCAACACGCAGGGGCATCACGGCCACGGGGACGATATGCAGTGCATGGCCATGCCGGAAACGCACCACGCGCTGACCGTGAAAATTTATATCACTAATCCCGACAATATGAATGAAGAAAGCCGGAAGGAACTGCTGCGCGGGATAGAAAACCTGATCCGCTGTGCCTTTCGTGAAAACGGCAACTACAGCGTACTGAAGACCTGGCCTTATTCGCGGTTTTCATTCTCCAACCTCGGGCGTGAGATCCACAAAAACTTCCCGGTAGTGGATTCGCTAAAATTTTCCCTGGACGACATCGTAAGCGGGCTGAACGTTCCGCGCCTCTTGTCCCTGACGCTGAGTTTAGAACATGACTGAATTTAATAAAAAGCTGGCATCCATTACGTTGCCGTCCTGGATGAATCGCGGGGAACCCGTCACCCTGCTGCGTGCTGCGCGTAAATTCTGGGAAAAGGTCTGGGGGTGGGTTAACTGGCCGCTTAACCAGTTTGATCCACTGACGTGCAGTGAATCGCTACTCGGGCTGCTGGCGTGGCAGCGTGACATTTCCCGGTTTAACGGGGAGTCACTTGCCCTGTACCGCAGGCGCGTGGCCTATGCCTTTATCAACGCCCGGGATGCGGGTTCCGTTGAGGGCTTTATTGCCATATTTAAACGCCTGGGGATTGGCTACGTCGAACTTGAAGAGCGTCAGCCCGGGATTGACTGGGACGTGATCTCCGTCCGGGTGACAGACAGCCAGGTTTCTGAAAACCCTGAGCTGCTGATGCTGATTATCCGGCAGTACGGGCGCACCTGCCGCCGATACCGGTTTGAAGTTATGACCGCAAATAATATCGCGATGAGCGCCGGATGGTATGGCGGAGAATATATCGTTTACACCGCCAGCGCGCTGGCCGAAACAGCCACTAACCGCGCCACGTTTGGCGCAAAACTGGGGGATTAGGATGTCTCAGACCATCATCACGCTGGCCTTTGAACAGTGGAAAGCACAGCAGGCCGTCAGCGGCGCACCCGTGCTGCTGGACGGGTTCGTACTGGCCAACGTGCCAGGCCTCGATCCGGCTGCGCCAATCAACCGCAGCGAAGGGTTGCCGCCTGCCGCGCAGATTGTGCATCGTCAGGACATCAGTCAGGCCGGGGTTATCAATGAAAACGCGGTGGCGTACTCCGTCACGCTGGGCGCTGACGTGGGCGACTTTGCATTTAACTGGATTGGCTTGATTAACAAAGCCACCAACACCGTGGCGATGATTGTTCATGCCCCGGTGCAGCAGAAGGTTAAAAACGCAGCAGGGCAGCAGGGCAACGTGCTAACGCGCTCTTTTGTCATGGAGTACAGCGGCGCGCAGGCTGAGACGCAGATCACCACGCCCGCCGAAACGTGGCAGATTGATTTTACTGCCCGGCTGGGCGGTGTGGATGAGCGCCAGCGGGTTGAGAACGTCGATATTTATGGCGCGGCGGCATTTTTTGATAACGGCTACCTGGTGACGAAATCGGGTAGCAGTTACAGCATCGCGCCGGGCGTGGGGTATGTTGCAGGACTGCGCACGCAGCTGGCCGCCAGTCAGCCCCTGACCGTGACCACAAAGCCCGTCAAAGTCTGGCTGGACGTCTGCTTTAAGGGAACGCTGACCAGCGTCTGGGGCGTTGAGACGGTGATTAAAGTTGCCGCTACCCTTGCGGATTACGTGGCGGATGGCCGTCAGCACTACGTGTTTGCGGTGGCCAGCATTGACGCTGCCGGAACCGTCACGGACCTGCGACCTAAGGGGGCGCTGTCTGACCAGACCGGAGCCAGCGCCTACGCTCGTAAAGACAGGAATCTGTCTGATCTAGACAGCATCCCTGAAGCGCGTGAAACGCTCAAACTAAAAGGGGCTGCGCTGCTCGATGTGGGGGCGACTGAAGGAACGGTGGCAGCGGGCGACGATTCGCGCATTGTTAACGCGGTGCCGAATACGCGCAAGATTAACGGCCATCAGCTAAATGGTGATTTTGATATCACAGCCGGGGATGTTAAGGCGCTGGCGGTGACTACTCTCCGCGCACAGCTGACACCCAGGGCGGGTGAAGTGGGCAATGCGAATTATCTTCCCCCTAACTCAGTGAGTTTTGTGTATTACAACGCGCCCAACGGACCCGGTATTACAGGGTCATTATTAGATTTTTCGGGTGCTGACGGCGAATATAACACCCAGATTGCTGCTGCATATAACGGCAGTGGTGACGCTATCCGATTCAGGACGCGCAACGGAGATAACAAGACGTGGAATCCGTGGTTCGCATTCTACCATTCCGGGAACAAGCCCACGGCGGCGGATGTTAGTGCCTTGCCCCTGGCTGGCGGCGTGATGTCTGGTGAGATAACGGGCGCTTACACACAAAGTTTGGCATGGGCTGACCAGTACAACACCAGGGCGCCGTTTTACGATGATTTTGTGTCACCTGCATTCAGTGCTTACAGGCCTCTGATTAAGCAGCGCGTACAGACCACAAATAATGCATGGGCGTTTTCTCAGGGTACGTTGCTGTCTGATGGCGCACTCAGCTGGCATTTACACATGCACGGATCGTCAGGGATTTCGGTTAATCACAAATGGGCTACTGACGGGAATTACTACGCGCACGGGCAGGTGGTTCCTGGGGATTACTCGAATTTTGATAAACGCTATTTCATCAGGGGGGGATATGCAGATTTCGATAATCGCTATTTTACCAAGGGAGAAACAGCAGCCTACTTCAGCCCGCTTGTTCCCGGATACGCCGCCGTGGGTTCCTACATCATGGCAATTTCCTATACGGGAAACATTGGCCCCGGAGGGAACGTGGCAGGTTCATCATTGAGAGCGTCAACCGCTGACGGTATGGCGGGAGGCGGTGAATTGCCGGGAACGTGGCGGTGCATGGGGAATATGTCAACGGTGAATGATGCACACAGAACCTCATTATGGTTAAGGATTTCATGATGAAATACACAACGGTAAAAAAACCCGTTTACGCAAACTCGCAGCAAACCCTGATTGACTGCATTGTTAAATTCTCAGGGTTCGAGAAGGCAGTACCTTTTACGGCTTCGCCAGCAGACACCGAAGAGCACAGCCGGAAAATCTTTGACGACTGCGTGGCGGGCAAATACGGTGAGGTCGGGCCATACGTGTACGATCCGGCCATTGGTTTTATGGCGTCAGAAGCTGAAAAGGCCAGACGTCTGGCTGATGTTTCTGCCATAACAGAGAACTGGCGCACTCAGCTGATGCTGGGAATTATCACTGATGAAGACCGAAAAAAGCTGACCGCGTGGATGCTTTACGCGCAGGAATTGCAGGCGGTTAACACGCAGCGCGTACTATCAGAAATTCAGTGGCCGGAGGTGCCTGCGCATGTGGCGTGAAGCGGTGCTGGCCTTTCCTGATGATATGGCGGCGATCACCTGTTCCATTGTCCCGGCGCATCCGTGGGTTTACGGGCTGGGTCAGCAGACGGATAACGGCGCGTTTCTCAGTCCGGTAAACGCCGTCAACTTTCTGGCCGCAAAGCTGGCCAGTATGGGCGGGAATGCAGACCTGACGGTGTTTATGGCGTGCGGAGATTCTCACGATGCTTTCATGCAGTCGCTTAGTCGGCTGACCGCCGTATTTCCGGCCCCGGCGTTTACTCAGGTGTCACGGCTGGCGCAGTCATCAGCGTTACTGAACACGGTCAAAATGCAGCTGCCGGCTAAAGGGGTAAACAGCCTGCCGCCCTCACTGCCGCTGTCGGTGCCGACCAGCCGCACCGCGATGAATGCCCTGCGCACCGCAAAGGCTCAACTGGAAGCCAGCGCGGGCAGCAGTCTGGAAGGAATGAAAGCCAGCCTGGACAAGTTCGCCGCAGAACACGCCAGCTTGCTGGGTGGCATCAGCGCAGGGCTGGAAGACCTGAAAAGCAAATCAGCCCCTGCGTGGGTCTTTTCGTCACGCGGCGATGTGGCCACTGCAGCCACTGAACTGGTTAAAAACATCCCGCAGCCGTCTGCCATCTACACGGTGGCCATGATGTTTATCGGGAACGACCTGACATCACTGGGGGGGATGATCCATGACATCAACAGCTACATTCGCCCTTGATGGTAAAGGCATTTTCCTGAAAAACATCCGGGTGACGCTGTCTATGGCCTTTCAGGAGAAAGACCAGAGCGGCCAGACATCGAGCACGGCCACGGCAGAGCAGGGCATCAAGGCAAAGGAGCTGCGCGTGTCAGGGCTGGTGCCATTCAGTGAGCGCGATACGCTCAAGCAGATTTTTGACATGGCCAGCGCCCGCGACGGTGCCGGAAAACTGAAGGTTTACCGCGTCGCCTGCATGGAAGCCCGCAGCGTCAACTTCCGCGAGGGGACGTTTACAGGGAACATAGACGCACCGCGACAGGATAAAGAAATGGCCTGGCTGGTGACATTCACGATAAAAGAGCGCCTGAGCGTGGACGAGAAAAAGCAGGCCAGGGCGGCGGGTAAAATCAGCGCGACAAAACAGACGGCAGGCAGCGGAAGCGGTAGCGCCGCCGCTGAAGATGAAGAGAAAATGACGTGGTTCGAACGCAAGGTGCTGAAACCCGTTAATGATTCGCTGGGGTAGGGATGAAACCGATTAAAAAACTGTGGCTGTCGAGTGAGCTGGTTCACCTGACTGACGTTAATATCGCTTTGGAGCTGAACGGCTGCGGCCGGGGGTTTATCACGGCGGAAACCACGGATGATTTTACGGGGAAAATGGTCAGGCTTGACGTGGGCTATACCGATAAGCTGCTGCGCTGGTTTACCGGTTATGTTGAGCGTAGCCAGGCCGCTGAGAACGGATATCAGCGTCTTTTTGTGCGTGAAATGGTGGGTGTGTTTGATCGCAGTTGGCCGTGTTCTTTCCAGCACCCAACTTTACGCCAGATTGCGGCATGGCTGACGGAAAACAGCGGCCTGACGGTCAGCGTGGCCAGCGCTGCCTACGCTGACAAGCCGATCCCGCACTTCACTCATTCGGGTACGGGGTTTCAACTGCTGGCCAGCCTGGGCGCGGCGTTTGGCGTCAGCGATTATCAGTGGTATCAGCTGCCGGACGGGGATGTATGGCTGGGGGCGGCAGAGCACGCCCTTTTTGCCGGAAAGCCCGTTGATATCCCGTCTGAGTTTGCCAGCAGTGCGGCGGGAGGGAACACCATGACTATTCCGGTGGTTCAGAGCATCCGGCCAGGGGTTGAACTGAACGGCCAGCGCGTGACGCGCGTCAGGCTGCATAACGACGATTTGGAAATTACCTGGACGCCGCGCAACAGGAGTACGGGCGCACCGCTGCAAAAAACGCCGATTCAGCGCCAGATAGAATCGACTTACCCGGAACTGGCTTCCGGGGCGCATTTGCCGAAGTTCGCCCGGGTGGTCGCGCCCAGCGAAGATGTCACAAGCGGTAATTTTGCTGATCCCTTCCGACCGCGCTATGCGGTTAACGTGCAACTGCTGGACGCTGACGGCAATCCTGACAAGGCAACGCCGGAGTACCCGGCCGTTCCGCTTCCGGTGCCAGGGGCGGGCAATGATGCCGGGACGTTTCAGTTTCCTCCCGAGGGGACACTGGTTGAAATTGGTTTTACGGGTGGCCGCCCTGATAAGCCATTTGTCCGGCAAACCATGCCGGAGGGCAACAGCCTGCCGGATATCAAACCGGGGGAACACCTTCTGCAGCAGCGGGCGGAAGTCTCGCAGCGCATCACCCAGGGGGGCGACTGGGTACGTAAAACTGACCAGACGATCAGCGAATCATCAATGACCCGCGTGATTGAGGCTGACGACGAAAGCCGCACGCTGGTAGCGCGTGAGGCTACAATCAGGGCCACGGATAAAACTACTGTGGTGGGTAAAAGTACGCTGCTGGCCGGAGCTATTGAGCAGGTCACGCTGGGTGATTATGCGCAGGCGGTACAGGGTAACAGCGTGGCCACGATTGCTGGCGACAGTTCCAGCGATGTGGCAGGTGATCTGATGGAGAAAATAGGGGGGATACGCAGCAGCATTGCCGCCGCGCAGCAGCAGGTGATTGCGCCCGTTGTCTGGGTAGGTAGCCAGCAGATTAACGTTATGCAGTTGATGCTTGATACGCTTGATGTCGTCAGGCAGCTGGCGCAACTGACGGCAGCACACACACACCCGGACACGGGTCAGCCGACGAATGCGGCCGCTATTGCGCAGACGGGCAGTCAGGCCGATACGCTGAAGAAAAAATATAAGCCGGTAATAGGCTAACCCCCGCCAGAAATCCAGCCCGCCGAGTGCGGGCTTTTTTACGTCCCAGCCCCAGAGCCACCAGAACGCGCACAGCGAGGCGCGGCAGCGCGGCATCATCCGAGTGAAACCAAAAAGGATTAACGCAGCAGGGTGGCGCACAGACCGCCAGAGCCTGACAAAATAAACGTGTCGGAGACAAAAACGGCACTACACCGCACCCGCCTGCCGTTTTTGGATCTAAAAGTTTTTTCAGTTTCAGATTTCTACAAACGCCACCTCCAGCCCGCGCCGCTGCTGGGCCTTTGCGGGAAAACCCAAACTGAAAAGATTGAAAAGGATTTCAGTGTTTTTCATTCTTGTAGGTCTCGAGTGGATCTTGTACGGGGATCAACTCATTGAATTTTAAGGATATTAGTTATTTATGTCATCATCTGGATCTCAAGCAGATCTCTATGCGAAGTTAGTGACCAATCAGAAACCCCACTCAGGCCAAGGGCTGCAGAGGTTTAGGACTTTGTGCAAAACTGAAAAAATCAGTAAGCTATAAACTGTTATTAGGTAATGTTATTTTTTTGGTAAAGGGGTACAAAATGCGAATGTGTTCACTCAGTGGCACGCTCTTCATATTCATGGCGCAAGGAAAAAATAACTCACGATGCTATTTAGAATAACCAGTTGTGGGCCGAATGGCAGATATTAATATGGTAAGAAAGTCGATTTTAGAATGTAATATTAAATAGCGTTAAGGTTTAATGATTGGGGCTTTTACCAGCACAAAAAAGATTTTTTAAAAGAATAACGAAGCTTAGGTGGAGGTTATTTTAAGCTTGAAATACAGCCCGCAAAAAAAAGCTGTATCTCTTGCGCTAGATTAAATAATTTGTAATCACTGCATGAAAAATAATTTAATATGGATTGGTTGTTATCTTTAAGTAACTATGTCATTAATCACTTAATCTATTCTCAAAAGCTGATTTTTGTTAGAAAATCTCGGTTGTCTTCAGTTTGAGAAAATTGCCATTTAAGATCCCAATTCCAATTATTGCATCTTGGTTTTTTGTCAGGACAACCCTCACAATTAGCTTGTTTAAAACCTCTCATAAAATCATGTTCACTAGCGCAATCATAACGTTCTGTAAGAATGTTACCTGTGCCTGTTATATATTTGTGTTTCGAGCAATAAATTAAGTGAATTCCGCCAGCTGAATGTAGGTTAAGCATTTCAGCAACTACACCACCGGGTCTATAATGGACATGTAAGTTCTCACAATCTTTGACTATTGCACTCGGGTCATAATTATCCATGGCTCTTTGAACAATCAGCCCTAACTCATTTTCAGGATCATCTGGGTCCATATGTAGGCTTTTGGCCATGCTAATGAAATACTGTTTTTGCTCATCGATTGTTAGAGAATGGAAGTCTATATTTTTATGAAAATCAGGGCGCGAATTATCAATTGAATCTAATTCTTCTGAAATGTTATTAAAGCTTTCCACTATGACTTGTCTATAGTTTTTCCTATTTCTTTTGGTGGCTTTTACATTTCTTAAATAAAGCTCAATTGCGTAGCCTTCTTCTTTTACAATACAACAATAGTTTAGGCATACTTCGAAAACATTATCTATCCAATTGTTTAAAAATGAAATTGATTCATTGCTTCCACGGTTTGTATGGATATCTTTAAATAATATTAAAGGAATTATCAGAGTAGTAAATTCACTGACTAGTACATGTAACTGGCCATTTTTTACTATTCGAGCAAAAAGTCTTATTATTTTCTCTAACTGCCTACAGCATTCTCTATATAGAATGTCGCTTGTTGTAGATGCTATATATCGTCCCACTCCGGGGGAGGTGGTGATGTTGTTATTAATATTATGCAATGTGAAAAGCTGTTCATTTGCATTACGAAATAGAGCAATGCGGGATTTGGATATTGATATGAATCTGTGAGCTTGGATTTTATCCACTTTAGCAAAATTGATAAGCGTAACGCAAATGTCATGTTTCTGTTTTATGAGCTCATTTACTACATTTGTGTAGGGTGATTTAGTAAAGGCTTGGTCAAAATATAGAGCAGCAACAAACCTATCTTTAATGGGTACGATTTCAGATTGAACTAATTTTGATGCGGTTGAATAAACCTCTTCAAAGCGTCTATTTAACGATAAATCATGTAATTGTGTGTGATAAGCTTTGTACAACGCGTCGCCGACATCAGTGATAACATCATTTATATCGTCAGTGGAAAGATTTTCATAATTACTTACAGCATTCTTTAAGCCTCTTATTGACAAGAAATTCCAGCTAGAAACCACAGCTTTTAGTAACACATTGAATGCTTCTGGTTTTTCTCGTTCTAAAGTGTTCTTTATTGGTATGTGTATATTTATAGAGTCGTTATTGTTCCCATCGATTTCTTTGATTAAAGATTTATTATCCGTAATTGAAAGCCAATAAATTGTTTCAGATGTTATATCGACAACGACTAAAATTACTGGAATATTAAATGATAGATAGTACCTTAATCTGTTAGTCTTAAGTGTGTATGAAATAAACTTCCCTTTTTTAATTTTAGTTGTGTTCGATTCTCCTTTAAGCTGCAATTTGAATGTGCTTTCTTTACCCAAGGCTTTGCCGCTACTATCTTTTAATTCAATTTCCGCATCAATGCCAAAATCATTCTGATCTTCTTGAGGCCTATAAATCCAATTATCAGGGATGTGGTATTGGAAAATACGACCAGCCCTATTGCCAATTTCACCCGCATTCATTGATGTACCACCTTTTGTAAGTTCAATATGTTATATAGACGAAAATAAAAAATCCCTAAGCTGTATGTGTTTTAATCGAATTCTGAATCAATTTAACGTCTCTCTTGCGAGGTTGCCGGATAGGGCTTTGGGTATTAGCAGACTTTAATTTGTATCATACGACTATGGTTATTCAAAATTTATTATCATTGGAGGAGCAAAAGAGGGGGCACTCAGAATTATTATTTAGTAAAAGAATAGTATGGTTTATTATTAAATGCATGAAAATTCATGACTTTTCTTACGACTTAGTGGCGCAAATCAGCGAAGCTCCAGTTAAGGAAAGATGCTTGGCACGCTGCTCGCCTGCTAGAATTTGAAAATTAATGCCGCCACTTTGCCGCCAACTATTGGAATTATATTTATAAGTTGTTGATTTAATTGATAAATTATTTATATAGAAGTAATTTTGCATAACTTTACCTGTTACGGCGCTTACAGCCGGGTCACTCATGTTTAACTAAGGGAGTAAGATTTTTGGCCATCAGATCGGCAATAAACGGCTGAGCGGCAGGATTGGGGTGTATACCGTCGTCCTGCATCCATTCCGGTTTCAGATAGACCTGTTCCATAAAGAATGGCAGCAGGGGAATGGCATGCTTCTCCGCCAGTCTGGGGTAAAGTGCGGCAAACGATTCTGTATAGCGTTTGCCATAGTTCGCAGGCAGACGCACCTGCATCAGCAGCGGCTGTGCATCAGCCGCCACGACCAGCTTAATGGCCTGGTCCAGATCCTGCTCGATCTGCTGCGGAGGAAAACCCCGTAGTCCGTCGTTGCCACCCAGTTCAATCAGTACCCAGCGAGGCTGATGTTGTTTCAGCAGGGCGGGCAAACGTGCCAGCCCCTGCGTCGCGGTATCGCCGCTTATGCTACCGTTAATAATGGTAGGGGATTTTTGCCATTTATCATTGAGTAACGCAGGCCATGCGGCACTGGCAGACATACGGTAACCGGCGCTCAGACTGTCGCCCAGCACCAGCAGTGTCTCTGCCGCCGTCGCGCGCAGCGTCATAAACGCCAATAAGAACAGGAAAGGCAAATGCCAGCGGAAAACATTCTTGAAGTTCATCGTCTTAGTAAGTCCGTCGGTCAGGGTGAGCATCAGCTTTCCATCCTTACCGGAGTTGAGCTGGTTGTCAAACCGGCTGAGACGCTCGCCCTGATCGGAGAGTCCGGATCGGGCAAGTCAACGCTGCTGGGTATTCTTGCCGGCCTGGATGACGGTACGGAAGGCGAAGTGATGATGCTCGGGCAGCCGCTGCATCAGATGAATGAAGAGCAGCGGGCCGAACTGCGTGCGAAAAATGTCGGCTTTGTTTTTCAGTCTTTCATGCTGGTCCCCACCCTCAACGCTCAGGAAAACGTGCAGCTTCCGGCGCTGCTGCGCGGCGACAGTGATCGCAAAAGCCGGGAGCAGGCAGCCGCGCTGCTCGCCCAACTGGGCCTCGGTGAACGTCTGAGCCATCTTCCTGCACAGCTCTCCGGAGGGGAACAGCAGCGGGTGGCGCTGGCCCGTGCCTTTAACGGTCGGCCGGCGTTGCTCTTTGCCGATGAACCCACCGGCAATCTTGACCGGAAAACCGGTGAGCGTATTGCCGACCTGCTGTTTTCGATGAACCGGGACTATGCCACGACGCTGATCCTCGTTACGCATGATGAACAACTGGCTGCGCGCTGTGACCGCCGCCTGCGGCTGCGCGACGGCAAGCTGTGGGAGGAGGCATGATCTGGCGCTGGTTCTGGCGCGAGTGGAAATCCCCCTCGCTGCTGATTGTCTGGCTGGCGCTGACACTGGCAGTCGCCTGCGTGCTGGCTCTCGGTTCACTCAGCGACCGCATGGAAAAAGGCTTAAGCCAGCAAAGTCGTGACTTTATGGCAGGTGACCGCACACTGCGCAGCGGCAAAGAGGTGCCTGCCGAATGGCTTGAACAGGCGCGTGCGGACGGCCTGCAGGTCGGACGTCAACTGACTTTTATGACCATGACCTTTGCGGGCGATACCCCGCAGCTGGCTTCGGTCAAAGCCGTCGACGATCTTTACCCGATGTTCGGGCAACTGACCACGGTGCCTGCCGGACTGAAACCGGCAGCGGGCACGGTGCTGGCCGCACCGCGTCTGCTGGCCCTGCTTGAGCGTAAAACCGGGGACTCTCTCGATGTGGGGGATACCACCTTACGCATCAGGGGCGAGGTGACTCAGGAGCCGGATGCCGGGTTTAATCCCTTCCAGACCGCCCCACGTCTGCTGATGAATCTGGCGGATGTGGAAAAGACCGGTGCGATCCAGCCCGGCAGCCGCATCACCTGGCGCTATAAATTTTCCGGTACGCCCGCGCAGCTGGCGCGCTATGACCGTTATATCGCCTCGCGGATCACGGCGGATCAGCGCTGGATCAGCGTGGAGAACAGTGAGGATGCACTGGGCAAGTCGATGCAGCGCGCCCAGCAGTTCCTGCTATTGTCAGCCCTGTTGACCCTGATGCTGGCCATTGCCGCCGTGGCGGTGGCAATGAATCACTACTGCCGCAGCCGCTACGATCTGGTGGCAGTGCTGAAAACGCTCGGTGCCAACCGGGCGGCACTGCGCAGGCTGATTATCGGACAGTGGCTGTCGGTGCTGCTGCTGGCGGCCGTGGTGGGCAGCGTCATCGGCCTCGGCTTTGAAGCCCTGCTGTTAAGCATGCTGCGTCCGGTGCTGCCCGGTGAGCTGCCGGCTGCCAGCGCCTGGCCGTGGCTGTGGGCGGTGGGATCGCTGTTTGTCATCTCTCTGCTGGTGGGGCTGCGTCCTTACCGTCTGCTGCTGGCAACCCAGCCGCTGCGCGTCCTGCGTCGTGACACGGTGGCCAATCTCTGGCCGCTGAAGTTCTATCTGCCCGTCATGGCGCTGGTGGTGATCGGTCTGCTGGCACTGCTGGTGGGGGGCAGCAAGCTGCTGTGGGCGCTGGTGGCCGGGATTGTGCTGCTCTCCTTACTGCTGGGGGCGATTGGCTGGGGTGGGCTGCTGCTGCTGCGCCGCCTGACGCTGCGCAATCTGGCATTTCGTCTGGCAGTCAACCGGCTGCTGCGGCAGCCCTGGACGACGCTCAGCCAGCTGGCGGCCTTCTCGCTGTCGTTTATGCTGCTGGCGCTGCTGCTGGTGATGCGGGGCGATCTGTTGGAACGCTGGCAGCAGCAGCTGCCGCCAGGCAGTCCGAACTATTTTCTGCTGAACATGACCGAACAGCAGGTGCCGCAGGTGCAGGCCTTCCTGCAGCAGCATCAGGTCAAGGCAGAAACTTTCTATCCGGTGGCGCGCGTGCGGCTGACCAGCATTAATGAAAAGCCGGCCGACCCGGCGCTGGATGAGTCCCTGAACCGGGAGCTGAATCTCACCTGGCAGAAAGATCTGCCGGATCACAATCCGATGACTTCAGGCACCTGGCCGCCGAAAAAGGGAGAAGTGTCGATTGAACAGGAGCTGGCCGGACGGCTCGGTGTGAAGCTGGGGGATACCGTCACCTTTACCGGGGATACCCAGGAGTTCAGTGCCAGAATCAGCAGCATGCGCAAGGTGGACTGGGAGAGTCTGAAGCCAAACTTCTTCTTTATCTTCCCGCCGGGTGCACTGGACGGACAGCCGCAGACCTGGCTGACCAGTTTCAGAATGGATAATGATAACGCCACGCTGGCACAGCTAAACCGGCAGTTCCCGACGCTCAGCCTGCTGGATATTGGCAGTATTTTGCGGCAGATAAGCCAGGTGCTGGCCCAGGTCAGTCAGGCGCTGGAGATTATGGTGATTCTGGTGACCGCCTGCGGTGTCCTGCTGCTGCTGGCGCAGATTCAGGTCGGCATGCGTCAGCGCCGCCAGGAGCTGGTGGTCTTTCGCACGCTCGGGGCCAGTACCCGTCTGCTGCGCGGCACGCTGTGGTGTGAGTTTGCGCTGCTGGGTGTCGTGTCTGGCGTGGCGGCGGCTATCGGGGCAGAGGCGGCGCTGTGGGGGCTGCAACGTAAGGTGTTCGACTTCCCGTGGCAGCCTGATTTTACGCTGTGGCTGGTGCTGCCATTAACCGGCGCCGTCCTGCTGTCGCTGTGCGGCGGCTGGCTGGGCGTGCGGTTACTGAAAGGGAAAGCGCTGTTCAGAGGGTATTACACGGGATAAGGAAGGGGGGCGGCCGGAAAAAAGGTCGACCCTGCGCCAGACCATGTCGGGGCTGACCTTCTGTGGTGGTCAGCCCGTAACATTAACCCAGCTTTTCTTCGGCCCAGGCAATACTGCTGGCGTACTCTGCCGGCAGCATCGGGACCAGCGCATTCAGTGCCTGGCTTAACGCCTGCGGGCTGACGTCGGACAGGTTCAGGTGGCCGACTTTGCGCCCGGCACGCACTTCTTTCTCATACCAGTGCAGATGCACCAGCGGCTGCGCCAGCCAGGCCAGATTGACATCGGTGCCAATCAGGTTAACCATCACTGACGGCGTGCTGACCACCGGCGTCGGCAGTGGAAGGTCGAGAATAGCCCGCAGATGCAGCTCAAACTGGCTGATGGATGCGCCGTTCTGCGTCCAGTGACCGCTGTTGTGCACGCGCGGTGCCAGCTCGTTGATCAGCAGACCTTCCGGCACCACAAAGCATTCCATCGCCATCACGCCGACGTAGTTCAGTTCATTCATGATGGCAGACAGCATGTGCTCGGCCTGCTGCTGATGCTGCTCGTTCACGTCCGGCAGCACGACGCTGGTACGCAGAATGCCGTCCTGATGCAGGTTGTGCGTCAGCGGGTAAAACACGGTTTTACCGTCGTGGCCACGTGCGCCGATCAGCGACATTTCGCCGGAGAAATTGATCCCCTGTTCAACAATGCACTCGCCGTAGCAGTCGGCGGGCAGTGATTCGGTTTCACCGGCGCGCAGACGCCACTGACCGCGACCGTCATAGCCGCCTGTGCGGCGTTTTACGATGGCCAGCGGGCCCAGCGTGGTGAATACCTGCGCCCACTCATCTGCACTGGAGAGCAACTGCCACGGCGCGGTTGCCAGGCCCAGCCGGTCCAGCAGTTGCTTCTGGGTCAGACGATCGGCCAGCAGTGGAAAGATATCGCGGTTCACAAAGGCGTTATGGCTGGCCAGTTCACGGGTTAATGCCGTTTCAGGCCAGCGCTCGATTTCAGCAGTGATCACGCTCTGCGCAATGGGCAGGGATTCGGGTTCCGCATCCAGGCCCACCGGATAGACGGCAATGCCCAACGGCTCACCCGCCTGGCGCAGCATCCGTCCCAACTGGCCGTTACCTAATACACAGACCGGCTTCATGCTTCCTCCCGCGGGTCCGGGTTGTTCAGCACTTCGTCGGTCTGGCTCTGACGCCAGTGATTCAGACGATCGGCCAGCCCGGCATCGTGCAGCGCGAGGATCTGCGCCGCCAGCAGGGCAGCATTGGCAGCGCCAGCTTTACCGATTGCCAGCGTGCCCACAGGAATGCCGCGCGGCATCTGTACAATGGAGTAGAGGCTGTCGACGCCGCTCAGGGCCGCGCTCTGCACCGGAACTCCCAGTACCGGCACCAGCGTTTTCGCCGCCAGCATGCCCGGCAGATGGGCTGCCCCGCCTGCGCCGGCGATAATCACCTGATAGCCGTTACCGGCGGCCTGTTCGGCAAAGCTGAAGAGTTTGTCCGGCGTGCGGTGTGCAGACACCACTTCGCAGTGAAAGGGAACGTCCAGGCTGGTAAGGATTTCCGCCGTAAATTGCATGGTTGCCCAGTCACTTTTGGAACCCATAACAATAGCAATGCGGGCCGGTGCGGCGTTCGATGTCATGCGGGTCTGACTCCTGTGATTGTAAAACGTCACCAGGGCCGCTCAACAGGGCGACCTGATGGGAAGGGCAAAGAGAATATCACGACTGCGCGGTGAGGAAAACGGTTGCGTAGCGTCAAATAGCCGCGTTTTCACTCAGACTTTGACCTCAGAACGGAAAGGAGATCAGGCTTATTTCGTCAGCACTGACTTTGATCATTGACCCTTCTTCATGCCAGGCGCCAAGCACCAGGCGTTCAGCCGCCTGCCCCTGGATCAGCAGGGGATGAACGGCGGGGCGATGAGTATGACCGTGGATCAGCCACTGTACCTGATGGCGTGACATCGCCGCCACCACCGCCTGCTGATTGACGTCCATGATTTCCCGGGATTTGCTGCTGTTGGCCTGACGGCTGCCGGCGCGCATTTTCAGGGCGATTCGCTGGCGGACAAAGAGGGGCAGGGCGAGGAACAGCGTCTGCAGCCAGCGCTGCTGGACCTTTGCGCGAAAACGCAGATAGCCTTGATCATCGGTACACAGGGTATCGCCATGCATAATCAGCACGCGCCTGCCGTACAGATCCAGCACCTGCTCTTCCGGCAGCAGGGTCATGCCACTGGCTTTGGCAAAACGTTTGCCCAGCAGAAAGTCGCGATTACCGTGAATAAAATAGCAGGGGATAGCCAGCTGGCGCAGGGCGTGCGCGACCTCGGCATGAAGCGGATTCGGGTCATCGTCACCGATCCAGGCTTCAAACAGGTCACCGAGAATATACAGCGCGTCTGCCTGCTGTGCTTCACGGCGTAAAAAATGCAGAAAACCGGCCGTAATAGCCGGTTCTTCAGTACACAGATGGAGATCTGCGATAAACAGCGTATGCGACATTATTCGCTGACGGTGACTTTCTGAATGATCACGTCGTCTTTTGGCACATCCTGGTGCATACCGCTGCGACCGGTGGCCACGGCTTTGATTTTCTCAACCACGTCCATGCCTTCAACCACTTCAGCAAACACGCAGTAACCGAAGCCCTGCAGGCTTTCGTCACGGAAGTTCAGGAAGTCGTTGTCAGCCACGTTGATGAAGAACTGGGCAGTCGCAGAGTGTGGCGCCTGAGTACGGGCCATCGCCAGGGTGCCTTTGGTGTTCTTCAGGCCGTTACCCGCTTCGTTGCGGATCTCTTCTTTGGTGTCTTTCTGCTTCATGCCCGGTTCAAAACCACCGCCCTGGATCATAAAGCCGTTGATCACACGGTGGAAGATGGTGTTGTCGTAAAAACCTTCGCGGCAGTACTCAAGGAAGTTTTTAACGGTAGCCGGCGCTTTATCATCGAAAGTCTTGATGACGATATCGCCATGATTAGTCTGGAAAGTGACCATATTCTCATCCTGTCAGGGTTGGAGTATTTAACATTGAGCGCCGGGAACTGAGACGGGAGTCTGTCCCGTGCGACAGACGGCTCTTATATCACAAAATGTGATAGCTCGTCAGCCTCCCCTTGATAAAGGAAACGCAGATAACCTTGCTTTGCGCCGCGCTGAAGGTAAGAATACGTCAGAATATTTACTTCGCCATTTTTTCGCTAATCCCGCACACGTTTAAAACGGAATGTCTCAATGCTAAAGATTTACAACACCCTGAGTCGTCAAAAAGAGGAATTTAAACCTATTCATGCCGGTAAAATCGGGATGTACGTGTGTGGCATTACCGTTTACGACCTCTGTCATATCGGACACGGCAGAACCTTCGCCGCCTTTGACGTGGTGGCACGCTATCTGCGTTACAGCGGCTATGAGCTGAACTATGTGCGTAACATCACCGATATTGATGACAAAATCATCAACCGTGCCAATGAAAAGGGCGAAAGCATTGAGCAACTGACCAATCGTATGATTGCCGAGATGCACAAGGATTTCGCCGCGCTGAATATTCTGCCGCCGGACCAGGAACCGCGCGCCACGCGCCATATTCCAGAGATTATTGAGCTGGTCAGCAAGCTGATTAACCGTGGGCACGCCTATGTCGCCAGCAATGGTGATGTGATGTTCTCCGTCGACAGCGACCCAAACTATGGCTCACTGTCGCGCCAGGATCTCGATCAGCTTCAGGCTGGTGCCCGCGTGGAAGTCGCGGCAGACGTGAAGCGTAACCCGATGGACTTCGTGCTGTGGAAGATGTCAAAAGCTGACGAACCCGGTTGGGAGTCCCCGTGGGGGATGGGTCGCCCGGGCTGGCACATCGAATGTTCAGCCATGAACTGCAAGCAACTGGGTGAGCATTTTGATATCCACGGCGGCGGCTCTGACCTGATGTTCCCCCACCATGAAAACGAGATTGCCCAGTCCACCTGTGCCCATGATGGTCCGTATGTGAATGTCTGGATGCACTCCGGCATGGTGATGGTTGACCGCGAGAAGATGTCAAAATCACTGAACAACTTCTTTACCGTGCGCGACGTGCTGGCGCACTACGACGCGGAAACCGTACGCTACTTCCTGATGTCCGGCCACTATCGCAGCCAGCTGAACTACGGCGAAGATAATCTGAATCAGGCGCGCTCGGCGCTGGAGCGCCTCTACATCGCCATCCGTAACACCGACGCCAGTGCTGCTGTGGCCGGCGGGGAAGAGTTTGAAACTCGTTTCCGTGTTGCCATGGATGATGACTTCAATACCCCTGAAGCCTATTCGGTTCTGTTTGACCTGGCGCGTGAAGTCAACCGCCTGAAGGACACCGACAAAACCGCTGCTGAGGGGCTGGCAGCGCGACTGCGCGTACTGGCGGGCGTGCTGGGCCTGCTTGAGCAGGATCCGGAGCAGTTCCTGCAGAACGGCGTGAATATCAATGATGAAGAAGTGGCGCAGATTGAAGCACTGATCCAGATGCGTATTGATGCGCGACTGGCGAAAGACTGGGCGCAGGCCGATGTGGCGCGCGACAGGCTTAATGCGATGGGCATTGTGCTGGAAGATGGTGCAGGCGGCACCCGCTGGCGTCGTAAGTAATCTCCGGGGCGCGGTATTCCGCGCCCTTGTCCTTTCTGCTGAAGGTCAGGACTCCGTTACCATGATCAGACAACTCACCCTCACCAACTACCGCTCCATTCGCTACCTCGAACTTGAACTCGGTCAGCTTAACGTTATCACCGGCCCCAACGGCTGTGGCAAATCCAATCTGTATAAAGCGGTACGCCTGCTGCATGAAGCGGCCTGCGAACGCCTGTCCCCGGCACTGGCAGAGGATGGCGGCATTCAGAAAGCCATGTGGGCCGGAGGCGCGCGGCGCGGTGAACGTCATAGCGAAGTCAAACGGATGATCCTGTCGGCGACGATGGACGACTTCGACTATCAGCTGGAGATTGGCTTTCCCGAACCGCTGATCAGCCTGTTTAACCTCGACCCGGTGGTGAAAAAAGAGCAGCTCTGGCTGAGTGGGCAAAAGCGGCGGCGTTCGGCGCAGCTGCTGGAGCGCAGCAATCAAACCGCTTTTCTGCACAATATCGACGGGGAGCGCGTGGCCTATCCGGCTTCACTGCACCAGGAAGAGTCGGTTTTTGGTCAGTTGGCTGACCCGCATCTCTATCCGGAAGTCTCGCAGGTGCGTGAGAACCTGCGCGGCTGGCGCTTTTACCACGAGTTTGCCGTCTGGCCGGGCAGTGCGCTGCGCGTACCGCAGGTCGGCATCCGCTCGCCGATCCTGGCGCACGATGGTCGCAACCTTGCCGCCGCCTTTGAGACCCTCCGCGAACGCGGCCACACCGAGTTGCTGTTCTCTATTTTGCAGCAGGCGTTTCCCGACAGTCATTTTGAGGTGGAAGCCCAGAGCGGCCGCTTTCAGATGCTGATGCACCGTCAGGGGATCCTGCGGCCGCTCGACGCCGCTGAACTGTCTGACGGCACGCTGCGCTTCCTTTGTCTGGTGGTGGCGTTGCTCAGTCCACGCCCGCCCGCCTTTATGGCGCTTAACGAGCCAGAGAACAGTTTGCATCCCGACCTGTTACCGGCGCTGGCGCAGCTGATCGCTGAAGCGAGTCGCTACAGCCAGATCTGGGTCACCAGCCACTCCCCGCTGCTGGCACAGCTGATCGCCGGACACACGGCGATACGCCACTACCGGCTGCAGCAGGTCGACGGAGCAACACAGATTGCAGGTGAGGAGTGACCACCGCAACAGGAAATGTTAATCGTACTGCGCCCGGGCGCTGCCGCGATCAAAAAAGGCCGCCCGCAGGCAGCCTTTCGCGCATCTCCCTGAATATCAGGCCGTTACGGTGACGCTTTCGCCATCAAACTCAACCTTCTGTCCCGCCACAATTTTGCAGCGCTTACGGGTTTCTTTTACGCCATTGACCGTCACATGACCGCCAGAGATCATGATTTTTGCCATTGCGCCGCTTTCAACCCAGCCTTCCAGTTTCATCAGATCGCACAGATCCACGTGGGGATGATCGCCCAGAGAAAAAGTTGCCATTATGCTGTTGCTCCATCGTCGTTATTTTCACAGGCCTGCAGGGTGTTCTGGATCAGGGTGGCGACCGTCATTGGCCCCACACCGCCCGGCACCGGGGTAATATAGGCGGCGCGTTCAGCCGCCACGTCAAACTCCACATCGCCAACCACTTTGCCGCTTTCCAGGCGGTTAATCCCCACGTCAATGACAATCGCGCCGGGTTTGATCCACTCGCCGGGAATAAACCCGGGCTTACCTACCGCCACCACCAGCAGATCGGCATGTTCGATATGGTGACGCAGATTTTTGGTAAAGCGATGGGTGACGGTGGTGGTGCAACCGGCCAGCAGCAGCTCCATGCTCATCGGGCGGCCAACGATATTGGATGCGCCGACCACTACGGCATTCAGGCCGTATGTATCAATATTGTAACGTTCCAGCAGCGTGACGATGCCACGGGGCGTACACGGGCGCAGCTTCGGAGAGCGCTGGCACAGGCGGCCGACGTTGTAAGGGTGGAAGCCATCCACGTCTTTTTCCGGTGCAATATGTTCCAGCACCTTGACGTTGTCGATGCCCGCAGGCAGCGGTAGCTGCACCAGGATACCGTCAATTTCCGCGTCGTTGTTCAGCTTTGTAATCAGATCGAGCAGATCCGCTTCGCTGGTGGACGCGGGCAGATCGTAAGAACGCGAAAGGAAACCGACCTCTTCGCAGGCACGGCGCTTGCTGCCAACATAAATCTGCGAAGCCGGGTTTTCACCCACCAACACTACGGCCAGACCAGGAGCACGCTTACCTGCCGCCAGACGCTGCTGAACAAGTGCTGCAACCTCTTGTCGCACCTGCTGCGCAATCGTTTTACCGTCAATAATTTTTGCTACCATCAGAAAGGGGATCCATCTGTTTTGAGTTAATTCGGGGATTACGCCTATTTTGTCAGAAGCGCGGCTCGCTGTCAGGCAGAGTTTCAACGATGGACAGGCAAGGGTGACACCACAGACTGCTTTTAAAGCGTTCCACACGGCATTAACCTGCCATTCCCGGTTTATTCCTAAATCATTACCGCCGGGGCTGTGCCAGGATTGAACTGTGACACGGCAACTTATCGAAAAGATAAAGAGGGAATGATGAAAACAACTATTATTGCACTGTCTGCTTTGCTGATGGCTTCACCTGTTTTTGCTGCGACTACGACGGATAACACTGTGGCAGAAGCGCATAAAGGTGCTGATACCGCCAAAGAGAAGCTGCATAAATCCCAGCACGAAGGGGAAGAGATGCAGCTGAAAGCTAAACATGCCGCGGAAGGCGAGAGTCACTCGACCAGCAGCAAGATCTCTGAAGGTTCCCAGAAAACCTGGAACAAAACCAAAGAAGGCACCGAGAAAGGCTGGGATAAAACCAAGCAGGGTGCAGAAGAACTGAAAAACAAAGCGACCAATTAAGGGGCTCTGTTGCTGGTATTTATGAGGAACCCACCGCAAGGTGGGTTTTTTATGGCACGATACGGATCTGAGGCTGAGAGACTGTTCATTACTTCAGCAGTGGAATGCAACTCACTGTAAAAACGTTGACTCAGCAGGATCGCGTCGTATAATCCGACGCAATCACCATGCGCCCTTAGCTCAGTTGGATAGAGCACCGGCCTTCTAAGCCGTAGGTCACAGGTTCGAATCCTGTAGGGCGTACCAATATCTTTCAATCATTTACGCAATTCTTAATCCTGCCTGATTCTCTCCCTGTGTCTTATTTGTGTTATCAGGTGACAAAATTGCGTCTATTTTTCGTGCATGTGCAATCAGATGGTTAGGGGGCAGGTGCGCATACCTCTGAACCATTTCTATGCTCTCCCAACCTCCCATTTCCTGCAGTGCCGAAAGCGGAACACCAGCCAACCCTTCTACATATTCATTAAATCACGAAAGCGACAGTTCCCAAGGTCAGCGCATTTTAACCACGCCTCCGCCAGTGTTGAAATCAGCGCGCCTCTTTCTCCCTGCTGGTTTCTTATATTATTGACGTCGGTTTTCAGTGGTTTTTTTACTAACGTTAACTTAGTGGCAATGGAATGTTGAGAGGGCTGCTTTCGTAGCCTGAAGCTAAGGGCATTATGACTTACAGGGTAAGGAATGATGCCCTTAAATGGTTAATTCTCGTTAATCGCGCAGATAAAAAAGGGATTGGTCAGCCCTTTAACAAATAACAGATTGTTATCCAAACGCTTCATTTCCATATAAAACGCCACACCAGGAACTTCAGGCAGAACGTGCCGCTGCCAGATGTCGTTGGGAATATTATCGATCGGCTGATGCTCTTCCCGGGTTATCATGGACCTGGTTAACCCTTTAAAACCACTTTCTCTGGTGGAGAGAAACACTCTTCGCGAGATAATATATTGTATATTTCGTCCTTTAACGGAACCGACCACAAGCCATTCACTCTTTCCTTCATGGGTGGTGATCATATTAACACTTAAGTTCAGGTCAAGGTTCTCGCCATTCATGTAAACAAGGTTTGCATTTACGACAGATTTACAGCGATAAGGTGTCCAGCTCGTGTTGTTAAGGTAAAGGGCAACCCCGCTTATGAGGATGATCGTAAAAACGGATATCCCGATAATAATCCTTTTCATTGCAAGTTACTCAACCAACTTATAGTTACTGCAGTCGGTATGATCCACGTTGTCATTTAGGGTGCATGCAGCCATGAAGTGAATTTTGAACAGCCCCTCTTCCGGGCGAGCCTCCATATAATAGATGTTCTGCTGTGTTTGCGTACAATCTATCCTCTTATTGGCCAGCATCCTTTTAGCGGTATCAAACTGTTTATTGCCTTGCTGGTTATCATTCAGAGTATAAATCCTACATTTCCCTTCAATGCCGACTAACCTCGGCCTGTGATCCCGGGGCATAGCAACGTAAATTGCCATTATTGCAAGGATGATCAGGACAAGGATTAAAACAAGCGCTGCCATTTTTATTGAGAAAGGTTTTTTTTTAAATTTCCCCACTATCTTTTTGTTAATCAAGGTGGGTTTAGTATTTTTTTCTGCCGACGATTCATAAGAGGAAGGGGCATGCTCTATATTTTCAGCAGTGACTGAGTCTACCTGCATCCTTGTCTCAGGATGGATTTCAGCCTCCATTTTGAAGCCTACCCGCGGTACGGTAATCAGAATTTTTGTACTTAACTCAAGCGCTGCGAAGGCTTTTCTTAATTCGCTAATATGGTTACTCAGCGAAGCGCTCGACGGTGAAAATCCAAAGTCCTCCCAGACGCGTTTGATGAGTGTTTCGCGAGTTAACTCGACTTTATTATTTTTTATGAACTCTGTTAGCAAGCGTGTTGCTGGGTTAGATAACTCAACTTTTAGCTGGTGGTTATTCCTGACAAGTAACGATTGGTTTTCTGGGTCGAAGACTATAGTTAGATTTATTATATATTTCATGTGGATACTCATTTACTCCGGGTGTGCAATCAAAAATGCAGCAATGATGAGAATAGTCTTATTTTTTTTGATTGTTAAATTTATTGCAGTTCTACATGCATAGTCAAATTATTTTTAAGCAAGTGATTTTTTCTCTTAAGTCCCATTGAAATTAATAGAGTATTATTTTTTAACTTGTTACTCGTTGTTGGTTTTAAATCTTAATCAATGCGTACTTTTGTGAGTGATTTAGTTTTTTATGCTGATTTCTTTATCTTAATTAGATTATTTTGCTAAAATCTTTTTCGGGGGTTATCATTTTCCTCAGTCGCTGGTGGCTATGACGCAACGGGATACAGAGTAGTGCGTTACCTACACTATCTATTACGTGTTTGCTGAATGGCACCAAAGAAGTGGTGGCGGCTTTGCAAAGAAAATGGAATACGGAATATAACTTTCTTTATTAAGGATAAAGCAAAAAATGAATTTTAAAAAAACCATGCTGGCAGCAGTAGTGACTTTAGGGACAATTGCTGGTGCACAGGCTGCAGGTTCAGGTGCTGGTACACCAGCTACCGACCAGGGACATGGTAAAGTGACCTTTACGGGTTCTATTATTGATGCACCCTGCTCGATTGATTCTAAGTCTCTTGACCAGACTGTAGATTTAGGCGGTGTTTCAAACGTTTCTCTGCTTAACGGTGGTAACTCCAGCCCGAAACCATTTGAAATCCATCTGGAGAAATGCAGCCTGGAAACCGCTAAAACGGTGACCACGACGTTCAATGGTGCGGCCGGTAAGAATGGCTTACTGGGTATGACCGGTGATGCTAAAGGTGCCAGCATTGCTATTACCGACGGTAGCAATAATTTGATTGAACTGGGTAAAGCAACCCAGGGCCAGGTCCTCAGTGCTGGTGGTTCAGAAGCAACGCTGGCCTTCAGTGCTTATCTGAAAGGCGACGGTGGTGATGATAAAACTATCGTCCCAGGTAAATTCCAGAGCGTGGCAAACTTCATTCTTAACTACAAATAATCTGTTCCGATAACAGGATCAAGAATGCATGCGGGGAATACCTTGCATGCATTCTTGTTGGAATTATCTGTGGGAGATGTGTGAGAGATGAAACCGCTAACCATTCATTACCCGGCGCTTTGCCTGTTGATGCTGTTGCCTGGACAGAGCAGCCAAGCGGCTGGCTGGGGGCAGGTCAACATGCAAGGTGCTGTGATTGAAACTGCCTGCGCTATTGATACCGACAGTCGCGATCAAACTATTGATATGTCGGTGATCCCATTGAGCCAAATTATACGTGATGGTGAAGGGGGCAAGTATCCATTCAGTATTCGGTTAGTAAACTGTGTTTTGGATCGCGTGGATGACCGCTCGCCCAAGTGGCGGCGTTTTCAGGTAACTTTTGATGGCAGGGTAGATAATGAACTATTCGGTGTCGACGGACCTGCGCGGGGTGTTGCACTACAGATAGTGGATAGTTACGGGAATATTATCAAACCTGGCATGCCTTCGCCTTATCTGGATATCAGCGAGGGAAATAAAGAACTGAAATACTCTCTGCGATTAGTGAGTAATAAACAGACATTGCGTAGTGGAGAATACACCTCAACTATCAGGTTTAAAATGGACTATTACTGATCCATTCTCAGAAATGATAAATTAAAGAGCAAAGAATCTATTCAACAGGTGTATCTGTCATTTGCTTTATGGCGCATGGAAAAACAATGATTTTCATTGGTGGCGCTGGTGTGGAAATAAGAAAAGGGACTAATAAGCATGATGATGGCTAACTGGAATTTATTACCCTTTCCCGTCCGTACGCTGGGCGTTTACATTGCCTGTGCGCTAGGTTTTGTTGGGTATTATGCCAGTGCGGAAGAAGTACAGTTCAATACTGATGTTCTTGATGTGAAAGATCGTCAAAATATCGATCTGGGGCAGTTCTCTCGCGGTGGTTATATCATGCCAGGCAACTACATCATGCTTGTGCGAATTAATAAGCAGGAATTACCTGAGCAGTCCGTAATTTTTTATCCCGCAGAGGATGATGCTAAAGACAGTACCGCCTGCATCAGCCCATCAATGGTCGAACAGTTTGGTTTAAAGCCGGACATGAAAGAAAAACTCACCTGGTGGCATCAGGGTGAGTGCCTGTCGTTGAAAAGTTTGCCGGGTATGTCAACGCGTGGCGATTTAGGCAGTGCCAGCCTTACCGTGAGCCTGCCGCAGGCCTATCTCGAGTATTCTGCGGATAACTGGGATCCACCATCGCGCTGGGATAATGGTGTTCCCGGCTTGCTGCTGGATTATTACCTCAATGCGCAAACTCAGCGTCAGCAGCAACGTGGTGAACAGAAATATAACGTCAGCGGCAACGGTACGATTGGTGGGAATCTGGGGGCCTGGCGGCTGCGCGCTGACTGGCAAACACGGCTGGATCATACCACTGGTAGCGGTGAGGGTACGCGCCAGAGCTGGGACTGGAGCCGCTATTATGCTTACCGGGCGCTCCCTCGCATGGGGGCACAGCTGTCGGTTGGGGAAAATTACCTGTATTCCGACATTTTTGACAGTTTCCGCTTTACGGGGGCCAGCCTGACCAGTGATGACAGCATGCTGCCACCGAACCTGCGCGGTTATGCACCCGAGGTGACCGGGGTGGCTCGCACCAACGCTAAGGTCATTATCAGCCAGCAGGGACGCGTCCTCTACGAAACCCAGGTTGCATCTGGGCCGTTTCGTATTCAGGACATCAATGATGCCGTCACCGGGCAACTGGATGTTCGTGTCGAAGAGCAGGACGGAAGCGTGCAGGAGTTCAAAATTGATACTGCCAGCATTCCATATCTGACCCGACCGGGGACCGTACGTTACAAAGTGGCAAGCGGGCGGCCCTCCGACTGGAAGCACAACACCAATGGGCCGCTGTTTGCCACGGGGGAGTTTTCCTGGGGGATTAGCAACGGCTGGTCGCTTTACGGCGGCGGTGTGGCGGGCGGTGATTACAATGCAGTCGCAGTCGGCCTTGGACGGGATCTGATGATGTTCGGTGCGCTGTCATTTGACGTTACCCAGTCGCGTGCGCGCCTGAACAATCAATGGGAAAACGGCACGCTGACCGGTGGCTCCTACCGACTGAGTTATTCGAAAAGCTTCGACGAATTTGACAGCCAGGTGACCTTCGCCGGTTACCGCTTCTCGGAGCGGAACTACATGTCGATGAGTGAATATCTGGATGTGCTGGAGAACGGTATCCGCACCCAGAGCAGCAAAGAAATGTACACCATCAGTTACAGCCAGCAACTCCGCGATCTGGGGGTGAGTGCTTACCTGAACTACAACCACCAGACTTACTGGAACAGTGCCACCAATGACCGTTATACCCTGACGCTGTCGCGTAATTTCGACATCGGTCAGTTCAGGAATATCAGCCTGTCGCTGACGGGATACCGCAATAAATATTACGGTGCCAACGACGACGGCATGTACCTCTCGTTATCGTTGCCGTGGGGAGGCAGCGGATCGATCAGCTACAGCGGCAGCTATAGCCGTACCAACAATAGTCACCAGGTGAGTTACTACGATCGACTGAAAAATGGCGACAGTTACCAACTGAGTAGCGGCATTAGCCGCGACGGCGGTATGGCGAGTGGCTATTACTCTCACCAGGGGGACATGGCGCAGATCGATGCTAACGCCAGTTACCAGGAAGGGCGTTATTCGTCTGTGGGGTTATCGCTACAGGGGGGAGCAACGGCCACCCTCGAAGGGGCTGCGCTGCACCGTTCAGGCATGATTGGCGGAACCCGCTTACTGCTTGATACCGACGGTGTGGCGGATATTCCGATTAGCGGTTATGGCCCAGTGACACGCAGTAACCGCTTCGGCAAAGCAGTGGTAACCGACGTCAACAGCTACTACCGCAATAAAATCAGCATCGACGTCAACGAACTTCCTGAAAATGCTGAGGCGACGCGCTCCGTGGTGCAGGCGACCCTGACCGAGGGGGCCATTGGCTATCGCAAATTTGAGGTGATCGCCGGTGAGAAAGCCATGGCGGTTATCCGCCTGGCTGATGGCACCACGCCTCCGTTCGGCGCCACGGTACAAAACCCTAAAAAGCAGAACGTTGGCATCATTGGCGACGACGGTAGCGTATATCTGAGCGGTATTAACCCTGAAGAAGAGATGACCGTACGCTGGAGTGGACAGGTGCAGTGTGTGGTTACGCTACCCGCACAGATACCGCGCAGCGATACGTCAGCTCTCTTGCTGCCATGCCGTCTGCTGCCGACAGGTAAAGAGGCAGATTGATGTTCGCGCCAGAAACAAAATTTTAGCCACTGTGCCGGGGCGAGCTGACTTCCACTTGCCCTGGCCACCTTACTGAATTGAAAGAACTCAGATAGCGAGTAATCAACGATGAACGTAATGAACAAGAACTTTTTACCCCTGACAGGTGCCCTGCTGACAGGCGTATTGTGCGTACAGCAGGCTCAGGCAGCGATTGCCCTGGATCGAACCCGGGTGGTGTTTAGCGGTGCTGATAAATCTGTCAGCCTGAACATCAGTAACGAAAATAAGCAACTGCCTTATCTGGCGCAGGGATGGGTTGAAGATGCCCAAGGGAATAAAATCACTACGCCACTGATGGTGTTGCCGCCCTTGCAGCGTCTGGAACCCGGCGCTAAAAGCCAGATTAAGATTCAGGCCTTATCTAACGTCAATCTTCTGGCTCAGGACCGCGAGACGCTGTTCTATTTCAACCTGCGTGAGATCCCGCCAAAGAGTGAAAAACCTAACACGTTGCAGCTGGCATTGCAGACGCGCATCAAATTGTTTTATCGGCCTGATGCGTTAAGTGATACCGAAGGTGCTGCGCCCTGGCAGGAAAAGCTGACGCTGATCAAGCAGGGTGGCAAATACCTGGTTAACAATCCGACGCCGTATTACGTGACGCTTATCGATGCCACCACAAAGCCAGGTGGGGCCAGCGTTAAGGGGTTTGAACCGCTGATGATAGCGCCAAAGGCGAAAGAGGTATTGAACGTTAGCGCGTCCATTCTGGGTAATGCGCCAGTGCTGATCTATGTCAATGATTACGGCGGACGTCCACAGTTGCAGTTCGATTGTGGCGGAACCGAATGCAAAGTGAAACCGGGAAAAAAGGGTTGATTACTACCTTAACAGAGGGAACGGAGCATGCAACAACGAAATCAAAGGAAGGATTTCCTGTCTTGTCCTCAGCGGCATGACCTGTTGGTTAAAGGAATGGCGGTGCTGGTAATCCCGTTGGTGTTTGGCTACGTGATGGCGATGCTCCCGGAAACCCATGCAGCGGATAACTGGGATGTCGATGGTGCTAATGGTGTGTTGAATATACGCGGCGCGCTGACTGAGAGTGCTTGCCGGTTAGAGATGTCATCGGCTTATCAGGATGTATGGCTGGGGGAAACAGGGACAGCGCGTATGGCGACAATAGGTGCACAGGGGACGCCGGTTGCCATAACGCTACACCTGCGGGACTGCGTACGCAGTCCCGCGAACAATCGCGACGAGCATAATGGAAATCTGCTATGGGCTGCTTACCAGCCGGCCGTGTCGTTCACTTTTGTCGCACCAGCAGACGCAGATAACCCACAGCTAATCGCGGTACGCGGGGCATCTGGCGTCGCGTTGCGTATGGCTGACTCTCTCGGACGTGATATTCGGCTGGGCAGCCGTGGGGCACCGCTGCTGCTGGCCGCAGGACAAGACTCACTGGACTATATTGTCACACCGGAACGTACGCGCGCACCGCTGCAGGCTGGAGCTTATTCAGCTCATGTTGATTTCAGGCTTAACTATGACTAAGGCGGGGGCCATGGGCACTGTGAGGTTATGCAGACGGAAACCGGCGTTGTATGTGATCTGCCTGGCACTGGCTGTCGTGGGAGCCGCCTTTCAGGCGAGGGCTGCCAGTACCAAAGTGAGAGTCGAGGTGCAGGTTGTAGCGCCGGCGTGCACCATCAATAAAGGTGGTTTAATTGAAGTGCCGTTTGGTGACGACGTGATAACGAACAAAGTCGACGGCAACTATAATAAAAGGAAGATCACCTATTCATTACAGTGCGATGGCGCTTCGTCGAATGCGTTAAAGATGATGATTGAGGGGGCCGGTGCTGCGTTTGATGCCTCTGTACTGGGAACCGCAAAAACTGACTTTGGTATTGAAGTGTTAAGTAATGGTGAGCCTATGCCCATCAATCGCTGGCTGAATTTCAACTATCAGAATGTGCCAAATCTTGAGGCGGTGCCGGTAAAACGCCCCGGTGCCATCCTGACTAGCGGACCGTTTTCCGCTGGTGCCACGATGAAGGTGGATTATCAATGAAAAGCTACTCAGGTGCTGTCTTGCTGCTGATTTGTGGCGTGCTGAGTCCTGCGGGGCAGGCTGCGAAGAATATGATGTTCACTGGCACTTTAATTGATCCTCCTGCCTGCACCATAAAAAACAGCAAGGATGACGCTATTGATGTTGACTTTGGCAATCGGGTAGGGATTAACAAAGTCAACGGGGAGAACTACCTGCAGCCGATGAACTACCAGATTACCTGTGAATCCGGCGCAGACGATAAGGGAATGACGCTGGAGATAGTCGGCACACCAGCAGATTATGATCGGGCGGCGGTCGTTACCGGTATTACCGATCTGGCTATCCAGATTAAGCAAAATGGCATTCCCTTTACCCTGAACAAACCGCTCCCTATCAGCATCCTCAGTAAACCGCGGCTTGAGGCCGTGCCGGTGAAACGGCAAGGTGCGACATTAACAGAGGGGCCGTTTGAAGCTACGGCTACATTGAGGGTGGTTTATCAATGAACTGGGTAAAAGGACTGACTTTTGCGTTACCGATTACATCGTTGCTGGTATTTAGCAGCATGGCGCAGGCTTACAATGTTCGCCTGCACGGTGCGCTGGTAGCGGAACCTTGCGTAATCGCACAGGGTGACGAGAGCGTACAGATGAACTTTGACCCTGTCTTTGCTAATTACCTGTACATTAATAAACGAACGCCCAGTCAGAAGTTTAATATTCGACTGTCGCAGTGCGATCTGAGCCTGTCTAAAATAGTGATGATAGTCTTTAGCGGTGCGGAAAATCCTAATCTGAAGGGGCTGCTGGCTGTTAACAGCGGCAGTATGGCATCCGGTATTGCTATCGGCCTGGAAAACCAGGCGGGGCAGCCATTGGCGCTAAATAAAGAAGGACAAATTTATCCGCTGGACAGCGGCAGCAATGTTCTGATGTTCCAGGCTTATGTGCAGGGTGAACCGGAGGCGATCGCCAAGCGAACCATTGCGGGTGGGCCGTTCAGCGCGGTGGCTACCTTTAGACTTGAATATGAATAAGTGCGCAGTAGCCAGGCAAGACGCTTCGCCCAGGCTATACAACCGTCGTCATGCGACCTTCAAAGTCAATATCTGACGTTTATGCTTTCTTTGCGTGCGGCAGTTCAACAGGCTCCCACCATCATGCACGACGCACGCGGTTTTACGAGCATGCCCGGATACAGAAACTGTCACCGACAGAGACTGAGTTGGGATGCGGACGTACGAAGCAATATCGACATTAGGAGCGCGCAGGACAGGATGCTGGGAAATTCTTCCGACTGTCTGTGACAGCGGAATTAATTAATCCCATCCGGCACCAACGATACGAGGTGAGTGCTCGAATTGTTCGATCTTTTAATATTCCACAATGGTGACAGAAGTGAGTCCATACTTTAAAAAAATAGATCATGAAAATGACCGATCTTATAAAACCAGTCATCTGGTTCTGTTAATTGTACTGAGCTTATTACTCTATTTTGCAGCTCCGATTCCAGCCAGGGCCATACTATGGCCGGTTACAACTGACGTGCACATCACGGAATGCAGGGATACGTGGCAGCAGCCGTGTTCGGAAGATGTTTATTATTCGGGAAAGATCATTTTTCTGGAACAGGGGAAACCTACCGCCCCCAGGCCCCCGCTGTCGTCAGGTGTGCGAATTGTTGGTATCCACTGCGAGGCCGGCGGGAACGGCGTGCCGTTCAGTCAGTGCTCATGGGCTGACAATTTATCGCATCGTCCAGATTTGGCCTATGGATGCAAGTTTGTAGATAAAGACCACTGGGACATCAAGGATATCAGCCAGTGCTCGTTCGGAACGACTTGGGGACCGCATGGTGGGGCCGGCCCGGGGGGGGAGTGTGTGATGGTCGGCGCACAGAGCCAGTCATCTGTGCTGCTTTACACCCCGTGGGGAGCGCTGCATGCACTGGACGTAGCCAATTCTGGCTCCCGTAATTGCTCGCAACCCCTGGCGCCGGAAGTAGGCTGCAGCGTCGGCACGCTGCAAACCCTGGAGCATGGGGCTCTTGGTCCAACCGATAACGATATAAGAACGACTTATACTAATGTTTCATGCGGTCTGTCTCCAAAGGTGACCATTGTGGGTGGCGCGACGCTAAATCTGGGACCTGGCGTCAGTACGACGTTGACAGCATGGGTTGAGAATCAAAGACTGACGGTTCAATCTGATTTGACGATAACGGGCGCGAAACCGGGAGCCTACTCAGCTAATGCTGTAATAATGGTGTCTCCCGACTGATAGCGTTTTGCATGGAACAAAAGCGCCGTTAACCGCGTATGGGCACTACCTGAGTGTCTTAATGCATTGAAAGTATTTTGGGGTGCCTTGCGATATGCAGCAGAATCGCAAGGCGCAACAGTGCTTTTCTTAAGATGGTCCAACCCATTGCCTGGCGTTTTCACCGCCCATTAATGCCTTAAATTAGTGTTTTTTTGTAGAATTTTCAACATTTTGATCAGTACCGATATCACATGGGCTTTTAATACCAGCATGCCCGGATACAAAACTGTCACCGTCAGAGACTGAGTTACGGATGCAGACGTACGAGGCGGGGGGATATTAGAAGCACGCAGGATACTGGGGAATTATTTTGATTGTCTGTGACAGCGGAATCAATTAATCCCATCCGGCACCAACGATACAAAGCAGATGTTCGTTCTGCCCGGTGTATCTGATATTCCAAATGGTGAAAAAATGAACCTGTGTTTTAAAAAAACAAGCCACAAAAATGACCGGGCTTATAAAGCCTGTCATCTGGCCCTGTTGACCGGACTGAGCTTATTACTCTATTTTGCAGCACCGACTCCGGCCAGGGCCATACTATGGCCAACAGTTACTGAAGCGCGCATCACGCAATGCCAGGGGGCGTCGGAGGGGCCGTGTTCATCTGGTGTTATGTATGCAGGAAGGGTTGGGATGGTGGAACAGGGAGAACCTTCCGTCCCTTACAGACCCACAGACTCAATTCTGAAGTTTGTCGGTATCCACTGTTCGTTCGGCGGGAACGGCAAGCCGTTCACAATGTGCGCATGGCAGGACAATTCGGCGCACCGACCAAGTATGTCCGCCGGGTGCAGGTTTGCAGATACCTTTCACTGGGACATCGATGATGTCACCCAGTGTTCGTTCGGATCGAGTTGGGGCTTCCATAATGGGGCTGGTCCGGGGGCGGAATGTGCGATGGCCGGTGTGCTGACAGGGGCGGGACTTGCCACGCCATGGGGAACATTTAACACCGGGATCGTTGCTAATACAGGCGCTCGTAATTGTGTGCAACCCCCAGCGCCGGAAGAATCCTGCAGCGTCGGACCGCTGCGAGATCTGCAACACGGGACTCTTGGTCCTAACGCTAGCGATCAAATAACCATTTATACAGACGTATCATGCGGTCCATCTCCAAATGTCACCATCGAGGGGGGAAACAGGCTAGTTCTGGGGCCTGGTGTCAGCACTTGGGTGTCAGTAGGGTTAGTTCCGGGGCCAAGACTGATGGTTAGATCTGATTTGACGATAACGGGCGCGAAACCGGGAGCCTACTCTGGTAATGCAATAATAATAGTGTCTCCTAACTAATAGCGTTTGTATGGAACAAAAGCGCCGTTCACGGAATATGGACAATACCGCAATGCACCTGTTGCCAGTCAGCCTGAACAGGGGGATCATAGCGTATTGTGCGTTTTTGTTGAGTTAGCGACATGTTGATCAGTACCGATGCGGCAAGAACTTTCAATACGGATAGCCGTCTGGCCTGTACGCTGGCCGCCGTGGCCGGGGCGCTGAATACGGCAGCCTTTGAAAGTGTCGGTTTTTTTTCGGCCAATATGACGGGCAATATCTCTTCGTTGTCGGATCATCTGGCGAAGGCTAATCTGACGGCGGGCATCTTCTTTCTGGCCATTGTTTTGCTATTTATCGCCGGTTCGGCTGTGTCGACCCTGATTATTAATGCGGGCCGCAGAAGAGCCATCAGTACTATTTATGCCGTGAACATTTTTATAGAGGGACTGGCACTGGTGCTACTGGGCGCAGTGGCTGGCTGGCTGCCGCTGGCATCACCGGGGGCTCTGCTGATCCTCAGTCTGAGCTTTCTGATGGGGCTGCAAAATGCGGTGGTCACCCGGATCTCTAATGCGCGGGTCAGAACCACACATGTCTCCGGCACGGCCACCGATATTGGTATTGAGCTGGCCATGCTGTTTGACGTGCTGCGCCGGAAAGAGTCACCGCAGAATGCCCCCCAGTATCTGGAACGCCTTCGGCTGCACTTTTATACCATCCTGGCGTTTTTACTGGGTGGCGTGGCGGGGATCTGGCTGTTCCGCTGGCTGGGATATCTGTTTCTGATCGTCGTTGGTGCGGGGCTGCTCGCGCTGGCGCTCAACACCATGTTCAGCAAACGGGTCGTCGTATCCTGAGTCAATGAAAAGGCGTCACCATTTTCGGAATTTATGCTGTAGTTTATGCAGCAGAATAATCATAACGGCAGAGGTGCCAGCCATGAATAAAAAAATAGTCGGGTGCCTGATGCTGGCGCTGCTGACCGGATGCACCGCATCAGTGGGCAATAATTTCGATGATGCCCAGTTGGCCAGTATCCATCATGATGTGACGACAAAGCAGGATCTGATCGCGCTGTTTGGTGAGCCTTCTTCAGACACGCCTTTTCCGCAGGGGCAGTCGATACTGATGTGGACGTGGAGCCAGGCGAAAACCGGCAGTACCACCGAAGGCAGAACCCTGACGGTTCGCCTGCAAAACGATAAAGTCAAAACCTGGACGGTGAGTAAAACCTGAGGAGGGCGCGGGGACTCCTTTCTCCGCGCCGGTAGCCTGAATTACCCCTCCAGTAACGACATAATCATCTGCGGCGTCATTGTCATCACTTTCGACATCAGCGATGCGCTCGACTGCTGCAGGATTTGCGCGCGGGTCAGCGCGGAAACCTCGGCGGCATAATCGGCATCTTCAATACGCGATCGTGAGGTGGCGAGATGAGTGGTCGTGGTGGCCTGCACGTTCTGTACCGACATCAGGCGGTTAGCGGCGGCACCGAGCAGCGATCGCTGGCTGTCCACGCGACTGATAGCACGGTCAAGGGTGGCCAGCGGATCGTCCGGGTTACGGAGGCGAATTTCAGACCCGACTTCCGCAATGCTCATCTGGGTATTGTTGGTGGAAGCATCCGTGACGGCGGCCATCGTGGTGGCGAAGTAAATCTGTACGTCTCCCACGCCCTGCAGCGTTTTTAACAGCAGCGTATTGCTGCCGTCATCCTGATGAACCAGTGTGGCCGTTTTATCGACAGTCGCGCCGCGCACGTCCATATAATAGTTGCCGCTGGCGTCCAGGCGCAGCACATCGCTGAATGTGTTGCCAGCGGCATCACTGTAGCGGGTTTCAACATTGGCCGGGTCGAGCGTCACGATGGAGGTTCCCGTGACGGTCGACACGGCCGTAAAGCTGTTCTGGCTGGCGGTGCTGCTGGCCGTCACGCTTAATGTGTTGTTCGTCCCGTCGCTGCTGGCGCTGACGCTGGCATTGAAATACTGATAGTGACCGCTGCCGTCCGCCACTTCCATCAGGTACTGCCCGCCGGACTGGACCAGACGGGCATCATTGCCTGCGACGGGGCTGCCGCCAGCATCGGTAAAGGTCACCGTCGCCGCGCTGATATCGATGGCCGGCGTCTGCGTTACCTGGGCCGGCAGGGGGGAAAAATCGGTGTCCGGCTGACCGGTGGCCTGCGTTATCTGCGCCGTGACATTCCCGCTGGTGCTAAAGCGGATCGCGGCAGCGTAATAGACATTGTTCTGCTCAATATAATACTGGCCGTTACTCTCCGTGAGAGTGGGCGGCGGGCTGGCGGCCAGGGCGTTGCCGCTGTCGTCCAGGAAGTTAACCGACGGCAGAGGGCGGGCGGCAATCTCATCGACGGCGTTGTAGAGGGGCGTCATGCTGGTGGTGCCGACAGCGACTGTGCCGCTGGCCGTCGCGGTTGTCCAGGTGGCGGCGTAGGATGCCGGATAAAACGCCGCCGTGCCGTCAGCAGCCGTTCCCTGTATGTAGAGCTGATTGCTGGCGTTGCTTCTGACCAGTTGCGGAGAGGTCAGTGTTCCGTTGGTGTTATAGCTGACCGACACCGCTCCGCTGTTCAGCGCAATATTATTGGCAATGCCGGTGAGGGTATTGACCGGTGAGACCGCGCCGCTGATACCGCGAATAATCAGGTCTTTTAACCCGAGTTGTTCAACGCTGAACCCGCGCGTTAAGTCGAGGTCGATTTTATCATTATCGTACGCCCCCACCTGTAAGCCCACTTTTCCCGCGCTACCGTTCAACAGGCTGATGCCGTTAAAGCTGGCGGTGCTGTTCAGCCGGTCGATCTCTTTCAGGTTGAGATTAATCTCGGCCTGAATCGCATCACTGTCAGTCTGAGAATAGGTTTCACTCACCCCCTGAACGGTCAGTTCGCGGATGCGCTGTAAGCGATCGTTAATTTCACTCAGTGCGCCTTCAGCGGTTTCAGCAAGCGACAGGCCGTCGGCAGCGTTACGCTGCGCCTGGGCGAGGCCTTTCTGCTGGCTGGTCAGGCGGTTAGCAATTGCCTGTCCCGCCGAGTCGTCGCGGGCACTGTTGATGCGCATCCCGGAGGAGAGGCGACGGATAGACTCATCAAGGGCAGAGCTGGTTTTCAGGGAATGCTGCTGCACGACAAGCGCTGACACATTGGTTTTTAGACTTAGCATGATTCTGCCCGACCCTCATTTTTCCTGATAACGGTTATCGGCATCGGATCAAAAAGTTTTACGGGAAATTTTGCTTAAGGAAGGAAACGGGACTGAGAGAGGGGAGCTGGAGCGGCCAACGGGAATCGAACCCGTGTCATCAGCTTGGGAAGCTGAGGTAATACCATTATACGATGGCCGCAGAGCGGAAAGGATATTAGCACAACTCTGACAGGAAATGTTGAGTCATATCAAAGATAATCCGCACATCTCATCCTTTCCCTGGGTTATCGTTAAAATGAAACGCCAGCTGACATTCTCTTTCATTGATGTTTATCTTCAGATCGCCCGTCGGGCTGGCCCGATCCAGGTAGCGCATCAGTTCGGTAATCTGGTCGGTGCTGAATGAGTTTGTGCGGTAATGTGTCCTCTCATAGCGCCACAGCAGCTCGAACTCAACCTGCTTAAGTCGTTGAGCGAGATACTGACAAAGCTCCGGTCCCAGCACTTCAACGCGTTTGTTGTAGATAGTACGAAGGGTTTTAATCAGTGAACCGGTTTCATTAGGTGTTTGGCCGAAAACCAGTTCCAGACGGCGGTCGTTCAGATCGTCCAGATAGTTGTCCGGGCTGATCACCTGACGTTTGTTAACGTCATAGAGGATCGCATCCCACGTCATCAGCGTTGTTTTAAACAGGCTGTTTGCATCTTCCAGTGGGATCAGATTTTCTCTAAAAGCCCAGGTGTCGGACAGGCACCAGATATCATACTACATCGCGTGATAGCGAAAACGGATGCCACCAAATCGGGTCATTGCAGGCTGTGACACACCCAGGGTAGAGAGAAACTGTAATAAACTCTCGCGGTTGCTGTCGACCACGATATCAATATCAGAGGTAAATCCTTTGCGGCCAAAAAGCCCGATATCGCGGATCATCCCGCCGAAAATCCATGCGCGGCTGTGCGCTGCCAGCGCGTCGATGAGCATCCTGGCAGTCTGACCTTCACTGCGGCAAAGGAAAAAGCGTTCGATACGGCGTTTAAGATGCTTCTGGCTCTTGACGACATTCGTATTCATAGAGCGATTTTAACTCATCATGAAGGGCCATCAAATAACTGTCCGTCATCCCTGCAACCGCATCGGTGAGCAGCTGTGCTTCTTTGTACAGCCGGGGCAGCGGATTATGGGGATCTTCAAAGATACGCCGGTAATTTTCTGAGATGCGCCCATAGGCGTAACGGCCAAAAGGGGTGTCTGAGCGATACGTAGGCAGAGGGGTAAAACCGGCTTCGCACTGGGCACGCTTATTATCTTCTTTTTTTTCTGTCGGTGTTTTATGCCCGTGAATGCCGAGCCACAGCATATCCATCAGTCCCTGAATATAGTTCGAACCCTTCAGCTCCAGTTCCAGAACGGAACGATGCCGATAGCCCCGCGTTCTGTCGAACTCTTTCAGCGCTTCACATAGCTGATGGCCCCGGCTGACCCTCATTAAGTCCTCAAAGGTACAACAAGGCTGCATAAGCACGTGGTGATAATCCCTGAAAGCGTCAACGGCCGCATTGATCAGGGCACTGACGGCATAGACCCGGAACATTTGCATACTCATATCGTTAAGTTCAGCGGGAGAGAGCCCATTGGTATGCGTGTTCCATTGGCGATTTTTTAATTCCGTCTGGCTTATCAGCGCGTCAATCACCTCATCACCTTGATGCCAGCACTGAAGAAAGCTGATGAGATCGTGATAGGAGGCAAGTCCTTTCTTCACGGTATCTTCAGCATCCAGTACGGAATAAGCGATATCGTCGCAGGCCTCCATCAGGTAGGTCAGTGGATGACGCACCCCTTCTTTGAGCCCGGTTTTTTCCCACACCTCTTCAACCACGCCGGCTTCAGAATAAAAAAAACCGTGTTTCGTCCATGGGGTTTGATTCTTGCAACAGGAGGAACGGGGGTATTTTATCAGGGCGGCCAGCGTTGCGTAGGTGAGATTCAGTCCGTACTGATCGTTGAGGATCTGTAACTTTGTCACCAGACGAAAGGTCTGTGAGTTGCCGTCAAACTGAAAGAAATCGTTGTAGAAGGTGTCTTGCTTGTTGACCAGTGGGGCAAGGTGGCGGATAAACCAGGCCCGCATAGCGGCCTCGCCCTGATGACCATAGGGCGGATTGCCTAAGTCATGAGCTAAACCGATCGCTGCCAGCCGCATACCGATGCCTCGGGCAAAATTGGCCACTTCGTGTGAATGGGTTAAGCGGGTCCGTATGCTGTCATAAATTTCAGTAAAGCAATCTATTTATTTGGCTTAAGGCGATAAACATTGGAACGATAGCCGCATTTATTTCGTATTCTGCGAGGTTTTTGTCTGTAAAAACCCACATAAAAAACCGACACAGGGGCCGGTTACGTTTTTGCCGGGGCAGAAGAATTATACCATCAGGTTAGCGGAGGCCTCATCCCTTGAGCGCTAGAACCAGAGATAAGTGGCCAGACAGTATGCCAGGGTCAGTGACAGCAGAATCAGCTCTGTGGGTTTGATCAGGTACATGGTCGTTCCGTGCAGTTCAGGATGAGTGCTACTTACATCGGTCCTTTTGCCTGAAACTTTAGTCAGTTCACCACCCATGTCACTAAAGTCCCTGACCGCAGGCCAGATTCTGTTTGCGTCGGTCTTTATCCTGATACATGGCGGCATCGGCATCCCGCACCGCACTGTCCGGCGTACTCAGGGCCGGGTCCACGCTGACCAGGCCAATGCTGGCACCGGCATACTCTATCTTCGCGACAGAAAGCTGATAGCTACCGCTCAGGATCGCCGAGATGCGCTGCTTCAGCGTGGCGGCAGCGGTGTCATCCTGCGAGGTAACAGTAGTGGCAAGGATAAATTCGTCGCCGCCCAGACGCCCCAGCACGTCGTCTTGTTGTGTCACGTCTTTCAGCCGCCGGCCGATAGCCCGCAGGAATTCATCCCCGGTCTGGTGCCCGTAGCGGTCATTAATTTCCTTAAAGCCGTCCAGGTCAATAAACGCGACCAGCAGGTGATGGGTATCATTGCGCGCATGGTTAAACAGCGCGGGCAGGCGGGCAAACACCGCGCGGCGATTGGGCAGTCCGGTGAGCTCGTCGGTGAAGCTGGCGGCGGTCAGCGTGGCGTTCGCTTCCTGCAACTCCTCTAAAAGCTGTTCTTTGCGAAGATACTGTGAAATAAGCTCGGCAAACAGCTGAAGAACCTGTTCGCCGCGCTGAGACAGTGGCTGCCTGCGGGCGCTGGCCGCGCACAGCGTCCCGAACAGTGTGCCGTCGCCCATAACAACCGGGGTACTGACGTACGTGGTGATCCCCAGCGCCCTGGCCGCGTCAGAATCCCCCCAGATATCAGGTACCTCACAGGTGTAACGCCGCCCCTCGTCCAGGGCGCGCTTACACAGCGTATCCTGCCACGGCACCGTCAGTCCTTCAGGGATCTGCATTTTTCTGCTGTTACGCGCATACAGGATATGCTGTTCGTTACCCGCTTCGTCGATCCGCGTGAGATAGGTGGACTCCATCTCGGTCACCAGCTCCAGCATTTCCAGCAATTGACGCACAAATCCTTCGAGGGTTTTTTCCGAGCCCAGCGCAGTCGAGATGCGCTCAATCAAATTTTCCTTCATAGGTCAGATTTCCCGGGGCGTAAGGTGGAGGATAAATCGTGCAAAAGCTGTCATAGCAGAGAGCATTAACGCGTCGTTATTATTTTTTATCGGCGTGGTTCGCAGGGAGCATTACCCCTCTGTTCCGCGTTGCTGAGTCTATCACTGCAGACCAGAGGAAAACATTGTGAAACCGGGCAAAAAGAAAAGAGTTTGCGATAAATCGGGCCTGGCAGATAGCGAGCTGCTGCAAAAGCTTAGAGGATTATCTTAGATCCGCTGGTGCCGTCTTTCAGGTATCAATAGCGCTTATTATAAAGGCGCTAAAAAGGAAGGGATTGTGCTGAAGGCAACATCATTATTAACCGGGGCAGCGGCGCTACCGAACACCTGGCAGTCGGTCATTCTCAGTCAGATCGGACAGGCGAATGTGAAGCTGATCCGCATGGGTAAAGAAGGGATACCTGAGGAAGTGCATGAGCATTTTGCTGAGTTGCTGGTGGTGATCGAGGGGCAGATGACGCTGGAAATAGACGGACAGGGCGTGGTGCTGAAAAACGGGGACTATTTTGTGATACCGCCGGGCAGCCCGCATCGGGTGCTGCCCGGCAGTCGCGGAACGCTGCTGCTGGTTGATGCTGAAGCGCCGTTACCAGGCCAGTAACTTACCGCTGTAATCAATATAGTGATGGCCGCCCTTACCGCGCCAGGCTTCCAGCTGGTCGGCAATGCCGCCCGCGCTCTGCGCCACCGTCAGGGGGGCGCTTTTGCCGCCCATATCGGTCTGGACCCAGCCGGGGTGCACGCAGAGCAGCGTTTTATCCTGGGCTTCGGGCTGCACCGACAGGCCGCGTGCCAGCATATTCAATGCCCCTTTACTGGCGGCATACAGCGGGTAGGTGGCATCCGGGTTTTCATTCAGGCTGGCCAGCTGCGAGGTCATCAGCGCCAGGATGCCGCTGCGTGGTTTAACCAGTGGCAACAGCATTTCCGCGCAGCGCACCGGTGAGAAAGCGTTGGTCTTAAACAGCGCCAGCAGTTCGTCGTCACTGGTGCGCGACAGCATCTGATGGTCCGGGCCATAAACGCCCGCATTAATAAAAATCACGTCAAACCGCTGGTCTGCCAGTTCGTCCTTCAGCGCATCGCGCTGTTCCGGCAGGTTAATGTCCAGCGTCAGCCAGCGAATAGCGGCGGCACTGGCCGGGGAATCTTTACGCGTGGTTGCCGTCACCTGCCAGCCGCGATCGGCCAGGGTCGTCGCCAGTCCGGAACCGATGCCGCGTGAAGCGCCAATAATCAAAGCCTGTGGAGATGTCATGATAGGGTCTGCCTTATGTGAGCGAGGGTCTGTAAGATTATCTTACGGAAAAGCATAGCAAAAAGAGGGTACCGCGCATTATCGCCCGGTGCCTGGTGGGGCGGAGGGGGCGCTTTCCCTCCCCCATGAGGATTAGCGGCCAGCCCACCACAGCCTGAGCTTCATCCCCCAGCCGCTGGTAAAGCCGGTGGTGGTGCTCACCACCTGGCCTTTATCAATGATCACCAGCGTCGGGGTGACGCTGACCTGCCAGTGAGCCGACAGCCGGCCTTCCGGATCGTTAACCAGCGGCATCTGATACTGCTTGACCTGCAAATAGCGCTGCACGTTTTCATTATCTCCGGAGCGCAGCGCAATACCGATCACGTTGCTACCCTCCCGGGCCATCTCTGCGACCACCGGCGTGGTAAAGCGACAGATACCGCACCAGCTGGCCCAGAAATAGACCAGCAAAGGGCGATCCTGACTCAGGGTGTTCAGCGTGACCTCCTGCCCGTCGAGGGTATGGAGTGGCTGGTCAGCAAAAGCCACAGGGGCACGGGGGCCACGCCACTGATCCATCACCCACATTACCCCCGCCATCAACAGGAACAGTACCAGCAGATCGCGCGTCCAGCGCTTCATACGGCTCATGGCGTCTGCGCCAGCTGCTGTTTCACCAGGCTTTCCAGTTGCTCATAGGAGACCGCGCCAGGCAGCAGGCGGTTGCCAATCAGTGTGGCCGGTGTACCCTCGATGCCAAGGTGCTGCGCCAGTTTAAGATTGGTGTTGACCGTTTCCAGGCTCTGTCTGTCCGGCTGTGCGAGAGTGATGTTCAGCTTCTGTTCCGCCGCTTTGATACTGGCGTCATCGTGGTAGCCTTTTTTCGCCATCAGGCGCTGATGAAGTGCCAGCCAGCGATCCGGCTGCTGCCGCCACAGCGTCAGTACCTCACGGGCGGCGGTGAGCGAGCTTTCTGAACGGTAAGGCAGGGGTTTAATCACCACGGCGACGTCCGGGTACTGTTGCACGATCTTTTCCAGCAGTAAATCGAACTGCTTACAGTACGGGCAGTTGTAATCAGTAAACGCGACCAGTGTCAGCTTCGCGTCTTTTGCTCCCAGGCGGGGCGAACCGGCATCCTCATACAGTGCGGCGTGGTTCTGCGCGATGACCTGGCCGGTGACGTCTGCCTGCTGCTTCTGCGCCTGTTTATCGTAAGCATCGGCGGCTTCCGCCAGGATCTGCGGATTTTCCACCAGCGTTTCGCGGATCAACTGCTGAATACGTGCCTCCTGTTCCGGGGTAAAGGGGGCAGCAGCCCACAGCGGAGTGGCAACCAGTAGCAGGGCGATCAGGGATTTTTTCATGGTTCATTTCCTTTGGCATCATTCAGGGTTTTCAGCAGGGTGGGACGGTCAAGCAGCGGTGAAAGCACCACGCCCTGAGGAATTCCCGGTCCATAAATTTGATTAAACGGCACGGCAACGCTGCCGCGCTGTTGCAGAAAGCGAGTGATGGACTCGGAAGGCCGGCTCCAGTCACCGCGCAGTGCTACCACGTCTTCAGCCATCAGAGCCTGCTGCACATCTTCCCGCAGCAGTACGTTGTATTTGTTGGCTTTACAGGTCACACACCAGTCGGCAGTAACGTCAATAAATACCCGCTTATTGGCGTCCAGCGCCTGGCGGATGGCCTGTTCTGACAAGGGTTGCCAGTTAACACGATCCTGCAATGCTTTTTTATCCGGTGTGGTACTGATGATACCGGTCAGCAGCATGCCACCCGCACACGCCAGCAGGAGCGCGGTGACCATCGCCGCCAGTTTGATACCACACTGTTTTATCAGGGTGACCAGCAGTATCAGCATGATAACGGCTGCCACAGTCAGCGTGGCGATAGCACCAATATGGTTGACCAGCAGGCTAACCAGCCAGAAACAGGACGCCAGCATCAGTAAGCCCAGCAGGATGCGCAGCACGTTCATCCAGCGGCCGGGGCGCGGTAACTTCAGTGCCAGTGCAGGCCATGCCGCGATCAGCAGCCAGGGCAGGCTCATGCCAATGCCAAGCGCAACAAACATCACCCACAGCAGTGGCAGGGAGGCGGCCAGTGCGAAAGCCACCGCGGTGCCAAGAAACGGGGCAGAGCAGGGCGTGGCCAGCAGAGTGGCAAAGGCGCCCTGCCAGAAATGTCCGCTCAGACCGTGCCCGGCGTGGGTTGCCAGGCGGGTATTGAGTGTTGAAGGCAGGCGAAGATGCAGCAGTCCGAACAGACTGGCGCTGAACAGCAGTGTCACCAGCACCATAAAGCCGATAAACCACGGGTTCTGGAACTGGATGCCCCAGCCAAGGGCACGATCCGTCAGGCGCAGCGCCGTCATCAGCAGGGCCAGCACCATGAATGAGGCGACAATGCCGGCGCTGGAGGCGAGGAACTGTAGCCGCACGCTGTGGCGGTCGCGCTGAGGGGCGCTGATAATACTGCCCAGCTTCATGCCCAGCACCGGCAGCACGCAGGGCATCAGGTTGAGAATAAAGCCCCCGGCCAGCGCCATCAACAGCATCTGCCACAGCGGCAGGGTCGCGGCAGGTGGCGTGATATTTGCTGCCACCGGCAGGCTGATTTGCTGTGCCAGACCGCCGTCTGCCAGCACCAGCGACAGGGTTTTACCCTTGAGGTCCGGTGCACTCTCCCCCCACTCATCGCTGACCGGCACGTGGGCGACCAGCTGAGATCCGTTCAGAGTAAAACGTGGCTCGCCGAAACTGCTTCCGGCAAGTCCGTCAAGGAACATCGCCGGCTGCTGCCAGCCATCCTGACGGTCGGCCACAATCTGCAATTCACCCTGCCGGTAACTGGCGGTAATACGATCCGTCAGGCCGTGTTCAATCGGCACTGTGCCCATGGCCCGGGCATAGTCATGGTCGAATGCCGGGTCTGCGGACGCCGACATCTGCAGGCTGAAGGGGTAATCCGTGAGGATGCAGACGTTACTGCAGGTCGATAGTGTCAGCGTCCCGGCAAGGTGAGCGGGGGCCGGGGCAGGCAGTTCAATCGGCAGTGATACCTGCTGATGATAGCCCTGAGTGCTGATCCCCGCGACGTCAAAGCGCTGTGGAACGGGCCAGAACCAGCGTGCGCCCGTGATGCCATCCTGCCAGCGAATGGCGGGAGCAATGCCTCCTTCACCCGGTGAACGCCAGTAGGTTTTCCAGCCGTCCTGCAGGCGAATATCCAGCAGAAGTCGGGTACGGTCGGGTTGTGAGGCGTCGGCACGCAGGCGCACCTCCGCGTGACGATTTTGAGGGTTTTGCAGCCAGCCGCTGTCGGCCGCCTGAAGCCCGGGCAGCCAAAAAAGCAGCAGGAGGACAACGCTCCTGATAAGCGTAAACATAGTATTTCTCCGTAAATGAAAAAGTCAAAACCGGGGGAAGCGGTCTGTCATTCGCGGAAATTGCAGTTGATCAGATGGATGCGTAGCAGCGGTGCGCGGCGGGCGCGTACCGGGGGAAATATGAATGGCAGGGTGCACAGTAGCGCTAATATTGCCAGCAGGATATCGGGCGCAGGGACGGCACCGTCGAACAGCAGAGGGGGCACCACCAGCAGCGTCTTGGCGCTTATCTCACACGGTGTCAGCGGGGCACTTTCGTTGCTGTCCGGAGGGGCAACGCTGAGGCTGGCCGCCACGGATTGCGGGGGCAGGGCGTGCAGGCCCGCCACGCGCTGTGCCATACAAATCAGTATGACCAGACAGGCGAGGATCAGGAAGCCCGTTGCTTTGCGTTGCCGAGTTGTCATCACCCGCCCCATTTGTTAAGTGCGACTATCTTAACCAGACAGTCGCGTTTGACAATGGTTACTCGTGTAAACTTTTGTCTGTCAGCGGATTACACCCTGTTCAGCGTCCCCCAGACCAGATTTCCGCGATGGAAGGTGGCGGTGCGCGGCGAGATACGCGCCACGGCCTCTGCCGAGCAGGAGGCGTCAACCAGCACGAAGCTGGCTTCATCCTGCTCCATGGGCCACACGCGCTCCCCCCGGTCGTTGAGCGGCAGACGGTTGCCGGTGGCAATGGCCAGTGCCCGCGACAGCGGAAGTTCTCCCGGACGCACATACAGCTGGGCGTACAGATTGGCTTTTTCCAGCATATCGCCGAGCCCATACGGCGACCAGTGGTCAATGACGCTGTCGGTGCCGGTCATCACCATAACGCCGTTATCCTGAAGCTGTTTCAGGGGCATATGCAGCGTGCCAATCGGCACCGTCGAGGCAATGCTGATTTGCTGTGCCGCCATGCGCTGCGCAGTTTCTTCCACCTGCTGCGGAGTGAGCGTGGCCAGCGCAAACGCGTGGCTGATGGTCAGTTTTCCCTTCAGCTGCGGAGTCTGCTCCACCCGGTCAATCATATAGCGGATGGCGGCGACGCCCGCCGGAGTGGTTTCATGCAGATGGATATCCACGCCCTTGTTATAGTCAACGGCAATCTGGAACATCGTATCGAGGGATTTTTCCATATTGCCGTCCACGCTGGTGGGATCGAGCCCGCCGACGTAGTGGGCACCCGCCTGCATGGCTTCACGCATCAGCGGTTCAGATTTTGACAGCAGCAGCCCGTGCTGCGGAAAGGCGACGATCTCACAGCTGAAGCCGCTGCGGCGCTGTTCCAGCACGGCCATCAGGTTTTCCAGATTCTTCAGGCCGGAAACGGGTTCAATATTGCAGTGGCTGCGTGCCACGCTGGAGCCTTTCGACTGCACAAGGTCGATCAGCTTATTGGCCCGTTCCCGGGTATGCGGTGCCAGCTCAGGCAGGAGCTGATGTTCCAGCGCGATCATCTGCTTAATGGTGGTGCCTGCCGGGCGGGACTGCACGCGCCATGGGCCACCATAGAAAGTCTTATCCAGATGAATATGCATATCCCGCATCGCGGGCAGCAGCAGTTTTCCCCCCGCGTCAGCGTGCGACAGGCTGGCATCCGGCCGCTGGTTGCTGGCACGCAGGGTGACGATTTTGCCGTCGTTAATCTCCAGGCAGTACAGTGCCGTCCGCGTCGCAACGGCGACCCCGTCCTGATAGTCAAAGCCGGTCTCCAGCAGCACATTATTCAGGTAGTAATGGCGGGCGCTGAGGGTCGACAGGGTCTTTTCCTGTCTGACAGGAGAGGGATTGCCTGCAGCAAGGGCCAGCGGGCTGCCAGCGCCCAGCAGGACGCAGGCACCGAGCAGTTTGCTGCCGTGGCTGAGAAAGGTACGACGTTGCGGGTCGGAATTAGTCATCGTGGGCTCCTGCCTGAATAAGCTGTGTGGCAATCGCGTCATAGCCGAGCGAACGCGCCAGCTGTAACGGGGTTTTTCCGTATTTATCGGTCAGATGCGGGCTGGCACCGTTATCCAGCAACAGCTGAACAATCGCCTGCTGGTCACGGCCTCCGTCGTTAAGCACGATGGCCTCGAGCAGCGGTGTCCAGCCGAGAAAATTGGTGTGATTCACGTTGATCGCGGTGTGGGCCAGCAGTTCACGGACGATGGGCACGTGGCCTTTCTCACTGGCAGGCGTCAGGCCGACGCCGCCAAAACGGGTCAGGCGGTTCAAATCGGGTGACGCCGGCAGCAGCAGCCGTAGCAGCCTCAGGTCGTTATTCAGGCAGGCGATAAGAAACGGGTTCAGACAGGTATTATCCTGTTGATTGATATCTGCCCCGGCGCGCATTAGCCAGGCCACACAGTCATAGTGCTGAAGCTGTGCTGCCAGCGTTATCGCGCTGGTGCGCTGCACGGTCGTGGTGTTGAGGTCGACGCCCTGCGCATGGCATGCCTGCAGGGCATCCAGGTCACCCTGACGGGCGGCATCAAGAAAGCGTTCCTGCAGCGCGCGGGCAGCAGAAGAGGATTCAGTGTGAGCAGATGGCATAAATTTTCCCTGACAGACGAGTGATAATCCATCGAAAGACAATAACAGCCTGTAAAAGCCGGAGATATCCGTTTAAAAATAATTCACGCTAAGTCGGGTTGTTGTTGAATAATAATCAACACAGAGTGAAGGAGGAAACGCCGCGTGAACTCGATATTTAACGAAGAGAATTTGCAGGTATTTACGAAGGTGGCGCGCTGCCATAGCTTCAGTCAGGCCGCGCTTGAGCTGGGCGTGACCACTTCTGCCATCAGCTACGCGATTAAGCGTATGGAGACCGGACTGGCGGTTGCGTTATTTTTGCGCCATGCCCGCCGCGTTGAGCTGACGGAGTCTGGTCACTATTTTCATCAAAAGGCACTGGCGCTGCTGGACGATTTCCGCGCAATAAAACAGGGGGTGGATGCCATTGCCCTGGGTGTAGAGTCGCGGGTGCGCATCTGCATCAATCATCTGCTGTTTACGCCCCGTCACACTGCGCGCCTGTTACAGCTGTTAAAAAAGGCCTTTCCCACCTGTCAGGTCACCGTCACTCATGAGGTTTACAACGGCGTCTGGGATGCTTTTATCCATCACCAGGCGACCATCGCCATCGGCGCACCGGACAGCCCGCCGGAGGGCGGGGGGATTACGTGCACCGACATAGGGGGCATACACTGGCAGTTCGCTATTGCGCCTGACCATCCGCTGGCGGCCCTGCCGCAGCCGATAGGCGAAAACGCGCTGAGACGCTTTACCAATATTATGGTGGCGGACACGGCCCTGACCCTGAATCAGCGCATTGGCTGGCTGCTCCACGGGCAGGAGGTCATTCTGGTGCCGGACTTCCAGACGAAATGTCAGTGCCAGATTCTGGGAGAGGGGATCGGTTTTCTGCCGGACTACCTTGTCAGGGAAGCGGGCGAGGCGCTGGTGACGCGACAGGTCAGAAATCCCCGACCGGCCTCCAGGCTGCTGCTGGTCACCCGCGAACCGGCCAGCGGTCAGGTGACGCAGTGGATCAGACAACAGTTTTTGGCAGGGGGGGCCTTAAGTACGCTGTATCAGGATTTTCTGCATCGCGAAGATAAAACAGACGGAATGTAAAAACTGTGTTAACTTGAAGGCTCATTACCAAATTTTCTCTTAAAATAAAAATATGTAGGTCTATTATTCAAAACATTAAATATCAGTGCCCGTCTTGTCACGGCTGCCAGTTCCGCTTTTCGCCATTCAGTATCACCGCTAAAAATCCCCATGGTGCCAACTGCATTTTCTGTAAAGCCCAGATGGTTTGTCGTCCCGCGACCACAGCACAAAACTAAACCCGTCGAGCGTTTTCCCCAGGCCTGTTGTTGATGTTAACCTTAGCGACTTATCCCCGTTAACCGTCAATATCCCAGGGCCGTATGATGACCACCTCAACTGAAAAACTTCTTTCCCTCTGTAGTGACAGCCTGGCTGCCGCCGCCCCGCAGGATATGCCCATCATTACGACGGCAGATCCCGCGCTGGTCGAAGAACTTCGCCAACTGCTGGCCGTGAAAAACGGCTGCTATGGTTTTGTCTCTGCCCTGCATATTTTCCCGTGGCAGGCGGTGGAAAATGAACCCGGCCTGCAGCAGTGGAACCAGCCTGAGCTGTGGATAGAGGCTTTCCAGGATCTGGCGCGTGACGCGCTTTTCTTTGCAGAAGATATCTTTGGCGTGCAGTTCTGCCTGCGGCAGGGCGGCGTGTTCAGCTTCGAACCGGAAACCGGCGAGTTTAGCTGGATGGCCGAAAGCCTTGAGCACTGGAGTGCCCTGATTCTGGAAGACTATTCCGTATTAACCGGTTATCCGCTGGCGCAGGACTGGCAGGATCAGCACGGTGCACTGCCTGCGGGTTACCGTCTGCTGCCGAAAATCCCGTTTATTCTGGGCGGGGAATTTGTGCCGGATAACCTTCACGCGGTGCGCAGTGTGGATGGCATGCGCACCCGTGCGCTGTTTGCCGTGCAGATGCGCGACCGGCCGGACGGCTCACAGGTCGCTTTTGATCCCTCCGCGTCCTGATCTCAGCTACCCGGCATCGCCGCGCCAGAGGCAATAAACCACACCAGAAAGGCCATCGCGGCAATAAAAATCAGGGTAGGGGCAATCGCTCTTTTATTCATCGCATTTCACACTCAGTGGGGTAAGGGAAAGCGGGAAGCCAGCTTTCCGTGCGCCGCTGAGTGTACCATATTCCTCGTGCTGCCCGACACGGCCACCGATCCCTGTTTCACCGCAGTGTTTTATGCCAAAATGATAGCGCAAACATTTTAGCCGTCGGGGAGCAGATGCAAAATTGTGATGAGGGACGTGAGGCGGCTGTCAGTAAAAATCCCACGCTGGAGGATGTTGCGCGCGTAGCCGGGTTCTCTCCGATGACCGTCAGCCGGGCGATTAACAAGCCGCAGGTGGTGCGGCCGGCGACAGTGGCCCGGGTGATGGAGGCCATTCAGGCGACGGGCTACATTCCCAATATGCTGGCGGGGGGACTGGCTTCAAAGCGCAGTCGTCTGATCGCGGTGGTGGTGCCGCAGATTAATAACAGCATGTTTGTCGATACGGTACAGGCTATCAGCGATCGCCTGGCGCAGCGCGGCTATCACATGTTGCTGTGCGTCACCGGCTACTCCTCTGATAACGAGGCCTCCATCGTGGCCACTATTCTTTCGCGACGTCCCGATGGCATGGTGCTGACCGGTATTCACCACAGCCCCGAGTTGAGAAAAACTATTCTGAACACTGGCCTGCCGGTCGTAGAGATCTGGGATCTGACGCCGACGCCACTGGATATGCTGGTGGGCTTCTCTCATGAGAAGATCGGCACGCAACTGGGACACTACTGCCTGCAAAAAGGCTATCTCAATCTTGGACTGGTTTGGGCGGGCGATCGGCGTGCGCTGCAGCGGCGTAAAGGGCTCTCTGATGTGATGCAGGGCCAGCCGGGTTGCCGCATACGCGGCGTCAATGCGCCGGTACCCACCTCACTTGATGCCGGCCGCCAGGGCATGCGCCAGTTGCTGGCCCGGGGTGAACGGTTTGACGCCATTCTCTGCAGCTCAGATACCCTGGCGCAGGGAGTGATCATGGAAGCGGAGGCGTGCGGGCTTCCCGTCCCCGCGAAGCTGGCGGTCATTGGTTTTGGTGACCTTGCCTTCGCGGCAGCGAACCGGCCGTCGATCACCACGATAGCGATTGATCGGGTAAAAATGGGGGAGGACGCAGCCACCCTGCTGGCGGATAAAATTGAAGGCCAGCGCCCGCAGGAGCCGGTCGTTGACCTTGGTTTTCAGCTTATTGTGCGGAACTCGGGCTAGTGGTTATCTGGTGGAATGCTTTTTCGGGCACACTTTGCCAGTGCGTTGCGCTCCGCTTTATTCAACTGCCGATGAAAGAAGCGAGCGGTGGCATCGGCGACCTGATGACGCTCCTGATCGACAGTGACCAGATGGTAACTCTGCTCCAGCTGTAGCAAAACGGTTTCACCGGCATAATGACGCTGTACATAGTGAGAGTTGCTGATATCCGACAGGTCGTCCTCACGGCCGTGGACCAGCAGCGCGGGTACTTTTACCTGTGGCATCACTTTTTTGGCTGCGCCGGCAATACGCAGCAGTTCGCGTAATATGACACCGGGGGTATTGGTGTGCCCGGCGGCTGAACTGTCGCCGCTCTCCAGTTTGAGCAGAATTCGCTCGCGCAATTCCTCGTTTTTAATCCCATAGGGAAACGCCTCCCTGAAGTGATAGTGGTTGCGAAACAGCGGAATCGACAGCAGCACGGGCAGCATGAAAGAGAACGATGATACCGCCCAGCCGTTACATTTCAGCGTGATAGCGTAGAGCGCCAGCCCGCGCAGGTCGTGAAACTGGTGAGCCAGTAAAATAGCCATTGCCGCACCAACCGAAAGCCCGCCAGCAAATACCTGATATCCTTCTGCTCTCAGTCGCTGATACTCAGCAGCGATGGCGGCCATCCACTGGTGTCGATCGCTGCTGAGGAGTGCATGGATATCGCGACAGTGACCCGGCAGTAGAGGAATTGAAACCGTAAAGCCATAACGACGTAAACGCAGTGCGACTGAGTCCATCTCTTTTGGTGTCCCGGTCAGACCGTGGATCAGCAGAACGGCAATGCTGCTTCCCTGATGAAAAATCGCGTTGTTCATGGCGTGACCTGCCCCCCTGGTTTTTCTGCCTGATAGAAGACTTTCAGTTCGCCGCTGGCCAACAGGCATTCATTGCAGTCGATATGGAAATTCAGCAGGCTGATGCCTGCGATCTCCCCGCTGATGGAGACGTAAATCATCAGTGTCTGATTCACCGTAGCGTCTTCAAACACCTGAAAGTGACTGACGCCGCCAAGTAGCGCAGTGACATTGGTTTGTTCCTCACCGGCTATGCCTTTCAGACCACAGGCCGCCTGAGCGGCCAGTTCAATAAATCCGCTGCGGTCGAGAGTGGTGTTGTTATTCAGCAACCGGTGCTGCGGATGCAGCGTGACGCAGGCGATGACCTTCTGTGAGGTTGCATCCAGCAGGGTATCAATACAGCACATCCCTCCACGATGCGGGACTACCTCTCTGGCAGGCAGGGGAAATTTCATACTGCTTGTCTCGCTTGTCGGGGCCACTCAGGCCGCCTGTGCTTCAATGGTTCTGAGAATGAAATTCTGCAATTCACCCAGGGTTTGAATCGTCACCAGTTCGGTATTTTTACCGATTTTAATGGCGAACATCTTCTCAAAACTGACCACCATATCTACCGCATCCAGGCTGTCCATTCCGAGGTCTTCATACAGCCTGGCCTCCGGGATCAGATCACTTTTTTCCAGTTCAAAATCCTCAATCAGGACCTGATTGATTTTTTCTTTCAGTAGCGCTTTATCCATTTAAGTATTCCTCATAGTGATGCTGGATTGGGTGTTATCTCATACGTAATGCGTATTGACGTGCTTCGCCGGCGTGGCGATAACCGGTGGCTTGCCGGGCTCGCTAACGGCATAAACTCACGCCACGGAGCAGGTTCTGATGCCCAAGCAGGTATCCACAGGCCAGGAAAGAGGAAATGACAGCACCGAGCACCCCCGGTCCGGTTACCGCTTGTCCGGCAAGATACAACCCCGGCAGACGTGTGGTAGGTGACGGATTAAACTGCGTCATATCATGAGCAGCCCCATACATACCGGTATGGGGGGTATGCAGATATTTCTGCAGGGTTACAGGTGTGGCACCGTCGATCACGCGCAGCGAATCGAGTTCAGGCAGGGCCTGACGCAGTGACCGGGTCAGCTCAGACAGACGACGTTTTTTAAGCGCCCGATAGGCTGCCGGGCGTTTGCCTTCGCCGGTACCGTAGAAGGAACGATATTCACTGTCACCACAGGGAATGACCGCCACATAATCCGCGGTCTGATGTGCTCTGCTGCGGTTGAGCACCGACGGACCCGGCATCACATAGAACGGCCCCTCATCCCCGCGATGCTGCGGCATAAATGCCTGTTCAAATGGACGGTCGTGACGGCAGTAAAGCAGGTTTTTTTTGTCCAGCAGGGGCGGTGGCTGTTGGCGATCGCCACTCAGGTACAACAGGTGCGCAGATATCCCGTCGTATAAGTTATTCAGGCGATGGCAGGCTGCCGGGCGTAGCGCATTTTCCGGTAACATATCAGGCAGATAATGCGGATGTCCGGTATAGATTACTGCTGAGCTGGCGATTGACTCACCGTTACTTAACTCAACGTGACACAGTGCGCCATCAGGACGGCAGTGTATTTTCCTGACGCTGTGGCCGCAGTGCAGCGTCACGTTCTCCTCTTTCATCCGTTGTTCAAAGGCTTGTACCAGCGAGGATCCGCCCCGGGAGAAGGTACGTACCCCGTTAAAATGGCTGCCGGCGACGCGGGCATGTTGCAGAAAAGAGACACTATCCGGACTCACGCCATGATACAAACAGGGCACTGCCAGAATGGTTTGCAGGTAATGATTTTGCGTAAAACCGGCAATGAAATCTTTCAGCGAGACATGCCACTGTGGATTATTGTTGGGCTGGTGAGTGAGCGAACCCTGCAGTGAGTGAAATGACGAGGTATTGTAGGCGCGCCGGACTTCCGCCATATAGCCACAGATACCGGCCTTTTCTGCCGGAAAATCAGCGCACATGCCGGCGACCATGGCATCAAATCCCACTGGCAGAAAATACTGGCGGCCATCAGAAAAGCGCACGGTTTCAAAGTGATTCTGATCAAAGTCGACACATTGCAGGTGCTGTAACCCAAGATAACGCAGGTAAGCGCTCAGAATACCGTCTGCTGACAGCTCTCCGACGAAGTGAACGCCGCTGTCAAAATAGACGCGGCTCTTCAGAAAACCGCGCATCGTTACACCCACCTGCCGGGCGCGTTCCACTAACGAAACCTGATAACCATGCATGGCCAGCAGGAGTGCAGAAGCCATGCCGGAAGCACCCGCACCAATCACCACAGCGGTAGGTTGAGTCTTTTTCATGGTCAGAAACCTATCACCAGACTGGCATTGGTGCCGCCAAACCCGGCAGCGTTGCACAGTGCATGGTGGACAGGCTGCTGGCGCGTTTCGGTAATCACATCCAGCTGCTCTGAGGCTTCATCCGGCCCGTCAAAGTTGATATTTGCTGCCATAAACCCCTGGCTGGCCATCAGGCAACTGTATACGACCTGTGCGGCACCACTCATCCACAGCTCATGCCCGGTCATGGATTTAGTCGAGGACACCGGAACCCCTTTCGGTCCGAAAATATGAAGAATATTAGCGGCTTCCATGCTGTCTCCCACCGGCGTCGAGGTGGCGTGTGCGCAAATATAGGAGATGTCACGTGGCTGCAGGCGGGCGTTGTTCAGCGCCATACTCATGGCACGACCCAGGCCGGTGGGGCTGGGGGCGACAATATTTTCACCGTCTGAGGAGAAACCGTAACCGAGGACTTCCCCCCAGATCGGCGCATTGCGCTTACGGGCGAGATCATAACGCTCCAGTACCAGCGCAGCGGCCCCTCCGCCCGGCACCAGCCCGTCACGGCTTTTGGCAAAGGGACGGCTGGCCGCCTGAGGGGTGGCCATACGCGTGGAAAAGGCACCAAGCCCGTCAAAGCTACACATGGATTGCCAGTTAATTTCCTGTGCTCCGCCACATATGACGCGATCCTGACGTCCCAGCATGATCATATCCGCGGCCTGACCTATTGCATGCCCGCTACTGGCGCATGCTCCGCTAATGGTCCAGCTGGCGCCCTGGGTGCCTAAAATTGCGTTAAGGTTCATGGTGATGGTGGAGGTCATCGAACGGAATACCAGCCCGCTGCCAAGTCTGGTGGTGCTGAGCGTCTCCCTGAGACGGTCGGTCTGCTCAATAGCGGCTAACGTGCTGGAATCACAGCCAAAAATTAAGCCAGTGCGATCGTTGTGAATATCCTGAAGCGCCAGGCCTGAATCGGCCAGGGCACACATTGCCGCCTCGGCCGCCCATTCGGCAAAGAGAGGCAAAGACTTCCGTTGTTTTCTACTGAGCGGATGCTGCCAGGTAAACTCCCTGATGGCTGAGGTCAGGGAAGAGAGAAAGCCCATTTCTGTGCGCAGCGGATCGTTAATAATGCCGGAACGCCCTTTAAATAAGGCGTCGGTCACTTCCTCCGTTGATGTACCGATACTGGAGATAATACCTAAACCTGTAATTGCAACCCGATGTAACATAATGACCCTTAATTTATTTATTTCACGTTTTGATGCCGTCAACGTCTTATATGTGGCATCTGTTGATTATTTTTTTGGGGAGCCTTGTCTGTTTGCTGGGATGATAATCCGTCAGTGATTTTTATTTGTGATAAATAAAGGGTTGGGTTTATTTTATTTTTCTTAGGATCTTTTTGCATTTACTGTTATTCGTTTTTATTTTTGATTGTGGGTGCTTATTTTATTTCTGTTTTTATGAGGTGGATTTACCTGTTGAAATAGGTGTGTTGTTTCTTATGAAATAGTGTAATTGTTTATCAATGCGATCATTAAAATGAATAATTTAAGGTAGTTTATCGTCGTGGTTTAATAAAAGGAGATAAGAGAATGGAGAGGCGTGCAATATTACCGGTCCGGGACGGGGAAATAGCACTGGTCACCGGCGCCAGTAAAGGGATTGGTGCAGCAATAGCGCGCCGGCTGGCGAGCGAAGGTTTTATACTGTGGGTGAATTATCTCTGCGATCGTGCTGCCGCCGAACATGTTCAGGCCGATATTCAGGCGGCAGGGGGGCAGTGTCTGCTGTTACCGTTCGATGTCGCCGATCACGCCCAGTGTCAGGAGGTGCTGGTACCGTTAATCGAACAGGGTCAGGTGCCTTCTGTGCTGGTAAATAATGCAGGTTTTGCCAGAGACAGCCTGCTGGCTATGATGCCGGAAGAAGACTGGCAGCGAGTACTGGCTGTTCATCTGGGCGGTTTCTTTAACGTCACCTCACCGATTGTGGCGGCGATGCTGCGGAAAAAACGCGGGCGCATCATCACTATTGCTTCCACCTCTGGAGAGACGGGTGTTGCCGGCCAGGTGAACTACTCGGCAGCGAAGGCCGGGCTTATCGGTGCCACCCGTTCACTTGCCGTCGAACTGGGGCGGCGCAATATTCTGGTCAATGCGGTGACCCCGGGATTTATCGCAACAGAAATGATCGCCGGGCTACCGATGGATAACCTTGTTGCCAGCATCCCGCTGCGTCGCACCGGGCAGCCCGAAGAGGTGGCTTCTGTCGTCAGTTTCCTGGCGTCTGATGATGCCAGTTACATCACCGGGCAGGTGATTGGCGTTAACGGGGGGTTATTTACCGGCTGATAAGGTCTGCAATAATCCACTCTTCCAGCGCTGGCAAAATGCGGCATAAAAGGCGGGTTGTTCGACGAAATACATCCCGCCTGGCAGCGTAAACATCTGTACGGTGTAGCCACGAGCCACCATTTTATGGTGCGGTACGCTGAATATCTGATAAGACATATTCATGCGTGCTGCTTCACACCAGTGCAGTCGGGCAATGATCCGGCAGCGTTCAGCGAAAGCCAGCGGTGAATGATAGTCCACGAACATCTGTTTGACCGGCGCGGGGGTGCGTTCACGACACAGCGTGGAGTATCCTATGCCAAAGTGTTCGCCCAGCGCGACACGAGCATCCTCAAAATAGCTGGCATAATGCCCATGCCAGACCACATGAATCGAGTCTACTTCATCAAAACGGCTAACGCGCTCTACCGCAAATTCCAGCGGATAAGGACAGGGCGAACCATCAAGGCACGGCTTGTTTTTAAACCAGGGATAACGCTTCATGCTTGTTCCTTTGCGGCTGCAATGAAAATGTTAAAAGGGAACAGATCTGATTATTTGCGCTAACCTCAGCCTGGAAATGATGACTGCCTGACTGGTGTACCTTTACCGTTATTTTTTCTTGCGGTTTTATGGAACAAATAAATTTACAGCGCTTAATGTGCTGAATGACGTCGCTGCCCCCCTGAATGGCGGTGAAGCGAGCCAGCGAGATTTGCACAACCCCGGGTAATAACGGATTACCGGGAAAATGCCCCTCGAAGCCACTAAAGTCATACGGGAAAGAAAAATAACCTGTAATCTCCTGCTTTTCCTGAGAGGACACGAGAATAGAAAACGGCTGAATAATATAGCGGGGGAATTCATCAAATATACCTGGCATCGGCATCTCACAAAATGACCTGTTGAAGCTCTCGATGCTACTAAATGCCTGCAGGGGATATTTTGCGTGAAATGGGATCGGGACAGATCGCTGCCAGTAAAAGCAGCTTTTCCCTGACATGAGCATGAAAGGTCAAGGCTGAAATCCTGTCATTCGCTCATCCTTAAACAAGAATTCTTTAACTTTATTACCATGCGTGATTATATTTTTTGCAATTTAATTATGCCTATATTGCACGCGACCTGCATTCCGTCTGGATAAAATTTCCGCTAAATGCGCCACTTTAATCCCTGCAGTTCATGATGGCATTGTTATGAAATGTTAGGGCAAACACCTGATCTTAACTTTAAATATTAATACTTCAATTTTTACATTTTGACATCTTTGTATGGTTAAGATTGCGGCAATGTAAACAGATAAAAACAGTTCTTTAACCTTAATGACATCCGCTGCGCGGATGCCATTTTCTGAGTGTGTGAGAGTCGTAAAAATGCTCCTTCAAAAAGAAACCACCCGCCGTAAGTTCTTACTCGGGTCGCTGTTGGCATTGCCGTTGGGTGAGATGGTCTTTAAGGGACTGACTGCCGCCCAGGCTGCCGAAATGGCCGCCCCGGAACTGGCAGACTACCAGCCGATCTTCTTCAGCAGTGATGAATGGCAGTTTATTCTGGCCGCTTGTGACAGCCTGATCCCCGCCGGAGGGAAAGGCAAAGCTCCGGGGGCACTGGAAACGAATGTGCCGATTTTTATCGACCAGCAGATGCATACCGATCTGGGTGATGAGATCTATATGAAAGGGCCGTTTAATCCCCAGGCACCGGCCACCATGGGTTACCAGATCCCCTTCCGTCCGCAGCAAATCTACAAGACCGGCATCAAACTGACTCATCAGTGGTGCCTGCAGCACCATCAGAAGCCTTTCCATCAGCTTAACCAGCAGGATAAAGACAGCGTCCTGACCCAGCTGCAAAAAAACGATATCCACTTCGCCGACCTCGGTGAGCCTGACCTGAAAGCCTCCCAGTTCTTCAGCGGTCTGCTTTCCGATGCCAAACATGGCTATCTCTCTGACCCGATGTACGGCGGCAATAAAGGGATGAAAGCCTGGATCGCCATTGGCTTCCCCGGCGCACGGGCCAGCTATCTGGAATGGGTGAAACAGCACAACATCCCGTATCCCTTAGGCCCGGTCAGCATTAAGGGCGAACGCGCCTGAGTTTGCTGAGTGTCTGTCCGTTTTTTTGTCAATGACACCCCACGACTTCGCGCTGCCGCTAAGACGCCTGCACGCGAACGATAAGGGTTGATAGGGTTAAATATGTCTCAAATTAATAAAGAAGAAGTCGACGTTGTTGTTGTCGGCCTGGGATGGGCTGGCTCGCTGATGAGTATTGAGCTGGCGATGGCCGGGCTGAAAGTCCGCGCGCTGGAGCGGGGTGCCGATCGGGGTTACGAAGAGTTCGCCTACCCGAAACCGGCGGATGAATATGCCTATGCGGTGCGTAACAAAGTGATGGCCACCCCGGCCGAAGCGGCGGTGACCGTGCGTTACAACATGAGCCAGACCGCACTGCCGACCCGTAAATGGGGCGCATTCTGCCCGGGTAACGGTGTGGGCGGTTCCGGACTGCACTGGACGGCGGTGCTGATCCGTCCAACGCCAACCGATCTCAAGCTGAAAACTTACGCTGACCAGGCCTACGGCCCGGGTGTGCTGCAGGACGACATGCGCATTATGGACTTCCCGTTCAGTTGGGAAGAGATCGAACCCTATTACGAGAAGTTTGAGATGATCTGCGGGCAGTCCGGCCTGACCGGCAACCTGCGCGGCCAGATCCTCGAAGGTGGCGATCCGTTTGAGGGGCCGCGCGCGAATCCGTTCCCGCTGCCTCCGCTGGACGATACGCTGAATAATACGATGTTTGTAAAGGCGGCGAAAAAGCTGGGTTATCACCCGTTCCCGAACCCGTCAGCCTGTGTATCCCGTGCCTGGACTAACCCGTACGGCAACCAGATTGCCCCCTGCAACTACTGCGGCTACTGCAGTAAGTATCCCTGCCTGAATTATTCCAAAGCCTCACCACAGACGGCGGTTATGGATGCCCTGAAGCGGATGGATAACTTCTCCTATGAAGTCCACGCCAACGTGATGAAAGTGGTGCTGCACGAGGATAAGAAAACCGCGAAAGGGGTTATCTACATCGACAAAGATGGCAACGAGTGCTTCCAGCCGGCGAAAATCGTCATTCTGAGCAGCTTCCAGTTCTGCAACGTGCGCCTGATGCTGCTGTCTGGCATTGGTAAGCCCTATAACCCGATCACGGAAGACGGGGTGATTGGCCGCAACTACGCTTTCCTCAGCAACGGTGGCGCCACGCTGTTCTTTAAAGATAAAAACTTTAACCCGTTTGCTACCGCCGGGGCGACCGGACAGATGTTTAACGATATCTCGCCGGGCAACTTTGACGGCCCGGGGCTGGGCTTTATTGGTGGTGCCAAGATCCACAGTTCACAGGCCACCGGGACGCCGATCAGCACCGCGCTGCCGAAAGGCACCCCTGCCTGGGGAACGGGCTGGAAAGAGGGGATGGAAGAGTGGTACGGCCATTCAATGAAGATCAGCATTACCACCACCTGCATGTCGTATCGTGATATTTATCTCGATCTTGATCCGAACTACACCGATGACTATGGCTACCCGCTGCTGCGCATGACTTTCGACTGGAAACAGAACGAACTGAAATTACAGCAACACCTGAAAGGCATCGTCAGCGATATTACCAAAGAGCTGAATCCGGACAGTTACAGTGAAAGTTTCCTGCCCATGGATGCCCACTTTGACCTGACCAAATACGTGTCAACCCACAACGTCGGTGGCGCGGTGATGGGTGACAATCCGCAGACCTCGGCGCTGAATAAATATCTGCAAAGCTGGGATGTACATAACGTCTTTGTGCCGGGCGGCAACGCCTTCCCGCAGAACTTCCAGGCGAACCCGACCGATACCATCGGTGCCATTACCCTGATGGCCGCGCAGGCGATCAAAGAGATCTACCTGAAAAACCCCGGCCCGATGGTGCAGGCATAAGGAGATGACGATGATGAAATTTAAACGGTTGCTGGTTGCCAACGCCGTGCTGCTGGCGGGGGCGTTTGCTGCGTCAGCACAGGCTGACGACAGCCTGGTGAAGCAGGGGGAATATATTTCGCGCCTGGGCGACTGCGGTGCCTGCCATACGGTGCCGGGTAAACCGGCATTCTCCGGTGGGCTGGCGATCGAATCCAGTCTGGGCACGATTTACTCCACAAATATTACCCCGGATAAACAGCACGGTATTGGTGACTATACCGAGCAGCAGTTCTCCGATGCGGTGCGTAAAGGCGTGCTGCCGGATGGTACCCGCCTGTACCCGGCCATGCCGTACCCGGATTACGCTAAAATCTCCGATGCGGATATGCACGCGCTGTACGCCTATTTTATGCAGGGCGTAAAGCCCAGCGCCGAACAGCCACCGGAAACGGATCTCAGTTTCCCGTTCAGCCAGCGCTGGGGTATGCGTTTCTGGAACTGGGCTTTTGCCAGTGATAAGCCGTTCCAGCCGATTGGTGGTGCTACGGCAGAGGTGAATCGCGGGGCTTACCTGGTGGAAAGCCTGGGCCACTGTGGCAGTTGCCACACGCCGCGCGGTATCGGTATGAATGAGAAAGCACTCGACAGCAGCGACAGCACGTTCCTCTCCGGCGGCAATCTGAATGGCTGGGAAGTTCCGTCGCTGCGGGGCCTGCCAAAATGGACCGAACAGGAAACCGTGGATTATCTGGCTACCGGGCGTAATGACAAAGCCGCGGTAGGCGGGGAGATGACCTCGGTGATTGAGCACAGCACGTCGTGGATGACGGAAGCGGATTTGAAAGCAATCGCGGCTTACCTGAAGTTTACCGGCGGCCAGCCGGCGGTGCCGTCCTCAGACCGGACGGTGAGTGCCACCGAAGCGAAGCTGACGGCGGCAAAAAACCTGACCACCGGCGAGCGTCTCTATCTGGATAACTGTGGGGCCTGCCACTTCGTCACCGGAAAGGGCGCGCCGCGTATCTTCCCGGAGCTGGACCAGGGCACACTCGTTAATGCCGGTGATCCGACTGGCCTGATCCACACCATTCTCGCCGGGGCGCAGCAGCCCTCTACGGCTAAAGCGCCGTCCACATTGGTGATGCCGGGCTTCGCCAGCCGTCTGAGCGATGAGGAGGTGGCGCAGCTGGCGACCTTTATTCGTCAGGGCTGGAGTAACAAGGCGGATGCGGTGAGCGCAGGACAGGTGAAAGAGGTGAGGGAGAGTCTGAAGAAATAGCCCGTACCGGTTATTTTATTGCACGCTCTTTTGAAAACAGATGCGGTTTACCCCGCGATACGCCGCGGGTAATTGTTCCGGCTATTCATCAGCGGGCGACCTTGTCACGGTCGCCCCTTTTGATTAATGAACGATCTCAGCAGACGCCGAAATCGCCCTCTTCATGATAAAGATTGACCGAATCAGCGGCTACCGCGACCTCTTTTTTCTCCGCATCATTCACCCTGGCGCAATACAATGTTGAGCCATCGACGCGCAGCACCTGCATTTTGGGGCCGCCGGTTTTGGACTGTACAAAATCATCTGGTTTAAACATGGTCTTCTCCTGACAGGGGGACTGACAGTGTCTGTCAGCCTGGAATATTCTGCAAGTTAGCGATTTCTCCGCAGTCTCTGGCACGGTGTCTATACTGGTAGCTGATGTTAAATAACCGGAGGATAAACAATGACCATTCATAAGAAAGGACAGGCGCACTGGGAAGGCAATATCAAGCAGGGTAAAGGCACCATCTCAACCGAGAGTGGGGCACTCAGCCAGCAGCCTTATGGTTTTAACACGCGCTTTGAAGGCAAAGCCGGTACCAACCCGGAAGAACTGATTGGGGCGGCGCATGCTGCCTGTTTCTCCATGGCGCTCTCGCTGATGCTGGGCGATGCCGGCCATACGGCGGAAAGCATTGATACCACTGCCGATGTGTCACTGGATAAGGTAGATGGCGGATTTGCCATCACCAAAGTGGCCCTGCAAAGTAAGGTGAAACTTCCGGGCATTGAGAAAGCCGCGTTTGATACCATCATTCAGCAGGCGAAAGCCGGTTGCCCGGTGTCAAAACTGCTCAGTGCTGAGATCACCCTCGACTACCAGCTGGAAAACTAAGCCTGACCGGGCGGGCTCAGCGGGCAGGGTAAGGATTGCGTTAAGACGGTGAAAAAAAAGCGCTAACCGGCGGGTTTTAGGAGTTCGTGAGATAGGGAAGTGTTGCAGTATCCCCGATATTTGTTGTGCGGCAGTGAGCAGGCCGTGAGCAACCCGAGGATATCAATATGAAAAAAACAACACTGACTTTACTGATTAGCCTTTTCACAGCAAGCACTCTTTTTTCCACCCTCTCCTTTGCCGATGGCCCGGGTCGCGGGCCTGATCCCCAGTGGCAGCAGGATCGCGGACAGGATCACCGCGGTCACGCTGACCGTCATGACGATCGTGACGATCGCCGTCACGGTGGCCCGCAGGAGCGCGATCATTTTGCCTGGAACGGGCATGACTTCCGTCGTGGACACCCGGCCCCGGAACGCTTCCGTGGAGACGATTATCGCGTGGATGATTGGCGCGATCGCGGGCTGTATGAACCGCCCCACGGCGCGCACTGGGCCTATGTTGATGGCAACTACGTGCTGATTGCCGCCGCGACGGGGGTGATCACCGCGATCCTGTTGGGCAATTTATCAGGTCTCCATTAATGCACTCCCGCCGGTGGCATCCCGCCACCGGCAATCTGCTTTACCCTGTTTCTTTCTGAGCGCAGTTCCCCCCAACCTATCGTCTGCAATGATTATCCTCTGCCAATATTAACTATCCCGCATTTCGCCTTATAGACGTCTGGACATGTAGCCATCGATTTGTGTAGCATGGAGCAATTAGACAAATCTGAACAGGAACAGGCCAATGACGCAGCATATTAAGATCCTCGATGGCGGAATGGGGCGCGAACTGGCCCGTGTGGGAGCGCCCTTCCGTCAGCCTGAATGGTCAGCGCTGGCCCTGTATGAGGCACCCGAACGCGTGCGGGAAGTCCATGACAGCTATGTAGCTGCCGGCGCTGGCACGCTCACTACCAACAGTTATGCCGTCGTGCCTTTCCATATTGGTGACGAACGCTTTGCCGCGGATGGCCAGCGCCTGGCCGCGCTGGCGGGACAGCTGGCGCGGCAGGCGGCCGATGCTGCCGCCCACCCGGTTCAGGTCGCGGGTAGCCTGCCACCGGCACTGGGCTCTTACCGCCCCGACCTGTTTGAAGCCGGACGCGCGCTGGAGATCCACCGCGTGCTGGTGAAGGCTCAGACCCCGTATGTGGATGTCTGGCTGGGGGAAACCCTCAGCTCCATTGCAGAAGCCGACGCCATACAGCAGGCCGTGGCGGGCCAGCCTCAGCCTCTGTGGCTGTCATTTAGCTTACATGATGACCCTGATCATCCCCGGCCTGCCAGCACCCTGCGATCCGGGGAAAGCATTGACGCTGCCGTGTCCAGCGCGGTGGCGTTAGGGGCTGCCAACATTCTGTTTAACTGCAGTCACCCTGAAGTGATGCTGTCAGCAATAGAGCAGGCGACAGCAACCCTGCAGCGTCTGGGATCGTCTGCGGGGATTGGGGTATATGCGAATGCGTTTGAGCATGGCAGTAACGGCGGCGGCGCGAACGAAGGCCTGAGTGGTTTGCGCAAAGATACGCATCCGGAAGGTTATCTGCACTGGGCGCAGGAGTGGGTGGCTGCCGGGGCGACGCTGGTTGGCGGCTGCTGCGGTATTGGCCCGGAGCATATTCAACGTCTGGCATCAGCACTGAAGTAAACACTCGATCTTCTACCGCGTTGGCGGAAAACAACAATAAAAATCTGGAAACACAACATCATGAATCGTCGCGACTTTATCAAAACTACCGGGGCTCTCTCTGTCGCCGCAGCCTGTTCCAGCCTGCCGCTGCACTCTCTCTGGGCGGCGGAAACCGTGCCCGCGACGCCAAAAAAAGGCGGCCACCTGATTGTGGGCATGGATAACGGATCCAGTACCGACCGTCTTGACCCGGCGTTCTGGTTTGAATCCTATATGTACTTTGTCGGCTCCCAGTTGTTCAACTGCCTGGCTGAAGTCGATGAAAACGGAAAAATCACCCCATCTCTGGCCGAGCGTTGGGAGACCAGCGACGGCAGCAGAACCTGGGTGCTGACGATTCGCCAGGGCGTACAGTTTCATGATGGTCGCAGCCTGACGGCAAAAGATGTGGTCTATTCGCTCAATCATCATCGTGATGAAAAATCCAGCTCCTCAGTGAAAGGCTATCTGGAACCGGTGGTATCCCTGGAAGCCACGGCACCCCATCAGGTGACGATTAAGCTGAAAGAGCCGAACGTCGAATTTATTGCACTGCTGAGTGATGTCCACTTTGCCATCACTGCGGAGAATGAGAGTTTTGATAAAGGGATCGGCACCGGGGCATTTATTCTGGAAAGCTTTAAGCCCGGCGTGCGTGCCCTGGTGAAGCGTAACCCGAACCACTGGAACCCGGCCCGTGGGCACGTGGATTCGGTTGAAACGCTGGCGATGAGTGACTCCACGGCGCGTGTTGCGGCCCTTGCCAGCGGCTCTGCACATCTGATTAACCGTGTGAATCCGCGTATTGTTGACCGCCTGAAAAATATGCCGTCCATCCGGCTGCTGCGCTCGCGCGACAGCCAGATTTTCACCTTCCCGGGCCTGGCAACCGCGGCACCGTTTAACGCCCTGGACGGTCGTCTGGCGCTGAAATATGCCATCGATCGCGAACAGATGATCAAAACTGTGCTCGGCGGTTACGGTACGGTGGCAAACGATAACCCGATCTTCCCCTCCAGCCCGTACTTTGCCAAAGATATTCCACAGCGTCCTTACGATCCGGAAAAAGCCAAATATCACTGGCAGAAAACCGGCTTCAGTGGCCCTCTGGTGTTATCTGTCGCTGAAGCGGGCTTCCCGGGGGCTGTGGATGCCGGACAGCTCTATCAGAATTCCGCTGAGCGGGCGGGCATCCCACTGAAGGTCGAACGCGTGCCGGACGATGCGTTCTGGGATAATGTCTGGATGAAAAAGCCGTTTGTCTCGTCCAACTGGTCGCTGCGCCCGACGGCAGATGCGCTCCTGTCGCTGGTCTTCACCAGTAATGCCCCGTGGAATGAGTCACAGTGGAAGGAGCCGGCATTTGACCAGTTGGTCACAGCCGCACGCGGCGAACAGGACGAGCAGAAACGCCGCCAGATCTACCACGATATCCAGGTGATGCTGGTGGAGAAGGGCAGCGAAATTATCCCGCTGTATGCTGATGCACTGGATGCAGCCAGCAGTAAAATTCAGGGCTTTGTGGCCATTCCGGGCTTTACCATGAGCGGTAACCGCGCGGCAGAAAAAGTGTGGTTTGCATAAGCGCTGATGAGTGAACTCCGTGAACGTCGGGGGAAGGGCCACTTTCCCCTGTTAAAACTGACCGGCCAGCGTCTGCTGGCGGGCGTGGTGATGCTGTGGCTGGTGTCGATACTGATTTTCGCCGGTATTCAACTGCTGCCGGGCAATGCGGCGACGGCCATCCTTGGCCAGTCCGCGACGCCGCAGGCGGTGGCGGCACTGAATCAGCAACTGGGGCTGGATCAGCCGGCGGTAAGCCGCTATCTCAGTTGGCTGGGCGGGGTACTGCGCGGCGATTTCGGCCACAGTTTTACCAGCCGGGAAGCAATAGCGCCGGTGCTGCTGGACCGTCTGGCCAATACGCTGTCGCTGGCCTTTTTCACCGCCATCGTCGCGGTGCCGCTGGCACTGACGATTGGCTTTGTCTCGGCGCGCTATCAGGGAAGCTGGATTGACCGTCTGCTGAACCTGTTTACCCGCGCGGCGGTGTCGCTGCCGGAATTCTTTTCGGGGTATCTGCTGATCCTGGTTTTCTCCATTACCCTGTTCTGGCTGCCCAGTAACAGCAGCGTTGCCGACGGTATGTCGCCCGGCGACAGGCTGCTGGCGATAGCCCTGCCGTGCATGACGCTGATCTTTGCCATTCTCGGCCATATGAGCAATATGACGCGGGCCGCGCTGGTCAGCGCGCAGAATGCGGCCTATGTCGACACTGCACTGATGAAAGGGCTGTCGCCCTCTGCCATTCTGTTCCGCCATGTCCTGCCCAACGCCTGGGGGCCGATTATCAACGTGATTGTGCTGAATCTCGCCTGGCTGATGGTGGGCGTGGTGATCGTCGAAAACGTCTTTGTTTATCCCGGCCTCGGCCAGTACATGGTGGACAGCATCAGCAAGCGCGATATTCCGGTGATCCAGGACTGTGCACTGCTGCTGGCCGGTATTTATATTCTGCTGAATCTGCTGGCCGACCTGGTCACTCTGCTGGCCAACCCGCGCCTGCGCCACAGCCGCTAACCGATAGCGATGCTTTATCCCCTGCGGGTGCTGAAACAGGCCGGCGGGGTTTTACAAGGAACTGATGTGGATGTTTAGGCTGAAACTTGCTGTGCTTCCCGGTGCCACCGCACTGGTGTTGTTTGTTCTGGTCGCGCTGCTGGCACCGTGGCTGGCTCCCTATGCGCCCGGCGAGGTAGTGGGCAGTGCCTGGAGCGGTGTGACCCCCGAAAACTGGCTGGGTACGGATAATCTCGGGCGCGATCTGCTGTCACGCCTGATCTGGGGGACACGGACCTCACTCAGCGTCAGCGCGGTGGCCACGCTGCTGGCGTTTTCCATCGGCACGTCGCTGGGTTTTCTGGCCGGTTATTACCGGGGCTGGGTTGACCAGCTCATCTCCCGACTCAACGATATTCTGATGGCCATTCCCACGCTGATCCTGGCGCTGGTCGTGCTGGCAATGTTGCCGAAGACCATCCCGGTGATTGTCGCCGTACTGGGAATTCTGGAGTCGACCCGCGTGCTGCGCGTGGCGCGATCCCTGGCGCTGGATATTGCCGCTCAGGAGTTTATTGAAGTTGCCCGCCTGCGCGGTGAGCGCCTTGGCTGGGTACTGTGGCGCGAAATTTTGCCGAATGCCTTTACCACGCTGGTGGCCGAATTTGCCCTGCGCTTTATCTTTATCCTGCTGTTTCTGTCGGCGCTGTCATTCCTCGGGCTGGGCATTCAGCCACCGACCGCCGACTGGGGCGGGCTGGCGCGTGATAATAAAGACGGCATCCTGTTTGGCGTATGGGCGGCCCTGATCCCCGGCGCAGCCATTGCCGTGCTGGCGCTGGCGTTAAACAGCGTTGCAGACTGGCTGTTAAGCCAGCATAGCCGTAGCTGGCAGGAGTAGAATATGAACGAACAGCCGCTGTTAAGCGTGGAAAAACTGCGTGTCACCGCCGGTCATGCCGTGCTGGTGGACGATATCACCTTTACCCTGCGCAAAGGTGAGGTACTGGGACTGATTGGGGAGTCTGGGGCCGGCAAGTCGACGATCGGTCAGGCGGTGCTCGGCCACTTTCGTCATGGCATGACCCTGAGCTGCGGGCAGATCCACTTTGCCGGGCAGACGCTCACCGGACTGTCTGAGCGTCAGTGGCGCAGGATCCGCGGGGCTAAAATTGCTTATGTGGCGCAGTCGGCCAGCGCCGCGTTTAACCCGGCGAAAAAAATCGGCGAACAGGTGATTGAAAGTGCCCTCCGCCACCGGGTCTTTAACCGGCAGACCGCTATCCGCCGCGCCGTAGAGATCTTTGCCCAGCTGCAGCTACCGCAGCCGGAGGCCTTTTTCCATCGTTACCCACACCAGGTGTCCGGCGGTCAGCTTCAGCGGGCGATGATCGCGATGGCCATCTGCGCCGGGCCGGAGCTGATTGTTTTTGATGAACCCACCACCGCGCTGGATGTCACCACCCAGCTGGAAGTGCTGAAGGCCATCCAGCAGGTTATCCGGTTAACTGGTGTGGCCGCGCTGTATATCAGCCACGATCTGGCGGTGGTCGCCCAGCTCAGTCAGCGCATTATGGTGCTGCGGCACGGCCGTGAGGTGGAAAGTGGAGAGACGGCGACCCTGCTGGCAGAGCCTGCCGAAGCCTACACCCGCGATCTGTTACACAGCCACGGTGAACCGCATGAGCCACGCAGTGCGACACTGCCGCTGCTCAGCGCGCGCGATATCAGTATCCACTATCACGATGACCCGGTGATCCACGCGGTATCGCTGGCGGTCGGGCGCGGGCGCACGCTGGCGCTGATCGGCGAGTCCGGGGCGGGCAAGTCCACGCTTGGCCGGGCGGTCTGCGGGCTGGTGTCCCCGTCTGAGGGCGAGATCACCTTTAACGGCCAGCGATTGCCGCCGCAGTTACGCCAGCGTTCGCGGCAGCAGATGCAGCAGGTGCAGATGATCCATCAGCACCCTGATACGGCGCTGAATCCGCGTCTGACCATCGGGCTGCAGATCGAGCGGGCCATGGTCTGCCTGACGGGACTCTCCGCGCCGCAGCGTGAGGCCAGGGTGACGGAACTGCTGGAAAAAGTCGGACTGTCACCGCTGTTTGCCGGGCGCTATCCGCACGCGCTTTCCGGGGGACAAAAACAGCGCGTCTGCATCGCCCGTGCGCTGGCGGTAGAACCGTCGCTTATCGTCTGCGATGAACCGACCTCGGCCCTCGATCCGCTGGTCGGACGCGACGTGCTGGCACTGCTGAAAAAGTTACAGGCAGAAACCGGGGTGTCGCTGCTGTTTATCACCCACGATCTGCACGTGGTGAGGGCAGTGGCGGATGAGGTCATGGTGCTGCGTCACGGTCGGGTGGTGCGACAGGGACGGCTGGAGCAGGTGTTCACTGATCCGCTGGATGATTACACCGCCCGGCTGCTGCGCTCCGTACCGGAAATGCGGCCAGGCTGGTTAGCGGAGGTCAGCACGCCCGTTACCTGACAGCAGAAAATAAATATGAAAGAAACCGGGAATGGATAAAGTTACGCCGCTGAATGACCGATAACCCTGCTTTGATGGCCGACTCAGATCGGCCAGAACATCTGCACATCTTCAGGGGATTCAGCATGACCATTACCAAAAGGCTGTTCGTCATTTTCACCTTACTGGCGCTGTCGTTAATCGCGCTGTCAGCGTATTCCCTCTCGGCATTAAGCGGCTTCCAGTCGCGCTTTGAGTTTGTGCAGGTTAACGCCATTCCCAGCATCAAAGATCTGGATAAAACTATCGGTGCCGCCAGTGAGCTGCGTCTGGCGCTGTATGAGCATCAGAGTGAAAACGACAGCAGCAAACAGCCTGCAGTTGAGACTAAAATTGAGCAGATTATCGGCCAGTTAAAAAACCTGACCGATTACTATCTGGCCAATGATATTTCCAGCGATACGGATCGCGCTATGACGCAGGATGCGCTGAACAGCATTACGCTGATTCAGGCTGCTCTGCCAGAATTTATCACTGCGTCTCGTTCGCATGACGACGCCCGTTCGCTGCCGCTGCTGCAGGGTGAAAGCGGGGTGGGGGCTGCCGTCCGTAAGTTATCAGCAGGCCTGCAGGCTCAGATCCAACTGAATATCGATGCCAGTAATGAGCTGCGTCGGGAGAATACGGAGATCTACGGCAACGTGTTCTGGGGGGTAATGATTTTCTCCGGCATGGCGATTATCGTGCTGGGTCTGCTGGCCATCAAAACCATCTTCAGCGTGCGTAACAGCCTGAACGGTATGCAGAACCTGATGGTGCTGGTCAGCGAGTCGCTTGATCTCAGCAAGCAGGCAGATGCCACGCGCAACGACGAAATTGGTAAAACGGCCGCCGCGTTTAACAGCCTGATGGCCCGCGTCTCCGGCGTGCTGGGGTCGGTAACCTCTTCCGCCCAGTCGGTCAGTTCTGCCTCAACCCAGATTGCTGCGGGTAATGAAGATCTGTCGGCGCGTACTGAAGAGCAGGCGGCCTCTCTGGAGCAGACCTCAGCCAGTATCAGTACCCTTAACGATACGGTGAAACAGAGCGCTGAAAATGCCCGTCAGGCCAGTTCGCTCGCCAGCACCGCTAACGATCTGTCTGTCCACAGCGGTAATGCTGTTGCGGCGATGGTCGGCACAATGGAAAAAATTAAAACCAGCTCCAGCAAAATCTCTGATATCACCGGGCTGATCGAAGGCATCGCCTTCCAGACCAATATTCTGGCACTGAACGCGGCGGTAGAAGCTGCCCGTGCCGGGGAGCAGGGGCGCGGTTTTGCAGTGGTCGCCAGCGAAGTGCGCAACCTGGCGCAGCGCTCGTCCACGGCGGCACGTGAAATCAAAGATCTGATTGCCACCTCGGCGCAGCTGGTGGAAAGCGGTTCGGTGCAGGCAGCAGACGTGGGTGAGAATATGGCGAAAGTGCAGGGGTCAATTCGTCAGGTTGCCGATATTGTCGGGGAAATGGCGGCTGCCACCACGGAACAGAGCCAGGGTATCGAACAGGTGCATCTGGCGATTGGTCAGATGGATACGGTGACCCAGCAGAACGCCGCACTGGTGGAAGAAGCTTCAGCGGCCTCGCAGTCGTTGCAGGAGCAGGCATCCACACTGAATCAGCTGGTATCGGCATTCCGTCTTCAGGCCGACCGCCGCGTTCCGGTGGAGCTGGCAGCGAAGAAAGTTCCGGCCATTGCACCGGCAGCACGGCTGGCAAAACCGGCCGCCGCTGCGGTAGACGATAACTGGAGCTCCTTCTAAACCGGACGGGCTGACCGGCGCAGCAGGAAACACAGGAGGCCGATCGCGGTAGCGGTCCGCCCTTTTGCCTTACCTGCTGACGGTCACTCTGTCTGCCTACTGACGCCGTGGCTGCGGGGTGTTTCAGACCCGCACCACCCGACGTTTATGCTTCCACGCAGAAGGCCTGTTCCAGCAGCCAGCGCTGTTGATCCCTGCTCCAGCTCACCAGGCTGTTCTTGCTGTTAGATCGCGCCAGGATCCAGTCGGTATCTCCGGCGCTCAGGGCGGGGGGCGACTGCCAGAAGGGCATGATCGCATTGGCGGTCAGCCAGCTGGCGAGCCGTAACGCCGGCGAGCCCTCTGGCCGGGAAAACAGCGCAGCATCCAGCTGTTGCATCAGTACGACCTGCTGAGGGTGATCGCTTTCACTCAGCATCTGCAGGAACGGCAGCAGCAGGCGGCCACACACTTCCCCATGATGGTAATCCCGGATAGCACCCAGCTCGCCGGCAATGCCGTGGATCACCCCCAGCCCGGCCATACTCAGGCTCTGACCACCCAGCCACGACGCCATCATCATCTGTTCCCGCGCCTCATCTCCCGCTGCGTCATCCCGGTTAAAGGCCGCCCAGCCGCGCATAAAGGCCTGCATTCCGCTGATGGCCGTCTGACGGGTAAAGGCATTACCGCTGTTGGAGAGATAGGCTTCGAACAGATGGGTAAAGGCGTCGATCCCGCAGCAGGCCAGCACGCGGTCAGAGGCCCCGCGCAGCAGGTCCGGGTCGAGCACGGCCACCGGCGGTACGAAGTTCGCATGACGCAGCGAAGCCTTCACATTCAGCGTGGTTTTATCGGTGATCACCGCATTTTGCGTGACCTCGCTACCGGTTCCGGCGGTGGTCGGGACGGCAATCAGCGGCAGCGTGGCCCCGCTGACGGCGGTATCGCCCACTTTTTCCAGATAGCGCAGGGTCGGCAGCGGATGCTGACTCAGGGCGGCCACAGCTTTTGCTGCGTCCAGTACGCTTCCGCCACCAATGGCCAGCACCCGCGCGGCCTTGCCCCGCCAGCGGGCTACCCAGGCGTCAATCTCGTCCGGGGAGGCTTCATGGCTGACCCGCTCAATGCCACACAGCAGCGGCTCCAGCTCGGCCTTCATCTGCTGCCAGGCACTGCCGTTAAGAAACGACTGCCCGCAAAACAGCACGGTTGGCAGCGCCGGATCCTTCAGCAGGGGGATCAGCCGTTGCACGCTCCCATGGCCAAAAAAGGTGTGTCGGTTGGTAATCAGTTGACGGATGGACATCAGCAGAAGCACTCGCAGGTTAAGGGCAGGTAAAGGTGATTGCCTGGTCGGTCGGAGCGTTAATGACAGCGAAACGGTGATCGGAAATACGCTGTGCCAGCCAGCCATCCGCCGTGGTCGCGGAAGGAATATAGCGCTGGCGATCGCTGGACAGCAGCGGGCCGCTGTCGAGTTGACGATCCGGCAGGGCAACCGAGAAGGAGTTGAAACGATCAATAATCATTGCCTGAACGCTGCCACGGGGCTGGCCGCTGAGGGTCTGAATGTCGCCACTGCATTCACGGCCCTGATAACCGGATGAGCAGCCGTTAAGCAACAGCAGCAGCGCCGACGCCAGTAGAGTGCGCATCATCGTCTGCGGTAAGGGGAAATGCGGTAACGGCCAGCGTCCTGAAAACGGCATAGTACATCCTGTTGGTTGAGGTTCCACATAGGGTGTTATGCGAATGATTATAGCCCGGCGTCTCATCGCCGTCATGGTGTTGTCATGCCTTAACTGAGAGTTAGCGTTCACTATCTCTGCACGACTGCGTTTTCAATAACCCCTCACTTTGTAACGTTAAAGTGAATCAATTTAGTTAAACCGTTAACAATAGTTCGCAAGCAAATTAATGAGTGCTACAATCGCCCGCGTTTTGTGACTTGCGTCACATTAGTACCCTCGGTAACGCGCCGCGGGCAGAGAAAAAGAGTGGCTGCGCGTCACAGAGAGTTTTTGCTCATGCCGTAAGCAAAATGCCTCAGGGGTTATATACTTTTTGGGGTTGCCAGGCTGGGCAAGACCGTTTTACGTCAGGGAATGTCGGACGCTTACCGGGCGGAGCCGGGTGAGATTTTTTGTATCTTTTATCCACATCGAATAATTCTTGTGATTAATAAAACTTCTGCTGTTGTTTTAACACCGCTGTTCCTGCTGTCACCCGTTGCTGTCAACGCTGCACAGCCTGCCGCCGTGACCGCGTCGGGCGAGGCACCGTCGCTGATGGTGATAAAGCAGCGCGAAGGGCTGTCCGAACTGGACACCCCGGCGGCCGTCAGCGTGGTGGACGGTGATGACCTGCGTGGCACCAACGCCCGGGTAAATCTGTCTGAAAATCTTGGCAGCGTGCCGGGCCTGCAAATTCAGAACCGTCAGAACTATGCTCAGGATTTGCAACTCTCCGTGCGCGGCTTCGGCAGCCGATCCATGTACGGCGTTCGCGGCGTGCGGCTGTATGTGGATGGCATCCCTGCCACGATGCCCGACGGGCAGGGGCAGACGTCAAACATCGATATCAACTCGGTGGGCAAGGTAGAAGTGCTGCGCGGGCCTTACTCGGCACTGTATGGCAATGCCTCCGGTGGCGTGGTGAATATTGATACCACCACCGGCAGCCAGCCGGCCACGCTGGAAGCGGGCACCTACTTTGGCAGCTTTGGTTCCTGGCGCAACAGCGTAAAAGCCAGCGGTGCTACCGGCGATGGCACGCAGGCGGGGGATGTCAATTACACCCTCTCCGGTTCCCGCTTTACCACCCACGGCTTCCGCGATCACAGCGGCACGCAGAAAAGCCTGGGCAACGGGAAGCTCGGCGTGCGGCTTGACGACGTCAGCACGCTGACGCTGATGTTTAACAGCGTTTCCGTCGATGCCAACGATCCGGGTGGACTGACGCAGGCCGAATATCAGGCCAGTCCGCGCCAGTCGCCGCGCGGCGATAGCTTTAATACGCGGAAAAGCCTCGATCAGACTCAAGTCGGTCTGCGCTACCAGCGGGAAATGAGCGACAGGGATCAGCTGACGCTGACCACCTGGCACGGCGAACGTCACACGACGCAGTATCAGTCCATCCCCAAAGTTTTTCAGCAGCCAGCCACTTATCCGGGCGGCGTGATTGTGCTGGAGCGTAAATATCAAGGGGTGGATACCCGCTGGAAGCACGACGGACAGCTCGGCTCTGTGCCGGTAACGCTGATTGGCGGTCTTGATTATGAAACCATGACCGAACGGCGTCAGGGCTTCCAGAACTACAACACCGTGAACGGCGTTGACCAGTTTGGTGAGAAGGGTGAGCAGCGCCGCAACGAGAAGAACACTATGTGGAACCTCGACCCCTATCTGCAAACCAGCTGGCAGTTGACGCCGAAATGGACGCTGGATGCCGGTCTGCGTTACAGCACGGTGAACTTTGATTCCACCGACTATTATATAACCAGCGTGAATGGCGATGACAGCGGCAGCGCGCGCTACCATAAGCTGCTGCCGATGGGGTCGCTTAATTATGCCGTCACCGGGGCGTGGAACCTTTATGCTTCGGCCGGTCGCGGATTCGAAACCCCGACCATTAACGAGCTGTCATACCGTTCAACCTCCGGTTTACAGACGGGCCTGAACCTGGGTCTGAAGCCGGCCACCAGCGATACCGTTGAGTTGGGTAGCAAAACCCGCATCGGCTTCGGTCTGCTGACCGCCGCCGTGTTCCAGACCAATACCGACAACGAGCTGGTGGTGGATGACAGTCAAGGGGGACGTGCGGTGTACAAAAATGCCGGAGAAACCCGTCGCCGTGGCCTGGAGCTGGGCTTCGATCAGCAGTTTGCGATGGACTGGCATCTGAAGCTGGCGTGGACGCTGCTGGATGCCACCTACCGCAATGACACCTGCAATGCGTCAGGAACCCGCTGTACACCGGCGGGCAACCGCCTGCCGGGGATTGCGCGCAATATGGGTTATGCCTCTCTGGCTTATGCGCCGGAAAGCGGCTGGCACGCCGGGGCCGATATCCGTTATATGAGCGACATCCAGGCTAATGACGCGAACGATGCGCAGGCACCGTCCTACGCGGTGACCAGCCTGAATACCGGCTACCGTTTCAACTGGAGCCAGTGGTCGCTCGATCTGTTTGGCCGCGTGGATAACCTGTTTGACCGCCAGTATGTCGGCTCGGTGATCGTTAACGAAGGTAATAACCGTTACTACGAACCGGCGCCGGGACGTAACTGGGGCGGTGGGGCAACGTTGGTTTACCAGTTCTGAATAGAATCCAGTAACCACCTGCTGGTTACAGCAGGTGAAAAACACCCGATGGATAGGCAACACAATACGGGTATTTGAAAAGATCGGGCTGACGCTGTCACGCCCAATCGATGACTTTAAATTTTGGTAAGGTTCAAACTATGCAAAGTAAAGCATCAAGAATACTGATCCTGTTAACAGCGATATTTGCCACCCTGAGTGGTCTGTATCTGTTAATTGGCGGTATCTGGCTGGCTAAACTGGGTGGCTCGCTCTACTACATCATCGCTGGTGTGGTTATGCTGATCACCGCTTTCATGCTGTACCGCCGCCGTGGCGCAGCGCTGCTGCTCTATGCGTTGTTCCTGCTGGCCACCACCGTCTGGTCGCTGTGGGAAGTGGGGCCTGACTTCTGGGCGCTGACGCCACGTCTGGATATCACTTTCTTCCTCGGTCTGTGGCTGGTACTGCCGTTCATCTGGCGTGCGCTGAGTGCAGGCGGATCATTCCCGCGCGTGGCGCTGTCAGCCGTGCTGGTGTTTGTGGTGGCCGTTCTGGCTTACTCGGTGTTTAACGACCCACAGGAAATTAATGGCACCCTGAGTCAGGATCAGACCGCTGCAGCCCCGGCTGACGACGGTATTCCTGCGGGTGACTGGCCTGCCTATGGTCGTACCCAGGGCGGTACGCGTTACTCTCCGCTGAAGCAGATTAACGCGACCAACGTCGGTCAACTGCAGGAAGCCTGGACTTTCCAGACGGGTGACCTGAAGACGGCCAGCGATCCGGGTGAGATCACCAATGAAGTGACCCCGATTAAGATCGGCGATGCCCTGTACCTGTGTACTGCGCACCAGAAGCTGTTTGCTCTGGACGCGGCAACCGGTAAGCAGAAATGGATGTTCGATCCGAAGATGAAGACGGACCCGACCTTCCAGCATGTGACCTGTCGCGGTGTTTCTTATGTGCAGACGCCGGAAGCGGCGGCAACGCCTGCGGGCGAGAAGCCTGCGCTGTGTTCACGCCGCATCCTGCTTCCGGTTAATGATGGCAGCATGTATGCGCTGGACGCGGAAACCGGTGCGCTGTGCCCGGAATTCGGTGACAACGGCAAGCTGAACCTGCAGAGCAACCTGCCTTATAACAAAGTGGGCTCTTACGAACCGACCTCACCACCGATTGTGACCGCCACAACGATAGTGATGGCCGGTGCCGTTACCGATAACTATTCGACCAAAGAGCCGTCGGGCGTGATCCGTGGTTTTGACGTCAAGACCGGCAAGCTGCTGTGGGCTTTTGACACGGGCGCGAAAGATCCGAACGTGATTGCGGAAGGCGAGCAGAACTATACGCCTAACTCACCGAACTCATGGGCACCGGCGTCTTACGATGCCAAACTGGATCTGGTGTATCTGCCGATCGGTGTGTCCACGCCGGATATCTGGGGAGGACACCGTACTCCGGAAATGGAGCGTTTCGCCACCGGGATGCTGGCCCTGAATGCCACCACCGGTAAACTGGCCTGGTTCTATCAGACGGTTCACCACGATCTCTGGGATATGGACGTTCCGGCGCAGCCTACGCTGGCTGATATTAACGATAAAGACGGTAACAAGGTTCCGGTCATCTACATTCCGACCAAAACCGGCGATATCTTTGTGTTGAACCGTACCAACGGTAAGCCAGTCGTGCCGGCACCGGAAATGAAGGTTCCGGGTGGGGCTGCGAAGGGCGACCATGTCTCGCCAACGCAGCCTTATTCTGAACTGAGTTTCCGTCCGAAAGCTCACCTGTCCGGAAAGGATATGTGGGGTGCGACGATTTACGATCAGCTGATTTGTCGCGTGATGTTCCATCAGCTGCGTTACGAAGGTCCATTCACGCCACCGTCCGAGCAGGGCACCCTGGTCTTCCCGGGTAACCTGGGCATGTTCGAGTGGGGCGGGATTGCTGTGGATACGGATCGCCAGGTGGCGGTGACTAACCCGATGGCGCTGCCGTTTGTTTCTCGTCTGATCCCGCGTGGTCCGGGTAATCCGATCGAGCCAGATGAGAATGATAAAGGCGGTACGGGTACCGAGTCTGGTGTTCAGCCTCAGTACGGCCTGCCGTACGGCGTGACGCTGAATCCGTTCCTGTCTCCACTGGGCTTCCCGTGCAAGCAGCCTTCATGGGGCTATATCTCTGCGGTTGACCTGAAAACGAACGATATTGTATGGAAAAAACGTATCGGCACCGTGCGCGACAGCTCACCGGTTCCGCTGCCGTTTAAAATGGGCATGCCAATGCTGGGCGGGCCGGTGACCACTGCCGGTAACGTGTTCTTTATCGCCGCAACGGCCGATAACTTCCTGCGTGCTTTTAACGTGTCTAACGGCGAGCAGCTGTGGGAAGCCCGTCTGCCCGCAGGCGGCCAGGCGACGCCAATGACCTATGAAGTGAACGGCAAACAGTACGTGCTGATTGTGGCCGGTGGTCACGGTTCGTTTGGGACTAAGCTGGGCGATTACGTGAAAGCGTATGCGCTGCCTGACAGCAAATAAGCCTTAACGTCAGAAGTAAAAAGGGCGACCCCAGGGTCGCCCTTTTTTATGCCAGTGCTTTCAGTGCCGCTATCTGTTCGTGCCAGCGCGTCAGCGCCACGGCCTCATCCTTCAGGTGGAACGTCAGGCCGCTGGTGACCGTCGCGTACGGCGCGCGATGGGCGATCACCTGCTTCACGTCTGCACGGAACACCGCCAGCGCCAGGTCTGTCAGGGTCTCCTCCCGCAGGGTGGCCCGCGCCTGAACTTCAATGACCGCCCCCTCCAGTACCAGCGCCAGCGTCATTTTCCCGTCGCGTTGCAGATTGCGGGTGGTGGTGGAATCAGGCCAGATGGCAAACAGCAGTTCGCCCGGTGAGCGGGCGATGATTTCGCCCAGACTGAGCTGAGCCGCATAGGGCCAGCCGTTATCGCCCACGCTGGACAGGCGAATGGCCTGATGCCGATGACTGGCGGGCAGGGAGCCGTTAAGCAGTGCCATCAGCGTATCAGGCAGCGTATCCGGCAAAGTGTCAGTGGTCATATCCGCTTCCTTTGGTCTGTAAAACGGCCAGTTTACCCTGTAATGGTGTTAACCGGCATGTTCACGTGATTTGGCGATGCCGGTGGCCTCATTTGACCGGGGGTGAGGTGAATGGTCTGGGCAGTAGCACTTCACCGTCGGGATTCTGTATTCACTCTTCAAAATGTTTTGCTACAAAATAATGAAAATATTTTTATATTTACGTTTTTTCTTAGTTTGTTTTTTGTTCCACGCCGCTTATAGCTAAACCCCTCTTAAACCAGACTGATTTAATCCCGCAGCGGTAGCATTATCTTAATCTTCCCCTAAGTATTTTCATTTAAGGTCTATGTATATGGATGTTGGTAAGCTCTTTTTGCGCCTTCAGAGCGCTTAATGGGCGTTTATAGCGCTTTTTTGGTCAACTAAAGCGTAAAGAAAGGTCTGTCCTCTGACAGGTGGTCAGGGGATGAAATGCCGTAGAGGATCAGGTGTGGGCGTACCGCCTGGCCTGCTCTGAAAAATCATTCGTGATATTAATTGTTTAATGGATGTAATCAATGTCAGACTTTTTGCCTTTCTCGCGTCCGGCAATGGGGGAAGAGGAACTGGCCGCTGTCGCAGACGTTCTGCACTCAGGCTGGATCACCACCGGGCCCAAAAATCAGCAGCTTGAAGCGGCTTTTTGCCAGCTGACCGGTAACCGGCACGCCATTGCCGTAAGTTCAGCCACTGCCGGGATGCACGTCACGCTGATGGCGCTGGGCATCCAGCCTGGTGATGAAGTGATCACGCCTTCACTGACCTGGGTTTCGACGTTAAATATGATCGTGTTGCTGGGGGCGACGCCGGTCATGATTGATGTGGATCGCGATACGCTGATGGTGACTCCGGAACGGATTGAAGCAGCTATCACACCGCGTACCAAAGCCATTATTCCGGTGCACTATGCCGGTGCTCCGGCTGACACTGATGCCATCCGTGCGCTGGGTCAGCGTCACGGTATTGCCGTTATCGAGGATGCGGCGCACGCGGCAGGAACCACGTATCGCGGGCGGCACGTCGGAGACCGGGGAACGGCGATATTCTCCTTCCATGCGATTAAAAATATGAGCTGTGCGGAAGGCGGCCTGGTGGTGACAGACGATGCGGCGCTGGCGGATCGTGTGCGCAGCCTGAAGTTTCACGGTCTTGGCGTGGATGCCTTTGACCGTCAGACTCAGGGCCGTGCGCCGCAGGCCGAAGTGATCTCCCCGGGATTCAAATACAATCTTGCTGACATTAATGCGGCGATTGCGCTGGTGCAACTGGATAAGCTGGCCGCGAACAATGCCCGCCGCGAACAGATTGCACTGCGTTACCTTGATGAACTTTCCACGACGCCCTTCCTGCCGCTTACGCCGCCCAGTTGGCCGCATCAGCATGCCTGGCATCTGTTTATTCTGCGCGTTGATTCTGAACGGTGTGGCCTGAACCGCGACGCTCTGATGCAGGCGCTGAAGGACCAGGGGATCGGTAGCGGTCTGCACTTCCGCGCCGCACACACGCAAAAATATTACCGCGAACGTTTTCCTCACCTGAGCCTGCCGCATACGGAGTGGAACTCAGAGCGTATCTGCTCGATTCCGCTGTTTCCGGGCATGACCGATGAAGATGTCAGCCGCGTCATTGCGGCACTGCATGCGCTGGTGAGGAAATAACATGACCGAACAACCAATCAACAAAGTCTCCGTGGTGATCCCGGTCTATAACGAGCAGGAGAGCCTGCCCGAGCTGATCCGTCGAACGGATGAGGCCTGTGCGCAGCTGGCGATGGACTATGAAATCCTGCTGGTGGATGACGGCAGTAGCGATGCGTCTGCCGATATGCTGGTCACGGCGGCCGAAGCCCCTGGCAGCCATATTGTGGCGGTGCTGCTCAACCGTAACTACGGCCAGCATTCAGCGATTATGGCGGGTTTCAGCCACGTCACCGGCGATCTGGTCATTACGCTGGATGCCGATTTGCAAAATCCCCCGGAGGAGATCCCCCGGCTGGTGGAGACGGCCCTTCAGGGCTTTGACGTCGTGGGTACCGTCCGGCAGAACCGTCAGGACAGCTGGTTCCGTAAGTGTGCCTCACGCATGATTAACCATCTTATCCAGCGCACCACCGGCAAAGCGATGGGGGACTACGGCTGTATGCTGCGCGCCTACCGCCGCCACATTGTCGATGCCATGCTGCATTGCCACGAGCGCAGTACTTTTATTCCGATCCTTGCCAATACCTTTGCCCGCCGTGCGACGGAGATCCCGGTGCACCATGCTGAACGCGAGTTTGGTGATTCGAAATACAGCCTGATGCGGCTGATTAACCTGATGTACGACCTGATCACCTGCCTGACTACCACGCCGCTGCGCCTGTTAAGCGTCTTTGGCAGCGTGATTGCTCTGGCGGGTTTTGCTATTTCCCTCCTGCTCATCGTACTGCGCCTGTTTTTTGGCCCGGAGTGGGCAGCAGAAGGGGTCTTTATGCTGTTTGCCGTCCTGTTTATTTTTGTCGGCGCACAGTTTGTTGGTATGGGGCTGCTTGGCGAGTATATCGGGCGAATCTATAACGATGTGCGAGCCCGTCCCCGCTATTTTATTCAGCGCGTTGTGAGCCACGACGCCAACTCCACACAGGATAAATCATCATGAAAGCCGTCGTTTTTGCCTACCATGATATGGGATGCGCTGGCATCCAGGCGCTGGCTGAAGCCGGTTTTGACATCTGCGCGATTTTCACTCATGCGGATAATCCTCACGAAAATCACTTTTTCGGTTCCGTCGCGCGCAGTGCAGCGCAGCTCGGCGTACCGGTTTATGCTCCTGAAGAGGTGAATCATCCGCTGTGGGTTGACCGCATTCGCGAGATGAAACCGGATGTGATTTTTTCCTTCCACTATCGTCAGATGCTGAACGACGAGATCCTGACTGCCGCCCGCGTGGGAGCGTTTAACCTTCATGCCTCGCTGCTGCCGAAATACCGTGGACGCGCTCCCCTTAACTGGGTGCTGGTGAACGGGGAACAGGAAACCGGTGTGACGCTGCACCGCATGGTAAAACGTGCCGATGCCGGGGCTATTATCGCTCGTGAAAAGGTGGCTATTACCGAAGCAGACAATGCGCTGACGCTCCATTATAAGCTGTGCGAGAGCGCCAAAACGCTGCTGACGCGCAGTCTGCCCGCCCTGCGGAGCGGTGATTTCACTGAGGTTCAGCAGGATGAGAGCCAGGCAACGTATGTTGGACGGCGTACACCGGAAGACGGTCGCATTGACTGGCATCAGCCGGCGCAACGGGTACATAACCTTGTGCGGGCAGTGACCGACCCCTGGCCTGGTGCGTTCAGTTATGTGGGAGGTGCGAAGTTTATTCTCTGGCAGTCGCAGATACGGCAGGACTGGCCAGCCGCAAAACCCGGTACGGTGCTTTCCGTCTCACCGTTTGTCGTGGCCTGCGCCGATGGGGCGTTAGAAGTGGTGACCGGGCAAAGCGACAGCGGCGTCTATATGCAGGGCAGCCAGCTTGCGCAAACGCTGGGTCTGGTGGCGGGGGCACTGCTGCATAACCAGCCGACGGCAGCCGTAAAACGTCGTACCCGCGTGCTGATCCTCGGCGTCAATGGCTTTATCGGTAACCATCTGACGGAACGTCTGCTGGCCGATGATAACTTTGAAATTTACGGTCTGGATATTGGTTCCGACGCCATCAGTCGCTTTATCGGTCACGATCGTTTCCACTTCGTTGAAGGGGATATCAGCATTCACTCAGAGTGGATTGAGTATCACATCAAGAAATGTGATGTTGTTCTGCCGCTGGTGGCGATTGCCACCCCGATTGAATATACCCGTAATCCGTTGCGCGTGTTTGAACTGGATTTCGAAGAGAATCTGAAAATTATTCGCGACTGTGTGAAGTACAAAAAACGGATTATCTTCCCGTCGACCTCCGAAGTGTATGGCATGAGCACGGACGCGACCTTTGATGAAGACCACTCTAATCTGGTGGTCGGGCCTATCAATAAGCAGCGCTGGATTTACTCCGTGTCTAAACAGCTGCTGGACCGGGTGATCTGGGCTTACGGTGAAAAAGAGGGGCTGCGCTTTACCCTGTTCCGACCGTTCAACTGGATGGGGCCCCGACTGGATAATCTAAATGCCGCTCGTATTGGCAGTTCACGCGCTATCACCCAGCTGATCCTGAATCTGGTCGAGGGTTCACCGATAAAGCTGATTGATGGGGGACGTCAGAAACGCTGCTTTACCGATATCCGTGACGGTATTGAAGCGCTGTTCCTGATTATTGAAAATAAGCAGCAGAACTGTGACGGCCAGATCATCAATATCGGTAATCCGGACAATGAAGCCAGTATTAAAGAGCTGGCTGAACAGCTGCTGGAAAGCTTTGAGCGTCACCCTCTGCGTGACCGTTTCCCACCCTTTGCCGGTTTTCGCGAGGTGGAAAGCAGCAGTTACTATGGTAAGGGGTATCAGGATGTGGAGCACCGTAAACCGTCTATTCGTAATGCGAAGCGCCTGCTGAACTGGACGCCTGAGGTGGCGATGAACTTCACTATTGACGCCACGCTGGACTTCTTCCTGCAAACCGTGGAACCGGGTGAGATGACCGAATGATCAACGTCGGTCTGCGCATTGATGTAGACACCTGGCGTGGTACCCGTGACGGTGTGCCGCGCCTGCTCTCCATTCTTGAGCGCCAGCAAACCCGGGGCAGCTTTTTTTTCAGCGTCGGCCCGGACAATATGGGGCGGCATCTCTGGCGTTTGCTGAAACCGCGCTTTCTGTGGAAGATGCTGCGTTCAAATGCCGCCTCGCTTTACGGCTGGGATATCCTGCTGGCGGGGACGGCCTGGCCTGGCCGGTGTATTGGGGTAGGTCAGGCAGACGTCATCCGACAGGCCGCTGAACACCATGAAATTGGCCTCCATGCCTGGGATCATTTTGCCTGGCAAACCTGGGCAGGTGTATGGTCAGCGGAGAAGCTGAGTGAAGAAATCCGTCGGGGCGTGGACGCATTGACTGCCCTGACAGGGCAGCCGGTGACCTGTTCGGCGGCGGCGGGCTGGCGGGCCGATGGTCGGGTGGTCGCCGCCAGACAACCTTTCAACTTCCGTTATAACAGCGACTGTCGCGGTTCTGCGCCTTTTCTGCCGTTGCTACCGGACGGGCGGACGGGCACCGTGCAGATCCCGGTGACGTTACCCACCTGGGATGAAGTGGTGGGCACGCGGGTTGCCCGTCAGGACTACAACGCCTTTATCCTCGATGAAATCACCCGCCAGCACGGCGTGCCGGTCTACACCATTCACGCGGAAGCGGAAGGGATCGTGCTGGCGGAAATGTTTGATGCGCTGCTGACCGATGCGCGTCGCCGGGGTATTCGCTTTTGCCCGTTGAGCGAACTGCTGCCGCAGGACCTGTCGCAGCTGCCGACGGGTAAGATTGTCCGGGGTAGTCTCCCCGGCCGTGAAGGCTGGCTGGGATGCCAGCAACCAGTCGAGTGATTGCGGATGAAAACCACCCGTTATGCGTTATTACTGCCCGTACTGTATGTGCTCTATTATCTGATCCCTCTTGAGTTTCGCTCGTTGTGGCAGCCGGATGAGGTGCGTTATGCCGAGATCAGCCGTGAAATGCTGCTCAGTGGAAACTGGGTGGTGCCTCACTTTCTGGACCTGCGTTACTTCGAAAAGCCGATTGCCGGGTACTGGATCAATAACATCAGTCAGTGGCTATTCGGCCACAACAATTTTGCCGTGCGTTTTGGTTCCGTGTTTTCCGTCTCACTCAGCGCGCTGCTGATCGGCTGGCTGGCGATGCGCCTGTGGCGAGACCGGGCCACAGCCGTGCTGTCGGCTGTTATCTTCCTCACCTGTATGCTGGTATACAGCATCGGTACTTATGCCGTGCTCGACCCGATGATCACCCTGTGGCTGACGGCTGCCATGTGCAGCTTCTGGCTGGTCGGGGAGGGGGGCAGTAGCCGTAAGAAAGTAGCGGGCTGGCTGCTGCTGGGCCTGGCCTGCGGTATGGGTTTTCTTACGAAAGGCTTTCTGGCGCTGGCGGTGCCGGTCGTGGCCATCGTCCCGTGGATGATCTGGCAGCGGCGCTTTAAAGAGCTGATGCTGTTCGGGCCGCTGGCGCTGGTGAGCGCCGTTGCTATCTCGCTTCCCTGGTCAGTCAGCATTGCCCGGCAGGAGCCTGATTTCTGGCGCTATTTCTTCTGGGTAGAGCATATCCAGCGCTTTGCAGAGAGTAATGCCCAGCATAAAGCGCCATTCTGGTACTACGTACCGGTACTGATTGCAGGAACGCTACCGTGGCTGGGGCTGCTGCCAGGGGCGCTGTGGAAGGCCTGGCGTGAGCGGCAGGGGGCCCAGGGGGCGATGTATCTGCTGGGCTGGGTGGTGATGCCGCTGGTGTTCTTCAGCATGGCCAAAGGCAAACTTCCGACCTACATTCTGCCCTGTTTTGCGCCACTGGCGATGTTGCTGGCCCATTATGCGATGGCGCTGGCATCGTCCGGCCGGCGCGTGTTTAAACTTAATGGTGCAATCAACCTGCTGGTGGGAACGGTACTGTTACTGGCGATGCTACTGGTAATGGCCCCCTGGGGGCTGGCGAAGCACCCGGTGTATGCCCACCATGAGTTGATTAAAGTCCTGCTGGGCAGCACGGCATTTCTGTTCTGGGCGCTGGTGGGGGCGGCCAGCCTGGTCGGGGATGCTAAACACTGGCGTCTGGCGGCACTGTGTCCCTTGGGTCTGGCACTGGTGGTCGGGGCGGCCATCCCGGACAAAGTGATGAATTCTAAGCAGCCACAGCCTTTTATTACCGATATCAGCCATGAGCTGCAGCAGAGCCGCTTCGTGCTGGCCAATAACACCGGCATGGCGTCGGCGCTGGGCTGGTCGTTGAAACGAAGTGATATCCGGATGTTAGATCAGCCAGGGGAACTTGAATACGGTTTAGGTTACGCCAACGGAGCCGATCGGCTGGTGACCACCTCTGATTTTGCATCGTGGCTACGTCAGCACCGTCGTCAAGGTAACGTCTCGCTGGTGATGAAACTGTCCGGTGAGGATCGGCATATTGATGCCGGGATCCCTGCGCCCGATCGTATCGTCCAGCGTGGCAGAATGCTGCTCTACTTCTACCGTCAGCAGCCATGAACCTGCTACTGATTGTGCTGGCCAGTCTGCTGAGTTGTGCTGGCCAGCTGTGTCAGAAGCAGGCCACTCTGCAGAACTGTCGTCGCGGGCTGTATGGCTGGCTGGCGGTAAGCATCATACTGCTTGGTATCGCGCTGTTGGTCTGGTTGCGTGTGCTGCAAACGGTTCCGGTGGGCGTGGCGTACCCGATGCTCAGCCTTAACTTTATTTTTGTTTCTCTTGCCGCCCGCTGGCTGTGGAAGGAGACGATCCCGTGGCGGCATGCGCTGGGCATTGCACTGATTGTGGGCGGCGTGGCGGTAATGGGGAGCTATACCTGATGGGATGGCTCTTTGCCTTTTGCAGCGTACTGCTGGTCAGCGCTGCACAGCTGTTGCTGAAGTGGGCCATGGTGCAACTGCCCCCGCTGGGGCAGACCGGACTGTTTGTTGACACACTTTTTACGCTCTCATGGCCGGTGCTGGCGCTGTCAGGTGGACTGGTGGCCTACGGACTGTCAATGCTGTGCTGGGTGCTCGCCCTGCAGCGGCTTCCCCTGAGCCAGGCCTATCCATTGTTAAGTCTGAGTTATCTGCTGGTCTGGCTGGGCGCGCTCTGGCTGCCCGGGCTGAATGAACCCTTTCTGTGGGGCAAACTGGCGGGGGCCTTGCTGATCCTCGGCGGGCTGTTACTGATTTTCTCTCCGGGGAAAAACAGCCGCAGATAATGTTATTATCATCCGATTATTGACTCAGAGTCTGGTTGATCACATGAATGCGTTACCCCCTCTCCTGCAGGTCAGGGAGGTCAGTTTTGTACGCCAGGGAAAAACCCTGTTAGCGCCGGTGTCCTTTGAACTCCACCGCGGCGAATTCCTCTGGCTGACCGGGCCATCCGGAGCCGGTAAAACCACGTTGTTAAAAATTATTGCCTCACTGCTTGAGCCGACCGGGGGCGAGGTGTTATTTCACGGCCAGCCGATCGTTGCGCTGAAACCTGAACCCTATCGGCAGCGGGTTTCCTGTGTGTTCCAGACGCCCCAGCTGTTTGGCCGCACAGTCTGCGACAATCTTTCCCTGCCGTATCAGATCCGCCAGCAGGCGGTTGACCTGCAGCATCTGGGCCGTGAATTGCGGCGCGTCAATCTCTCAGAAGAGATGCTGGATAAGTCGGTTGAGCAGCTCTCCGGCGGAGAGAAACAGCGAGTGGCGCTGCTGCGTCATCTGCAGTTTCCTCCGGAGATCCTCCTGCTTGATGAGATCAGCAGTGCGCTGGACGAGGCGAATAAGCTGACGGTGCAGACGATAATTAACCAGCAGGTGAGCAACGGCGTGGCGGCAATCTGGATCAGCCACGACAGCCATGAAGCCGAAGATGGCAGGCGTCGTATCACGCTGCGTCCCGACGGGCAGGAGGGCCGGCATGGATCAGCATAATATTACCAATGCCTCCCTGGCGATGGCCCTGATGCTGGTGGTGATTGCGATGCTGGTCAGCCGTAAAGAGCGACTCGGGCTGGAAAAAGATATTCTCTGGAGCGTGACGCGGGCTGTCATTCAGCTGGTTATCGTCGGCTTTGTGCTCAAGTATATTTTTGACGTCAATAATCAGTGGCTGACCGGACTGATGGTGCTGTTTATCTGTATTAATGCGGCGCTGAATGCGAAAAAACGCAGCGGGTCGATCGACAGAGGCTTCCTGATTTCGTTTGTGGCGGTGAGCGGTGGAACGACGCTGACGCTGACCATTCTGCTACTCAGTGGCGCGATCGCCTTTGTCCCCATGCAGGTTATCCCGATATCGGGAATGATCGCCGGTAATGCGATGGTGGCGGTGGGGTTGTGTTTCAGCAATCTTAATCAGCGCTTCAGTGATAATCGTCAGAAGGTCGAGGAGATGCTCAGTCTCGGGGCCAGTGCGAAGCTGGCTTCGGCGGCTATCCTGCGCGACAGTATCCGCGCTGCAATGATCCCTACCGTGGATGCCGCAAAAACAGTCGGTCTGGTGAGTTTACCTGGTATGATGTCCGGCCTGATCTTTGCCGGTATCGATCCGGTAAAAGCGATTAAGTATCAAATTATGGTCACTTTTATGCTACTGGGAACGGCCAGCCTGTCGACGATGATTGCGGGCTATCTGGCCGCCCGGCGATTCTATACGGCGCGCGTTCAGTTGAAATAGCCGTATAAGCTTAAGCATTAAGGGCGGGCCACACACCGTGCCCGCCCCGACAACATCAGAAATTCACATTGGCGCTCAGACCACCAATGAAGGCATCTTTAACGCCTGAGACGGCGCCGGGTGACGCGACGTACTGCAGGCTGGGACGGAGGTCAAGCCAGTGAGTGGCGTGAACGTTGTAGTAAACTTCGTAGTTCCATTCTGAACCGTGCTGAATGGGCAGGTAGGTCGGGCTGCGGTCGTCGTACTCACCGTTGTACTCATTGGTGCCCCGCTGCATTTTACTGTAGTCGCTGTTGACGTGAATACGCGCTACGCCAAAACCCATCTCATCCTGCGCACGGCTGGCAAAAGGGCCTTTCCAGGTCAGCTCTACGGCCTGGTAATTATCCGTTTTCGACGTTTTATGATCGTTCATCACAGCCTGTACTGTCAGGCCCAGCCCCCGGTTGACATCGCCATCAGTGGCGGTCATCTGCTGTTGTAACAGCACATAACCCCCGTACGCCTTCGCCTGTCTGCCGTAACCACCATTGCGATAGCTGGCGTATTTATCCCCATTCACCGAAGAGTAGTAGCCACCGATACGGTAGTTGCCCGGCAGTTTGTTCGCGCCGAGCAGGGGTTTCCAGCCAAATTCGAATGGCACCATATTCCCCAGCGACGGACTGCCGTCAAGGTAGAAGCCGTTGCCGCGATCATAGTTATTTCGGTTCTGATTATAGAAACCGGCCTGGAAGAACATATCATCCGGCAGGTTCAGTTTTATCCGTCCTCCCCACTGCGATACCGGCCAGTTATACCAGCGGTCGCCGCGCCAGTTGCCTGGCTGACCGCTACCAAAGGCCAGGTTTTCGAACTTGCTGTCGAATGAGTCGAAGTCTTCACCTGTGGTGACGCGACCGGCTTTGATCTCGACCAGATGGTCAAAGAAGCCCTTATTAACCCAGAACTGCGTCAGACGCCAGGTCTGGCCCCGGCCCCACACTTCCTGTACCGAGGACAGGCCTCCGGTACGCGGGTCGTTAATATGCTGGGTCAGGTCGCGCCCGTTTCGGCTGGTGATGGTGAACTGGAACTGCGTATCATCCCAGTTGAGCAGCTTTTCCAGGTCGAGGCTGGTGCCAAAGGCCCACTGATCGGTATAGCGGGCAGTGGTAGAGGTGTTATAGCCCCCGGCAAGGTTACTGGCGGATTCCATGGTGTAGTTTACCTGAAAGTCGACGCCTTCCTTTTTCAGTTCGCTACGGTAGCCACCCCAGTCACCAAATAAATAATCCGAATCCATACTAAGAGGTGCCATATCGGCATTAGCCACCGTAGAGACCAGTAACAGGGCACTGCTGTAGAGAAGAGGGGAAATTTTACGTTTAAATACGTGTTTATTTGTCACTGTTTTTCGCCTTTTTATTATTTATCTGTACGAGTCCTGGTGGCTCTCTCATGATAAGAAAGCCGTACAGATTGTTTGAGGTACCATGCTTTTTCGTCCCCGGGCGCACGTAATTCATGGCCGGGAAGCTATGACACCATGTGTGCGAATAGCGGGGAGTGTATTTTTGTGCTGAAAATATTTAGCGTGATTATTTATTTGTATAAAAGTGACAGTGAAGATTAGCAAATATGTCTGCGAGAGAATGGGGCGGAAAAATACCCGTTTTGCCGGCGTGCAAACGGGTATTAACAATATCAGAAGTTAATACCGGCGCTCAGTCCACCGACGAAAAGATGGGCGTCGTCACTCACCGAACCGGGTTTGGTGGTTTGTTGCAGGTTGGGCCGTAGAATGAGATGGGGTGTCAGGCGGTAGTTGTAATAGAGGTTATAATTAAAACCATCGCCCCGCATCAGCGGCTGTGGCTTATTATTACTGTATTCTTCGGGAATGTTATAAGCGTTCGCATCCGTGGCAGGGCTATCTGCGGGCGCAGCATGGTAGTGAGGAAGCAGAGGCCCTTTTCTTGCCTGGGCATGGCTGGAGATAAGCAGGGCAGTAATACCCGCCGCATACAGGCACTTTTTCAGATGTGATATTCTTTCCATGATTTCACCTCGTTCTGCGATTAACCATCAGGATAATGACGTTGCCTAATCAGTACATCACAACTCATGTCTTCCGTTTCAATGTTTAATGCGACGGTGAAAATCCTGTATGACAGATATAAAAAAACGCCCACTGGGGGCGTTCCGATACGGCTTTTGAAAGCTTAACGGCGGCCAAATATTTTGGCCGCGAGGAAGCCAACGCCAGCAGCAATCACCAGAGAAACCAGCGGTGATTCCTGGGTTTTCGTTTTCACACAGTCCAGGGCATCATCAACGGCGTAGGAGGCTTTGGCGGCCTGCTGACGCACTTTGCCTCTGAATTCATGCTCTGGCGAGTCTACGGCTTTACCAAACTCTTCCTGACCTTTGCCGACAGCTTCTTGTGCTTTATCGTTCGCTTTATCAAACAGACTCATTGTGCCTCCTTTTGATGGCATGATTTCCTGTAACGACTTTAAGCGTAGACTATCCGGTGGGTTTTACCGTGGCTCTTATGTGTAAAAGTATGAATGAAAACGTCAGTAACGGACAAAAAAGAGGGGGATAACTCCCCCCCTCCTGATCTGATACTCGCGTTCAGATCCTCAGTGATAGCCTTCATCCGGCTTGATTTTGCCGCGGAACACGTAATAGCTCCAGAAGGTGTACACCAGAATGACCGGAATAATTAGCAGGGCACCGACCAGCATAAAACCCTGACTCTGCGGCGGTGAGGCGGCATCCCAGATAGTAATGGACGGCGGGATGATATAGGGCCAGATACTGATACCCAGTCCGGTGAAGCCCAGGAACACCAGCGCCAGCGTCAGCAGGAACGGCGTGTAGTGCGCGTGACGCAGCAATGAGCGCCACAGGCCCCAGGCGGCGGCCAGCACCAGTAAGGGTACCGGCAGGAACCAGAACAGGTTAGGCAGCGTGAACCAGCGATGCATAATGTTGGTGTGAGCCAGCGGCGTCCAGATACTGACGATGGCCATCACCACCAGTAGGGCAATCAGCAACGGTCTGGTCAGCGCCGTCATTTTACGGTGCAGTTCGTTTTCGGTCTTCATGATAAGCCAGGTGCTGCCCAGCAGGGCATAGGCCAGAATCAGACCCACACCGCAGAACAGCGTGAACGGCGTCAGCCAGGCCAGTGCCGGGCCGCTGTAAGTGCGGTTCGTCACTTCGAAGCCATTAATCACGGCACCCAGCACCACGCCCTGGCTGAAGGTGGCAACATAAGAGCCACCGATAAAGGCCTTATCCCAGAAAGGACGGTGCTCTTCAGTCGCTTTAAAGCGGAACTCAAAGGCCACGCCGCGGAAAATCAGGCCGATCAGCATGATGGTCAGCGGGACGGCGAGCGCAGAAGTGATCACGGCGTAGGCGAGAGGGAATGCGCCAAACAGCCCCGCCCCGCCGAGCACCAGCCAGGTTTCGTTACCATCCCATACCGGGGCGACGGTGTTGACCATCATGTCGCGTTCAACAGGATCTTTATTAAACGGGAACAGGATACCGATACCGAGATCGAAACCATCCATGATGATATACATCAGGGTGGCGAAGATGATGATGGTAAACCAGATAATTGAGAGATCGATACCCACCTTACTTCTCCTCCTGTGACGACTGTAATTTCTCTTTCACCGCAGACAGCGGACGAGCCGGCGTATGTGATGTGCCCGGGCCACCGTCTGCCGGAGGGTGACCTTCGCCGGTCTGTGGTCCTTTCTTAATCAGGTTAGCCAGGTAGCTGTAACCCACGCCAAAGACGGCGCAGTAGACCAGCAGGAAAACGATCAGACTGATGCTCATCTGCAGCGTACTGTGCAGTGATACGGCATCACGGGTGCGCAGCAGGCCGTAAATCACCCAGGGCTGACGGCCCATTTCCGTGGTGATCCAGCCTGCCACCAGTGCAATCAGACCGGAAGGCCCCATGAGCAGGACAAACCACAGGAAAGGACGCGAGGTGTAGAGGCGCTGGCCGCGACGCATCCACAGGCTGACGGCACCCAGCAGGATCATCAGCATACCCAGCCCGACCATCACGCGGAAGGACCAGAATACCACCCTGGAATCAGGACGATCCTCTTTCGGGAAGGATTTCAGGGCCGGAACCTGCTTGTCCAGACTGTGGGTCAGGATCAGGCTGCCAAGGTAGGGGATTTCCACCGCATACTTGGTGCGTTCCTCTTGCATATCCGGCATACCAAACAGGATCAGCGGGGTGGCTTCTCCCGGACGGTTTTCCCAGTGACCCTCGATAGCAGCGATTTTGGCCGGCTGATGTTCCAGCGTGTTCAGACCGTGAGCGTCACCAATCATGGCCTGAATGGGCGACACGATCAGCGCCATCCACAGGGACATCGACAGCATTTTGCGCACCGCAGGCGTATCGTTTTTGCGTAACAGGTGATAAGCCGCAGAAGCCCCCACGAAGAAAGCCGTCACCAGGAAGGCCGCCACGGACATATGCAGCAGACGGTAAGGGAAGGAGGGGTTGAAGATGATCTTGAACCAGTCCACCGGTACCACAATGCCGTTTTGCAGCGCATAACCCTGCGGTGTCTGCATCCAGCTGTTGGAGGCGAGGATCCAGAAAGTGGAGATGATTGTGCCAAGTGCCACCATACAGGTGGAGAAAAAGTGCAGGCCACGGCTGACGCGGTTCCAGCCGAACAGCATGACGCCAAGGAACCCCGCCTCAAGGAAGAACGCGGTAAGCACTTCATAGGTCAGGAGTGGGCCAGTGATGCTTCCCGCAAACTGGGAAAAGCCTGCCCAGTTGGTGCCGAACTGATAGGCCATGACCAGGCCAGACACGACCCCCATGCCGAAGTTAACGGCAAAGATTTTTGACCAGAAATGGTAGAGGTCGCGATAAACCTCATTTTTGCTTTTCAGCCACAGACCTTCAAGCACGGCCAGAAAACTGGCCAGGCCAATGGTGATGGCGGGGAAGAGAATGTGGAAGGCTACGGTGAAACCAAACTGTATCCTCGCCAGATGGAACGCATCTAATCCGAACATTGCTTACCTCGATCTAACATGAACAACGGCCTTTTATTTTTTCTACCCACAGTTAACAAATAGGTGAAATCAGGCAAAAAAGAAAATTTGTCAGCTGGGGACTTCTCATCGGAAATGTGATCTTAAAACCAAAGCAGGTGGAGAAGTAGCAACAGTAATAGTGAACCGGCCTATAACAGTAACGATTATTACGAGTAATTGTTTCGTCAGCAGGTTAAAACAGCGAAAAATATTGTTAACGTAGGATGGCGGAATGCTGCCTGAATGTGAAAATGCTGTATCTTTATGTAGTAAAAGCTTTTTTTTAAAGTATGTGCAGCCTGTCAGTGCGTAAAAGTTTTGCGGAAAAATGTATAAAACACTGCAGTGTCATGGCGGTTAATATAGCTTTTAAGGCTATAAAAAAGAGCCTTAACACCCCATTATTATAATAACCCTACAGTTTATCCCCTTTTGTGAATAATATGTGTATTTACTGTTATCTTTTGAGTGCTGCTTTATCCGTGGTCTTTTTTGGCGACGTCCGGTGATGTTAAATCCCTTTCCCGCTGAATCAACACAGCATTCTGCGCCGTCATTTGTTAAGGATGTAATACACATAAACATGTAATTTGAATTATTTAGTTACAAATTCATGGCGGTTATCTGCCCAGTTCTTGCTGGAAATCAAGAAAATTCATCTTGAATGATGCGTTGTGGTGGGATGTCAGCGCACATGATATAACCGTAAAAAAGGCTCAGGAGCGGAAGTCAGATGGAAACTTTTATGATGTTGTTACCGGTGTATGTGGCCTACCTGCTGGGGACGGCAAGCCCCGGTCCCAGTAATATGGCCATTATGGGGGTGGCAATGAGCCAGGGGCGTCGCCCGGCACTGATGCTGGCTTTTGGGGTGATCACCGGTTCGCTGTGTTGGGCACTGCTGGTGGCTACCGGGCTTTCTGCGCTGTTACAGGCCTGGGCACAGGCCATTGTCGCGATCAAAATTGTCGGGGGAATTTATCTGCTGTGGATGGCGTGGAAAGCAGCGCGCAGCGCGGTACGACGGGGTGAGATGGCTGCGGCAGAACGCGCATCACCGGGTTCAGCGTTTTCTCTCTATCGTCGGGGGTTGCTGCTGCATCTGGGTAATCCGAAGGCTATTCTGGTCTGGACCGCGATCATGTCGCTCGGCATCCGTCCTGATGCAGCCCCCGGTGTGCTACCGCTGATTGTTGGCGGCTGCGCGCTGCTGGGGATCGTGGTATTCAGTGGTTACGCGCTGCTGTTCTCCACTGCCGCCATGAGTCGCGGCTATCGCCGCTGCCGCCGGGCAATAGAAGGCGTTTTTGCCGTATTCTTTACGATGGCTGGACTGAAGCTGCTGATGTCCCGTTAGTGTTAAGGGGCGGCACGGCAGGCCGCCCGCACATCAGGCGAGAGAATAGGAGCTCAGCTCTGCTTCCGGCATGCCCGCTTCACGCGCGGCCTGGCAGATCTGCCGCCAGGTGTTCGTATCGACAGGGATGCCATGCTGGCGGCGCAGGGCGCGCTGCGACTCCTCCCATTCACCGGGGATCATAATCGGGCTGTCGCCTGACTGCGGTGAGGCCTTTACCCACTCAATAAAGGCTTCTGCCTCCCGCTGTATTGCCGGAGCATCAAAAGCGGCCGGGTCGAGCACCACGGTAGTCATACAGTTAAAAATGGCCTCCGCCGATTTTTGCAAGGATCCCGGGTGAGTGGTTTGCCCCCCGGAGAGCGCTCCGCCGAGGACTTCACACATCACCGCCAGCGCATAACCTTTATGCAGACCAAAGGCCAGTAGCGAACCATAAGGCGTTTCATGCATAACGGCGGGATCGACGGCCGGTTTACCCTGATGGTCGATCAGATAACCCGGTGCTACATCGATCCCTTTATTCCAGGCGACCCGCGTTTTGCCAAAGGCGATGCCGCTGGTGGCAAAGTCGAGCAGCAGAGGGGATTTTCCCGGGCGCGGGAAGGCAGAGCAAAACGGATTGGTACCAAAACGGCGATCGCTGCCGTTAAACGGGGCCACCATCGGGTCTCCCACCACATTAACAAAGTGGAACGAGATAAAACCGGCACGTGCGCACTGTTCAGCCCAGTGGCCGATACGGCCGATATGGTGCGAGTTACGCAGCGCAACGGCGCACATCCCCAGTTCGCGGGTGCGGTCGATAGCCAGTGCCATTGCTTCTGCTGCCATCACCTGGCCAAACCCCTGACCGCCATCAACGGTGATCACCGCGCCAGCATCTTTCGCGATATGTAACTGCTGATTCAGTTTCAGGTGTCCCTGCGCTCGGGAGATCATATAGCCTGGGATCATTCCGACGCCGTGCGAGTCATGACCGGCAAGATTCGCAGCCACCAGATGTTCCGCTACGCGCTGTGCTTCCTGTTCACTGCTACCTGCGTATTGCCACAGGCGCTGTACCAGCGTCTGTAAACTGTCATGTTTTATTCTTATCTCATCCTGGGTTTGGCTCATTTTTTTTCCTTAAAATAATGAAGGTTACTGTTTATTTTTAAACGAATAATCGTCATTTGTCCGTTTAATTTTCATGCAGCGTGGCGTGAGGTTAACGGGAAAACAGAGACAATACCGTATGAGATATTGCTAATTTTGGTGATTGATATCTATACTATTGCATTGATATATATTGACTTTTTGACTAAAGCCAAATTTTTTCGTTGAAACAAAATGCCTTTGGGGTAAAACAGCCGTATGGAAAGTGAACACAACGATCCCAGCATTATTCCCTTACTGGATCTGTCTGCCATTCCGCGGGAGACTCTGCTGCTGGGGAAACGGCTGGCTGATACCAAATATCAGATTGATATGCTGGGAAAAGTGGGATGGGGGGAGCTGACGGCGAACCTTCACGGTCTGGAAGCCAGCGGCGAATGGAATGGGCCTGACGATGCGCTGACGTTTTTCAGCAAAGTGTTTCCGTTTGCTATTCTCCCCTCCGAAACCGAGCCGATGGGGATCTATCAGGTTCCCACAGAACGCGTGATCGGTCGAAGCTGGCGCTGGTGGCCCGATCATCTCAGCGGCACCAGTGAAGAGAAGCTGCGCGAACATCTGAACGGCCCTCAGGCTGCTGCAAGTACCTCTTATTATTTTATTTCTGCACTGGCTGTTCTGCTGGCGGTACAGGGACAAAGCAGGGTCAACTATTGTCGCCAGCGGCATATCCCCACCATTACCGCCCGGGTGACGTATCTGTCCTACCCGCCTGCGGATCGTTTTAAGCTCTACCATGTCACCCATGGTTCAACCCGGCAGAGCTGGGTAGTGCTTAATGACCGTTATCTTCAGGCGTTACACTGGCCACGCATTTCGCTTCCCGCGCTGACCACCTATGGTGTGCACAGCGCCAGCTGGCCGCAGACATTCCCACCGGTTGCGCGTGTATTTGATGAACTGCATCATCCTCAGCAGGCTGAAGATTTTGTGGCGCCCTGCGTAGATTTACAGGCGCTTAGTGAGACGTTAGAGGAGGAAAGACGTGAGGCACAGCTGGCGGCGAAACCGGTCAAAATGTCTCTGAGCGATATGGATATTGTCAATATCTGGCCGGTCAGTATGACGCTGATGTTTTTTTTCCTGCTCTCTCTGGTGGTGGCGGGTCTTACGGCAGGGCAGGGGTGGCTGGGGTTAACCGGTCTGGTCATCTGTGGCATGTCTGGCAGTCTGCTGCTATTTGTTGCTGCTCCTGTGTTTCTGGTGCGGAAAAATGCACGCAGCGACAGACAACGACCGCAGGATGAAATTTTAGCCGAACCGTCTGAAAACGTTCAGCTTCCTCCCGCTGCGTAATAAAAAACGCCCACGCGAGGGTGGGCTAAAACTATTCATCTGACTTTGCAATTTATTATATAGCAATTAATGTTCGCACTTTTTCCGTAGAAATAATAAGCGTTTATATAGATCGATCTGTGGGGATCGATCGGCTAAATCGATTGATAATGTAAACTGTGAAGCTGACGATACAATTCAGATTAAATTGATATATTTTACAGAAAGTTACCAATAACAAATTTAATGTTGCCGGGAAAATCCCGCTTTAACCATCTCTTCACGCAGGACGTTGGCGATAGCCCGGTTGCCGCCGGTAATGGGAAAAATTACGTTATTAATGACATCATCTACATCATGTTCATTAAATTCCTGCGAGGTCAGTTGGGTTCCGCCTTCATCATTAATCGCTATTGACCCTTTAATATGATCGCCTGCGTTCCTGGCAGACAGACTGTATCGGCCAAGACTGGTATTGATTGTGCTCATAAGATCTCCTTGTAACCTTTTCAGTGGGAAAGTGGGGCAAGTGAGTCTCTAAAGTAACCCGCTAAGTTTAGTAACGCCGGTCACTTTCCTCTAAGTCTGAAAGGTAAAGAAGTTGAAGAGCGTGAACTGACTCGCAAAATATCAGGCTCGGCTTGCGGCTTAAAATATCCGGGTTTATTCCGCCAGCATCACCTCAAGTTCCAGCCCGTTGAGATCCTGACGTGATGCCGCCGAGAGATGCGGGTCGGTGATAATGGCATCAAACTGAGTCAACGGCAGGGCAAGGAAGGTGGCGATTTTGTTGTATTTTGAGCTATCCGCCAGCAGCACACGCTTCCGGCTGACTTCACTTACAGCCCGTTTTACCGCTATTTTCTCCTCATCCGGCGTAAAGATCCCGCGCGTTCCCCAGCAGGAGGCGGAGATAAACGCAATATCGACAGACAGATTACGTAGCGCCTGTGCTGCCGCCTCTCCTACGCACGATCGGTTATCCCGGCACAGGGTGCCGCCAGTATGAATCATTCTGCACTGGCTGTTTTCTATCAGAAAATGAGCAATGACGAAATCGTTGGTGATAATCAGCAGGTCGTCACGCGTCCCCAGTTCCCGCGCCAGCGCCAGGGTAGTCGTTCCCGCGTCCAGATAGATACAGCTGTTACGGGCAATATGGCGGGCCGCCATGGCACCAATCGCTTGTTTTTCCAGGCTATACATACTGGTTTTATCCAGATGTGTGGGCTCGCTGGACAGACGCTCTGTCGAACGGACACCGCCCGAGACCATCAGTACGGCTCCCTGTTCCTCCAGTTTTTGCAGATCGCGGCGAATGGTCATATGGGAGACCGCCAGGCGCTCTGTCAGTTCAGCAATACTGACCACGCCACGCTCCTGTACCAGCGCTAAAATTTGTTGATGTCTTTCTACCGGGATCATATTTACTCCTGATGGATCTGCAGGGATGCTGCGCTGAGTGTAAAGGAGGGCTTTGCCGTTCTGCACCACAATTTTTATCAATTTATCACGTTACAGTGAAATAACCTGTCCTTAACTTCCCAGTTAAATAATCTAACGCAATGAAAATAAGAAGATTTTATCATTATAGCTGAATAACTTAAGTATGTTAATTATTGTTAAAATGAAATTGTCCCTGTTAATTATTGTGATGCTCATCACCAAAATTGCCGGAAAACACGCCTATACTTCACACATCAAAACAAATAATCACCAAAATTAACACGGAGAGCGTATGTCTGACACAGCATCAATGTCGGTTTGTGTTGTTGGCCTCGGTTCGATGGGCATGGGGGCCGCGCAGTCCTGTATTAAAGCGGGTCTGAAAACCTGGGGGGTGGATCTTAATCCGCTGGCGCTTCAGACGCTGCGCGACAGCGGCGCTCAGGCAGCAGACACCTCCGCCCGTGATTTTGCTGACCAGCTCGATGCCGTGCTGCTGCTGGTGGTCAACGCTGTGCAGGTGAAGCAGATCCTGTTTGGCGAAAAGGGTCTGGCCGAACTGCTGAAACCGGGTACGGTCGTCATGGTTTCTTCCACCATCTCTTCTCAGGATGCGCAGGACATTGAGCAGCAGCTGGCCGCACATCAGCTGATCATGCTGGATGCCCCGGTGTCCGGCGGGGCAGCAAAGGCCGCCACCGGCGAGATGACGGTGATGGCTTCCGGCAGCGATCGGGCGTTTACGCGATTACAGCCGGTGCTGGATGCGGTAGCCGGGAAAGTGTATCGCATTGGCAGTGACATCGGCCTTGGCTCTACCGTGAAAATTATCCATCAGCTGCTGGCGGGCGTGCATATTGCGGCGGGGGCAGAAGCCATGGCGCTGGCAGCCCGTGCCGGTATACCGCTGGATACCATGTATGACGTGGTGACCCATGCGGCGGGCAACTCGTGGATGTTTGAAAACCGCATGCGTCACGTGGTCGACGGGGATTACTCCCCTCAGTCTGCCGTGGATATCTTTGTGAAAGATCTGGGGCTGGTCGCGGATACGGCTAAAGCGCTGCATTTTCCGCTGCCGCTCGCCTCCACCGCCTTCAATATGTTTACCTCTGCCAGCAACGCGGGTTTTGGTCGCGAAGATGACAGCGCGGTGATTAAAATTTTCAGCGGCATTACGCTGCCGGAAAAACAGGAGCAGAAATAATGCGTCTGGGTGTGATTGCCGATGATTTTACCGGGGCCACGGATATTGCCAGCTTCCTGGTACAGAACGGAATGTCCACAGTGCAGGTCAACGGTGTTCCTGAGCAGCCGCTGGCCCACACGGCTGATGCCCTTGTGGTCAGTTTGAAATCGCGTTCCTGTGCGCCTGAAAAGGCCGTGGCGGACTCGCTGCAGGCGCTGCACTGGCTGCAGGAGCAGGGCTGTGAGCGGTTTTACTTTAAATACTGTTCCACCTTCGACAGTACACCGCGCGGCAATATAGGTCCTGTCACCGATGCCCTGCTGGCGGCGCTGGGTGAAACGCAGACCATTATTTCTCCATCACTGCCAGTTAATGGGCGCACGGTCTACAAGGGGCATCTGTTTGTTACCGATCAGCTGCTGTCGGATTCCGGGATGCGTCACCATCCGGTCACGCCGATGACCGACAGTAATCTGCTGCGTCTGATCGAAGCCCAGGGCAGCGGCAAGGCTGGATTAATTGACAGCCAGACGCTCGATCGGGGCGCAGAGGCGGTAAGGCAGGCACTGGAGGCCTTGGCCAACAAAGGCGTGCGGTATGGGGTACTGGATGCACTAAGTGAACAGCACCTGCTGATCCAGGGTGAAGCGCTGCGGGATATGCGCCTGGTGACCGGCGGTTCTGGGCTGGCTATTGGACTGGCACGCCAGTGGGCCACGGACAGCTACGATGCAACGCGGGCCCAGGCTGCAGGTTATCCGCAGGGCGCGCGTGCCGTGGTGCTGTCGGGCTCCTGTTCCAGCATGACTAACCGTCAGGTTGCACGCTATCGTCAGCAGGCGGCGGCCTGCGCTGTTGATGTTGAAAGGGCGCTGCATGACCGCGACGGCTACGCCAGTGAGCTCAGTGACTGGGTGGCGCAGCATGAGCATGACCCGCTGGCTCCGCTGGTGTATGCCACCGCCGAACCGGAGGTCTTACAGCGTATCCAGCGGCAGTACGGTGCAGCACGCAGCAGCGACGCAATAGAGCAGTTGTTCTCCGCGCTGGTGCGCGATCTGCAGCAGCGCGGCTGGCAGCGCTTTATTGTGGCGGGGGGAGAAACTTCCGGTGTGATCGCACAAACGCTGGGCATTGATGCTTTTCACATCGGCCCGACTATCTCTCCCGGCGTCCCCTGGGTCCGGGCCGTCAGCCAGCCGGTATCTCTGGCGCTGAAGTCCGGTAATTTCGGTGATGAAAACTTTTTTGCCCGCGCACAAAGGGAGTTTGCAGTATGACAGAACAACTGGCACGTGAAGAAATGGTGCGTCTCGGTGCTTCTTTCTTTCAGCGCGGCTATGCCACCGGATCGGCGGGAAATCTGTCCGTGCGTCTGGAGGATGGAACTCTTCTGGCAACGCCGACCGGCTCCTGTCTTGGTGAACTTAAGGCTGACAGGCTGTCGAAAGTGACCCCGGAAGGCGAGTGGATCGGCGGGGATAAACCCTCGAAAGAGATCAGCTTCCATCGTGCTATTTATCTTAATAATCCAATGTGCGGCGCTATTGTGCATCTGCACAGCCTCTATCTGACGGCGCTCTCCTGCCTGGAGAATCTGAACACCCAAAACTGTATTCGCCCTTTTACACCGTATGTGGTCATGCGCGTGGGGGATGTGCCGGTGGTGCCGTATTACCGGCCTGGCGACCCGCGGCTGGCGGAGGACCTGGCACGGTTGGCACCCCATTATAAGGCCTTTCTGTTGGCGAATCATGGCCCGGTGGTGGTGGGGAAAACCCTGCGTGAAGCCGCCGACAACACCGAAGAGCTGGAAGAGACTGCCCGACTGATCTTTACCCTGGGTGACCGCCCGATTCGTTATCTTAACGATGACGAAGTGGCTGAATTACGGAGCTGAATATGCCTAAGTTTGCTGCCAATCTTTCCATGATGTTTACTGAGCTGCCCTTTTTATCGCGTTTTGACGCGGCGGCAGAAGCGGGTTTTCAGGGGGTGGAATTTCTGTTTCCCTACGATCACGAGGCCGGGGTGCTCAGGCAGGCCTTAGCGCGTAATCATCTTGAGCTGGTGTTATTTAACACGGCCCCGGGCAATACGGCGGCAGGCGAGTGGGGCGTTGCAGCGATCCCTGGCCGTGAAGCCGATGCCCGCCAGGATATTGACCGTGCTCTGGAGTATGCGTTAGCACTCAACTGCCGCCAGGTACATATCATGGCCGCCGTCGTCCCGGAAGGCGCCGACCGTGAGGCTTACTGCCGCACCTTCATTGATAACATACGCTATGCTGCCGGGAAGTTTGCTCCACACGGAGTGCGTATTTTGCTCGAAGCCCTGAACCCGGTGACCAAACCCCACTACCTCTACGCCAGTCAGTATCAGGTGCTGGAGATAATTAAACGAATCGATCGGCCGGGGGTATTCAGCCAGCTCGATCTTTTCCATGCCCAGCGGGTGGATGGCAACTTAAGCCATCTGATCACTGACTATATCGGGCAGTACCATCATATTCAGATCGCTTCTGCGCCGGATCGCCATGAGCCGGATGAAGGCGAGATCAACTATCCCTGGTTGTTCGACCTGCTGGATCGCAGTGGTTACACCGGCTGGATCGGTTGCGAATATTCCCCCCGTACCACCACTCTGGAAGGACTGGGCTGGTTTAACGCTTACAAATAATGGCGTTGTTTTCATTGACGCTGCGTGTTCTGCACGCAGCGCTGGCTTTTTGCTGCCTGAATCCGGCGGCAGGCCGGGGAAAGAAAGAAAAGAACGGTGCTACAGAGCACGGTATATAACTAAAATCCTGCGAGGCTGAAAAGATGTCTACTGCCCTGTTACTCACTATTGCCGTCGCCAGCGTGCTGATACTGCTTTTACTGGTCATCAAAGCCAGAGTTCATCCGTTTGTCGCGCTGATTGTCGTCAGCCTGCTGGTGGCTATATCGACCGGTATTCCGGCCGATAACATCATGAAAGTCATTGTCTCGGGAATGGGAGGTCTGCTGGGCTCCATTACCATTATCATTGTGCTGGGAGCAATGCTGGGGGCGATTATTGAATCGTCTGGCGGTGCCGAGTCGCTGGCGCAGCGTTTCACCCACACCCTGGGCGTTAAACGGACGGTTGCAGCACTGACGATGGCCGCGTTTATTCTGGGTATTCCTGTCTTTTTTGAAGTGGGGTTTATCATCGTTATTCCCCTGATTTATGGCTTTACCAAAGTCGCGCGTGTGTCTCCGCTTAAATACGGTCTGCCCATGGCCGGGGTAATGTTAACGGTACATGTGGCACTGCCGACGCATCCAGGGGCGGCGGCGGCGGCCGGACTGTTAGGCTCTGATATGGGCTGGTTGATGCTACTGGGGATCGCCGTGTCGATGCCGGTAGGCGTGGTGGGATACTTTGTTGCGAAGGGCATGAACCGGCGTCAGTATCATCTCTCACTTGATGTGCTGGAGCAGCTCCAACTGGCAAAACCGGAGAGCAGCCCGCGCCAGAACCCAGTATCGCCACCGGGTGCATGGCTGATCTCCTCGCTGATTGTCGTGCCGATCGTGCTGATCGTCGTGGGCACGCTGGCACACAGCATGTTAGCAGAAGGGAGTATGTTGCGGCAGCTTCTCACCCTGGTGGGTACACCCGCCATTGCATTACTCATTGCCCTTGCGCTCTCTGCCTGGCTGTTAGGCCTGCGCCGTGGCTGGAGTAAAGACAAACTGAGTGAGCTTCTCGATCGGGCGATTCCCGGTTCAGCCGGGGTGATTCTGGTAGCCGGGGCAGGGGGAGCCTTTGGTAAGGTGCTGGTCGAATCCGGTGTAGGCAATGCGCTGGCGCTGTCGCTGGAGACCATCCACCTGCCGCTGATCCCCGCAGCGTTTATTCTTTCCCTGGCGCTGCGCGCTTCTCAGGGGTCGGCTACGGTGGCGATTTTGACGACCAGCGGACTGCTGACCCAGGCGGTCACCGGACTGAGTGATATGCAACTGGTACTGGTGACGCTTTCGGCCTGCTTCGGTGGGCTGGGGCTGTCCCACGTCAATGACGCCGGTTTCTGGGTCGTGACGCGCTACCTTGGCCTGTCGGTGGCGGATGGCCTGAAAACCTGGACAGTACTGACGACGGCGATGGGGCTGACGGGGTTTGTGCTGGTCTGGCTGCTGTCCCTGATGATCTAGTCACGACACCAGACGCGAAAATGAAATCTTCTTCTATACTTAAGTCACTACGTGGTAGTGACTTTTTTATTGAGAAGAGGGCAAGGAATGAAAATTATTCTCTGGATTATTGCGATCATTTTCATCGTCGGCCTGCTGACGATTACGGGCGTGTTTAAGCTCATTTTCTGATCGAAGGCAGACAGGGTGTGACTGCATTGTTTCAAAACATGGGGTCAGCGACAGGCTGGCCCCGTTCTTTTTGGCAGTCGATCCTCACCCGCCGACCTTAAGGATGCTTTCTCGGCCGATTGGTCACAGGTATCATGCGCATTCAGGCGCTTGTGGCAAACGGCGCAGACGGCACCGTGCCGCTCGTCATTATTATCCACAGATGTCGTAAATTTGAATTTGGTACTTCCGCATCTGCCACACCTTAGCATTTTCATAACCTCTACTCTTCCTGAGCTGCATTGGATAAGAATTATCTTATCAAAAATCCCGCAGAGATCTATAAATAATATTAATTAATGATGGCATTATGTGATGTCGATTAATCTATTGATTTTTATTGTTTTTATTTATTTGTGATGCTTTATGTTAAGGTTTTTCCGTATTGGAAACATCATTTTTTAAGTATTATGATGATTTTCATCAAGTTACCGTATTCGGTATTGATAACAGGAAAGTTAAGGAGGGCAGATTAGTCTTATTTTCTGGAAACAGGATTCCTGATATTAGCGAGTTCACCTGAGGTTATATTTCCGTTGTGCAATTATATTTTTTTATATCCATATGTTATATAATATAAAAAATAGAAAGCGCTGTTCACCTGTCAGACAGGCATCACTGATTAATGGGACGTTTAACTGTCTTATATATAATGATTAATCGAAGTAGTAATACATTTGGTCAGAATTTCTGACAAAACAATGCGGATGTTGCAAGTCGCCATCATCCAGGGAGCAGTAAAAACATCGTGAATAAAAAAACAGCCATAATTCTGTCGACATTGCTCGGCGGAACGACTCTGGGGTATGCCCATGCGGCAACGCTAATGAACGGCGTGGCCAGCACGTGGCGCACCTTCAGTGATAACGTCAGCCAGACGTGGAATGAGCCCCAAACGGTGGATCTCTATGTTCCCGCCATTACCTGGCATAACCGCTGGACGTATGACAAAGAAAAGACCGACCGATACAATGAACGCCCATGGGGCGCGGGCGGTGGGATCTCTCGCTATGACGAGAAGGGCAACTGGAACGGTATCTACCTGATGGCGTTTAAAGATTCCTATAACAAATGGGAACCGATCGGTGGATACGGCTGGGAAAAGACCTGGCGGCCGATCAACGATCCGGATTTTCATCTCGGTTTAGGTTTCACTGCAGGGGTGACCATGCGTGATAACTGGAACTATATTCCCATTCCGTTGGTCCTGCCCCTGGCGTCTGTCGGCTATGGCCCTGCTACTTTCCAGATGACTTACATTCCAGGAACTTACAATAACGGTAACGTTTATTTTGCCTGGTTACGCTGGCAGTTTTAACCGCCAGAAGGGGGCACATAACAATGTCGTATGGTAAAAAAAAGCGATATTTATCACTTTTTCGTCGTCGGCTACTGGACAAAAGCCGTGGCAATTGCTGTACTAACCCCCGACACAGTTTAGTGTCCATTTTTCATGTAAAGGTAATATAGATGTCTAAGATCAAAGGTAGCGTTAAGTGGTTTAATGAGTCCAAGGGATTCGGTTTCATTACTCCTGAAGA